>BNJS01001926.1_pt1 | contig 130005 bp, 133 predicted proteins | sample 8540461 | NCBI WGS metagenome assembly BNJS01 (sample SAMD00202454, study PRJDB9452) | human saliva metagenome | isolation source: human saliva | place: Japan
GCGCGCGCAATCCTCGTGTCCTCACTGCTGGCCTGCCGACTGTAGCCGGCTATTCCGACGGCCGCCTCGAGCTGCTCCTCTGATGGCTACTGCCCCAGAGGTACGCACACATCGGCCGCCTGGGGCGTCTTCGTGTCCCCCAGGAGCTTGTGGGAGGAGAGGAACTCGATCATCGGGGTGAAGTCATCGACTCGCACCGAGCCGATGGGATGAGAGCCTTCACCGCTGACCAGCTTGCCGGTGGCCACGGCGACCTCTCGTGCGCGGGCTGCCTGAGTGGCGTCCACCAGGTCCTGCACGTGCTCCTTGGACGCATCGACCGCAGCGTCGGGATCCTTGACGAATGCCGTCATCCCCTCGATCGAGGCCTTGACCGCTGACTGAAGATCCTGGCGACGGGACTCCAGCACGGAGTGGGTCGTCACCAGTGAGACGCCGATGAGAGGGACCTGATCGGCGACCTGAATGGTGCGCACGGACGTTCCGGACTGACCGATCTGGATCGCGTCGTTGTTGGAGAAGCCGACGACGGCGTCGACCTTGCCGCCGACCAGTGCCGCCTGCTGGGTGTAGCCGATGTCCTGGATCGTCAGGTCGGACTCGGTCAGGGAGGCCGTGTCCATGGCCAGCTGGAGGGCGTACCAGGTCTCCCCCTTGCGTCCCGGTGTGCCGACGGTCTTGCCCTTCAGGTCCGCCGGAGTGTTGATTGAGGAGTCCTCGGGCACGATGAGGCAGGCCGGGTAGGACTGGTAGTAGCCACCGACGACGACGAGGTCGCTCCCGTTGGAGACGGCCACTACCGCCTCGTCGGCACCTGCGACGACCAGCTGCTCCTGTCCGCTTTGAAGGGCGTCGAAGAGTCCCTCCTGCGCGCCGTGGTGGCGTAGCTCCACACCCGTGGCGTACTTCCCGTCCTTCTTGGCCATGTAGAAGGGGGCGAACTGGATGTTCGGCGTGTAGGTCAGGCCGATGGTCAGTGCTCCGCCGCCTCCGGAGGCCGAGGCGGAGGCCGCGCGGCTGGCGGTTCCCGAGGAGCAGGCTGCGAGCATGCCGGTCCCGGTCAGCGCCAGACTGCCGGCCAGCAGGTGGCGGCGCGAGAGAGCCGGGTGGGAGAAGCCAGTGCGAGTAATGGTGGTGAGGGTCATAATTTTTCCTAATTCTTCAAAAGGTGAGGAGCTGGGACTGCGAGGTGCTCAGGTAATGTTCCTGCTGCGTAGGGCGTCCACGGTGCGGCTGCGTCGCTCGAGCTCGTGGAGTGCCCAGTGGATGGAGGTGGCCAGGACGCACAGGAGGGTGATCGTGGCGAACACGCCGGTGGTATCACCCCGGCTCTGCTGCGTGGAGAGCACTGTCCCCAGGCCTTCGCCGCCCATGATGAGTTCGCCGACGACCGCGCCGGTGACTGACAGCGTGAAGCCGGTGCGCAGCCCGGTGTAGATCGCGGGCAGGGCCATGGGAAGCTCCATGTGGATGAGCATGCTCAGACCGTGGGCGCCGTCGAGCCGGGCTGCGTCCATGACATCGGCGTCCAGACTGCGCAGTCCCAGCAGCACCGTGATCGTGATGGGGAAGAAGACCATGAAGGCGCACAGGACCACGACCGGCAGGGTTCCGTAGCCGATCCACAGGACTAGCAGGGGAGCCACGGCGACGCCGGGAACCGCCTGGCTCGCGGCGACGTAGGGCAGGACGGCGCGTGAGAACAGCCGCCAGCGGTACAGCCCCCAGGCCAGGGGCAGGGCGAAGACGGCGGCCAGAAGACATCCGAGCAGAGCCTCGCGCAGCGTTACCCAGGCCTTCCACCCCAGCCCCACCTGGGTCAGGTTCAGCCACAGGCGCTCGACGACGGCGAGAGGGCTGGGCAGGAAGATCTCGGGGACGGAGCCGGAGGTGGTGGCAACCTGCCAGATGATCAGTAGAGCGGCGCCCAAACCGATGGCCGGCCAGGGCCCGTGCTGCTCGGCGGCGCGGATGCGACGTCGGCGTTGGGCCGGCGGCCTGGACGAGGAAGCCAACGAAGAGGGTGGGGGCTCAGACGAATCGCTGGATGCGACGGCACGGAGCGACTGGGCGTGCGTGACCTTGCCGGCGGGGCTGGGGCTGTACACGGCGGTCTCCTCCCGGGTCCTTCCGGGAACGAGTGCCCCGGACTGCACCGGGGTCCGCCCGTGCGTCGTCGGTCGGCGCACACACGTGCTGGGTGCCCGCGCAGTCCGGCACTCGACCGACCCTATGAGGTCGTGGAGCCGAGGCCGCCATTCTGCGGTTCGGGGTCTCCCCTGCTGGGCACCACGTGCATCCTCCCATCCGGACTTTCACCGTCGGTGCCGGAGTTCCACCGGCTCAACCGCTGAATTCCTGACTGCGTGAGGCAGCCAGGGCACGAGCGGGTCGCGGACTGTTACCGCCGGTTCGGACTTTCACCGACCCCGGAGCACGTTGCTGGCAGTCAGCATACAACGCGGATGGTCCTACGGCGATACCCTTCACTTCTCAATGGTTATGTGCGCGCTCACAGGATGTCGTTCGAAGCGTGGTTCGAGTGGGCATCACCGGCAGAAAAGTGACGCACAGCGTCCGCAACCGCCCGGCGCAGACGATCCGGGCCCCGCTGCAGAGACGTCTCCAACGGCTCCGAAGGGTCGGAGATCTGGATGATGTCCTGGGCTCCCAGGTCGGCCAGACGACGTTGAGCCCGGGCATCGGTCCTGACCCGTCCGGCGAAGACCATGGAGGGTACACCGCACTCCCGGGCCAGGTGGAGCACTCCACTGACCGCCTTGCCGTCCAAGGACTGCCTGTCCAGCGCCCCCTCGCCCGTCATCAGCAGGTCGGCTGACTCCAGTCGTTCACGCAGCCCCACAACCTGCGTCAGATGGTCGATGCCGGCGGTGATCTCCGCCCCGAGTACGGCGGCCAGGGCGAAGGCTGCACCGCCGGCCGCACCGGTGCCTGGATGGGAAACCCACTGGCTCAGGCCCAGGACGCAGGCCAGGCGCGTCATCTCACCGTCGACCTGTGCAATGGCCGGCCCGGTCAGTCCCTTTTGCGGGCCGAAGACGGCAGCCGCACCGTGGGGACCCGTGAGCGGATTCGTCACGTCACCGGCCACCGTGATGCTCACGCCTTCAAGCCGCCGTCGAGCCGGCTCAACCTCGATCCGCTGGATGCGAGAGAACTCTGCGGGGATTGGTTCCACCTCGTGTCCCTGCTCGTCAAGGCACCTGGCTCCTAGCGCCACAAGCATCCCCAGACCCATGTCGTTGGAGGCCGATCCGCCCAGTCCGATGAGCAGTGAGCGGGCCCCGGCGTCGACCGAGGCGGTGATGACGCGGCCCAGCCCGGTGGTCGAGGAGCTCATGACGTCCCGCTCCCCCGGCGCGATGTGCTCCAGTCCCACGCTGGAGGCCAGGTCGATGACGGCGCGATCGCCGTCGAGCCCGAAACCCGCCATCCGGGGGCGGCCCAGGGCGTCGACGGTGGTCACCTCCTGCCACGAGCAGCCCCAGGCCGTGGTGACGGCCTCGGCGAAGCCCTCCCCGCCGTCAGAGACCGGGACCTGGTCCACCACGCACGACGGCAGTGCGTCTCGCGCTCCGGCCGTCATGGCCCGGGCCGCTCGGACAGCCGTCATGGACTCCTTGAAGGAGTCGGGGGGCGACGACGATCCTCATGGGCACGGCACGGTCCGCCTCGCCCGGCTATGAACGGGAGGCGGTGACGGCGGCCTCGAACTCCTGGGAGATCTCCTCCGAGGGCCGGCTCGTGCGAGACACGGCCCAGGCCACGGCCAGGTTGCCCAGGAAACCCGGCACGATCTCATAGAGTTCGAAGATGTCTCCCGGCCCTCCGGAGACGTTCCCCCCAGACCATGACGATGACGGCACCGGTGATCATGCCGGCGAAGGCACCCATGGCGCTCAGGCGCCTCCAGTACAGGGACAGCAGGACGGTCGGCCCGAAGGAGGCCCCGAAACCGGCCCAGGCGAAGGCCACGAGGTCGAGGATCGTCTTGCTGGGGTTCCAGGCCATGACAGCCGCAACCAGGGCGATCGCGAAGACCGCCATGCGCGAGTAGAGCACCATCCGGTTACCGCTGATCTCGTTGGTCCGGGTACGGGCGATAGAGCCGTACAGGTCCTCGATGAGTGCCGAGGAGGTGACGAGCAGCTGGGAGGAGATCGTCGACATGATCGCGGCGAGGATGGCGGCCAGCATGAATCCGGCGACCAGCGGGTGGAAGAGCAGCTTTCCCAGGGTGATGAAGACGGTCTCCGGGTCCGCCAGCTTGCTCTTGTCGTGCTGGTAGACGGCCACGCCGGCGATTGCGGTGCCGGCCGCGCCGAGGACGGCGAAGAGCATCCAGCCGATCCCGATGACACAGCCGGCCACAGCCTCCTTGGGCCTGCGGATGGCCATGAAGCGGACGATGATGTGCGGCTGGCCGAAGTAGCCCAGGCCCCAGGCCAGAGCCGAGATGACTCCGATGATCGTCGTCGTCGGGCCCCAGAGGGCCCAGTAGTGGGGGTCGACCTCGGAGACGGCCTTGACCAGGTTGGACGGTCCGCCGACGTGCATGACCCGGCGATGGGAACCATGATCAGGGCGGCCACCATCATGAGTCCTTGGATGAAGTCGGTGTAGGACACGGCCAGGAACCCGCCGATGAGCGTGTAGACCACCGTGATGGCGGCGACGATGACCATGCCCAGGTGGTAGTCCATCCCGAAGGAGGACTCGAAGAACCGTCCGCCGGCGACCATGCCGGAGGAGACGTAGAAGGTGAAGTAGACCAGGATGATGAGACCACTGGACCAGCGCAGCAGCCGGCGGGTGTCGTGCAGGCGGTTGTCCAGGAAGCTGGGGACAGTGATGGAGTTGTTGGCGACCTCGGTGTAGGCGCGCAGGCGGGGGGCGACGAGCAGCCAGTTCGCCAGGGCCCCGATGGTCAGGCCGACGGCGATCCATCCCTCGACCAGGCCGCTGGCGTACAAGGCACCTGGTAGTCCCATGAGCAGCCACCCCGACATGTCCGAGGCTCCGGCGGACAGGGCCGCCACCCAGGGATTGAGGTCTCGGTCGGCGAGCATGTAGTCGTCGAAGTTGTCCGTTCGCAGATAGGCCCAGCCTCCGATGGCGAGCATGGCCACGAAGTAGACGATCATTGCGATCGCCTGATAGGTAGCGTCAGTCATTCGTGTGTCCTCACATCATTCAGCGGCGAGACATATCGCGGCCGGCTGCGCGCGACAGAACCGGGGTCTCCGCTATTTTCTTGCATGGGCCCGGTCTCACTGCGCATGCAGCACGATCGCGACCGCATAGTCGCCGTCATGGCTCAGAGAAACCGGCCAGCACTCAGGGGTCAATACCTCCTGTCCAAGACTGTTTTCAACGCCGTGGGCAATAGCGCCGTTCAGACGCAGGGACGGCCGTCCCCATCGATCGGTGACAAGCTCAATCTCGCGCCAGTCGACGTCCTCGGCAAGGATAACCGGAGAAGCGCTGTGCCCGCGACCTTCGGCGTACTGTGCGTGCGCCTGGCTCCAGGCCTTGATGAAGGCCTCCTTGGCCGCCCACTCGCCGCCAGGTGCTGTGCCGGACGCGACCCCTTTTCTTGTGCTCGACGATGGGTATCACGGAGTTCACGCGCAGTAAAGGCCTGCTGCGCGAAGACGGTGCCGGGCTGATCGAGCTGGGTCTCGAAGTCCGGAATATGCACCAGGTCCGTGCCCACCGCCAGAACGGTTGCCCCGGCGGAAGTCTTCGGCATGTCCGGAAACTGCGGCTCGGTCGTCATGGAACCCTCATGAAGTAAAACTTACGAATCATTGACGCACATCCTTTAACAATTCCATGTGAGCACAACAGGGCCGGTTCTACAGACGCTGGATACCGTCTGTAGAACCGGCCCTGTCCGCTATCGTGATGAACTCACTCGCCGGCGTGGTAGACGCCGTCGGCGCCCAGGCGTGCGTCGGGGTCGAGCAGCATGGCGGCCTCGACCTCGTGCGGGTCGCGCTGCTTGGACTCCTCGCCCAGGCGACGGCCCTGAACCGGCTCGAACAGCGGGGCCCGACCGATCATGCCGGCGCGACGGCGCCGGGTGCCTGCGGCCAGGCGGGCGTTGGCGGAGGCCAGCCAGGCGTCGACCGCCTCCTGGCCCGCGGCCTGACGCAGCGCGGCCTCGAAGGCGCCGGGGTGCACGATCGCGATGAGACCCGAGACGTGCCCGAAGCCCAACGAGGTCAGCAGCCCCGCACGCACCGGACCGGCGCCCGGGACACGCCCGTCCTCACCGCCGCGACCGGCCAGGCGGATGGGGCGACGTGGCCACACCCAGAAGGCGTCCTTGGCCAGCGGGGCGTCGACGACGTCCAGGGAGGCGTTACCGGGAGCCACACCGGAGGCGAGGATCTCGGTTAGGCCCGCGACCTGGAAGACCGCGGCACCGCCCTTGGCGTGACCGGTGATGGTCTTCTGTGAGACCGCCACCAGTGAGTTGCCCTCGGAGCGTCCCAGGGCACGAGCCAGGCGCGTGTGCAGCTCGGACTCGTTGGGGTCGTTGGCCCCGGTGGAGGTGTCGTGCTTGGAGACCAGCGCGATGTCGTCGGCCTCCACGCCCAGGGCGGCCAGGGCCTTGGCCAGGCGCGAGCTGCGCCCGCCGCGGCCTGCGGCCAGAGCCCCCAGGCCGGGAGCCGGGATCGAGGTGTGGGCGCCGTCGGCGTAGGAGGAGACGAAACCGACCACGCCGGCAACCGGCAGGCCCAGCTGGGCCGCCACCGATCCGCGGGCCAGGATCACCGTGCCGCCGCCCTCGGCCTCCACGAAGCCGCCGCGACGGCGGTCGTTAGCGCGTGAGAAGTGCCGGTCGGAGATGCCCTTGGCCCGCATGGCCGCGGCCTCCGCGGTGGCGTTCATGTTGCCGAAGCCGACGACGGACTCGATCGAGATGTCATCGATGGCGCCGGCAATGACGACGTCGGCCTTGCCCAGGGCGATCTTGTCCCAGCCCTCCTCGATGGAGACGGCCGCGGTGGCGCAGGCGCTCACCGGCTGGACCATGGCGCCGTAGCCGCCGATGTAGGACTGCATGACGTGGGCGGCCACGACGTTGGGCAGGGCCTCCTGGAGGATGTCGCTGGGACGCTCCTCACCCAGGAACCGGCCGACGAACATCTTGCGCATCGACTCCATACCGCCGAACCCGGTTCCCTGCGTGGAGGCCACGTCGGAGGGTGGACGGCCTTGAGCAGCTCGGCCGGGGTGAAGCCGGCCGACAGGAAGGCGTCGACGGCGGTGACCAGGTTCCACGAGGCGATCGGGTCCATGCCCTGTGTCATCGAGGCGGGGATGCCCCAGCGCTCCGGGTCGAAGTCGCGCGGGAACTGGCCACCGACCGTGCGCGACAGGGCAGCACGGCGCGGCACCCGGGCCAGCGAGCCGGCCAGGCGGGTGACGGTCCACTCTCCGGTCTCGGCGTCGGGCACCACGAGCGTGTGCTCGGGGTCGGAGACCTCGATGGTACGGGCCGTGGCCTCGTCGGGAACCGACAGGGTGATGTCGCGGTCGAGGTAGACGGTGACCTCCTCGTCGGCGATCGGCGCGATGACACCGTCGTCAACGAACTCGCGGATACCGCAGCGGGCCACGACCTCGTCGCGGTAACGGTCCAGGATGTCGGACTCCTCGACCAGCTCGCCGTCGGTGTCGTACCAGCCGGCCTTGGGGCTGTCCTGCCAGGTGAGCAAACCCATGCCCCAGGCAAGCTCGAGGACGCCGGCGGCGGTCAGGTCGACGTCCTCCCCGCCGCTCATGCCCAGCTCGGCCTCGCGGCGCGTGCGGCCCCGAGCCCCAGGTGGAGACCTCGCCGGTGGAGATGATGACGACCAGGTCATCGAGGTCGGCGCTCACCTCGCCCCACTGGGGGGGCGGTGGGCTGGGTCAGGGACCACCGGGGTGGGCAGGGCCTTGATGACGGCCGGAGCCTCGCTCTCCTGGGTGGGTGCGGCCGCCTGGGCGGCGGCGCTCTCACGCAGGGCCACCAGGTCGATGTCGTCACCCAGCCCGCCGGTGAGGTCGGCGTCCACGGGAGCCTCGGCGGCGCGGGTGCGTACCTCGGTGGTGCACAGGTCGATCAGCTCGGAGGCGATCTCCTCGGTGGCCCAGGTGCGCACCCCGGCTGCCTCGACGGCGGCGACGAGCGGGTCGTTACCGCCCATGAGGCCGGTGCCCCTGACCCAGCCGATGCGCGGGTGGGCCAGGGTGACGCGCTGGGCCCAGACCCGTTCGGAGGACCAGCGGTTGGCGATCGCGTCCAGGGCGGACTTGACCTCGCCGTAGGCGCCGTCACCGCCGAAGGTGCCCCGGTTCGGGGAACCTGGCAGCACCACGTGGAGGCGGTGGTCGACGTGGGTGTCGGTGCCGATCGCGCTCAGGGCCGCGATGGTGCGCTCCACCGACCACAGCAGCAGACGGGTCTGGGACTCCGCGGCGGGGCCGGCGTCGGCCAGCGTGCCGGAGACGCGCGGTGCGGCGAAGGGGAACAGGAGGGTGGGAACCAGGGCCTCCTTGACGACCTTGGTGGAGCCGCCGGAGGTGACCACCTGGTCATTGCCGATCCACTCTGCCAGGGCGTCGACATCGCGGTAGGAGGACAGGGTTCGCGGGAACCATCCACAGCTTGGCGCCGGCCGCGGCGTGCTCGCGGTAGAGGGTGGTGGCGAACTCTGGGCGCTCGTGGGTCAGGCGCGAGCTGGTGGCCACCACGGTGGCCCCTCCTGCCAAGAGCTCGCCGACGACGGCAGCGGCGATGGACCCGGGGCCACACCTGTGACGACGGCGACGTCCTCGGACCAGCGGACCGTGGGGTCACCGGCCCGGGGCGCCTCCGGGGCTGCCTGCGCGATCCCGGTCAGGAGTGCGGCGCGCTCGGCGGCGTCGGCCAGCTCGGAGCCCTTCACCTGCTTCGCCCACCAGGTGGCGTGGTCGGCCACCGCCTGTCCCAGGCCCACGAAGCGCTCGGGCGCCAGGAGGTGGCGGGAGGCGTCCAGGTCGGTCTCGCCGGAACCGAGGCGGGCGACGTCCTCGCGGGCCGTGGCCCAGCGGTCGTCGATGAGGACGGCGCGCTCGGCGGTGAAGGCCGGGGTGACGGACTTGACCCATCCGGCGCCGAGCTCGGCGTCCAGGGCCGCCAGGGCGGCGCGGGTTCGGGCGGCCTCGTCGTCGGCGTCAGCTGGGACAGTGGCCTTCTCGGCCAGGCCCAGGGCGTCCAGGAGGGTGCGGGCCGTGGTGGCCAGAACGCCCTCATCGCCGGTGACGCTCTGGGCGAAGGCGTCCAGAGCGGCGGAGTCGACGACCGCTCCGCCGGCGCCACCGGCGCTCGGCTTGGAGACGGCCACGCCGTGGTCGGCGGCGACGGCCTGAACTGCGGCGTCGATGAGCGTGTCGACAGCGCCGGCACTGGTCAGCGGGGCCGAGGACCCCAGGGAGGCCAGATCCTCGCCGCGCATCGAGGAGCCCTCACGGGTAGCCAGGAACAGGGCGGCGGTCACGTGGGAGACCCAGCCCTGTCCCAGGCCCCAGGTGCCGGTGACGCGGTCGGCGATCCGTGAGGCGCGCACGCCCGAGGGGCCCAGGAGACGGCCCAGACCCACGCGGATGGCCTCGGTGAGGACGGGGCCGAAGGCCTTGTAACCGGGGGCGCCCTTGGCGACCGTGGCCGCCAGGGCGGTCATGTCGGCGTCGGCGGCGCCGTCGATGGAGGCGAGCTCGAGCTCGGTTCCCAGATCCATGAGGAGCTGGTTACGGCGCGAGGAGACCCCGTTGGTGAGCGTCTCGGTGGTGTCGGTGGCGCCGATCTGCTCGGGGCGGATGCGCGAGGCGTGGGCCAGCAGCACCGTCAGAGCGTCGGTCGCCCCGAAGGCCAGGTCATCGACCGGCCCGCCGGCGGCCGGAGCCGCAGGAGCGGGTGCGGCCTCGGCCGCGGGGGCCGGGGACGGCGTGGCGGCAGCCGCCTCTGCAGGGGCGCCGGCCTCGGCGGCGGGCTCCTGCGTGGCCGGGACGTCGAACTCCGGCTCGGTGAGCTCCACGGCGGGGTCGGTGTCGGTGGCCAGGACCCGGGCCTCGTCGCGGCGCGCGTTGTGCACGGTGACGTGGCGCCCGGCGTGCTGGGGCAGGCGCAGGGTGTTGGTGGCCAGGTTCGCCAGGGTGGGCGAGCCTGCCAGGCCCACCTCGATGATGCGCTCGATCCCCAGGCCGCCCTCGTTCGGGGAGGCCAGCAGGACCTCCTGGGTCTCGATCCAGCGCACCGGGGAGGCGAACTGCCAGGCCAGGAGCTCGACGAGCAGGACGCGGGCCAGCTCGGTGGGGCGCTTCGCCCAGGAGTCCCAGTCGGCCAGGATCTCCTTGACGGGCTCGGAGGGCACGACCTCGAGGATCGAGCGAGCGAAGTCCTGGGTCAGCGCGAACGGACGGGCCACGAGGTTGGGCACGTAGTGGCCCACGAGGCGCTCGATGTCCAGGTCGTCGGGGACGAGCTCGAGCAGGCGGCCGCGGAACTCCGGGACACCGGGGCGCAGCACCTCGGAGTGGAAGGGCACATCGATGCCGGGCACGAACATGAAGGGGTTCTTGCCCCCACGGGCCTTGGCCTTGGCTCGGGCGTCCGCGGCCAGGGCGTCCAGGCCCTTGATCGTGCCGGCCACGGCGTACTGGACCCCGGCCAGGTTGTGGTTGACAATCTGGAGGAACTCGCCGGTCTCCTGGGAGATCGACTGCACGTAGGCCTCGACCTCGTCGGCCTTGATCCCTGCCTGGTTGGGGCGTAGGGCGCCCATGCGGTAGTTCGAGGCGCCGTCGGCGTCGCGGGGCACCAGTGAGTGCATGGTGGAGCCGCGCTGGAAGACGATCGAGATCGTCGTCTCCACGGGCATGACGCGCCCGTAGGCGCTCAGGGCCGTGTACTCGCCCAGGGAGTGGCCGGCGAAGGCGGCGTTATCCACCAGGGCACCGGCCTCGGCCAGGCGCGCGGTGGTTGCCATGGCCACGGTGGCCAGGGCCACCTGGGTGAACTGGGTGAGGTTGAGCAGGCCCTCGGGGTGGCGGTAGGTGATGCCGCGGGCGGTCATCTCGGTGGGGTTGTCACGCACCAGGTTGATGACGGAGAAGCCCAGCTCGGCGCGGGTGTGGGCGTCGGCCCGCTCCCAGACCGCGCGGGCGGCCTTGGAGGAGCTCATCTCATCCAGGCCCATGCCGGGGGTCTGGATGCCCTGGCCGGGGTAGACGTAAGCGGTGGGCTCGGGCGTCGTCACGGCGGTGCCGCGGGAGACGACTTCGCCGTTGATGCGGCACACGACCTCCAGAACGTAGCCGCCGCCGACCACCAGGCCGGTGCGCTCCACGGTGATCTCGACGTCGTCGCCCAGTTCCACCGGTCCGGTCATGACGTAGGTCCAGCCGGCCAGGACGTGGCGGGAGCCGTCGGCGGCGGTGGAGGCCGCCACCTGCTGCGCGGTGGCCGACAGCCACATGCCGTGGACGAGCGGAGCGTCCATGCCGGCCACGTGGGCGGCGTTGTAGGAGGTGTGGATCGGGTTGAAGTCGCCGGTGACCCGAGCGAAGGCCGTCATGTCCGCCGGCGCGGTGACGGTGGTACGGCGCAGGATGCGGCGGGCGGCGGGGGCGGTCTCGCGTCCGGTGCCACCGGCGAGCTCGGGTGCGCTGGGCACGGCGTTGCCCGAGGCACGGCCGCGGATGGCGAAGCGCTCGCGCATCAGTGCCACGAGGGTGCCGTCGCCGGCGTCGGTCAGCTCCAGGCGCACGTCAACGACGCGGCCGGCACTGGACTCCTCCAGGGCAGCGACCCAGCCGGTGACGTTGATCGTGGGGCTGGTGGTGGCCGCAGCCGCCTGGAGCTGGTGGAGGGTGAGGTGCAGGTCGATGGTGTGGTCCAGGTGGACCGCACCGAGCAGCCCCTCGATGAGCGGCATGCCGTCCTCGACGACGCTGCCCAGGGCGGCGTAGACCACCGGCCAGCAGGGGCCGAGGAGGGCGTCGGGGACGAACGGGGCGGCCGAGAGGTCCACCGGCAGCGCGTCGGCCGTCACCGAGGCGTGGTCGTGACCCAGGGTGCTCGCCAGCGTGAAGGAGCCGTGGATGGTGCCGAACGGCTGGGTGGCGGGACGCCCCAGGGCGTCCGTGGCTCCGGCCTGCGCGGGGCGGACCTCGGGCAGGTGGTCGACGTCGTCACCGGTGATGGACACAGCTCCCACACCGGCGGTGGCGCGCAGCAGGTCGTTCATCGTCTCACTGATGCGCTCGGGGTCGACCAGCGGGGCGGCACCGTCCCAGGCGCGGGCCAGCCGCAGCGGCACCACAAGACGGCGCACCGCGTGGATCTCGTCGCCGCCGGGGGTACCATCCCAGTGGGTGTCGAGGCGGATGTCGAGGTCGTAGGCGTCCTCGGCGACGTCCGGGCGGGCGACGACGTTGTAGGCGTCATCGGCCAGGACGGTGGCCGGGTTGACGGTCAGGTGACCGTTCCACAGGACGTGGGGGGTGACCTGGACGAGCTCCTTGGCGTCGGCCACAGGGGCGACCAGTGCCCCGTCGGCCACGGCGGGGGCGGCGCCCAGGCGGCCGGCGGCCTCCTGCTCGTCGGTGCCGGCGTCCTGGAGGGCCTCGACGGCGGCGGTCTCGAAGCGGCCCAGCAGCTCACCGACGGGTTCGTTGATGGTGGTGATGCCGGCGACGGCCACGGGGCCGGGGATGATGCGCACCTGGTCGGCGGTGTAGCGCGGGTCCTGGGACTGCCACAGGGAGTCGGTGCCCCACCAGCGCAGGATGTCAGCGTCGACCACGGGCACGAAGGGCACCGGCTTGGGGTGCTTGCGGCACAGGTCGACGAACCAGGCGGCGTCGACGGGCTCCACGAGGGTGGAGGTGGCTGACGGGTAGCGCTCGGCCAGGGCGGCCAGGGCGGCGTCAGAGTCGATGACGGCGTCGTAGTCGGCGAAGAGTGTGGGGATCTCGCCGTGGTCGGCCCGGCTCAGGCGGGCCTCGACGCGGTGCAGCAGGTCGATGAAGCGGTCGTACCAGCCCTCGTCGGCCCAGTCGGCGCGGGTGGCGAGGCGACCCTCGTGCGGGGCGACGCACAGCTCGGCATAACGGGTGGCCCACTCGAGGTAGGTCATCTCCTCGACGTCGCCGAAGTAGGGCTTGGCGGTTCTGGCCAGGGCGTCGATCATCTCCTGACGGCGAGCGGCCATGGCGGCCTCGTCACCGGCGAGCTCCTGGATGAGGCGCGAGGCGCGGGCCGAGGAGTTGTCGATCTCGTAGAGATCGGCACGCAGGTGGGACAGGCCGGAGGTCATACCGCCGATGGATTCCCCGGAGGCGACCCAGCCGCCCTCGACCCCGGAGTCCTCGGGGATTCCGGGGGTGTCGACGAGGAGCTGCTTGACGTCGTCGTTGGTCTTGGCCTCCAGGCAGGTCATGGCGGCGGTGCCGATCATGACGCCGTCGACGGGGGCGGCGGCCGTGCCGTAGGCCTCTGCCCAGCGGCCGGTGAGGTAGTCGGCTGCACGGGTGGGCGTACCGATTCCGCCTCCGACGACGAGCACGACGTTGGTGACGGCGCGGATGGCGTCGTAGGTGGCCAGGAGCATGGTGTCCAGGTCCTCCCACGAGTGGTGGCCACCGGCGTGTCCGTCCTCGATCTGGATGATGACGGGGCTGTCGGGCACGGCGCGTGCGATGGCCAGCACCTGGCGGATCTGGTCCACGGTGCCGGGCTTGAAGGCGATGTAGGGGAAGCCCTCGGCGTGGAGGCGCTCGAGCAGGGCGGTGGCCTCGTCGAGCTCAGGGATGCCTGCGGAGATGGTGATGCCGTCGATGGGAGCGCCGCCGGCGCGGGCCTTGGACAGCAGACGCTGGGTACCCAGGTGCAGGTTCCACAGGTAGCGGTCCATGAACATGGCGTTGAAGGCCGCGGTGCGGCCCGGCTCGAGCGCCTCCTCCAGGCCCTCGAGGTTCTCGGCCAGGACGGCGGGGGTGGTCTGCCCACCACCGGCGAGCTCGGCCCAGTAGCCGGCGTTGGCGGCGGCCGCCACGATGGCGGGGTCCACGGTGGTGGGGGTCATCCCGGCCAGGAGGACGGCGCTGCGGCCGGTCAGGCGGGTGAAGGCCGTGTCCAGGGTGAGGCGGCCGTCGGGCAGGGCGGGTGATGCGCGGGGCGAAGCGGGAGCGGTCGACGCTGGGCTGCGGGCGGCGCCGGCGCGGTCGAGGTCGTCGATGGCCTTGGCAGTCCCCGCGGGCACGACCGTGGTGCCGGTGCCGGCCACGACGCCCTCGGTGAGACGGACCAGCACGTTGCCCGGACCCAGGTCCAGGACGGTGCGCACTGGTTCGGCCGAGCCGATCCCCAGGGCGCCGGTGACCAGACCGGGCCAGTCGACCGGGTCGATGAGCACGGCGGTGGCCAGGTCGCGGGCGAGCTTTCCATCCAGGCCGCAGTCGGCCGCCCAGGCGGCGACGTCGTCGACGGCGTTGGCCAGCAGCGGGGTGTGGAAGGGAACCGAGGTGGTGAGGAACTCGGTGACCGGGGCCAGGACGGCGCCGCCGCGGCGGCGGTCCTTGCGGGCCTTGGCGCTGCGGGCGGCGGCCGCCTCCAGGGCGGTGACGACGCGCTCGAGGTCGGCGGGTCGCCCGGAGAGGATATGAGCCTGGAGCCCGTTGGTGACCCCCACGGAGATCCTCTCGGAGCCGGGGACCCGGGCCAGGACGGCGTCGAGCACGCTGCGGGTCACGCCGCGCACCGAGAGCATGGGGGTGGACTCCCCCACCGTACCCAGGTCGAGGCGGCGGGTGGTGCGGGTGGCCGCGGCGCCGATGAGGCGGGCGATGGCGTGGACCTCGATGATCCTCTCGCGGTCCGAGGCCCGCACGGCCTCGAGGAGGCTGACGCCCAGGACGCCCTGGGAGTGGCCGATGGCGCCCACCGGGGCGTGGGCGACGGTGTTGATGCCGGCTGCCTGAAGCGATGCCAGGGCGGCGTGCTGGGCCATGAGAATGCCGGGCACGGAGACGTCGGCGCCGTCGGCGGTGGTGCGGTGCTGGGGCACGACCGGCGCGGCCGCATCGTCGAGGAGCCTTGACCCGCGCGGGGTCACGGTGAGCAGATCGGTGGCCACGGGAGCCAGGCGCTCGGACACGGCCCGGTCCACGGCCACGACGTCGTCGGCCAGCGCCTGGTCCAGGGAGACGAGGTCGGCGAGCGTCTGGCGCCAGGGGGTGGCCTGGCCACCGAAGGTGATGATGTAGGGCTCGCCTCCGCTCAGGCGCTCAGCGATCGTGGCCGCGGGGCTGGGGGCTTGCGAGGTCGTGTGCACGGTAGTGGTGTCCTTCGGTGTTGCGACGGCGTGGTCGGAGAGCTCAGAACGGGTACCAGAACTGAGGTCGGATGAGGCTGGGGCGTCAGGCCGCAAGCCGGGGTCGGAGTGGGATTCAGAGGGGGATGTTGTCATGCTTCTTGGGCGAGTCGGGGCGGGCGTCGTTCTTGGCGCGCAGCGCGGCCAGCGAGTCCACGATGACGCTGCGGGTGTCCTCAGGGGCGATGACGGCGTCGATCTCCCCGATGGCCACGGCCTTGTCCGGGTTGATGACGGCGTCGGTGTACTCGGCCACGAGCCGCTCGTGCTCTGCGGCGGCGGCCTCCTTGCCCTGCTCGTCGTGGACCTTGGCCAGGTCGCGGCGGTGGATGATGCCGACGGCGCCGGCGGCGCCCAGGACGGCGATCTCGGCTCCCGGCCAGCAGAAGTTGAGGTCGGCGCCGATGGCCTTGGATCCCATGACGATGTAGGCGCCACCGTAGGCCTTGCGCAGGACGATCGTCACCAGGGGCACGGTGGCGGTGGCGTAGGCGTTGATGACCTTGGCTCCGCGGCGGATGATGCCGGCGTGCTCCTGCTCGGCGCCGGGCCGGTAGCCGGGGACGTCGACGAAGGTGACCACCGGCAGCCCGAAGGCATCGCAGAAGCGCACGAAGCGGGCGAGCTTTTCGGAGGCGTCGACATCCAGGGTGCCGGCGTCCACCAGCGGCTGGTTGGCGACGATCCCCACGGGGTGGCCCTCGAAGCAGGCGAAGCCGACCACGACGTTGGCGGCGAACTCCTCCTGAACCTGGACGAGCTCACCGTGGTCGACGACCGCCGAGACCACCTCGACGACGTCGTAGGCCTGGCGGGTGGAGGCCGGGACGATCTCGCCGACGCTGCGGGCGGCCTCGGCATCGGCCTGGGCGTCGGTGTCGTCGTAGGCGTACATGGGAGCATCGAGCTCGGCAGAGAGGGCAGATAGGCCAGGAAGTTGCGCACCTGCCCCAGGGCGTCCTCCTCATCGTCGGCCACGTAGTGGACGACGCCGGAGACCGAGCCGTGGATCTGTGCGCCGCCTAGGTCCTCGGCGCTGATCTGCTCACCGGTTGTGGCGCGTACGACGTCGGGGCCGGTGACGAACATGTGGGAGGCCTGGCGGGTGGCGATGACGAAGTCGGTCAGCGCCGGGCTGTAGACGGCGCCGCCGGCGCAGGGACCCAGGATGACGCTGATCTGCGGGACCAGGCCGGAGGCGGCGCAGGTGCGGTTGAAGATGCGTCCGTACTGACGCAGGGCACCCACGCCCTCCTGGATCTTGGCGCCGCCGGAGTCGATGAGCCCGATGACGGGGATGCGCAGGCGCAGGGCGTCGTCCAGGAGTCGGACGATCTTGTCCCCCTCGATGGTGCCCAGGGCGCCTCCGGAGACGGAGAAGTCCTGGGAGTAGACGGCCACCTGACGGCCGTCGATCTGTCCGAAGCCGGTCACGACGCCGGAGGGGCGGGCCTTCTCCCCCCGCTCCGGAGCCGGTGTAGCGGCCGATCTCCAGGAAGGTGGAGTCGTCGAGCAGGTCGTTGATGCGCTCCCGGGCGGTGCGCTTGCCCTTGGCGTGCTGCCGGGAGGCGGCGCGCTCCTCAGCCTCACGGTCGACGCGGGCGATGCGCTGGCGGAAGGCCGAGGTCGAGGGCGAGTCCGCCATCGTGGCGCCCTGTGACGGCGCTCCGGCTGCGGTGCTGGCACCAGTGCTGGAGTCGGTGCTCACGGTTCAGGCCTCCTCAGAGTCGTTCTCGGGGGTGCTCATGCGCACCAGGACATCACCGGCGGAGACGGTGCGACCGGCACTGACGGGGATCTCCGAGATGGTCCCGTCGCTCAGGGCGTGGACGTAGTTCTCCATCTTCATGGACTCCAGGACCACGAGCAGATCGCCCTGGAAGACCTGCTGGCCGGGCTCGACGCAGATACGGGTGACGATGGCCTGCATGGGGGCGGCGATGACGCCGGGCTCGGAGAAGGTGGCCTCGTTGTCACCGGAGGTGGTGCCGCGGGGTGAGCGTGCGGCGCCACCGGAGCGGCCACGCAGCGGCTGAGCCCGGTTGCTGCGCTGGCTGAAGCTGCGCGCCGGGTTGGTGGGGGCGAGGATCCCGTCGGGCAGGGTCAGCTGCATCCGCCGGCCGTTGAGCTCGATGATGTAGCTGGAACGGGTACGCGGGTTGGCGACCGCCTCACAGGCGGCTTGGGAGCCGTCGGACTGCGACGACACGGCCTCGGCCAGGTCGGGCAGCACCTCGTTCTCGATCCACCGTGTGGTCACCGTCAGGCGGCCGGCCTCGTCCGGGGTGGTGAAGGCGGAGCGCTCCAGGACCTCCGCGTGCAGGGCCGTGCACACGGTGACGCCTTCGACGACCGTCTCGCGCAGGGCTCGCCGGGCACGGGCGATGGCCTGCTCCCGGTTGGAACCGGTGACGACGATCTTGGCGAGCATCGGGTCGAACATGGGAGTGACGACGTCGCCCTCGGTGACACCGGACTCGATGCGGATGCCGGGGCCGGCCGGCCAGCGCAGGCGCGTGATGGCACCGGTGGAGGGAGCCAGGCTGCGGGAGGGGTCCTCGCAGGTGATGCGCAGCTCCAGGCTGTGGCCGCGGGGCTCGTTGAACTCACTGAGGTGGCCGCCCTCGGCAATGCGCAGCTGGACCTCGACCAGGTCGGTGCCGGTGACCTCCTCGGAGACGCAGTGCTCCACCTGAAGGCGGGGGTTGACCTCGAGGAACCACAGGTCGCCCTCGGGGGTCAGGAGGAACTCGCACGTGGCCACCCCGACGTAGTCGACCGTCTCCAGGAGGCGGCGGGATGCCTCGACGAGACGGTCGTGGACTCCCTCGGGCAGGAAGGGGGCCGGAGCCTCCTCAAGGAGCTTCTGGTTGCGTCGCTGCAGGGAGCAGTCGCGGGTGGAGACAACGGCGAAACCACCGTGGGAGTCGCGGGCGCACTGGGTCTCGATATGGCGCGCAGCGGTGACGAAGCGCTCCAGGATGAGGGTGCCGCCGCCCAGTGCCGCGGACTCGAAGGCGGGGGTGGACCTGACCTCGTCGTCATTGTGCAGGACGGTGATACCGCGTCCGCCTCCGCCGTCGGTGCGTTTGAGGGCGACTGGGTAGCCGTGGGCGGCGGCGAAGCTGATAACGGTATCGGCATCGGTGACCGAGTCGGTGATGCCGGGTACCGGGGCGACCTTGGCCCGCTCAGCGGTGGCGCGGGCGCTCATCTTGTCGCCGAGGGAGTCCATGGCCTCGGGCGAGGGACCGACCCAGGTGATGCCGGCTTCGATGATCGAGCGGGCGAAATCGGCGTTCTCGGACAGGAACCCGTAACCGGGGTGGACGGCGTCGGCGCCAGTGGCACGGGCCAGCTCGAGGACTGCGGCTGCGTCGGTGTAGGACGAGCCCTCGGGCAGTGCGTAGGCCTCGTCGGCGAGCTCGGCCGCCGGGCTCATCAGGTCCTCAGGCGTGTACGGGAGGATCGACATCGCCCCGAGGTCGCGGGCGGTTCGCACGATACGCAGTGCGATCTCACCGCGGTTGGCGATGAGGATGCGGGAGAGGGTCACCAAGAGTCTCCTTGCCTGGACGATGCCGGGTTTGTGGCGGGGCCCTCCTTGGGCCGAGGGTGGCGGATCCGTGCCGTCCCTACAAGCGCAGGTCGACAGATCCGCTGAACGACGACGTTACGTGGTCAGAGCACCACATTCCATTTGTGGAAACCTCACAAAGACCGGGAGTTGCGTTGGTGTAACAACCGAGACCCCAGCAATGCTGCGGCATAACGGGTGCCTCACAAAGGCACCTTTCGCCACTTGAAGGTCTTTGAGGTTTCCCACAAGGCCTACTGAGTGCGACATCTCGCTGCACCGCTAGTTACATCTACCTCATGAGCATCTCCTTTCTCAGAAGTGGGTCGGAGCGCTGATCGTCGTCGAGCATCGACGATCAGCGAGATCTCAGTGCCGGTGGGAGGATGCCGCCTTGCGCAGCTCACGGACGGCGGCCAGGGCGTCGTCGGCCCGGTAGACCGCCGAGCCGGCGACGAAGACGTCGGCTCCCGCCTCCGCTGCGCGCTCAATCGTCTGAGCGGTGATGCCACCATCCACCTGCACACGCAGGTCGAGCCCCCCGGCCCCGACCAGCTCACGGGCACGGCGGATCTTGGGCAGCATCGACTCGATGAAGGACTGGCCGCCGAAACCCGGTTCCACGGTCATAAGCAGGAGGAGGTCGAACTCCCCCAGGACGTCGGCAACGGCTCCCAGGGGGGTGGCGGGCCTCAATGCGATTCCTGCGCCGGCGCCGAGCCGGTGAAGCTCGTGCGCCAGGCGCACCGGGGCGGTGGTGGCCTCGGCGTGGGGGGTGACGATCTGGCAGCCGGCCTCTGCGTAGGCCGGGGCCCAGCGGTCGGCGTCGCGGATCATGAGATGGGCGTCCACGGGCAGCGTGGTGTGGGCCAGCACCGCCTCGACCACCGGCAGCCCCCAGGACAGGTTGGGCACGAAGTGGTTGTCCATGACGTCGACGTGGATCCCGTCCGCACCGTCAGCGCCTGTGACCCGGTCGATCTCGTCGGCCAGGTGGGCGATGTCGCAGTTGAGGATCGAGGGGTGGATGGCCGTCATCGGGATGCTCCTCATGATGTGCTCATGGTGTCGTCGTGTGTTAGCTGGTGCGTCGCAGCAGGGCGCAGAACATCGCGTCGGTTCCGTCGAGGTGGGGCCAGAGCTGGAGCATCTCGCGCTCGGCGCCGGCCGGCGGCTGGGGCGCCAGCCTGGTGGCGAGGTCCCCGGCGTGCAGGATCTCTGTGTTCAGGCCCTCCCTCCGCAGGAGATGGGTGACGTCTCGCACCACGAGGCTCGTCTCCAGGGCGTGCGGTGAGCAGGTTACGTAGGTCACCACTCCGCCGCGCCGCACGGCGCGCAGCGCACTGGCCAACAGCTCACGCTGAAGCTCGGCCAGGACGGTGACGTCCTGCGGCCTCCGGCGCCACCGGGCCTCCGGCCGACGACGCAGCGAACCGAGACCCGTGCAGGGCGCGTCGACCAGCACCCGGTCGTAGGCTGCCGCTTCATCGCGCCCGATGCCTCGTCCGTCCCCGCAGCGCACCCGGGCCACGTCGCGCGGAACTGCGCGCAGGGCGGAGCGCACCAGATCGGCCCGGTGAGGGCTCACCTCGTTGGCGAGCAGGTGAGCGCCCTTCTGGGCGGCCCGCGCGGCCAGCAGCGCAGCCTTGCCCCCGGGACCGGCGCACAGGTCGAGCCAGCGTTCGTCGCGGCCCTCGAGCGGTGTCTCAGCGGCGATGAGCGCCACCAGTTGGCTGCCCTCGTCCTCGACCCCGGCCCGGGAGTCTCGGATCGCCTCGATCCTGCCGGGGTCTCCCCCGTCCATGACAACGGCGAGAGGACTGATTCGCCCCAGGCGGGGCTCGACGTCGTGGACCCGGTCGGCCTTGCGGGCAGCCTTGGCCAGGGCCTCAGGGGAGATGAGACCGGGTCGGGCGCACAGGGTCACCTCGGGGTCGGCGTTGTCGGCGACCAGGAGCGCCTCCAGCTCCTCGGCGCTGCGACCGTGCTTGACCAGGGCCTGGCGCAGCGCCTTGACGATCCACTCGGGGTGGGACTGGGTACGGGCCAGGGCGACCGTCTCATCGAGGGGCGTCCCGTTCCAGGAGGACCAGCCACGCCTCCAGGTTCTGACCGCTGAGCCGGCGCATGATCGCGTTGACGAAGGTGGCGGCGCCGCGCCCGCAGGAGTCGGCCGCCAGGTCCACGGTGGTGCTCACGGCGGCGTGCTGGGCCACGCGCATCCCCATGAGCTGGTGGGCCCCCAGACGCAGGACATCGAGCACGGCCGGATCGATCTGCTCCAGGGGTCGGTCCGTGCAGGTGGCGATCATGGCGTCGTAGCGTCCCTGCAAGCGCAGAGTTCCGTAGGTCAGGGCGGTGGCGAATCCGGCGTCACGCCGGTCCAGGTCGGCGGAGTCCAGCAGCTCGGGCAGGAGGAGGTTGGCGAAGGCGTCGTCCCGGCGCACACGGGTGAGTACCTCCAGCGCCACCCGGCGCGCCGGATCCGACCGCCGTTGAGGCGAACGCGGGCGCGCACTCGCCTGTGCGCCGTCCGGCTTGCGGGTGCGTCGTCCTCGGTCATGCCCGCTCTTTCGGTCGCCTTGAACGCTACGGCCGCCGTGTCGTCCTCCGTCTCTGCCGCTGCGGCGCTCACTGTGACCGCCTGGTGCACCCCGGCGTGCCGATCGCTCGCCCATCAGCTCAGCCTCTCATTGTCGCCGGTCTCAGGGGCCGGAGCTCCCAGGACGGTGCCCACTTCCGGGCGGGCTCCACGGGCCCAGGCGTCGGCGGGCATCCAGCTGCGTCCTGCGGGTGCCACCCTCCCCAGGCGGACCGCGCAGCCCCCGGTCCCCACGAGGACCTCGCGCTTGGAGGCGCGCACCTGACCGGGCAGGAGATCCGTCACCTCGGGGACAGGGGTAACCGGTCCCAGACGGAACCTGGCGCCGAGGTAGCTGGTGTGAGCCCCCGGGGCCGGAGTCACGCCTCGGATCCGACGATCGACCGTCAGAGCCGGGTCCTCCCAGCGGACCCGCCCGTCCGCGGTGGAGAGCATCGGAGCCAAGGTGGCCAGCGCCCCGTCCTGCGGCTCGGGCTGGATGGCTCCCTCCTCTACCTGCCGCAGGACGTCGAGGACCAGGGGGGCACCAGCACGCGCCAGGCGCTCCAGGAGGTCGCCGCTGGTGTCGCTCGTACCGATCGCCTCGGTGATGCGGCCGTAGACGGGGCCGGTGTCGAGCCCCTCCTCGAGGCGGAACACGCAGCCCCCGGTGACCTCCTCTCCGGCGATGATCGCGCGTTGGACGGGGGCCGCTCCGCGCCAGGCCGGCAGCAGGGAGAAGTGGAGGTTCAGCCACCCGTGCTCGGGCACGTCCAGCATGTCGGCCGGAACCAGGCGCCCGTAGGCGACCACGACGGCGACGTCCGCCTTGAGCTCACGCACCCAGGTGCGCACCTCGTCGGCCGCCTCACCCTTGAGGGTGGAGGGGGTTCGCACGTCGAGCCCGGCCTCGCGGGCCACTGCGGCCACCGGTGAGGGGTGCAGTGTGCGACCGCGGCCCCTGCGGGCGTCAGCGCGGGTGAGCACTCCGACGACGTCGTGCTCACTGGCGATCAGGGCCTCCAGGGTGGGGAGGGCTACCTCGGGGGTTCCGGCGAACAGCACACGCATGGGCCCCATGCTACGGCCCTGCGTTGCACAAGCCGGGGTTCATCGTTGGCGCGGCGCAGGAAGAAGACCCAGCTCGACGAGCTCGGCCCGCAGGCGTCCCGCCCCGGTGAAGTGGTGGGTGCGCAGGCCGAGGTCGCCCGCGGCTCGGATGTTGGGGGCCGAGTCGTCAACGAACAGGGTGCTGCGGGCCTGCAGTCCGTAGCGCTGAAGGAGCAGCTCGAAGATGGCGGCATCGGGCTTGGCCAGGTGCTCGCGCCCGGAGACCACGATGCCGGTGAAGCGCTCGAGCTGAGGCACCAGGAGTCGGGCCTGCTCGAAGGGCTCGGCATCGAAGTTGGTCAGGCCGTACAGCGGCACTCCTGCCTCGAGGAGGTCGTTAAGCAGGGCCGCCATCCCGGGAACGGGGCCGGTCAGTGAGGAGGGGAAGCGCTCGCGGTACAGGGAGAGGATTTCTGTCCAGTCGGGGCGGTCGGGATGAGTGCGGGCGTAGTCGCTGAGCACCTGCTCGAAGGGCTGCCCCAGATCCAGCCGCTCGTTCCAGGCGAGGAACCCGCCGTCGGTCGCGAACTCGTCCCAGGCATCGAGGGGCACGTATCCGGCCACGGCGGCCACCGGATCCCAGGTGTAGAGGACGTTGCCGTAGTCGAGGACCACCGCGTTCACGGGGACGGTGCGGGGTGCGGTCATGTCCGGCATCCTTCCACGGTCCTCGCCCGAGGACCCCTCCTCGGACCGAGGACCGGCAGTATTTGTATGACCTCTACCAAGGCCGGAACGGGCCCACCGTAGGCCGGGGGCGCACCTGAAGGCCCCGCCGACGGCATCATCGTTTGATGGGACCAGTATCACGTACCGGCTGCAGAGGTCTGATCACTCCGCCCTGAACTTCCTTCATATCAGGGGCTTCTCAACCACCAATGACTCTGGTACGCTCGTACCAATCCGGTACAAGCGTACCATTTCATTCGTCAGGGCTCGTGATATGTATCATGATCCACGTCAACGACACAGTGCTGTGTCAGAGAGGGAGTCATGGATCTTTCCGTGGATTCCGAAATCGGGAGGCTTCGGCAAGTCATCCTGCACAGGCCTGGAGGTGAGATGCTCAGGCTCACTCCGCAGAACAAGGACCACCTCCTATTCGACGACGTCCTGTGGCTCGAGCGGGCCCAGGAGGAGCACGATCAGTTCGCACGCGTGCTGACTGATCGCGACGTCGAGGTGTTCTACCTCGGCGACCTTTTGGCCGAGACCCTTGAGGTGCCCGAGGCCAGGGACTATGTCCTGGACCGGGTCATCAACGAGAACACCAACGGCCCCATTGCCGCCGAGCCGATGCGGGCCCTGGCTCAGGGGCTGTCCGGAGCCGACCTGGCCGAGATCCTCATCGCCGGCATCACCAAGGCCGAGCTGCTGGAGCGCACCTCCTGCCCGGACTCCCTGGTGCTGGCCTCCATGAACGACGACGACCTGCTCCTGGCGCCGTTGCCCAACCACCTGTTCACCCGCGACACGTCGTGCTGGGTCTACAACGGCGTGTCCATCAACTCGATGACAATGCCGGCCAGGCAGCGCGAGACCATCAACTACGAGGCGATCTACCGCTGGCACCCCCGCTTCGCGAACGCCGACTTCCCCGTGTGGTCCGAGGGCACCCAGGCCGGTCCCGCCACGGTCGAGGGTGGAGACGTGCAGATCATCGGCAACGGCGCCGTCCTGGTCGGGGTCTCGGAGCGCACCACCGCCCAGGGCATCGAGAGGCTCGCCAGCCGGCTCTTCGCCGCGGGGAAGGTCAACCATGTGGTCGCCGTCGAGATGAAGCGGACGCGCGCGCAGATGCACCTGGACACGGTCATGACCATGGTCGATGCCGGCACCTTCACCGTCTACGGAGGCCTGGGGATGCTGCCGACGCTCACTGTGCGTCCGGAAGGCGACGGACAGATCAGCGTCACTCGCAACGACCCGGAGGACATGTACCGCGTCATCGCCCAGGCACTGGGCATCGACGACCTCACCGTCCTCATCACGCCTCAGGACTCCATGGCCGCCGCGCGCGAGCAGTGGGACGATGGTTCCAACTCACTGGCCGTCGCCCCCGGCGTCATCGTCGCCCTACGAGCGCAACGTCAACACCAATGAGTACCTTACCTCCCACGGTATCGAGGTCCTGACGATCCCGGGCTCAGAGGTCGGTCGCGGGCGCGGCGGCCCGCACTGCATGAGCTGCCCGATCCTGCGGGACCCGGTCGCCTGAGCCGGTCCCCCATCAGCGCCTTCGGCGTCAATGAAGACAACCCATCACCCACTCAAACACTCAACCACCCAGACGAAGGAGTCCTCATGACCCACCCCCTGCACAACCGCAGCTTCCTCAAGGAGCTTGATTTCACTGCCGATGAGTGGAGCATCCTGCTCAAGCTGGCGGCTCAGCTCAAGGAGGACAAGAAGGCCGGTCGTGAGGTGAAGCGGCTGACCGGCAAGAACATCGCGCTCATCTTTGAGAAGACCTCGACTCGTACTCGCTGCTCCTTCGAGGTGGCCGCCTACGACCAGGGCGCCCAGGTCACCTACCTGGACCCCTCGGGCTCGCAGATGGGTCACAAGGAGTCGGTGGCGGACACCGCCCGGGTCCTGGGCCGCTTCTACGACGGCATCGAGTTCCGCGGTAAGAAGCAGGAGCACGTCGAGGCCCTGGCCGAGCTCTCGGGGGTGCCGGTGTGGAACGGGCTGACCGACGAGTGGCACCCCACCCAGATGCTCGCCGACCAGTTGACCATGCTGGAGCACGCGGGCAAGCCGATCGAGGAGATCTCCTTCGCCTACCTGGGGGACGCCCGTAACAACGTGGCCAACTCGCTGCTCATCTCCGCTGCCCTGATGGGGATGGATGTGCGAATGGTGGCGCCCGCAGAGTTGCAGACACCTCCTGAGGTGGTGGCCCAGGCCAAGAAGCTGGCGGAGAAGAGCGGAGCCCGTGTCCTCGTCACCGACGACGCCGCTGAGGGTGTCAAGGGAGTCGACTTCCTTTACACCGACGTGTGGGTCTCGATGGGTGAGCCCAAGGAGGTGTGGGACCAGCGCATCGCCCTGCTGCGCCCCTACCAGGTCAACGCCGAGCTGGTGCAGGCCACCGGTAACCCCGACGTCAAGTTCCTTCACTGCCTACCGGCCTTCCATGATCGCAACACCACCGTGGGTGAGGACATCTTCACCAAGACAGGCATGGAGGGCCTGGAGGTGACCGACGACGTCTTCGAGACCGAGCGCAACGTCGCCTTCGACCAGGCGGAGAACCGCATGCACACCATCAAGGCCGTCATGGTCGCAACCCTCGGAGAGTGGGACTGAGCCGTGAGAATTGTTGTTGCCCTCGGCGGAAACGCCTTGCTGCGCAGGGGCGATAAGCCCGACGCCAGCACTCAGATCCACAATGTCGAGGTGGCGGCTCGTGAGCTGGCGAAGCTGGCAGAGAAGCACGAGCTGGTCCTCACCCACGGCAACGGCCCTCAGGTGGGTGTCCTGGCCCTGCAGTCCGCTAACGACGAGCGCCTCTCGGAGCCCTACCCCTTCGACACCCTCGGTGCTCAGACCCAGGGCATGATCGGCTACTGGCTGCTTCAGGCCATGCAGAACGCCCTGCCAGGGCGCCATGTGGCCGCGATGGTCAACCAGACCCTGGTCCTGGCCGGCGATCCCGCCTTCTCCAACCCCACCAAGTTCGTCGGTGAGGTCTACACCAAGGAGGAGGCGGAGAGACTGGCCGAGGAACGGGGCTGGGTGGTCAAGCCCGATGGCGATCACTACCGTCGCGTCGTCGGCTCTCCCAAGCCGCAACGCGTCATCGAGACCCGCCTGGTGCGCACGCTCCTGGATGCCGGAGCCGTCGTTGTTTGCTCCGGTGGAGGCGGCGTCCCCGTCATCCGCAGCTCCGAAGGAAAGCTCAAGGGCATCGAGGCCGTCATCGACAAGGACCTCACCGCATCGGTCCTGGCCGAGGCGCTGGAGGCTGATGCGCTTCTCATCCTCACCGACGTCGACGGCGTGTTTGAGGACTTCGGAACCGAGAACCAGAAGCAGGTCCCGCGGGCGACGCCGGCAGCGCTGCGCGCGATGGGTCTTCCCAGTGGATCCATGGGACCAAAGGTCGAGGCAGTGTGCCGATTTGTTGAGCTGACCGGAGACATGGCGGCAATCGGACGTCTTGAGGACGCCGTTTCCATCATTGAGGGCCAGGCAGGGACTATCGTGACCCCCGGAGGCAACTACGGTGGTCCCGACGATATTCGTCCCCCGATTCCCGAGCAAATCGACACCCGCATTCGCAGGGCCTGACCAGAGCGACGGCATCGGTCCTTCAAGGAGGTGGTGAGAACCGTCGACCACATATGACCATGCCATGGTTCAGCTATCATTCTTTTACACAGTTACTCCTACGGCCACTTTTGAGGTTCCTTCAGAGTAGAATGACAGTGTTGAACCACAGACACACTTACCTGTCTCAATTCACACACCACACAACGAGCACAAAGGAGTGACTTACTCATGACGAAGATCGTCAACTCTTGGAACGACTTCGACCCGCTCAAGCACGTCATCGTCGGACGCGCGGACTTCTCGGTTATTCCTCCCGAGGAGCCGGCCACCTCCGAGAAGGTGCCGATTGACTCCGAGATGCGCGGCATGTGGGGCCCCCGCCCCACCGCCACCGTCGAGGCCGCCAACGAGCAGCTTGACAACTACGTCAAGATCCTCGAGGGACTGGGCGTCAAGGTGGACCGGCCCACGCCGCTGCAGTGGAACCAGGCCATCCAGACGCCTGACTTCCGTACGGAGTCGGGCTTCACCCAGATGCCGCCGCGCGACATCCTGCTGACCATCGGTGACGAGATCATGTCGTCGGCCAACTCGTTCCGCTGCCGCTACTTCGAGTACCTCGCCTACTGGCCCCTCATGAACCAGTACTTCGAGGAGGACCCGGAGTTCAAGTGGACCCAGGCGCCTCGTCCTCGGCTGACGGACAAGTCCTACAAGCACAACTACTACGACGAGAAGATCTCCCTGGAGGAGCGCCTCGAGCGCACCGCCGCCAAGGACTTCGTGACCACTGAGTTTGAGCCGATGTGGGACGCAGCCGACGTCATGCGTGTGGGTAAGGACCTGTTCATCCAGCACGGTCTGACCACCAACCGCAAGGCGATGGAGTGGTTCAAGCGCTACTACCCCGACCTGCGGGTGCACGCGGTGAACTTCCCCGGCGACCCCTACCCGATCCACATCGACGCCACCTTCGTGCCGCTGCGGCCCGGGCTGATCATCAACAACCCGCACCGCCGCCTGCCCGAGGAGCAGCGCAAGATCTTCGAGGCCAACGACTGGCAGATCGTCGACGCCGCTCCCCCGGCCCACGAGGTTCCGCCGCCGCTGTGCTACTCCTCCGTCTGGCTGTCCATGAACTGCCTCGTCATCGACCACAAGACCGTGTGTGTCGAGGCCAGTGAGGTCCACCAGATGGAGCAGATGGACAAGCTGGGCATGAACGTCATCCCGGTCCCCTTCCGTGACGCTTACGCCTTCGGCGGTGGTCTCCACTGCGCGACGGCGGACGTGTACCGCGAGGGTGGCTGCGAGGACTACTTCCCCAACCAGGTCGCTGACCCGACTCTGGTCTGATCTCAAAGAGTGCGGGGCGGTGGCTCATGGATCGGGCTGCCGCCCCGCACCATTCCCGGTTATGCTCTTCGCAGCGCGGTCGTCGGACTCTCCGCGGAGTTGGTGACGACAGAACTGTCCGCACGATGTCCGGCAATGATGCCGACCTGCTGTGCAAGCCGGGGAGAAATTCAGGAGACACAACTAACATGTCACAGACTTCGTCCGCTGAATCTTCTGTCACAGAATACGTGATGAACAAGAAGCTTGGCGCTATTGCCATGCTTCTTTCCGCCACCGGAATGGGCTTGGTTGGCACCATCAGCCGTGGTACGACCGCCGGTCTTGCTGAGGCCGATAAGTCCGTCATCGGATCGTTCCTGGCCTTCGGGCGTATGACCGTTGGGCTGCTCGGCTTTATTCTCATCCTTGTTCTCACCAGGAAGATCGGCTTGTTCCGGCGCACCCGCCTGAGCCCCACCGTGATCCTAGGAGGAGTGGCCATCGGCCTGTCCCTGGGCTGCTACATCTCCTCAACGCTGATGACGTCGATCGCCAACGCCGTCTTCCTCATCTACACAGGACCTCTGTTCTGTGCACTGCTCGCACGCATCTTCCGTAAGGAAAAGATCAGCGTGCTCTCTGGAATTTTCCTGTCTCTGGTGTTCGTCGGCATGCTGCTGACCATCGGCATCATCGACTTCAAGAACGGAAGTCTGACTGTCGGGCTGGATCTGTCGGCCTCGTCCCCTGAGTTTCCGCAAAAAAAGTTGGGAGACCTCCTTGGCCTGCTATCAGGAGTCCTCTACGGCCTGGCGATGTTCTTCTATGGCTATCGCAAGGACGTTGACTCGGTTGTACGCGGTGTCTGGAACTTCTTCTGGGCCGCATCTGCTACACTTGTGTTGTCAATCATCCTGAATCCTTGGCATGGTGTTTTATCCTTCACCGCCACCAACTGGATGTGGGCAGTAGCCCTCTTCCTCATCTGCGGCCTGTTCGCACTGGGATTCCTGGTCGTTGCCGGACGTAACCTCCCTGCTGTGGAGTACTCGACGATCTCCTACTGGGAGTGTCCGGTCGCCATTTTGTGCGGTCTCATCGTCTGGGGAGAAAAGCTCACTCCTGTGGGAATGGTCGGGGGGCTGCTCATTGTCGGAGGAGGCCTGGCGCCCATCATACTGGACGCCGTCACTCGGAAGTCCCGAGCTTCCGAGGTCTGAACACAAACTGTTTCTGCCTGCCTGCGATCTCACAAGCATGAGTCGTGGGCAGGCACCACAATCGAGCGCGTAGGTCGACGCATCCGCAGAACCTCGATGCTCATCACCGGAGTCGCGGAAGCGACCGGATCACCGACAACCACTCCGGTACTACAAAGGAGTAGCACCTTGAACAACGAATCCCGTCAAAAACTCAAAGGTTTCGCCTTCATGTTCCTCTCGTCATCCCTTATGGGAGGAATCGGGGCTTTCGCAAGATACATTGATGCGCCTGGAGACTTTATCGCATTCTGGCGCTCATTCGCCGGATTCATCGGGATGACCCTGATATTCCTCATCATCGGAGGATTCAAAAAGGTCAGAGCGACTCGGTTCTCACCCTCCATTCTCTTCTCCGGAATATTCCTTGGACTGCTATCCGCACTCTACGTCATCAGTACTCAGTACACAACTCTCGCGAACGCATCGTTTCTCATCTACACGGGCCCCATCTACTCAACGATCCTCGCCACGATCTTCCTCAAGGAACCCTTCAAGCCGATGATGCTGTGCTCCCTGGCGGCCGTCCTCCTGGGAACTTTGCTCATCGTGCAGATCGTCTCAGAAAACGGACTCGGCCTCGACCTCGCTCCACAGTACATGTTCGGAAACGTAATCGCACTCGCGTCCGGAGTCGCCTACGGCCTTTACCTTTTCGTCTCCGATACCGAACCGACTGCGACTCGAATGTTCGTGCGTGGTACAACTTTCTCTTCGCAGCATCAACCATCGCAATCATGGTCGCCTTCCGTTGGAGCAGCCTGATGTACCCCGTTCGGGAGACCATCAACGGAGTTCCCACGGCGACTGTCGACAGTGACGGGAATCCGGTGAGCCTTCCCTGGAGCATGGCTGGCATGGGGGGGCGGTCCTGGGCCGTCCTGATCGCAGCGGCCCTCATCACGGGATTCGGAGCGTTCTACTTCCTAACCCTGGCCTCAAGGATTCTTCTTGCAGGCGAGTTGGCGACCATCTCCTACCAGGAAACGATCATGGCTTCGATCCTGGGGTTCATCCTGTTCCATGAGCATCTTACATCGATGCAGCTGATCGGCGGCGTGCTCATCGTCGCAGGAGGGATGTCGCAGGTTTACTTCTCGACAAAAGGGGCCAACTCGAAGAAAGAGGCGCCGGTACTGACTAAAATATGATGGTGTGCACAACGCAGGCCTATCAACAAGGGAGGAGAGACCATTGTCCAGGCAGATCAAATTCATGAGCGCGTTCGAGTATCGGGCGCGCGTCAAGAACAACCCCACCGTCATAGTCCCGGTCGGATCCTTTGAACAGCACGGACCGCATTTGCCTCTTTGCGTTGACGAGCTGCTCTCGACAGCCGTGGCAGAAGAGGTCGCCACGCGAATCGACGGCATCGTGGGCCCAAGCATCGGTTTCGGATACAAGTCGCAGCAACGGTCAGGAGGTGGATATCATTTGGCGGGAACGATCAGCCTCACCGGAAGCACCTTCATAACCCTGGCACGCGAGATCATGGTTGAGCTGGCGCAACACGGGATCAGGAAATTCGTGTTCTGTAACGGACACTATGAGAATTACCAGTTCCTGTTCGAAGGAGTTGATCTCGCTATCCGCGACCTCAAGTTGCAGAACATTTCCGTCAAGTGCCAGCTGATGTCCTACTGGGACTTTGTCGATGACACCACGATCGACCGCTTGTACCCGGAAGGGTTCACTGGTTGGGATCTGGAGCACGGCGGGGTGCTGGAAACTTCCTCTGATGCTCCTCATTCGTCCGGAACTGGTTCACATGGACAGGGTATCCGACGACCCACCCGCAGTCATGCCGAATTACGACGTGCTTCCGATCCGCCCCGAGCTCACTCCGCCGTCGGGATGCCTCTCGTCCGCGAAGAACGCCAGCAAAGAGAAAGGCGAGATTCTGCTCGACGTCGCCAGTTCCGGAATGGCGGAAGCGATCCTGAATGAGTTTCGAGTACAATAACGGCGAGCTGGACGCGGAGAATAACGGCCTCCAGAACGGTTCCGCATTGAAGGACAATAGGCCTATCCCGCGTCCAGCACACCCGGCAACGCACCGAATCGTTGACTTTGCAGCGAGGTTCAAAATATCATGAACACCCCCACAGCACTTCTAACGGTGCCTGAAACAATCAGTCAGGCGCACTACCAGAAGGACCATCATGAGTGATAGTAATTCTGCAGCCTCTCTAAGCGATTCGGAACGGTATATAGCGCTGAGACGTGCAGCAAAGGCGAGTTTCATCGGAAACTTCATCGAATGGTTCGACTATGCCTCGTACGGATACTTAGCCACCGTCATTGGCCTAGTCTTCTTTCCTGAAGCAGATAAGTCTGTTCGGTTGATGTCGACATTTGCAGTATTCGCTATGTCGTTCATTCTGCGTCCCATAGGAGCTATTATTTGGGGAGCCTGGGGGAGATCGGTGGGGCCGCCGATGGGCTCTGTCATGGTCGATTCTCATCATGTCGGGATCGACCTTCTTCATCGGCCTTCTTCCCACATACTCAGCGATAGGTGTGTCAGGCGCCGTTGGCCTGCTCATCCTGCGAATGATTCAAGGATTCTCCGCATCGGGAGAGTATGCGGGAGCTGGAACCTTCCTCGCCGAGTACGCCCCACCTTCTCGTCGGGGGATATACACGTCTCTGGTCCCTGCGTCCACCGCATGCGGATTGCTTGCCGGCTCTCTGATGGTCACGGGAATGTTCTCGGTCCTGAGTGATAGTGCTATGAACACGTGGGGATGGCGAATTCCTTTCCTCTTGGCCGGCCCCTTGGGAATGATAGGCCGCTACATCCGGGTGCACCTGGAGGACTCCCCCGTCTATCAGGAGATGCTCGCGGAAATGCCCCAGGAGGAGAAGTCGGCGAGTTGGTCTGAACCGCTGCGACTGTTGTTCCGGGAGCATCTGCACGATACTCTCATCACCTTCGGCGTTTCCTGTCTCAATGCCGTCGCTTTCTACATGCTCCTGAGCTACATGCCCACCTACGTCCACGAGGAGCTCGGATTCTCTCAGGACACCGCGACTCTCGCCACGTCTGTCATGCTCGTGGTCTACATCGGCTCGATCTTCTTCATGGGGCACATGTCCGACTCCTTCGGACGGCGTCGAATGCTCATCGCTGCTTGCGTCGCATTCATCGTTCTCACCATCCCATTGTTCATTGTTATGACGAAGGCTGCGGGAATGCTCGCAGTAGTCATTCTGTGTCAGTTCGTTTTCGCCATTATTCTGACGGCTAATGACGGCACATTGGCCACCTTCCTGGCAGAGTCCTTCCCAACCAACGTGCGTTACTCCGGATTCGCCCTGTCCTTCAATGGGGCAAATGCGCTTCTCGGTGGAACAACGCCGTTCCTGGTCACGTGGCTCATCAAGATCACCGGCTCCCCCCTGGCGCCGGCGGTCTATCTCACTGTGATTGCGCTGATCGCCATGATGGCGATTTTCCAGTCCCGTACGATTCATGGGTCCGACCTGACTGAGGAGCGGCCTCGCGACTCAGTCCATTCAGAGTAAATGGTAACAAGTCGCATATAATCCGCTTCTAAGCGAGGTCATTATCACCCTCTTGTAACGGACAAGTCCACCTGGTCGTCGTAGGATATTAAGTATGGCCGATTCCGACGCGGACACCACTGCAGGCGCAGTCGTCAACGATACTTCCGCACATGCACGTTCTCGAACAGAATCCCGAGTCACACCGCGAGGTGAGGATCGCCGCCAGGCCATCATCGATGCTGCGGCCGCCATTATCCGCGAGTCGGGTCCCTCGGCAGTCAGCCACCGTAGCGTCGCCAAGAGGGCCGGTTGCTCCCTGTCTGCGACAACCTACTACTTCGATGGCCTGGAGGACCTCCTGCACCAAGCCGGACTGGTCAACATCGGACTGTGGGCCTCGCGTGCCGAGCGAGTCGCGGACCGGGTGGAGGCCTTCAAAGGAGTTCCAGACCTGTCCCAAAGAGTCCGCTTCATCCTGCAGGCGACACTGCCGGCTCATGGCGGCTACTTCGGTCACTACCTCCAACTCATCTCGGCGAGCCAGGCGGCCCCGGTCAAGCAGGCCTATCGTCAAGGTCGGCAACGCCTCAACGTTGCGTTGCGCCGTGTCCTACGTCAGCTGGACAGCCCGCTGGAGCCGGAGATGGTCATCGCAGTCGTCGACGGTGCGGCCGTCACCGCCCTCAGTGAAGGATGGAACGTCAAGTCCACCGCGGCGGGACTGCTGACTGATCTCATTTCCCTGGCCCACGGCATGCCGTCCTTCCAAGTGCCTGGTGCCGCGGTGGGCGCTGCCGCAGCCAATGCGACACTGCCTGCGGCAGTGAAGGCGAGTAGCAGCACCCGCTAGGACCACCGTTTCACTGGTGTGGTGCCCTGCCGCTTCTGCTGGCTGACTCACCACAAACGGGTGGGATCCATCTCAACTCGCACCGGTTCCTCCCGCCGGGCCGACCGGTCACGCAGTCTTACCCCGAGCATGTTCGCAAGCGCTCGGCCACGTGTCAGCGGAGCGCGCACCAGTGCCCTGGCCCCGCCAGGGGCCACCTGACCGTGAACCGGTGGTGGCGCCACCGGTCCCAGCACCTCAAAACCATCTGCCTCGGCCTGAGCCAGGAGAGACTCCACACCACGCACCGGTCCATCCAGGCGTGCCACCCGCCACGCCGGCGGCAGATGCAGTTCAGCCCTCTCGATCAGCTCCCTGCGGGCGAATCCCGCATGATCCCATCTCACCAGTGCCTGTGCCACCACCGGATCCGGTCTTCCCAGAAGAATGACGCGTGCCGACGGCGCCGCCAGCACCGCGGCATTCGTCCACTGTCGCAGTGCCTCACCGGCAGCTCCCAGATCGGGCCGTGAGGATAGGACGCCGCCGTCCAGCAGCAGCACGGCCCGGTATCCTCCCTCGGCCACCGGCTCAGCCCCGGGTGTGGATACGACGAGACGCGGGGAGCCGTCCACCTCGTCCACGACACCGTGGGCCTCCCGGGCCCCCGAGACCACCACAGGGATACCGGGAAAGGCTCGTCCGAGCTCCTCCCCCGTGCGCGTGGAGCCAACCGCCACCATCCTCAGGGCGTGGCCACCGCACTCGGGGCAGGTCCACTGCCCCACCGTCCGAGCGCACCATCGGCAGGTCGTGCGGCCCTGGCGGTCCATCGACAACGGCCCCCCGCAGAACGAGCAGTGGGCGGCAGCACGGCAGCGCGCACAGGCCACCAGTGGCGCGTAGCCGGAACGCGGGACCTGGATGAGGACCGGTCCCTCCTGGAGAGCGTGCCGCAGCGCGCGGTTCGCCAGCGATGGGATCCGGGCCGCCCCGGAGGCGCCCTCCCGGTCCAGCTCAGCCGGTCCCGGCACCTCGGTGCGAGGCACCGCACTGCGCACCATCTGCCGCTCAGCCATCAGGTCCTGGCACCAGCCCTGCTCCACCAGTGACTGGGTCTCCACGGAACGGGAGAACCCACCGATGAGCAGGCCGGCGCCCTCAAGAGTGGATCGCAGTGCCAGCACCGTGCGCGTATGGGTGTAAGGAGCGTGGGGCTCGGCCAACCGATTGTCCGCATCGTCCCAGATGACCGCCAGGCCCAGACGTCGCACCGGGGCGAAGGCTGCCGCCCGGGTCCCTATCACCACCCGGGCACGTCCAAGCAGCAGGGCCAGGAAGGCCCGATAGCGTCGGGCCGGACCGTGCTCGGCCGAGAGCACGACGACCGGCTCCTCTCCCAGCTCCTGGCGAAGCCTGCCTGCCAGGCCCTCAGCCTGCTCCGTCGTCGCCACCACGATGACTGCTCCCCGGGAGCTCGCCAACGTGGCCTGCACCGCACGAGCCAGGCACACCTGCCACGGCTCGATTACGGCCCCCTGCTTGCTGTCGTCACGACCATCGCTCCTGGACCGCGACGCGCCGGGAGACCTACCGCGTGCCGGCAGCGCGCGCCAGGCCGCCCTTGGGGCTTCGCCGTCCACCAGCCGGGCCAGGAAGCTCTCCCCTCCGTCATAGTGCTGCCAGCCGCACTCGGACGTAGAGGAGTCCAGGTGACCAGGTCCTGCGGGGCCTTGCCCCGCTCGGACTTCTCAGTGGTGGCGTGCCTGGCGGGAAGCGCCAGACGAACGACATCGGAGCGTGTCCCGGCGCTGCGAGCGGCGACGGCCTCGATGAGCCGGCGAGAGCTCTCCGGCAGGACCTGGAGATCCGAGACCACGCGGCGCAGTGGTGAGAGCCGACCGATGTGCGTCGTCGTAGTTCCCCGCTCCCAGATCCACCCCCGCATCTCCTGCTCACCGAAGCGGACGATCACACGGGTCCCGGGACGAGCCTCCTGCGCCATCGCCACAGGGACCAGGTAGTCGAAGGTACGGTCGAGGTGCGGTACGGGAGAGTCCAGAAGAACTCTGGCAACAGGGTCGGTGACTCCTGCAACCGTTACCGTGCGCTCGCCGGGCTCAGGCGGGTCCAGCAGCTCACCCTGCTTGTTCACCTCGGAACGACGCGTGAGTCCGGTCGGCTCACCGAGGATGGGAGCACCGTCGTCGTACCCGGTTGCCATACAGCCTCTGGAAGGGTTTCGCCGGATGGTGGCAGGGCTCAGATGGCCTGACGCAGTGCCTCGACGCGGTCGGTGACCTCCCAGGTGAAGCCGGGACGCCCGAAGTGTCCGTAGGCACTGGTGGCGCGATAAATGGGGCGCAGCAGGTCGAGGTCCCGTACGATCGCGGCAGGGCGTAGGTCGAAGACCTCATTGACGGCCGCCAAGATGCGCTTCTCGGGAACGGCGGCCGTGCCGAAGGTCTCCACGTAGATACCCACCGGATGGGCCGAGCCGATGGCGTAGGCGACCTGGATCTCGCAGCGCCTGGCCAGTCCTGCGGCGACGACGTTCTTGGCGAGCCAGCGCATGGCGTAGCTGGCGGAGCGGTCCACCTTCGAGGGGTCCTTACCGGAGAAGGCTCCCCCGCCGTGACGGGCCATGCCCCCATAGGTGTCCACGATGATCTTGCGTCCCGTCAGACCTGCGTCACCCACCGGGCCGCCGATGACGAACTGCCCCGAAGGGTTGATGAGGACCTCGGCGCCAGCGGTGAAGAGCTCGGTGCCCGCCTCGGCCTCGGCCTCCAGCACCGGGGCGATGACCTCGGCCTGGAGAGCATCGGTGAGCCACGCACGGGTGCGGTCCTCGTCGTGCTGGGTGGAGATGACCAGGTTTTCCAGGCTCACAGGGCGCTGGCCGTCGTACCCGATCGTCACCTGGGTCTTGCCATCGGGCCGCAGACCCGGCACGATCCCCCCTGCTTGCGCACCAGTGCCAGCCGCTCCGCCAGACGGTGCGCCAGGTGGATGGGCAGCGGCATGAGGGCTGCGGTGTCATCGCAGGCGTATCCGAACATGAGCCCCTGGTCGCCGGCGCCCTGCAGGTCGAGGGGGTCGATGTCTCCGGTGTCCTTGCGGGCCTGAAGGGACTTATCGACTCCGGCGGCGATGTCCGGGGACTGCTGGCCGATCGACACCGAGACCCCGCAGGAGCGGGCGTCGAAGCAGACGTCCGAGGAGGGTATAGCCGATGGCTGAGATCTCTCGGCGTACGATCTCGGGGATCTCGACGTAGGCCCGCTCGGTGGTCACTTCTCCGGCCACGTGCACCAGGCCGGTCGTCACCATGGTCTCGACTGCGACGCGCGCGGTGGGGTCCTGCTCGAGGATGGCGTCAAGAATGGCATCAGAGACGCGGTCACAGACCTTGTCCGGGTGTCCTTCGGTGACTGACTCGGAGGTGAACAGACGCAAGGAGGAACTCACGCGTCCATCGTAGTCACCACCCGCACCGATCCGTGGTGGCGTTACCCACGAAAGTGCACCGCAGGCTTTCAGGAACCGCTCATCAGGTCCGCAGTGAGTCGGATGAGGAGACGGGCGACCTCCAGCTTGCTGCCCTGCCCACGGGCGACCTCCGCGCCCTGGGCATCCAGGACCACGATCGCGTTGGGGACGTCGCCGAAGCCGAGGTCCTCCCCCACCGCGTTGACCGCCAGGAGGTGGGCTCCCTTACGACGAGCCTTGGCGGCGCCGTGGAAGAGCACGTCGCCGTCGTCGTCCCCGGTCTCGGCGGCGAACCCGACGACGATCTGACCGGCCCGAGGCGGATCCTTCACCAGTCCGGCCAGAATGTCCGGATTGGAGGTGAGCTGGATCGATGTCGAGGGCTCGCTCGGGTGATCCGGCGCAGACGGCGGGCGCTTCTTGATCTTGGTGGCGGCCACCGTGACGGGCCGGTAGTCGGCGACGGCGGCGGACATGATGACGGCGTCGGCATCGCGGGCGGCCCTCACGCACGGCGTGGAGCATCTCACGGGCGGTACTGGCGGAGACGACGGAGACACTCGGCGGCAGAGCGTCAAGCAGGTCCGAAGCAACATGCGCCTGCACCAGAGTGACGCGGGCGCCCTGCTCGACGGCGGCCGTCGCCAGCGCGCAGCCCTGGCGACCGGAGGAACGGTTGCCGAGGTACCGCACCGGGTCGATGGGCTCGCGCGTGCCGCCGGCGGAGACGACGACGTGCCGTCCCTCAAGGCTCCCGGTCACCTCGGTCGAGGCGACAGCGTCGTGATCCCCGTGCTCCGGCTGTCGCAGGACAGCCAGGACCCGGGAGACGATCTGCTCGGGCTCGGGCATGCGCCCCACTCCGGAGTCCTTGCCGGTCAGAGGGCCGGAGTCGGGCTCGATAACCGTCAGGCCACGTCCGCGCAGCACGGAGACATTGTCTCGGGTAGCGGGGTTGAGCCACATCTGGGTGTGCATGGCCGGAGCCAGGACGACGGGGGCCTCGGTCGCCAAAATCGTCGCGGTGAGCAGGTCGTCGGCCCGGCCGGCACGCACCCGTGCCAGCAGATCCGCCGATGCCGGCGCGACCAGGACGAGCTCAGCCCACTCGGCCACGGCCACGTGCTCGACCGCCGCTGGATCGTCGAAGACGCCAGTGGACACGGTCTGGCCACTGACTGCCGCCAGTGCCGGCGCCCCGATGAATCGCAGCGCCGACTCGGTGGCCACCACCTTGACCTCGTGCCCCGCCTGGCGCAGCAGACGAATGACGAAGGGGGCCTTGTAGGCGGCGATGGACCCGGCTACGCCGACGACGACGCGCCGCGGTGCCCGGGGGGCGGTCGCGGCGCGTCCACTCACAGCAGTGTGCAGCTCGTCCATGCGAGCGTGACTCAGAACTGGATGTCGTCGAGGCTGGTGGTCGTCTCCCTCTCCTCGAGGGAGACAGGGGCGTCTAGGGAGATGTCGCTGAACATGTCGGCCTCGGCAGCGCGACGGGCCTCCTCTGCCTCGGCGCGGCGGGCTCGGGCGATGTCCCCGGGAATGACCTCGAGCTTGTCCTCGGCGATCTCCCGCAGGGCGATGCCGAGTGACTTCTCTCCGACTTCGGAGTCGACCAGCGGCCCGAAGAACTCGAACTGGTTGTCCTCGAGCTGCTGGGTGTAGGTGTTGATCTGGCGGGCGCGCTTGGCGGCCTCCACCACGAGCCCGTACTTGGAGTCGACCTTCTCCAGAAGGTCGTCGATCGGCGGATTGGTGATGCCCTCGGGCTGGGGAGAGGTTCCGAGCATGTGGGTGCCTCCGGTTCATTCTCGATATAGTGCTGCGCCGGGATATTCTAACTGCCAAGTCCCATGAGTCTCTCGAGCTGGGCGGTGGCGCTCGCCACGGTGTCATTGATGACGACATGATCAAACTCATCGACCGCGCCCATCTCGGTGCGCGCCGTGGCCAGGCGCCGATTCTGCTCCTCGGAGCCTTCCGTCCCACGACCCGCGAGCCTGCTGACGAGCTCCTCCCAGCTCGGCGGTGCGAGGAAGACGAGTCGGGCCTGCGGCATGGCCTCGCGAACCTGGCGAGCACCGGCCAGGTCGATCTCCAGGAGTGCGGGACGCCCAGCGTCAAGCTGGTCCTGGACCGGGCCCCGGGGAGTGCCGTAACGGTGCGCCCCATGGACCAGTGCCCACTCCAGCATCTGACCGGTCGCGACCAGGGAGTCGAACTCCTCGGCGCTGACGAAGTAGTAGTGCACGCCGTCGACTTCCCCGGGACGGGGCTTGCGGGTGGTGGCGGAGATCGAGACGAAGAGGTCGGGGTGACGTCTGCGCAGTTCGGTGACGACGGTGCCCTTGCCCACCGCTGTCGGTCCGGCCAGGACAGTCAGGCGAGCAAGGGCGGGGGCGGACGAATCGGTGGCAACGGCGTCGGTCATGATCACATGATGACCTACCGGGCACCGCCAGCACGACCCGGCGTCTCAGCCGAAACGCTCGACCAGCGCCGCCCGCTGGTTCGCCCCCAGGCCCCGCACCCGCCGGGACTCGGCGATATGCACGTCCTCAAGGATGGCGTCGGCTGTTGTGGTGCCCACTCGCGGAAGGGAGACGAGCAGTGCCCTGACCTTCATCTTGCCCAGAACCTCGTCGCTCTCGGAGGCGGCGAAGAACTCCGAGAGCTTGAGCTCTCCGCTCTTGAGCTCGGACTTGATACGGGCACGCTGCGATCGCGCCGCAGCGGCCTTTTCCAGCGCCTCAGCTCGTTGCTCAGGTGTCAGTGTAGGAAGCGTCATGCTGGTCTCCTCCCCAGTCCAATACCAGTGACCCGCACCACAAGCATAAGTCGGGTTGGGTGCACTCGCATTCGCAGGGACTGGTATTCCGGCACTGACTTCGTGTTCCCGCACACACGCTCAGCGCAGAGCAGTGGCAGCCTCGTGCGTCGCCGCCAGCGCAGCCGTCCGCAGCGCCTCGATGGAGGGGCCGGACTTCAGGACCCCGCGCGAGCTGGAGGCCAGGACCTGGCGGCGAGCCGCCCCGAAGACGGACTCCAGCTCAGCCGGCCCCGCTCCCTGCGCGCCGACGCCGGGAGCCAGCAGCGGGCCGTTGGCACGCAGCAGGTCGATCCCCAGCCGGGAGACGGACTCTCCGACGGTGGCTCCGATGACCAGCCCGATGCTGCCGAGCCTGCCCTCGCCACTCGCGGAGGCGTTGGAGGCGGTCACTCCCTCTACGACGCCGGCAGCCACCGCCTGGTCCCCGCGGACGGCGTGCTGGACGGTGGCCCCCTCGGGGTTGGAGGTCAGCGCCAGGACGAAGATGCCCCGCCCGTTCGCCTCCGCCAGGTCCAGCGCGGGGGTGAGGGAGCCGTAGCCCAGGTAGGGCGAGACCGTGATGGAGTCGGCGGCCAGGGGTGCGCCGTCGGACAGGTAGGCCTGGGCGTAGCCGGCCATCGTGGATCCGATGTCGCCGCGCTTGACGTCGAGGACCGACAGGGTGCCGACGTCGCGCAGGGCCGCCAGCGTCTCCTCGAGCACCGCGATACCGGCGCTGCCGTGGCGCTCGAAGAAGGCGGACTGCGGTTTGACGGCGGCAACGCGCCCGCCCACCGCGTCAACGGTCCGTAGAGCGAAGTCCCTCAGTCCCGCGGCCGAGTCGGTCAGGCCCCAGGAATCGAGCAGGCCTGGATGTGGGTCGATCCCGACACACAGGGGGCCCTGGTCCTCCATGGCGTCGGCCAGACGGGCGCCGAAGGGCCTCAGGGCCCGGCTGGACTGATGGTTCTCGGCGGGGCTCATCGGGTCTCCTTATCGGTAATGGGGCGGGGCTCAGGTGCGTAATCCCGCCGTGACCGACGGGCGACAATGTGTTCCTGGAGGCTGCAGACCTTGAAGGGGCCGCTCAACTGGGCCTCGAGGGCCTGGACCGCGGCCTGGAGCTGCTGGACGGTGGTGATGATGGGCCGGTCAGCACCAGTAGTGGCCGCCCGGATGGAGTAGCCATCGGCACGGGCGCCCTGACCCTTGGGGGTGTTGACGACCATGTCGATGGCGCCGGACTCGATGAGTCCCGCGATGGTCTGCTCGCCGTGGGCGCCGACACCTGACTGATCTTGCGCACTGCCACGGCATCGATACCGTTGCGGCGCAGCACCTGGGCCGTACCGGTGGTGGCCAGGACCGTGAAGCCCAGCTCGGCCAGCCGGGCCACCGGCAGGATGATGGCCCGTTTGTCCCGGTCGGCCACCGAGACGAACAGCGTTCCCTCTGTGGGGAGTCCCCCGTAGGCTCCGGCCTGGGACTTGGCGAAGGCCCGAGGGAAGTCGATGTCGTAGCCCATGACCTCCCCTGTCGAGCGCATCTCGGGTCCCAGGATCGTGTCGACCACGCGCCCCTCGGTGGTGCGGAATCGCCTGAAGGGCAAGACCGCCTCCTTGACGGCGATGGGGTCATCGGGATCGGTGAGGGCGGCGTCGGCCTCGGGCAGGTGACCGGAGTGCCTGAGCGAGGCGATCGTCTCCCCCCGTCATGATGAGGGCCGCAGCCTTGGCGAGCTGGACGCCGGAGGCCTTCGAGACGAAGGGGACCGTGCGTGAGGCCCTGGGGTTGGCCTCGATGACGTAGAGGACATCGGAGACGAGGGCGAACTGGATGTTGAGCAGCCCGCGCACACCGACGCCGGCGGCGATCTCCTCAGTGGAGCGGCGAATGCGGGCGATCTCCGTGTCGGACAGGGTCATGGGGGGCATGACGCAGGCCGAGTCGCCAGAGTGGATCCCGGCCTCCTCGATGTGCTCCATGACGCCGCCGAGGAACAGCTCGGTCCCGTCGTAGAGGGCGTCGACATCGATCTCGATGGCGTCGTCGAGAAAGCGGTCGATGAGCAGCGGCCCGGTCCCGTAGACGCCTCCGGGCTCACGACCGGCGCGCTGGAGGTAGTCGTCGAGTCCCTGGGCGTCGTAGACGATCTCCATGCCGCGTCCGCCCAGCACGTAGCTGGGGCGCACCAGGACCGGGTAGCCGATGCCCTGAGCCACCGAGCGGGCCTGCTCGTCGCTCAAGGCGGTCCCGTGCGCCGGTGCGGGCAGGCCGGCGCGCTGGAGCACGACGCCGAAGGCCTCCCGGTCCTCGGCGGCATCGATGGCCTCGGGGCTCGTTCCCAGCACTGGGACCCCGGCCTCGGCCAGCCTGGCGGCCAGGGACAGGGGCGTCTGCCCACCGAGCTGGACGATGACGCCGACCACCGGACCGGCGGCCAGCTCGGCCTCGTAGACCTCGATGACGTCCTCGAAGGTCAGCGGTTCGAAGTAGAGCCGGTCTGAGATGTCGTAGTCGGTGGAGACGGTCTCGGGGTTGCAGTTGACCATGACGGTCTCGTAGCGCTCGGACAGCGCCATGGCGGCGTGGACGCAGGAGTAGTCGAACTCGATGCCCTGGCCGATGCGGTTGGGGCCCGAGCCCAGGATGATGACGGCCTCGCGCTCGCGGGGCTCCACCTCGGTCTCCAGGTCGTAGCTGGAGTAAAGGTAGGGGGGTGCGCGAGGCGAACTCGGCGGCGCATGTGTCGACGGTCTTGTAAACAGGCCGCAGGTCGAAGGCGTGGCGGACCTCGCGCACCGTGTCCCTCACTGATGCCGCGCAGGGCGGCGACCTGGACGTCGGAGAACCCGTGGCGCTTGGCCAGGGCCAGGATCTCCGGGGTGAGAGCGGCGGAGTCCTTGACTTCTTGGGCCACTTCTTGGAGGAGCAGCATCTGGTCCAGGAACCAGGGGTCGATGCGGGTGGCCTCGTGGAGCTGCTCGATCGTGGCGCCTCCGCGCACGGCCTGCTGGAGATCGACCAGACGGTGCTCGCTGGGAGTGGTCATGGACTCCAGCAGCTCGGCGGTCTGCTGCGCTGTGGGAGCCGGGCCGTCCCAGTGGAAGACGGTGCCCTTCTTGTCCAGGGAGCGCATGGCCTTCTGGAGGGCCTCGGTGTAGGAGCGGCCGATGGCCATGGCCTCCCCAACCGACTTCATGGTGGTGGTGAGTCTGGGATCGGCGCCCCGGAACTTCTCGAAGGCGAAGCGCGGAACCTTGACGACCACGTAGTCCAGGGTCGGTTCGAAGGAGGCCGGGGTGGAGGCGGTGATGTCGTTGGGGACCTCATCGAGGGTGTAGCCCACGGCAAGGCGGGCGGCGATCTTGGCGATCGGGAAGCCGGTGGCCTTGGAGGCCAGGGCCGAGGACCGGGAGACACGAGGGTTCATCTCGATGACGATGATCCGACCGGTGGCCGGGTTGACGGCGAACTGGATGTTGCAGCCTCCGGTGTCGACCCCGACCTCGCGGATGACGGCGATGCCGATGTCCCGCAGCCGCTGGAGCTCGCGGTCGGTCAGCGTCAGGGCGGGGGCCACGGTGATCGAGTCGCCGGTGTGCACGCCCACGGGGTCGACGTTCTCGATGGAGCACACGACCACCACGTTGTCGGCGGTGTCGCGCATGAGCTCGAGCTCGTACTCCTTCCAGCCCAGGATCGACTCCTCCAGGAGAACCTCGGTGGTGCGGGAGGCCGCCAGCCCGGCGCCGGCGATGCGACGCAGGTCAGCGTCATCGAAGGCCACCGCTGCCCAGGCCGCCCATGGTGAAGGAGGGGCGCACGACGACCGGGTAGCCGCCCAGGGCCTCGACGCCGTCGCGGCACTCGTCCATGCTGTGGGCGATGACGCTTCGGGCGACCTCGGCCCCGCAGCGCTCGACGACGTCCTTGAACTCGTCGCGGTCCTCCCCGGCGTTGATGGCCGCGGCGGAAGCACCGATGAGCTCGACGTCGTACTCCTCGAGCACACCGCGATCGACCAGGCTCATGGCGGCGTTGAGGGCCGTCTGCCCGCCCAGGGTGGGCAGGAGGGCTTCGGGCCGTTCCCTGGCGATAATGGTGGTCAGCACCTCGGGGGTGATCGGCTCGATGTAGGTGGCATCGGCGATGTCCGGATCGGTCATGATCGTTGCCGGGTTGGAGTTGACCAGGATGACGCGGATGCCCTCGTTGCGCAGGACACGGCAGGCCTGGGTGCCGGAGTAGTCGAACTCGCAGGCCTGCCCGATGACGATGGGTCCCGATCCGATGACGAGGACGGAGGTGATGTCGGGGCGAGCGGGCATGTCAGTTCTTGTCCTCGCGGTCCTGGCTCCGGCGGTGTTCGCGCATGAGGCGGATGAAGCGGTCGAAGAGGTGCTCGGCGTCGTGGGGTCCGGCGGCGGCCTCGGGGTGGTACTGGACGGAGAAGGCCGGCAGGTCCAGTGCCCGCAGTCCTTCGACGACGCCGTCGTTGAGTCCCAGGTGAGAGACCTCCACCCGGCCGTAGCGCCCGTTGTCGAAGGAGCCACGGACGGCGCGTCGACCGGAGCGTCGACGGCGAAGCCGTGGTTGTGGGCGGTGATCTCCACCTTGCCGGTGGCCCGGTCCAAGACGGGCTGGTTGACGCCGCGGTGCCCGTAGGCGAGTTTGTAGGTGCCGTAGCCCAGGGCCCGTCCCAGGAGCTGGTTGCCCAGGCAGATACCGAAGAAGGGGATGCGAGCATCGAGCACACCGCGCAGGAGCTCGATCTCTGCCTCCGCGGTCCCGGGGTCGCCGGGGCCGTTGGAGAACAGGACCCCGTCAGGCCTGAGGGCTAGGATCTCGGAGAGGGTCGTGGACTGGGGCAGGACGTGGACGCGCACGCCGCGTTCGGCGAGCTGCCACGGGGTGCGGGACTTGATGCCCAGGTCGATAGCGGCCAGCACCGCGACCGGCTGGTCGCCCTCGGCCGGCCCGCTGGGCTCGACGACGTAACCGGAGGGAGTGGTCACCTCAGCGGCCAGGGCGCGGCCGCTCATGGGTGGCTCGCTGCGCACGGCCTCCAGGCAGATGTCGATGCAGGCCCGGCTGGGACCGCCGGGGTCGGTGGCGCCGGCGGGCAGGGCCTCCCCGGAGAAGAGGCCGCCGCGCATGGCACCGGCCTCACGCAGGTGGCGGGTCAGTGCCCGGGTGTCGACCTCGCAGATCCCGATGATGCCGGCACTGCACAGGTCGTCCTCCAGCTCTCGGCGAGAGCGCCAGCTGGAGGCCCGCCGGGCGGGCTCTCGCACGACGTAGCCGGCGACCCAGATGCGGCCGGACTCGGCGTCCTCGTCGTTGACCCCGGTGTTGCCGATGTGCGGCGCGGTCTGCACCACGATCTGGCGGTGGTAGGAGGGGTCGGTGAGGGTCTCCTGGTACCCGGTCATCCCGGTGGAGAAGACGATCTCCCCGATGGTGCGTCCTTGAGCCCCGTAGCTGCGGCCCCGCAGGGCCCAGCCGTCCTCCAGAACGAGGAGGGCGGCTGGGCGGCGGGTCGACTCAGGCATGGGCCTCGACAGGAGTCCCGTCCAGGACGGTGGGGCGGCCGTGGAGGAAGGTGGCCATGACCTGCCCCGGCAGCTCCATACCCGCGTAGGGGGTGTTCGTGGAGCTGGTCCACTGGGCAGCACCGTCGACGGTGCGACGCACCTCGGGGTCCACCACCGTGATGTTGGCGGGACACCGACCTCGAGCTCGCGCCCCTGGTCGGTCAGGCGGCCGATGCGGGCCGGCGCCGAGGACATGGCCCGGGCGATGTCGCGCCAGGTCATGCGACCGGTGCTCACCATTGTCTTGATCAGGACGCTCAGCGCGGTCTCCAGGCCCGTCATGCCGAAGGCTCCGGCCTGCCACTCGCAGTCCTTGTCCTCCAGCGGGTGGGGGCGTGGTCGGTCCCGACGACGTCGATGATGCCGTCGGCCAGGGGCCTGGCGGACGGCCCTCGACGTCCTCGGCCGTGCGCAGCGGGGGTTGACCTTGTACAGGGGTGAGTAGGTGCGCGCCATCTCATCGGTCAGCAGGAGGTGGTGCGGGTGACCTCCGCGGTGACGTTGATGCCGCGGGCCTTGGCCCAGCGGATGATGTCGACGCTGCCGGCGGTGGACAGGTGGCACACGTGCAGGCGCGAACCGACGTGCTCGGCCAGCAGGACGTCGCGGGCGATGATCGACTCCTCGGCCACCGCCGGCCACCCGCGCAGGCCCAGCTCGGCGGAGACGACGCCCTCGTGCATCTGGGAGCCCTCGGTGAGGCGAGGATCCTGGGCATGCTGGGCGATGACGCCGTCGAAGGACTTGACGTACTCCAGAGCCCGGCGCATGAGGACGGGGTCGGAGACGCACTTGCCGTCGTCGGAGAAAACGCGCACCCGGGCGGCGGAGTTGGCCATCGCCCCCATGTCGGAGAGGTGCTCGCCGGCCAGGCCCGCGGAGACAGCGCCGACAGGGTGGACGTCCACCCAGCCGGCCTCGCGCCCCAGACGCAGAACCTGCTCGACGACGCCGGCGCTGTCCTGCACCGGGTGGTGTTGGCCATGGCGAAGACGGCGGTGTAGCCGCCGGCGGCCGCGGCACGGGCACCGGAGTAGATGGTCTCAGCGGACTCCCCGCCAGGCTCGCGCAGGTGGGTGTGGATATCGACGAGCCCGGGCAGGGCGATGAGCCCGTCCAGTTCGTGGCGCACGGCGTCGGCAGGGGCCTTCGCCGCGGCGTCGGGGCCGATGGCGGTGATGGTTCCTTCGGTGATGAGGATGTCGGTGGGGTCCTCGCCGTAGGGGCGGACACCGGTCAGGAGGTGGGAGGTCACAGCTGGTTCCCTTCGTCAGCGAGGAGGAGGTAGAGGGCGGCCATGCGCACGGAGACGCCGTTGCCGACCTGCTCGATGATGCGCGAGCGGGGGGTCGTCTGCGGCCTCGGCGGTGATCTCGAGGCCGCGGTTCATGGGACCGGGGTGCATGACGATGGCGTGCTCCGGCATGGCTCGGCGACGGGCGGAGTTGAGGCCGTAGACGCTGGAGTACTCGGCGGGGCTCGGGAAGAAGCCGCCACCGGCGGCGCTCATGCGCTCGCGCTGGACGCGCAGCATCATGACGGCGTCGGGCTGAACCTCCTCAAGGGCCTCGTCGAGGTTGTAGGAGACCTCGCAGGGCCAGTTGTCCATGCCGACGGGAAGCAGCGTCGGGGGCGCCACCAGGGTGACCTGGGCGCCGAGCGCGGTCAGGAGGTCCACATTAGAGCGCGCCACCCGGGAGTGCAGGACGTCTCCGACGATGATGACGCGGGCCCCCTCCAGATCACGTCCCTGGGGGGCGGGGCTCCCGTCCGCCGTGGCTGGCGCACCCGGGATGTACCAGCGGCGAAGGGTCATGGCGTCCAGGAGCGCCTGGGTGGGGTGCTGGTGGGTGCCATCGCCCGCGTTGAGGACGGGCACGTTGATCCAACCGGCGTGTGCCAGGAGGTGGGCGGCCCCGCAGGCCGAGTGACGCACCACGACGGCGTCCGCCCCCATGGCCATGATCGTCTGGGCGGTGTCCTTGAGGGACTCCCCCTTGGACAGCGAGGAGCCCTTGGCCGAGAAGTTGATGACGTCGGCGCTCAGGCGCTTGGCGGCCGCCTCGAAGGACAGCCGGGTACGGGTGGAGTCCTCGAAGAAGAGGTTGACCACGGTCTTGCCGCGCAGGGTGGGCAGCTTCTTGACCGCGCGGCTCTGGGTGGCGGCCATGGCCTCAGCGGTGTCCAGGACCATGACCGCCTCGTCGTGGGTCAGGTCCTTGGCGGAGAGCAGGTGCTTCATCGGGTGGCCTCCTGGTCGGAACGCTCGCTCGAGGACTCGGCGGGCACATCTGCGGGGACGATGGTGACGGCGTCGGTGGAGGCGCCGAGCTCGGTCAGGGAGACCACGACCTTCTCGGAGCGGGACGTCGGCAGGGTTCTTGCCCACGTAGTCGGCTCGGATGGGTAGCTCGCGGTGACCTCGGTCCACGAGGGTCGCCAGCTGGACTGCTCGAGGGCGACCGATGGCGCCCAGGGCGTCAAGGGCCGCCCGGATCGTGCGGCCGGAGTAGAGGACGTCGTCGACGAGAATGACGACCTTGCCGTCGACGCCGCCCTGGGGGATCTCAGTGGGGCGCGGCACGCGGATGGGGTGACGCCCCAGATCATCGCGGTACATGGTGATGTCCAGCGTGCCAACCGGGATTCTGGGGGCCGTGGCTGCGGGCTGCTGCATTCCTCCGGCCGCGGCAACGGCGAGCGCCTCGACCAGTCTCTGAGCCAGAGGGACTCCCCCGCTGGGGATCCCCAGGACGACAACGTCCTGGGCTCCGTGGTTGCGCTCCAAGATCTCATGCGCGATACGGAACAGGGAACGGGCTATCTCGGGGGGACCGAGGATCTCCTTGCCCTGGGATGGTGCGCTGGAAGCGCCTGACGAACGTTTGGCCATTGCAGGCCCCCTTCCCCGCCTCTCTGGACGGACTTAAAGGATGTTGGTCGCCCGCAAGTCTACGTCGCCCCGGAGGACTCCGCGAGACAGAACCACAGGACTCGCAGAGACGAAGGTCACCCCCATGTGCCGCGAATCGTTGCGCCGCCTGACAACGGCATCAGCAGAGAATGTTCCCCATCTACATATTCTCCGTATCAATGTCATACTCTTGGCACAATGCCGCGGCGTCGTCAGGCGTCGAGCGCGAGGTCGTGAACGCGTGTCGAGAGCTTGAGAAGTGAGTGCCGGATCCATCTGAGCCCGATTAAGAGCTGAACGATTCCCGCCAGGCTGAACAAGGACCGGCGTCTCTGCTGCGTCAGTGACTTCTTCTCAAGCAAGGAAAGACATGACACTCCCTACTCGACGTTCGATCATCACCGGCCTCGGCACCGGGGCCGGTTTGGCCGCGGCCGGCCTGCTCTCGCACTCCCCCGCCGTCGCAGACGAGCAGACCCACGACTTCGGCCCCCTTGTTTTTGACGAGCAGTTCTCCCAAGGACCCGATTTCTCCCCATCCCGCTGGAGGGACAACCGCTCCGAGCCCGAGTCGTGCACAAGCTACGACTGGGGCGTATTCACTCGGGACACCCACAGCGTCAGTGACGGCGCAGGGCACCTCCTGTGGCGCAAGCGCGCCACGCCTCTCAAGGGTTTTCAGAACCGCTTCGACAAGGAGGAGACCATCCGCTACGTCGACCAGGCCTTCATCACCACTGAGGGCTTGTTCTCCTTCGTTTACGGAGCCTTAGAGACCAGAGCACGTTTCCCGCAGTCGGATGAGGGCTTGTTCGCCGGAATCTGGCTGCGGGCCGACAGCGGGACCAACGGGGGCGAGATCGACGTCGTCGAGACCTATGGCGGCGGCAGCGCCACCGGCATCGCGGAGTCGACCGTCCACTTCGGTCAGGCAGGAGGCAAGGGAAGTAATCTGGGGGTCTCCCCACAGCCCGATCTCACCGCCTGGCACACCTACGGAATGGAGAAGACCCCGGAGGGGATACTGTTCCTCTTCGACGGCCAGCCGTATCACGAGGTCCCACGCTCGGCCTCGCCGCAGGAGTTCGACACCTGCTTCGGTCCCGGCTCCGCCTACCACATCTGCCTGACCACCCACACCGGCAGCATTCACCGGGGGAGGCTCAACCACGAGGGCTTCACGCAGGCCCAGGTGGATATCGACTACATCGTTGTCCGTGCGATGGATCAGTAGCCGGATCCCCTCGGCCTTCGCCCGGTCAGCCCTTCACGAGCAGGTCGTGCAGGCTGAGGGGGCGGCGCCCGGTCAACCGCTCGACGGCGTCGGAGAGCACATTCAGCTCGCCTGCGGCGATGGCGGTGTAGGTGCTCACCCAGGCGTCCGTCTCCCAGTCGGGGACGTCGTAGTGGACCCGGGAGGCGTACGCCTCCTCGACGGTCTCTTCACGGTAGACCGTTTCCCGTCCCGTTACCTCGGTGATGATCCGAGCCATCTCCTCCATGGTGAAGGCCTCCGGACCGGTGAGGTCATAGGTGACGCCGTCATGGCGACGATCGCCCGCTGCAAGATCCGTGAGGATCGCGGCCGCTGAGGCGGCAACGTCCTCCCTCGCCACTGCGCCGACTCGCCCATCACCAGCGGGACCGGTGATGGAGCCCTCGGCGGAGATCTCGATGAAGAAGTCGGCGTAGAAGGAGTCCCGCAGGAACGTGTACCCCATGCCGGATTCGCGCAGAGCCTCCTCCGTGTACCAGTGAGTACGGGCGAGGGTGAAAGTCGCTCCCGGAGCGGCTCCGACGAACGAGGTGTACACCACGTGCTTGACCAGCGCCTGAGCCGCTGAGGTGATGAAGGCGCGGTGCTGCTCCAGGCGGTTCTCGGACTCGGCCGCCGAGACCATGAGGAGGATGTCGACACCGGTGAGCGCCTCGATGACGGCTTTCTCGCTGCCGTATTCAGCCACGGCCACGTCGTCCGCCCAACGGGGGGCCCGGGATGCGTCTCTGACCAAAAGCCGCGGGGCCAGTCCGGCATCGCGCAGATGTTCAGCGACCGCACCGCCGATCTTCCCAGTGGCGCCGGTGACAGCGATCAGAGGCGTAGTCATTGTGATTCTCCTTCCGACGCATAGGCGGTTCCTACGGCAACATCCAGCGCTGCGTTCTTTCTGAGAAGAACCGCATAGGCCACCGCGATCAGGACCTGGACCAGTGCGCAGATGATGATCACTGCTACGAAAGCTGTGTCGGGGAGCATGTCTATCTCTACGGAGGCGTACCGGTACAGGGCCACGTACATCACTACGGTGGGGATCCCGAGCACGATGCTGGCGGCCAGCTGTGCCGATGTCGGCATCTTGGCCTCGGTCCATCCATCGGGTTGGATCCTGTCAGTCTGAGAATGCGCCTGTGTGCAGGCGATGAGAGCGACGATGAAGCTGGCGATCCACCCGACGCCGACGATCATCGGGCCGAACACGATGATGAGAAGGGCCAGGAATATCAGTCCGGCGTCGCCATCACCCAAGTGGTCGGCACCCAGGAAGAGTGCTGCGGTCACAATCGTCTGGATAATCGCCGTCACAAGCCCAACGATGCCGCCCCAGACCGCGACTCGACGGTTCGTGGCGCGTTTCCGCTCCGCCGTGAGGACCGGGTCGTTCCAGGGGATTCCAGGGGCGGGAACCAGCATCACGGGGCCGTAGGGAATGTACGGGACAGGTGCGGGGACGCTCCATGGATGGCTGCCAGGTCCTGGAGGAGGCTGTTGGATTCCTTGGAGCGGGGGCGGCCCGCTGGGATAGCCCGCGTCCGGCCCGGGAAAGGGTCGGCCGACATTGAAGGCGGGGCTCGAGGGCGTGGGGGGCCTCGAGCCGTACGCCCCGTCAATGGACGCAGAGGCCCCCTTGATATAGGGGTAGTCGCTGGAATCTTGGGGAGGAAGCTGGGTCACGGGTTACTCCGGCATTGGCGGATGAACTCGGGACAGGTTAGGACACGAAACCAGTCTGAGCCCAGCTCACGGCATAGGGAGTACACCCCATGCCGTGAGCCGGGCGAGCAGTGGATCAGCGCAATGTGTCCGCGAGGTCACCGATACGCCCGAGCAATCCCCCGAGGTACCGAGGCGACTCGTCCGTGGAGAGCATCCGGCTCAGCGTCATGGCCTCATCGACGGCAACAGGCGCATCCACCTCGTCGTTGTAGACGATCTCCCAGGTGGCGACTCGGGCGATGGCCCGGTCGACGGCCGGCATGCGCCCCAGCGTCCAGCCCTGGGCATAGGTCTGGATCGTCTCATCGACATCGGCCAGGTGGTCGCACACGCCGTCGAGGATCTCCCGGGTGTAGACGGGGGCCTCAGTGTGGTTGGCGGAGCTCACGGCGCGCAGTTGTGCGAAGGAGCGCAGGTCCTCAGCGGCATCGGTAGTCAGCATCCCCCGCTGATCAGCCTCGAAGAGGATCTCGATCGCACGCCGGCGCGCCTTGGTGCGGGCTGTGACCGGGTGGCGTGACGCAGGGCTCGAGCTGGATGAGCCCTCCTCGGGACGTTCGGCCATCAGTCGTTGACGCGGGAGATGTAGGAGCCGGAGCGGGTGTCGACCTTCACCTTGTCCCCGGTGTTGAGGAACAGCGGGACCTGGATCTCGGCACCGGTCTCAACGGTGGCGGGCTTGGTGCCTGCGCTGGAGCGGTCACCCTGGAGGCCGGGCTCGGTGTGAGAGATGGTCAGGACCACGGAGGCCGGAAGCTCGACGAACAGGACGGCGTCCTCGTGGAAGGCCACGATGACGTCCTGGTTCTCCAGCATGAAGGTGGCGGCGTCGCCGACAGTGGCCGAGGGCACGTAGGTCTGCTCGTAGGACTTGACGTCCATGAACACGTAGTCGTCGCCGTCCTTGTAGAGGTACTGCATGTCGCGCCGGTCGACCGTGGCCGTCTCAACCTTGAGACCGGCGTTGAAGGTCTTGTCCACGGTCTTGCCGGACAGGACATTCTTGATCTTGGTGCGCACGAAGGCGGGGCCCTTACCGGGCTTGACGTGCTGGAACTCCACTACCTGCCACAGCTGGCCCTCGAGGTTGAGCACCATGCCGTTCTTCAGGTCGTTCGTCGTTGCCACGAGGGTTTCCTCACTGTTGCGTTGCATCTGGGACGCGCTGATACTACCGCGACGTAGCGCGCTCTCCCCAGGACGGGCGTGTCACGCCAGTCACTGGTGATGGGAGAAACCGGACCGCACGGCCTCGATGACCTGCTCGCCGGCCTGCCGAGGTGTTGTCGAGGTGGTGTCGACGACGACGTCGGCGAGCTCCCGGCACCTGGCCTGGCGCTCGTGGAGCATCTGGACGAACTGGTGGTGGACGGTCCCCAGGGCCACCGACCGGGGCGCATCAAGTCCATTGCGGGTGGCCAGCACGCGAGTGGCACAGGTCAGGGCCACGGCGTAGTCACCGGGCCGCAGGCGTTCCAGCCGATCGCGCAGCCGAGGATCCTCCAGGCATCCCGAGCCCAGCGCCACGACGGCGCCTCGGCCTGTGCACGGTCGAGGAGATCGAGGGCGACACGGGCCTCGACCCGGCGGTACTCGCCCTCCGGCACTGCAACGAGCGCCAGGTCGGGGCTGGTTGCGAGCTCGTCGGCAACGCTGCGGCCCAGGTCGAGCACGGGCAGGCCCTCAGCGGCCCCGACGGCACGCCCCACGCTGGAGCATCCGGCCCCCGGAGGACCGATGATGACCAGGGCCCGAGGCGAGTGAGTGCTCAAGCTCCTTGCCCTCCAACTGGGTCGGCATGACCGGTGACGGCATCGTGGGCCTTGATGAGAAGATCCTCGCCGGGCGCCTGCATCCGCACGGGCCTGGCGACGTCGTCGAGCAGGACAAGACGCAGCCTGCCGCCGCGCACCTTCTTGTCACTCATCATCGCGGCCTTGAGCTCCTCCCATCGGCCGTGGCCCTCGGTGAAGGAGGTGGGCAGGCCGACCGCCTCGAGGCTCTGACGGTGCAGTGCCAGTGCGTCGCGGCTCAGGTGTCCGCTGCGGTGGGCGACCTCGGCCGCGAAGACGCAGCCGACGGCGACGGCCTCGCCATGGCGCCACGAGTAACCGGTGACCTTCTCGATCGCATGGGCGTAGGTGTGCCCGTAGTTGAGGATCTCCCGCTGACCGGCCTCAGTGAGGTCCTCCCCCACGACGGCTGCCTTGACCGCGATCGAACGGGTGACGAGCTCGGTCAGGACCGGTGAGTCCCAGGCCAGGCAGTCGGCGGGCTCGGCCAGGACGTGGTCAAGAATGACCGGATCGGAGATGAGCCCGCACTTGACAACCTCACCGAGCCCGGCCCGCAGCTCGGCGGTCGGCAGGGTGGCCAGCGTCTCCAGGTCGGCGACGACGGCGGTCGGCGGGTGGAAGGCTCCCACCAGGTTCTTGCCCGCAGGCGTGTTGATCCCGGTCTTGCCGCCGACGGCGGCGTCCACCATGGCCAGCAGGGTGGTGGGTACCTGCACCACCGGGACGCCTCGCAGCCAGGTGGCGGCCGCGAAACCGGCCAGGTCCGTGGTTGCTCCGCCGCCCAGGCCGATGACGAGTCCGTCGCGCCCCAGGCGGAACGAGCCCAGCCGCTCCCACAGATGCTCCAGGATGCGAGCATTCTTGGCCGCCTCGCCGTCGGGTACCTCAAGCCGAAGGACGCGCAGGCCCTGGGAGCCCAGCTGCTTCTCGGCGCTGGCCGCATGACCCGCCAGGGCCTTGGCATGGACGATGGCGACGCCTCCGGCACCTGCGCCCGGAGCGTCTAGGACGACGTGAGCCAGATCGGCCAGGAGCCCGTGACCGATGAGCACGTCATAGGGATGGTCGCCGGTGACGCTGACGCGTCGGACACCGTCGTCGCCGGCTGCTACCGGGGACGGACGGAGACGGACACGTTGAGGTGAGGGCGACTGCCCCGCCGGAAGCGGCTGAGAAGGTCGAGGATGCTGAGGACGCCGACGATCTTGAGGACTCGGGCTCACTGCTTTTCGCCGACATGGGTGCCAGGACACCCACCGCCTGAGGCATCTGGACCCCGAGGGCCACGAGGATGAGAGCGGCGACCTGCTGAGGACTCAGGCCGTCGGTGGGCACGGTGAGGGTGGCGACCTCGGAGTACAGCGCTGAGCGCTGGGCGTGGAGGGCCTCCATCCGGGCCAGGACGCTGTCCTGATCAGTGCGTCCCTGACCTCCCTGCTGGGCGGCGCGGGTCTGGTCGGAGTCCGCGTCCGGGGACATGAGGGGGCGTCCGGTACCGTCGCCCACGTGCCTGGCTGCCGTGCTCGGGGAGGCAGACAGGTAGATGACTGTGTGCCCGCGCAAGAGATCGCGGTTCTCGGGACGCAGCACCGCTCCCCCACCCAGGGCGATGACTCCCTGGGCAGCGGCTGGCGAGTCCAGGACGGCCCGCATAGCCCGGTGCTCGCGGTCGCGGAAGCCCTCCTCCCCCTCGGAGTCGAAGATCTCGGGGATCGTCATGCGGGCGCGACGGCGGATCTCGGCGTCGGTGTCAGTCACCTGGACACCGAGCGCCTGGGCCAGGAGCCTGGCCTGGGTCGTCTTGCCCGCGCCGGGCAGTCCCACCAGCACCAGGGGCAGCTGGTCGTCGCGCAGAGCGATGGTCGGAACGCGCTTCCAGGTCATGATCGTGTCTTTCTCACCATTGAGTACGGAGCTGATGGCTGGCCCACCATGCGGTTCAGCGTCTCATGCACCGCCTCGGATCACCACTGTGTCCGCTCAGCGATGCGGGCCAGGTATCCCTCAAGGTTACGCCTCGCCTCGGTCACCGAGTCGCCGCCGGTCTTGTCCAGGAGAAGATCGGCCAGGACCAGGGCCGTCATGGCCTGAGCGATGACGGCACCGGGGACAACGGCGCACACGTCAGAACGCTGGTGCAGCCCGGTGGCGGCCTCGCCCGTGGCCAGGTCAACGGTGCGCAGGGCCCTCGGCACCGTCGAGATCGGTTTGAACGCGGCGCGCACCCGCACCTCAGAGCCGTTCGAGATTCCGCCCTCGATGCCGCCGGCGCGGTTGGTGGCCCGCGCGAGCTCGCCGGAGGCGACCGAGACGATCTCGTCGTGCGCGGCCGAGCCGCGCCGGGACGCCTCAGCGAAGCCGTCACCGATCTCGACGCCCCTTGACGGCCTGAATGCCCATGAGCGCGGAGGCCAGCCGGGCGTCGAGCCGGCGATCGGCGGAGACGTGGGTGCCCATTCCCACCGGGACACCAGTCGCGATGACCTCGACGACGCCGCCGAGCGTGTCTCCGTCCTTCTTCGCGGCATCGATCTCGGCAACCATGGCTGCGCTGGTGGCAGGATCGATGCAGCGCACGGGGTCTGCGTCCAGACTCCCGGTGTCCCGGGCCGTCGGCGGAGGGACGTCGTCGGGCAGGGCGACGGATCCGATGCCTACGACGTGGCTGACCAGCCTGATGCCGGCGACCTGAGCCAGGACGGCCTCGGCCAGCGCCCCGAGCGCCACTCGGGCGGCCGTCTCACGGGCTGAGGCCCTCTCCAGGACCGGACGGGCCTCATCCAGGTCGTACTTGAGCATCCCGGGCAGGTCGGCGTGCCCTGGCCGCGGGCGGGTCAGAGGGCGGTTGCGGGCAATCTCGCGCTCGTCACCGGTGCCGGCGTCGACGAGGAGGTCACGGGGGTCCACGGGGTCGGCACTCATGACCGTGGACCACTTGGGCCACTCGGAGTTGCCGATCTGCAAGACGACGGGGCTGCCGATGGTACTGCCGTGGCGGATGCCACCCAGAATCCTCAGCTCATCGCGCTCAAAGGCCTGGCGGGCCCCGCGGCCGTGCCCCAGGCGCCGGCGGGCAAGAGCGGCCTTGATGTCCTCACTGGTGACTCGCACGCCGGCGGGTACGCCCTCCATCACCGCGGTCAGAGCCTCGCCGTGGGACTCCCCGGCCGTCATCCATCGAAGCATGAGACAGATACTCTCACACGTCGATGCCGCCTCCGACCGCCCCCGTCCCGGATCGTCGCCGTGGCGGAGGTCAGTCCGCGGTAGGGGCTGACGGCGCCGCCAGGGCCGCCAGGAGCGCGGTGCGCATGAGACTGATATCGGGTCGCTGCCCGGTCATGAGCTGGACCTGGGGCACGGCCTGGTGCAGGAGCATGAGCCATCCCGGAGCGAGGGCTCCGCCGGCGTCTGCCCAGGCACCGGCGACGGCGGTGGGCCAGGGAGCGTAGACGACGTCGAGCATGACGGCCCCTGGTCGGGTGCCGTCGGCCCGGTCCAGGGCCCGCCTCAGCGGGTCCGCCAGCGGGTCCGCCGCATGAGCGGGCAGGGTGGAGATGACCACGTCGGCAGCGGCCATCCGCTGTGCCACCTCGGTACTGGAGGCCGGGTCGGCCGGTTTCCAGGTCAAGGCCTCGATATCCAGTCCCATGCGGTGAGCGGCCCCGAGTGCCCGACCTGGACCGGCGTGGCGGCGTGCCGCGACGGTGATTCTGCCGGCGCCGATCTCACCGAGTGCCGCCAAGGCGGAGCAAGCGGTCGCACCCGAGCCGAGGATGACGGCTCTACTGACACGGCCAGCGCCGTGAACGGGGCTCTCGGCACTGCGCGCGGCGGTCTGTCTCAGTGCGCCGACGATGCCGGCGACGTCGGTGTTGAAGCCTGCCAGAAGGGCCCCTCCGGTGCCGCTGCGCTGGGCGATCACCGTGTTGACCGCGCCCACGGTCTGGGCCAGGGGATCGACAACGTCCAGGTGCGCTAGAAGCACCTGCTTGTGAGGCATGGTCACGCTCAGCCCGGCCCAGGCGGGCCCGGCCCCCACCGGGGCGGCCAGCTCGTCGAGCAGCCATGGCAGTGCCTCAAAGTCCGTCTCACGCCGCTCGTAGGGTCCAGTCGTCCAGCCCGAGCCCGGCATAGGCCGCCCGATGCAGCGCAGGGGACAGCGAATGGCTCACCGGCTGGCCGATGACGGCGGCGCGGTGGCGGACCACCGCGCCGGCCTCCTCAACCATTCTTCTTGCCCTCGTTGCCCTCACAGACATCCTTGTTCTTGGAGCAGTAGTCGGTGAGCTTCTTGGTGATTGGCCTCCTGCTCCTCCTTGGTGGAGGCGAACAGGGGTCTCACCAGTCTTCAGGTCGATGGTCACGAAGTAGAGCCAGCTTCCAGCCGGCGGATTGAGCACGGCCTTGATGGCGCCCTCACCAGGGCTGCCGATGGGACCGGGCGGAAGCCCCTGGTGAGCGTAGGTGTTGTAGGCGTTGTTGGCGTCCGCGAGCTCGGCGGAGGTGGGGATGCCACCGGGCGCCCCAGGCCGTAGAGCACCGTCGAGTCCATCTGAAGCTTGCCCTGGGTCTCACCGTCGACCTGCTCGAGCCGGTTCTCGATGACACGAGCCACCTGTCCGTAGTACTGGTCCTTGGCGACCTCGCGCTCGACGATGGAGGCCTTGGTCAGAACCGTCTGGTAGTTCTCCTTGGGAACCTTGAGCTCGTTGAGCTCGGTGACAGTCCGAGACACCATCTGCTTGACCAGGTCCGTGGGGGTCGCGTTCTCGGTGACGTCATAGGTGCCCGGTGCCAGCCAGCCCTCGACGTTGCCGCCAGCCTCTGCGGGCAGGCCGATGGACGCAGTGTCCGCGTATGCCGCCTCGATCTGCTCATCGGTGAAGTTGCTGACCTGCTTGAGCCGGTCCTTGATGATCTGCTTGGTGTTGCCGGCGGAGACCGTCAGAGTGTGATCGCTCTTGGTCTCGGGGTCGAGCAGCGCCTGAAGCGCGGCGTTGGCCGACATCTTCTTCTTGAGCTTGTAGGTCCCCGGCTGGATGGTGTTGCCCTTGGGATTGTTCTTGACCGCGTTGGTGAAGGCCTTGCCGGAGGCGACGACCCCCTTGCCATGGAGGATGTCGCCGATGTCCAGCCCAGAGGCTCCCTCCGGGATCGTCACCGTAACCTCACCCTCACCATTGCCGCGGTAGTCCTCGGCGTGGGTGGCCTGAGCGGAGGCGTCGCGCATAATGCCGATGGCCTTGTAGCCCACGATGCCAACGGCCACAAGAGTGGCGACGATGACGATGCTCGTCAACCGGTGCCGACGCCGCTTGCGCTGACGGCGCTCGACCTTCTCCATGCGCCGTTGCTTGCGACTCTTGGGCTTGTCGGTGGCGCTACCAGCATCTCCATCGCGCTGGATGCCGAGCTCGGCGAAGAAATCGTCGTGGCTCACGCTCTGCCTCTCTTGATCGGGTGGACTCGCTCACCGGCCGGAACCCCGGATGTCCGCTCGGTACTGATGGCCTGTTCAAGGATGACGACCGCGGCCGCTTGGTCGACGATACCGCGAAAGCTCCTTTCCTTCAGGCCGGCCTCGTGCAGATCCCGGTGAGCAGTGACGGTGGTGAGCCGTTCGTCGACCAGCCGGACACACACCTGCGGCGGCAGGATACTCGCCAGGTCTCGGGCCCACCTGCGGGCATCCCTGGTCGAGCTCGAACTGCCGCCGCCCATGTGCTTGGGCAGACCGACGATCACCTCGAAGGCACCGTACTCCTCGACGAGGTCAACGGCCTCGTCGAGATCAGCACCATAACGGTCCCTCCTGAGAGTTACCACAGGAACCGACATGATCGCGTCCTGATCGCAACGCGCGACACCGATACGTGCCTTTCCGACGTCGAAGGCGAGCCGCACGCCCGGACGGAGTCCCGCCGGAGTCGGGTCTCCCAGTGAATCTGACACGTGATCTGACACAGAATCCCCGGTTCACGCCTGGATCTGGTCGGCGACGGAGCGAAGCGCCTCATCCAGGGCGTCGGGGTTCTGCCCACCGCCCTGAGCCAGGTCATCCTTGCCGCCTCCTCCGCCGCCCAGGACCTGAGTCGCAGTGCGCACCAGCACGCCGGCACGAATGCCCTTGTCCCGAGCACCGGCGTTGGTGGCGACCACAACGACCGGGCGTGCGTTCACGACTCCGCCAACGGCGACGACGGCGGGATCGGAGTCGCCGAGTCGGCTGCGGGCGTCCAGGGCCACGGAGCGCACGGCGTCCGCCGAGCCGACGGCGCCGAGGTCTGCGGAGACGAGACGGACCTCGCCCACGCGCACGGCGTCGGAGACGATGCCGGCGGTGCGCGCCGCCAGAGCCTCCTGCTCGGCCGCGGCCAGACGCTTCTCGGCGTCCTTCAGACGCGTCATAAGGCCCTCGACGCGCGCAGGGAGGTCCTCTGGACGGCCACCTACCATGGTGGAGAGCTGGGAGACCAGCGCGTGCTCCTTGGCCTGGTAGCCGTAGGCGCCGTCACCGACGAGGGCGTCGATGCGTCGCACACCCGAGCCGATGGAGGACTCGCCCAGGACCGCGATGCGGCCGATATGCCCGGTGGTGGGCACATGGGTCCCGGCGCACAGCTCCTTGGACCAGTCGCCGCCGATGGAGACGACCCGTACCTCCTTGCCGTACTTCTCCCCGAACAGGGCCATGGCGCCCGCCGCGCGGGCGGCGTCGATGTCCATGATCTCGTCGGTGACGGCCAGGTCCTCGGAGAGCCTGGCGTTGACCCGCTCCTCGATGCCGGCCACCTGGTCACCGACGAGGGCCGAGCCGTGGCGGAAGTCGAAGCGCATGCGGGAGGGGAGTTCTCGCTGCCGGCCTGGGTGGCATTGGTCGAGACGATCTCGTGGAGCGCCTTGTGCACCATGTGGGTGGAGGTGTGGGCGCGGGCGATCGCCAGGCGGCGGTCCGTGTCGATCTGGGCGAAGGCCTTCTCGCCCACTGCGATCGTGCCCTCGGTCAAGGTGCCGCGATGGACGTGCAGGGCCTTTTGACGGGGGCCTGGACGTCGTTGACCTCGACGGTGCCCCCGTCGGCCAGGCGGATGGTGCCCTGGTCGGCAAGCTGGCCCCCCATCTCGGCGTAGAAGGGGGTCCGGTCGAGGATCACCTCGACCTCGGCCGGGGCGGTGACGACGCTCTGCGGGACGCCGTCGAGAAGGACGCCGGCCACGGTGGCCTCGGAGGAGGACTCGGTGTAGCCCAGGAAGGCCGAGCCACCGCCCATCTCCTTTTCCAGCTCGCGGAAGACGCGGATGTCGGAGTGTCCGGTCTTCTTGGCGCGGGCGTCAGCCCAGGGCGCGCTCCTTCTGCTCGTTCATGAGGGTGCGGAAGGCGTTCTCGTCGACGTCGACCCCCTGCTCGGCGGCCATCTCCAGGGTGAGGTCGATGGGGAAGCCGTAGGTGTCGTGCAGCTCGAAGGCGCTCTTGCCGGATACCAGAGGGCGCCCGGTACGGCCTACGTCCCTCTTGGCCGTGGCCACTGCGGTGTCCAGGATCGTGGTACCTGCGGCCAGGGTGCGGCGGAAGGCGTCCTCCTCACCGTAGGCGACCTCGGAGATGGTGCTCCAGCCGGTCTCCAGCTCGGGGTAGGAGGCCTTCATGGCGTCCTTGGAGACGGTCAGCAGCGTTGGCATGGCGGCTTCGTCGACACCGAGCAGACGCATGGAGCGCACCGCACGGCGGATGAGTCGGCGCAAAACGTAGCCGCGCCCGTCGTTGCCGGGACGCACACCGTCGGAGATGAGCATGAGCGCCGAGCGCACGTGGTCGGCCACGACTCGCATGCGCACGTCGTCGTGGTAGGCGTCCCCGGCCTCGGGGCCTGTGGCACCACGGCCGTAGACCTTGCCGGAGAGCTCCTCGGCGGCCCTGATGACGGGGAAGACCTCGTCGATCTCATACATGTTGGGCTTGTCCTGCATGATGAAGGCCAGGCGCTCCAGGCCGGCACCGGTGTCGATGGCCGTCTGGTCGAGCTTGCCCAGGAGCTCGAAGTCGTGCCCCTTGCCCTCTCCGCGCAGGAACTCATCGAAGACGAGGTTCCAGATCTCCAGGAAGCGGTCGCCCTGGGTGTCGACGGCGGGCCCGCCGTCGGGCCCGTAGACGCTGCCGCGGTCGTAGTGGATCTCGCAGCAGGGATCCGGCTGGGCCGGGCTGACCGGTGGACCAGGAGATGTCCTTGAAGGGAAGCAGCTGGATCCGCTCGGCGGGAACACCGATCTCACGGGTCCAGTAGTCGAAGGAGACCTGGTCCTCCTCCCAGATCGTCATCCACAGGCGCTCGCCGTCCAGGCCGTAGCCGCCCTCCTCGCGACGGCCCGTCAGCAGGCCCCAGGCGTAGGAGATGGCCCCCTCCTTGAAGTAGTCGCCGAAGGAGAAGTTGCCGTTCATCTGGAAGAAGGTGCCATGACGCGTCGTGATGCCGACGTTGTCGATGTCGTTGGTGCGGATGCACTTCTGCACCGAGGCCGCCCGGGGCCAGGGGGCCTTCTCAGTACCCAGGATGTAGGGGATGAAGGGCACCATGCCCGCCACGGTGAACAGGATGGAGGGCTCAGGGGACACCAGGGAGACCGAGGGGCGGATCTCGTGCTCGTTCGCGGCGAAGTAGTCCAGCCAGCGGCTGCGGATCTCGGATGTGCGCATGGGGGTCCTCATCTGTTCGAGGGGTGCCCGCTCACGTGGCGCTCGGGCCGCGTGCTGGGGCGTGTGGACGGTGTGGTGTGGTTGACCGGCAGGATTCGTACCCAGTTGATGCCCAGGAGGCCGAAGAGCCTACGAGCCGGTCTGGTTGCTCCCTGGCGAGCCTACTCCCACGCCGGGGCGCCCCGAACCTCTCATGGGTCCGGGGCGCCCCGGCGTCAGGTTTGCGTGGGCGTCAGCGCGAGTAGTACTCGACGACCATCTGGACGTCACAGGTCACGGGGACCTCGTCGCGCTTGGGGCGGCGCACCAGCGTGGCCGAGAGCTTCTCGAGGTCCACGTTGAGGTAGTCCGGGACGGGCGGCAGCACGTCGCGGTGGGCGCCGGCGGCGGCGACCTGGAAGGGCACCATCACCTGGGAGCGGGGACGGACCTGGATGGTCTGGCCGGGCTTGACGCGGTAGGAGGGGCGGTCCACGACCTTGCCGTCGACGAGGATGTGGCGGTGGACCACGTCCTGGCGGGCCTGGGCGATGGTACGGGCGATCCCGGAGCGCAGGACAAGGGCGTCCAGGCGCATCTCGAGCAGCTCAACGAGGGTCTCACCGGTCAGCCCCTGGCCACGACGGGCCTCCTCGAAGACGCGCTGGAGCTGGGCCTCGCGAATGCCGTACTGGGCGCGCAGACGCTGCTTCTCCTTGAGACGGACGGCGTAGTCGGACTCGGTGCGACGGCGGGCACGGCCGTGCTCACCGGGACCGTAGGGGCGGCGCTCGAAGTAGCGCACGGCCTTGGGAGTCAGCGGGATGCCGAGGGCGCGAGACAGACGCACCTGGCGGCGGGAGCGCGAAGAGCTCATGTGTTTCATTCCTGTCGGATTGTTGGTCGCACGCCGTGGGCTGGTGCCGACGGCGCGGGGTCAGCCGCGGTTCGGGCCGGGACCCCAGGAGGCCCACATCGTCACCGACGGACGGAACCTGCCGGTGCCGTCGGTCGTCTTCGATGTGGACAACTCGAGAACTCTAGCGCGCTTGTCAGGAAAAACCCATGTCGGAACCACCGGTGTGAGGCGGTCCTCAACGTCGCCCACGACGTTTCGCCAGTTCGAGATGCCGACGCTCCTTCAGCCGCGTGTTGAGCACGACTGCGGCCAGGAAAGGTTGAAAAGGTTGAACAGAAGGCTGCCGATCTCGGGACCGACGCGCGCGGCGACGGCGGTTCCGGCCGGGACAGCCAGGCCGCGGCGCCATCGTTGTCATCGTTTCTCGAGGATGCGCCGCACGGCTTCGAGGCGGGAGGCCAGCTGCTTCTCGAAGCCGTTGCCTGTGGGCCGGTAGTACCGGCTGCCCTCGAGCCCCTCGGGCAGGTACTGCTGGCCGACGACGGCGTGCGGGAAGTCGTGCGGGTAACGGTATCCCCTGCCGTGCCCGAGCCCCTCGGCGCCCACGTAGTGCGCGTCGCGCAGGTGGACGGGCACAGCTGCAGCCTTGCCCGAGCTCACATCCGCCAGCGACTCGTTCAGAGCCACGGTGACCGCGTTGGACTTGGGAGCGGTGGCCACGGCGAGCGCAGCCTGGGCCAGGATGAGCCCGGACTCGGGCATCCCGATCATCGCGACCGCCTGCTGTGCGGCCACGGCAGTGGACAGCACCCCGGGGTCGGCCAGTCCGACGTCCTCCGCTGCGTGGACGACGATGCGACGGGCGATGTACCGGGGGTCCTCCCCCGCCGCGATCATGCGCGCCAGGTAGTGCATGGTGGCGTCGGGGTCTGAGCCGCGCATGGACTTGATGAAGGCGCTGATGACGTCATAGTGCTGGTCCCCGGCGCGGTCGTAACGTACTGCTGCCACGTCGGCGGCCTGCTCGACGTCGGCCACCTCGATCAGGGGCGGGGAACTGAGATCGTCCTCCTGTGCCAGCACCGTGCCCGCGGCAGCCTCCAGCAGGGTGAGGGCCTTGCGGGCGTCAGACCCGGCCATGCGCACGATCTGCTCGCGGGCCTCCTCACTGATCTGGATGGCTCCGGCAAGGCCCCGCTCGTCGCTCAGGGCGCGGTCTACCAGGCGCCCGACGTCGTCTGCCACCAGTGGGTGGAGAGTCAGGAGCAGGGAGCGGGACAAGAGCGGGGAGACGACGCTGAAGGAGGGGTTCTCCGTGGTGGCGGCAATGAGAGTGACCCAGCGGTTCTCCACGCTGGGAAGGAGAGCGTCCTGCTGGGAACGGGAGAAGCGGTGGACCTCATCGATGAAAAGCACCGTCTCCTCCCCCGACGCCAGACGCCGTCGGGCATCGGTGACCACGGCACGCACGTCCTTGACGCCCGAGGTCACCGCCGACAGCTCCACGAAGCGTCGCCCACTGCCCCGCGCCACCAGGTAGGCGAGCGTCGTCTTCCCCGTACCGGGAGGGCCCCACAGGATGACTGAGGACAGGGACGCTCCGGGCCGCCGAGCCTTAGAGCCTCCTTGCGCACCCGTATCCACCTGCTCCACGGTCTGTGACGGCTCCACAAGGCGTCGCAGGGGTGATCCGGGTGTCAACAGGTGCGCCTGCCCCTCGAGCTCGTCGAGCGTGCGGGGGCGCATCCGCACGGCCAGAGGTGCGTGGGAGTCCGCGGGGAGTCCGGCCTCATCAGTGCCGGCCGACTCGAACAGATCCATGTACCGACCCTATCCTCCCCGTCCTTTCCCACTCACGGCGACAGAACGGGGCCGACGCCGATGCGGGCCCGGCGAGTGCCGTGGAAAGGACTGCAGCCGGATCGCTCAGAGCAGACTGATGTCTCCTGCGCCCTCACGAACCACCTCGGGGACGTCATCGGTCAGGTCGACGACGGTGGTCGGCTCGCCCTGTCCCACGGGACCCTCGATGACGACGTCGATGAGATGACCGAGGGACTCCTCGACCTCCCACCCGTTGGTCTCCGGCTCCTCCTGGTCGGGACGGATGAAGGTGGACGACAGGATGGGGGCGCCGAACTCCGCCACGAGGGACTGAGTGATGGCGTGGTCGGGGATGCGCACGCCCAGCGTGTGCTTCTTGGGGTTGAGCGTCATCCGGGGAACATCCTTGGTTCCCTTGAGGATGAAGGTCCACGGTCCCGGGGTGAGGCGCTTGATGAGCCTGAAGGCGTTGTTGCCCACGATGGCCAGGGGGCCCACCTGGGCGAAGTCGGCGCACACGAAGGTGAAGTTGTGCTTGCCGTCGAGCTGTCGGATGGTGCGGATACGGTCTAGGCCCTCCTTGTTCCCGGGCGCGCAGGCCAGCGCGTAGCCGGAGTCGGTGGGATAAGCGACCAGGCCGCCGTCGCGCAGCGTGTCGACGACCTTTTCAACCAGACGTGCCTGCGGGTTGACGGGATGGAGCTCGATGTAGCGTGACATGCTTCCACCCTACCCCTGGTGACTGCGCTCACACAGCATTCCGGACCATGCACTGCGTCAGCCACGATCGGGAAGGCATTGGGACTTGTGACGACGCGTCCCGGATCCTCCTCTCCGGTCCAACGGTGGGTTCGTGCCGCACAAGCCGGCGCAACGCGCTCGCCCCTCACCCCTGCTGACGGCGGCGTCCGACGACGGCCAGGGCGAAGGCGCAAGCAGCGCCTGCCAGCGCCACGGCCAGGGTGATGAGGAAGATGATCTGGTATCCCTCGTAGGCGTTGTGACGATAAGACTCCACGATCCCGGCGGTCATCGAGTTGCCCCAGATAATAGAGGCGTAGGCGAGGAACGACGCGACCGCCATGGCGGAGCCATTGATCTCCTCAGGCAGATCGAGCTCGGCGATCGGGGCCAGGATGACCGACTTGCCCATGAAGACACCCACTGACATAACGATGAGGAGAATGATCGCCGGCCACATCATCATCTTCGATGACGGCAGCATATACACCGCCGCGGCACTGATCGCGATAACAGTCAGTGCCGCTGTCATCATGGCGGCCGACGACCTGAAGACGTAGTCGGCGACGAATCCCGTCGGGATGCAGATGAGCGCGCCGACGAGGCTGGTGGCGGCAGCCCCGAACAGTCCGGAGACGCCGTCGGAGACGTTGTAGACGAGCTTGAGGTAGGGGGCCGAGGAGTAAATGAGGTTGACGTAGGTCCAGTACAGGCACATGGCCGCCAGCCCGGCCAGCCAGATACGGGGGCGCGCCATCACCTTGAACAGCCCAATGAGGGCGGCGGTGTTCGCCGAGGTGTTGTCCTGGTGGGCGATCGCGTTCCTCGGTACGAAGTGGAGCAGGCAGGCGATCAGCGGGATGAGCAGCAGGGAATAGCCGACCGCGAAGCCGATGACGATGACCTTCCAGTGCTGAGGAAAGGCCCAGATGCAGCCGACGACGATCGTGGCCAGGATAAACTCCACGCCACGTCTGATCGCCTCGAAGAAGCCCATGATCATGCCTCTGCCTTGGCTGCGATCATCCCGGGAGATGAAGGTGAGGCCATTGACCACCGCCGGCCACCCGATAGCGTCCCAGATCGCCCACGTAAAGGCGATGACAAGCATCATTCTGAATGACAGCCCGGGAACCAGGTAGATGGTCAGAAGCGTGACAAGCCTCCAGGCGCACCACGTCACCAGGATCGACCGGATGGTGAAGCGATTGTTGATCCAGCCGGCCGGAACGTACATGTACATGGCCAAACCGATGATGCTCATCATGGCGCCGAAACCATCGATTCCGATCCCCAGCACGTCGGAGACCTGCAGCATGAGAGAGCCCTTGAGCGCCTCGAAGGCGGAGTACACGAGCTGACCGGACAGCACGATGCTGAGGAATGCGCCGAAGCGGTCACGGCGAAGAAATACCGGGCGCCGGTGGCCGGCCGGGCCGTCATGCGGCTCAGCATCGGTACGTCGGTCGGGTATCGCGACCGAGATCGTATCGGCGGGCGAGTGGGGGGGAGGACTCAGGTGAGGACGCAGTCATGGGACCCGGTCCGTCCTTTCGAAGGATGAGTAAGTCGAGCGAAACGTCAGCGGCGAGGGATCTGGTGGGCGATATCGGAGAAGACACCGGTGGCTCCCCAGTTGAAGAGCTCGTTCGCGCGGCTGAGCGAGTTGACGGTCCAGACGTTGACACCGTATCCCGCTGCCCGAAATGCCTGGACCTTCTCGCGTGTCAGCCCCGAGTGCTCAGGGTGGATGTAGTCGGCTCCCACGATCTCCAGCGTGCTCCTCCAGTCGTCCGAGGCGTGCGACTCTCGTAGAGGCAGCCCACGGGCACGTGTGGAGCGCGCTGCTTGAACAGGTGGAGCAGGAGGTGGCTGAAGGAGGAGACGATGACCTTCAGCCCTGGGCGCAGTCGCTCGAGCTGAGCGACCACGCCGTCGATGAGCCGCAGCGTCGCCTCCTTACCGCCCTCATTGGGCTTGATCTCGATATTGGCGTTGAGACCGGCCTCGTTCATGAGGTCGATGAGGTCCCGCAGGGCGGGGAGCGGCTCGCCCTCGAACTGGGAGGAGAACCAGCCGCCGGCGTCGATGCCCGCCAGGTCGGCAACGGTCAGGTCGTCGTACCGGCCGGTCCGGTTTGTGGTGCGATCCAGAGTCGAGTCGTGGCAGATGATGATCGTTCCGTCAGCGATGATGTCGACATCAGCCTCCACCCAGCCCACCTGGTGGTCCACCGCGCTGCGGAAGGCGGCCATGGTGTTCTCCGGGGCGAGCGAGCTCAGGCCTCGATGCCCGATGATGATGCGCTCGCCGTTGGACAAGAACCTGTCACTCTCTGTAGTCACCGATGACATGGGCCGAATGCTACAGGAGCGGCGACAGCACTCAGGGATCGTCGAAGCCTGTGAATAGGGCCGAGAACACGCAGGAAAAACATGGTGCTCAAGGGCGCGCCTGCAGAGAGCCGAGTCCTAGTGTGGTGGTTGTCCTGTTCGAGTGCGCCTCTGTGGCTGGGATGGGCTCAGAGGTGATGGTGCGTTGTGTGGAGAGGGAGTGATGGTGCTGGGGCGTGCGTTGCTGGTGGGTGGCTGATCGGTTCTGGTGGTAGCGGTCCTGGCCGCCTGCCTGGGCCGGGAGAGCAGGAGGAAGAAGAACAACGGCTCAGCGGCATCCTGCGGCGTGGGATCGGGTTCTGCCGGGGCGACGGCGACACCACCCTGACGGTGGTGTGGCCCGATACCGGACAGGACATCGTCACCCTCGACCTCGAACCCGCCAAGCGCCCTATCCGCCCCAACACCCCTTCCGCCTCACGAACACCCCCATCAAAGAGTGAGTGAAGTCACCTTGAGTCAATCTCGGGTCAACCGCAGCGCCTTCTCTCAGCGGCTGCAGCGCAGTGTCCTAGCCGGATGCCGAACTCGATGATGAATGGGAATGAAACCGCTCCTGGCCAGTGGACTCGCCCCATACCTGACTGCACGACGGGCCGACTGAAGCCTTGACATCAAGTTACTTTGATATAAAATCTCTTGCATGCGAAAGGTCGCAACGCCACCGGAGGCCCCTCTCGGGGAGGACTCCGCCGTGGTGCAGATGTTCAAGGCGCTCGCTCACCCCATGAGGGCGAGCATTGTCTACCGCCTCATCAGCTCACCGGCTGACGTCACCGAGCTGGTGACGTTCCTCGGTGTATCTCAGCCTCTGGTTTCTCACCACCTGCGGGTCCTGCGCAAGGCACACCTGGTCGAGTCGGTCCGCGACGGCAGACGCCAGAGCTACTCCCTCATTGACGACCATGTCGCATCGATCTTCATCGACACCCTCGAGCACACGAAGGAGCATGACCATGACTGCTACCACTGAGCACCGCCCCGCGGAGGCCCACCACCACACTCACGGCCCGAACTGCGGCCACCTCGCCGTCATCCACGGCGACCACGTGGACTACATCCACAACGGCCACGCCCACCACGAGGACAACGGCCACTACGACGAGTGTGACACCTGCTCGTGTGAGCACTGCTCGGACTCCTGCGCCGTCTGCGAGTGCGAGGACTGCACCTGTCCGACCTGCAACCACAACACCTGCTCGTGCGAGCACTGCTCGGACTCCTGCTCCTCGTGCGCCTGTGAGGGACTGCTCCTGCCCCACCTGCACGCACGCCGCCTGACGCGCTGCCGCTTCCCGAGCGATCTGCAGGCGTGTGGCCCGAGCCCTGGAGGAAGCTCGGGCCACACGCCTGCAGCAGGCATTTTCCACTTTAGTCTGGGACCGGACCGGTGAGCGCCGCCTGTGAAGTTTTCCGATAGCTTGATGGCGTCGTTCCAGTCTCATCGCGAAAACGGCGGTTGAAGTTCGCTAGGTTGGCGTACCCGCTGAGTCTGCGACGCGGGAGACGGGAAGATCAGTGCGCCGCAGCAGGTGGCAAGCGCGAGCAATCCTTCGACGCCGCACGAGAGCGGAGAAGGTGATACCGGCTGTGGAGTGGAAGAAACGGGAGAACGCAGAAGGACTCATGGCCAGTCGGGAGGCCGCAGTCTGCATCGACACCTCATCGTCGAGACTGTCCTCAATGTAGGCTAGCACCTCATTGATACGGCGGGCGGTCACGCTATCAAGGCTGGGGACATATCCTTCTGAGACGACGTGGCACCACTCGTCGCCCGGTGCTCGCAGGAAGACCCCGGCCAGATCGAGAAGCGTGATGAGCCGCTCCATCCCCTCTCGACCACCTATGGCGGTGAGCAGCTCGGCGGCACGGGCAGCGCTCCCTCCGTTGAGGATGATGCCCCGCCTGGATCTCTCAACAAGCGTGTTGAAGTCCGAGAGCTCTGGAAGAATCTGTGCCGCCCTGGCAACGCGCTCCGGTAGCACCTGGCACAGGACATCACGCTTCTCGAGACACTCACCTGGCCCCAGGTCGGAGAGCCAGTTGTGCGGTAGATCGGGCCCCATCAGTGTGACCTGACCTGGAGCGAAGTCGACAGTACGGTCCCCGGCCATCATCTGCCCGTGGGAGGCCACGATGAGGTGAAACTCGATCTCAGGGTGATGGTGCCAACGGGCCAGCGGCGTCGGATAACCGTGCTGGAACCACCGAACCGTCGATTCGAGGTCAGGGAGTACGACCTCGAGATCACCGAGCCCGGTGTCAACTTCACCTGCCCCCGAACTGAGCGAGTTGTGGGCAGGCTTTCAGCAACAGCTGAAAGGCCGGACCGGGGCGCTGAGGACGGAGAACCTGTCATGGTTTCCATGATGATCTCCTGCACTTCCCTGTGACGGCTTCAACGAGGTCAGCCGACCGTGATCTGGATCTTGATGTCACCGGGACGGCCTTCAGCAACTCGTTCGAAGGCCTCAACGGCGTGGTCCATGTCGAAGGTCTCCGTGATAAAAGGCTTCAGATCGATCCTGCCGGCGGCAACGAGATCGATGGCCCGCTGGTACACGTTGGCGTAACGAAAGACGTTCTCAATGGTTGTCTCACGCGCCTGTACCTCCGTGACATCGATGGAGACCGAGTCGACGGGGATTCCTACAAGAACGGTCCGATTACCTGGCGCACCGATCTTCCACAGGTCATCGTAGGCGCTCGGATGACCGGAGCACTCGAAGACGACGTCGGCTCCCCAACCCGCCGTCTGCTCACTGACGACATCGAGCAACCGTTGATCTTTTCCGTCGACGCAAAGAGTACCGGGAATGCGGGCGGCTACCTCGAGCTTGGCCGAGGAGAAGTCGGAGATAATGACTTTGGAAGCACCTCCCGCCAGCGCCGACGCAGCGGTGAGCAGACCGATCGTTCCTGCACCGGAGACGGCCACGACGTCGCCGGGGCTGATGCGAGCCTTGGTGGCGGCATGCATGCCGACGGCAAGAGGCTCCATCAGAGCACCTTCGGCGAAGGACACGCCGTCGGGCAGACGATAGGTGAAGGCAGCAGGGTGAATGACCTCCTCAACCAGGCACCCGTCGACCGGCGGGGTGGCCCAGAAGGAAACAGCCGGGTCGACGTTGTACATGCCCGCGAGTGCTGAGCGCGAACTGGTATCCGGAACACCGGGCTCCATAGCAACGCGGTCGCCAACGGCGAAGCCTCGACATCCTGCCCCACCTCGAGTACGACTCCGGAGGCCTCGTGGCCAAGAATCATGGGCGCCTCCACGACGTACCTGCCGATACGTCCGTGCGTGTAGTAGTGGACGTCGGACCCGCATATACCCACGGTGTGCGGAGCAATGCGTAGCTGTCCGGGCCCACAGGAGAGGCCTCCGGGAATCTCGCGGATGTTGATCTCGTGCTGCTTCTCAAGGACAACGGCTTTCATGATTCTTCTCCTCAGTGGATGTGAAAACGGATGAGTTCGAGTGGTGATCGACGACATCGCCGCCGATGTCAGGCAATGGCTTCTGCCCGCCTTGGGGCGGTGGACGTGACGGACGGCTCATAGGTGCCGACTGCTGGAAGACGACGACCACGTTCGTCGAATCCGGGCTGGGGCGGGCGGATCCAGATGGTGATGAGTGAACCGGCGAGGTAGAGCGCGGCGTAGGCCCAACACACTCCGCCGATGCCGCTGAACGGCATGATCAGGGTGACCAGTCCCGGACCGGCGAATGTGGTCAGCCCAGAGGCGAGGTTGTTGATCGAGATGGCTGCTCCCTGCTCCTTCGGCGCAAGAGCCGGGAATACAGCACCCATCGGTACGAAGGCAGTCACTCCCATACCGAGAAGAACAGCTGCGACAGCCAGGGCAAGGATGCTGGCGCCGAGCAGGCGGGGCACGTAGTAGAAACCGAGGGTGGCCGCCGCGCAGAACCAGCAGCCATACCAGCGCATCTGCCGCATCCAGCCGAAGCGGTCGCCGATCCACCCCCAGAAAAGGTTACCGAAGACTGTGACAGCGAACTGGATACCCCAGATCGTCATCCACTGGCTCATGGTGAACCATCCGTCGCCGTAGCGCCTGTCAGTGAGGTAGAGCGGCATGATGACTGGGAATCCGTAGAGGCTGAGGTTGCAGATAACACGAACGACGGCCGTCAGCACAACCTGACGGTTGCGTCCGAGGATGCTGACCCCGGCGGAGAGCTCCACGAGTGTGTCGCGCAGACCTTTCGAGCTGCGTCCGGGCTCATTCTTGGCTACCAGGAGCAGGCAGATAAGCGCACCGGGAACGGTCCAGGCCAGTGAAAGCCACAAGGTGTGGTACTCACCGAAAGCAGGAACGGTGCGTGCGGGAATCCAGGAACCCAGGCATCCGATACCCACGGAGTAGGCGGTCCAGAACCACCCCATCGCAGAGGCCCTTGTGGCTGCGGGGATCTTCTGTGTGATGTAGACGACGAACGAGTAGATGAACAGCGGGTAGGCGAGTCCTCGTACCGCGTAGGTGATGAGAATGAGCGAGTACGAGCCGCTAGGGATGGCCACGAGGAGAAAGAGCAGGTGAACTGAAATCCACAGTCCCGCGCCTATGAGCATGATGCGTCGGACCCCGAAAGTCTCAGCCATCACGCCCGAGGCCCAGCCGGCCAGGGCGGCCATCAGCCCGTAGGCCGTGATGATGCTGGAGGCCTGCGTTGCCGCCAGTCCCTGAGAGACGAGGTACTTGGACAGGAAGGTCAACTCGAAGCCGTCGCCGGTCATGAACACCGCGATAGAAATGAGTCCCGGAATCAGGATCCGAGGCGGTGAGAGGTTCTTCATCGGTACACTCCATCGTGTTTGTGCTACGTCCAGATCCGCAGCATCGCAAGGACATATCCAGGTTGCCTTGATCTGCTGAACCGCACGACGGAAGCACATGCCCGGTTCTGATACTTTTTTGACCGGCGCTTCGAGCCGACGATAGGCGGCTGCAGACTTAAGGACCAGGACTCAACAGGTTTGCGCCGGTGCGCCCTCGCAACGATCATGAGCCCATGAGTAGCCCCTTCCCCGTTCCCCACGCTTTTGCGCACGTCGCGCCGCCTGTGCCCGGTGTCCGTCTGGGAGAACCGCTGGGGCAGGGAGGCTTCGCCACCGTCTACGCCGGGGAGCAGGTCTCACTGCGGCGTCCGGTGGCTGTCAAGATCGACTCCAGGCCGTTGCACGACGAACGCAACCGTCGACGCTTCATGCGGGAGATGGCGGCGGCCAGCCGGATCAGCGGACACCCGCACGCGGTCTCGCTGATCGACTCCGGAGTACTGCCCGATGGACGTCCCTACCTGGTCATGGAACGCTGCGACGGAGGCTCCTTGGCCCAGGTCCTGGAGCGCGGCGAGCTCAGCACAGCCCAGGCCGTCAGCATCGTCACGGCCGTCTCCTCCGCCCTGGGGGCCGCTCACGAAGCCGGGGTCCTCCACCGCGACATCAAGCCCGGAAACATCCTCATTGACGCCTACGGAAGCCCACGCCTGAGCGACTTTGGCCTTGCCGCCATCCAGCGCGAGGGCATCCAGTCCTCTGTCACCCTGGAGACGATGACGCCGGACTTCGCTCCACCGGAGGCCTTCACCCTGGCAGAGCCCTCACCCAGCGGCGACGTATGGTCGATGGGAGCCGTCCTGTTCACGCTCCTGATCGGCCGCGGCCCTCGTCGCACCGCCGACGGCACGGCCCGGAGCCTACCGGAGATCATCAACCGTCTGTCCCTGCCCGCGGACACCTCGGACCCGCGTATACCCGAGGCATTGCGCTCGATCCTCGATCGGGCACTGCACTGACCCCACGCAGCGCTACCGTGACGGCAATGAGCTCGCCGAGGCACTGGCCCGGGTCGGCGGCATCTCAGGCTCGGTGATCAATGCCCCTCACGCAGCGATGCGGACATCCAATCCCGCCGCCGCCCCAGTCCCAGTCGCCGCATCCGGCGCAAGACGCTCAGGCAGGGCGTTCGTGCTCCTGGCACTGGGCGTCACAGCAGGCGTCGCCATCTCCGCCGTCGTACTCGCGACCGCGAGCCTCATTCCATCGGCATCCTCGGCGAACCGGACCGCCCAGCAGGCCCCGGCGACACCCGTCTCGAGCACCGGCACCCTGGCGAGTCAGGGTGCCGGTGACGCCACGGCCACGGCTCAGGCAACTGTCCTCGGCTCCGAGAAGACCTCACCGTCTCCGTCGGCCGCGCCAGCTCCGGCACAGGTCAACGCTCAGGGCATCCCCTACTCCGACGACATGCCGTGGCCCCTGGGGACCTGCCTGAGTCGAACCACCTCGGTCGTAGGTGGCACGAGCGTCAGCCAGGTCGACTGTTCCCAGGCCGACTGGATCGTCTTCGCCGGCGGCACATTCGACCCAGCCACGACCGCTTCCAGCGCCACCGAGGCCTTGACGGATGACCCTCAGGTCAGGGCCGCCTGCACCAGCACCTACGCGGAGCTCTACGGACTCGACCTGTCCACCAGCTACTCGATCAATACACTTGGTCCCAGTGATCAGGAGTGGGCCGCAGGCGATCGCGGCTTCGCCTGCGTCCTGGGCCGGCTGTAGATCTACAGAACCTCCGAGCCGTCACGGGTGCGTGCCAGAGCGATCGTTCTGGCACGCACCCGTTGACTATCGGTGCGCCGAGAGCTCGGCCGGCTCTCAGGCCTTGTTGGCACCCGCAGGCTTCTCAGCCTTGTCAGGCTCGGCGTCGACCCCGGCCTCCTTACGCTGCTCGGGCGTAATTGGAGCGGGCGCCTCGGTCAGCGGGTCGAAGCCGCCGCCGGACTTGGGGAAGGCGATGACGTCGCGGATGGAGTCGGCCTTGGTCAGCAGGGAGACGATGCGGTCCCATCCGAAGGCGATACCGCCGTGCGGCGGAGCACCGAACTTGAAGGCGTCCAGCAGGAAGCCGAACTTCTCCTGAGCCTCCTGCTCGCCGATCCCCATGACGTTGAAGACTCGCTCCTGGACGTCGCTGCGGTGGATACGGATGGAGCCGCCGCCGATCTCGTTGCCGTTGCACACGATGTCGTAGGCGTAGGCCAGGGCATTGCCCGGGTCGCTGTCGAAGGACTCCAGGCACTCCGGCTGGGCGAGGTGAAGGCGTGGTGGACCGCAGTCCAGGCCGACTTGCCCAGGGCCACGTCACCGTCGGCCCGAGCCTCGGCGGAGGGCTTGAACAGCGGGGCGTCCACGACCCACACGAAGGACCACTCGTCGCCGTTGATGAGACCGCAGCGCTTGCCGATCTCCAGGCGAGCGGCACCCAGCAGGGCACGCGAGGAGTCCACGGGGCCGGCGGCGAAGAAGATGCAGTCACCGGGCTCGGCACCGGCCGCCTGGGCCAGGCCGGCCCGTTCGGCGTCGGTGATGTTCTTGGCGACGGGACCGCCGAGGGTCCCGTCCTCGGCGACGGTCACGTAGGCCAGACCCTTGGCACCACGCTGCTTGGCCCACTCCTGCCAGGCGTCAAAGGTGCGCCGCGACTGGGCGGCCCCCGCCGGGCATGACGACGGCGCCCACGTAGGGGTTCTGGAAGACCCGGAAGGTGGTGTCCTTGAAGTAGCTGGTCAGGTCCACCAACTCGCATCCGAAGCGCAGATCGGGCTTGTCCGAGCCGTACCTCTCCATGGCGTCGCGGTAGGTCATGCGAGGAATGGGGGTGGGCAGGTCGTAGCCGATGAGGGCCCACACCTCACGCAGCACATCCTCGGCGACGGCGATGACGTCGTCCTGCTCGACGAAGCTCATCTCCACGTCGAGCTGGGTGAACTCGGGCTGGCGGTCAGCGCGGAAGTCCTCGTCGCGGTAGCAGCGGGCGATCTGGTAGTAGCGCTCCATGCCGGCGACCATGAGGAGCTGCTTGAACAGCTGCGGGCTCTGCGGCAGGGCGTACCAGGAGCCCGGTGCCAGGCGGGCGGGCACGAGGAAGTCGCGGGCGCCCTCCGGGGTGGAGCGGGTCAGGGTCGGCGTCTCGATCTCCACGAAGTCGTGGGAGTCCAGGACCCTGCGAGCGGCCTGGCTGACCTTGGCGCGCAGGCGGATGGCGTGCTGCATGGGGCTGCGCCTCAGGTCGAGGTAGCGGTAGCGCAGGCGCGCCTCCTCGCCGACCTGCCCGGCGTCCTCAGCGTGGTCGGAGACCTGGAAGGGCAGCGGGGCTGAGGCGTTGAGGATCCGGACGTCGGAGACGACCACCTCGATCTCTCCGGTGGGCAGGTTCGGGTTGGCGTTGCCTTCGGGCCGGGCACTCACCTCCCCGGTGACTGCCAGGACGTACTCGGCGCGCAGGTCGTGGGCGACCTCCTCGCGGATGACGACCTGGGCGATGCCCGAGGCGTCCCGCAGGTCGATGAAGGCCACGCCGCCATGATCACGGCGCCGATCCACCCAACCGGTGAGGGTGACGACCTGGCCGATGTCTGAGGCGCGCAGGGAGCCTGCGGTGCGGGTTCGCAGCACGGTGCTGTGTTCCTTCCGTGTGGGGCACTGAACCGGTACCCGTCGGGGCGCACCACGAGACGGGTGGGCGCCGGCGGCAGTTTACAAGGAGCCCGGCGCTCAGGCGCTGACGCGGCAACCTCACACCGTGTCAGGCCGTGACCCGACGGCGCTGAAAGGCCGCCATTCTGCGGCGGTTGACCGCGACGAGCACCGACAGCACGACCAGGATCATACTGAGTGCGAGGATAGAGGCTCCGATGATCGGGAATCCGACGGGCTCGGTGGCCGGGCCGGCCGCCTGGATGCCCGAGGCTACCGATCGCCCCGAGCCTCCCGGCGCAGCGACCTGGTGGGGCGGCGGCGTCGGCGCTGCCGGCACGGTGGGAGGGCGGCCCCTCCGATGACCGTGACGCCTGAGACGGTGAAGTAGGGGCTCTTGTTGGTGTAGTCCGCCGCATTACCCTCTTGGGCACTCATCCCCTGGGCCCCGAAGACGCGGAAGCGTAACCAGTGGTTGCCCTGATCGACGTAGTCGGGCAGCTCGAAGGAGCCGGAGGCGGTTCCGTCCTGGGCAATCGTGAAAGTGGTGACCACCTCGGACTCCGAGGGGTGAGAACTGACCAGCGTTCCATCGTCAATGAGGACCTGGACCGTCACACCTCCCGGGAATCCAGAGACCGTGTACATGATCGTTCCTCCGACGGCGACCGTCGACGGGCTGACGGTCGAGGCGGTGCCCGTGGTGGAGGGGTCGGTCTTGGTGTCCGCTCTGGCAATGGGACTGGTGGAGACCAGTGCCGCCAAGGAGGCGAGTAAGACGGAGCAGACGATGAGAAGCGTACGTGCTATCCGCACCAGGTACCGGTTGGCGATACGGCGCCGACCTACCGGCATCAACTGGCTCAACTGAGTCATCTGTCCTTCACCTCCTTTCTGTCGCTGCATGTTCTGACTCCGTGGACTGTTTCCTTGATGATGTCCTGAGCGGTTTCCCGGGGCCGCTCAGCGTCCACGCGGCGTCTGCAGCCGTCGGGGGATCCTCGGTGCACGGAGCGGAAGTCCTGAACGTGCGGCGACCAGCAGGCTGCCCGCTCCGATGACGAGCAGTCCTCCGGCTCCCCCTAGGAGCATGTCGTTGGCACTGAGCCCCTTGGAGGTTGAGGCACCCTTGTCCGGGAACGTCAGGAGCTGGGCCTGGCTCGGACTCTGGGGATCGAAGGAGGCCGAGGTGATCTCCAGCTTCGCCCATCCCAGGAGACTGTTGTCACGATCGGCCACCGCCAGCTCGTAGGATCCTGACCCGAATGTCGAGATGTCGATGGAGACGCTGTTGGCGTCGTCGACCTGCACCCAGCCCTTGGTGGTTGCTCCAGGGAAGACGAACACCGAGACCCACTCCCCGCTGAGGCCTTGGCCTTGGGAAGAACAAGATTGACGATGTTGCCCTGGCGCGAGCCGGACAGGGATCCGGCGTTGTCCGCACTCAGCTGCGCCGCGCTGGTCACCAGGGGGCACCGGGTTCCTGTTGGGACGGACGGTACGGTCCTCCGCGGCGCCGGCGGAGGCCTGTGACAAGGACTCTGAGTCCTCTGCGTCAGAGGAACCAGCGTCACTACCTCGACCATCGCCTAGGCCACCTTCTTGGGCGCTGCGCTGGTTTCGGCTTCGATCGGCGCTCCGCTCGGCAGAGGCACTGCCAGACGAGGAGTCCGCACTCAGGTCGAAGGCACCAGGAGCGCGCTGAGGCGCGCTGTGAGAGCCACCGCCTGCATGAGAACCGGCACCGGACTGTGATTCCAACGAGCCAGAGGAGTCAGGGGAACCGGGGAGGTCTCCAAAGCCGCCCCCCTGATCAGTGGGGTCTGTCTGGTCAGAGGTGGTTGACCCAGGATCCGAGTGCGTTACCGGCGTGGCAGTCTGCGGGGACGGGGGCGAAGGTGCCGTTGATGGCGCTGTGGATGGTTCATTGGAAGGATCGTCAGGCTCCGCAGAAGGAACCGGAGAAGGTTCTGGCTGCGGGGCGACCGTCTGAGTCGGAGACGGGGAAGGCGTCACTGTGGGTGTCGGTGTGGGCTCGGGAGCTACCGGGACCTCGTAGCTGAAGACGTTGGTCGACTCGGTCAGCCCGCTACCGATCGGGGAGACCTGGAGGAAGTAGCGGTTGGTCGTCAGATGCGTCCCGGCGTAAAGGGAGGACAGGTTGAGCTGGGCGTCGAAGGATCCCTTTGTGAAGGTGACGGGCAACGAGGCGGTTCCCGGAACCCCGTAGCCGCCGTAGGCGACCAGCTTGATCTCGATCTGCTTGTCGCCGTCGAGCATCGCTCCGTTCTCACACCAGCCGCTGCCGGCGATCCTGATGCTGCGTTCGGGCTTGTAGTCGGGGTAGCCGTCCTTGGGGTCTGAGCCGTCTGGATTGAGGACGGTGACGACCGGCTTGGCCTGGCAGGCCTGAGCCGTTGAATTCTGACGACGGCGTCGGGCTGGGTGATGGGCTCGGCTCTGCCGTAGGCAGCGGCTCCGGCGCGGCGGACTGCGTGGGAGCAGAGGTCGGTTCGGGGGTCCTCGTGGGCTCGACTGTGGGCTCTGTTGCGGGATCAGTAGCAGAATCCGCTGTGGGAGTGATGGTGGGAGCCGGTTCTGAACTCGGCTCTGTGGTGGGCTCGGGCTCCGGTGCGGGGGCGGACGTCGGTTCCACAGTCGGTTCGGACGTCGGCTCCGCGGTGGGCTCGGGTGTGGGCTCAGGCACCGGAGGATCGACGATGTTCGGGTCCTGCTTGACGAAGGAGAACATGCCCGTTGTGGCACTCACAGTGCCACTGGTGTAGGTCAGACTGAAGAGCTTCGTCCCGACATCCCAGCTCTGGTCACCCGTTGCCTCCCGCATTCCTTTGACGAGGTAGTCGGTGGGAATGAAAGCGCTTTGGTCACCGCTCCCAAGTTTTGGATCAAGCTCAACCTTGAGCCAGGAAATAGGGTAGGACGACACCGTGCCACCGTCGATGACGTTGACAGTGACGCTCGGGTCTGACAGAAGCCTGCCACCGTCATGACACCAGCCGGTCAGAAAGGCATCAACACCGCCCATCGCCCCTGTGCTGTAGACCGGGACCACGTACTCCGGCTTCGACTGCCCTTCGGGATAGTTCAGGGAGGCTGCAGGGCGGCATTCGGTCTTCGCGCCGGCGTCATTGACGATCTCACTTCCGGTCAGGAGGGGTGCGGCCGCGACACCGGCGGTGGTGGTCAGAATACCGAAGGCCGTCAGGACGGCAAGAATCGAACGCGCACCAGTCCTGGTGACAGGGCGGGCGGCTAGTAGCCGCTGAGGGTAGTGCATCGAGGGATCTCGTTCGTGGACGGGGGCAGGTGGACTTACTCGCACAGTCCGCAGCCGGTTGGAGCGGACGACGAGGAAAGGAACGCACCAAGCAACAGATACGACTGCCTTTCGTGAGCGATGATAGATGGACTACTCCCTTCTAAGAATCCACATCTTGAGAAAACATCGCTTACGACGTTGATTCCAGGTTAAGTATACACAGCAGTAACCCGACAATCGGTCGGAGCGAGACCATTCAACTCTGAAATCACTGAGGAAACTCCTGTGTTGGTAACGATAAATCAGGGTATGTGATCATGCCGTTGCTCAGATTTCATTTCAGTCACGGTTTCTAGCGCGAGAACGAACTGGGGGTTGTTCAACGCGAACCGCGCATTGAACAACCCCAACAGCAATCGTCCCTCTCTTCCGATCAGACCGGATGGTCCGGTGCGGGTGGCGGCTGGTCAGGCGTGACGCCGAGCGCGCACCAACAAGACCCCGCCGATCACGAGGGCTGCCGCGACGACCGCGGCTCCCAGCGAGACCCCCGTCCTGGCCAGACCCGAACCGCTCCCGCCTCCGTCAGAGACGGAGACCGCCACCACGCTGGCGCCGTCGTTCCGGCCCTCAGCGCGACCGGAGGTCTGAACGGCGGCAGACGCGATCGCACTGGGAGTGCTCACCGTTGCCGGTGAGGGGGTACTGGGGCTGGTCGGCGCGGCGTCGGGTGCCACAGTGGGCGTCGCGGAGGGAAGAGAGGCCGCGACGACGGAGAAGCGCTGAACATAGTCGTTCTTGGTGCCGCCATCGCGACTGCCGCCCTTGTTCACGGCGTAGACGTTCCCCCGCCCGTCATGCAGCACGTGGTTGGGGTTGCGACCGGCGTCAATCGTCTGCCTGATCGTTCCGTCACGATCATGCACGGTGATGGTCCCGGCATTGCGGTTGGTGACATAGACCAGGGAGTTGATCGGATCGAGCGCAACGTTGAGCGCCCCTGAGGAGACATCCTTGCCGTCGGCGTCCTTCACGTCTGTGGCGGTGACGACCTGATTGACCACCGTACCGTCCTTCTCGACAACGACGAGGTCGCCGGATCCCTGGCTGGCGACATAGATCCGCCCGGTTGCCGGGTTGTAGGCGACTCCGGAGGCGCGCGCGACATTGGCGGGCAGGGGCACCCTCGGTGATACTGCCGGAGGCGACGTCGATGATGGCGGCCTTGGTGCTGGAGGCCGAAACAGTGACCAGGGTTCCCGAGGCCTCGTCGAGGGACAGGGACATGGCGCTGAAGTCGTCTGAGTCCTTACCCACGGTGATGTCGGCCAGCTGGGTGTTGGTGGACGTGTCGAACACGGCGATCTTGTTGGAACGCGCACTGCTGACGTAGGCGCGCTCGCGCGCCGCGTCGATGACGACGTCGCGGCTGTGGGAGACGATGTCCTTGTCGAACTGCTTGACGAGGGCGAGCGTGTCGGCGTCATAGACGGCGACGGTGTTCTGACGGGTGTTGGTCACCCACACGGTGCCGTGCTCGTCATCGACGGCCACCCCGTAGACGGCATAGCGAGCCCCCTCGAGCGGCTTGCCGTCTCGACCGGTCGCAGTCGGGTCCACCTCAGGGACGACGTGATTCTGGTAAGCCAGCGTGTCTGCGTCGAGCTTGATCAACGAGGACTGCGTGACGGGCGGGCGCCCCACGGCGGAGGTGACGTACAGGGAGTTGCGGCTGGGTGAGTAGGCGGTCTGGTAGAGGCCGGGCGCAATGGACGACTCGACTCCCGACAACGCTTCCAGGCTCACCGGTGGTTCCCGGCACGGGGGTCACAGCGGCATTCCTGTCGACTCCTGAAGGATCGGACTGGGCCTCAGTGCCGGCCGATGTCGACGATGCCTCGGCGGTCGCGGTGGCTGCGGAGCCCGCCGCGGGACGTGGCGTCTCGTCAGCCGCATAGGCAGCCGTCCCGACGACTCCAACCAGGCTCAGCGCCAGAGCGGATGTGAACGCCCCGACTCGTGTCAGAGCCGACCTGCGGCACGGCCGGGGAGACGGACAGGGGTGTGGGGTCGGATGGAGGGGATTGCTGGTGACGGTCCATGGAATACCTCCGTGAGCTCGTCCGGCGCCGTGTCCGGAACATTCGGGGGAGGCGCACTGAGCTGCGCCGGATCACCTGGCCTCCAGGAGAGGTAGACCTAAGCGATATTAGTAACGCTAGCATTTTTATTGTGGTTCAGTGCGACAACGGTCACCTTGTCACTGTCGGCTCACGCCCCGAGTCGAGATCCTGCTCATGGGCGTCGAGCCCCCAGGACAGTCCATGGCGCCACCATGCGTAGTCGTGGCCTCCGCGCTCCTCCCGGTAGCTGAGCAGAGCCCCTTCGGCCATGAGAAGCTCCGCCGCCGTCCGCGCTCCCTGACGCAGGACCCCCTCATGCACGCCGCACTGAACCACCAGCCGCGCCGACAAGGGTTCATTCGCGCACACATGTCCCGAATCCCCGACGGCGCAACCAGGTCAGGAGTTCTCCCTCCCCTCGCCCTGGCGGCCCGATCCCAACCAGAAGGACGCCGACTGAGCGATGGCGCGTCCCGCGACATCCGGCCTGTGCAGGACGAGGTCCGCCGCGGCCACGCCGCCCAACGACTGACCGGCCACCACCACCTGCTGCGGGCTCCAGCGTCGCCGGCCCTCCTCCGCGGCCTTCAGGCACCTCATCAGCAGTTCCCTGCTGCGTCGAGGATCCGCCAGATCCCGTGCACGCATGGACAGGTCGCCGGAGTCGATGAGCAACAGGTCCCAGGACGCCGCCCTGGCACCAAGACGGCCGACGACGTCGTTGCGGCGCCAGATCTCTGCGTCGAGAAGAACCAGCAGCCCGCGCTCCTTCTTCTCATTCCCCGTGCCCTCCCTGCAGCCGGCTCCCTGACGGGCGCCGATGAGGTCCTGCTGCCACAGGGTGACACGTCGCTCCGAGTCGCCAGGGACGTCGAAGCCATCGAGGACCGCGCCGCTGAGATCAGTACTGCGTCCATACCCTCCACCGCTGACCTCAGAAGTGCCCCCGGGCTGCGCTGTGGCCGCCCACTCCGGGTGGGTGGATGCCGCCGGTCCCTCCCACAGGGAGGAGACGAAGCCGAAGCCGTCGTGCAGGCGATCAGGATTGAAGGCATCTGGACGCCCCTCGGCGTGAACCCGCTTCCAGGTCCCCCGCCGAGCTCCGGCATCGTCGGGTAACGGCTCCCGAGTCACGACGAGCCGGTACCCCACGAGGGCGTCCTCCGGCAGCAGGACATGGTGCGCCCACCAGCTGGTTCCTGGGACCCGGGTGGCGAGCGCCGGGGAGATGTGGGTGCGATGATTGTCCGTCAGTGTGTTGAGATGAATAAGAACTCTGGGACTGGCGCCGTGCCGCCGGTCGTCGCGCCACAGAAAGGTCGCCTCACGCATCTCGACACCGTCAACGACACGGATCTCCCCCAGTACCGGCGTACCGCCGGCTGCAGCAGCGGACAGGGTGTTGTCATCAGGATGAGGCGGCCACCAGTCCGGAGCCGTACGAAGCAAGCCGCCGCAGGGATCCACCGGAGTCGGTGCCAACTCTCTCCAGCGGGTGTCCTGTGCCTGAGCTTCGTCAGGACGGGTACCGCTCACACCGGCGACCCTATCGGACTCGCTCCATTCCCATCGCAGCACCACCCGCGAGAGATAGAGCCGCCGGGGAGAAGTCGACAGCCGTGGGAGTCCCGGCGCTTCACCGCCATGGTCCCGGGAAGTGGGGGAAGGAGAAGTCAGTCGTCGAAGTCGAAGCCCGCGGCATCGGCCTCGCGTACAAGCGAGGTGATGGCGTCGTCGTCGGTGAGATAGGGCGTCAGAGCGACAGCCAGTGCCTCGAGATCCTCCCGGCCTCCCCGGGCAAAGAAAGCGCCTCCTTCCGGATCCGCATCCTCCACCTGCGGAGTCCGGTTCAGCTCCACCAGCCGACGCACGACACCGTCCCAGAAGTAGCCGTTCGGCTCGTGACCCAGGGAGGCGATCGTCTCGGTCGTCGGCGGGGTGCCCGCGTCGATGCTCAGATAGGTCCAGGAGCCGCTGTCAGTCTCGACATCCTTGATGAGGATGAGGGTGTCGTCGTAGTTCTTGTCGTGGTCGGTCATGGAAGTCCTATCGAGTTGTGCGCTGGTTCGGTTGAGCGGCTGGTGCGTCAGGAGCCCCTCGCGTACGACGAGTATTGGGCATCATGTCCGTTCATGTTCACCTTTCGTCTCTCCCCGTGACGTGGAGAGACGGACCTCACCTGTGATCCGGCTCGTGGAAGCACGGAATACTGCCATTCTCCCGTAGCCTGGGTTGCAGGAGCGATCCGTGCCCTGTTGACCCCGTTCGGGTCCTGCCTCACCTGGTGTGCGGCAGGAGCGTCCCGTGAGTCTGTGCGTGTTAGCCCATGAGCCATCCGGTCAGTCCGGGTGCGGGGCGAGTGTGGTGGGCCAGGTACGGCAAAGAGCGGAGGACAAAAGGTCCTCCCCCACACTCCGCCGCAGTCCCCAAGCACTTCACGGGGACAGAGATGGGAAAACTTCATGACTACCTCCAGCAGCACTGTGCCCGGCGCCTCCGACGACGCTCAGGGCACCGAAAGCAACGGCCCCCTGAGTCTCGACGCGCTCTTCTCCGCCGAGCTCTCCGGCGGCCGGCCGGCTGACCCGGCTGACACAGACAGCGACGACGACACCGTTGCCGCACCACACCACACCGACGACACCACCTCCTCCCCCGAGGACTTCGCCACTCCTGCCTCCTCCGACTCTCCCGAGGACCCGGAGGACGTCGACCACGAGGACGAGGCCGACGACGTCGAGCGAGACCGCCCCGAGGCCGACCCGGAGGATGAGGACTCCGATGAGGACGACGGCGTCGACATCGATGAGGAGGAGGTCGACGGCCACACTCCCTTCATCGACTCCGATGCGGACCCACAGGACAAGAGCGAGGGCGCCGACGCTCCGCGTGACCGCAAGGGCAGGCGCGAGGCGAAGGAGCACCACGAGGACGATGAGATCACCTTCGCCGACCTGGGACTGCCCGGCGACCTGCTCAAGGCCGTCACCGACATGGGCTTCGTGACCCCCACCGCCATCCAGAGGGAGGCGATCCCGGTTCTGCTGGCCGGCCGCGACGTCGTCGGCGTCGCCCAGACCGGAACCGGAAAGACCGCGGCCTTCGGTCTGCCGCTCCTGGACGCCGTCGACTCCCGTGACGGCGTGGTCCAGGCCCTCGTTCTGGCCCCCACTCGCGAGCTCGCCCTCCAGAGCGCCGAGGCCATCACCGACATGGCCTCCCGTTCCCGCGGGCTGGACGTGGTGGCTGTCTACGGCGGTGCCCCCTACGGTCCCCAGATCGGCGCGCTCAAGGGCGGCGCCCAGGTCGTCGTCGGCACCCCCGGACGCGTCATCGACCTCATTGACAAGGGCGCCCTTCAGCTCGACGACGTGCGCTACTTCGTCCTGGACGAGGCCGACGAGATGCTGCGCATGGGCTTCGCCGAGGACGTTGAGACGATTGCGGAGTCCCTTCCCACCGAGCGGCGCACCGCCCTGTTCTCCGCGACGATGCCCCCGGCCATCCAGGCCGTGGCGCGCCAGCACCTTCACGAGCCCGTCCAGGTCGAGGTCTCCAGGCCCGCCTCCACCGTCGCCACCGTCCACCAGACCTACGCGGTGGTTCCCTTCCGCCACAAGATCGGCGCCGTCTCCCGGGTCCTGGCCGTCACCGACGCCGAGGCCGCCATCGTCTTCGTACGCACCAAGTCCACGGCCGAGGACGTCGCCATCGAGCTGGCCGGCCGGGGCATCCAGGCCGCCGCCATCTCCGGTGACGTGCCGCAGCGCGAGCGAGAGCGCCTGGTGGAGCGCCTGCGCGCCGGCACCCTCGACGTGCTGGTGGCCACCGACGTGGCCGCCCGCGGGCTTGACGTGGACCGCATCGGCCTGGTCGTCAACTTCGACGTGCCCCGCGAGGCCGAGGCCTACGTCCACCGTATCGGCCGCACGGGCCGCGCCGGTCGCCACGGCGAGGCCGTCACCTTCCTGACCCCCAAGGAGAAGGGCAAGCTCCGCCAGATCGAGCGCCTCACCGGAAGCCGTCTGGAGGAGATCACCCTGCCCTCCCCCGCGGACGTCTCCGAGCACCGGGCCCGAAAGCTCCTGTCCAAGGCCGCCGCCCGCCATGAGCGCGGCCGTCTGGACATGTACCTGCCGCTGGTCAGTGAATCCGCTCGGGAGCTGGACATCGACGTCGAGGAGCTGGCGGCCACGCTGCTGGCCCTCGCCGTGGGGGACGAGGGACCGCGCAGGCGCGAGGACCGTGGCGGTGAGCGCCCCCGGCGCGCCCGCCGGGAGGAGAACCTCGACTCCGAGGGGACCTTCCTGTCGGCCTCCTTCGAAGGCGGGCGCGAGAAGAACCGTCGCGGAGAACGGGGCGACCGTGGCGAGGGACGCCGCTCGACCACGCGTTCCGGGCGCCGCGAGCACGAGGGCCCCGGGACCGTTTACCGCGTCGAGGTGGGCCACCGAGACCGGGTCCTTCCCGGCGCGATCGTCGGCGCCTTGGCCAACGAGGGCGGAATCGAGGGCTCCGACATCGGCAAGATCGATATCCTTCAGTCCTTCTCCCTGGTCACGATCTACGCCGACCTCAGCCCCGAGCAGCTGAGCGTCATGGGCCGGGCCACCTTCGCCGGCCGTGAGCTGCGGATCCGTCCCGATGAGGGCCCGGGTCACGGATGGTCCGGCCCCAACGGTGGGGGAGCGCCGTCCCCAAGCGGCGCGACTGGGACGATCGCAAGGATCGCGGCGAGCGCAGGGACCGTTCCGAGCGCGGCTTCCGACCGCGCCGTGATGACGGTGACCGTGGTTGGAAGGACCGTGACGGGCGCGGCGGCAGGGGCGGTTACGACCGCTCGGACCGCCGTGACAACGGTCGTTGGGACGACCGCCGGGGGTGACCGGGACGGTTTCCGCGGCCGGCGCGAGGACCGGGGTGGTCGTGGCTACGACCGCGATAGCTACCGGGGTGAGCGTGGAAACGGCCGTGGCTATGGCGAGCGCAACCAGAACCGCTTCGGCGGCAACCGGGGTGGCTTCCGTGGAGGACGCGGCGACCGCTGAGTCCCCGGCGGCTCACCGACACGATGGGTGGGGCGGCAACGCGCGTTGCCGCCCCACCCATCATCGCAGCCGGTCACGTGAGGCGATCGGTGCTGCGGGATCTTCTTCGCATACTGTGAGCGCATGAGACTCAGACACGCCATCCTCGGGCTGCTGTCCCATCAACCACAGAGCGGCTATGACCTCAACCGAGCCTTCAACAGCTCGGTCGTTTACTTCTGGTATGCCGACCAGTCCCAGATCTATCGCACCCTCGACCGCCTCGAGGCCGATGGTGCCATTTCGACCCGGGTCATCCCTCAGAGCGGCCGGCCGGACCGGCGGGTGCACAGTCTGACGGAGTCGGGTCGCGCCGAGCTCGACACCTGGCTGATGAGCCCGCTCGAGCCCAATACGGTGAAAGATCCCCTGCTGGCGAGGCTCTTCTTCGCGGCTCGACTGGGTCACGAGAGAGTCGATGCGCTCCTGTCCGAGGCCGAGAAGAGGTTCCGCCGGGAGCTGGAGGAACTGGAGGAGATCGATATCGACGTGGTGGATCTCGACACCGCTATGAAGGCCGCAGTTCTTCGATGCGGGATCGACGGTACAAAGGCCCAGCTGGAGTGGGTCGCCCAGACCCGGCGCACCATCGCCGCGGACGCTGGCACTACACGGTCAAGAGCCACCGAGGAAACCGAAACCACTGACGAGGACGGTCACTGAGGAGACGCATCAACGTCACATACTTGCATAGTCCAATACTCGTATTGCATGGTATGAGTATGGATGAAGCATCTCACTCCGGCGGTGCACCCGCCGCGAGCTCCCTGACTCGTCTCGTCATTTTCAGTGTCGTTGCCCTGGGATCCGGCTGGATCGGACTGCTCGTCAACAAAGCCCTCGGTATTCCCCACTCCATGAACTCGCTGGGTAGCCTCATCTGGATCATGACGCCGCTCCTGGCCGGTGCCGTCATGGCTCTGAGCGACCTGCCGCTGCGCCGTTCCTACGTCGCCTCGTGGCTTCCGGGCAGGCTGCGGGCCTATGGCGTGGCGCTCGGCGTCTTCCCAGTGTCCTTCGCCGTTGCCATCGCCGTCGGTTGGGCGGCGGGGTGGCTGACCCCCGCCGGGCTGGGAGCGTTCGGGGGTGTGGTGGCCTCGAACGCGGTGGGGACCGTGCTCAAGAACGTCGCCGAGGAGGGCGCCTGGCGCGGCTACCTGGCCCCCGCGCTCATCGGCCGAAAACTGTACGATCCCTGGGTCTGGCTCATCTCCGGGATGATCTGGAGCCTGTGGCACATCCCCTACTACGTGTGGTTCCTGGACGAATCGCTCACCCGCTCGGTCTACAACGTCCCTCCAATCGTCTACGCCCTCATGACAGTTCCCTCATGATCTGCTGGGCACCCTTGTTCACCGAGCTTCGAATCCTCAGCGGCAGTATCTGGCCGGGCCTTATCGCGCACTCGATCGCGAACCTCACCCAGATCCCCATCAGCATGGGCGGTCTACCGATCGCGGCGGGCCGGGACCTGCTGGTCTCCCCGCTGGTGGGCGTCATTCCGAACGCCATCGTCCTGGCGGCGGGCCTGGGACTGTGGGCGCGGCGCACCGGTCGGCTCCGAGGTCGGTCCCGGTGATCCGCTTGTCCGCTGGGCGGCGACCGGCTCGCTGTCCGTGCTCTCAGGCTCGACGCACCCGGACGGTTCTCAGTCGGGCACGGGCCCGCAGCTCGAGGCGTCGTTCGAGCAGCTCGGAGTGATTCTGGCAAGGCAGGTCGGTTGTCACACAGATCCAGGAGTCCTTCATACGCCGCAAGGACCTTGACCGAGCCGGCCTCCGTGTGAGCCGACACCGTGCCGGTGGTGGACCGGATGCGCACCGAGCCGGCCTGGGCCCACACGCTCCCGTCGCGCAGCGTGCCGATGACGATGGAGCCGGCGTCGGCGTGCACCTGCACATGATCCCACGAGTGCTCCGCGCTGATCGATCCGGCATCAACGCTGGCATCAAGACGCGTACCGTCCGGCACCGTCACACGCACGCGAGATGTCTCCGGCCCCCACGGCCAGATACCAGCGAATCGCTCACGCCCCACGAGAGCGATCTGACGGACACTCACTATGGCGCCGTCAGCAGTGACATCCAGAAGAGGCTCCAGGAGCTCATCGGCCTCGACAGTGATCGTGCACCCCACTCCCGGCGCGGTCACCACGCTCAGAGGGGGCAGGTCCAGGGCGAGGTATGGTGAGACGATCCATCAAGGCTGTCTGGAGAATATGATGTCGCAATGACATCATTCAGTAAGAGTTAATGGTGTCAGTCGAGGTGATTCTGCCCAGAATCTGCGTGAGCTCCGCCCACCCGCGTGTTTCAGTGCTGAGTGGTTCGATGAGTTCAATATCGATGACCTCGTCGGTGGCTCGACGCAGGCGGCGGGCGATCTGCTTGCGGTGGCGTCTGGCCTGGAGACGGGCCAGGAGTGTGCCCACTCCGGCCAGTGCCAGCCCGATCAGTAGGCCACCGAGCAGCAGGACAGTGGGCCAGGGAACTCGTCCCCAGCGGGGAACGTCAACAGTGATCAGCAGGAGGTAGTCCTCCAGGACGCGGATCGCCACCAGCCACAGCCCACCGATCAGGGCGGTCAGTGCAGTCACCCACTGCAGAACGTTGGCCACCGTCCACCAGGCCGGGCGCCTCCATGCTCCGTAGTCCACCGCAGCCACCGCCCTGTCCAGAGGAACAGCGAGGTTCTCGGCACGCTCGTCGCTGCGTGAGACGGCCTGCACCGCCAGGTCAGCCGGTAGCTCGGCACAGGCGGCCATGGCGTAAACGTGAGCGCTGCTACGCAGATTCCCTGTTGCCGCGGGACCCGCCGGAGGAAGAGAGCTGAGGTCCACCACTCGCCGGCCGGGGCTTCCAATGGAGTCATCAGCATCGGCAACAGCCACCGAGGGCGGACGTCCGCCTCCCAGGTGGAGCATCTTGAGCGGATCGCGGCGCAAACGCTCAATCCATCGCAGCCAGAACCAGCCGACCCGTGTATGTGCACGGTGCCGGTCTGAGCCCTCCACGGCCCGGGTGACGACGTCGACGCCGGCGACGGTCGCAGCCGCCTGCCTGAGAGTGGCCAAGGACTGCTTGGTCTGCGTACTGACAGCGCGTTGCGCCACGGCGTCTGGACGAGGCGGGGCGATCAGGCCGGTCTGGTCTGCCAGCTCCTTGGCGGCACGGCGAACATGAGCGGCCAGGTTGCGGGCGCTGGCCAGACGGTCGGAGGCCGCCGAGGCCACGGTGCGGGCCAGGGTCTCAACACCTTCACCGGTGCGGGCGCTGACGGCAACGAGCGATACGTCTGCCAGCTCCTCACGATCCAGGAGCCGTCTCAGGTCGGTGATCACGGCGTCCCGGCTCTCGGCGTCGAGCCGGTCCACCTGGTTCAGAGCGACGATCATGACTTCGGCGTGGGCGGCCATGGGGATGAGGAAGTCGCCATGGACGACGCCGTCGGCGTACTTCTCCGGATCAAGGACCCATACCAGGACGTCGACCTTGCCGGCCATGCGCTCGGCGATGGCCCGGTGCGCCTGCTCATCGGAGTCGATATCGGGCAGGTCCACCAGTACCGTGGCCTCCCCCAGCTCCCAGGGCCCGCTGAGGCTCACCCGCTGACTGATCGCGAGCCAGTCCAGCAGAGCGGTGGCCTCGACGGCGGTATCCGGCACGACGGCGAGGGGCTGAGTGGTGGTGGGGCGGGTGCGGGCGGTGCGGGACACCCAACGCCGGTCAGGGCGTTGGCGAGGCTGGACTTGCCCGAGCCTGTGGCTCCCAGGAGAGCGGCCACCGTGATCTCCGGAGCCAGGCGCCTGCGGTCGGAGGCCTGCGCCAGGACCGCACGGGCCTGGTCCAGCTCGTCACGCAGGCCGAGCCGCTCGCCCAGCGCAACGGCCTGCTCCAGCTGTTCCAGGGGCAGGGCCAGGCTGCCGACGTCGGTGTGGTCGGTCATCACCGTACTCTCCTCCCAGCCTGCTGGCGGGTGCGGGCGGTTGCGGTGCGCAGGGAGGTCACGACCTCCTGACAGGCCTGGAGCTGTTCACGCAACGTGTCCGCGCTGGGCGCCGGAACCGGAAGGGCATCGGTGAAGTACTTCACCTGATTGGCGAACAGGGTGGTGGCGCGCTTGGTGAGGTCCTCGCGAGCCCGCCTGGTCATGCCGCGCATCGCCTGGTCGCCGAAGACGGCCTCCAGAACCCGCTGAGCCAGGATGGCGGTGCCACCGGCGATGCCCACCTCTCCACCGGTCAGGCCTCCGGTGTGGGCGAAGACGAGAATCATGAGGACGACGCCGGCGCCGTTGACCCCCAGGGACAGCAGCCGGGCGGTGAGCCGTTTGTCTGCGCCCTCGGCCCGGATGAGCGCAAGGACCTCACGCTGCCAGTCGTGGACGAGAGCCGCGGCGATGACCTCGAGCCCAGTCTGGCTGGGTACCTCCGCCAGGGCGCGGTTGAGGGCCTGCTGGGAGGTTCCGGCGCGCCGCCAGGAGCGTTCCGTGGCCAGGCAGGCCCGCTGGCACTCGGCAACGATGAGCTCGACAAGGGAGGAGCCAATCGCCTGCTCGACGCGCTTGGCCGGCGCCGGACGTCCCCGCAGAAGCGAGGCGACGCGGTCCCGGACCCGGCCCACCTGGACCTCCAGCGACCGGAACAGGTCGCCGGTCCCCACGAAGTCCTGCCAACGGGCCAGCACCTCGCCGTGCAGCATGGATCCGTCCTCGGTGGCCTCGATGACGCGCTCCAGGGCGTCGTCGTGCTCGGAGGTGGCGGCGCGCCTGAGCTCGGCGTGCTCAGCCTCCTGAGAGTCCAGCTCAGCGGCCAGCAGCTCGCTCTGCGCCAGCACAGCACCAATGGCCCCTGTCAGGCTGCGATGCGCGATGTCCTGGCGGGCAGCCGCGTCGGAGGCCAGCGCTCCCAGCCACTGGCGCACGGGAGACACGCAGGACTCGGGCAGGAAGCCGTCGCCGTCAAGAGCGGTCTCAGGAATTGTGAAGACCGGAGCCTCCTCCAGGCCTGCGGCAACGAGCCGGCGCCGCAGGTCGGCCTCGACCTCGCTCTCCGCGCCAGCCGGTACCCGGTCCAGGACGATGGCGGTCGTAATGTGCCGTTGCGCCGCTGCCCGGAGGTGCTCCCAGGGAACGGCGTCGGCGTAACGTGCCGCTGTGGTGACGAAGATCCACATATCTGCACCGGCCAGGAGAGTGGCGGCCAGGTCCCGGTTGTCCTCCACCACGGAGTCGACATCGGGGGCGTCCACGATCGCCAGTCCCTCGGGAAGTCCCTCGCATGAGCGCAGCTCGAGCTCCCGCGGGGTGTGCTCGGTGGACGGGGTCGCGGGAGCGTCGGCATCCACACGCAGGCGCGAGAGGGAGCCCAGGACCCGGTCGGTGTCGAACCAGGCGGCGTCGGCCGGCGCGTGTAGCAGCAGGGGTCTGCGCGTGGTGGGACGGATCGCGGAGGCCCTGGCCACCTGTCGGCGCACCAGTGAGGAGACGAGGGTCGACTTGCCCGCTCCGGTGGAACCGCCGACAACGGCCAGCAGCGGCGCGTCCAGGCTGGCCAGACGCGGCAGAATGTAGTCGCCGAGCTGGTCGCGGATCAGCGTGGCCTTGTCCGAAGCGGCCGCCGTCCCCTGCAGGGCGTATGGCATGGACAAGGCGGTCAGGCTGTCCCGCAGCGCGGACAGCGCCCTGGTCGCCTCCTGGACCTTCTGGGTGCCGCTGGAATCGCCTCGGTTCTCGGTCATGAGGTTGAGTCGGCCTCCGTACCGGCATCTGTGTCGGCCCCGGTGCTGACCGCACCTCCGCACCCAGTGATCCGCGGAGCGACGTCATCACGAGGCGGTTGCCAGGTGGTGGCGTCGGCCTCGACCTGCTCACCGGAGCGGATGTCCTTGACCGAGTCGGGCTCGCCGTCGGCACCCGGGAACCACACGAAGGGGATGGAGCGCTTGTCGGCCGCCTTGATCTGCTTGCCGAACTTGGCGGCGCTGGGAGCCACGTCAGCGCTGATGCCGCGGGCACGCAGCACATCGGCGATCTCATCGGAGGTGGAGCGGTGCGCCTCGTCGGTGACCGCCACGAGCACCGCCGTGGGCACGGGGCGGCTGACCTCCACGAGCTCATCACCGATGACACGGGCCAGGAGCCGCGACAGGCCGATGGAGATGCCCACGCCGGGGAAGGTGCGTTTGCCGTTGGTGGCCAGGGAGTCGTAGCGGCCGCCCGAGCACACCGAGCCGAGGTCCTCGTGACCGGTCATAAAGGACTCGTAGACGGTACCGGTGTAGTAGTCCAGCCCACGGGCGATCTTGAGGTCGGCGATGACGGCGCCTGGGCGGCGTCGGCCGGCGGCCTCGAGCAGAACGGTCAGCTCGGCCAGGCCCTCCTCCAGGAGCTCGGTGGGCTCGGACCCGGCCAGGGCCCGCAGAACCTGACCGGAGACGTCCTCACCATCGGTTCCGGTGATGGTGGCAAGCCTGAGGGCCTGCGCCGCCTGCTGCGCGCTCGCGCCAACGCTCTGGGTGAGCTCGGCGGCCACCTTCTCGGGGCCGATCTTGTCGAGCTTGTCGACGACGCGAAGGACCTCGATGAGCTGGTCGGAGTCGATGCCGATGGACTGGTAGAAGCCCTGGGCCACCTTGCGGTTGGAGACGTGGATCGTAACCGGGGGCACCGGTAGGGCGCTGAGTGCCTCGTGCATGATGAGGGGCACTTCAACGTCGTGGTAGAGGGGCAGGGAGCCGTCGCCGACGATGTCGATATCGGCCTGGATGAACTCGCGGAAGCGCCCCTCCTGGGGGCGCTCTCCGCGCCAGACCTTCTGTATCTGGTAGCGCTTGAACGGGAAGGTGAGGAGCCCGGCGTTGTCGACGACGTAGCGGGCGAAGGGGACGGTCAGGTCGAAGTGGAGCCCCAGCTGCTTGCGGGGGTCCGCCTCAGAGTCGACCTCGGCGGGGTCCGCCTGCAGGCGATTGAGGAGGTAGACCTCCTTGGACGTCTCCCCCTTCCTCGTGAGCTCGCTGAGCGGCTCAACGGCCCGGGTCTCGATGCCGCTGAAGCCGTGGAGCTCGAAGGTACGGCGCAGGATGTCGACGAAGTACTGCTCGACGATGCGGACCCGCGGGGAGCCACTCGGGAAAGCCGGACAGTGAGGAGAGAGCGCTTGTCGTGCCTGTGCCATGGTCCGCATTGTGTCATGACGGGCGGCTCGACGGCGCACCGTCGTCAGGCCTTGAGGTCCCCTCCGCGGATCTTGGCCTCGGCGAGGTAGGGGTTGCCGTGATGCTCGTGCTCCATGGTGGTCACCGCACCGTGCCCGGGCAGCAGGACTGTGGCCGGGTCGATGGCACTGGCCAGGAACCGCAGGGTGCCGAGCATCTGCACCTGGTCGCCGCCGGGCAGGTCGGTGCGTCCGACGGATCCCTTGAAGATGACGTCGCCGTCGAGGGCCATGAGGTGAGTGCGCTCCTCGTCGGCGGTGGAGGGGTCGTCCTCGATGACCTCGGCCTCATAGAGCAGGGAATTGTCCGCCAGCCGGGCCTCGAAGAAGAACAGGGTGGAGCCTTCCGAGTGACCTGGTGCGGGGACCGCTCGCATGGCGATGCCGGGGACGAGCTCGACGGCGTGGGAGAAGCCGTCCCCGGGGAAGATACGGATGTCCGCCGGCTGCCTCCATGGGGTGCCGGCCATGTCGGTGAAGCTCATGCCGTTGGCGCTGATACCGGTGGTGATGTCGGGCTCCTCGAGCCGGTACCGGTCGGGCTCGGGGATGTAGACCGGCACGTCGACGGCATCGTCGCTGGCGAGCATGCCCGCACCGTGGGCGGCCTCGATGAGGGCCTGGGCATCCCACACGTGGTCGGCATGACCGTGGGTGAGCAGGATCGCTCCCAGGGTGAGGCGGTTGGATCGAAGAAGGGCCAGGGCACCGCGAGCCGCCCCGGCACCGGGGTCGACAACGAGGGCGGGTTCTCCCGGGCCGGCGGCCAGGACGTAGCAGTTGGCGGCGAACACGGGTGCGATGGTGCGCTCCAGGATCATGCTCCCAGCCTACTTGGGTCGCCTGGAACCTGTGTCAAGACGCTTCACGACGACGCACGAGCTCAGAGGACCCACACCGTCTCAGCGGAGGTGAAGCCGCCGCCCCCACCAGTGCTCAATGAGCCAGCGATCGTGGCTGGCGACGATGAGCGTGCCCGTCCATGTCCTCAGAGAGGTCTCGAGCATCTCGAGGGCGTCCAGGTCCAGGTAGTTCGTGGGCTCGTCGACGACGAGCACCTCGGGCCCGGCGGCAGCGGCCAGGGCCAGCTGGGCGCGGCGCTGGTTGCCGTCGGAGAGCTCGCTGAGGGGACGGTTCCACAGGCGCGGGTGCAGAGCGCCTTGGCCACGGTCCCCGATCCCCTCGACCCACACGTCCTCATCCACCCCAGGGTCGCCGAGACGCGGCAGGTGCTGGGGTATCAAGAACACCGAGCCGGATACCGTAAGGCTGCCGTTGGAGTCCTCCGTTGGTGCTGACCGCCTACCCAACCAGGTCAGAAGCGTGGACTTCCCGCTCCCATTGGCGCCGGTGACCAGCAGGTGCTCGCCTGTCATGACGTCGACCGTGACCGGTGCAAGGCGCCCGGGTACGGCGGCCGACCGCGCCGAGACCGCCATTCCTCTTCGCGGTGCCGGTTCAGTCAGGCCCAGCTGCAGCTCGTAGGAGCGGGGCCTGCGCACCTCGGTACTGGCGAGCGCCTCAGTCGGCGGTCGTCCCTGCGTCTGGCGCCGGGTGGAGACGCGCTGGGCGCGGTCGGCGTAGAACTTGCGGGCTATGCGGGCCTCGGTCCTGGGCGCTGCCCCTTTGTGACCAACGATCTCGGAGTCCCGCCGGTGACGTGTGAGCTTGCGCCGCTGCTCCTGCTGACGCTGGTGAAGGCTGCGGTGGGACGACCTGGCGTGCGCCTTCTCCACGAGGTAGTCGCTGTATCGCCCCGAGCACCTGTAGGCGCCGATGGGGCTCTTGTCCCCGGCGGCGGTGGCGAGCGCCCGCCACGGCGCTGTGTCGAGGTCGACGACGGCGGTGGCCACCTCGTCGATGAAGGCACGATCGTGGGTGGTGAACAGGACCGGTCCGGGCCATGACACCATCATCTGGCTCAGGTAGTCGCTACTACCGGCATCCAGGTGGTTGGTGGGTTCGTCGAGCACCAGCGCCTGGCCAGAGACCAGGAGCAGGGCGGCCAGTTCCAGCCTTCCCCGTTGCCCCGGTGACAGGGGAGGAGACAAGGCGGCCTGTGTCCACCTGCCCCAGTCCCAGCCCGGCGAGCGCCTCAGCCCGCCGGGCCGGTAAGTTCCAGGCGTCAAGCGCCTCAAGCCGGGCCAGTAACGAGTCGTAGTCCTCGGCGAGGGAGCCGGTTTCGACTCCGTCCTGAGCTATGGCCTCGCCCATGCGCTCGAAACGATCAAGCGCGTCCAAGGTCTCAGCGCAGACGGCGTCGAGGTAGCCCTCGATCGACGTCGCAATCGACTCCGACGAGCCGGCTGCGGGCAGGGCGCCGTGCTCGGGGACAATGATGCTCCCTCGATCAGGGAACAGTTCGCCGGTGGCCAGGCGCAGAAGCGTGGACTTCCCTGATCCGTTGGGACCGACGACGCAGACGCGTTCGCGGTCGGAGACCGTGAGACTGATGTTCTCCAGCAGGGGATCAGAGGTGTGGGAGAAGCTGACGTGGGAGAAGCAGATCGCGGGCATGACTCGTCCTTGACATGAGGCGGTGGGGGCACAAGGGCGAGTCACGCGAGCATGCCTGGAGTCTATCAGTGTCTATCAGTACGGGCCGTTGACGAGGTCCGAGTCGATGCGTACGGCGCAAGGTGAGCTCACAATCAGGCGGATTATCAACGACTCAACTGAAATCGATGGGGCCAGGGATGGTGGTTGCCGCCCGCAGGAACGTAGACTCTCGGCACTGCCGTCCTCCGGCGGCACGTCACCACCACCCGGCCTGACGACCGGGCGCGAACGGAACGGAGCGGTCATCCTGCTCCCTCCCCGTCAACCCATGAAGGAGCATCCCGTGACCGAGCGGATCCAGCCCGACAACCGGCCTGACAACCAGCCCAACGCTGAGCAGACCGACCAGCCGACCGGCCTTGACGAGTCGGCAGCGCAGACTCCGACGGAGCAGGCACCAACGGCCGACGCCTCCCCCACTGATCCCGCGGTTGAGGCCGTCGCGTCAACGGCGACCAACGCCCCGCAGGCCGACGTCGAGTCCTCGAAGGAGCCCGAGCCCGGCGAGCCTGCAGGCCAGTCCATCGAGCAGTCCACAGAGAAGTCCTCTGACGAGTCGGCGTCGCCCGCCTCCGAGGATCCCGCGCAGACCGAGCAGCCGGCCGAGGCGGCTCAAAAGTCTGAGTCCACGGAGACCGCACAGGAAGGCGTCACGCCGACTCCTGCCGAGGTTCCCGCCCCTGCAGCGGCACCCGCGGCGCCCGCCGAGCCCGCTGTCGACCCGCAGGAGGCGATGGACGCCGCCAAGTGGGGACGCGTGGACGGCGAGGGCCGGGTCTACGTCCAGGACGGTGGGACCGAACGCGAGGTCGGCCAGTTCCCCGATGCTCCCATCGCCGAGGCCATGGCCTTCTACGTACGCCGCTACCTGGACCTCAAGGCCACCATCGACCTGTTCGCCACCCGGCTGCCCCAGCTCAGCGTCCGCGAGATCGACACGACCCTGTCCTCCATCTCTGAGTCCCTCACCGAGCCGGCCGCCGTGGGTGACCTGGAGGGACTGCGGGCTCGCTTCGCAGCGCTCAAGACCGTGGCCGCCGAGCGCCGTGAGGCCGTGGCCGCCGAGCGCGCCGCCGCCAAGGAGCAGGCGCTCAAGGAGCGCACCGCGATCGTCGAGCGCGCCGAGACCATCGCCGAGCAGGACCCCGCCCGCACGCAGTGGAAGAACTCCGGCGCCGAACTGCGCGAGCTGCTCGAGTCCTGGAAGGCTGCGCAGCGGCGTGGCCCGCGCCTGGACCGCCCTACCGAGGACGGGCTGTGGAAGCGCTTCTCCCACGCCCGCACCACCTTCGACCGTCACCGTCGCCAGTTCTTCAGTGAGCTGGACGCCAAGCAGGCGCAGGTGCGGGCCGCCAAGGAGGCGCTCATCAAGCGTGCCGAGGAGATGCAGAACTCCACCGACTGGGCCGGTACCTCCGCGAAGTACCGCGACCTGCTGGCCGAGTGGAAGAAGGCCGGCCGCGCCTCCCGCAAGGAGGATGACGCCCTGTGGGCCCGCTTCCGGGCCGCTCAGCAGGTCTTCTACGACGCCCGCCGCGCCAAGGATGAGGCCGTCGACGCCGAGTTCGCCGAGAACCTCAAGGTCAAGGAGGCGCTGGTGGCCAAGGCCGAGGCGCTCCTGCCCGTCAAGGACGTCAAGGCGGCCAAAAAGGCCCTGCGCCCCATCCAGGACGCCTGGGAGGAGGCCGGGCGGGTTCCTCGCGGTGCCGTGCGTCGCATCGAGGGCCGCATGCGCGCCGTCGAGGACGCGATCCGTGAGGCGGAGAACGCCGAGTGGCGCCGCACCGACCCGGAGACCAAGGCCCGCGCCGAGGGCTTGGCCGGTCAGCTTCAGGACGCGATCGCCGGCTTGGAGAAGGACCTGGCCGCTGCGCAGGCCGCCGGCGACGCCAAGAAGATCGTCGAGGCCGAGGCCGCGCTGACGGCCCGCCGTGCCTGGCTCGAGCAGGTGCTGCGCTCGGCCAAGGCATGACCAGAGCTCCTGCCGCTCAGTTCTGAGAGACCGGAGCGTCCCAGGGGGGCCGACACCATCCACAGGTGTCGGCCCCCTTCGTGACCGGCTTGCCAGCTCTGGCTGGGTGCTGCTCTACTCCCAGATGGCGGTGGCCGGGTCCACGCCCTCAGCGCGGGCGCCGGCGTCGATGACGTCCTTGAGCCAGGCCGCCAGGCCCGGCGCGCGATTGGCGTAGTGAATCGCCCTGGGTTTGATGGAGGCAGTGATGACACGGAAGGATCACTGTCATGGGACTCAAGGAAGTGCCCCGATGAGCTGTGCGAGCGGGCCACGAGGATGACCTTGGAGGTACTGGCCGACCCGGCACGGGCCAAGGGCGCGATCCGCAGGATCGCCGACGAGCTGGGTGTCGACCCCGAGGCTCTACGGTCCTGGGTCAAGAAGGCCCAGGTCGATGGTGGTCTGAGGCCGGGAACCACCACCGAGAACGCTCAGCGGATCAAGGAGCGGGCGTTGGAGGTCCGAGAAGCTGCGTCGGGCCAAAGCGATCCTGAAGAGTGTGTCGGCTTGTCTGTCGTGGCGGAGTGTGAGCGCCCGTCCCGTTGATCTGCCAGTACATCGAGACCAAGAAGGAGGAGCTCGAGGCCCGGCCGATCTGTGCCACGCTCAGCGAGGCTGGTGTACAGATCGCCCCGAGTGCCTATTACGCCTGTCGTAGCCGGCCTCCCTAGCGCCAGGAGCCTGCGCGACGAGGTCCTCAAGACTGAGATCGGACGAGTCCACAAGAACCAGTTACTCGGTGCTGGGGGCCCGCAAGATGCACGCGATGCGGGGCCGACCCAAGATTGCCGAGCGTCACGGTGCCGGTCACGTGGCCCGGTGCACCGCCCGTGCGGCTCATGGGCGACCCTGGGTCTGCACGGTGTCAGACGCCAAGTCCCCGCGTACCACGCGCAGCGCGCCGGGAGCAGTGCCCAGCCGACCTTGTCAAAAGGCATTTCAGCGCGTTCAGGCCGAATGAGCTGTGGGTTGCCGACATTCCCCCGCAAGCGGGAGGTACCCCCTCCTATGTACGCACCTTCTCCGGGTGGGTCTATGTGGCTTTCGTGACTGACGCGTGCTCGCGGAGGATCGTCGGCTGGCAGACCACCTGCCGGCCAGTGTGCACCGACCTGGCCCTGGACGCCCTGAAAATGGCCGTCTGGCAGCGTAAACGCACCGGGGCTGATCTCTCTGGCCTGGTGCACCACTTGCGACCGTGGGGTGCAGTACAGGTCTATTCGCTACGGGCAGGCTCTGGCCGACTGCGAGGCAGTCGCCTCGGTGGGCTCCCAGGGAGACTCCTTTCGGCTTCGCTCCGGCTGAGGCACTCAACTCGCTGTACAAGGCTGAGCTGATCCTTTGGCCAGGGACCTTGGGAGGGCATCGACGCCGCCCGTGGTCGCCACCGCTGAGTGGGTCCACTGGCACGGGCACCATCCGCCCTCACTGCGCCATCGGCATGCGCGCCCCCGCCGAGCACGAAGCCGCCTGGACCCCAGCAGACACCGACAACGTCGGCCAGCAGACCATCAGCCAACCCCAGCCGGAAACCACCGGCGCCAGATAAACCAGCCTCCACAAAACCCGGGGCTTGACAACCCGACCACCACACCATGACCATCACCGCATGGGCCTCGGGCAGTTCCTCGCCGGCGGCGCTGTCGGGACCCGGTGAAACCGTCCATGGCCACCACCTCGACCCGCTGGCGCCAGGGCTCGCCCCGAGCGGCGAGCCAGGTCTTGAAGGCCTTCTTGGACCGGCCCAGGACCACATCCAGCAGCCGGGCCGGGCTACTGCGATCGCGTACGGGAGTCAGGTCGATGACCACGGTGACGTAACGGTCGCCTCGCCTGGTGTGGCGCCACACACAGGGGGCACCTCCCGCACGGAAGCGAAGCACGCGGGGGAATCGTCGACACAGAGGACCTCCACGCCGTCGAAGCGGTGAGGATCGTCTGCGCTTGCCAGGATCGCGGTACTGGCGGCGTGCCAGGACACCCCCAGGGCCCGCGCGACCCGGGAGACGGACATCGACTCCAAGCTCGGGGCTCGCAGCCCCCACTCGACTGCTGAACGGGTCAGGCGCGCTCTGGGCTCAGCCAGCCGGTTGGTGTCCTGCCTCCACACTCGGCGGCAGTGGGTGCAGGCGAAGCGCCGCACGGGCACCAGCAGCTATGTGGGCCTCCACCCCACCGGCACGTGGGCCAGGCGCCGGACCACCGTCCCACGCCCCTGCCCCTGGGCCCCGCAGGCCTTGCAGAACGGGTTCTCGAACCCGGCCGGCATGCGGCACTCCACAACCGCCCGCTCCGCGGTGAGGAGCTGGCCCACCGCGGTCAGCCCCAGGGCGTCCAGGCCCAGGAAGGTCGTCAGATCAGGACCGGTGAAGGTAGTCTCAGGCACGTCGAGGGTCTCTCGTGACGGGTTGTGTAGCAGCTCCCATCATCGGGGGACCTCGACCCCTACCCACGCAACGACGCACCCACCCAACCCCACCTAAGCGTTCAATAGGCCCCGCCTACCACACCCTCAAATGCGAAGAGCCAGCATGTCTACCACGGAGGCAACAAGAGGCTCGAGCGCGCCATGTTCCTGTCCGCCTTCGCCTCGCTGCGCTCCGCCCCTGTCTCCGGGCCTACTACCAGCGCAAACGAGACCAGGGCAAACCGCCTTGGGCCAGTCCGTCCTCGCCCTGGCCCGCCGCCGCTTGACACACCACATAGGGGCACCCCCTTATCGGAAGAGCCCGTAGCCTGTTAAACTGAAGTGACGGGACATTCAACAAGGAAGGGAATGCGATCATGCAGATCACCGTCAAGACCATGAGCGACCACCGGGTTCGCACCGTCCAGACCGCCTTGAGTACCACGATGGGGATCGACTCCCAGATGGACCTGCTAGCCCCCGGCGGCTCCTCGTGCCTCGGCGCAGGTTCGTCCACCTCGTGCACGAGTTGCGCAGTGGTCGCGCAGTTGCAAGACTGATCACCCGGTCAGTCCCGCCTGGGGTGGCGCTCCTTGCGCCACCCCAATTTTATTTGCTCGTCAGGGTCCGGGAACTAAGGAACATCGCCGCGTGTGCAACTACCAGCGGGAGAAGAAAGTTTGTTTGTGCGGCGATGTATCCCTGTGAAGCAGCCATTACGCACGCACCGACGGCAGCGAAGACGCCTCCAGTTTGGCGTTTCATCCCACTGAATTGCATCACAACGAAAAGCGTACCTGCGGTCCACATTTGCCCTGGAAGACATCTGGGTAAGAGAAAACGGAAGATGATTTCCTCGCAGGCTACTTGCAGGATCAGCAAGGTAGTTCCGGCACATAGACTCACTTCCGTGGCAAGCCGAATCGTCTTCATCCAGCCACCGGTGCTGGCGCTGACAACTTCAGCGGCCAGGTGTGATCGTTTGCCGCGCCTTACACGATGCGCGTCAGCCTGTCCCAGCAGCCCGAAGACACATTCCGCTAAGACTCCAGATGCGACGCTCTCCCCCACTCCAAGGAGCACGGCGAGGGGAACGAGGTAGACCTGAACCACTAACTGGTCTGCTTGGTGGCGCCACCAGGACAGCGGCAGGACCATGACGGCCAAAGCTGCCGCGACTACGAGGTGAGTTCCCACCACTAGCAACATCTGGAATAACGCTTGCCGCTCCGTGATGGTCGCCATGCTTAGCATTGAAAGTCCTGACCTGGCAGCGCTGCTGGACAACTTCCGCAGAAAGGGCTTTGAGACAAAGTAGTAAGTGATGTAGAGGAATATCGCTACTGCCGTGGTAACCATGTAGCCGTTCCTCTGAATCCTCGGGCGCGATTTCGCAACCACCAGTAATGGGTGTTGTAGACCAAGTGCCCCAAGAGGCAAGCCCACGCACCCCAGAAAACGAAGAGCATGGCTCCCAGAATAGCGAATGGGGTCTTGAAAGGACTTGCCCCCGGCCGAACACCGAATGTCCGTACGCGAAGAGTGCTGCCCCCAGCAGAACTAAGGCAAACCATTGCGGTGTTCCCCTCAAGGCGATGATCGGTACCCCTGATGCGGAATCCGATCTCTTCTCCTGCGCCGACAACCAGTAGTTGCCATAGAGGCATGTCCTGGACAGATCTTGCAACCTTCATGCGTGCGCCCCCAGACCGGGGGACAGGCGCTGGCATCTCCGCTGCAATAGAGAGAGGGATGTGGGAGCACAGAAGCCCGCCGCGCTGCGGCAAGATTCAACCGTCGGATGATGCAAATATCGAGCGCTGCCGCAATGAGAGGGCCTCCCAGAGCAAAGGGAACCCCCAATAGCAGGGTCCCCCATCCGCGCGTCGGTTGAAGGTTTTGTGATGGCGTTAACGCGAGACAGGTGGCGGCAACCTGCGTCAAGACTAGGAGATAACTCTTGGTATAGTCTACTCTCTTGAACAGGTTACCCACCATCTTCGCTAAAGTGGCCGGGGACCAACTGACTAGCGATGTCGAGATCAAAGCGAAACAAGACCAGACGGACATCCGGGGCGGACTCCTCCTAGGGGTAGGGATGTGGCTGCGTGTTCCAGAAGCCCCCGTACGCTTCGTAGCGCGGATGTTGTCTCATGGGTGCGCTTGGTAAGGATAAGGACATAGTCCAGGCGCCCAAAGCCGAACGCAGTGAAGCCCTGAGACCTTGGATTTCGCGGGTAGTGAAGTCCTCCGCGTAGAGATGTGAGACCGAGGTGATATCGATGAGGAGGTCGCGCAAAGGTCGATGCCCGCGTGGGGATTGTCTGCCGGAAGCTCATTGGCTCGGGCAGAGTCTCCGAGGTCGAACTTATCGACGACAGTCTGGGCCGCTCGAGAGTCCCGCGCATAGTAGGATACATTCGAGTCAAGATCGAACATCGATTCGGAAGACATTGAAGAGACCGATTCAGAATCGAAAGATGTCCACACTGCAAGCATTCGAATACCGCTGCACTCGAGGAACGCCTTGTACATAGCCCCTTCTAGACTCGCATCCGCCCCGAGACCGACTGCAACGAGAGGGATTTGGTTTCCTTTGCCAAGCATCATACAAGCGATGGTGAAGTTCTGGAGACCGGGCGTGGGTAGCCAGTAGAAGCGCAACTCGTGACTGCGACCGGCCGATCGTTGCAGGATCCTCCGGATCCGGTGAAGGCGGGGCCCCTCTAGACTGACACGCACTGGTGAGGCGGCCCCATGCCACAGTCCCATCGCGGCGTCGACTTGGATCAGTTCGTACGCTGCGGCCAAGGTTGCCGCAGCGCGTGAGGTGTGGACGGCAGTGCCTGTGGTTACGGCCGTCCCAAGCCAAGGTTCACCGTCGTGCCGTCGCGGGTTGTAGCCAAGGTAGAACAGTTGCGCGGGTACCCATTCCGCTTGAGACGTTCCGACCCTGTTCACCTTCGCCCACGTCATCGGCATATCGTCGCTGTAGGTGTCGAACGGCCCTCCCACCGTTGGACGGGAAAACCCTAGAGCGCCCAAGTCGAAGACTGGGTCGCCCGTCTGCTCCACGAGGTCGTGCCGAGACGCCCACCTGTGTTCATACTGGGTGTGGAGGATACCGGTCCCTGCACAATACCGCTCCACCGCCTCGGCGTAGACCTTGATCTCGGCTTCAAACTCATTTAATCCCACGCCGCCAATGTGGTAACTCCCAGGCTTTGGGTCGGGTCGTCCGATCAGTGCGTGCATGCCCGTCAACTCGCCGCCGTTGACGCGGACACGAGGCCCTCGTTCTGGGTGAAGCGAATAGCCAACGGAGGTCACCAAGCCGCATAGCGGGCTGTAGGTGTGACGCTTGAGTCGGGCTGCGGCTTCAATCGGATCGCTATCTAACCTGATTTTCATTGCTCGTCTCCAATAAGCCACTCACGGATGTCGTAATAAAGATCTGGGGCGGAGTCGAACTGTGAGGTGGCATCGAACTTGGCCATGGGCAGCACGTCGTTAAACGCAATCTCCATCGTGGGAAGGTATACGGAAAGCACTTTGTTACGTGTCGTGTAGAGCCCCCCTTGCGCGATGTTGGTGGCTTCGTGTGCGACGTGGGCGGCCAGCAATGTTCGTACGGATGCCGTTATGGCAGAAGTTCCGGTTTTGACTTTGTCGGCTGCGGCAGCGCGCATCCAGGACAGGTAACTCTGCCGTTCGCGCAAGTTCATCGCAACCCGCTGCTCAAAGGTCTTGTATGAAGCGGTAACGCCAGGAATGATGAATGGCCCCACATAGAGTGCTGGACCATCGATGACCGCGTGGAGCCATGCGAGCCCGGCCCGGCGCGCTAAGAGGTCCAGAGCTCGCAGCATGGCCGGATTATTCTGAGTTAGCGCTACGACCAGGAAAGGATCTGTTGATGTGTCCCGCGCCGACACGATTTCGAGTATCTGTTGCTCCATGAGTAGTTCATCGGCCGACTCACCGAGGCGAAGACTTGCGAAGAACTGCGACGACGGCTGCGTATCGTTGTCAATTGCTATGGATTGTAGGCCCTCCTCGTCGAGGATCCGCCTAATTTGGCCAGAGAGGGCTGCTTCATCGCTGAAAACCCATACTGTTCTGTCAGCTTTGATAGGACTCTCGGACTCCGCTTCTTCCTGTACCAGTGCTCCGATGGCGATCAAGCGGGAAATTATGTCATCCAGGGCTCTCCGAGTCAAACCTGGGACTCTTGATGTGATCTCCGATGGTTTCAATCCTTGGTTCAGAAGGTCGAGGGCTGGCCAAAGCGTCCCGGTGGCCTCGTCATCCTCAAGAGTAGTACTCTCGGCGTTCCACACACCCCGACGAAACTCAACTCGATCCATCGAGTAAGGGATCATCATCAGACCTGGAGAGAATTGGTTGCTCACTTTCGGCTCCTGTCTCGGATTAGGCTTCTACGCCAACAGTCATCGTGTGGGTAGCGGTCTCAAAGGTCCCATCGAGATTGAGGGCTTGATTGAGCTCATCCTCGTAGAAACTGGATGACTCGACCGAGGCGAGGCCCAGACTCGTGCAGATCAGATTGATCTGTTGCGCAACTGCGCCTACTTCCTGAAGGGTAAATCGCAGCCCTCGCGGACCATATTTCCGCATGGAACGCCATGGGGATATCACGAATACTAAGTGCGCCCCAGCCGCATCAGACTGTTCGACGGCAAGGTCACCAGCCAACGCGCTCCTCACATCTTGGCACCCGCGCTCACCCGCAACGGGTACTAAGCGATCGAGCAGGGGCGCATAGCGGTACACTCCTCTATCCAATCCATCAACCCGTAGGACTGCCATGAAGAGCGACACGGGATACAGTCCGCCACCTGAGGGGACGGCGCGCAAATTATATCGGACTGTATCCCCGCTGGCCCGCGGCACCTCCATGTGGCCGGTGACACCCACGGAACCCCGTAATAAGGTGGCCACATCGCGCAAGTCCAGCGCTTCTCCCGTGTAGTTGCGCCTGCTACGACGACGTGCTATCACTTGTTCGAGAGGGGGTGCGTAACCTGCTGGACTTGGGCAGTTCGATAGCGTCCGACGCCAGAGAGTCTCGATCCATCTCACCGTAGGTCACTATCATCGGGTCGACGAAATAGTCTCCGACCGAGACATTGAACTCCATGTCCCCACGGCCAATCCGTGAGGCCAATAGGAAGTCAACTGCAGGACTGGAGAGGCTATCGCCATCGGTGTTATCGCACCGGAACTGGTGCGTGCGAAAGCCTACACCCTCGGTTCCAGGACTCTGGGCTCGATACGACGTGATCGCAGAACTGGCCTTCTTCAAGCCACTGGGCACATCTCCCATGACCATCTCCTTACTGCGTCTTGCGGACGATCACGACAATACCAACGGTTTGAAGTTGGCGCCAGACTTCAATGAGACTTATTGACCTTGAGATCTCATTGTTGAGGCGCTGAATAGGGGTGAAGGTGCTCCTTTTCCCGGAATGATGCGGATTATCTAGGCCCGTACACGTCCAAGAGAGTGCACCTTCGTGGTGAGGTGTACCGGGCTGTGTACCCGGTTGTGAATGTGGATCCCGGCCAGGTGTCAGCGGTGGGGCTGTTGGGGGTGCCCCTATGTGGTGTGTCAAGCGGCGGCGGGCCAGGGCGAGGACGGACTGGCCCAAGGCGGTTTGCCCTGGTCTCGTTTGCGCTGGTAGTAGGCCCGGAGACAGGGGCGGAGCGCAGCGAGGCGAAGGCGGACAGGAACATGGCGCGCTCGAGCCTCTTGTTGCCTCCGTGGTAGACATGCTGGCTCTTCGCATTTGAGGGTGTGGTAGGCGGGGCCTATTGAACGCTTAGGTGGGGTTGGGTGGGTGCGTCGTTGCGTGGGTAGGGGTCGAGGTCCCCCGATGATGGGAGCTGCTACACAACCCGTCACGAGAGACCTCGACGTGCCTGAGACTACCTTCACCGGTCCTGATCTGACGACCTTCCTGGGCCTGGACGCCCTGGGGCTGACCGCGGTGGGCCAGCTCCTCACCGCGGAGCGGGCGGTTGTGGAGTGCCGCATGCCGGCCGGGTTCGAGAACCCGTTCTGCAAGACCTGCAGGGGCCCAGGGGCAGGGGCGTGGGACGGTGGTCCGGCGCCCTGGCCCACGTGCCGGTGGGGTGGAGGCCCACATAGCTGCTGGTGCCCGTGCGGCGCTTCGCCTGCACCCACTGCCGCCGAGTGTGGAGGCAGGACACCAACCGGCTGGCTGAGCCCAGAGCGCGCCTGACCCGTTCAGCAGTCGAGTGGGGGCTGCGAGCCCCGAGCTTGGAGTCGATGTCCGTCTCCCGGGTCGCGCGGGCCCTGGGGGTGTCCTGGCACGCCGCCAGTACCGCGATCCTGGCAAGCGCAGACGATCCTCACCGCTTCGACGGCGTGGAGGTCCTCTGTGTCGACGATTCCCCCGCGTGCTTCGCTTCCGTGCGGGAGGTGCCCCCTGTGTGTGGCGCCACACCAGGCGAGGCGACCGTTACGTCACCGTGGTCATCGACCTGACTCCCGTACGCGATCGCAGTAGCCCGGCCCGGCTGCTGGATGTGGTCCTGGGCCGGTCCAAGAAGGCCTTCAAGACCTGGCTCGCCGCTCGGGGCGAGCCCTGGCGCCAGCGGGTCGAGGTGGTGGCCATGGACGGTTTCACCGGGTCCCGACAGCGCCGCCGGCGAGGAACTGCCCGAGGCCCATGCGGTGATGGTCATGGTGTGGTGGTCGGGTTGTCAAGCCCCGGGTTTTGTGGAGGCTGGTTTATCTGGCGCCGGTGGTTTCCGGCTGGGGTTGGCTGATGGTCTGCTGGCCGACGTTGTCGGTGTCTGCTGGGGTCCAGGCGGCTTCGTGCTCGGCGGGGGCGCGCATGCCGATGGCGCAGTGAGGGCGGATGGTGCCCGTGCCAGTGGACCCACTCAGCGGTGGCGACCACGGGCGGCGTCGATGCCCTCCCAAGGTCCCTGGCCAAAGGATCAGCTCAGCCTTGTACAGCGAGTTGAGTGCCTCAGCCGGAGCGAAGCCGAAAGGAGTCTCCCTGGGAGCCCACCGAGGCGACTGCCTCGCAGTCGGCCAGAGCCTGCCCGTAGCGAATAGACCTGTACTGCACCCCACGGTCGCAAGTGGTGCACCAGGCCAGAGAGATCAGCCCCGGTGCGTTTACGCTGCCAGACGGCCATTTTCAGGGCGTCCAGGGCCAGGTCGGTGCACACTGGCCCGGCAGGTGGTCTGCCAGCCGACGATCCTCCGCGAGCACGCGTCAGTCACGAAAGCCACATAGACCCACCCGGAGAAGGTGCGTACATAGGAGGGGGTACCTCCCGCTTGCGGGGGAATGTCGGCAACCCACAGCTCATTCGGCCTGAACGCGCTGAAATGCCTTTTGACAAGGTCGGCCGGGCACTGCTCCCGCGGCGCGCTGCGCGTGGTACGCGGGGACTTGGCGTCTGACACCGTGCAGACCCAGGTCGCCCATGAGCCGCACGGGCGGTGCACCGGGCCACGTGACCGGCACCGTGACGCTCGGCAATCTTGGGTCGGCCCCGCATCGCGTGCATCTTGCGGGCCCCCAGCACCGAGTAACTGGTTCTTGTGGACTCGTCCGATCTCAGTCTTGAGGACCCTCGTCGCGCAGGCTCCTGGCGCTAGGAGGCCGGCTACGACAGGCGTAATAGGCACTCGGGGCGATCTGTACACCAGCCTCGCTGAGCGTGGCACAGATCGGCCGGGCCTCGAGCTCCTCCTTCTTGGTCTCGATGTACTGGCAGATCAACGGACGGGCGCTCACACTCCGCCACGACAGACAAGCCGACACACTCTTCAGGATCGCTTTGGCCCGACGCAGCTTCGGACCTCCAACGCCCGCTCCTTGATCCGCTGAGCGTTCTCGGTGGTGGTTCCCGGCCTCAGACCACCATCGACCTGGGCCTTCTTGACCCAGGACCGTAGAGCCTCGGGGTCGACACCCAGCTCGTCGGCGATCCTGCGGATCGCGCCCTTGGCCCGTGCCGGGTCGGCCAGTACCTCCAAGGTCATCCTCGTGGCCCGCTCGCACAGCTCATCGGGGCACTTCCTTGAGTCCCATGACAGTGATCCTTCCGTGTCATCACTGCCTCCATCAAACCCAGGGCGATTCAACCCGACCACCACACCATGACCATCACCGCATAACCCGATCTACACCACACCAAGAGACTTGACCCAGGCGGGGCCGACACCACCACATGGTGTCGGCCCCGCCTGGCGTTCCGGTCCCGGGCAGAGTGTCTACTCCCAGGTGGCGGTGGCCGGGTCCACGCCCTCAGCGCGGGCGCCGGCGTCGATGACGTTCTTGAGCCAGGCCGCCAGACCCGGCTCACGCTTGTCGTAGTAACGGGCGTAGCGCTCGTCCGCAACATAGTCACGGGCGATCATCACCTGCTTGGAGATGGAGACCTCGAACCACCGGTTGAGGTCGCGGCGGTGCCACTGGGCCAGGGCGTTGGCCTCGGCGCAGCCCGGCTCAACGCCGCTGCGCATTGCCTTGACTAGCGCGGTCTCCAGGGCGACGGTCTCCTCGTGTGCTCGCTGCCAGTCGGCGCGCGACATCCGGGCCTTGCGGCGCGAGGACTCGGCCCACTCCTGGGTGTCGCCCCACCGGGCATGAGCCTCCTCGATGTAGACGGGGTCCCAGTCGGTCCCCCAGATCTCCACCATCTCAGCCACTGAGAGATTAGCTCCCAGCAGCTGTATCTCCATGACTGTGTCGATCGAGCGAAGCATGCGCTGCAGGTGGGAGACCTGTCCTTGCAGCAGGTCGCGCTGGCGGCGCAGGTGGGCCACGGCGTCCGCCTCCGTATCGTCGAGGAGCGCCTTGATGTCGGCCAGGCACATGCCGGTCTGCCGGTAGACGAGGACCAACTGAATACGCATGATGTCCGCCTCGGAATAGAGACGGTAGCCAGCATCGCTGCGCCGGGACGCGTGTACCAGACCGGTCTCGTCCCAGTGGTGTAGCGCCCTGACACTGACGCCCAGGAGCGTTGAGACCTCACCGACTGTCCGCGCGATATCCGTACCGTCTTCCGCAGCATCAACCGATGCGTCGAGCGTCCCAGCTCCGTCATGCTCATGCTCGCAGTCTGTCACCATGCCCTCCCTACGTCAGCCCTTGCCTGATTGAGTCCCCACTGTGGCACATGTCGAGCATCTTGGTGCCTTCCCTTACGTGAGAGTCAAGTCCTCTTACTGGCGACCAGGTTTTCCACAGGCAGTCGGCTCCCTGTAGCGTCGGGCACAGGAAAAGGTCCACGATGGCGTATGGCTCGTTTCATCCCGGTACCCGGTCACGCCGCCGTGGCTCACCTGACCGCCCAGCCTCTTTCCCCGGTCCTGGGCGCGCTTCCGCCTCAGGACATGCAGGTGCTGCGGTGCGCCGATCTCGACTCCCACCTGCTGGTCAACGTCCTGGGCAACCTGCAGCCGGTCGACCTCCTGCGATCAGCGGAGGGACGTCTACAGGCCATCACTGCTGCCATGCCCTGCCGGGGAGTGCTTCTGGCGAGTACGGCCCTGTGGGTGCATGTCGGTGGGCCGCCGCCGGACACGCTCGAGGTCTGCCTGCCGGGAGGGCGCCGAAGTCGCGTGTCCTACCTGGTGACCAGACGAGGCAGGCTGCCCCGCTGCGACACCACCGCGATCAACGGTGTCACCTGCGCCACCATCGCCCGAGCCGCTGTTGACATCGCCCGCCTGGGACCGCCTGCAGCCGCCGTCCAGGCCATCATGACTGCCCGCGATCATGGGGTCAGCCGAGTCCGCCTCCTGCTGACGCTCAACCACTGTCGGGGAGCATCCAACCGGGGCTGCCCGCGGGCGCAACACATCATCGAGTCAGTCATGCCGAGCCCGGCCTAGAAACGCCTGTTGCCCGGGGCTCAGCGGGGGCGCCTGGCAGCAGACAGGCTCCTGCGGGCCTCGAAGACGCCGTCGATGCGTCGCAACGCCGCCAGCGTATGGTCCAGGTGGCCGACCTCGGCCAGCTCGACGACGAACCGGCCGGTGACCACCCGGTCACGGCTGGTGGCGATGTTGGCGCTGACGAGGTTGACGTGACTGTCCGCCAGGGCCCGGGTGACGTCAGCGAGCAGGCCTCCGCGGTCGAGGGCCTCAACCTCCACCTGGACCAGGTAGGCGGACTGGGCGTGGTCTGCCCAGGAGACGGTGATGAGCCGCTCGGGCTCGCGTCGGAGCTGATGGACGTTCTGGCAGTCCGCCCGGTGTACCGAGACGCCCGAGCCCCTGGTGATGAAGCCGACGATAGGGTCGCCCGGCATGGGGGTGCAGCACCGTGCCAGTTTGACGTAGACGTCGCCCTCCTCCATGCCGGCGACGACGACTCCGGCGTCGGCGGTGCGCGGGCGTCGGTGCACCGTTGCCCGGGTGGGCAGGACGCCCTCCGCGAGAGTCTCCTCGGCGCCGTCCTCCCCGCCCATGGTGGCGACCAGGGTGTCGACGACATGCTGGGCAGAGACGTGCCCCTCCCCCACGGCCGCGTAGAGACCGTCGATGTCGACCTTGTCGAGGGTCTTGGCCACGTTCATGAGGGTCTCGTGGCTCATGAGGCGCTGGATGGGCAGGTTCTGCTTGCGCAGAGTTCGGGCGATGGCGCCCTTGCCCTCCTCGATGGCCTCCTCGCGGCGCTCCTTGGAGAACCAGGAGCGGATCTTGTTGCGGGCACGAGTGGAGCCGACGAAGGTGAGCCAGTCGCGCGAGGGCCCGGCGTTGATGGCCTTGGAGGTGAAGACCTCCACGGTGTCGCCGTTCTCCAGGCGCGTGTCCAAGGCACCAGGCGGCTGTTGACGCGCGCGCCCACCGTGCGGTGCCCGACCTCGGTGTGAACGGCGTAGGCGAAGTCCACCGGGGTTGCTCCCGCGGGAAGGGCCAGGACGTCGCCCTTGGGGGTGAAGACGTAGACCTGATCCCCGGCCATCTCGTAACGCAGGGCGTCGAGGAACTCCGAGGGGTCCTGGGTCTCCTTCTGCCAGTCGATGAGCTGACGCAGCCAGCTGATGTCTCCCTGGTCGGAGTCCCCGGGCCTGCCTCCCAGGGAACTGGGGCCTGAGGCGTTGGGGTCCTCCTTGTAGCGCCAGTGCGCCGCCACGCCGTACTCCGCCATGCGGTGCATCTCATGGGTGCGGATCTGGATCTCCACCGGCTTGCCGCCTGGCCCCACGACCGTGGTGTGCAGCGACTGGTAGAGGTTGAACTTGGGAACGGCGATGTAGTCCTTGAAGCGCCCACTCATGGGAGTCCAGCGCGAGTGCAGGGAGCCGAGTACCGCGTAGCAGTCCTGGACGGTGTCGACGATGACCCGCACCGCCACCAGGTCGTAGATGTCGTCGAAGTCCTTACCCCGCACGATCATCTTCTGGTAGATCGAGTAGTAGTGCTTGGGCCGGCCGGTGACGGCGCCCTTGATCTTGTTGATCCGCAGGTCCTCCTCGATCTGGAGGCGCACCTGGCGCAGGTACTCCCTCGCGCGCCGGGGCCCGCTCGGCCACCATGTGCTCGATCTCCTCGTACACGCCCGGGTAGAGGGCCTTGAAGGAGCGGTCCTCCAGCTCCCACTTGATCGTGTTCATTCCCAGGCGGTGGGCGAGCGGTGCGTAGATCTCCAGGGTCTCCTTGGCCTTGCGGGCGGCGTTCTCCGCGGAGACGTACTTCCAGGTGCGAGCGTTGTGGAGCCGGTCACCGAGCTTGATGACCAGGACGCGGATGTCCTTGGACATCGCGATGATCATCTTGCGCATGGTCTCGGCCTGGGCGGCCTCACCGTACTGGAGCTTGTCGAGCTTGGTGACGCCGTCGACGAGCAGCGTGATCTCGTCACCGAAGTCGGCGCGCAGGCGGTCGAGGGTGTAGTCGGTGTCCTCCACGGTGTCGTGCAGGACGGCGGCGGCCAGGGTCTGGGCCGTCATGCCGAGCTCGGCCAGGATCGTGGCCACCGCCACCGGGTGAGTGATGTAGGGCTCCCCGGACTTGCGCCGTTGGCCGGCATGGGCCTTCTCAGCGACCTCGTAGGCGCGCACGATGAGGCTCGTGTCCGCTTTGGGGTGGTTGGCGCGCACCGCGCGCAGCAGCGGCTCAATGGCCGCCGGGGTGGAGTGTCCACGTGAGCCGAACCAGGCCAGACGGCTGCGCACGCGCGAGCCGGGGACAACACTGTCACCCGACGTGTCTGGGCTGCTCTTCGTCTCCGTCATTGACGCATCATATAGCGGCCTGCGCACCGAGGCCCATCAGCGCTGCCGACGAGTGTGCGGTGTCGCGTCCATCGTGAGCGCGACACCGCACGGGAACCAGCAGACGATATCGGTTGAGGAACCGTGCGAAGACCGCTGTCCTGCTAGAAGATGACGACCGAGTCGACCTTGCGCCCACCCAGCTGGCGCCGACCGCCGAGTTCGGCCAGCTCCAGGAGCATGCAAATGGCCTCCACCGAGGCACCGGCCTGCTCAATGAGCAGATGGAGGCCGCGGCGGTCCCTCCGGTGGCCAGGACGTCATCGATCACCAGGACGCGCGCGCCCTGCGCAACCGTCTCGGGGCGCAGCTCCATGCGGGCCGTACCGTACTCCAGGGCGTAGTCCAAGCCGATGACCGGGCCGGGGAGCTTACCGCCCTTACGCACAGTGATCATGCCGATTCCGAGCCTGACGGCCAGGGGCGCCGCCAGGATGAATCCGCGAGACTCCAGACCCGCCACGGCGTCGATCCGACCTCGGTAGTGGTCGGCGAGCCCGTCGATGAGCTCGGCGAAGGCCTGGCCGTCGGCCAGAAGAGGGGTGATGTCCCGGAAGAGGACCCCGGGCTCGGGGAAGTCAGGGATCTCCCCGCAGGTGGCTCATGACCAGCCTGGTCAGAGACTCGGGAACCGTCTCGTAGTGGGCCACGGAGGTGGTCATCTGCGCTTCTTCTTCCTCTTGGGCTGAGCCGCCACACCGAGGTGGTGGCCAGGGGTGACGGGTGAGGCGGCTGGGGCCGCATCGATCTTAGCCAGCTCCTCGATGTCGTCGCCCGGCCTCCTCACGGCGCTGCTGTCGAGCCGCGTCCACCTTGGCGTTGTGCTCCTTGATGCGCTTCTCGCGTGAGCGCAGATCCACCAGAAGGGGGGTGGCCAGGAAGATCGAGGACAGGGTGCCCGCGATCATGCCGATGAACAGGGTCAGGGCGATGTCGCGCAGCGTCCCGGCCCCCAGGATGAAGGCGCCGACGACCAGGAGCGAGGCGACCGGGAGCACGCCGACCACGGAGGTGTTGATCGAGCGGATGAAGGTCTGGTTGACCGCCAGGTTCGCCAGCTCCGCGTAGGTGGAGCGGCTCTGGGCCTCGAAGCCTTCGGTGTTCTCCCGAATCTTGTCGAAGACCACCACCGTGTCATAGAGGGAGTACCCCAGGATCGTCAGCACGCCGATGATCGTGGCCGGGGTGACCTCGAAACCGGACAGGGCGTAGATGCCCACGGTGACGACGATGTCATGGCACAGGGCCAGCAGCGCCGCCGCCGCCATCTTCCAGGTTCGGAAGTAGGCCCAGATGAGCAGTCCGACGAAGATGAAGAACAGGACCAGTCCTCGGGCCGCCTTCTTGGTCACGTCGGAGGACCAGGTCGGCCCCACGGTCGTGGCCGAGACGTTGGAGATGTCGGTCTTGTAGGCGTTGGCGAGCTTGCCCGCCAGGGAGTCGAGGCGATCCTTGCTCAGCTCGCTGGTCTGAACGCGCACCGAGGACGATCCCATGGTCGTCACCGACGAGCCGGCGGTCAGGTCCTCTTTGGACAGGACATCGTTGCCGGGACGCTCCGAGGGCGAGGACAGGCCCACCACGGTGATCTCCGAGCCGCCCTTGAAGTCGATTCCCGGGGTCAGCCCCACGGTAGCCAGAAGCGTGGCCGAGCCGGCGATGACGACGACGGCGATGAGGTACCAGATCCGTCGCTTACCCACGAAGGGGATGGACGTCTTGGCCGAGTAGAGCTCGTTACCGAGCGTGGCGAGAGACTTCACTTCGTCTTACCGTCCTTTCCGCCGTCGGCCACGACATCGACCGCTTCGTCCTCCTCCTGCTCAACCGCGTCCTCGTGTGCTTCATCGGCAGCACCGTCCGGGCTCTCGGCCGCCCTGCGGGCCTGCGCCTTGCGGCGCGCCAGGGGAGCCGGCCACGCGGTCGGCAACGGCCTCACGCGCCCCTGCCGTAGGGTTGATGCCGTGGCCCCGAGGTGCTCGGGGTCGAGGCCGGAGAGTCGGTGCCCCTCCCCGAAGAAGCGGAAGCGGACGATCCACTCCATGAATGGGTGGGTGAAGAAGATGATGATGGCCAGGTCGACGCAGGTGGTGACTCCCAGGGTGAAGGCGAAGCCCTGAACCCCACCGACGGCGAGGAAGTACAGCACGATCGCGGCCACGAGGTTGACGGCGTCGGAGACGAGGATCGTCCGCCTGGCGTGCTTCCACCCCTCGTCGATCGCCGTCTTGAGCGTCCGTCCAAGACGCACCTCGTCACGGACGCGTTCGAAGTAGATGATGAAGGAGTCCACCGTGATGCCGATGGAGATGATGAGGCCGGCCACGCCCGCCAGGGACAGACGGTATCCCATCAGTGCGCTCAACGCGGCGATGACCAGGTAGGTTCCTACCGCGGCCACCACCAACGAGGCCACCGCCACCACCGCCAGGCCCCGATACTGCCAGGCCAGGTAGAGGATGATGAGGACGAAGCCGATGAGGCCGGCGATCAGGCCGTTGCGCAGCTGCTCGGTTCCCAGGGTGGCGGAGATCTGCTGCTCGGACTGGACCGTGAAACTCAGCGGCAGCGAGCCGAAGGAGAGCTGGTTGGCCAGTGTGTTGGCCTGGTTCTGATTGAATCCGCCGGTGATCTGGACCCGGCCGTCAGTGATCGGCGAGTGGACGTCCGAGTTGAAGCCGGAGGCCATGATGGTCAGGCCGTCCAAGACGATGGCGAACTGGGCCTTGCTCTGGCTGTCCTGATTCTGAGCACCTTGAGCTCCCTGAGCACCGGCAGCAGCGGCCTGGTCGCGGTAGGCCAGCAGCCGCTTGGACAGCTCGGAGAACTTCTTGGTGCCCTCGGGGTTGAAGGCCAGCGAGACGACCCACTTATTGGTGGTCTGCCCCCGCGAGTCGGTCTCCAGCCCGGAGTTGGCGCTCTTGAGCTCGGTACCGGTGATGTCGGCCGGGCCGAGGATGTAGGCGCCGTGCTGCTGCGAGCCGGCCTCCTTGGAGCAGGAGATGACGGCGACCTTGGGGTCCTGCGTCTGACCGGTGAGGTTCTTCGGGTCGGAGCAGTCGGTCATGTAGCCGTCGTAGAGGAGCTGCTCAGTGATCCAGGAGTCGGAGGAGTTGTCCTGGGACGTGGCGGGCAGCGGGTCGGAGGAGATAACACCGTCCTGATTGACGTCCGCCAGCTGTGTCGCGATCTCCTCCGGTGTCCTGGGCTGCGCCGTGGACTGGGCGGTGGGGTCCGGGGTGGCGGCGGGCTGATCCGCGGGAGAGCCCTCCTGCCCCTCCTGGTCGGCCGCCTGGTCACCCTCACTCGAGCCCGCGTCGGTGTTGCCGGAGTCGTCAGCCGGCTGGGTGGCCTCCCACCGGACCCCTGAGTCGGGCTGGGCCTGGGCCTGGGCAGTGGGCTGGTCCGTGGGCGCCGGTGTGGCAGCGGCGGATGGGTTCTGGCTGGCGATGTTCCTGGCCGCCTGCTGGGCGCTTCCAGGCAGGATGCGCAGGACCGGCCGGAAGTACATGACGGCCGATGTCCGCACCAGCTCCAGGGTCGCCTGACTGGGTTTCCCGGGCAACGAGACCACGATGTTCTGTCCGCCCTGGCGGGAGATCTGGGCCTCGGAGACACCGGAGGCGTCCACGCGCTGGCGGATCACCTCGATGGCCTGCTCGACGTCGTTGTCGCTGATCGCCGAGCCGTCGGAGGTCGTGGGGGTCAGGATGATCTGGGTTCCGCCTTCGAGGTCGAGGGCGACCCGGGCGTCAGCGACGCCTTGTGCCTCATGGTTCCCGCCACGAGCGCGCCGAAACCGATGACGATGACGAGGATGAACATCAGGAGGCGGCGCCCTGGGCGCTTTCGCTGCTTGCTGGACACGTGGTCCCTTCCTGGGGTGGGGGTGTGCTCGGGTGCATGACCCATGAGCGGGGTGAGTGTGCTGGGCGCCGCGGTGGGACGGACCATGGCCGGTGGGCGCCGGACGACGGCATGGGGTCGTTCAGCCGGGCCGAAACCTCACCGGGGCCGCGAGGTCCAGCAAGGTCGACCTCATCGAGTCATCGGGGCTCGGTCGACCGACCTGAGGGCCAGTGGGAGTGGTGGTCCCCCGTGAGACGTCAGGACTGCGGCTCGGCCGTGTCGTGCTCGGACTCGCGGGTGTCGTCGTCGGGCTCCTCCTGGGCGCTGGCCGAGCCGAAGGGCGGTTCCTCGATGGCGGCGATGGCCCGCTTGCTCCACAGGGTCTCGTCGCCCAGGGGCGTGGCCAGGGTGACCACGTCGCCGTCGACCTCCACGACCGTGCCGTAGAAGCCGCCGATCGTGCGCACCCAGTTCCCGGTCACCAGCCCCTCCTCCGTACGGCGCTTCTGCTCCTCCTGCATCGCGCGCTGCCTACGACTGACGAACCACATCATCAGGAGCATCCCGATGAGTACGATCCAGAGGAAATACGACGGCATGGAGGCTTCTCTCCGTTTCGACTAGGCAGTCTCGATGCAGACCCACGACTGTCACAGGCCGGCGGTGGCGAGTCTATTGCACGCGGGCAAGACCGTTACCTACCGCCAGCGAGTGGTCGGGCACAACTGGGTACCAACTAGGTACCGACCGGTCACGAAATGATTACAGTACCCGGTGGCAGGTCAGGAGAACAATGCCCCATCCGTAGGAGGCTCCAGTCCCAGATGGGTGTAGGCCGCCGCGGTAGCCGCCCTTCCCCGCGGAGTGCGTACAACCAGGCCCTCGCGTACAAGGTACGGCTCAGCCACAGTCTCCACGGTCTCGGGCTCCTCCCCCACGCTGACCGCCAGCGTCGTCAGTCCCACCGGCCCGCCCCCGAAACGGGTGCACAGGGCCTCGAGCACCTGACGGTCCAGGCGGTCCAGCCCCAGAGCGTCGACCTCGAAGACGTCCAGGGCGCCACGAGCCGCCATCAGGTCGAGATGGCCGGGCCTCCCGTGGACCTCCGCCCAGTCCTGGACCCGGCGCAGCAGCCGGTTGGCGATGCGGGGCGTGCCGCGCGAGCGCGAGGCCAGTTCCTTGGCGGCGTCCTTATCCAGGTTCACCCCCAGCAGGCCCGCGCTGCGCGTGAGGATCCGAGTGAGCTCGCCCGGCCCGTAGTAGTCCAGGTGCCCGGTGAAACCGAAGCGGTCCCGCAGCGGGGCTGGCAGAAGCCCCGCCCTCGTGGTGGCGCCGACGACGGTGAAGGGCGGTAGTGACAGAGGGATGGAGGTGGCCCCCGGGCCCTTGCCCACGACGATATCGACGCGGAAGTCCTCCATCGCCAGGTAGAGCATCTCCTCGGCGGTACGGGCCAGACGGTGGATCTCGTCGATGAACAGCACGTCCCCCTCCTCAAGGGAGGACAGGATGGCGGCGAGGTCTCCAGCGTGCTGGATCGCAGGTCCTGAGGTCAGACGCAGGGAGCCGTCCACCTCGGCGGCGATGATCATGGCCAGGGTGGTCTTGCCCAGCCCGGGAGGGCCGGACAGCAGGACGTGGTCGGCCGTCACCCCGCGGGCCAGGGCCGAGCGGAGAACCACCGAGAGCTGGCCCCGCACCACCTCCTGGCCGGTGAAGTCCTCCAGACGCTTGGGTCGCAGGGCCGCCTCGGCGGCCCGCTCGGTGGCATCGGCGCCGCCGCCCACGAGCCGGTCTTGGTGGTCCTCGTCCATCTCAGCCACGGTTCCCGCCTCCCAGCCACCTGCGAGAGGCCCTCAGCAGGACGGCCATGTCGGGGTCCTTGCCGGCCTCGGCGTAGTCCGACTCGACGGCGGTCACGGCCTGGCGGGCGCTGGCCTCGTTCCAGCCGAGCTGGACCAGGGCGGCGACGACGTCAGCACTGGGCTGCGCACCATCGGTCACCGTCTCATGCCCCTCGCCCTCGGCGATCCCAGAGCCTGCCTGCGGAGCATTGAGGTCGTCACTGGTGACGGGGCCGAGCTTGTCGGCCACGTCCAGGATGACGCGCTGGGCCCCCTTGGGGCCGAGGCCTGGAACCCGGGTGAGGGCTGCGACGTCCTGGGAGGCGATGGCGCGCCGGAGCGTGTTGGGGGTGTGGACCGCGAGCATGGCCAGCGCCAGCTTGGCCCCGACTCCCTTGGCACTCATGAGCGTGCGGAAGCTGTCCCGCTCGTCGGCGTCGGCGAATCCGAACAGCGTCAGCGAGTCCTCACGGACGACCAGCTCGGTGTGAACGAGGGCCTCCTCACCCACCCTGAGACCGGACAGTGTGGTGGGCGTGGCCTGGATGCTCATACCGACGCCGCCGGTCTCGATGACGGCACCGGTCAGACCGACGCTGAGGACAGTGCCGCGCAGGGACGCGATCATGGGCAGCTTCTCCTGGACATTCTCAGTGAGCCGAACGGACTCAGGCAGGCTCAAACAGACATTGATGAACTCGAACAACTGTTCGGATCCCTAGCAGCCCGCGGAAGACAGTGCCGTCAGCGCCGCACTCGGCGCGGGTCGACGGCGCCGGTGCGGCGGGCGGCGGCCTGAGCGGCGGCCCACTGGCGCTGGGCGGGGGTGCGGGCGGAGACGCGCACCGATCCTCCGGCCGAGACCATCTCGGTCGCGTCGTCCGTCCCGGTCCCACCACCGCGCCAGCCGTGGCAGATCGCCTGGGCCAGGGCGTCGGCGGCGTCGGCGGGCCGGGGCGGGGCGCTCAGACCGAGGATGCGGGTCACCATGGCCTGGACCTGGGACTTGTCCGCCGTTCCCGATCCGGTGACGGCTGCTTTGGCCTCGCTGGGGGTGTGCTGAGCGACCTCCAGGCCCGCACGCGCCGCGGTGGCCATGGCGGTGCCCATCACCTGGGCGACCCCGATGACGGAGCGCAGGTTGTCCTGGGCGAAGACCCGCTCGATGGAGACCACCGAGGGGCCCAGGCGGGCGATCCAGTCCTCGATGGCCTCGGTGATGGTCAGCAGCCGCAGCTCGGGGCTCTGCGAGGGCGGGGTGCGCACGACGTCGACCTCCACCAGGCGGACCTGGCGGCGGGGATCGACGTCGACACACCCCAGACCGCAGCGGGTCAGCCCGGGGTCGATCCCCGAGGACCCGTCGCTGGGCAACGACTGCGCCGGCCGAGCGCGGCCGGGGACCGGCGACGCCCAGGGACTCAGTCCTCGTCGGTGGCGAACTCGGCGGCCACCTCGGGGCTGAGGTCCACGGAGGTGTAGACGTTCTGGACGTCGTCGGAGTCCTCCAGGGCGTCGATGAGCCGGAAGACCTTGCGCGCACCGTCGACGTCGACCTCGACCTTGGTGCCGGCGACGAACTGGACCTCGGCGGAGTCGTAGTCCATCCCGGCATCCGTCAGTGCGGTGCGCACCGCGACGATGTCACCGGGCTCGGAGTAGATCTCGAAGGACTCCCCCATGTCCTCGACCTCCTCGGCGCCGGCGTCCAGGACGGCCATGAGGATGGAGTCCTCGTCCACGCCGTCGGCCTTGGCGACCTCGACGACTCCCTTGCGGGTGAAGTTGTAGGCCACCGAGCCGGGGTCGGCCAGGTTGCCGCCGTTACGGGAGAAGGCCACGCGCACGTCGGAGGCGGCCCGGTTGCGGTTGTCGGTGAGGCACTCGACGAGGAAGGCGACGCCGCCGGGGCCGTAGCCCTCGTACATGATGGTCTGCCAGTCGGCACCGCCGGCCTCCTCACCGCTGCCGCGCTTGACGGCACGGGTGATGTTGTCGGCCGGCACGGAGTTCTTCTTGGCCTTCTGGATGGCGTCGAACAGGGTGGGGTTGCCGGTCGGGTCACCGCCGCCGGTGCGGGCGGCGACCTCGATGTTCTTGATGAGGCGCGCGAAGAGCTTGCCGCGCTTGGCGTCGATGGCGGCCTTCTTGTGCTTGGTGGTGGCCCACTTGGAGTGACCCGACATATGTGCTCCTTGGGAGTCGATGATGAGGGCGCAGCCGGACGGGACTCAGGTCCGGCGCGTCACCATGGAGACGAAGACGTCGTGGACCCGGTGGTCGCCTCCGACCTCCGGGTGGAAGGAGGTGGCGAGCAGGGGCCCCTGACGAACCGCGACGATCCTACCGCCGTCGGCCCCGCCGACCCCAGCCGCTCGTCCTGCGCGGGTCGTGGCGAGGACCTCGACGCCCTGCCCCACCTCCTCCACCCAGGGCGCGCGGATGAAGACGGCGTGCAGCGGCCGGTCCGGCCCGGCACCCAGCGCAGGGGCGATGAGGTCCTCCTCGTAGGAGTCCACCTGGCGGCCGAAGGCGTTGCGGCGCACGGTCATGTCGATGCCGGCCACGAAGGCCTGTCCCTCCTCGGCCCCCTCGACGCGATCGGCCAGCATGATCATCCCGGCGCACGACCCGTAGGCGGGCAGGCCCGCACCAATCAGCTCGCGCAGGGGCTCGAGCATGCCGAAGGAGGTCAGCAGCGTGCTCATCGTCGTCGACTCCCCGCCGGGGATCACCAGTCCGTCGAGCCGGTCGCCAGGGGCCTGGCCCAGGTCGGTGGCGCGGCGCACGACGACGGGACGCGCGCCCGCCGCCTCGAGGGCCAGGGAGTGCTCGCGTACATCGCCCTGCAAGGCCAGGACACCGATCGTGGGGCGGGAGTCGGTCGGCGCGGGTGCGGGGAAGAGCGCCCGAGGATGGCGCGAGTCCATCATGTGGGCTCGCCGGTAGGGGTGGTTCGGATGAGTCATCTGGGTCCTTGGCGATCGGTGCAGGAGGATGGAGGGCGACGGTCCGTGAGCTCGGCCAGGAGCTGGGCATCCACCGGATCGGTGAGGTCGAGAGGCTCACCGCTCCAGCCCGCAGCGAGCTCACGCACGATCGAGGGCAGGCGTACCGGATAGATCTCCTGGCCCCGTTCCTGTGCGGCCTGCAGGTCCTCGGAGCTCCACCAGGAGATGGAGTCGACGACGTCGCGCTCGAGGTCGGTCCAGCCATCGCCCCCGACGGTACGTGCGGAGGGCAGGCGCAGGAGGAAGAAGACCTCGTCCTGTCGGCAGGTGACGGTGGCAAAACGGAAGATTGCCTCCCGGTGGGCGATGGGCCCCTCGAGCTCGGTGGGTGCGACGTTGATCCCGGACTCCTCGCCCAGCTCACGCACGGCTCCGGCTCGCGGGTTCTCGCCGGGGTGGAGCCCTCCTCCGGGGGTGAAGACCCAGGTGTGTTCCGGATCGGTGGCGTCGTGCCCCGCCAGGAGCAGTACGTCTGCGTCCCGGGTGACGACCAGAACCCGTGCGGCCGTCCTGAAGGGCAGGCCGTCGTCGCCCAGGCTCCACTCGGAGGCGTCGAGGTACTGGTCCCAGTCCTCGGGGACCAGTACCGGGTGACGGCCTCCGGGGTGTCCGGAAGCTCGTCCCCCGTTGACCGGAGATCCTGTCACCAGCCGCGTTCCGCGAGCCGGTGCGGCTCGGGGATCTCGTCCACGTTGATGCCGACCATGGCCTCTCCCAGGCCGCGCGAGACCTCGGCGATGACGCCGGGGTCGTCGAACTGGGCGGTGGCGCGCACGATAGCGGCCGCACGCTTGGCGGGGTCGCCCGACTTGAAGATGCCCGAGCCGACGAAGACGCCCTCGGCGCCCATCTGCATCATCATGGCGGCGTCGGCCGGGGTGGCGATGCCGCCGGCGGTGAACAGGACAACGGGCAGGTGACCGGTGCGGGCGATCTCCGCGACGAGCTCGTAGGGGGCGCCGAGCTCCTTGGCGGCCACGTAGAGCTCGTCCTCGGGCAGCGAGGTCAGACGGCGGATCTCGTCGCGGATCGTGCGCATGTGGGTGACCGCGTTGGAGACGTCCCCGGTGCCGGCCTCTCCCTTGGAACGGATCATGGCGGCGCCCTCGGTGATACGGCGCAGCGCCTCGCCCAGGTTGGTGGCCCCGCAGACGAAGGGGACGGTGAAGGACTGCTTGTCGATGTGGTGGGCGTAATCGGCCGGGGTGAGGACCTCGGACTCGTCGATGTAGTCCACGCCGAGGCTCTGGAGCACCTGGGCCTCCACGAAGTGACCGATGCGGGCCTTGGCCATGACCGGGATGGAGACCGCCTCGATGATGCCGGTGATGAGGTCGGGATCGCTCATGCGAGCCACACCGCCCTGAGCGCGGATGTCGGCCGGGACGCGTTCGAGGGCCATGACGGCGACGGCGCCCGCGTCCTGGGCGATCCGGGCCTGCTCGGGCGTGACGACGTCCATGATGACGCCGCCCTTGAGCATGTCTGCCATGCCGCGCTTGACGGTGAGGGTGCCGGTGCTGGGTGTACTCTGCTCTGTGCTCAATCCTGGTCCTCGGGCCGTGGGCCGTCGCGTCCGCGCCGGGACAGGATCGACGGCTCCGTGAAAAGATGCTGACGGAGTGCATGCTACTCCCTCGGTTCGGAATCGGCTCGACGCGCTCACCCCTGTGAGCACTGTGCCTGGCCTGCTCCTACGCGGCTCCGATGAAGGTGCGACGCGCCGAGGTGATACGGTCGAGCAGCTCGGTCTCCTTGGCGGAGAAATCGGCTTGGGCATGACCGTCCACAGCCTGCTGGCGCAACTGGGCGAGCTCTGGCTGCCCCTTCTGGAAAGTCCTCATGGCGCACACCGCCTGCGGCCCCCGGGTGGCGGCCCATCGCTTGCCCGCCTTGCGTCCCCCACCGGTGGTGAGCATCTGGACCTCGGCCGGAGCGAACCAACCGGCCCGGGCGTAGTCATCCAGGCGGCTGCGCATGGTCATGCGTTCGGCCCAGCGCAGCCACGCCACAATCCCCATGCAGACGAAGAAGACCGGAAGATCCACCAGGAAGAACATGTCCAGTGAACTCCCAGCGGCCGCAATGACCCCGTTCCAGATGGCGTGGAGGACGATGGCGCAGACCAGGCCGATGGGGGTCATCCAGACCCAGGCCGCCGGCGAACGGCGTCTTGAGGACATACCGATGGCCAGGCCCGTGCAGGCGGTGAAGGTGACGTGCGCGAAGGGGGAGAACACGCCTCTGGCGATGAAGACATCGGTGATGGAGTCCCAGTACCGGACGAAGTAGCTGATGTTCTCGGCGAAGGCGAAGCCAGCGGCAACGACGGCGGCGTAGACGAGTCCGTCGACGGCCCCGTTGAAGGTGCGTCTCCAGATGAGGAAGATGATAAGGACTCCGAACCCCTTGGTCGTCTCCTCGATGATTGGGGCCGAGACCACCGCGGAGATTTGAAAGGCCCCTTCCAGGCTGAGCGTTGAATCTGCGGCGGCGTAGAGCACGGTGCTATTAACAAGCATGGAGATGGCGGTGGCCACGCCTGCTCCCCACAGGAAGGCCACGACGAGCGTGGGCAGCGGCTCGGGCTCCCAGCGGTCGATCCAGAAGACGACGGTGAGCACGAGCCCCAGGGGGATCAGTGCCAGGGCGATCGCTGTGAACAGCACGGAGGAGTCGGATGCCGACTGGGAGGCGATCCAGATGACGACGATCATGAGAACAGCGCCGAAGAGAGCCAGGACCAGGCGTACGACGAGGTCCACAATCCCCCGTTCGGAGTGGGGGCCGGGGTGGGTCCAGGACGGAGCCGACTGCTGACCGTCCCTGCCCCGCCGGGGCGAAGGGGCGGTCTCCCGGTGGACCTGGTAGCGCTGTCCTGTGCCGGGAAGCGGGCTGGGATCCGAGGATGTCTGGGGCAGCCCGCTGGCACGCTGGTAGCCGGGGCGGGGCGCCCAGGGGCTGGGACTCATACTCATTGGTTCACCTCTGCTGCGCCTGGTCGTACGGGGCCGGCTGCACCTCTGGGGTGGTGTCGTCGTCGGCGTCGAAGGTCTGGGGGCATGGGTGCGCGGCCGGCCAGGTGGAACACCCGAACGAGCAGCTGTCCTCTCAGAGCCTGGGCCTCGCTGACGTGCGTGTTGTGGAACCTGCGCGCCAGGACCAGACGGGAGCAGGCCCGGTCCAGGCGGCTGAGCGCGGGCACGCTCAAGGGGTCCTCGGTGAGATCTCGGCGGGCGGGCTCGGAGATCACCGTGCGCAGGACCCGGCTGAGGTCTGACTCGATGAGGGCTCGACTGCGGGTGGTGGGCACGCTGCCCTCACTGGCAACGCCGTCGGAGGGACCGTGCTCAACGTCGAGCCTCGGAGAGGTGTCCAGGCCGTCGTCGACGATGGGCCCCTCGGCATCCAGCGCCTCACGGGCGGCCTGGCTGAGCAGCAGGCTGGAGGCCGGGTCCAGGGCCCGGGTCGTGGCCAGGTCCGCTGCGGCCTCGGCCCGGTGGACGAGCTGGGCCTCCAGGGTGGCTCGCGAGCCCAGGACTGCCGGTGCAGTCGGTCGACCCGTACCGCCCTGGCGTACAGAGCCCATCCGATGGCCACGGCCAACCCGACAAGCAGCACGACGACGCTCCACACCGGCACATCAGTCGCCGAGGTCACCGATGAGGCCGCGGATGAATCCGCTGCGGAGACTGCGATTGCACCCGCAGAGAGGCCGGTTGCTTGTGTCATGGCTGTCATTGTCGGTCCTTCATCCCTCCTGGGGAGCCTTGGTGCTCGTGCTCACTGATCAGCTGGATGTCAGGCTAGTCGTCCAGGGCGTCACGAAGGCGGCCCAGCATCGTGCGTGAGCCGTGTGCCGGTGCCACCCGGGTGTGGGCGGTGGACAGGGCCATGTCGTAGACATCGAGGACCTCGTCGGTGACCGCCGACCAGTCGTATCGCCCGACGACCTGGGAGGCGGCCTCCTGGCGGGCCTGAGCGGCTGGGACGTCCTGCAGGGTGTTGATGATGGCCCGGGCCAGTTCACCCCCGTCCTCGTTGCGGAACAAGGCCCCGTAGCGGCCTTCGGCGAGCACGTCGGAGAAGGCCTTGAGGTCGGAGGCGATGACCCGGGTGCCCGCGGCCATGGCCTCCACCAGGACGATACCGAAGGATTCCCCACCGGTCTGCGGGGCGACGTAGCAGGTGGCCGAGGCCAGCATGGCGGCCTTGTCCTCGTCACTGACTCCCCCCAGGAAGACCACCGAGTCGCCGAAGCGGCCGAGCTCGTCACGGATCTCCTGCGCCTGCCCGCGACCGGCGATGAGGAAGCGGGCGCCGGGAACAGACTCCAGCACCGTGGGAATGGCGTCCGCCAGGATCCGCAGCCCCTTGCGGGGCTCGTCGAGGCGTCCCAGGAAGGAGATGGTGGGGGCATCATCACTCCCCAGGAAGCGGGGGTCGTCCTTGGGCGCGGAGGCGAAGGGAGCGACGTTGACCCCGTTGGGGATGACGACGGCGTCACCGCCGTGGTACTGGATGAGGGTGCGACGGGCCTCCTCCGAGACGGCGATGCGCGCGGAGAGCTTCTCCATGAGGGGAACGGTTGCCGGGCTCAACAGCTCACGGGCGAGCGAACGGTCCATGGCGGCGTGGAAGGTGCCCACGACCGGACCGGTGGCAGCCTGGAGGGTCAGCATTCCGACGCTGGGGGTGATGGGCTCGTGGACGTGCAGGATGTCGAAGTCCCCGGACTCCAGCCAGCGCCGTGCCCGCCTGGCGACGAGCGCACCGAAGTTGAGCCTGGCCACCGAGCCGTTGTAGGGGATGGCGATGGAGTCCCCAGCGCTGGTGACCCAGTCCGGCAGGTCGGTGTCCTGGGAGGCCGGTGCCAGGACCTGGACCTCGTGCCCGCGCCGGAAGAGCTCACCCGCCAGGTCCATGACGTGGACCTGGACGCCTCCGTGAGCGTCGAAGGAGTACGGGCAGACGATGCCGATCCTCATCAGATCTCCTCGTGCTTGCGGGCGTCCTGCTGCTCGCGGGCGTGACTGCGGGCGAGGCGCTCCTGGTCCAGGTCGGCGTCGAAGACGGGCTGCAGCATGTGCCAGTCCTGGGCATGGTTGGCGATCAACGGTTCCAGCGCGGCGACCCAGGCACGGGTGTGCGCCACCACCTGTTCCCGCCCCTCGAGATCCTGCGGCGCCGGAACCCTGCGGGCGGTCAGCACGAGTCCCCATGGCGAGCCCGCCCGACGACGTCGCTCGCCTGCCAGGGGCTCGTAGTGGATCGACACGGCGTACAGGGGGCAGCCCAGGCGCTGGGCGATCGCGGCGGGCCCGGCCGCCACCCGAGCGGTGGCACCGCCCAGCCGGGCGGTGATGCCGGCCGAGGACAGGTCCCGGTCGGCCAAGAGGGCGACGACGTAGTGCCCTCTGCTCGCCGTCTGCAGAAGACGGTCGAAGACCTTCTCCCCGTGGGCCTGGCCGATGATCCGCATACCCAGGCTCTCGCGGAAGGAGACGAACTGGTTGAAGAGGTCGTCGGGTTTGAGCCGCTCCGCCACGGTCAGGACGGTGGCGAGCTCGCGGCAGGCCCAGGCACCCAGGAGGTCCCAGTTGCCCATGTGCGGCAGTGCCATGACAACGCTGCCGGTGCGCACGTCCTCGTGCAGCTGGGGGTCGAGGTCCGCGCGCACGCGCGCTAGGATTTCATCCTGCGTGACTCCGGGGAGAGCGAAGGCCTCGTAGAAGTAGCGCATGTAGGAGCGCATCCCCGCGCGTGACACCCGGTGAAGCTCACGCGGCGGCGTGCCCGGAGGAAGGATGCGGGACAGGTTGCGCTCGAGCTGTCCCACACCGGTGGTCGTGCGCCGTAGGCGGTGGGAGGCCCAGAGAACATCGGCAACGGTGTGCGCCAGGCCGTAGCCCAGGACGGCGGGCAGACGGCGTGTGACGCCCCAGGCCAGACGGTAGGCGTCGGAGACCGTGGGCAGGCGAATCCTCATGCGGGCCCTCCCATCCGCTGGGTCTGCCGATAGACGGTCCACACGCGCTGGACCACGGTGATGAAGGAGGCGATCGCCACGTAGACGAGTGCGATGGTGAGCACCCACGGGGGCGCTCCCAGTCCCACGATGAAGGTGGCTCCGAGCGCCACGAGGAGCCGGTCGGTGCGTTCTGCGATCCCCACCTTGGCGGTGGCGCCGATGGACTCCGCCCGGGCTCGGGCGTAGGGAACGGTGGCGCCCAGGATGATGGCGGCCAGGGCGGCAGCAACCGTGACGGTGCGAAGCGGTCCGGGCGGTATGGTCAGTGCGGCCCAGGCCGCCAGGGACCCCAGGACGGCACCGTCGGCCAGGCGGTCCATCGTGGAGTCGAGGAAGGCGCCGAAGACCGAGCTCCCTGCCGGTGGCGCGGGCCAGGATGCCGTCGAAGGAGTCGGCCACCAGTACCACCAGCAGGACGAGGGGTCCGGCCACGAAGTGTCCTCGGGGCAGCAGGGTGACCGCCGCCGTCACCGACAGGACCGTCCCGGCGACGGTGAGCATATTGGGGGTCACCCCGAGCCGCCCGAGCGCAAGGGCGGGGCGGGTGAACAGGGCCTTGGTCAGACCGCGGCCGTGGTTGCCGAGCATAGGGTCCTTAGGTCTCGGGTGAAGGAGGTGGAGGAATCAGTGAGACGGGCTGAGATACGGCTGGGACGAGCAGGGGGCGCGATCAGCATGACAACGATCGTCGGGGAGGACCAGGGATATCAGTCCCCAGGCTCCTGACGACGGGTCGCCCAGGCGGAGGCGAGCATGTCCCGCTGCTCGCCGAGCAGCTGGGGCACGGGCTTGGTCCGCCCGATGATGGGCATGAAGTTCGCGTCCCCCCTTCCAGCGCGGCACGATGTGCTGGTGGAGGTGGGCGGCGATCCCCGCGCCGGCGACCTCGCCCTGGTTCATCCCCAGGTTGAAACCGTGGGGGTGACTCACCGAGCGTACGACGCTCATGGCCGTGGCGGTCAGCTCGCCGATCTCCACCCGCTCGGCCTCGGTGGCCTCGGTCCAGTCGGAGATGTGCCGGTAGGGGCACACGAGCAGGTGGCCGGTGTTGTAGGGGTAGAGGTTCATGATGACGTAGCTGGTCTCGCCCCGGTGGACGATGAGCGCCTCCTCATCGCCACGGCCCGGTCCTGTGCAGAAGGGACATTGGGCGGGAGTGTCATCCGAGGGCTTGTTCTGCCCTCCGATGTAGACCATGCGGTGCGGGGTCCACAGGCGCTGGAAGGCCTGCGGGGCGCCCTCGTGGTAGAAGGGGGACTCCGCATGGAGATCGTTCCCGGCGGGCAGGCCGTCACCCACCGCGTCAGTCGGCCGATGAGTCGGTTCGTCTGTCACTTCATCAGTCACTGTGCAGCTTCTCCCCCGCCGGGTCGTTGATACGGGCATCGATGACGCTGACGATATGGTCCACGGCCTCCTTGACGGGGACGCCGTTGGTCTGCTCACCGTCGCGGAACCGGAAGGAGACGGCGCCGGCCTCGGCGTCCTCCCCTCCGGCGATGAGGGTGAAGGGGATCTTGTCCTTGGAGGCGTTGCGGATCTTCTTGCCGAAACGGTCGTCGGAGTGGTCCACCTCGACGCGCACCCCTCGGGCGCGCAGCCGAGCGGCGACGTCGTCGACGTAGGCGTCGAAGGCCTCGGCGACGGGGACGAGGCGGACCTGCACCGGGGAGAGCCAGGCGGGAAGGCACCGGCGTAGTGCTCGGTGAGCACCCCCGATGAAGCGCTCCACGCTGCCCAGCTTGGCCGAGTGGATCGCGATGGGGCGCTGGTGGGT
>BNJS01000991.1_pt1 | contig 129915 bp, 131 predicted proteins | sample 8540461 | NCBI WGS metagenome assembly BNJS01 (sample SAMD00202454, study PRJDB9452) | human saliva metagenome | isolation source: human saliva | place: Japan
AAGAAAACCCTACATTTGCACCGAACCGCTGACGGTCAGGCTGATTTCTTCTGAACCCGGAGAGGCTGGTATGCCGTCTTCTATTCCTGCAGCCATCTCTGCGACGGGGGCTGCCCGTAACATTTTGGCGCGTGCGAAATCGCCGCCGACTTGGCGGTTGCCGATATGACCCAAGTTGAGTTTAACGATTTTGTAGCTTGGAAAAGCCGAGCGTTTGGGCGAGGTTTTGGGCGCGGTCTTTGAAGCGCAGGATGACGGCTTTGCTCAGTTGGTCGACGGTTTCTTCGCGTTTTTCTTTGGATACGGAAAATGAGGAGCTTTCCAAAACGGCGATATTGATACTGTCGGCAATCAGGCGGTTGAGTGCTTCAAAGTCTTTGCTTTCTACTTTGAAGTAGGCGTGTTCTTCCCAGCCGGTTTGAGTGCGTTTGCCGTTGGTGTATTGATAGCGCGGGGATGCGTTGCGCTCCATCAGCTCGGCTTTAAGTTTGTTGTTTTGGGAGATTTGTTGAACTGGTTGAATTTTTTCATGAAGGCTTGGTTGACGGCTTGACGGTCTTTGCCTTCGGCGTTGACGCTGAAATGCGCGGTCATGGTATCCCGCGGCACTTCCATATTCGCAGATTCGGAAAATTCAACGATGTTGTAGTTGAGGCTTTCTGCTGCAACGGGCAGGGAGGCGGCTAGCAGTAGGGCGGTAAGGGCTGGGCGGAGCATTTTGTTTTCCTTGTAATGCGGATTTCAAAAAAGTAATTTAGCATGAAAGATGGAAACGTTGGCTTTGGCAAGCGTAAGGATTTGTATGGGTTGAGGCCGTCTGAAAAGAAGTTACTTTGTATCCATCAAGCCGACTTCATGGGGATTGAGGCGGGCTTTTTCTTCTTGGCCTAAGCCGACCAATTTCCGCAAGCGGGTCATGTAGGCATTGACGTCGAGGCCTCGTCCGTAGCGTTGTGCTTCCCAGATGGTTTCTGCCAAGGCTTCCATCATATCGTGTTCGGCTTTGACCCAGTCGCCGTTGTAACGGGTGCAAAGTTGTTGGTGGATGGCACGGATGCCTGGGGGCTGGTCGATGGCACTTTGCTCTTGCAGGGAAAGGTGTAGCGACATGTGCAGGAATGGGTTGCTTTCTCCGTCTTCGGGCAACCATTCTTTATCTAAATATTGTTCGATGTCTTCGAGATAGTGTCCGTATTCAGGATGGGCTTCGATAATGCGCAAAGCTTTTTGTTGCAGGCCGTCCAATTGGAGCGGTGTGAGTCTGTGTTGCCAGACGTGGGCAAAGAATCGGCGGACATCGTGGGTGTTTACGTCATACATGATGGGTGTGATTTGATTTTGGGATATGTGATTATATAGCGATTGCGATAAAAAAGGCCGTCTGAAACATATGTTTTCAGACGGCCTTTGTTTTGCAGGGTTTAGCGGCGGTCGATGATTCGGTAATACACTTCGCCGTCTTGGACATAGCCCAATTCGACGCGGGCAATTTCGGCGATGGCCTCTTGTCCGTGTGCCAAATCTTCAACTTCCGCATTGAGGAAATTGTTGCGCAAAGTGAGCGTTTGGTTTTTTTCCTCCTGACGGACGAGCTGCTCCTGCAATTCTTCCGTATGCCCGACGCTGCCTTTACCAAACCAAAGGCTGTACTGACAGCACAACAGTGCGAAGGTTAAAACAAAAGTTACCCACTTCATACAATCAATATCCTATATTCTGCTTATTTGCCCAGTTGGTAGAATGCGGCTTTGCCAGAGATAGTAGGCGGCTTCGGCCAATTCTTCTTCAATGCGCAACAATTGGTTGTATTTCGCCATGCGGTCAGAACGAGACAGAGAGCCGGTTTGATTTGCATACAGTTGGTGGCAACTGCCAAGTCGGCAATGGTGCTGTCTTCGGTTTCACCGGAACGGTGGCTCATTACGCTGGCGTAGCGGTTGCGTTTTGCCAAGTCGACGGCTTGCAGGGTTTCGCTCAATGTACCGATTTGGTTGACTTTGACCAGCAATGCGTTTGCCACGCCTTTTTCGATGCCTTCAGCCAAGATTTTTGGATTGGTTACGAACAAGTCGTCGCCGACCAATTGAACTTTGCCGCCCAATTTTTCGGTCAGCAGTTTCCAGCCTTCCCAGTCGTTTTCGTCCATACCGTCTTCGATGGAAATGATTGGGAATTCGTTAACCAGGCCTTCCAAGTATTCGGCAAATTCTGCGCTGGTGTAAGAGCGGCCTTCGGCTTCCAGATGGTATTGGCCGTCTTTGTAGAACTCGCTGGATGCGCAGTCCAGGGCGAACAATACGTCTTCTCCTGCTTTGTAGCCTGCGGCTTCAGTTGCTTCGACGATCAGTTGCAGGGCTTCTTTGTGGCTGTTCAGGTTAGGTGCGAAACCGCCTTCGTCGCCAACGGTAGTTGGGAAGCCTTTGCTGTCACACAGTTTTTTCAGTGCGTGGAAGATTTCGGCACCGCAACGCAGAGCTTCGCGGAAAGATTTTGCGCCGACAGGCATGATCATGAATTCTTGGATGTTCAGGCTGTTGTTGGCATGTTCACCGCCGTTGATAACGTTCATCATTGGAACAGGCAGAGCCATTGGGCCTGCGCCGCCCAAGTAACGGTACAGAGGCAAGCCTGCATCTTCAGCGGCTGCGCGTGCTACGGCCATAGAAACGGCCAAAGTGGCGTTGGCACCCAAGTTGCCTTTGTTTTCAGTACCGTCCAATTCGATCATGATTTGGTCGATATAAGATTGCTCGTTGGCATCGATACCGATGAGGGCTTGCGCGATTTGGTTGTTGACGTGTTCAACGGCTTTCAGTACGCCTTTGCCTAAGTAACGGGATTTGTCACCGTCACGCAGTTCCAAAGCTTCTTTTTGGCCGGTTGATGCGCCGCTTGGTACGGCTGCGCGTCCCATAACGCCGGATTCCAACAATACGTCACACTCTACGGTAGGGTTGCCGCGGGAGTCCAAAATTTCGCGTGCAAAAATATCAACGATTGCGCTCATGAATATCTCCAAATAGGATGGTAAAAGAAAAGTAGCTTTGTTACGTTTCAGACGGCCTTAAGGATGATTGCCAAAGTCTGATAAATGCAGACATTATACCGTCTTTGCCAGGTATGGCATCGGAGTCGGTATGAAACCGACTGTAAGTTTGTTTCACGTCAATATCGCTCAAACAAACATAAGCCGTATAGTGTAACATTTTTTACCCTTTTTAGGGTGAAAAGCTGATTAAATAAGGCATAAGGCCGTCTGAAAAACCAGATTAGCCTTCGCCCAAAAATCATTGAGCCTACGCCGTCATCGGTCAGTACTTCCAAGAGCAGGGCGTTGGGAACGCGGCCGTCTATGATATGCGTGGCTTTGACGCCGCTTTTGGCGGCTTCGACGGCAGAGGCAATTTTAGGGCAGCATACCGCCGTACAGCGTGCCGTCTTCAATCAGTTCGTCAATGCGGCTTGGCGTCAGGGTGGTCAATAATTTGCCTTCTTTATCCAGTACGCCGGGGATATTGGTCATCATCAGCAGTTTTTCGGCTTGAAGTTTTTCCGCCAGTTTGCCGGCAACCAAGTCGGCATTGATATTGAACGCTTCGCCGTTTTGACCCTACGCCGATGGGTGCGATGACCGGAATGCAGCCGCGTTCAGCCAAGCCTTCCGCAAACGGGTATCGATGTCGGCCACGGTGCCGACTTGGCCGATGTCCACGCCTTTTTGTTCGGGCGTATCGATCAAGAGTTTTTCCGCTTTGATGAAGTGGTTGTCCCGGCCGGTAATGCCGACGGCGCGACCGCCGAAGGTGGTAATCATGGAAACGATTTCTTTATTGACGTGTCCACCCAAAACCATTTCTACGATGTCCATGGTTTCGCTGTCGGTTACGCGCATGCCTTGAACAAATTCTCCTTTTTTGCCGACTTTTTCCAGCATTTCATTGATTTGCGGGCCACCGCCGTGAACGATGACGGGATGAAGACCGATCAGTTTGAGCAGGACGACATCGCGTGCGAAGCCCTCTTTTAAGGCCGACTCGGTCATGGCGTTGCCGCCGTATTTGATGACGATGATGGAGCCGGAAAAACGGCGGATATAAGGTAAAGATTCGGCAAGGACGCGCGCTTTGATCGCAGAGGAGACAGATTGTTGCTGAGTCATGGTTTCAACCTTGTTTCATGATTTCGGCCTTTATCTTAATCCCAAAGGCCGTCTGAAACAATATTTCCAAGCGCTTGAAATCCTGTTAAATCAGTTAAATGGTTGAAACCAGCCTCATGCAAACGGTAAAATGACGGTTTGCTTCGGCCTCTTCGCCGATTACTAAGGATACCCATGATGAAAATCAGCACCCAATTCGATGCCGGCTCGGTCGTTGTCAAAGACTTGAGCAACCCTGCCGATATCCGTCTCGCCCTGCGTCCTGACAATGCTTCGGAGTTTGCCCAATGGTTTTACTTCCGTTTGCAGGGTGCGGCCTATCAAAACTGCGTGATGCATTTTGAAAATGCGGCGGACGCTGCGTATCCTTTGGGCTGGGAGGACTATCAGGCTTGCGCCTCTTACGACCGCCAAAATTGGTTCCGCGTGCCGACCAGCTACGAAAACGGCGTGTTGACCATCAACCATACGCCTTTGTCCAACAGCGTTTACTACGCTTATTTCGAGCCTTATTCCCACGAGCAGCATTTGAACCTTTTGGGCGATGCGCAGGGCAGCGGTTTGTGCCGTATCGACGATTTGGGCAGCACTGTTCAAGGCCGCGACATCAATCTTTTGACCATCGGCAACCAAGTCGAAAGCGACATGAAAGTTTGGATTATCGCCCGTCAGCATCCGGGTGAAACCATGGCGGAATGGTTTGTCGAAGGTTTGCTGGGCCGCCTGCTTGATCCGCAAGATCCGACCGCGCGCATGCTGCTTGACCGCGCGACTTTCTACATTGTGCCGAATATGAATCCGGACGGCTCGGTTTTGGGTAATCTGCGCACCAATGCCGCCGGCGCCAACCTCAACCGCGAATGGGAAAACCCGACTTTGGAGCGAAGCCCCGAAGTCTTTACTGTCCGCGAAAAAATGATGGAAACCGGCGTGGATTTGTTCTTGGATATTCACGGCGATGAAGGTCTGCCGTTTGTCTTTGTGGCCGGTACCGAAGGCGTGCCGAACTACAACAGAGCGCATCGAAGCTTTGGAAGACCAATTCAAACTTGCGTTGCTCAATGCCAGCCCCGATTTCCAAGACGATTACGGCTATGACAAAGATGCGCCGGGTCAGGCAAACATGACTTTGGCGACCAACTGGGTCGGCAATCATTTCAACTGCCTTGCCTATACTTTGGAAATGCCGTTTAAAGACAATGCCAACCTGCCGGACGACGATTTCGGCTGGAACGGCCAACGCTCGCTGCGCTTGGGCGAGGCAATGTTGTCTGCTATTTTTGAATGTGGTTGACGATTTGCGTTAAACCATCCGACACCAGCATACAGGCCGTCTGAAAGTTCAGGCTTTCAGACGGCCTTTGAGATCAAGGAACACACATTATGATGATACATCCCCAATTTGATCCGGTGCTGATCAGCATCGGCCCGCTTGCCATCCGCTGGTATGCCTTGAGCTATATTGTCGGCTTTATCCTGTTTACGATTTTGGGCCGCCGTCGTATCGCGCAGGGCAATTCTGTGTTTACTAAAGAAACACTCGACGATTTCCTGACTTGGGGTATCTTGGGCGTCATCTTGGGCGGTCGTATCGGCTACGTTTTGTTTTATAAATTTTCCGACTATCTTGCCAACCCGTTGGATATTTTCAAAGTTTGGGAAGGCGGTATGTCGTTTCACGGCGGCTTCTTGGGCGTGGTCGTTGCCATGTGGCTGTTTGGCCGCAAGCACAACATCAGTATCTTGAAATTGATGGATACCGTTGCGCCGCTCGTACCGCTGGAGCGGCTTCCGGCCGTATCGGCAACTTTATCAACGGCGAACTTTGGGGACGTGTGACCGAACTCAATGCTTTCTGGGCGATGGGTTTCCCTCAAGCGCGTTACGAAGATGCGGAAGCTGCGGCGCACAATCCTTTATGGGCCGAATGGCTGCAACAATACGGCATGCTGCCGCGCCATCCGTCTCAGCTTTACCAGTTTGCCCTTGAAGGCATTTGCCTGTTTGTTATCGTTTGGATTTTCTCGAAAAAACCGCGTCCGGCCGGTCAAACGGCGGCATTGTTCTTGGGCGGTTATGGTTTGTTCCGCTTTATTGCCGAATTTGCCCGCCAGCCTGACGACTATCTCGGCCTGTTGACCTTGGGTTTGTCCATGGGTCAATGGTTGAGCGTACCGATGATTGTATTGGGTGTGATTGGTTTTGTTTGGTTTGGACGTAAAAACAGTGTTGCCAAAGCATAAATAAAAAATAAATAAAGGCCGTCTGAAAACCTTTTCAGACGGCCTTTTTATGGCTTCAAGCAAACGGATTTCGGGTTTAACCGAAAAAGCCCATTTTGACTTGAATGAGTTTTTCCAACTCCGGCAGGACGCGGCGGCGTGAGACAAAGAAGATAATATGGTCGCCGTCTTGCAGGATGGTTTCGGTGTGGTGTCCCATGATGACTTCACCGGTTTCGCCGCGGACGATGGCGGCGATGTGGCAGTCGCTCGGCCATTTAATGCCGCTGATACGGCGGCCGACAATGGCGGAAGTATTTTTATCGCCGTGTACCACCACTTCAATGGCTTCGGCTGTACCGCGGCGCAAAGGATGGACGGCAACGATGTCGCCGCGGCGGATGTGGGCGAGAATGGAGCCGATGGTAATCAGGTGGGGGGAAACAACGATATCGATTTTGTTACCCTCGAGCAAATCGACGTAGCTTGAGCGGTTGACGATGGTGATTACGCGTTTGGCACCAAGGTTTTTCGCCAACAGGCTGGACATGATGTTGTTTTCGTCATCGTTGGTCAGCGCGCAGAATACGTCGATTTCGTCGATGTACTCTTCGTCCAGCAGGGTTTCGTCGGTAGCGGAACCTTGCAGGGACGAGGTGTTATCAGATTCTCGGCCAGCCATTCGGCGCGCTGGGGTTTGTATTCGATGATTTTAATGTCGTATTTGGATTCGAGCTGCTTGGCGAGGCGGTAGCCGATGTTGCCGCCGCCGGCGATCATGATGCGGCGAGTACGCGCTTCTTTCGGACGCAATTCGCGCATGATGGCCTCAACGCTGTTGATGTCGGCGGCAAACAGGACTTCATCGCCTTCGATGATGACGGTTTGCGGGGTAGGGACGATCAGGCGGTTGTTGCGGTAGATGGCGCAGATTTGGCAGTCCACGCCTTCGGGCAGGTGCTGGTTGATGTCGATAATTTCACGGTCGATCAGCAAACCGCCTTTGCGGGCTTGAACAATCACCATGCGGACTTGGTCGTTGGCAAAGCTGAGTACCTGCAATGAGCTGGTGTAGTTGAGCAGGCCGACAAGTTGTTCGGTAACCAGTTGTTCGGGGCTGATGGTTTCGGTAATGCCGAAGATATTGAGGCTGCCTTCTTCGGGTTTGTCGCTGCCGGCAACCGGATATTCGAGGTATTCGCTTGAGCGTACGCGTGCGATGCGGCTGGGGATGTTGAACAGGTCGGCGGCGATTTTGGAGGCAACGATGTTGGTTTCGTCGCTGCGGGTCAGGGCAAGCAGGAGGTCGGAGTCCGCCGCGCCTGCTTGTTCGAGGGTAAAGGGCGATGCGCCGTTGCCGACGATGGTTTGGACATCGAGACGGCTACTGATACGGTTGAGCGCTTTTTCGTCGATGTCGATAATAGTGACGTCGTTGCTGGGAACGGAGGCAAGGTTTTGGGCGACGGTCGAACCGACTTGGCCGCTGCCGAGGATGAGTATTTTCACGGTAATTGAGTGTGTTCGGTAAAAATGAAATTGTAACAAAAGGCTGTCTGAAATTGGAGTTTTCAGACGGCCTGTGTTTTAAATAAGCCAGAGGGTTACCAGTAGCCCAAAACTTTCCACCACAAGATACCGACAGTGCAGAATATCAGGATTTCGAGCACGCTCATGATGAAGCCGGCTTTCCACCATTCGGTCATGCTCACATAGTTGGAGCCGTAAATGACAGGAGCGGAACCAGTGGCGTAGTGGGTCAGCGACATCATGATGCCGGTAGCGGATGCCATAACCAGGGCAAACAGCATCGGCGGTGCACCCAAGGCCAAGCCTGCGCCGTAGAATGCGCCGAACATGGCGGTAACGTGTGCCGTGCCACTGGCGAAAACGTAGTGGGCGTAGAGGTAGGCAAGCATCAACAGGGCGCAACCGGCTTCCCAACTCAAGCCCATGTGGGCGATACCGCTTTGCATGGAGTCGGACAACCAACTGATGAGGCCCAGTTTGTTGAGGAAGTTTGCCATCATTACCAAAGCCGCAAACCAAACGATGGTGTCCCACGCGCTTTTTTCTTTCAGCGCATCTTCCCAAGTCAGTACGCCGGTCAAAAGACACAGGCTCAAGCCGAGGAAGGTGGTGGCGGTAGCATCAACTTTCACACCGAACAGCATCTCGGGAATACCCGCCCACAACAGCAGCAGAACCAGGAAAATGCCCAGCATGATTTTTTCTTCACGCTTCATCGGCCCCATGGCAGCCAAATGCTCTTTTGCCAATGCAGTGGCGTTCGGCGTTTGTTTGATTTCAGGCGGATACAGGAAATACAGCACCAACGGCATCAGCAGCATAGCAAGCAGGCCGGGTACGACCATCGCCAAGAACCAAGTACCCCAAGAGAGTTGGGTTTGCGAATTGGTGGCTTTGGCAACCAATTCGACTACCAGCGGATTGGGTGCGGTGGCAGTGATAAAAATCAGACAGGTAATCACGTTGGAGTGGAAGTTGACCAGTGAAAGGTATTTGCCGATTTTGCCTTCCGTACCTTTTTCTGGATCGGAGTCGAAGCTCAGTGCGATGGATTTCATAATCGGATGCACGATCGCACCGCCGCGCGCGGTATTGCTTGGCGTTACCGGACCGATGACCAAGTCGGCAAGCGCCAAGCTGTAACCTACGCCCAGCGTGCGTTTGCCGAAGAGGGAAATCAAGAGGTAGCCGATACGCATACCCAAGCCGGTTTTCAACAGGCCGCGCGAGATGATGATGGCGATACCGATCATCCAGATGAGTGAGTTGTTGAGGCTGCTCAAGGCGTCTTTGGTTGCATCGGCGGCTTTCGTTGGTCACGCCGGTCAGTGCAACCAAGGTAATGCCCAAAATCGCCATGGCGCCGATAGGCATGGCTTTGCCGATGATGCCGGCGATGATGCCGACGAACAACGCCAAAAGGTGCCATGCGTCGGGCGATACGCCCTGCGGCACGGGGATAACGAACCAGATAAGCAGCGTCAGCGCGAGCGCAACCGCAGCAGGAATTGGCTTGAAGCCCATGTTGAATCTCCTAATTTGAGGATTGAAGTATTGGGAAATTTGTTTTCAGACGGCCTGAGTGTTGCTGAAGCCTGTCTGAACGTGTTTTGGTAGGTTCGGAAGGTATTTTTCTTATTGGGTTTCTCTTCCATCTTGGAAAGAAGAGAAAGGGAGTTTGGTATTGGTTTTTCAGACGGCCTTTACAGTAACAGGCCGTCTGAAAACAACGCCGTTTTACTCCTGTTCTTGCGACAGGCCGTATTCTTCGGGGAAGGTGCGCAACGAGCTTTGCAACACGGTAACCGCGCCGTCAATCAAACCGCAACGACCGCTTCGTGGCAACAGTTGGCATAGGCTTTGCAGGGCGCGCAGATCGTCGGGAGTGCCGATGCCGGTGTCCACGCGGTTGAGCAGGCGGGAAAGCTGGAATGTGCCGCCTTTGCACGGCGGGCATTGACCGCATGAGTTGGAAGCGAAAAATTCCACATACTCGGCCACTTTGCGCACCACGCTGGTGCCTTCGGAAATCACAATCATCGCGCCGGTACCGAGGCTGGATTTGCGTTCGCGTACGGAAACGAAGTCCAAAGGCACATCCAAATCTTTGACGGTCAAAAGTGTATTGGACGGGCCGCCGGTAAATACGGCTTTAAACGTACGGCCTTCGAGCATACCGCCGCCGTGATCGTAAATTAGCGATTGCAGGGTCGTGCCCATCGGCAGTTCGTACAACCCCGGATTCAATACGTCGCCGGAGAGCGAGTAGAGTTTCGTACCGGCCGCATCGCCCAAACCTAGCGATTTGTACCATTCCGCACCTTTGGCAAGGATTTGCGGAATATTGGCGAAGGTTTCGGTATTGTTGATAAGGGTCGGCTCACCGTTGACACCGCTTTCGGCAGGGAAAGGCGGCTTGCGGCGGGGGAAGGGGAACCCACCTTCCAACCATGAAATTACGGCAGTTTCTTCGCCGCCGATATAACGGCCTGAAGTTTCAACTAGTTGCAAGTCCAAAGGTTTACCCAAGTAGTTTTCGATGCGGATAAACAAATCGCTGTTTTTCCATTGCTCGATGGCCGGTGTGATGGAAGCGATAGAGTCAGTTTGATGCGGATTGATGTACAAAATCGCTTTATTGGCACGACAGGCAACGGCGGCAATCAGGACGCCTTCGATGACTTGGTGCGGCGTATTTGCCAATAGTACGCGGTCTTTAAATGTACCCGGTTCGTCTTCGTTGGCATTACAGACGACGTATTTGTCGCCATTTTTTGCTTTGGGCGGCAACGGCGGCCTCCCATTTGCGCCAAGTCGGGAAACCTGCACCGCCCATACCGCAAAGATTGGCATCTTGCAGTTTGGAAACAATGCTTTGAGGATCGGCAAGCGCAGCCAGCAGGCCTTCGCCGCCGCCGACTTTGCGCCACGCGGCTAAATCTGCGCCGACTTGGCGGGAAGGATGCAGTAAGTTTGATTGGCTTGATTCATGATTGTTGCTCCTGCAAACCGGCGTGTTCGCGCAAATCGAATTTGCCGTAGTCGGGATATAAAACGGGGGCTTTGATGTCGCTGGTCAGGCCGGCACGGGTCATTTCGCGTTGCAGGTCGTGGACGTGTCCGACACCGCCGCGTACTTTTTTCAGCGGTAGGCCGCAAGTTGCCGCGGCTTTACCGGCACGACGGCCGAAGCTGATGATGTCCAAAAGCGCATTGCCCATCAGACGGTTGCGGCCGTGAATGCCGCCGGTTACTTCGCCGGCGCAATAGAGGCCTTCGACGCAGGTTGCGCCGTCGCCGTTGATTTCGATACCGCCGTTTTGATAGTGCAGGGTAGGATGAATCATGACCGGCTCAACAGCAGGGTCGATGCCGCATTTGTGGGCAACGTGGCCGAGTGTTACTAGACGGTTCAATACGTCAGGGTCGTTGGCAATCAGGCGCGGTGTGTCGAGGAATACGCCGACTTGTCCGTCGCGTACCACGCCGCGGCCTTCGCGGCATTCGCGCAGAATCGCAGCGGCAACAACGTCGCGCGGTTGCAATTCGTCAACGAAACGTTCACCCAAACCGTTGACCAGTTTGGTGCCTGCGGAACGCACGGCTTCGGAAATCAGCGCACCTGCCAAGTGCGGCGGATGGGCAACCCCGGTCGGGTGGTATTGGAAAGAATCGACATCGCGCAGTTTGGCGCCGATACGGTAAGCCATCACCAGGCCGTCTGCAGTCGCGCCATAGTGATTAGAAGTAGCGAAACCTTGCAAGTGCAAACGTCCGCTGCCGCCGGTTGCCAATACCACGGCTTTGGCGTGAACCAATACCAAAGAGCGTTTCCAAATCGTACAAAATCGCACCGACGCAGCGGCCGTGTTCGTCTGATAATAATTCGATGGCTGGGTGGCGGTTGAGCTGGGTGATGTTTTCGTCGAGTTCGACTGCTTCGCGCAGTACGCGCATCATTTCGAGGCCGGTAAAGTCGCGGTAGCTCAGAATGCGCGGTACGGTCGTACCACCTGCGCGTTTGCGGCTTAACATGCCGTTGCTGTCTGCGCCTTTGGCCAAGTCAAAAGTCATGCCCAAGCCAATCAGCCAGCGGATGGCGGACGGCGCATCGGTAACCATTTGTGCCACCAATTCTTTTTTGCCTGCGTTGTGGCCGCCTTTGATGGTGTCGTCAAAGTGTTGTTGCAGGCTGTCTTCCGCGCCGACCGCAGCTTGAATACCGCCTTCGGCCATCACGGTATTGCTGTCGCCGATACGCAGTTTGTTCGCCATGATGACGCGTGCGCCGGCTTCAGTCGCAGACAATGCTGCTGCCGCGCCTGCACCGCCGCCGCCAATGACCAATACGTCAGTGTTTAAATGTTCAGCGCCTGACAAATTATAGTCGTCAATCAGAGGATGACTGATTAAGAGTTTGGCTAAATCAGGATGGCAGTAATCGCCTTGGTTTGGACCGATAGGCAGTTTCACACGGGCATTTGCCTGATAGTCAGGGTGAAATTGGCTCAGTAATTCGTTTTTTTCAGGTAGATCGCCGCGCAACTCCAATGAGGACGCACGCAGGTTGGCAAGGGCGGTTTCGTAGTCTATGCCTTGGATTTTGTTAACCATTACACTGACTCCTCTTCAAATTCGACTTTCATTTTGCCGCTGTCGATTTCGCGTAGGCGGCGCATCAAATCCACAGGGCGCAATGTGCGCGCCGCTTTCATACGGCGGGCGAACAAGCCCAAGTGGTTCGGACGGATGTGTTCCGGGCAGGAGAGGGTGCAGAGGTTGCACATTACGCATTGGTCGAAGGTCAGCGCAGCCGCGCCGAAATCACCGGAAACTACCTGCGCTACGCCGTTTTCCACTTGCAAACCTTTAGGACAGGCTCGATTACAGCCGCCGCAATGACGGCAATTTTGCGCTTCAGGGAAAGCTTTGGCGGTATCGTCCAACCAGTTCCAGCCATCACCAATCTCGCCGACGTCGTAATATTGGATGTGCTCCGGAATAAAGTAATCCAAGAAGCTGACCTGCATGCCTTCTTCGACTTTAGTCTCGCATGCCAGTGCAGTGGTTACTTCGCGCTCGCCTTCTTTACGAATCATGCAGCGGCAGGAACCGCATACGCCTTGACCCATACAGCCGACATTGGCAGTAATCGCATTGCCTGAACGGGCATAGGCTTGGATGATTGACGAGTCGGCGGAAGCTTTGACTTCATGGCCGTCTATGGTCAGGGTTAACAAATTTTCACTCATGGTTTGTTCCTGTGAAATTGGAAGTTGGAATAGTGGGTAATTTGATTAATTGTATTTTTTTATTACATCTATCGTGCGTGAGGAAATATCCAAGTCATTTACTCAGAAATTCTTTTAAAATCAATATTTATCTGTATGGGTCGAAGTGTATCAGAATTTAGAGATTTTGATGATAGGGGCAAACTAAGGTTTCACAGAGGAAGGATTGTAAACAAAAATATGCCTATTATTTAGACAAATTTATTACAAAAAAATTTGATTTTTAAAAAGTAAAATAAAATTACTTTTTTTATTATAAATTTTAAAAATATTCGTCTATTTACTAGTAAAAAAATCATTATTATATATTAGATAATTTTTGCATAGGTTGTTGTATATACTGAATAATATTTGTGTATGAGAGCAAGTGAAAAGATTGTTATAAAATTTCAGAAAATCAAACAAGTTTGATATCAGTCAAGAAGATTGAGGGAGAAAATGACACCGATTTTACAATTGTGTATTGTATTGGAGAATAAGAAAGGCCGTCTGAAATTTAAGTAGTTTCCTTTAAATACAGGCTACTAAATTTTTTCTCAGATACTTAAGGCAAGCATTTTCAGACGGCCTTGGAATAAGATTATCATTTAAAAATAATGTAATTTTATTTCTATGTAAGTGAATGGTAAGTAGATATAGATTATCAATAACCAAGTGATTTAATACGATATTAAATTTTATTTAAATCAATAAGGTATGAAAATGATATTGTCTGGGTCATTCATTTGAAAGCACTATTACACTATTGAAGGCCGTCTGAAAAAATCGGTCTCTTAAAAAATAAACAAACCCTTCCTACCATGACTCCCGAAAAGGAACACAATCATGACCGTCATCAAGCAAGAAGACTTTATCCAAAGTATTTTCGACGCTTTCCAATTCATCAGCTACTACCACCCTAAAGACTACATTCAGGCTTTGTACAAGGCTTATCAAAAAGAAGAAAATCCTGCCGCCAAAGATGCGATGGCGCAGATTTTGGTCAATAGCCGTATGTGTGCCGAGGGCCATCGTCCGATTTGTCAGGATACCGGTATCGCGACCGTATTCTTGAAAGTGGGCATGGATGTACAGTGGGATGCCGAGATGAGCGTACAGGAAATGGTTAACGAAGGCGTACGCCGTGCATATACCTATCCTGACAACAAACTGCGCGCCTCCGTATTGGCCGACCCGGCTGGCAAACGTCAAAATACCAAAGACAACACCCCTGCCGTTGTACATATGGAAATCGTAAAAGGCGACAAAGTCGAAGTCACTTGTGCAGCTAAAGGCGGCGGCTCTGAAAACAAAACCAAAGTTGCCATGCTCAACCCTTCAGACAATATCGTTGATTGGGTATTGAAAACCGTTCCTCAAATGGGTGCAGGCTGGTGTCCTCCGGGCATCTTGGGTATCGGTATCGGCGGTACGCCTGAAAGCAGTGTTGATGGCCAAAGAAAGCCTGATGAGCCATATCGATATTCAGGAACTCAAAGAAAAAGCCGATTCCGGTGCAGAATTGTCTACCACCGAAGCCCTGCGCTTGGAACTCTACAAAAAAGTAAATGCCTTGGGTATTGGCGCACAAGGTTTGGGCGGTTTGAGTACCGTGCTGGATGTCAAAATCCTTGACTACCCAACCCACGCGGCTTCTAAACCGATTGCCATGATTCCAAACTGCGCGGCTACCCGCCACATTGAATTTGAATTGGACGGCTCAGGTCCGGCCAAACTGGAAGCCCCGTCTTTGGAAGACTGGCCGGATCTGACTTACAGCCCGGACAACGGCAAACGTGTTGATGTCAACAACCTGACTAAAGAAGAAGTGGCTACATGGAAAACCGGCGACGTGTTGTTGTTGAACGGTAAAATCCTGACCGGCCGCGATGCCGCACACAAACGTCTGGTTGACATGCTCAATAAAGGCGAAGAGTTGCCGGTGGATTTCACCAACAAACTGATTTACTACGTTGGCCCGGTTGATCCAGTCCGTGACGAAGTTGTTGGTCCGGCAGGTCCGACCACCTCCACCCGTATGGATAAATTTACCCGCCAAATGCTGGAACAAACCGGCCTCTTGGGTATGATTGGTAAATCCGAGCGCGGCGCAGCAACTTGCCAAGCCATTGCCGATAACAAAGCTGTTTACCTGATGGCTGTCGGCGGCGCGGCATATTTGGTTGCCAAAGCCATTAAAGCATCTAAAGTCTTGGCGTTCCCAGAATTGGGTATGGAAGCGATTTACGAATTTGAAGTCAAAGACATGCCTGTGACTGTTGCGGTGGATAGCAACGGCGAATCGGTTCACGCCATTGCACCAAAACAATGGCAGGCCAAAATCGGTATTATTCCGGTTGAAGCTTGATATTTGACTGAATAATCAAAGGCCGTCTGAATGATTTCAGACGGCCTTTTTTTGCTTACAAATAATTCAAATGTTTTCAAACGAGTAAATTCCCCTTTCTAAAAAGCACTTGTCAAAATCAGCGTTTGAAACTAGAATTCACGGCTTATCGAGTCGGAGTGTGGCGCAGTCTGGTAGCGCACTTGCATGGGGTGCAAGGGGTCGAAGGTTCGAATCCTTTCACTCCGACCAAAGAATTGGAAAGAGCCGTTTTAAAAACGGCTCTTTTTTCGTTTGGATGATTTATCTGAATAATGTGTCCGAATGGAGTTTAAAACTTAATACCAATGCCGTCTGAAACAAAACCTGCTTTCTCAAAGCAGGTTTTGTTGTTTCTAAAGCAGAACTATTCGGCACTATCTTTCAGCGTGTCTTTATAAGTATAAAGATAAGACGCGCCGACAAAGGATGCGCCACCGACGACATTGCCCAAGAATACGGGAATCATATTGAAGAAAAATTGTCCCCAAGTGATGTTTGCGCCTGCCAGAATACCCGCTGGGATAACGAACATATTGGCGACAAGGTGTTGGAAGCCGTTTAATACGAAAATCATGACGGGGAACCAAATGGCCAGCATCCGTCCGGTTGTGTTTTTAGCGGCAAAGTGCAGCCACGTGCCCATGCAGACCATCCAGTTACATGCGACTGCCGATACGAAAGCGCGGCCGAAATCCATATGGACTTTTGCTTCCGCTACGGCAATGGTTTTTTCTGCCATGCTGCCTTCAATCATACCGACATAGTATCCGAGGAAAAAAGCCATTGCCAGCGTGCCTACCAAATTGCCCATGCAGACGATAACCCAGTTGCGCAGCAGCATTTTGGAGGAAATCCGTCCGGCCAATCTGCCTAAAGACATAATCATCATATTGCTGGTTACCAGCTCGCCGCCGCCAAGCAGGATACAAATCAAAGCGATTGGGAACACGGCGGCACCGAGTAAAGTCGCAACTCCGCCCCATTCGTGCGGAATGCCGCTGACTACTTTTAAATAGGCAAGATAACCGAAGCCGATGTATCCGCCGGCCAAAACGCTTAAGATTGCCAGTGTGGGGATGCTGGATTGTGCTTTGGCGCAGCTTTTTTCGAGAACAACCTGTAAAATTTCCTGTGGGTATAAATCGCGCGAAGCCATGATGTTCCTTAAAGTGGGTTGAGGAGGAAACGCCGTTTCAAAAGTGGCGCAAACTGTCGCGGTAGGGCAGTGTTATAGGAAGCCGGTGTACGGTCTTTGTTTTATCAATCAGCCTGAATTAAACCTAAAAAACAGATACTTCGCCTTGCTTTAGCTCAAAAGAAATATTATTACATTTTGCTTCTGTATGAAAAAAGGCCGTCTGAACGTTGAGGTTTCAGACGGCCTTTTTTTGAATTTTTAAACTTACAAATGTGCCAGCTTTGCATTGCCTTCGCGAGGAATAGGGCGCGGATTGCCTTGTGAATCGATGGCGACGTAAGTGAACACGGCTTCGGTGACCAGTTGGCGGTCTTCCGTTACCATATCGTTCATCAAAGTCTTCACCCACACTTCGATTTCAGTTGCAAAGAAGTATTGCCTACGCGGACGCAATGCCCGTAGCAGCACACGACGTTGCCGACCTTTACCGGTCTGATGAAATTCATTTCTTGAACGGCCACGGTTACAATGCGTCCCTGTGCGATTTCTGCCGCCAAAATACCGCCGCCCAGATCCATTTGCGACATAATCCAGCCGCCGAAGATATCCTGATTGGGATTGGTATCGCGCGGCATGGCTACCGTACGCAATAAAAGTTGTCCTTCGGGTGCCGCATGGGTTTGTTTGTTATCAGCCATAAATAATCCTGTCAAAAAGTGCTATTTTACGCCATTTGTGGCGATAAACCTATGTAGGCCGTCTGAAAAATCAGAAGGTAAAGTGTTACAATTAAATATATTCATCAGACAAAGGAGAAAGCTCATGCATCCGATTCAAGAACCACGAAATAGCGGCCTTTTACGCGTATCCGACATTCACGAAATCTACTGGGAGGAATCAGGCAATCCTGATGGCCACCCCGTGATTTTCCTGCATGGCGGCCCCGGAGCAGGCGCATCACCGGCCTGCCGCGGCTTTTTCAATCCAGAGCATTTCCGAATCGTTATTATCGACCAACGCGGCTGCGGACGCTCCAAACCGTATGCCTGTATTGAAGACAATACCACTTGGGACTTGGTTGCCGATATTGAAAAAGTACGCGAAATGCTCGGTATTCAAAAATGGTTAGTCTTCGGCGGCTCATGGGGCAGCACCTTGTCGCTGACTTATGCCGAAACCCATCCCGATCGCGTCAGCGGCTTAGTTTTGCGCGGTATTTTCCTGTGCAGGCCGTCTGAAATGGCATGGTTGAACGAAGCAGGCGGCGCCAGCCAAATTTATCCGGCCCAATGGCAAAAATTCATTGCCCCCGTAGCCGAAAACAAACGCCAAGCCCTAATTAAAGCCTACCATGAAATGCTGTTCAGCGAAGATGAAGCCACGCGCCTCAAAGCGGCCAAATCATGGGCAGACTGGGAAAGCTACCTTATTCAGTTTGAACCTAAAGACGTGGATGAAGACCCGCAAGCTTCCCTTGCCATCGCGAGAATGGAAAACCATTACTTCGTGAACGAAGGCTGGTTGCAGGGCGATAAAGCCATCTTGGCAAACATCGACAAAATCCGCCAAATCCCAACCATCATCGTCCAAGGCCGCTACGACCTGTGCACCCCGATGCAAAGCGCGTGGGAACTCTCGCAAGCCTTCCCTGAAGCAGAATTGAGAATTGTCCAAGCAGGCCACTCTTCTTTTGATCCTTCGCTTTCCGAGGCTTTAGTGAAAGCAGTGGAGGATATTAGCAGCAAGTTATAAAGGTTAATAAATGACAATGCCGTCTGAAAAAGTTTCAGACGGCATTTTTTAATCAAAGCTTGCTAGATATTAAACGGTAAATGTTTATATGCAATATTATTGAGTATGAATACTATCTGGTATATGATTTATAAATTAACTAATTAGTGATGGTAAGCTTTACCATTGCTTGCATCTGTAAGGTAGATGGACAATATTAGTTTTTACAATCCCATCTAATGGAAACTTGCATGATTGCGAAATCATGGGTAACCAAGTTGCTGTTGAAACATGTAGAAAAATTGCTTGGGTAACATGTGTTTCTTAAAAATCTATAATTAATTTCATTTTAGGAAGTTGGATGACTGACAAAATTGCTCATGCTCGCCAGGACTCATCAAAAAATTGGCATTCCCATCCCCTGCAAAAACATCTACAAAAAGTCGCCCAACTCGCCAAGCGTTTTGCAGGGTGTTATGGGTCGTTGTTTGCTGAATATGCGGGGCTTTTGCACGATTTGGGGAAATTTCAGGAAGCTTTTCAGAAATATATCTGTAATGCATCCGGCTTTGAAAAAGAAAATGCCCATTTGGAAGATGTCGAATCTACCAAGTTGCGCAAAATTCCGCATTCCACTGCCGGTGCCAAATATGCAGTAGAGCACCTTAATCCGTTTTTTGGGCATTTGTTGGCGTATTTGATTGCCGGACATCATGCTGGGCTGGCAGATTGGTATGACAAAGGCAGCCTGAAACTTCGTCTGCAACAGGCGGATGACGAGTTGGCGGCGTCTTTGTCGGGTTTGGTGGAAAGCAGTTTGTCCGAAGATTTTTTCCCGTTATCAGATGATGATCTGAAGCGGGATTTTTTTGCATTTTGGAAAGAAGGGGCAAAGCTGGAGGAATTGCATATTTGGCTGCGTTTTCTCTTTTCCTGCTTGGTGGATGCCGATTTTCTGGATACCGAAGCCTTTATGAACGGATATGCCGATGCGGATACTGCGCAGGCTGCCGGATTGCGCCCAAAATTTCCCGGTTTGGATGAGTTGCACCGACGATATGAGCAATATATGGCGCAACTGCATGAGAAATCAGATAAAGATTCATTCTTAAATCAAGAACGCTATGCCATTTTGCAGCAATCTTTTCTGCCGCAGAAATCGACCGCACTTTGTTTTCTTTAACCGTGCCGACCGGTGGCGGTAAAACTTTGGCGAGCTTGGGGTTTGCTTTGAAACACGCACTGAAATTTGGCAAAAAACGTATTATCTATGCCATTCCTTTCACCAGTATTATCGAGCAGAACGCCAATGTTTTCCGCAAAGCATTAGGCTATGACGTGGTATTGGAACACCATAGCAATTTAGAAGTGAAAGAAGACAAGGAAACAGCGAAAACTCGTCTTGCTACGGAAAATTGGGATGCGCCGCTGATTGTTACCACCAACGTGCAACTGTTTGAAAGCCTGTTTGCGGCGAAAACCAGCCGCTGCCGTAAGATTCACAATATTGCCGACAGCGTGGTGATTTTGGATGAAGCCCAGCAGCTTCCGCGCGATTTCCAAAAGCCGATTACCGACATGATGCGGGTGTTGGCGCGTGATTATGGCGTTACCTTTGTGCTGTGTACGGCAACCCAACCGGAGCTTGGCAAAAATATCGACGCATTCGGTCGCACTATTTTGGAAGGGCTACCGGATGTGCGCGAAATTGTGGCAGATAAAATTGCCTTATCGGAAAAACTGCGCCGTGTCCGCATCAAAATGCCGCCGCCAAACGGCGAAACGCAAAGCTGGCAGGAAATTGCCGATGAAATAGCCGCGCGCCCGTGTGTTTTGGCAGTGGTCAATACGCGAAAACACGCCCAAAAACTCTTTGCCGCCCTGCCTTCTAACGGAATCAAGCTACATTTATCTGCCAATATGTGCGCCACACACCGCAGCGAAGTGATTGCGTTGGTTCGCCGATATTTGGCACTGTATCGCGCAGGTAGCCTGCACAAGCCCTTGTGGCTGGTCAGCACGCAGTTGATTGAAGCCGGCGTAGATTTGGATTTCCCTTGCGTTTATCGGGCGATGGCAGGGCTGGACAGCATTGCCCAGGCGGCGGGACGGTGCAACCGTGAAGGCAAACTGCCGCAGTTGGGCGAAGTAGTCGTATTCCGCGCCGAAGAAGGCGCGCCCAGCGGCAGCCTGAAACAGGGGCAGGACATTACCGAAGAGATGCTGAAAGCAGGGCTGCTTGATGACCCGCTTTCCCCGTTGGCATTTGCCGAATATTTCCGCCGATTCAACGGCAAAGGTGATGTGGACAAACACGGTATCACAACGCTTTTGACGGCAGAAGCATCAAATGAAAATCCGCTGGCAATTAAATTCCGCACAGCTGCCGAACGTTTCCACCTGATTGATAACCAAGGCGTGGCACTCATTGTGCCGTTTATCCCGTTGGCTCATTGGGAAAAAGACGGCAGTCCGCAAATCGTCGAAGCAAACGAGCTGGACGATTTTTCAGACGACATCTAGATGGTGTTGAAGTTTCAGAATGGCAGGATATTTTGGACAAACAACGCTTTCCGCAGCCGCCAGACAACTCCTTTGGGCAAACCGATCAACCACCGCTGCCCGAGCCGTTTGAAAGCTGGTTCAACTTGCTTGAAAGCGACCCGCTCAAACACAAATGGGTTTACCGCAAGCTGCAACGCTACACGATTACTGTGTACGAACACGAACTGAAAAAGTTGCCTGAACATGCCGTTTTTTCAAGAGCGGGATTGCTCGTGTTAGATAAGGGCTATTACAAAGCCGTGCTTGGCGCGGATTTTGACGATACGGCCTGGCTGCCTGAAAATTCGGTTTTATGAAAAATGCCCCTATTTCTAGGGGCATTTTGCCATTTTTAACATGGCATTATAGTTTCAACACACAGCCGCCCAGAAGCGACTGACCGCTAATAATCCATTTAATCAATTGTATGGAAAGAGGTTTAGCGCAGGTATATTTTACAGTTTATTGAAAAAATAAGCGAATCACACTTGACATGAATAGCATGGTAATATTAATATGGCTTTATAGAATTATTACAAGGAGTCGATATGAGTTTCATTTTAGAAATTAGCGGTGAGCTGGCGTGCTTCACCAGGCCGGAGCTTAAGGTGGAACGGGTTAGTTATCCCGTAATTACACCATCAGTAGCACGAAATATCCTAATGGCAATCTTGTGGAAACCCGCCATTCGATGGCGGATACAGAGCTCGAGATTCTCAAACCGATTCAGTGGACGAATATCCGCCGTAACGAAGTGGGAACCAAAATGAGTGAACGTAGCGGCTCGCTCTATATTGAAGACAACCGCCAGCAGCGCGCATCCATGCTATTGAAAGACGTTGCCTACCGCATTCACGCCGATTTTGACATGACAAGCGAAGCAGGCGAGGGCGACAACTACATCAAATTTGCCGAAATGTTTAAGCGGCGCGCGAAAAAAGGGCAGTATTTCCACCAGCCTTATTTGGGTTGCCGCGAGTTTCCCTGCCATTTCAGGTTACTTGAAAAGGCTGAAGACGGTTTGCCACGCGAAGATATTACCCAAGATTTCGGTTTTATGTTGTACGACATGGATTTCAGCAAATCCGACCCGCGCGATTCCAATAACGCCGAACCTATGTTTTACCAATGCAAAGCGATAAACGGCGTAATTACCGTGCCCCCAGCTGATAGCGAGGAGGTGAAACGATGATTTTGCACGCGCTCACCCAATACTACCAACGCAAAGCCGAAAGTGATGGTGGTGTTGCCCCGGAAGGGTTTGAAAACAAAGAAATCCCGTTCATTATTGTTATCGACAAACAGGGCAAATTTATTCAGCTTGAAGATACCCGCGAGTTGAAAAATAAGAAAAAAGTTGCCCGCACCTTTTTAGTGCCGAAAGGTTTGGGCAGGAGCGGTTCAAAATCCTACGAAGTAAGCAATTTATTGTGGGATCACTACGGTTATGTGCTTGCCTATGCGGGAGAAAAAGGGCAGGAGCAGGCGGATAAACAGCATGCCAGCTTTACCGCCAAAGTAAGCGAATTGAAACAGGTGTTGCCTGATGATGCAGGCGTTGCCGCCGTTGCCGCTTTTCTGTCTTCTGCGGAAGAAAAAAGCAAAGTCATGCAGGCCGAAAATTGGGCGGAATGTGCCAAAGTCAAAGGCTGTAATCTCAGCTTCCGCTTGGTGGACGAGGCAGTAGATTTGGTTTGTCAATCAAAGGCGGTTCAGGCATATGTGAGTCAAGCTAATCAGGCACAATCCGATAACATCCCCAAAGGCATTTGCCTAGTAACTGGCAAACCTGCGCCGATTGCGCGGTTGCATAACGCCGTGAAAGGTGTGAACGCCAAGCCCGCCCCATTTACATCGGTAAATCTGTCGGCTTTTGAATCATACGGCAAAGAGCAGGGCTTTATCTTTCCTGTGGGCGAACAAGCCATGTTTGAATACACCACCGCCTTAAACACTCTGCTTGCCGGTGAAAACCGCTTCCGTATCGGCGATGTAACGGCTGTATGTTGGAGCGCAAAACCGACTCCGTTGGAAGAAAGCCTTGCTTCGCTGATTAACGGTGGCGGCAAAGACAATCCCGATGAGCATATCGATGCCGTTAAAACTCTTTATAAAAGCCTGTACAACGGTCAATACCAAAAACCTGACGGCAAAGAAAAATTCTACCTTTTAGGTCTATCACCCAATTCTGCGCGCATTGTCGTCCGCTTTTGGCATGAAACCACTGTTGCCGCCTTATCTGAAAGCATTGCGGCGTGGTATGACGATTTGCAGATGGTGCGTGGCGAAAACTCGCCATACCCCGAATATATGCCGTTGCCGCGCCTGCTGGGCAATTTGGTGTTGGACGGCAAAATGGAAAACCTGCCATCTGACCTGATTGCCCAAATAACCGATGCCGCACTCAACAACCGCGTTTTGCCCGTCAGCCTGTTGCAGGCTGCTTTGCGACGCAACAAAGCGGAACAGAAAATTACCTATGGCAGGGCAAGTCTGCTTAAAGCCTATATCAATCGCGCAATCCGCGCAGGTCGTCTGAAAAACATGAAGGAGCTAACTATGAGCTTAGATAGAAACCGTCAAGACATCGGCTATGTGCTGGGGCGGCTGTTTGCCGTGCTGGAAAAAACACAGGCCGAAGCCAATCCCGGCTTGAATGCCACCATTGCTGACCGCTATTTCGGTTCGGCAAGCAGTACGCCGATTGCCGTATTCGGCACACTGATGCGCCTGCTGCCACACCATTTGAACAAACTGGAATTTGAAGGACGTGCCGTACAACTGCAATGGGAAATCCGCCAGATTTTGGAACATTGTCAGAGATTTCCTAACCATTTGAATTTGGAACAGCAAGGCTTGTTCGCCATCGGTTACTACCACGAAACCCAATTCCTGTTCACCAAAGACGCATTAAAAACCTGTTTAACGAAGCGAAAACCGCATAAGGAGCAAATGCCATGACTATTGAAAAACGCTACGACTTTGTCTTTTTATTTGACGTGCAAGACGGCAATCCCAACGGCGACCCCGACGCAGGCAATCTGCCGCGTATCGACCCGCAAACCGGCGAAGGTTTGGTAACCGATGTTTGTTTAAAACGCAAGGTTCGCAACTTTATCCAAATGACTCAAAATGGCGAACATCACGATATCTTTATCCGCGAAAAAGGCATTTTGAACAACCTGATTGATGAAGCCCACGAGCAAGAAAACGTAAAAGGCAAAGAAAAAGGCGAGAAAACCGAAGCCGCCCGCCAATACATGTGCAGCCGTTATTACGACATTCGCACATTCGGCGCAGTGATGACTACCGGTAAAAATGCAGGACAAGTGCGCGGCCCCGTGCAACTGACTTTTTCTCGCTCTATCGATCCTGTCATGACCTTGGAACACAGCATTACCCGCATGGCGGTTACCAACGAAAAAGATGCCAGCGAAACCGGCGACAACCGTACCATGGGGCGCAAATTCACCGTTCCCTACGGTCTATACCGCTGCCATGGCTTTATTTCCGCTCACTTCGCCAAGCAAACCGGTTTTTCCGAAAGTGATTTAGAACTGTTTTGGCAGGCACTCGTCAATATGTTCGACCACGACCATTCCGCCGCACGCGGACAAATGAACGCACGCGGGCTTTATGTGTTTGAACACAGCAATAATCTAGGTGATGCGCCTGCTGATAGTCTGTTCAAACGCATTCAGGTAGTCAAAAAGGACGGTGTAGAAGTAGCAAGGAGTTTTGACGATTATCTTGTCAGTGTAGACGATAAGAATCTTGGAGAAACCAAGCTGTTGCGTAAATTAGGCTAAAAATGACCGCACTTTTAATCGAAAGCCAAGGGGAAAATCGGGATACGCGCCTGATTCCCCTTTCTGCCCTGCAACACTACGCCTTCTGCCCGCGCCAATGCGCCCTGATTCATAACGAGCAGGCGTGGGCGGAGAACTATTTGACCGCGCAAGGCAAGGCGCTGCATGAGCGGGTGGATTCGGGCGAACCGGAAACGCGCAAGGGCGTACGTTTTGAGCGGACGGTGCATGTGTCGGCGGAGAAGCTGGGCATCAGCGGCGTGCTGGATTTGGTGGAAGTGGATACGAAGACAGGCCGTCTGAAACCCGTGGAATACAAACGCGGCAAGCCCAAACCCGACCCGATGGACGAAATCCAGCTCTGCGCCCAAGGCTTGTGTTTGGAAGAAATGACGGGGCAAACCGTCTCTGAGGGCGCGCTGTGGTATATGCAAACCCGCCACCGCGTCCCCGTCGTGTTTTCAGACGACCTGCGCACCCAAACACTCGCTACCATCGCCGCCGTGCGCGAACTTTTAAACAGCGGACAAACCCCGCCACCCGACTACGGCAAACGCTGCAAAGCCTGCTCGCTGGTGGAGATTTGCCAGCCGGAGTTGTTGGGGAAATCGGATAGGAGTGTGGGGTATGTGGCTGGGTTATTTTGGCAAGATGTTGAATAAAATTTTTAAATTTTAATTATTGAATTGAGGGTATTGTATGAAGCTTAAAAGAATTGATATTAAGAGGTTTAGATCTATAAATGACCCTAAAAGCTAGAAATTGATTTGAATAATAATTTTTATTAGTATATGCGGTCCAAATAATGTTGGGAAAACTAATGTGCTACGCGCATTAAATTTATTTTTTTAATCCAGATGAATATGTTTTTTTAATAAAGATGCTCCGCATTTAAAAACAAAAACACAAGAGGAGGTTCTGTAGCAACTGAAATTAATCTTCAGTTTGAAGATTCAAAAAGGTAAGCTATATGAATTAATTAGAAGAATAGAGATGATAGAAGGTGAGGTTTCTATAAATAATAAAGGATTTCTTTATCCAGAAGGTATAGGAAGAGGAAAACCAAAGAAAGAATTAACTGAATCTAACATCAATGATCTAATTAAAAAAATTTTTGTATTTTTTTATATTCCAGCAATCAATATTTCATTCCCTGATTTGATTAACCTGATTATTAATGATGTATATGCAATTGAATTTGATAAATCTAGATTTTTCAGGTTTAAAAAGGAGAATTAAAATCATCTTTTTGAGAATTATAATAATGGGTTGGTGGGTGTTTTAAATCAGTTAGCTGAAGAAATCAACCCATTATTCCAGCAGTTTAATGAAAATTGGTCTGTTGAATTTAAAAGCAATGCCAAAGTAAAAAAATTTCAAGATCTAATTTCAGAAGATATTAGTTTTTCATATTGATGATAAAGCAGGATTTAATAATGAAGGAAAAGGATCAGGATTGCAGAAATTAGGATTTATACTCTTACATCAGAAAAATTATTGAAAAAAATTATCAAGAACAAAAAGAATATAATATTTTTGTATTGATGAACCAGATGCTTTTTCTGCATCGTGGGCTTCAATTAAAGTTAAGAGATGTTTTATATGATATATCAAATAAACACCAAGTTATTGTTACTACTCACTCACCAGAATTTATTGATTCTTCCAGTTTAAAAAAATGTCATTTTGCTAGATCAGGAAATTGGTGAAGAAAAAGCTTTATAAACGAACTAACACATATATTAATTCTATTAATACCATATCTATAGATCTATCAGAAGATGATGGAGCTAGAAAAAAATTAGGGAGTATTTAGGTCTAGAAGAAGATAAAACTGATCTTTTAGATAATTATAATATATTTGTCGAAGGAGAATGTGATAAAAAAATATTTCTGAATTATGTAAGTTGTTTAAAATAGAGACTAAAAAGGATAATTTCTATTGATGGCGTTAATAAATATAATAGAGAGTTAGAGTTTTTATGATGATTGGTATTCTGACTCAACTAAAAAAACCCAAAATTACATTACTATTTGATAATGATGAGGAAGGAAGAAAAATGTTATAAATTGATTAAAGAAAAAAATTTAAGAATATCCAAGTGGATTGTAAGTTTATTCCTACCAGAACTGGAGATTTACCAAATTTAAGTAATTTACAGAATGTTAAAAAGTAATTTAGAAATTGAAGATTTTATCTATCCCAGAACTAATTTTTTTCATTTGTCATCATTATTGCTTTCTAGAAAAAAATATATCAAAATTTTTCTTTTAAGGAATTAGATAGAAAATTAAAGAATAAGGGATTTGCCGATGATGGTATATTAGCTTCAATGGATCTCTTATTAAAGGATAAAAATCCTGATGGTATAGGATCACTCAGTTTTTGTTCTACAAGTATGAAAGGAGGGTTAGCTTCTCACTTTAATCTTTCTGGTAATAGAAAAATAACCGATTTACTAATTGATGCTGATAAGAAATATCCAGAGGTTAGAAAAATTCTTAATTGATATTATGAAGAAGAATTAATGACTTATTGGGTTATAGTATTCTAATTAACCTAACCCACCTATTTTTCAGGAAGCCCAACCAATCCATTAATTCCAAAACTGCGGTCAAAATCCAAGGAATTCCCCATGCGCAAACTGCAAAACACGCTCTATATTACTACTCAAGGCAGCTATCTGCATAAGGAGCGGGAGACGCTGGTGGTGGAGCAGGAGCGCAAGAAGGTGGCGCAGTTGCCGGTGCATTCTATCGGGCATATTTTTTGTTTTGGGAATGTGCTGGTGTCGCCGTTTTTGCTGGGGTTTTGTGGTGAAAATAATGTGAATTTGGCGTTTTTTACGGAAAACGGGCGTTATTTGGGGCGGCTTCAGGGGCGGCAGAGTGGCAATGTGCTGTTGCGTCGGGCGCAGTATCGAGCGTCGGAGCAAAATCCCGTGCCGATTGCGCGCAATATCATTGCGGCGAAGATTCAGGCGAGTAAGCGGGTGCTTCAGCGGCAGATTCGCAATTACGGCGAGAATGAGGCGATTCAAAGTGCGGTCGATTCTTTGAACATTTCGCTGCGGCAGTTGAAGGGCGTGGCGGAGTTGGACGTGGTGCGCGGTATTGAGGGCGATGCGGCGGCGCGTTATTTCGGCGTGTTCGGGCAGCTTTTGAGCGAAAAAAGCGGCTTTTCTTTTGACGGACGCAACCGCCGTCCGCCCAGAGACGGGGTGAATGCGCTATTGTCGTTTGTGTACAGTATTCTTGGCAAGGACATCAGCGGCGCGCTGCAAGGCGTGGGGCTGGACCCGCAGGTGGGCTTTTTGCACGCCGACCGACCGGGGCGCGACAGTTTGGCGCAGGATATTTTGGAAGAATTCCGCGCATGGTGGGCAGACAGATTGGTGTTGTCGCTGATTAACCGCGGGCAAATCAAACCGCAGAATTTTGTTACCGAGGCAAGCGGCGCGGTGAGCTTGAAAGCCGATGCGCGTAAGCTCTTGTTCCAAGCTTTGCAGGCAAAAAAGCAGGAGAAAATCGTTCATCCGTTTTTGGGCGAGGAAGTAGAAATCGGCTTGCTGCCGTATATTCAGGCAATGCTTTTGGCGCGGCACTTGCGCGGAGATTTGGCGGAATATCCGCCGTTTTTGATGAGATAGGTTTGCAGGCTGCCTGAAAACAGGCTGGACGTTTTCAGACGACCTCTAAAGCAGCCTGCACATGGGAATACAATATGCTAATGCTGATTACTTACGATATTTCGCTGGAAGACGCGGAAGGACAGGCAAGGCTGCGGCGCGTGGCGAAATTGTGTCTGGACTACGGCGTGCGCGTGCAATATTCGGTGTTCGAATGCGACATCGCGCCCGACCAGTGGGTTGTTTTAAAAGACAAACTTTTGAAAACCTACAACCCCGAAACCGACAGCCTGCGCTTTTATCATTTAGGCAGCAAATGGCGGCGCAAAGTGGAACACCACGGCGCGAAACCGGCGGTGGATGTGTTTAAGGATACGTTGATTGTGTGAATCGCCAACCTGCGGTTCTCATGAAAATGCGGCAGGGTTGGCGAACCGGGATTGTTCTTTAACAATCAGGATATTGCGAATGCGGGTGTAACGGACAAGGCTGTGTTATACTCGTGTTCGCGCTTTTCTTGGGAGCCTAGCGAAATCGGGGCTGCGAAACCTGATGGAGCAAGGCTTTTAAGAGAGGCACCAGCCGCCTTCAGGCGGCTGTGTGTTGAAACAATGTAGCATCAAATTGTTGTAGGTATTTCATACGGCCAGCCGCCTTCAGGCGGCTGTGTGTTGAAACAGACGGTATTAGACAGTTACGACTTATCAAAAGAACCAGCCGCCTTCAGGCGGCTGTGTGTTGAAACTCATGTCAATTAGTATTCAGACGACCTTTAAGGGGCCAGCCGCCTTCAGGCGGCTGTGTGTTGAAACCCATGTGCGGTTGACGTAACCGTTGCAATGGAATCCAGCCGCCTTCAGGCGGCTGTGTGTTGAAACTAAGAATATAACTTATACAAAACAACATACTGAACCCAGCCGCCTTCAGGCGGCTGTGTGTTGAAACCCCCATCTTTCGATGTCTTGCTATCGGCTTGCGCCCAGCCGCCTTCAGGCGGCTGTGTGTTGAAACAGGTTGTAACCCTTTGGGATAACCTTCAATTCCTCCAGCCGCCTTCAGGCGGCTGTGTGTTGAAACGTAACGTTTGGACTGGGTGTCCTGTCTGTCAAAAGCCAGCCGCCTTCAGGCGGCTGTGTGTTGAAACCCCGTCATACAGTGAGTCCTCACTGAGCAATTCCCAGCCGCCTTCAGGCGGCTGTGTGTTGAAACATTGTAATAGGAAGATCTATCCGTGCATTTTAGCCAGCCGCCTTCAGGCGGCTGTGTGTTGAAACGATGGCGGCAGAAATTTCAGGCCGTCTGAAAGATCCAGCCGCCTTCAGGCGGCTGTGTGTTGAAACAGGCGTGTTTTGATTTGTTTGTCAGTGAGCCAATCCAGCCGCCTTCAGGCGGCTGTGTGTTGAAACGCAGAAATAATTTTAGGGCTGTCCGCTTGCCCCCGCCAGCCGCCTTCAGGCGGCTGTGTGTTGAAACATTACCGTCAGACTAAAAAATGAATACGGCTGGAAACCAGCCGCCTTCAGGCGGCTGTGTGTTGAAACACGTCCTTTTTTTGTGCGCTCGTCTGTGAGTTTGACCAGCCGCCTTCAGGCGGCTGTGTGTTGAAACTTCGAAGTGTTTTAACGTTTTCAGCCTTGTGTCGCCAGCCGCCTTCAGGCGGCTGTGTGTTGAAACACGCCCTCGTTCTGTTGCTCAATATAGGCGGTAACCAGCCGCCTTCAGGCGGCTGTGTGTTGAAACGATTGTGAAAAGGCTGATATTGATTTTTGGATTTTCCCAGCCGCCTTCAGGCGGCTGTGTGTTGAAACACGCAGTTTCAGGCCGGTTTTACTACCAGCGTCAACCAGCCGCCTTCAGGCGGCTGTGTGTTGAAACTCTCTAGATTTTCGTTATAGATGTTAATGATTTTCCAGCCGCCTTCAGGCGGCTGTGTGTTGAAACTTATTTTGTGATTTTCGCCGTATAAATACCGTACCAGCCGCCTTCAGGCGGCTGTGTGTTGAAACAATTTAGCTTTCCGTTTTATCCGCCGTTTTATTTTCCAGCCGCCTTCAGGCGGCTGTGTGTTGAAACACGTGCTTTATAAATAAGTAGATTAAAATTTTACCCAGCCGCCTTCAGGCGGCTGTGTGTTGAAACTGTAAGGATGGCGGAAAGTATTATGGAGACGGATCCAGCCGCCTTCAGGCGGCTGTGTGTTGAAACATGACCAATGTGCTGTTTGCAAACATCGGCATTACCCAGCCGCCTTCAGGCGGCTGTGTGTTGAAACGGTTTTGGTGTTTCGTCCCCTGCTCCGGTAGGAACCAGCCGCCTTCAGGCGGCTGTGTGTTGAAACATGCATTAGACCGCTATTGCGGAGGGAATAAATTCCAGCCGCCTTCAGGCGGCTGTGTGTTGAAACAAGACATGCATGTTTGGCTCAAGAAACCTGAAAACCAGCCGCCTTCAGGCGGCTGTGTGTTGAAACCGGCGTGCTACTTCAGGGCTGAGGTTCAAATATTCCAGCCGCCTTCAGGCGGCTGTGTGTTGAAACGCCTCATCCACCGGCACAATCGGCGTCCACGTTTCCAGCCGCCTTCAGGCGGCTGTGTGTTGAAACTTTAAATATTGGGCTGCTCGAAATTGCATTACGATCCAGCCGCCTTCAGGCGGCTGTGTGTTGAAACATTTCACACCTCAACTAATTCAGGCCAAATTTTTCCAGCCGCCTTCAGGCGGCTGTGTGTTGAAACTAATTAAAAGCGAGGAATTATCAGAAAAAGAAACCAGCCGCCTTCAGGCGGCTGTGTGTTGAAACTTGCCAAATGAGACAATTCCGCCGAATTGTCGGGCCAGCCGCCTTCAGGCGGCTGTGTGTTGAAACTAGGTAAGGCATTCAAGGATGTCAACCAACGTCATCCAGCCGCCTTCAGGCGGCTGTGTGTTGAAACGGCATACGACCGAAAAACAAAGCCTCTATCAGCAACCAGCCGCCTTCAGGCGGCTGTGTGTTGAAACGCGATCTGCAGTGTCTGCAAAGTATTTAGGAATAACCAGCCGCCTTCAGGCGGCTGTGTGTTGAAACAATCCTTATAAAGCCAAAAAGGCCGAAATAGCAGACCAGCCGCCTTCAGGCGGCTGTGTGTTGAAACGCCAGAAAATGAATTAGCCGATAATAATAAAATACCAGCCGCCTTCAGGCGGCTGTGTGTTGAAACAGCGGTTTATCGGTGCTGACGGGCATAAGGAAGACCCAGCCGCCTTCAGGCGGCTGTGTGTTGAAACCGGCCTCTACATAACCATCATACATCAGATTTTCCAGCCGCCTTCAGGCGGCTGTGTGTTGAAACGACAAAAAAGCCTTTGGCCTTTACAAGTCGGCAGAACCAGCCGCCTTCAGGCGGCTGTGTGTTGAAACTTCTACGTCGCCGAGTAGTTCTACAAGTGGAAGCCCAGCCGCCTTCAGGCGGCTGTGTGTTGAAACCCTGTTTGAAAGCTGTTGACCAACCGAACCGCCCCAGCCGCCTTCAGGCGGCTGTGTGTTGAAACAAGGCCAGCGTGGGCGCAACAGCGGCCGCAACAGCCAGCCGCCTTCAGGCGGCTGTGTGTTGAAACCAGATCGACATCTTTTAAAAGGCGATTACACACCCAGCCGCCTTCAGGCGGCTGTGTGTTGAAACGGACGACGTAATACGGATTGGCAGGCTTGGGGACCCAGCCGCCTTCAGGCGGCTGTGTGTTGAAACATGGCTTTAACGAAACGGTCAACGCACGCGACCCCAGCCGCCTTCAGGCGGCTGTGTGTTGAAACGTCATAAAACCGACCTTTCCCGACGGGAGCAGGGCCAGCCGCCTTCAGGCGGCTGTGTGTTGAAACAAGATTGTTTCTGCTACTACCGGCAAATCATCTACCCCAGCCGCCTTCAGGCGGCTGTGTGTTGAAACATCGACGATCTTTGTATCATCCCAGCCTATATCTCCCAGCCGCCTTCAGGCGGCTGTGTGTTGAAACCTGATTGGTTTTTGCGTGGGTCTAAACCGAGATAGCCAGCCGCCTTCAGGCGGCTGTGTGTTGAAACTTCGCTATAAAAATCTTTTGCTACGTCGCAACGTGCCAGCCGCCTTCAGGCGGCTGTGTGTTGAAACCACAACTCTGCCAGCTTGATACGGTTTCCACGACCCAGCCGCCTTCAGGCGGCTGTGTGTTGAAACTTGTTGGCCAGTACCTTGCTGATAGATTTGATAAACCAGCCGCCTTCAGGCGGCTGTGTGTTGAAACGATGACCGGAAGGCTTGGATTTCATCACAAGAAACCAGCCGCCTTCAGGCGGCTGTGTGTTGAAACAACTCTTCCGTTGCCCAAATATCAAAGCGGACGGCCAGCCGCCTTCAGGCGGCTGTGTGTTGAAACTTTGAGAGGTGTGCCTTGGTCACTATAACATGTACCCAGCCGCCTTCAGGCGGCTGTGTGTTGAAACTTGTTCGGTTTCGTAACAAATTCGGCCTACTTGACCAGCCGCCTTCAGGCGGCTGTGTGTTGAAACCCGGACACAATCCGGACAGGCCGGCCGCAGTATCCAGCCGCCTTCAGGCGGCTGTGTGTTGAAACAAAGGCATATGCATGTATCCATTAAACCTGTTGGCCAGCCGCCTTCAGGCGGCTGTGTGTTGAAACAATCAGAATCCACCGTATTCGGGGCACTTCCGGAACCAGCCGCCTTCAGGCGGCTGTGTGTTGAAACTTGTTGGCCAGTACCTTGCTGATAGATTTGATAAACCAGCCGCCTTCAGGCGGCTGTGTGTTGAAACATCAATGGCATCTTGGCAGGCGGCACGGTGCAGCCCAGCCGCCTTCAGGCGGCTGTGTGTTGAAACTCAGCTTGCTGGAGATATGGGCATGACCTTTGAGCCAGCCGCCTTCAGGCGGCTGTGTGTTGAAACAGCAACAAGTTTATATCCAGTAACGGGGAGTCACCCAGCCGCCTTCAGGCGGCTGTGTGTTGAAACAACCCATAAAACCAAAGTAGAAACCAAATCGGAACCAGCCCAGCCGCCTTCGGGCGGCTGTGTGTTGAAACAACAACTCGAGACCTTTGCAAAATTCCCCAAAATCCCCTAAATTCTCACCAAGACATTTAGGGGATTTCTCATGAGTACCTTCTTCCAGCAAACCGCCCAAGCCATGATTGCCAAACACATCGACCGTTTCCCACTGTTGAAGTTGGATCAGGTGATTGATTGGCAACCGATCGAACAGTACCTGAATCGTCAAAGAACCCGTTACCTTCGAGACCACCGTGGTCGTCCCGCCTATCCACTGTTATCCATGTTCAAAGCCGTCCTGCTCGGACAATGGCACAGCCTCTCTGATCCCGAACTCGAACACAGCCTCATCACCCGCATCGACTTCAACCTGTTTTGCCGTTTTGACGAGTTGAGCATTCCCGATTACAGCACCTTATGCCGCTACCGCAACTGGCTGGCGCAAGACAACGCCCTGTCCGAATTGCTGGAACTGATTAACCGCCAACTGACCGAAAAAGGCCTAAAAATAGAGAAAGCATCCGCCGCCGTCGTTGACGCCACCATTATCCAGACCACCGGCAGCAAACAGCGCCAGGCCATAGAAGTTGATGAGGAAGGACAAGTCAGCAGCCAAACCACACCGAGCAAAGACAAAGATGCCCGTTGGATAAAGAAAAACGGCCTCTACAGACTCGGTTACAAACAGCATACCCGCACCGATGCGGAAGGCTATATCGAGAAACTGCACATTACCCCGCCAATGCCCATGAGTGCAAACACCTGTCACCTTTATTGGAAGGTTTGCCCAAAGGTACGACCGTCTATGCCGACAAAGGCTATGACAGTGAGGAAAACCGGCAACATCTGGAAAAGCATCAGTTGTTAGACGGCATTATGCGCAAAGCCCACCGCAACCGTCCGCTGTCGGAAGCGCAAACCAAACGCAACCGATATTTGTCGAAAACCCGTTATGTGGTCGAACAAAGCTTCGGTACGTTACACCGTAAATTCCGCTATGCGCGGGCAGCCTATTTCGGGCTGATTAAAGTGAGTGCGCAAAGCCATCTGAAGGCGATGTGTTTGAACCTTTTGAAAGCCGCCAACAGGCTAAGTGCGCCTGTAGCTGCCTAAAAGGCAGTCGGATACCTGATTAATCAGGTATTCAAGGGGGATTAAGGGGGTATTTGAGTAGAATCAGTGGATATTTGAAATAAAAACAGCCGAAAATCTTTGTTTAGGTTTCGGCTGTTAGAGAAAAGGCTTTTTTGCAAAGGTCTCAACTCTTATTTCTCAACCGAGCTGGCGGAGTACCAGCCGCCTTCGGGCGGCTGTGTGTTGAAACTCTCTGGAGCAGGTGAGTTCTTACTGTTGTCAAAACCAGCCGCCTTCGGGCGGCTGTGTGTTGAAACGGTCAACACGAGTTGCCCCGTATCCATATACATCTCAGCCGCCTTCAGGCGGATGTGTGTTGAAACTTCAGCAACTACGAACTCTGCCGACCTATTCCGTCAGTCGCCTTTGGGTGGCTGTATGTTCAAATATTGTCTAAGCAGGCTACTTTTCTTTTGATCCTTCACTTTCTGAGGCTTTAGTGAAAGCAGTGGAGAATATTAGAAGCAAGTTATAAAGATTAATAAATAACAATGCCGTCTGAAAAAGTTTCAGACGGCATTTTTCTATTTACATGTTAAATTTAATATCATATTATCATTGCATGATATCAGTCTGAATTTTTTAGAATTTCAATATGAAACCCCTAATTTACTACGCCCATTCCGCGCAAGATAAACTTGGTAATCTCTTACCTTACGAACTTTGGCAAACCTTGCAAAGCCATTCGGTCAATGTTGGTGAAATGGCGGCGGAGTTTACTCAGGTATTCGGTGCGCAGGAAATTGCCTACCAGACGGGACAGCTTCATGACTTAGGGAAATATTCGGAAGCTTTTGACCACCGATTGCATGGCGGTCTTTCAGTTGATCATACTACCGCCGGAGCCAAAATTGCAAAAATGCTTGCTTTATAGAGAATTCCAAAGTATAAGCTGTTGTTCTCTTTCTTAGGCTAGATAACTTTAATTAATGAATTAAAAGGCAAAAATAATGGAAAATAAACAAACCAATTCAACCATCAAATCCCGTGCGGCGGTGGCATTCGCACCAAATCAACCCTTACAAATTGTGGAAATCGACGTAGAAATGCCACGCAAAGGCGAGGTGTTAATCCGTAATACCCATACTGGCGTGTGCCATACTGATGCATTTACGTTATCAGGAAGCGATCCTGAAGGCGTATTCCCTGTGGTGCTTGGGCACGAAGGTGCGGGTGTGGTTGTTGCTGTGGGCGAAGGTGTGTCAAGCGTAAAACCGGGTGATCACGTCATTCCTCTTTATACCGCTGAATGTGGCGAATGTGAGTTTTGTCGTTCAGGTAAAACCAACTTATGTGTCTCAGTGCGTGATACACAAGGTAAAGGTTTAATGCCGGACGGCACGACGCGTTTTTCTTATCAAGGCCAGCCGATCTATCACTATATGGGCTGTTCGACTTTCAGTGAATATTCTGTTGTTGCCGAAGTTTCATTGGCGAAAATCAACCCTGAAGCCAACCACGAACAAGTATGCTTACTCGGCTGTGGCGTTACTACAGGTATTGGTGCGGTACATAATACGGCAAAAGTACAAGAAGGCGACTCTGTTGCCGTGTTTGGCTTGGGGGCGATTGGTTTGGCTGTCGTGCAAGGTGCGCGTCAAGCTAAAGCCGGCCGCATTATTGCTATTGATACCAATCCTTCAAAATTCGAGCTGGCGAAACAGTTTGGTGCAACTGACTGTTTAAACCCGAACGATTACGATAAACCGATTAAAGATGTGTTGTTAGACATCAATAAATGGGGCATTGACCATACCTTTGAATGTATCGGCAACGTAAACGTAATGCGTCAGGCATTAGAAAGTGCGCACCGTGGCTGGGGACAATCCATTATCATCGGCGTAGCGGGTACAGGACAAGAAATTTCAACTCGTCCGTTCCAGTTGGTAACAGGTCGTGTTTGGAAAGGCACGGCATTTGGTGGTGTGAAAGGTCGCTCTGAACTGCCGAAAATGGTGGAAGATTCAATGAAAGGCGACATCGAGTTAGAACCATTTGTAACTCACACACTGACACTCGATCAAATCAATGAAGCCTTTGATTTAATGCACGAAGGCAAATCAATCCGCGCTGTTATTCATTACTAAGGTCCGCGATGAAACTGATTGAACAACATCAAATTTTTGGTGGTTCGCAACAAGTTTGGGCACATTATGCCCAAACGCTTCAATGCGAAATGAAATTTGCCGTCTATTTGCCGGATAATCAGGAGAATCGACCGCTTGGTGTGATTTATTGGCTTTCCGGTTTGACTTGTACTGAACAAAATTTCATTACCAAATCAGGCTTTCAGCGTTATGCTGCTGAACATCAAGTGATTGTAGTTGCCCCCGATACCAGCCCTCGCGGAGAGCAAGTGCCGAACGATGCTGCTTACGATTTAGGGCAGGGTGCGGGCTTTTATCTTAATGCGACCGAGCAGCCTTGGGCGACGAATTATCAAATGTATGATTATATTCTGAATGAGTTGCCTAGTCTGATTGAGGAAAAATTTCCTACCAATGGTAAACGTTCCATTATGGGACATTCTATGGGTGGACACGGTGCATTGGTATTGGCACTGCGAAACCGAGAACGTTATCAAAGTGTTTCTGCCTTTTCGCCTATTTTGTCGCCAAGCCTTGTGCCTTGGGGAGAAAAAGCCTTTTCTGCCTATTTAGGAAAGGATCGAGAAAAATGGCAGCAATATGATGCGAGCTTGCTCATTCAACAAGGCTATAAAGTACAAGGTATGCGCATTGATCAGGGCTTGGAAGATGAGTTTTTGCCAACACAATTGCGTACCGAAGATTTTATCGAAACCTGTCGTGCGGCAAATCAACCGGCCGATGTGCGCTTCCACAAAGGCTATGATCATAGCTATTACTTCATCGCCAGTTTTATTGGTGAGCATATTGCCTATCATGCGGCATTTTTGAAGTAAACCAAAGAAGTAATTCGTGAGTCAACCAAACGTTGGTATGAACGTTAATTTTTGATTTTTTATGAATGAATTATAAAAGGTATCGGATTGATGCCTTTTGTTTTTATTCACTATAAGAAAAATATTCTTTCGCAATATGATCAGGTTTCAGATAATGTATTACTTCATAAAGAAACAGGTGAAATAGTGAATGGTCCATTTGATATAGGGCATATTCCTGGATGGGAGCATAGAAGATTAGAAGAGGCTGCTAAAAAATTGGGTTTAACAAGACAGGAATTTAATGATTACGTAAATTCAAGACCCAACATTTTTTTAGGCTAGAGAATCGTTCTGAAAAATCGTAGTCATAGAAATGAGATGCCAGGTAAAGGTAATATCTTAGATATAAAACAAGATATGAGAAATTTTATGAATGGAGGAAAATAAGATGAATCTTTCTAAATTTAATGACTTGGATTTGGAAGAAAAAAATTGTAGAGAGTAATTTTAATAATGATCTTCAACTATTAAGAAAAAAATATTTTTTTAGAAAATAAATTATCAGATATAAAAAAAGTTACTAGCTTAGATAAATGGAATTATCTACATAGGATACTTTGCTATTCGGAACCTAAAGTAGAATTAATACAATTCTATATTGATAATGGCGTCGATGTTAATGCTCAAGATATATACGGAATGACTCCTTTGCATTATGCATTACGAAGTAAAAATGCTGAGGCGGCGATAGCGTTGCTCAAAGCAGGAGCAAATCCTAATTTACCGAACCAAGATGGTTTAATCCCTTTATCTATGATTGGATATATCCCAGAGAGATTGGATGTTTTAGAGCTTATGCTTCAAAAAGGGGCAAATGTGCATTACTTAGTAAATGAGGATGAAACCATTCTTGAAAGTTATAAACCTACAGCTAATGAGCCTCAATTAAAACCAATTTATGAATTAATGAAAAAGTATTCGTAGAATTTAATGTTTGAAAGTGCGGTCAATTTTCAAAGAGTTTTAGAACTTCTCAAAAATTGACCGCACTTTTGCTTTATAGGGTATCGTTAAAACGAGAAGCGTAATTCCGCATTAACATTATTCGCTTTGGTATCGTGGTTGTAAGCACCTTGATAGCCGACTTTCACACTCAATACTGGTGTAAACTGCGCTTGTAATGCGACACCTGTCGTGACCACATTTTTCAATTCTTTGCCATAAAGATTCGCGACACCTTGATTATTGATCACCAAGCTGCCTTCATATGGGTGGACACGGCGCATTGGTATTGGCTCTGAGAAACCGAGAACGTTATCAAAGTGTTTCTGCTTTTTCGCCCATTTTGTCGCCAATCCTTGTGCCTTGGGGAGAAAAAGCCTTTTCTGCCTATTTAGGAAAAGATCGCAAAAAATGGCAGCAATATGATGCCAATTCGCTCATTCAACAAGGCTATAAAGTGCAAGGTATGCGCATTGATCAGGGCTTGGAAGATGAGTTTTTGTCAACACAATTGCGTACCGAAGATTTTATCGAAACCTGTCGTGCGGCAAATCAACCGGCCGATGTGCGCTTCCATAAAGGCTATGATCATAGCTATTACTTCATCGCCAGTTTTATTGGTGAGCATATTGCCTATCATGCGGAATTTTTGAAGTAAACCAAAGAAGTGATTCGCGAATTGAACAAACGTTGGAGTGAACGTTAATTTTTCATGTTAACGAAAATAAAAGGCATCAATCTGATGCCTTTTATTTTTATAAATAATAATAAAAGTACTATTTAAATTATATATTTACTAGAATCAGCATAAGGAAGACTTTGCAAAACCTCCTTGCTTACTCTACTTAAATATCTCCCCATTCTAATCCGAATCGCTGTAAATATTTCCTTAATCGGTCGCTGTCATTGACTTTTGCCCTTTCTGTTCGGGAGACGTTGAACAATGCACGGCCGGCGGCGGCCATGTTGGGATGTTTGCGGCATTCGTCGATGACGTGTTGCAGTTGTAGTTTGTCGAACAAATCCAATGTGTCCCAATCGACTTTATCGGGGTAGTCTTGTGTTTTTTCAGACGGCCTTTTATGTAGGAGGCCGTCTGAAAAGGGTTCTTCCGACCATAACCATTTGAGGCGTTCGATTTCGGCTTGGACTTGTTCTACCTGTATCCTGCCTTGTGGTGCGAGTGTGGCCAAGCGCATGATGCTGGCGGCGAGGTCGCGGAAATTGCCGCGCCATGGTGCTTGGTTGGAGTGTGCGAAGTCGAGGTAGGCGGTCAGGGCTTCTTTGTTGAAGCGGGTGGTTCGGCCGAGTTCTTGCGAGGCTAGGGCGAGCTGGTGTTCGACGTTGGGCTCGATGTCTTCGCGGCGGTTGGCGAGTGCGGGTAGTGGGTAATTCCAGATGTTGATGCGGGCGAACAGGTCTTCGCGGAAGCGTCCGGCGCGGATTTCGTGGCGTAGATCGCGGTTGGTGCCGGCGATGAGTTGGAAGTCGCTTTTGACTTCGCTGTCGCTGCCGACGGGATAAAAGTGTTTTTCTTCAATGGCTTTGAGCAGCATGGCTTGCTCGTCTAAACCCAATTCTCCGATTTCGTCTAAAAACAATACGCCGCCGTCGGCAGTTTTCAGATAGCCTTCACGTTTTTCTGCGGCGCCGGTAAAGGCGCCTTTTTTGTGGCCGAACAGGGCAGATGCTGCACCGTCGCCGCGAAGGGTGGCGCAGTTTACATCGACAAATGTGCCTTTAATCAGATGGCGCGCTTTTTTCAATTCAAAAATCCTGCGTGCCAGCATAGATTTGCCTGCACCTGTGGGGCCGGAAAGTAGAATGGGGGAAGGGGAGTTGAGCGCGACTTGTTCGATTTCGGCAATCATGCGGTTGAAGGCGGCGTTTTGGGTGGAAATGCCGCTTTTCAGGTAGCGCACTGCGTCGTCGCGTACGGCGGCAAGGCGTTCTGCCAGTACGTCATAACGAGCCAAGTCCAAATCGATGATTTCATAACTACCGACATTGCCGTCCTCCATACTGCGTCTTTGGTTTTTGGGTGGAGCGGTTTGTAACAGTACGCCGGGGATTTGACGCGATTCCACCAATAAGAACAGGCAGATTTGGGCAACGTGTGTACCTGTCGTGATGTGGGTAAGATAGGTTTCTTCTTCTGTATCAAATGGATAGCTCGCCGCCCAATCGTGCAGCTTGGTATAAACTTCGGAAAAATCCCACGGGTTTGCCAGCTCCATAGGCACAAGATTGACGACTGTGTGCGGCGACACCTGCTGAATATCGGCTTTTACATGATCCGCCAGCTCGCTGTATTTCTCCGCATAAAACAGCTCCATACGGTCAAGATGAAAATCCTGACGCTGATTCATGGCGACATTCGGTCGCCACTTCAACCAACGGCCCTGACCGAAACCGCTGTCCAACACCGTGCCGAGAAAGCTGACGGCGACTTGTTTTTTGGGGATAGTATTCATGTTTCAGACGGCCTTTAAAATGTTTTCTAAGATAAATGCGCTGTAATCATCGCCAAAATGCAATTTGAAATCTGTATTTCCACTGAAGGTAATACATTTTGGCACAGGTGTTTGTCCAAGTTATCACATTGCACCATCTATTCTTATATATCTTATTTTCTATATAACTATCTATAAATATATTTTTTTAGTATTCTACGCTTTTTTTGGCGATAAAAGCTACTTTAAAAATATATTTTCTTTATATTCAATAAATTAAAAAAATTATTTTTTTATAAAAAAATTTTTATTCTTGGCACGCTGTTGGCTATGTTGTGAATGTAACGATACAGTAGATGCTTCGGGAAATACAGTTACCGGAGAAAAATTTTCCGTAAATTTAGCTGCTGTGTGGTTACAGGGCGAATGCCAACAAGACTACATTTGGATTAACAGGTTCGAATCCTGTCTCGTCTAATAGACGTTGAACGTCTTGTTTAATTAGTCGCCCACCCTTTTTCAATATGGCAGGCAAATGCCTGGGGAAACTACAACATGGATATCCTTATGTCGCAGGTTCGAGTCCTATCTCTGTTGTTCCAAATAGCAGAGTAGCTCAGTTGGTAGAGCCAAGGCATGTTTCCCTTAAAAACTTGTTGCGTGCCATATTACTTTTACGGCAGCAGGCGGATGCTTGAAGAGAGTAAATTAACCTTTCACGTTAAAACCGTTTCTCTTCACTTTTATCCGCTACGCTGCCCTCATTCGAGGCCGTCTGAAATATTCGGATGGGCTGATATAAAAACCGTTTTCGGTACATTCGGCAAATGCCGGAGGAATTACAGCCTGTAACGCTCGAGGTCGCGGGTTCGAATCCCGTCTCTGCCGCCAACTATGGCAGAGTAGCTCAGAGGATAGAGCGCGTAAAAATTTCTCCACTCTTCGTTGCCAGATGTGCCGCCCCTTATGGGCGAATGCCATTAGGATTACATTCCTTTTCTGCTAAAACCTGAATGATCCTAGTAAATCTAGTCGCCCTACGGCAGTAGGCGGATGCCCGGAAGAGAATACATTAGCTTTCAGTTAAAAACGCTTCTCTTCATCTTTAGCCGCCACACTGCCACCCATTCAAGGCCGTCTGAAAAACAAAGCTAAAACAAGTTCAGACGGCCTCAAACCAACAATATGAAAGAAGATGAAAATGGCTAATACTAACTTGTTTCAATCGATTAAAAACTGTTTTACTAAAACCGATACCTATAATGAAGCAGGCGGCATCGCCTACACGCTGACACCCAAACAACAGCTGGCACAGCTTGCCGCTACCGGTTGTCTGAACAATACCTACTATGCCGATGCACAAAGTCAGCTTGACCAAGTGTTGAAATTGGCAGAAAGCCTGGATGCCGAGTTTATCGCCAAAACTGCCGTATATGCCCGTCAAAAAGGTTTTATGAAAGATATGCCTGCGCTGTTGCTTGCCGTGTTGGCGCAAAAAGACGTGAATATGCTCGCCCGCGTATTCGACCAAGTGGTGGACAACGGTAAAAATGTTGCGTAACTTCGCACAAATTATCCGCAGCGGCGCAGTCGGCAGAAAATCTTTCGGCAACCGTCCGAAAAAGCTGATGCAAACTTGGCTTTTGACCGCCACCGAAAAACAACTGTTGAACGCTGCTATCGGCAATTCGCCGTCGCTGGCAGACGTGGTCAAAATGGTGCATCCCAAACCGCGTGAAGCATGGCGTGCCGCATGGTTTGCATGGCTGATCGGCAAACCGTACGACCGCGAAGCATTGCCGCCCATTACCCGCGCTTTTGAAGACTACAAACAAAGCCGAGAAGGCGCATTGCCCAACGTTCCTTTCCAAATGCTCACTGCTTTAGACTTGAACAGCGGCGACTGGGCGCAAATCGCCCGCAACGGCTCATGGCAGCAGGTTCGTCAAAACCTGAACACTTTCCTGCGCCACGAAGTGTTTGCGAAAAAGCAAAAAAACATCAAAATGGTGGCAGAAAAACTGCGTGACGAAACCGCCATTACCCGCGCCCGCGTGCTGCCTTATCAGTTGCTGACTGCCTATCAGGCTACATCTGAACAAATGCCGTTTGAAATCCGCGAAGCCCTGCAAGATGCGATGGAAACCGCCGTACAAAACGTACCGGCAATCCAAGGCAAAGTCGTGGTTTGCCCGGATGTCTCCGGCTCTATGCACAGCCCGGCTACCGGCTATCGCGGCAGTGCGTCCACCAAAACCCGCTGCATCGATATTGCCGCGCTCGTGTCCGCCGCCATGTTGCGTACTAATCCGCAAGCCCGCGTGATACCGTTTGAACAAATCACGGTAAACGTGAAGCTCAACCCGCGCGACAGCATCATGACCAACGCCGAAAAACTCGCCAATATCGGCGGCGGCGGAACGGCTTGCAGCGCACCGCTTGCCATGTTGAACCGTGAAAAAGCCGACGTGGATTTGGTCGTCATCGTGTCAGACAATGAAAGTTGGGCAGATGACAACCAAGGATGGGGCGCAACAACCAGCCTGATGAAAGAGTGGGACATTCTGAAACGACGTTGCCCAGAAGCCAAACTCGTTTGTCTGGATATCCAGCCCTACACCAAGGCTCAAGCACGAAACCGTCACGATATCTTGAACATCGGCGGCTTCTCCGACCAAGTATTCTCCCTGATCGGTTCCTTTGCCGAACGAGGTATGGGTACAGATTTCTGGGTAGAAGAGATTGAGAAAACGCCGTTGGCAGTTGTGAACTGAAGCTAAGGCCGTCTGAAAAAAAGGGTAGAAATATTTTTCAGACGGCCTATTTATTCAGGACAAGCTGAGAAAAAGAATAAGGAAACAAAATGCAAAAAAATTTATCTTAATCCGCGGTCATCAAGGTTCGGGAAAATCGACGTTTGCCGAACAAAAAAAGCCGCCGAATTTAAAAGCGCAGTATCAGGATGCGGAAGTTGTCCGTATTGAAAACGATTTGTTTATTACCGATGAATACGGTGAATATCGTTGGTCGGGCGAAGCAGTGGATAAGGCGCAGAAACGCGGCAATGCCTTGATGACTGAAACTTTGAGACTTGGACGCCAAAAATCCGAATCGAAATATTTTTGATCATTCATTCCAATACCAACCAAAAAGCTTCGCGTTGCCGTCATTTATTGGATCAGGCGGAGAAAAGCGGTTTTGAAACAGAGGTCTACCGACTGCACAATTTCTATCCCAACCTGCACGGCGTAAAAGAGCATGACGTGTTGGCGGCGTATATCAAGTTGAACCAAAACCTTGTGGCAAACGAAATCCACATCGAGGCCGTGCAGCCGGCAAATGCGGAGCAGTTAGAAAAAAATCGAACAGATGCAGGCTATCGAGCATAAGCCGCTGGTGTTTGATGAAGCGCAGCAAACCTTTGTGACCGATCACTATCTGCAACACGGCAGCCGCAACTTTACCGCCAAAGCATCCAAGCGTTATCCTGAATTGCGCGTGTTGAAATACGCCCGCAGCGTGTTCTATAACAACCGCTTTGATGATGCTTTGCTGGAAATGCGCGGTTTGATTATCGACGCGCATAATCGAATCATCGTGCGCCCGTTTAAAAAAAGTGTTCAATTATTCGGAACGTATTGCCAAAGGCAGCCGCTATCCGATCAGAATCAGTGACGAGAGATTGGTGGACGCAGTGGTGAAAGTAAACGGCTTCCTAGGTTGCTGCACTTTCGTCTCGCTTTCAGACGATCATCCGTCTAAAGGCGCGGCGTTTGATGGCAAAGTGCTGTATTCGACTACCGGCTCGCTTGATAGCGCGTTCGCGGACATGACCGCCGCACACTGCGCGCAATACGAAACCCTGTTCCGCGCTTATCCGAACCATACTTTTTTATTTGAAATCACAGACGCGAAAGACGTACACATCATCCGTGAAGAGTTGGGCGAAACCTTAATCGGCTGCATTGATGTAGCGACCGACCGTCAGTTTAGTGAAGCCGAATTGGACGAAATCGGCAAACAATACGGCATCCGCTGTCCAGAAACGCTGAAAAACATCACGTTCGGCGAGCTGAAAGGCCGTCTGAAAAATGTGGAACACGAAGGCTTTATGGTATTTGATGCCCAAACCGGCGAAATGCTATTCAAACTCAAATCGCCGTATTACCTGATTTCCAAGTTTTTAGGACGAAGCAACGAGGGCAATATCGGCCGCAAACTCGACAAACGCCATGTTGATGAAGAGTTTTACCCCTTAATCGACTACATCCACGAGCATCAGGAAGCGTTCAACGCTATGCCGGAATTGGATAAGGTTGCGTTTATTCAAGCGTTTTTGAAGCAGTTGTAAGGCCGTCTGAAAAAATGCTATATGCTTGTGTTAGTATGACGATGGCGGATGGAGTGTTTCATCTGCCATACTTTTAGTGAATAAGGAAAAACAATGAAAAAAACAAGTATCGTTAGGAAACTGATGCTCGCCATCGCTATGCTTCCGTTAGCTGTTCAAACTGCGCAGGCTGAGGAGTTTGGGTCTTTCGGCGCTCCGCCTAAAGGCTTCAAAGTCGGCTATCAAACCGCGCAAAATGGTGTGACATTGATAGAACTTGTGCCGCAGAAACAGACTGTGGAAGACTGGACGCAAATGGTCACGCTACAATCCATGGCAGGTATGAAACCGGGTGTTGAGCAGTTTTTCGGCAATCTTTCAGCCTCATGGCAGAATGCCTGTCCGCAAAGTAGTGTCAACCCAATAACGGCAGGTGAAGAAAACGGCTATCCATTCGCTTTGGTGATGTTGTTTTGCGCCAACAATCCGCAAACCAGCAAACCTGAATTTACTTGGATAAAAGCCGTACAGGGTAACGAAGCTTTGTACGTGAAGCAATATGCTTTCCGTTACGAGCCGACGAAGGCCGAGTTGACCAGTGCCGTCATGCATTTGCGCAATTTACGCGTCTGCGACAACAGCGCAGGACATCCTTGCAATAAAAAAGGAAAATAAGCATTTAAATATTTTCAGACGGCCTTACCGGTTTTGCTAAAGCGAAACGTAACAAGGCCGTTTGAAAATATATGGAGCAACACGTATTTATTTTCCGCGTTCATACGCTTCGATTTCGCCGACTTTAGGCGCATAGCCGCTGCTTGTGTCATGGCGCAAGTCCAACCAGATATCGACCAATGCCCAAGCGGCCGGGGCGGCAATCACGTTTTGCCCCATACATAAAACCTGAGCATCATAGTTTTCCACCGAGCCGCGGAGCGTGAGTAAATCATGCGCCGTTGCCGCCCGTATGCCGCGCACTTTATTGGCGGCGATTGCCGTGCCCACGCCGGTACCGCAAATCAACAGCGCACGGTCGGCGCGTCCTGCCGCGACTTCTTCGGCCGCGGCAAACGAGAGTTGCGGATAGGTTCTTTTTGGTGAGGATAAATCGACCAAGCTGCTGACGCGCGTGTCGTTTTGCAGCTGCGCTTTGAGCGCGTCTTTCAATATTGCGCCGTTAGCCGGCGCGGCAATAACCAAACGCATAAAAACTCCTTGAAGCACACAATAAACATTATTCAGCATACGCCCACGCGTGATACGATTCAAGCTTGCAACGCAGAGAGCACGGCATGAGCAAAACCTACTTCACATCCGACCTACATTTCTCACATAAAAACATTGCCAAATTCTGCCCGCAATTTCGACCGTTCGATAACGTGGAGCAGATGGATGAATTTTTAATCCGGACATGGAATGAAACCGTTACGCCTGAAGATACGGTGTACAACTTGGGCGATTTTTCCTTTGCCCAAGACCATAAGCAGATAGAGCGCGTTTTGTCGCGTTTGAACGGGCAACATCACTTGATTTACGGCAATCATGATCATGTGATTCGGCAGCATGCCGATTTTTCCGCAGCCAAACCAAGCATGACGGCCATCCGCTGCTGTCGTCTATACGGCCGTATTTGAAACTTAAATTGCCGGAAATTAAGAATACGCTGGTTCTCTTTCATTATCCGATTCAGGAATGGGACGGCTGCTATCAGGGCTGGTATCACTTGTACGGCCATTTGCATGACAGGATGGCGGAAATCAAAGGGCGTGCTTTAAATGTCGGATTCGATTTGCACGGTCGCTTTTTGACGGCGCAAGACGTAGATAAGTTTTTGTGTGATTTGCCTAAAATTTCGTATTTTGGCGAAGTTGGCTTTAAAGCCAAATCGCCGGAAGAAGCGGCAGAGCTGGTGTCTCGGAAACTGGCGCAGTTAAATCAGGTATAATTTCAGACGGCCTTTGCGGATTTCCGGCAAAGGCCGTCTGAATATCAATTTCCCATTTTTGAGTGATACATGGAAAACCTTTTGGCTTACTTACTACAAAAAATCAGCCTCCCCAATCAAACCGGCAAGGACAAATCATGAGCGGTAAGCCTTTGAAGTATCCCGTTTCCGCTTTGGTCGTTTTGCATGATAAAGACGGCAATATCCTGCTGATTGAACGCACGGCGCCGCAAGGTTTTTGGCAGTCGGTTACCGGCAGTTTGGAAGAGGGTGAGCGCATCGAAGAAACCGCATGGCGCGAAGTATTGGAAGAAACCGGTATCCGCCTTGCAGACGGACAGCTGGAAAACTGGCACGACAGCACCGTTTATGAAATCTATCATCACTGGCGCCATCGCTATCCCAAAGGCGTGTTTGAAAACCGCGAACACATCTTCTCCGCCGAAATTCCGCGCGATATGCCCATTGTCCTGCAACCGGATGAACACGTTGCCTACGGTTGGTTTGGTGCGGAAGAAGCGGCGGAAAAAGTGTTTTCCCCTTCCAATAAACGCGCAATTTTAGAATTGGTCAAAAGGTTGAATGCCAAAAAGGCCGTCTGAATACGACAGTTTCACATTTTCAGACGGCCTTGGGTTTGCTATACTTTCGCCGTTTGACTCTCTTTAAAATCAAAGGAAACCATCATGGCAGACTTCAACAAAATCCTGACCCCGGGCGACGTGGACGGCGGCATCATCAACGTTGTCAACGAAATCCCTGCAGGCAGCAACCACAAAATCGAATGGAACCGCAAATTGGCCGCTTTCCAACTCGACCGCGTTGAACCGGCAATTTTCGCCAAACCGACCAACTACGGCTTCATTCCGCAAACTTTGGATGAAGACGGCGACGAATTGGACGTATTGCTGGTTACCGAGCAGCCTTTGGCAACCGGTATTTTCCTGGAAGCACGCGTTATCGGCGTGATGAAATTCGTTGACGACGGCGAAGTGGACGACAAAATCGTCTGTGTTCCAGCTGACGACCGCAACAACGGCAACGCCTACAAAACTTTGGCCGATTTGCCGCAACAACTGATCAAACAAATCGAGTTCCACTTCAACCACTACAAAGACCTGAAAAAAGCAGGTACTACTAAAGTTGAATCTTGGGGCGATGTAGAAGAAGCGAAACAAGTCATCAAAGAATCTATCGAACGTTGGAACAAACAAGCCTAATCGGTTTGTCCCGTCCAATATCAAGGCCGTCTGAAAGCAAAGTTCAGACGGCCTTTTTATGTTTCAAACCAATATAACAAAATCGTCTTTAAAACAAACAAACCATTCTTTCTCATTTTCAGACGGCCTCATTAAAGTAACGCCTATATCAAAAATAAGGAGTGCTTCAATGACTGCTACCACAACCGACCCACGCGCCAAGCTGCCTGAGACGCCTTTGTCCGGCAACGAGGCCTTGAAAGAGCGCAGCGATTATCTGCACGGTACGATTAAGGAAGAGTTGAAAGACGACTTTACCGGCGGCTTTACCGCCGACAACTTTCAGCTTATCCGCTTTCACGGCATGTACGAACAGGACAACCGCGATATCCGTGCCGAGCGTACCGAACAAAAACTTGAGCCCTTAAAAAACATGATGTTGCGTTGCCGTTTGCCCGGCGGCATCATTACGCCGAAGCAGTGGCTGGGTATCGACAAATTTGCCGGTGAAAATACGATTTACGGCTCAATCCGCCTGACCAACCGTCAAACCTTCCAATACCACGGTATTCTGAAAACCGATTTAAAACAGGCACATCAGGCATTGCACAAACTAGGTCTCGATTCCATTGCCACAGCCAGCGATGTCAACCGTAATGTGTTGTGCACCAGCAATCCTGTGCAAAGCACGTTGCACCAAGAAGCCTATGAATGGGCGGCGCGCATCAGTATGCACCTTCTGCCGCGCACGATGGCATATGCAGATGTGTGGCTGGACGGCGAAAAAGTGTTCACGACCGAGCCGACCGAGCCGCGCAATAAAGAAATTGCCGATGAGGTCGAGCCGATTTTGGGTAAAACCTATTTGCCGCGCAAATTCAAAACCGCCGTCGTGATTCCGCCCGATAACGATGTGGACATTCATTCTAACGACTTGGGTTTTGTGGCGATTGAAGAAAATGGCAAGTTGGTGGGCTTCAATGTATTGGTCGGCGGCGGCTTATCCAGTGAACACGGCAATACTAAAACCTATCCGAACACTTCTTACGAATTCGGTTTCGTTCCGCTGGAATACACCCTCAACGCCGCCGAAGCTGTTGTCAGCACCCAGCGCGACTGGGGCAACCGCAGCGACCGCAAAGCTGCCCGTACACGCTATACGCTGCAACGCGTCGGCGTGGATGTGTTCAAAGAAGAAGTAGAAAGGCGCATGGGCATTAAGTTTGAACCCATCCGCCCTTACGAATTTACCCATCGCGGCGACCACATCGGCTGGGTACAAGGGCATGAAGGCAACTGGCATTTGACTTTGTTTATTGAAAATGGCCGCCTGCTCGATTATCCCGGCAGACCGTTGAAAACAGGTATCCGTGAGATTGCCAAAATCCATCCCGGCGACTTCCGTCTGACTGCCAACCAAAATCTGGTGGTTGCCAATGTACCGCCCGAATTGAAAGACACGATTGATAAAATCGCCAAAGAGCATGGCCTTATCAGCAAATCGATTACCATCCAGCGTGAGAACTCAATGGCCTGCGTTGCCTTGCCGACTTGCCCGCTGGCGATGGCGGAGGCCGAACGCTTCCTGCCGACATTCTCCGATAAAATTGATGAAATGTTCGCCAAATATGGCTTGGAAGACGAATACATCGTTTTGCGCGTAACCGGTTGTCCCAACGGTTGCGGTCGCGCCATGCTGGCGGAAATCGGTTTGGTCGGTAAAGCAGTCGGTCGCTACAACCTCTACGCAGGTGGCAACCGTGAAGGCACACGCATTCCTCGTCTGTTTAAAGAAAACATTACCGAACCTGAAATCCTTGAAATTGTCGAAGGCTGGGTGGCCGATTGGGCGCAAAACCGACTCGATGATGAAGGCTTCGGCGATTTTGCCGTCCGCACCGGTATCGTCAAACCTGTATTAGATGCACCTCGCGATTTCTGGGCATAATGCATACAACCAGATCCACAAGTCTGCAATAAGAAAATAGAGAAAACCAAAGGCCGTCTGAAAATCTGATTTTCAGACGGCCTTTTATATTGTGCGTATTTATATCAAAGATGGAATATAAACCGAATCAGCGGCGACGGCCAAAGCCTCGGCCCATGCTGGGGCGGCGGTAGTTGGAAGGCTGACGCGTAGTTTCGCGGTAACGCTGTTGCTGCTGGGCGTTTTGTTGTTGCGCATTTTGCTGTTGGGCACGCAGGGTGCGCGTATTCAGCTGTTGGCTGGTGCGTCCGTTTGGACGTGCGGTTTGATAATAGTTGGCACGGGCTTGACGGGCAATCGGGCTGTTTTGATTGCGTGCCTGTGTGAATTTGTTGGCCAATGCGTTACCGATAAATGCACCGGCTGCCGCGCCCACCAAGCTTTGCAGCAGCCAGCTGCCGGTGGATTGGTCGTAGATATATTGTTGGCCGTCTGTACCGGTTACCGGTTGGCCGTTGTTGCCGTTGGCTTGTGCCTCGGCAGGAATGGTGTCTTTCACGGCTTCAGGCGTGAGCTGGTAAACCGTATTGTCTTCTTGTTGGCCGTTTTGTTGTGCCAACTGTTGTTGTAATGCTTCGATTTGTTTTTTTGTTGCTGCTCAAGCTGCGCCTGGGTATTGTCTTTGCAGGCAGCGAGGGCAAAAGTGGAAAGGGCGGCTAAGGCAATCAGTTTTTTCATTGTTTTTCCTGAGAGGGGTTTGTCTTTGCCGAGATTTCGGCGGAGTGTGCTTGCCTAATATTAAACCATTTCCCTGTTTTTCAAGTGGTTTTACAAAATAATATTGGAAAGTTGCGCTGCAAATGCACGGCTGTTGGCAGCCAGATTGCCCAGTGCAGGCATTTCGTGTTCGGTTTCGATAATCAGCAGGTTGACAGGGCGGCGGGTATGCAGGGACATTTGCATTTCAGCGGGAGAGAAGGGCATGTGGTGGCGTTTGGCAAAAGCTTCGGCGCGTTTGTTGGCGGTTTTGAGCATAGGCAGCAGGGTAATATCCAAATGGAAACGGCGTACGCCCAAAACCAAAATACGTGCTGCGAAGAAATCCGCTTCATCAGTAAAAATGCTGGGGCTGCTTTGATTGAAGTCGTGGCGCTCTGCGGCAATCAAAGTCGCGATGGTGCGCACTTGCGGAATCAGGGCTTCGCTGATGAGGCTGTCAGGCGAATCTGGCAAAGTGTGCATGTTGAGCATGCTGTGGTGGCTGTTGCTGTCAACGACCATGCGGCAGGTGTGTAACATTTGGGTTTGGCTGTGGATTTTAGTTGAAGCGGTCATGGCTGTATTCCTTATTTCTTAAAAATGGGTGGATTTAAGCGGCCATGGTGGGTATAAAAAAAGCCGCTCAAATGAGGCGGCTCTAATTTGCGTATTTTCAATTTGGTCTGTTTCAGACAAGCGCAAAAAAGTACCGCACGTTTGTGTGGTACCAATAGAAGAAAGTAGCAGAGCGTTGCGCGGTTTGCATGATGAAAATACGTCTTTAATGTATAAAAGAATGAAACGTAGTTTAAAACAAGAATGCCAGTAATTTCAATATCCAATCGACAAAACCCACCAATAAATCTACAAGTTGTTGTAATCCTTCCAATTTATTTTCTTTCGAGTGAGTCAAATTTGCACAATTATAATGCAAAACCGGGTGAATTGATAACAATCCGAGCTGGCTCTTAAAAAGACCGTCTGAAATTCAGCTTTCAGACGGCCTTTATTTTTGTTTATCCAATCAATAAACGTCGCGTTGGTAGCGTTTGTCTTCGCGCAGGTCGTTGAGATATTCTTCGGCTTCGTCACGGCTGAGTTTGCCTTGGGTTTCGATAACTTCGATCAGGGCGTTTTCGACATCGCGCGCCATGCGTGTAGCGTCGCCGCAGACGTAGAGGTGTGCGCCTTGTTGCAGCCAGTTCCAAACTTCGGCGGCGCGTTCGGCGATTTTGTGTTGGACGTAGACTTTGTGTTCGCCTTGGCGGCTCCATGCGAGGTCGGCGCGGGTGAGGAGGCCGTCTTTGCGCCATTCGCTCCATTCGAGTTGGTAGAGGAAAAGTCGTCGGCCAGGCGTTGGTTGCCGAAGAAGAGCCAGTTTTTGCCGCTGTCGCCATTGGCTGCTCGTTGTTGCATAAAGGAGCGGAAGGGGGCGACACCTGTGCCTGCGCCGATCATGATGATGGGGGTATCGCCGTTTTGTGGCAGGCGGAAGTTGGGGTTGGGTTCGACAAAGACGCGGACTTCGCTGCCTTCTTCGAGGCGTTCGCCTAAGTAGCCGGATGCTGCGCCGGTGTAGGTGTGGTCGTGGTGGTCGAAACGGACGACGCCTACGGTAAGGTGGACTTCTTCGCCGACTTCGTCTTGTGCGGAGGCGATGGAGTAAAGGCGCGGGGTTTGTGGGCGGAATAGGCTGTATAGGGTTTGTGCATCCAGTGGGTGTGGATGGGCGGCAAATACGCCGACGGGCGGTGTGGCGGAGAGGTAGGCGTCTAGTTGGGCTTTATCTGTGGCTATGGTTTTGAGTTCTCCGTTGTTTGATAAATCGGCGTATTGTTGGACGAAGGCGGGTGTGTTTGGGTAATGTCTGCGGATTCGGTCAGGGCGGTGCGGATGTCGGTTTCGCGGCCGTCTGAAAGTTGGATGGTTTCGCTGCCGGTCAGTTGGTTGAGGTTGAGGATTTCTTGAACGAGGTCGGCGGCATTAAGCGGCCATACGCCGAGCGCGTCGCCTGCCTGATAATGCAGACCTGAGCCGCTGAGGTCGATTTCGATGTGTTCGACGTCTTTCTCTGCGTCGCGAGAGGTGATTTTTTGGCGCACGGATAGGGTGGCTGTGTAGGGTTTTTCTTTGGTGTACACGGTGCCGCTGCTTGGTGTGGCTGAGCCGTTTGGTGCGACGGTTGTACTTGGGCTTGTTGCTTGGGCGGCTAACTCGGCCACTTTGGGTACGACGGCGGCAATCCATGCGTCGGCATCGGCTTGAAATTCTAAGTCGCAAATGCCCAAGTCGTTCAGACGGCCTGCACCCAGTTCGGCAAATTTGGCATCAAAGTCTTTGCCTGCTTGGCAGAAGTTGGGATAGGAGGAGTCGCCAAGGCCCAAGACGGCAAAGGTCAGTTTGCTGAGATCGGGTTTCTTTTTGCCGTAGATGAATTTGTACAGGGGCAGGGCTTCTTCGGGCGGTTCGCCTTCGCCTTGGGTGGAGGTAACCAAAAGCACGATGTCTTCGTCGGGCAGGGTTTTGCTTTTGAAATCGCCTGCGCTGCTGAGGCGGGCTTCTACGCCGGCGGCTTGAAGTTTGGCGTGTAAGGATTCAGCAACGCTGCGGGCATTGCCGGTTTGTGAGGCGGAGAGGACTAATACGCGGCGGCTGACTGTCGAGGCGGCTGCTTGCAGGGCAGATGGTTCGGCTGCTGCTCCGGATACGCCTTGGCTTTGCGCCCAGCAATAGCCGGAGAGCCAGGCAAGTTGGGTGGGGGATAGGGCAGAGAGTTGGACGGAGAGTTCGGGTGGAAGCGGATTGGCTTGGCTCATTTGGATTCCTTTGTTGGACGGCTATAACCGATTGTTTGAATAATGGACAGTCGCCACTTTAAACAGGCCGTCTGAAAAAAGGAAAGAATGCTTGGTTTTAATTTAAGATGATTTTGTTATATTCGGGAAGGTATTAGGCCGTCTGAACAAGCATATTCAGACGGCCTTGGATTGGATAGAAACGAGATTTTCAGTTTCCGCTGGAGAGTTTCATCACTACGACGCCGGAGATGATGAGAAATGCGCCGAGCCAGCGGCCGATATTGGCGGCATCGTTGAAAAATACAACTCCCACTAAAAATGCCCCTGCCGCGCCTATGCCTGTCCAGACGGCGTAGGCTGTACCCATCGGAATACTTTTTTGGGCAAGGTAAAGGAGGTATCCGCTACCGGCGATGCAGGCAAAAGCGGCGGCAAAGCCATGCCAGCGGTAGCCTTCCTGTTGTGCCAGCTTTAAGCCCAATGGCCAGCCGATTTCCAGCATACCGGCTAAGATTAAATAAAACCAACTCATAATATATCCTGATAGTGTGTTAAGGTTTCAGACGGCCTTGGAAAGATTGTTTTCTTCCGAGAGTTCAACGCGTTGTCCGATATCTTTTAAATTGGAGTATTGTTCGACCAAGCGCGGTACATCGTCCAAGCTCATTGCAAACATCCATAAATAAGTGCTGACGGAATAGATATGGCCGGCACTGCCATAGCCTTTAAGTGTCATGTGTATAAAGGCGAAGCCGAACAATATGCTCATCGCTATGCCGATACTGAGATAGCCTAAGGCTTCGCGGTTGGAAATCAGCACGCGTAGTTTGGCAACCCAGCCGTAGTGGCGGTAGAGCTGATGTTCGTTGCCGTCGCGGATAAAGTGATTGTCGCGTTCAAGCCGGTTGTTTAAACGGAAATATAGATTTTCGCTGATGGCGGCAAAACGCGGCAGCAACCATAAAAACAGGGCAAGTATCGCGACAGCCAATACGCCCACCCAAAACTCTAATATCAGCAACATCATACATGCACCGAAGATGGAGACCAGCGAAGTAGCAGCGATGGGCAGGTGTTCTTCAAAAAAACTGACAAACTCACGCGATAGGGCGACGCGTGCGGTAATGGCGGAATGCGGTACTTCTCGTTTGCGCTGTTCCAAAACGACCGGGACGGCTATCTCAGTATAGATCTGGGTAAATGTGCGCGTATCGGCTATCCTGCGGGCGGCACCGATTATCCACATCAATAAAACCACCACACCATACAACATTGCCTGCCAGACGTCGCCTTCCATAACGGCATTAATCGCCCAGCCGCCAAATACGGGATATACCAGCAAGAGTAGATTATCCAAGCCGACGAGAGAGAAGGTTGTGATGAGTTTGCGGCGGTGTGTTTTGCCGATGTGTTTCAGCATTTTCCACATGGTTGCTCTCCTTATTTAGTATTAAGGGTTTGCGCCATTAATTCGGTCAATGCGTCCAAATCGGCAAACAGTCGGGCTGCACGTTTTTTTCACCGAAGGCGGTAAAAAAATTCGTTTGCTGAATTCCTGCATGTTTTTGCACCAATGGTGCGGCAGATTCCTTGCCTTGCTCGGTCAGCGACAATAAGCGTTCGCGTTTATCTTGTTCGCTTTCGTAAAATGTCAGCAAGCCTTGTTCCGCCAGCGTTTTGCATGTGCCGGAAACAGTTTGCTTGGGCAGGCTCCATTCTTCGCCTATGTGTTTTTAAGTGCGGCTGCCTTCGGTGGCCAAGGTGTAGAGAACGGCGAAGGTATTGTAGTTGGTGTTTTGCTGTTTAATCCATTGGTCAAATGCGCTGTCTATGTGGCTGATACGCATGCCGAGTTGGTCGAGCTGATTCATAAATTGGTCTCAATATTGACTAATTGGATGCGGATTATAGTCATGTTTAGGACTAATTGCAAATAGAGGGCCGTCTGAAACAATCATTTTCAGACGGCCTTGAAACCGTTAAAATAATTAATGTAGAAACGATATATTCAAATTACGATAAACCTAATAACATCTTCAACACATACGCCATGATTCATTTCTTATCTCAAAACATCTCCTCTAAACAAGCCACTGCCATCGGACTGCTTGCCGTTGCCTTGTGGAGCTTTGTCATTTCTCTGATACGCTCTTTGAGCCTGCATATGGGGGCAGTGGGCGGCGCGGCAATGATGTACACCCTGTCCACCGTATTGATTTGGCTGATTTTCGGCCGACCGCATTTGCGTAATTACAATCGCAGCTATCTGTTTTGGGCGAGCGTGTTTTTTGTCGGCTGCGAACTGTGTTTGTCGCTCTCGGTCGGTTTTGCGCAAAACGCGAGACAGGCGGTGGAAATCGGCATGGTCAATTATTTGTGGCCGACGTTTACCATCGTCGGGGCGGTATATTTCAACAAACAGCCGTCAAAATGGTGGATAGTCATCGGCTTTGTGCTGTCATTTTTGGGGATTGCTACTGTATTGGGCGGCGATGTCGGCTTGTCGGTTTCCGGTATTTACCACAATGTCCGCACCAATCCCGGCGGCTACATCATGGCATTTGCGGACGCAGTGTTTTGGGCGGCATATTGTACGCTGACGGCGCGCGTGAAAGCGGAAGGCAGCAGCGTCGGCTTCTTCTTTGCGCTGGTGTCGATACTGTTGTGGATAGAGTATTTTCTCAGCGGCGCGGATACGTTGAATTTTGATGCCGTATCGATCGGCTATGCCGTTGCCGCTGCAGCTTGCATGGGCTTGGGCTATGCGGTGTGGAATATCGGTATTTCACGCGGCAACCTGACCGTATTGGCAGGCGCATCTTATTTCATTCCAGTGTTGTCTGCGGTGGTGTCATCGTTTGTGATTAGCGCGCCTTTGTCCATGACGTTTTGGCAGGGTGCGGGGATGGTGTGCTTAGGGTCGATTGTGTGTTGGTTGGCGACCCGGAGAAAACAGATGGTGTGAGGCAATATCCCATAGCTTCGCGATATAACGAAAACAGCTTTTTTAACAACCAAACATTCTTTCCCATTTTCAGACGGCCTGTTTAAAGTAGCAGTCAGTTTGAGAAATCACGAGAAATGGGAAAGAATCATGACCGCAGCTTCCGCTCCGCTTTTACGCTTCATTACCGCCGGCAGTGTCGATGACGGCAAATCCACCCTCATCGGCCGCTTGCTCTACGACAGCAAAACCTTACTGACCGACCAGCTTGACAAGCTCAACCGCGCTGCTGAAAACGGCGAAACGCCCGACTTCGCCAGCCTGACAGACGGCCTTGCCGCCGAGCGCGAACAAGGCATTACCATTGACGTGGCCTACCGTTATTTCGCCACGCCCAAACGCAAATTCATCATTGCCGATACGCCGGGACATGAGCAATACACGCGTAATATGGTTACCGGCGCATCGACTGCCGATGCTGCTATTGTTTTGGTTGATGCTACACGCGTCGATTTTTCAGGCAACGAACCTGTCCTTCTGCCGCAGACCAAACGCCACAGCGCGATTCTGAAACTCTTGGGCTGTCTCAACATCATCGTCGCCGTCAACAAACTCGACCTGCTCGACTTTGACGAAGCCAAATATCAAGCCATTACCGAGGCTTATCGCAAACTGGCGGAGCAAATCGGCCTCCAAGCCCAAATCCACTTCCTGCCCATCAGCGCCTTGAAAGGCGACAATATCGTCAATGCAAGCAGCCAAACTCCGTGGTATCAAGGTTTGCCGCTTTTGCCTTTGCTTGAAAGCCTGCCCGTCAACCGTCAAAATGCCGCCGACCAAGCCGCGTACTTTCCCGTACAACGTGTGGCGCGCCAAGACGGCAGTAGCAGTGACGACTTCCGCGGTTATCAAGGCAGATTGGAAGCGGGCCGTCTGAAAGTGGGCGATGAAGTTAAAGTTTTGCCCAGCGGCCATGTTGCCAAAGTTGCTGAAATCTACAATGCCAACGGTAAAGCCGAATCTGCCGAAGCAGGGGAAGTGTTGACTGTCGTTTTGGATACGGACATCGATATTTCACGCGGCAACAGCATTGTTTCAGCCGACAGCGCTATTGTTCCCGAACAACAATTTCAAGCCGCGCTTTGCTGGTTTGACGATATTCCGCTCAATCTGCGCCGCAAATATTTGCTGAAACATACGACCCAAACCATGCCCGTAAAAATCAGCGAAATTGCCTATGTTTGGGACGTGAACACCCTTAGCCGCGTCGAATCTGCCGAAACGCTCAAGCTCAACGACATCGGCAGCGTCAGCTTCAAAACCCAACAGCCTCTTGCCGCTGCCGCATACGAAGACAATCATGCACAAGGCGCGTTTATTTTGATTGACGAAGCCACCAACCATACTGTCGCGGCTGGCATGATACGCAAAGTCAGCGAAACAAACAGTTTTGAAATTTAAAAGAAAAGTTGCAATAAAAAAAGGCCGTCTGTTGTTCAGATGGCCTGTTATTTTATCCAAGTCGGAAATGCTTATGCGCCGTAAACCGGATATTTATTGCACAAAGCAGTCACTTGTTCGCGGACTTTGGCGAGGTTGGCTTTGTCTTCGGGATTGGCCAAGACATCGGCAACCAAGTTTGCCAATACGCGCGCGTCGGCTTCGTTAAAGCCGCGTGTGGTCATGGCGGCGGAGCCGATGCGGATGCCGGAGGTAACGAATGGTTTTTCTGGATCATTCGGAATAGCGTTTTTGTTGACGGTAATGTGTGCTTTGCCCAAAGCGGCTTCGGCGGCTTTGCCGGTGATTTTCATCGGTTGCAGGTCAACGAGGAAAACGTGGCTTTCAGTACGGCCAGAAACGATGCGCAAACCGCGTTTAACCAACTCTTCCGCCATAGCGGCAGCATTGATTTTCACTTGTTTTGCGTATTGTTTGAACTCAGGTTGCAACGCTTCTTTAAACGCTACTGCTTTGGCAGCGATAACGTGCATCAATGGACCGCCTTGCAGGCTTGGGAAGATGGAAGAGTTCAGCGCTTTTTCGTGGGTATTATCACGGCACAAAATCACACCGCCGCGAGGGCCGCGCAGGGTTTTGTGGGTGGTGGTGGTTACGAAGTCGCAGAATGGCACGGGGTTAGGATATTCGCCGCCGGCAATCAGACCGGCGTAGTGCGCCATGTCGACAAAAAGGTATGCGCCGACTTTATCGGCGATTTCGCGGAATTTTGCCCAGTCGATTTGCAACGCGTAGGCAGATGCACCGGCCACAATCATTTTAGGTTTATGTTCAAGAGCCAAGCGTTCTACTTCGGCATAATCGAGAACTTCGTTTTCATCCAAACCATAAGTAATGGCGTTGTAGAGTTTGCCGGAGATGTTGACGCTTGCGCCGTGGGTCAAGTGGCCGCCGTGTGCCAGAGACATGCCCAAAATAGTGTCGCCCGGTTTCAAAACAGAAGCGTACACAGCTTGGTTGGCTTGCGAGCCGGAGTGCGGTTGGACATTGACATATTCTGCGCCAAACAACTCTTTAGCGCGGTCAATCGCCAATTGTTCGACAATATCAACGTATTCACAGCCACCGTAGTAGCGTTTGCCAGGATAGCCTTCAGCATATTTGTTGGTCAATTGCGAACCTTGGGCTTCCATAACGGCACAGCTGACGTAGTTTCAGAGGCGATCAGCTCGACGTGGTCTTGCTGGCGCTTGTCTTCTTGGGCGATGGCTGCTGCCAAATCGGGGTCATATTGTGCGAGGGTAACGCTTTTTGAAAACATGTTCTCGATTCCTTTGTGATGGGCTGAAAATATAGGATGGAGTGCTGCGAATTGGTTCAAGATGAACTATTTTTCTTGCATTGTCAACAATTGTGTCGGGCGTTTGGTTTCAGATGGCCTGAGATTGAAGGGTTTATTTGAAAATATCATCTTGTTTTAAATGAAAATCCATTTTTTCCAGAAGTGCGACCAAATCGGCTTCGGCTTGGGCGGCTTTAAGATTTTTTGCCAGTTCTACTAAGGCTACTGCATTTAATCGTTCTTTCTCCAGCCGTAGGGCTTCTTCGCTGAAAATTTTGATATTGTCTGCCGATTCGGCGGTATCTATTTTTTCAAATGGATAAAATGATTCTTCGTGCACGGCCAAACCGTCGGGTAAGGGGGCAGCATGGTTGAAATCGGCATCATTGACCGGCATCCATGAAGGATGGTTTTCAAGCAGGATAAATTGTCCGTCCATGCCGTTGATATGACGGAATAGGGTGGTTCGGCCATTGTGTAAACGCATAGGCCCGATTGTATGCCCAAGTCGGCAAGCCGTCTATAAAGCCGTTTCTTTCTATTTTGGCGCTAACTTATGTTGATATTATTAATTTTGATGTAAAACAGTTTCGACTTAAAAAAGACTGGATAAAACGCCCGTGTTTGTTATAATGAAGCTAAAGATTGATTCGTCCTAGTTTTTGACAGCAGTACTTTTTTATTTAATTAACAAGAGAGGAAAACAAAATGTTTCCAGAATATCGCGATTTGATTTCTAAACTGAAACAAGAGGATGCACACTTTGCCCGTTTGTTTGACGAGCACAATGAGCTGGACGATAAAATCACCGGTTTGGTTAACAATCCTGTTACCAGCGGATCCGAAGAGATTGAAGAGCTGAAAAAAGCCAAACTCAAACTCAAAGACGAATTGTATGCTATTCTGCAAAAAGCAGCAGGCAAATAATTAAGAATTGAATAAGGCCGTCTGAACGGTATGATAGAAATCTCGGATTTCGTTTCATGCCGGTTCAGACGGCCTTTTTAGTTGTTTGGTATTTTGTTATTTCTATTAGCACAATTTAACTTTAATTGTAAATCACTCTTAATTGCATTGAAAACTCTGTTAAGTTTATTTAAAATCCAAAATAATTTTCATTTTAATTTTAAACAAACAAAACCAAGAGAAACAATGCAATGAAAACATTCACACTCGCCATTTTGCCTTTGGCGTTAATTAGTGCATTCTCACACGCAGCTGAAGAGAAAGCCGTTGAGCAGGCTGAAGTCGATACCGTTTACGTTACTGCCGAGAAGCAGTTGCAACAATCGCTCGGCGTATCGCGTATTTCTAAAGACGACATCGATAAACGCCCTGTAGCCAATGATATTTCCGAATTTGTCCGCACCATGCCGGGTGTCAACCTGACCGGCAATACGGCAACAGGTCAGCGTGGCAACAAACGCCAAATCGACTTGCGCGGTATGGGTCCTGAAAACACTTTGATTTTGATTGACGGCAAGCCGGTCAATTCGCGCCAGTCCGAGCGTATCAGTATGCGCGGTGAACGCAATACGCGTGGTGACAGCAACTGGGTGCCGGTTGAAGAGATTGAATCCATTACCGTCTTGCGCGGTCCGGCGGCAACACGTTACGGCTCCGGCGCGATGGGCGGCGTGGTCAATATTGTCACCAAAAAAGTGTCTAAAGAATTTAAAGGCCAAGTCAATCTTTACGCCAATCAGCCGCAAGACAGCAAAGAGGGCGCAACCCGCCGTATCGGCTTTAATTTGAGCGGTCCGATCATTCAAGATACTTTGGGCTTCCGCATTTACGGCAACCTGAATAAAACGGATGCAGATGCTGCCGATATTAATGCCGGACACGGCAATGACAGCGCGGCCGGTGTCGAAGGCGTACGCAATCAAAAGACATCGCAGGCCGTCTGCAATGGAAAAATCAGCCCAGCGCAAACGCTGATTTTTAGACAGCAGTTACAGCCGTCAGGGCAATATCTACAACGGCGATACGCAAAACAGCAATCCGCGTTCTGCTTTGGTTAATTCTTTGGCCGACAGCAAAGCCGAAACTGCCCGTTTATACCGTTCCGCTTATTCTTTAACGCATGATGGCGCATGGGAATGGGGCGATACCAAAAACGTGATCAGTTATGAGCGCACGGTCAACAGCCACTTGCCTGAAGGTTTGGCCGGTGGTCCGGAAGGCAGCTACTACAGGCTTGGATTTTTGTTCAAAGCCGTCTGAAAAAAACCTGCGTTTCAGCAGCGAAGCGAATATTCCTTTTTAAACTTGGTGTTGATAACGTATTGACTGTCGGTGCGGAATTTACCGACAGCAAATTGGATGATCCTGCTTCCAATACTCAGGGATTTAAAGACCAAGGTAAAACCGATGCGTTTAACGGTATCTCCGCAACGCGCGGCGGTAAGGCTTCGCAACGCAACTGGGCTGCCTACGTTGAAGACAATATTTCGTTGACCGACAAAACCCATCTGATTCCGGCCATCCGCTTCGACCACAACAGCGACAGCGGCAGCAACTGGAGTCCGGCTTTGAACTTCTCGCATCAAATCGGCGAAAACTGGTTGGTCAAAGGCGGTGTTGCCCGCGCGTACAAAGCGCCAAACCTGTATCAAACCAATCCTGACTTTATCCTGTACACACGCGGTCAAGGCTGTCCGCTCAATGCGCCGAACAGCGTGCGTTGCTATTACATGGGCAACAACAATTTGAAACCTGAAACCAGTATCAATAAAGAGATTGGTCTTGAGTTCAACAAAAACGGCTGGCAGGCTTCGGCGACCTATTTTCATAATGCGTACCGCAATAAAATCGTGATCGGCGACCAGCTTATTGCCACCAGCAATATCGGCAACTGGCTCCTGCAATGGGAAAATACGCCGAAAGCGACTATTTCGGGTATCGAAGGCAACTTGGTGATTCCGTTGCATGACACACTCAAGTGGAGCAACAATTTTACTTACATGCACAAATCCGAAGATTATCAAGGCAATCCATTGTCTTTGGTGCCGAAACACACCATCAACAGCACATTGTCTTGGACGCCGAACGAACGCTTTGATGCCAACCTGACCTTTACCCACTATGGCCGTACTAAACCGCGCGGCGTAGCGATTAATAGATTGGAACGAGACGGCAATCCTCGTGCAGGCGTGGCAGCGTTGTCTTCCGAACACAGCCAAACCCAAGTCGGCTCTTACGGCATTTGGGGCATCAACGCAGGCTACAACTGGAACAAACGCGTGGCCGTCCGTGGCGGTATCAGCAATCTGTTTGACAAAAAACTGTATCGCACAACTGCCGGCGCACAAACTTACAACGAGCATGGCCGTGCCTTCTACGGCAGTTTGAAAGTATCGTTTTAAGTAGAAGCGTATTAAATCAGGCCGTCTGAAACGGTGTGAAATGAAATCTAGGATTTCTGACACATGGTTTCAGACGGCCTTTTCGATTTTAAATTTAGAAGTATTTGTTGTTACGGAATTTGCTTCACTTTCTTAAAAAGTAAAAAGGGCGACACTCGCCGCCCTGAGAATACAAACTGCTTATTCGACCCAAGTCACCATTTCTTCAATCGGTTTGCGTGATTTTTTGGTGATTTCTTTGGCACGATAGCCGAATGTTGCCGCTACGGATACGCCCCATTCATTGGCATCAAACAGGCCTTCTGCCGCCAATACTTCGTTCATTTTGTCGTAGTTGAAGCCTTCGATTGGGCAGGAATCGATGCCGATGGCGGCTGCGCCTGTGAGCATGTTGGCTAAAGCAATATAGGTCTGCTTGCCGCTCCAGTCGAAGAGTGCGCGTTGGTCGTCGGCAATTTTAATATCGGTTTCTTGGAAGCTTTTGTATCTTGCCAACGCTTTTTCCAGCTGCTCTCCTTGCAGGCCCCTGCGTTCGGCAGCACTGTGGAAGAACGGGGTATCGTAACGGGCATTTTTCTTGGCAAGGATAATCACCAGATGGCTGCAGTCGTCCAGTTGGAATTGCATCCCCCAGCTGAAAGGCTTGATTTTCTCTCGCAGCGCTTTGTTTTGAATCACCAAGAATTTCCATGGCTCGGAGCCGACAGAGCTGGGCGAGAGGCGGGCAAATTCTAAAATTGCTGCAAAATCTTCTTGGCTGATTTTTTTGTTGGGATCGTAATAACGGGTGGCGCGGCGATTTTCGAATACTTGCAGCATTTGTTCGCGTGTAATTTGATTCATCTGGTTTTCCTAATAAATGAAGATGTTATTCCAATATCCGGTTTCTTCTGAGGCATCATTACCGGCATAACCTTAAGGAGGAAACAGGCTGGGACAACACCATGTTAAATCAATCCTGACGGTCAGGCTATCTTTAAATTCTGAATTTCGCAAAAAAATTCGATAAATATCAATATCAATATCAATATGAAAAGGCCGTCTGAAACTTTAAACATTAAAGTTTCAGACGGCCTTTGATTTCAAATCCTGATTACAGATGAGGATTCATCAGGTTTTCCGGGGAGAGGATGCGGTTGAGCTCTTCTTCGCTCAACAGGCCGCGCTCCAATACGACTTCGCGCACGCCTTTGCCGGTTTGGGCGCAGATTTTGCCGACCAAGTCGCCGTTGTGGTGACCGATGTACGGATTCAGATAAGTCACCAAACCGATGGAGTTAAAAACGTAACGTTCGCAGATTTCGCGGTTGACCGTAATGCCTTTGACGCATTTGTCGGACAGGTTGACCGCGGCGTTGCCCAAGAGGGAAATGGTTTCAAACATACATTGGGCGATGACCGGCTCCATAACGTTCAGCTGCAACTGACCTGCTTCGGCTGCGAAAGTGATGGTGGTGTCGTTGCCGATGACTTTGAAGCAGACTTGGTTGACGACTTCGGGAATCACGGGATTGACTTTGGCAGGCATGATGGAAGAACCGGCCTGCAATTCAGGCAGGTTGATTTCTTTCAAACCGGCGCGCGGACCGGAAGAGAGCAGGCGCAAGTCGTTACAGATTTTGGACAGTTTGACGGCTGTGCGTTTCAATGCGCCATGTACCATCACATATGCGCCGCAGTCGGAGGTCGCTTCGATCAGGTTTTCAGTCAGTTTGCAAGGTAGGCCGCTGACTTCGGAAAGTTTCTCAACGACCAAAGCCGCATAGCCTTTAGGGCGTATTCACGCCCGTACCGATGGCAGTGGCGCCGAGGTTGACTTCAAGCAGCAGGGAGCGGGTGCGGTCGAGGTTGAGGATTTCTTCTTCCAACAACACTTGGAAAGATTGAAACTCTTGGCCGGCAGTCATCGGCACGGCATCTTGAAGCTGGGTGCGGCCCATTTTCAAAACGTCTTTAAATTCTTCGGCTTTGTCGGCAAAAAGCGTTTTTCAGGATGGCCAGTTTGTCGAGCAATTCGCCGATGCTGTAATACACGGCAAGGCGGAAGCCGGTAGGGTAGGCGTCGTTGGTGGATTGGCTGGCATTGACATGGTCCATCGGATTGACGATGTCGTAGTGGCCTTTTTCGTGACCCAAGACTTCCAATGCGAGGTTGGCAATGACTTCGTTGGTATTCATGTTGACCGAAGTACCGGCGCCGCCTTGATAAACGTCGGACGGGAATTGGTCGAGGCAGCGGCCTTTGACCAATACTTCATCGCAGGCTTTTTCGATGGCGGCCGCGATTTCCGGCTTGATGGCACCCAATGCGCCGTTGGCTTGCGCAGTGGCTTTTTTAACCATGACCATGCTGCGGACAAATTGCGGTACGTCGGAAATTTTTTGTGTGGAAATTTTAAAGTTTTCAATGGCGCGCAAAGTATGGATGCCCCAATATACTTCAGCAGGGATCTCGCGGTCGCCCAATAAATCGTGTTCGATTCGTACAGTCATTTCTCTTACCTTCTCGTATAGTTGTGTTGGTGTGCATTATGCGTTTGGAACATTAGCCCAGTTCGGCAAGATTGTCCAGTTAATAAGGCTTAATCGTCAGGATGAAAGCGCGCCGCTTCGCGTTCCTTGGCAACTGTATCTTTGTCTTTCAGCTTCGCGCCCAGGCCCAACATTTTTTCGTATTCGGATTGCGGCGTGCCGTCCTCTTGCATACCGAACGCGCTGGCATTGACCCAGAGGGCGAGTAGGGAAACGATAATGGCGAAAAAGCCGACGATATACCAAAACATTTTTTTCTTCCTTGTGTGTCTGCGGGTGCAGATTGTTGTGGTTTGTAAAGATGTGAATGTAGCACAAACGCGGTTGGGTTTAAATTCTTCTCCCGCATCCTTTCATTGATTTACCTGTAAGTGTTTAGAAAGGAAAAGGCCGTCTGAAAAGTAAGACTTTTCAGACGGCCTTGAGGCTTTGGTTGGGAAGATTAGCCGCCGCATGCGCCGCAGCAACCGCCTTCGCTGTGACCGCCGCGTTTTTCTTCGTTGTTGATAACGGGTAGTTCGGTTTCTTCGGTTTGCTCTTTTTTATCTTCAGGCAAATCGTTTACTTTGATTTTGTTTTCTTCGGCCATGGTGCATCCTTTCAATGGATTGAGGAGTGGAAAGATTCATAAAGATAGCATCTTTAAGCGGATAAACCAAGCAGCACAAATCTGCCTTGTGATAATACCATGACTTGGAACAATAAATTTGCTTGTAAAAGCGTTAAGGCCGTCTGAAAAAATCCAAAGAGGAGTGTTGGTTTTTATGGTTTGAAATGGCAACAGAAAGATTTAAGAATGCTTGATTTGAAGGGATAAACTGACATTGATTTCAAAAAACAATACAATGTTATCATCATCTGGAAACAGCCAATTTATCGGAGTATATATGTATTCACACCACAGCGAACGCCATTTCAGCGACCGCAACAACTGGCTTCGGGCAAGCGTATTGGGTGCCAATGACGGCCTGATTTCCACTGCCTCGCTGTTGACGGGCGTAGCCGCTGCCACGCCAGATTTCCAAACCCTGCTGTTGACGGGCGTTTCTGCGCTGATTGGGGGCGCGGTGTCAATGGCGGCGGGGGAGTATGTTTCAGTGTCCAGCCAATCGGATACGGAAAAAGCCGATTTGCACAAAGAACGCTACGAATTGGCAAATAATCCTGATGCAGAGTTGGAAGAGCTGACGGGAATTTACCGCCGCCGCGGTTTGTCCGATCCGCTCGCCGCAGAGGTAGCCAAAGCCTTGATGGAACACGATGCACTCGCCGCCCACGCGCGCGACGAAATCGGCATTACCGAAACCTCTGCCGCCCGACCCATGCAGGCCGCGCTGGCTTCTGCCGCTTCATTTGTGCCGGCGCAATTTTGCCTTTACTGGTCGCGTTGACAGCTTCTACCGCCATTGTTCCGGCCTTGGCAGTTTCCACTTTGTGCGGACTGGCCGGACTGGGCTATGTCTCCGCCAAACTTGGCGGCGCACCTGTCGTTCCCGCCGTTTTGCGTGTGTGCCTATGGGGCGTTGCGGCATTGGTGATAACCGGATTTATTGGAAAACTGGCGGGTGTGGCCGTCTGAATGTAGGGCCTTATATTCTTTTAAACCTGTATCCAGTAAAATTGAAAATCTATTTGATCGCTAAAGGCCGTCTGAAAATTTTTCAGACGGCCTGTGGTGCTTGTATTTACTTATTACAAACTGTTTTGTCATGACTTATCCGATTCCCAAACCCCGTGAAAAATCCCGTTGGCTCAATCTGTCTCAAGGTTCGCTGCCCTTGGCTTTGGCGCGTTATCTGCCGCATAAGCAGCTCAAGGTTGTTTTGACCCAAGATGCGGAACAGGCACTACGCCTTCAGACGGCCTGGCTGTTTTTCCGTCCGCACGATACGGCAGTGTTCCTGCCGGACTGGGAAACGCTGCCTTACGAGCGTTTTTCGCCGCATCAGGATTTGGTGTCGGAGCGCTTGTCGGCATTGTGGCAGATTAAAAGCGGCGCGGCGGACGTGCTGTTCGTGCCGGTTGCCACGGCGATGCAGAAGCTGCCACCCGTGCCGTTTCTGGCGGGGCGCACGTTTTGGCTGAAAACGGGGCAGACTTTGGATATAGGTCGTCTGAAAACCGATTTGGTGGATGCGGGCTACAACCATGTTTCCCATGTCGTCGCGGCGGGCGAATTTGCCGTGCGCGGCGGAATTGTCGATTTGTTTCCGATGGGCAGCGAAATGCCGTACCGCATCGATTTATTTGACGATGAAATCGACAGCATCAAAACCTTTGACACCGAGACGCAGCGCACCATCTCGCCCGTTTCCGAAATCCGCCTACTGCCGGCGCACGAATTCCCCACCGACAGCGAAGCGCAAAAAATCTTCCGCAGCCGCTTCCGCGAGGAAGTCGATGGCAATCCGAACGATGCCGCTGTGTACAAAGCCGTCAGCAACGGCCATTTCGGCGCGGGCGTGGAATATTATCTGCCGCTTTTTTTTGAAAACGAGCTGGAAACGCTGTTTGACTATATCGGCGAAGATGCGCTGTTTGTTTCATTGGGCGACGTTCACGCCGAGGCAAACCGCTTTTGGAGCGACGTCAAATCGCGTTACGCGATGGCGCAGGGCGACGAAACCTATCCGCCTTTGCTTCCACAGCATTTGTATCTCTCTAACGATGTATTCGCAGGTCGTCTGAAAAACTACGGACAGGTGCTTCCCGATGTTTCCGGCAAAGAACACACCCTGCCCGACCTTGCCGTCAACCGCCAATCCGACGAACCTTTGCAGGCATTGAAGGATTTTCAGACGACCTTTGACGGGCGGATTTTGCTGTGCGCCGAAAGTTTGGGACGGCGCGAAACCATGCTCGGCTTCTTGCAGCAAAACGGCTTGAAAGCCAAACCTGTGTCCGACTGGCAGGGCTTTTTATCGGCACACGAGCCGCTGATGATTACGGTCGCGCCGTTAGCATACGGATTCAAACTGGGCGGGCCGCAATCCCCGAACCAACAGCAACCCACTCCCGCCTCCGAGGGAGAAGGCAAAACGGTTACCGACCAAACCGAATTTTCCGCAGCCGCAACAAACCCTCTCCCTAGCCCTCTCCCGCAGGAGAGGGAACAAAGTGCCGCCGCCGTTTCAGACGATCTGAAAACCGAAAGCAGCCTGTACCCCATCGAAAATAGTCTGCACGGGCAAATCCAACAGCAACCTGCTCCCTCCCCCGTGGGGGAGGGTTGGGGAGAGGGCAAAGCGGTTGCCTCTCAAAGTGCCATCGCCGTCATCACCGAATCCGACCTCTACCAATACGTCGCCCGTTCGCGCGTCCACAACCGCCGCAAGAAACATGCCGCTGTTTCAGACGGTCTGTTGCGCGACCTTGCCGAAATCAATATCGGCGACCCCGTCGTGCACGAGGAACACGGCATCGGGCGGTATATGGGCTTGGTAACGATGGATTTAGGCGGCGAAACCAACGAAATGATGTTGCTCGAATACGCGGGCGAAGCGCAGCTTTATGTGCCTGTTTCGCAACTGCATTTAATCAGCCGCTACTCCGGCCAGGCGCATGAAAATGTCGCCCTGCACAAGCTCGGCAGCGGCTCGTGGAACAAGGCGAAGCGCAAAGCCGCTGAAAAGGCGCGCGACACCGCCGCCGAGTTGCTCAACCTCTACGCCCAACGCGCCGCCCAATCGGGGCACAAGTTTGAAATCAACGAGTTGGACTATCAGGCGTTTGCCGACGGCTTCGGCTACGAGGAAACCGAAGACCAGGCCGCCGCCATCGCCGCCGTGATTAAAGATTTGACGCAGGCGAAACCGATGGACCGCCTTGTGTGCGGCGATGTCGGTTTCGGCAAAACCGAAGTCGCCCTGCGCGCCGCGTTTGTAGCGGTGATGGGCGGCAAACAGGTCGCCGTACTCGCCCCGACCACGCTTCTGGTCGAGCAGCACGCGCAAAACTTCGCCGACCGCTTCGCCGATTTCCCCGTGAAAGTTGCCAGTCTTTCGCGTTTCAACAATAGCAAAGCCACCAAAGCCGCGCTGGAGGGCATGGCGGACGGCACGGTCGATATCGTTATCGGCACGCACAAATTGGTTCAGGACGACATCAAATTCAAAAACTTAGGTTTAGTCATCATCGACGAAGAACACCGCTTCGGCGTGCGCCAGAAAGAGCAGCTCAAACGCCTGCGCGCCAATGTCGACATCCTCACCATGACCGCCACGCCGATTCCGCGCACCCTCAGCATGGCGCTCGAAGGCCTGCGCGACTTCTCGCTGATTACTACCGCGCCCAGCCGTCGCCTTGCCGTCAAAACCTTTGTCAAACCCTTCAGCGAAGGCAGCGTGCGCGAAGCCGTTTTACGCGAACTCAAACGCGGCGGACAGGTATTTCCTGCACAATGAAGTGGATACGATTGAGAATATGCGCGAGCGTCTGGAAACCCTATTGCCCGAAGCCCGCATCGGCGTGGCGCACGGACAACTGCGCGAGCGCGAGCTGGAGCAAGTCATGCGCGACTTTTTGCAGCAACGATTCAACGTGTTGCTCTGTTCCACCATCATCGAAACCGGCATCGACATTCCCAACGCCAACACCATCATCATCAACCGCGCCGACAAATTCGGGCTGGCGCAATTGCACCAACTTCGTGGGCGCGTCGGCCGTAGCCACCACCAAGCCTACGCCTACCTGCTCACGCCCGAATACATCACCAAAGACGCAGAAAAACGCCTCGACGCCATTGCCGCAGCGGACGAACTCGGCGCAGGTTTCACCCTCGCCATGCAGGATTTGGAAATCCGCGGCGCAGGTGAAATCCTCGGTGAAGGACAATCCGGCGAAATGATACAGGTCGGCTTCACGCTCTACACCGAAATGCTCAAACAAGCCGTGCGCGACCTCAAAAAAGGTCGCCAGCCCGACCTCGACGCACCATTGGGCATTACCACCGAAATCAAATTGCACAGCCCGGCATTATTGCCTGAAGACTACTGCCCTGACATCCACGAGCGCCTCGTCCTCTACAAACGCCTCGCCGTCTGTGAAACCGTGCAGCAAATCAACGCCATACACGAAGAACTCATCGATCGCTTCGGCCTGCCTGAACAACCCGTCAAAACCCTCATTGAAAGCCACCACCTGCGGCTTGTGGCAAAAGAACTGGGCATCGATGCCATTGATGCGACCAGTGAAGCGGTAACGGTAACCTTTGGCAAAAAAACAACAATGTCGATCCAACCGAAATCATCCTGCTGATTCAGAACGGCAAAAAAATATCGCCTTGCCGGAGCGGATAAGCTGCGATTTACCCTCAGAGATGGAAAAATATCGAAGTACGGATTAATACGGTGAAGAACGTATTGAAGACTTTGAAAGAAAGGGTGATGGTGAAGTAAGGATGGAGGAAAAAAGGTCGTCTGAAAACCTGTTGTCAAGTTTTCAGACGACCTTTGGGCTGACTAAGCAATGGTTATTGGCGTTTTGCGCCGTAGCCGCCAATCATGTGTTCGCTGCCGTCTTCTTTTTTCAAACCGTATGTACCGCCGATTTCTGCGGCAGACGGACCGAAGAATTTACCGCTCAAATTACCTTTCAAACCGGCTGAAGCAGCTTCGACCTTGCCGAGGAAGAGGTTACCGTTTTCCCATTTTGCTGAACCTTTCATGTCGTATTTCGCATCGGCTTTGGTTACACGGTGGCCGTTAGCGTCGAGAGAATGGAATTGGGAATTAGCAGTCTCAAAGCGTACGCCTTTCAAGCCAAAATCGACAATAGCTTTAACATCGGCAGTCAGTTGACGGCTTTGATCGTCTTTCACAACGTAGGCTGTGGTCAGGCCGTTGTAAGTTGCTGTGCCGCTGGCAGGGAGGGCCGTAAACTTAGTTTCGTCCCCCAAGCTTTGATAGCCGAATGCGACATCGTTTTTGGGATCTTTATAGAATGCAAAGGTTTGGTAAGCCCAGCCTGCCGCCGCAGGGTCGTGCATGACGATTTGCGTACCATTGGTAAATTGGATGACATATACGCCGTCAAAGCGTTTGTCGAAGACGAGATGTTTGCCGTCTCCTGCAGTCAAGTTTCCTTTTCTGAAATATGCTAATTTATCTGCCAAGTTTTTGGCATTATCTGCCATTGCAGGACGTAAATCACGCAGACGGCTGTCCAAGTCGGTCAATTCGTCGATTTTCGTCTGTGCTTTTGCGATGGCTTCCGGATCCCCCTTTTCTTTGGCTGCTTTCAAGGCTTCTTTAGCTGTTTCGATTTGCGTACGCAATTCGGTAATTTTTTCGTCGATGGAGGCACGCCCATTGATAAAGTTTTTACTGTCCCCATCGATTTTTCCGTCTTGCGAGCCTCCGTCGCTTTTAGTGTTTCCGCCTGAAAATACCTTCATAATCAACGAGTATGGAGTAGTCCAGTTGACTTGCGAGGCATTTTGGTTGGTAATTACTACGCCGTCTAATTTCACTTCATCATTGTTTTTAAAGTCTAAAGAACTGATTAAGCCGTTTTGATTATTTTCTTTGTTGTCCGTATGGTAAAGGTTGCCTGTGTAGCCGTTTCCATCGGCTGTTCTAGTAAGGCGCAACTGAACATTCGGATTACCTTGTTGTGCGCTTGCTGAAGAAATAAAGCTGGTGTGCAGCGGGGTGTCGAGATTTAAGGTGGGAAGCGAGGCTTCGTCTTTCAGTTCTTCAAGTTTGTCGGCTTTGTTGCTGAGAGAAGGAGTCTGGGCTGTGCTGTTATCGTTATTAGCATTGCCGGTATTTGCGTTGTTATTGTTGCCGGTACCACCATTTTTTTTTAGGGCTGCTGCTACCAGCAGTATTGGTTGAGCCGGTGGAAAGTGCTGCGTTACCGCCACCTCCACCACAGGCTGAAAGGATTGCGGCGCTGATAGCAGTTAAGATGAAGGTTTTGATTTTAGTGTTGATTGCAGACATATTGTTCCCTTTTCTGTTGATTGGCTATAGTACGTTTTATTAAACGGCATAAATCAATTATCATAGATATAATTGTAATAAATAAACTGTTTTTTACGTTTTTATCGGTATGGTTTGTTTAATGAAGGTTTGTGTTTGATTTATGCGACAAAGGGTTAAAGGGTTGTTTAATGATATTAGGCGATTGGTTGTGCAATGAGCCGATGGATAATAGGAAGATCCTGGTGGCTAAAATGGATTATCCTGTTTTACTTCAAACCACCATAAAAAGGAATGTGTATTGCAGGTGGTGGGTGTGAAGTACACTCATGGGCTTTTAGCAGAAGCAGTATAAAATAAAGGCCGTCTGAAAAAGATTCAGACGGCTTGTAAAATTATAAATGGATAGATTTTTTGGCTATCCTATTTTGACAACATTTCAAGATTTTTCTGCGCAGAAAAAGGAATACAGCAACTGTATCATCTCGGTTACCCTCGGGTCGGCAATGTAATATTGCCTTTCCCGATGGTTCACTTCAAACGATACCAAACCGGCTTCACGCAGTAGCGCTAATTGGCTGGACATTGCCGCTTGCGGCAGTCCGGATGATTCAGCCAATTCGGTTACATTGTGCGGCCTTTCATGTAGTTTGCACAATACGGCGAGACGGTTGGGATTGGCCAGAAGTTTGAGAAAAGCGGTGGCTTCTTCGTAGGGAGGTTGATTGTCGGCAATGGTCATTTTTCACGCTTTTCGGCAAATGAGGAGGTCGAATTATCTGCCATAATAGTTTTAGCAGCAACTTTCAGACGGCCTTTGCTTAATGGTTCCATGGCATTTTGGCCAGTAGGCGTGCCATGCCGCAGAATCCGGTTAGTCCGGCTGTTAATAGGCCTGCGCCGACCATCACGTCTATCAGATAAAACCAAGGCGATACCAGCCAACCTGCCAGCACACCCAACAGAATCAAACTGCCCGCTATGGTTTGCACCTGCCGCATGATATCCGGTGCGGCACGGTCGGCAACAATTGAAAGCTCTGCAGCTTTCCATGCCTGTAAGCCGCCTTCTAGAATATAGCATTCTCGACCTTGGCCAAGCACTGACAATATTGTTTCTGCCCGTGTTGTACGTTTGCCGCTCAGGCAATAAAAAATCAGGCATGGGGCTGTATCACCGGGCAGTTTGTCTCGCTGCCGTTCAGGCGGAAAAGATAATGCACCGACAATATGCCCGCCCCGATATTCGGCTTGGCTTCGGATGTCCACTGCCAACGCGCCCTCACGGATTTTTGCCATTGCTTCGGAAGGCGTGATTCGCGGGAGTTGTCCGACCGTACTCATGTTTTGCCTTCGTTATTTTTTGTTGATGCGGCAGGTGTTGATACCCAATAAGCTGTACAGTGCGCAGTTGCCAATCAGTGCTGTACCCAAGGGGATGATGCCCAGCCAACCCCACCAGCCAATTTGTCCGGTAGCGGCTGCAGCAATCAGTGCTACGCCGATAACAATACGGATTACGCGATCCAAAGTACCCAAGTTTCGTTTCATTTTATTGCTCCTTGTTTAAGAATAAATTATCTATAAATATATATAATAAAAATTATATATAATAAATATTATATCCCTAAAAATGACTTTGTCAAATTATTTGTAACCATGCAGTTTGAAATAGGGATAGGTATTGGTTTGTTAGGTTGGTATAAATGATGGTTTAAGTATTTGATTTAAAATAAAGGAACGATTAACGTTTCATATATGAAAAAGGCCGTCTGAAAACTGAATTTCAGACGGCCTTTCGGTTTTAACAAGCTCGGTTATACAGTTTGTGAGTATGTAAACGAGGGGGCTTTTTTATTTGGAAGGTGGTTGGGCATATCCGTTATCGGCTGGAAATGCGTCGGGTTCACTGGTTTTTTGTGTCGGGTCGTACAGTTCAAAAATTGCTGTACCAATTACACCGGTGTTTTTGATGGAACCTTTATCCGAGTTTGCAGCGTAAGAGTCTTCTGGATTGCTGAATACAAAAGATGCTACAGCATCGTCACTTTTACGGAAACCTTCGATTACCAGTGAATCATGTGGGTACAGAACATAGCCATCTGAGTATCTGCTGGCTGCTTGGCCTGAGACGACATCCAAGCCATCTAAGCTGGCTATGATTTCCAAAGTTTTATTGCTATTGTTCTTATAAACCAAACGGTATGACTGACCGTCTTTCCCTTGTAAAAAGTAGTTGCTGCCGTCGCGGAAGATTGGAAACAGGTCGCCATTGTCGGATTGCACGGATAATTCTACTTTACCTGCGGCTAATGAAATCGAATTGACTTTTTACCGCGATAATCTTTAGCAGAGTAATTCAATACGCCTTCTGCCAAAGGGTTTTTAGTAACACGGCGCAAATCTACGGAATGAACGGAAGACTGTACTTCATCTCCCCAGCTGGTTCCTAGTTTTTCTGCTGTTTCTACGCTTTGGTTAGCCATTTCTGATTCGGCTGTGGCAGGAGCTTCGGACGAGGGGGATTGTTGAGAACAAGCAGCCAAAATTGCAGCCAACAGCATTGGCAGCCACAATTTAAATTTTATCTTAAACATAATTGCTCCTGAGATAATTCAATGGGTTAACAATTTGAATATGCTAGATAATATGGAAATTATCCGTATTCTATCCTATTAATCTAATTGGGTAGAAAGCCTGGCTGTAAAAACAAGATAAATTATTTATAGTAATTAAAACATAATGGGATATCTCAAACCGATTTGAAAATAAACCGGACTTAGATTTTATAAGTTTGTATGGTCGATTAATCTGTTTCCATATAAAAAGGCCGTCTGAAAAATATTTTTCAGACGGCCTAAATATTTATGTTTTACAGCAAAGGGCTCATCAGGCGGACGGCATTTTCCACGAGGCCGCGGAGTTTGGAGCGTTGTTGCCATGATTTGATGGCAATGTAGCTGCTGTTTTTAAGGTAGTTGCGCTGCAGGTGACAGATTTGTTTGGTGGTGTCGCGATCGTAGATGGCGAGGCTGATTTCTAGGTTGAGGAAGAAGCTGCGCATATCCATATTGACCGTGCCGAAGAGGGAGTAGTCTTCGTCAATGGTCATGGTTTTGGCATGTAGAAGACCGCCTTCAAACATGGCGATTTGACACCGGCTTCCAGCAACATAGGGTAGTAGGCGCGTGAAGCATAACGTACCATTAGTGAATCGACTTTGGCAGGCAGTATCAGGGTCACTTTGACGCCGCGTTTGGCGGCAACGGTTAACGCCATGAGAAGCGGTTCGTCGGGGACAAAGTAGGGAGTGGTAATCGTGATTTGTTTGGTGGCAGCATAGATGGCGCTGATGATAGTTTCGTAGATAACGAAGCTGCCTTGCTCGGGGGCGGATGGAATGATTTGGGCAACAATATCGCCTTGCTGCATTTTTTCAGGAAGGATTTGGGGCAGCAGGCTTTGGGCTTGGTTGAGGTATGTTTGTACGTTTTGGAGGTTTTCATCGGTTTCGACGGCTAGGTCGGCGAAGAAGACGGCAGACAGTTCCAAAACCATAGGTCCTGTACAGCGCATCATGACATCCACCCATTCTCCGACGCCGGAGTTTTGTTTGAAATAGCGCGGGTCGACGAGGTTGAAGCTGCCGGTATAACCGATTTTGCTGTCAATAACGAGGATTTTGCGGTGGTTGCGCAGGTCGGTGCGTGTGAATAATGTACGCCAAATGCCGACAGGTAATGAGGTATGTACTTCAACGCCTGCTTGGCGCAGTATCTCTACCCAATCGCTTTCAAAAAAGCTCCTGCTGCCGACGGCATCGGCCAAAATGGCGCAGTCAACGCCTCGATCTGCGGCGGCAAGAATTTCATTTAAAATTTCTTCGATGCGGCCTTTGGGCTCGATAATGTAAAAGGCCAGCAGGCAGGAATGGGTTGCGGCGCGTATGTCTGCAAGCATACTGTCGATGATGGCATCGGTGGTCGAGAGCAGGCTCATGGCGTTGCCTTTGGTTGCACCCAGCCCCGTTCCTTTTTCGGCAACTTTACTGATGCCGTGGTAACGTGATTTGACTTGGTCGGCAATGTCGAGATAGATATCGGCTAGATGGGTGGCGGCAAAGTTGCGGTAGAAGCGGTTCATTTCGCCGGTACGTTTGGCGCGGGCAATGCCTAGACGAGGCTCGCCGATAAGGATGTAGGCGATGGTTCCGAATACGGGGAAAAGGAAGAGGATAATCAGCCAGGCAAAGGTTGAGCCGATGTTTTTTTGTTTGTACAACACGCGCAGCATGCAAACGAGTGCGGCGCAGGTGTGGGCGAAGATGAAAATTTCGGTCCAGGTGATGTCTTTTAAAAAATTCATATTCGGTAGCGGGAGTAGATGTGTTTTTAAGTTTGAAGGTGTCGGCTGATAAGCTTCAGATATTAAGTATATAGAAAAACCGTCTGAAAACAAATTTACACGATAATCGTGTTTTGCTTTCAGACGGCCTTTGAGTTGCTTTAATTAACGGTGATACTGACGGGACAATTCGTGTACGGTATCGACCAAAATTTTAGCGTGTTCCGGATCGGCGTGTTGGTTGATGCCGTGGCCGAGATTGAATACATGGCCGCTGCCGTTGCCGTAGTCGGCGAGGATGCGTGTGACTTCGGTGCGAATAGATTCCGGTGTGCCGAAGAGGGCAAACGGGTCGAAGTTGCCTTGCAGGGCAACTTGTTCGCCGACGCGACGGCGGGCTTCGCCGATGTTGCAGGTCCAGTCCAAGCCCAATGCGTCTGCGCCGATTTCTGCCATGCTTTCCAGCCATAAGCCGCCGCCTTTGGCAAATACGATAACAGGCACGCGACGGCCTTCGCTTTCGCGTTTGAGCCCGGCAACGATTTGTCGGATGTACTTCAGGCTGAATTCTTTAAACGCTGCATCGCTCAATACGCCTCCCCAAGTGTCGAAAATTTGTACAGCTTGTGCGCCGGCATCGATTTGGGCGTTGAGATAAGCGGTAACGGCTTGGGCATTGGTGTCGAGGATTTTATGCAGCAAATCAGGGCGAGAATACATTATGGTTTTGATGGTGCGGAATTCTTTGCTGCTGCCGCCTTCAACCATGTAGCAGGCGAGTGTGAACGGGCTGCCTGAGAAGCCGATCAGCGGAACTCGGCCGTCCAGTGCTTTACGGATGGAAGTCACTGCATCAAAGACGTATTGCAGTTTTTCCATGTCGGGAACTTGCAGTTTTGCAATGTCGGCTTCCTGTTGCAAAGCGCGTTCAAATTTCGGGCCTTCGCCTTCGGCAAAATACAGGCCCAAACCCATGGCATCGGGAACGGTCAGAATATCGGAAAACAGAATTGCCGCGTCCAGATCAAAACGTTCTAAAGGCTGGATGGTGACTTCGGTCGCCAGTTCGGTGTTTTTGCACAAATCGAGAAAGCTGCCTGCGCGCGCGCGCGTAGCTTTATATTCAGGCAGATAGCGTCCGGCTTGGCGCATCATCCAGATGGGAGTGTATTCGACAGGCTGTTTGAGCAGGGCGCGGAGGAAAGTGTCGTTTTTCAGAGCAGTCATGATAAATAGGCTTTCTGATTTGGTGTGTTGGACAAAGTTCAGACGGCCTTAGATATGTATTGAGGCCGTCTGAAATGATTAAATGGTTGGTTTTGTTGTAGATTTCATATTGTCGCTTAATGCGAAATCAGCACATCAATTTGACTGAGGAAGGACTGCCGGATGTTCTTCTTCGGCCACGCTTTCCAAACCAGATTGCGTTGTTCTTGCGCTTTTTGCGGTTGATCGGTTTCATCAAACACGCGGGCCAAGACCAAATGTGCGGATACGCTGGGTTGCAGGGCGATGCTGGCTTCGAGGTAGCCTTGGGCTTTGCCCCAAAGTTTACGGCCGTAAGCCAGTTGGCCAAGATACATCAACAGCGGTGCATTGTCGGGTTGTTCTTGCAGCCAAGAGTCTGCCAAGTCGATGGCTTTTTGTTGCTCTCGCTCGCTTAGGAAACGTACGGATTCGACAAATGCTTCCAAAAGCTCAGGCTGACGGGTTTGCGGATAATGGGTTTTAACCCATTTGACTGCATCGGCATACAAACCCAAACGCTCGTATTTTTCGGCAATCGCGACACATAATTCGCCTGATTTCAAGCTTTCTGGAATGTGTTTCAAACAAGCTTTCAGACTGCGTGCATCGGTTACTTCGCTTAAGAGGCGGCGATATGCCCAATTTTGATACTGTTCGGCTTCGTAATCGTTGATGGCGCCGGCTTTGACCAGTTTTTCTGCTTTTGCCAAGACATCTGCAGCATCGCCATGATCAAAGGCATAACGCAATTGCAGGCGGACCAGGCGGCTTAAGTTGCTATTGATTTTTGCTGCTGCTTCAAGGTTTTGTGCGGCAGTCGGATAATCACGGCGGCTCAGTGCAGATTCAGCCAGCAAAAGATGACGGGAAAGCTGTTGTTTTTGTGGCAGCTGTTCGATTTCGTGCAGGTAGCGATCGCGCAATTCGAAGTTTTCCATTTGGTCGGCCGCGTGCGCGCCCAACATCAAAGCCAGGGTGCGGTTGTCGCCTGCTTCTTTGTTTTGCAAGACTTTGGCGGCTTCTTGTTCGGCTTTTTCAAAACGGCCTTCAAAATATGCCAGACCTGCGCTGTTCAAAGAGGCAGAAGCCTGACGACCTTTACGGGCAATGCCGAAGCGTTGCATACGCGCCGGAATGTTCAAGAGGCCGAACATGAATTTAATCAGGAAATACAAGACGAATACGCTCAACAGCAGGCCCAAAACAAAGGCATGCAGATTGATACGCAGCATGGTTTGCTCAACCACGACGTACACGTTGCCAGTATAAATGCCGGAAGCCAACGCTAAACCAACAGCGGCGGCAAACAGAATGACAATCCAAACGACGGTTTTCATGCTTGCTCTCCTTTAATTTTGGCAGCAGGCTTGGTTTGGTTTTGTGGTTTGGCAGCTTCGGTGGCCGGTTCTTTTTTGTTTTCAGACGGCAAAGCAGGTGCTTCCAGAGATTGAGGGGCAGAAGCGGCAGCCGGTGCGGCAGTTGTGGCTTGCTCGGTAGTTGCAGCCGGAGCGGAGGCGGTTTTCTCGGCAGCTTGGGTTTGTGCAGCTTCTTCGGTCGTCATTTGTGTACGCGAACCTTCTTGATAAGCGCGAACGGCGCTCAAGCTGGCTTTCAGGCTGTCGTCTGAGATCATGCGGACATCAAGGGCTTTGAGTTCGGCCAACTCTTTCAACCATGACTGGGTAGCAGGGGATTTGCTGTCGAAGTATTGCTTCACGGTTGCTTCAACGTTGTTCAAATCGCTTTGATACACTTCGCCGTTGTGTTGCAATAGGGCAATGCGCGCATCCAAAAGGCGCAGGCGCAGGTTTTCACGGATGAAGTAGGTTTGATCGGGTGAAATCAACATGGCGTCGTTGCTGTCCAGATGACGGACTTCAACCAAGCCTTTGAGGGCATTGAGGGATTTTTCCCATGTGTTTTCCCACCAAGTTCCTGAATTAGCGGCTTCGACAGGTGCGGCACCTGGTTTCAATACGCCGTCCAAAACCAAAGGCAGGCCTGAAATACCGGTTTCCAGACGGTCAATACGCAAGGCAGTAGCGGAAATATCGACATAAGGGCGGTTTTTCAGCGCGGCCAAATCATTGCTGATGGCTTGCTTGATGGGGATAAGCTCAGGCTGTTCAAAACGGCTTAAGCGGCTGTCAATGTGTTCCAATACGCTGACCGCGCCTTGAAGGTTACCTGACAGCATCAATTGTTGCGAAGCAGTGTTCAACATGGATTCGGCTTCGTCAACCAGCCAGTTGATACGGCCTTTGAGCAGCTCTTGATAAGCTTTCTGCATTTGCAGGATTTGCTCGCTATTGCTTTTTTGACCGTTGTTCAGGCGGTCTAACTCGGCCTGAATAGCGGTTTGGCGGTTGAGGTTGTCTTTTAAAAGGCTGGCGTTTTCAGATTCGCCCAACGCAGCTTTGTCGATTTTTTGGTTGAATTCGAGCTCTTGGTTTTTTAAAACATTTTGACCCTGTACAAACAGGAATCCGCTCGCGCCCAAGCCAAGCAGTGCCAAGACAGTTGCACCTGCGGCTAAGGCTTTGCCGCCAGATTGTTTGATGATAACAGGGGCGTTGTTTTGTGGGAGATTGTTGGACTCGGGCATGCTCGCCTCCACTTGCTGAGGTTGGGTAGGTTTGATTTGTTCAGACGGCCTGGTGTTTTCAGAACGTTCAGGTGCCGGAGCTGCCGTATTGGCAACTTGTTGGGTATCTTTATTGTCTTCGACTGGGTTCACTGCTTGGCTCCTTTGTGGCATAGATGAAAGTGCAGCGGATAAAGAAGTGACGGTTTCTACATGTTTGGCGCCGACAATGCGAAGCGCATCGGCAATGCGCGGATGGTGGGTAAAGTATAGCAAGGATTCGAAGAATCGGGAAAATTGCGGCGGAATCTGATGGAAAAATTCGCGTGCGAGTTCGCCGGATGTGATGTAGGCGGCGGCGATGTCTTCGGTTTTAAAGTTCTGCCAATCGATGGCGTGTGGCCGTCTGAAATAGATCTCGGCGATGTCGATTTGGAAACCCAGTTCGGTCAGTTTTTCTGCCAGAAAATCACGGCCGCCATGACCTCGAATGATTAGAACTCGGGCATTGGGCGGCAGGTTTTTCCAAATAGGCATTCTCAAGACGGCTTCGCTGTCGTTGCCATCTTCGGGGGAAAATACGGGATAGGGGGAGAATTGCGCTAAAGTATGTTGGCTGGTTTGGCCGACAGTAATGTGTGCTTTGGGGCCGTCTGAAAAATTCAAGTGCGGCGCTGCGGTTTCAATAGCGGTGGGGCTGACCCAAAACACGACATCGGCTTGCTTAAATTGTTCGGGAAGTTTGTTTAGTGCCGAACGGTCTGCCTCTATTTCGATCGGACTCAATACTTGAGCCTGCCAACCGGCTGCATGGCAGGTTTGGATATCTTGTTTCGGACGGTTGGACGGACGGATGATGAGTAGAGTAGGCATAATGTGGGATAAATTATTAAGGTTTAGGCCGTCTGAAAGAAGGGTTTCAGACGGCCTGCTGCCGGGGATACATTATTGATCGACGAATGCGCGCTCAATCAGGTAGTCGCCGCGGACACCGGTTTTCGGAGAAACGGTCAGGCCGAATTCGTCCAAGACGTTGCAGGTGTCTTTCAACATGGCAGGGCTGCCGCACAGCATGGCGCGGTCGTCTTGCGGATTGATTTTGGGAAGGCCAATGTCTTCGAACAGTTTGCCGCTGCGCATTAAATCGGTCAGACGGCCTTGGTGTACATATTCTTCGCGTGAAACGATCGGGTAGTAAATCAATTTTTCTTTAACCAAGTCGCCCAAGTATTCGTGTTCGGGCAATTCTTTGGTGAAGCGGTCGTAGTATGCCAAGTCTTTTTTGTAGCGTACGCCGTGAACCAAGATGATTTTTTCGAATTGCTCGTAAATTTCAGGATCTTTGGTAATGCTCAAGAAAGGGGCGATACCGGTACCGGTGCTCAAGAGGTAGAGGTGTTTGCCCGGATTCAGGTCGCCGGCAACCAGTGTACCGGTCGGTTTTTTACTGATGAGGACATCATCACCGACTTTAAGGTGTTGCAGGCGGCTGGTCAATGGGCCGTCTTGTACTTTAATGCTGAAAAATTCCAGATGCTCTTCCCAGTTGGCAGAAGCCACGCTGTATGCGCGCATCAGCGGTTTGCCGTCAACCATCAGGCCGACCATGACGAACTGGCCGTTTTCAAAGCGCAAAGATTCGTCACGAGTACAGGTGAAAGTGAAGTAAGCGTCGGTCCAGTGGTGTACGGACAAGACTTTCTGGGTGTTGAATGCTGCCATTGATATTTCCTGTCGGATAAGGCCGTCTGAAAAGGGTAGGTCGGGGCGGCCAAGGTTAATAAAAAAAGAATGTAATATGGTGTTCAGCTACTTGCTTGCCGGTTTGGCTGATTTTTTTCGCTGAGGCTGTGCAGGTCGGCATAGCGTCCGCCTGCGCGGATCAATTCATAGTGAGTGCCTTGTTCGACGACATTGCCTTCGTGCATGACAACGATATTGTCGGCTTTTTTTCGATGGTCGAAAGTCGGTGGGCAATCACCAATGTGGTACGGTTTTTGCATCAGGTTTTTCCAATGCGGTTTGTACCAAACGTTCGGATTCATTATCCAATGCGCTGGTGGCTTCGTCCAAAAATCAAAAATCGGTGCATTTTTTTCCAAAAGTGCACGCGCAATGGCGAGGCGTTGACGTTGGCCGCCGGACAGTTTTTAAACCGTTTTCGCCAACTTCAGTGTGCAAGCCTTGCGGCATTTTTTTGGATAAATTCCCAAGCATTCGCGGCTTTTTGCAGCATTGATAATTTCTTCTTCGCTGAATTTGTCAGCTTGAGCATAGGCAATGTTTTTCAGCAATCGTACCATTAAACAGGACAACGTTTTTGGCTGACGAATGCCATGCGGCTGCGCAGGCTTTCTAGCGTATATTCATTGATGTTGACGCCGCCAATCAAAACCTTGCCTTCATCCGGATTAAGGAAGCGCGGCAACATATTGGCCAGGGTGGTTTTACCGCAGCCTGATGCGCCGACCAATGCGGTCACTTTGCCTTGCGGTACAAGCAGGTTAATGTGGTTCAAGCTGTTGCGTTCGGCTTCAGGATAGCGGTGTACAACATTGCAAAATTCGATATCGCCAGGGTTTGGGCTGAGAATTTGTTTGCCTTCGTTGCTTTCTTCAGGTTGATCCAAAAAGGTGAAGACACTTTCTGCCGCCGCCAAACCGCGTTGCAGGGATTGCATCACGCCGGTCATGCGTTTGATGGGGTCAAACATCATGATCATGCTCGACAAAAACGACATAAAATCGCCTGCACTGAAGCCGGAAAGCCCTGCTTGGCGGGCGGCTGCGTAAATAATCGCAGCCAGAGCAACCGAGGCCATTAATTGCGTAATGCCGGTACCCGCAGAGCTGGCGGAAACCTGTTTGAGCAGGTTGCGGCGCACATCGTCGGCAATACGGTTGAAGCGGCGGTTTTCATAATCTTGACCGCCGTAGATTTTTACAACGCGTTCACCATTAATGCTTTCGCCTAAGACCTGCATCAGCTGGCCAAGATAAATTTGGTTGTTGGCAGACAGTTTGCGCAGGCGTTTGCTGACTGTTTGGATACATACAGCAACAACCGGCAAGATGATAAAAGTAATCAGGGTCAAACGCCAGTTCAGATAAGTTAGCAAGCCCAATAGGCCGACTACGCTCACGCCGTCTTTAGCAATCACGGTAATGACGTTAAACCCTGCATCGGTAATTTGATTGACGTCGTTCAAGATACGAGACATCAAACGGCCGCCGGTATTACTGCTGAAATACGAAGTCGGCAGGTGCATCATTTTGTTGAACATTTCACCACGCAAGCGTTGCACCAAGTGGCTGGACAGATAAGTTGTGCAATATTCGTTAATGAAGTTGAACAGGCCGCGAACAAAAAACAGCGCCACAATTGCCAGCGGCAACCATGACATGCTTTTCATGTTTTTATCGACAAAACCTTCATTAATCAAAGGTTTGAGCAAGTAACCGAAAGCCGGCATCGTACCGGCGACAATCAGCATGGCCACTACGGAGACGATAAACATCTTCCAATAGCTTTTTAAATATCCAAGCAAACGCTTGTACAGCTCCCAGTTGGATGTGGCTTGTGTTGTCTGCATATCAATCCAGATTTAGAGCAAACATGCAATTCTAAACGAAAATATCTGTCATTACAATGTTTGCAATTGAAAGTCGAAAGGAGTTGGTATTGTTTTAACGCCTTGATTTTATAATGGGAACGACTGTGATGAGGTAGAATTGGCAATAACGCTGCTCACTTCTCAAACACCAGTCGCGGCCGTCTGAAAAAGTTTCAGGCGGCCTCTTCAGTCGTCAAAGACAGCCGGTTAAGCCAAAGCTTCCTTAATGATGTCTTTTACTGTCGTTGCGTTATTAGGGACAACACGGACACGTTGCGGCAGGTTTTCCAAGCCTTCCAATGCTGTCGGACGGGGAATGGCAACTTCGCCGACTGCTTCATGGATGGTAGCTTCAAATTTAGCAGCCAATGCGGTTTCGAGACAGACAATGGTTTCGCCGGCTTCGCGTACTTCACGCGCTACTTTGATGCCATCGGCTGTATGCGGATCAATCAATTCACGGTCTTGTTCGTAAACCTGTTTGATGGTGGCAAGGCGGTTGGCATGGGTCGACTTGCCGGAAACAAAGCCATATTGTTGATGTACTTTGTTTAACATAAATTCCAAATTGAAACCTTTGCCGGAGCCTACTTCAGCCCATAAGGTTTTGATTTCGTCTGCATCGCGGTCCATCAGGTCAAACACAAAACGCTCGAAGTTGGAGGCTTTGGAAATATCCATAGACGGGCTGGAAGTGACGTGGGTGTGTTCACTGTTGCGCGGGCGGTATGCGCCGGTTTTGAAAAATTCGTCCAATACGTCGTTTTCATTGGTAGCGACAATCAAGCGGTGGATAGGTAGACCCATTTGGCGGGCGATATGGCCGGCGCAGACATTGCCGAAGTTGCCGCTTGGCACGCAGAAGCTGACTTTTTCGTCATTGCTCGAAGTAGCATTGAAATAACCGGCAAAGTAATATACGACTTGAGCGACGATACGGCCCCAGTTGATGGAGTTGACTGTGCCGATGTGGTATTTGGCTTTGAATTCTGCATCGTTTTGTACGGCTTTGACGATATCTTGGCAGTCATCAAACATGCCTTCAACGGCGATGTTGTGGATGTTGGCATCTTGCAGGCTGAACATTTGCGCGCGTTGGAATGCACTCATTTTGCCTTCCGGTGACAGCATGAAGACATTGACGCCTTTTTTACCGCGCAGGGCATATTCGGCGGCAGAGCCGGTGTCGCCGCTGGTGGCACCCAAGATATTGAGCTCTTTGCCTTCTTTGTTCAATACATATTCAAACGCATTACCCAAGAATTGCATGGCCATATCTTTGAATGCCAAAGTCGGGCCGTTGGACAGGGCTTGGATTTTGATGCCGTCTGAAAGTGTGCGCACCGGAGTAATGGCTTTGGTGCCGAATACTTCTTCGGTATAGGTGCGGTTGATGATGTCGCGTAAATCATCAGCAGGGATGTCGGTGGCAAACAGGCTCATGACTTCAAACGCCAGCTCAGGATAGCTGAGTGTGCGCCATTGGTCTAAGGTAGCACGGTCGATTTGAGGGTATTGCTCAGGCAGCATCAAACCGCCGTCAGGAGCTAAACCCATCAATAAAACTTCGCTGAATTGCTTGCGTGCGGTTGCACCGCGGGTGCTGATGTATTTCATGGTTTCTTCTCTATAAAAACAAAAATATTGCCGATTAAAACAGGAAACCCGCCTGCGAACCATCCCGCAAGCCGCCCTATCCCGACTTTAATCCACTATAAACTTTCAGACAACCCCGATACACAGAGGTCGTCTGAAAAACATTATCTATACAAACGCTTGAAACAAGCATTGACGGTTTTCACCGTTACCGACGCAATCGCCCGATCACGCGAAGAAGGATTCAAAACATCCATTAACTCTTGTGCAGACACCTGATTCGGTGCTTCCTCGCTCGCGCAGCCGCAGATTTTGTCTTCCCACTCGCGCTGCTTGTCCGCGCTCATCGTCAGCGCGATTAAACGCCACTCATTGCGCTTGTTCAACTCCGAACGGCATTGATGATCGACCGCCATTTTCACCACGCTGCCGCCGATACCCGTACCGCCGCCCAAACCGCCGAATGCCGAGTCAGAATCATAAGCGCAACCGCCCAACAATACCGCCGCCAAAGCAACGGCAACAATCTTTTTCATATTCATAGCCATCCCTTGCCGCAAGGTCGTCTGAAACGCCCCGCAAAGTCTTTAAACAAACGCGTATTATACCGTAAGCGGTGTGAGATGGGGGATTGGGAGAAAGTCGGGGTATAATCCGTATTTTTTGAGAAAATAGAGGATTGATCAATGGCTAACTCAAACGAAAACACGCAAAACCCTAAAGACAATCAAAAGAAAATGGCTGACGAAGGTATTCAAGAGCATTCAGAGCATACTGCTGAAAATAAACAGCCTGAATCAAAAAAAATAACGACGCGGCAAAATTTAAACAGAGTAAAACAACAACGTAAACAAATACAGCAGAGCAAACAAAAAACTGACTATTTGGAAATCATCAGCAAAATATTAGGTATCTCAGCAGTATTAGGAATAATAATTGGTGGATTTATTACGTATTTTTATCTATATAAAATAGATAAATTAAGTATTTTTTTCCTGATACATTACTCAATCCATCTTCCTTGATAGCTCTTATCACTCCATTTGGTTTTGTTATCATTATTTCTTTCATTATATTTCTTTTTCTATCTATAAAATTGGATTAAGCATAAAAAAACAAAATCAAATCGATTCGAAAGTTTTTGTTCTATTTTTTTATCTCTTTTATGCTTGTAGTCTTTTTCATTTTAATACTATTAAATGAATATTTCCTTTTTGCTATATTACTTTTTTTGCTTATACACTGATTTCGTTATTTTTTCATATTGTGATATATTAAATTCAAAAACAAAATCTTAGCCCTTTTCAATTTTTCGTAGTAATAATATTATCGATATTACATTTAGCAATACTATCTAGCAATCACAACACTATCTTATACTTTTTTCGTTTCATTGAAACTCCTGAAAACCCTTCATGGTATTTACTACACAATAATTTTCAACAAAACAACGGCTCTCAAGAAACCAACGGCATTGATAAAAATGACTTGCTTAAATTAAAACAAAAATTCAAATGTTCTGCGCTTTCGGAAACAGAAAAAAACATTGACTGTTCCCCGCACTTTGAACAACGTAATAACGCCCTATTCGGCTACATGGCATGGAATTTGGGCGATACTAAAGTTTTCTGTCCGCCAACTGTTGACAATATCCCTAACTGTTGATGACACCAAAAAAAGAAGAACAACAAAAAAAGAAAGAAATAGAAAAAAAAGAACAATTACGTAAAGAATGTATCGTCATCAGCGGAAAAGCCTTGCAAATCATGCCGGAAAGTTATATCAGTACCAATACTGATGGCATTGACGACGGCAAACCTGAGAATACCGGTCATGACAATCCTGAAATTGATATTAAAAACCGACGTTAGATTTAAAAATAACCTTAACGCTCAATCCAATGCCGGCTTGAATAATTTCAATGTCCAACCTATCCTGCCGATACAATCCAATGCAAAAAAATATGTCAATCCAGATTCATTACGGCAGCTGTAATCATGATTCGCCAAGAAACAAGGATGGTCATCCTGATATAGGATACACGGACAAAAAAATCTGCCAGTAAGTTATGGCAAACCCATGCCGTCATTCCCGCCTGCGCGGGAATGACGGTTGTGGTGTATCCTGTCTTTAATTGTTTCCTTTGCCATCCGTCTGTTTTCAGACGACCTGCTATAATCCACGTCGTCTGAAAACCCTTTTCACGGAAACTGCCATGTCCGACCTTTTCACCCGCCAACCCGATGCGCCGCTTGCCGAACGCCTGCGCCCGCATACGCTTGATGATGTTATCGGGCAGCAGCATTTAATCGGCGAAGGCAAGCCGCTGCGCGTGGCGGTGGAAGGTGGGAAGCCGCATTCTATGTTGCTGTGGGGGCCGCCGGGCGTGGGCAAGACGACGTTGGCGCGGATTTTGGCGCAGAGTTTCAATGCCCAGTTTCTGCCTGTTTCCGCCGTATTTTCCGGCGTGAAAGACATACGCGAGGCAATAGAAAAAGCTGAAATTGCCTTGCAACAAGGGCGCGCGACGATTTTGTTTGTTGACGAGGTACACCGCTTCAACAAAGCGCAGCAGGACGCATTTTTGCCTTATGTCGAAAGTGGCTTGTTAACCTTTATCGGCGCCACCACGGAAAACCCGTCATTTGAAGTCAATCCGGCATTACTCAGCAGGGCGCAGGTGTATGTTTTGCAATCCTTGTCTTCAGACGACCTGAAAAAGCTGATTGCCAAAGTATTGGCCTTGCCCGAATACCGAGATTTCACGATTGAAGCCGATGCGCAGGAGCTGCTCGTCAATACCGCCGACGGCGATGCGCGCAGATTGTTGAATTTATTGGAACAACTTTTACGCGCCGCCGATACACGTCGTCTGAAACTTAACTGCCGAATTTCTTGCCGACAGCTTGGGCGCGCAAATCCGCCGTTTTGATAAGGGTGGTGAGAGTTTCTACAACCAAATCTCCGCGTTGCACAAATCCGTGCGCGGCTCACATCCCAACGCCGCGCTGTATTGGTTCTGCCGTATGCTCGACGGCGGCACCGACCCGCGCTACCTCGCCCGCCGCATCGTGCGTATGGCGTGGGAGGACATCGGGCTTGCCGACCCGCGCGCCTTCCAAATCGCCAACGATGCCGCCGCCACCTTCGAACGCTTAGGCTCGCCCGAAGGCGAACTCGCGCTGGCGCAAGCCGTGTTGTATCTTGCCGCTGCCGCGAAATCCAACGCAGGCTACAAGGCATACAACCAAATGCGCCGCTTCGTCAAAGAAAACGCCAGCGACGAAGTCCCCGTCCACCTGCGCAACGCCCCGACCAAGCTGATGAAGGAATTGGGCTACGGACGCGAATACCGCTATGCCCATGATGAACCTAACGCCTACGCCGCCGGAGAAAGCTATATGCCCGATGGTTTGGACGAACCCGATTTCTACCAACCTGTCCCGCGCGGGCTGGAAATCAAAATCGGCGAAAAGCTGAAATGGTTGAAATCCTTGGATGAAGATGCGCCGGATGATTAAAACAATAAATGTGTCTCAAGTTTCAGACGGCCTTTGGTTATCTTGAGCCTAATAGATGGTTTAATATTGGCATTATATCTTTAATTTCGCTATAATTTTGTCATCCTATTTTCTTGCCGAATAATCGAATACATAAAAAATCGCGGCTGCTGAACCCGATTTCCGAAACAAAATTAGAAAGCAGATAATGGACAATTTAGACCACAGTCGCAGCCGTGCATGGCGGCGGCATCAAGCAAAACGACCCAGCCATCGCATACACGGCAAAAACCCTTCTGAGTGCAAGCCCGAGAAAAAGTGGGATTTGATGTATTTCCGCAGGAATAAAGTCAAACGCGCGCAAAAACTGGGCTTTGTTTATCCCTTCAGGCAGCATGAATTTGAAGCCGAATGGTTTGATTAACTTAAAAACACATTTCGATTCCATCGAGCACATTTCGATTCCATCGAGATGGTTTTCACAAGGCGGATCTTTTTCCGCCTTTTTTAATTTTTATGAATGCACTTTTTATTTGTAGTCGTAACCAATGGCGCAGTCCTACCGCTGAAACCGTATTTCGACGCTATCCAAATGTACAGGCACGTTCTGCGGGGACCAGCTCCAATGCGCGGCATACTGTTTCCATAGACGACATCGCATGGGCGGATAAGATTTTCGTGATGGAACAAAAACATAAGAGCCGTCTGCTGGCACAGTTTCCTCGTGCGTTGCAATATAAGGAAATGATTATTTTAGATATTCCTGATGATTACAGATACATGGATGAAGAGTTGATAGAAATATTGAAGGAAAGCGTCGTGCCTTATCTGTATAAATAATGAGGTTTTCCGGAAGATTATCTGAAAAAAATATAACTTACTTTTAAGTAAAATTTATTTTAATATCATCATTTACTTCACGCATCACTGACAAATAAAACGCAAATCTAAGATCAAATTGAATTTTTCAGACGGCCTTTGCTGTTTAAATATTTTTAACCTATACCATACACACACTTTTTCATGAATATTTTTGAAGCCTTACTATTATTGTGCCTGCTGATTGTCATTAGCGCGTTTGTGTCCTGTTCCGAACTCGCGCTTGCTTCGGCACGCAAAATTAAATTGCAGGTCATGGCGAAAGACGGCGGTGATACGCGTGCGCTTGACGTAATCAATATGCAGCAGCAGCCGGGCAGTTTTATTACCGTTGTCCAAATCGGTTTGAACGCCGTCGCCATTCTTGCCGGTATCGTTGGCGAGGCGGCAATACGTCCGTATTTTGGCAAACTTTTGGAGAACGCAGGCAGTTGGGGTAGCACAGTTGCCTCTTTGCTGACTTTCTCGCTGGTTACAGGCAGCTTTATTTTAATTGCCGACCTGATGCCCAAGCGCATGGCAATGACCCATCCCGAAGCGGTGGCGGTACGCATTGTCCGTCCAATGATGTTTTTGATTTTTATCTTAAAGCCCCTTGTCTGGGTTTTTGACGGATTGGCAAACGCAATATTCAAACTCTTCAAAATCTCAACCGTCCGTCAGGAGCAGTTGACCTCGGAAGATATTTATGCCGTCGTTGATGCTGGTGCGCAGGCTGGTGTATTGAAAGAGCAAGAACACTATCTGATTGAAAATATTTTCGATATGCAGGAGCGTACGGTCACTTCCACCATGAGTACGCGCGAATATATCGCCTATTTCGATAAACACGACGACAGCGATACCGTGTTGGAAATGATGTCGGAAAAACCGCACAATAAATTCCTCGTATGCGACGGCGACTTGGAACGCGTCATCGGCTATATCGAATCGCATACGCTGCTGACCTTGTTTTTAAAAGAAAAAGACGTCCGCCTGACCGACAAGCGCGTGTTGCGCAAAGCCTTGTTTATCCCCGACACGCTGTCGCTTTATGATGTATTGGAGACCTTCAAGACTTCCGGCGAAGACTTTGCCGTAGTGGTGAACGAATACGCGCTGGTGGTCGGTGTGGTAACGCTGAAAGACGTAATGAGCATCGTCATGGGTGAGCTAGTCAATACCGAAGAAGAGCCGCAAATCATCCGCCGTACCGAAGATACATGGTTGGTAGATGGCGCCACGCCGCTTACCGATGTCATGCGCGCGCTGGATATTGAAGAGTTTCCCAATTCGGAAAACTACGAAACCATCGCCGGCTTTATGATGTATTCCCTGCGAAAAATCCCGAAGCGTACGGATTTTCTGGTTTATGCCGGTTATAAGTTTGAAATCATCGATACTGAAAATTTGAAAATCGATCAGCTTTTGGTTTCTAAACAAGGAAATATGGTGGGGAAAATGTAATAGGCTTTAAAGGAATATTTGTTGTATCAGATGAAAACGGGCAATCTTGAAATAAGTTGCTTATGATTTATGTCTTTTCTTAAGTTGTATAAAAGGCCGTCTGAAAATCAAATAATCAAAAAAGAAAACCGGATTTCCATAAACTGGGAATCCGGTTTGTTTTATTTTCAACTTAGAACGTCAGCCTTACACCGGCGCGGACGGATCGGCCCGGCAATGGTGCGATATATTTGAGCATGGAGTTTTGCGGTCTTGCGGTACGGTTGGCAAGGTTGCGTGCATCGAGGAACCATTCGGCTGTCGATTTTCCATGTTTGGTGGTATGGCTCATGTACATATCCCACATGGTATAGCCGCCCAAAACAGGCTCTTTGTAGTTGGCAGCCATGTGACCTGTATGTTTGGCAGGGCGGTAGCGTGTCAGGCTGGTGCCCAGTTGCCAGTTGCCTTTATTCCATGTCAGGCCTGCGCCGTAGCGGGATACGGGCATATTGGGCATGTAATAGCCGTTGTTGCGGACACGGTTGCCATTGCCTAATGTGCTGTTGCGCTCGTCGTCCAAATCGGCGCGGTTGTGTACGAAGTCGCCAAACAGGCGGGCTTCCAATGTGCCGTATTTATTTAGGTCAAACCATTGGTTTACCTCCAATTCCACGCCGTGAAGCTGGGTATCGCCGGATCGCCAGTATTTTGTTGGCAGGCGTTGGCCGCCGTCATGTGCGGCATCTACGAGGAAGGTGTAGTCTTTAAATTGGGTTTTATACCAGCTTGCACGGAAGCGGCCGTCTTTCCAACCGATTTCGCCGTTTACTTCCCAAGTGCCTGCTGTTTCAGGACGCAGGACATCGGCTCCCCAGTGTGATTCGGAAGCCATCAGGGCATAGTGATCGCCACTGCATACAACTCGTTGACTTCAGGGGTGCGTTGTGAACGGCTGTATCGTGCGCCCAGTTTTAAGAAGTCAAACAAATCTACGCCCAAGCCTGCATGATAGTGGTTCAAGCTGTATTTCAGACGGCCTCTCTCTTCCAATCCTTTAACGGTCGAGCTGTTGCGTCCAGGTTTGTAATCGCCGATGTCGACCGAGTGGCGGACTTCGCCATGTCGCCAACCCAAAGACGCATTCCAGTTTTTCCACTTGAAGTTTTCCAAAGCGAAAATGCCGTATTCTTTGCTGTCGGTATCGGGCAGGTAGGCATAGTTTCCGGTGCGTTTGCCGTTGATGCCTGAAGATTCGGTGCTGCGCTGTTTCCAATCTGCGCCCAATGTACCTTTCAACCAAGAACCTGCTTTGTGGTTGAACTCCAAACGGCTTTGGAAAGTTTTGCTGTCCAAAGTTTGCATTTTGGTGTCGCCCAAGTATTCGGATGTTGGGTTTTGCGTATAGGCGGCTTGGAATTTGATGTTTTCAATCCATGGCGTCAATGGACGGTACATGGCTTCTGCCTGCCAACGGGTTTGTTGGGCGCGTACGGAAGCGTATTTGCGTACCGGTGCTTTGCGGGTACCGCCGTGGTGGTGGCCTGATTCGGCAAAATTGTAATAGCCGAAGCCTGCAATACCGGATTTGCTCAAGAAGCGGCTGACGGATACGCCTGCATAGCTGCGTTCACCGATATGGCTTAAGCCGAAAGCAAAGTTTTGATTGCTCAGATGGCTGTTTTTCAGACGGCCTTTTTCAACAGGCATATCGTCTTTCATGGCATTGATGACTTTATTTCTAAAGTTTGGACTGCCGTCATAAAGCGGATTTTCTACCCAATCGCCCCAAAACGGTTTGTTTAATTTGTACAATTCAGATTCGTCAGGTTCCGAGCCGTCGTTATAGCGTTTCCATTGTTCAATGAAAGCCGGAATGTCTTTTGCGACATAACGGTAATAGCCTTTGTTTAAGGTTTCGGTAATGTCGGGCGTAACCTGACACGCCCACATCAAGCGAGAGCTATAAATATTGGCATGATCGTAACAGGCGGCCGGTTTGGAATCGCCGGGAATACGGTAATCATTGGCATGAGTGTCTGCCCCCGACAAATGCCAAGCCACATTGCCGACCTTGCCGTTTAATTTGAACGCTGCAACACGCGGCGTATTGTAGCCACCGCTGACTTCAACTTTGCCGTTTAAATCTTTTTCAGGCAGTTCTGTGGCAATCACGCCGGTATCGACATCAACTGCGCCGCCAATCGCGTTGCCGCCATACAAGACTGCTGCCGATGATTTTAAAACGGTAATCTTTTCCGCCATGAACGGATTGACCATCAGCGGCAAATCGGGGCTGACAGAAGCGGCATCCGAAATACCCAAACCATTTTCACTGACATATACGCGCGAGCCGCTCAAGCTGCGGATTTGCGGTACGCCGGTATTGGGGCCATAAGCATTGTTTTGAACGCCGGAAACTTGTTCCACAGTCTGTCCGAGTGATACGGCGCGTTTTGTTTTTAAATCGTTTGTAGTTAAAACTTCTCCATCTCTTAGATAGTCTTTTGCGCCAGGCTGCAAACGCCAGTTACTTGAAGGCGCATTACCGACAACTTTGACTTCAGGTATATCTACTTGAGGAAGTTCTTCCGCAAATGATTGGCCTGAGAAAACAGCCAAAATGGCGCATAACATTTTATTTTTGTTACATAAAAATTGTTGTTTCACCGCTTATCCTTTATTGATATCACATTACGAAAGGCGTTATGATATATCTTTTCTACGGTAATTATCATGAATAAATATGTCTATTTTTAATTAGTTTTGATTATTATCAACACTTATAAATATTTGTAAAATTCAGTATAGACTAGCTATTAATAATTAGTTATAAAATATTAGAAAAGGCCGTCTGAAACATTGGATTGTTTCAGACGGCCTTTTTATGAAATCAAAAATTGCTAGAGCTAAGACAGAGGTCTTTATTCGCAGCTCAAGTTTTTTGTTTTTTCGGCGAATGTATCCATGGCAATTTGGCACATGCGTTCACGTTGGCCTACGTCAGCGGCAGGCAGGATTTGGCGCAGGTATTTCGTGTTGTCGCGTTGGAACGATGCTTTATCTCCTGCTTTTTGGTAACACGCATCCGCTCGGGTAAAGTATTGCTGGCAGATTTTCGGCAATTCTTCAAAGGACAAGGGTTTGCTTTTGTGCATGCCGTGCGCGGAGACGGATAGGGAGGAAAGGGTGCACAACGCGATGATTAAGGTTTTTGAAATGTTTTTCATGGTAAGCCTGTTTATTGAAGTTGTTTAAATTAATTGTTCGCCCCAGTGCAACTTTTGGCGCAGGGTTTTGAAGTATTGGTAATCGGTGGGATGGAGGACGCGCAAGGGATTGTGATAGCGGCGGATGATGATGCGGTCGAAGTTTTGCACGTCGATATGGGATTGTCCGTCAAAATGTGCGCGTGCGTCACCGCTTTTGGTGATGAGGATTTCAATCACGCTGGTGTCGGGGATGGCAATCGGACGGTTGGTCATGGATTGCGGACAGATAGGGACAAGCGTGAAGGCGTGCAAACCGGCCTGCATGATGGGGCCGCCGGCGGCAAGCGCGTAGGCGGTCGAACCTGTCGGCGTGGAAATAATCAGGCCGTCCGAACGTTGGGTATAGACAAATTCTTGATTGATAAATACTTCAAATTCAATCATTTGACCTGCACCGCCACGAGACAGTACGGTGTCGTTGAGGGCGAGGGCGCGTTCGATGGTTTCACCATCACGAATGATGCTGGCTTCGATAAGGATGCGCTCTTCGGGCAGATATTTGCCTTCCAGTACGGGGCGGATGCCCTCAACCATGGTGTCGCGTGAGATTTGGGTAAGAAAGCCTAAATGGCCTTGATTGATGCCGATGATGGGGACGGCGCGCGGGGCGACTTCGCGGGCGGCGGAGAGGAAGGTACCGTCGCCACCGAGTACAACGACGAGGTCGCAATATTTGCCCAGCTGGGCTTTGTTTACGATTTCGCAGTAGGCGGAATCTTGGATATAGACGCAGTGTTCTTCTACGCTCAATTCATCCAGATAGATGGTGAAGCCGTTTTCGCGCAGAAAGAAACCAATGTGTGGACGGTATCTTGAATCTCGGGCGTATTGGGACGTGTAACGATACCGATGTTTTTAAATGGGCTTTTCATGATAGTAGGCCGTCTGAAATTAAGTGTCTAATCTATCCAAATATCGCGCTCGAGCCGGTCGAGGCGTTCGTTTAGGCGGGCAACGTCGTCACGCAGTTTGTCCACTTCTTCCAACCATACGGCAAGCGTGGCTTGGTCGATAACAGGAGATTCGGGTTCGCGTGAAAAGTCGCTGATTTGCTCGGCAATGCTTTTGCCGATTTTTTTCATGGTACGGCCGATATCGCCGGCGCGCGAACTGATGCTTTCTGCGGCCACATGACCGAATACACGTGCCAAATCTTCGCTCGGATAATAGCGCAGTCCACCCAAAATAGGAAGGACGGACATGCCCAAGACCAAGTCGCCTTCGAGGCTGATGTCGCCCACGCCGGGCTGGCCGCCTTGGAGGATTTTTTGGATGGCGCTGTTGTGGAATGTGATGTTGGTGTCGGCGGTTTCGTTTGCGGTTTCAAGAAAACCTTGTTCGCTGATGCGTCCGGTCAGTCTGAAACCGGTCAGGCTGATGCAGATGATGCTGCCTGCAAATTCAGACAGCTCGCGCTGTTGCTCTGGATTTTGCTGTATCAGGTGGTTGATAAGGGGAAATAGGGCGGACATGGTTTACTCTAAATGCCGTCTGAAACGGATTAATGGATTGAGTCGCAATTTTACAGGCTTAGACCGTCTGCGCAAACGGTATTTACAATTTTGCCGTTGCTTTTGTCATCAACGATGAAATCAGGAGCCGGCAGTCCGAGTTTGTTTGCTTCGGCAGTATAAAATTCAGCCCGGCTTGGGTGGCGGGGTTCGACAATATTGCGGATACGTTTGCCGTCAGCTTGGCAGGCCGTCTGAAAAAGGATTTGGACGGCCAAGTCTTTATGAAGAATATTAACGGGTTGATTGCCGCCTTGAATGCGTGTTTTTTGAACCAGCTTGGTAATGGGATGACGGTCGGCAGAATAAAGTCCGCCCAGTCGCAGTATGTCGATATGGGGGACGGCACTTTCAAGCAAGGCTTGCTCGATTGCGAGGATTTGACGGGCAGATTCGGTTTGCGGATCGGGCGGCGTGGTTTCATCGCATATGCGTGCTTGGTCGCCATACACGCTGGTGCTGCTGGTAAAGATGATGTGTTGTACCTTGGACTGCTCGGCAAGTTGAATCCATTTTTTCAGCGTATCGGCGTAATGGTTTAATGACGAAGGCGGAAGCAGGCAGAACCATGTCGGCTTGTTGATATGGTTTTGCCACAAGGTCGAACTGTGAAAAATATCGTCTTGATTCAAATCGATAATGTCGAGTTCAATCGGCAGATTGATGTCGTCAGAGGTCAGGTTGCGTTTGATGGCGGCTACCTGACTGCCTTGCTCATAAAATTTCTGTGCCAGCGGCAGGCCGAGATAGCCTAAGCCGAGAATGGAAATATCGGGAAGGTGCATAAATAAAGCATCCGAAAATTAACAGGCCGTCTGAAAATAGCTTTAACTTGGTTAAAGCCACGTTTTCAGACGGCCTTTGTATGGAAAAATTAATGGTTGCTGCCGATTTTTTGGTCGAATTCGGCACGGTGTTCCGGCAGGAGGTAAGGGCGCAACAGGCTGAGTGTTCGGCTGATGCCCCGTACTTTGGAATCTTCGGTCAACTTGGCGCGGCCGCGCAGGGAGCTGTCGAAGTCGAACCAGTATTTCGTCACCATCCACATATTGACGGCAAGGTCGTTCATGGCGGTTTGGTCTGCGCTGATGATGTTCAGGCCGTTGAGCTGGGTCAGCAGGTTGACCAACAGCGGGGAAACTTTAGCTTGGGTAAAGGTATTGTGTTCGCCCAATAATTCGGCACTGCGGGCAAGCAGGGTATTCACATCGCTGAAAAGGAAACGGTATTCCCACATCACATCATAAATACCGGCCATGTAGTTGATGGAATCTTCCACATTAGACGGCAACACGGCTTCGTTAAGATAGGCAAGCAGAGCCTCGCTGTAACGTTTAAACAGTTGGACGATGATTTCGTCTTTGTTGCGGAAGTGGTAGTAGAGGTTGCCCGGGCTGATGCCCAAGTGGGCGGCAATATGGTTGGTGCTGATATTACGCTCGCCTTCTTCGTTGAACAAGGCGAGGCTGGCATTGATGATTCGTGTGTAAGTGTTGACTTTGGCAATGCGCGGCATGGGATACACTCCTTTGTTTATAGGCTGTATGAAGTAGGCAGCCAGTTGGGTTCTGCGTGTAATTCTACCTGAAATTGAGTAAATACTGTATTACAAACATATTGTGCCAGCTGGTGGACATCTTGAGCGGACGCATTGTTTTTATTCACCAAAACCAAAGCTTGTCTGTCATGCACTGCCGCACCGCCGATCTGATGGTCTTTCAGACGGCATTGGTCAATCAGCCAGCCGGCCGCGAGTTTGACCGAACCGTCAGGCTGCGGATAGCGTGGCATATTGGGGTATTGTTGCAACAAATCGGCCGCTTTTTCAGCGCTGACAACAGGGTTTTTAAAGAAACTTCCGACATTACCAAGTACGTTAGGATTAGGCAGTTTACTGTTGCGGATTGAACACACTGCATCGGAAACATCTTTGGCCGTCGCCTCGCGGCCTTGGCTCAGTTCGGCAACTGCGGCCGCCAAATCGCCATAGCCCAAGTTCGGCACAAAATGCTCTTTCAACGCAAATAAGACCGAAACAATCACATAACGGCCTTTGCCTTCCTGTTTAAACAGGCTTTCACGATAGGCAAAGTCACAGTCGGCATTGGAAAGCTCAACAAAGGTTTCCGTATCCAAATCAAAGCAGCGTACGCTATGGATAACATCTTTTGCTTCAACACCATATGCACCGATGTTTTGTACCGGAGACGCACCGACCGTGCCCGGAATCAGGCTCAGGTTTTCCAGTCCGCTTAAACCCAGTCCAACCGTATGCAAAACAAAATCATGCCAAATTTCCCCAGCCTGAGCTTCGATATAAACCAGGCCGTCTGAACGCCCAATCTCGCGTATTCCCTTGTTTTCCATATGTACAACCAGACCGGCGTAGTCTTCCATCAAAAGGATATTGCTGCCGCCGCCGAGCCATAACACAGTATCTCGATTGAACTCGGGCAGCCGGACGATGTCGCGCAACTCATCGGCATGTTTGAGCGTGATAAAGGCTTGGGCTTTGGCGCGAAGACCGAAAGTGTTGTAGGGGGTGAGGTCGGTTTGGTATTGGATGGGTTGCATGATGATTTGTGATTTTGTGGATTCAGGTCGTCTGAAAACTTACTATTTAACAATTACGATAGGTAATGGGGTTTTGGGGCGCTTTATAATTTTCTTGGGAAGAATAGGTCAGCTTATTCACGATTTCTTCATAAATGTCGGAGCCTTCTGGTAACGGCTTGCCTTCAAACATCCAGCGACCTTGAATAATATCATCGGCAGAAATCCATCTTTCGATTTCATATACTGCTAATGTCCAGCCGCGATAGACTGCAACTGCATATTTTGCTTTTTCACGCCTACTTCCGATTTTCCAATATTTCCGTGTGCGCTCATAAATTTCCTTATACCTATCGGCTTCAGGAATATTCCCTGATCTAATATCTTTTTTCAGTTTCTCGTATTCATTATTAATCGTAATTAAAACAATAGGTTTATCAGTTTTCAATTCTTGCGCATCATATTTTCGTTTTAATTCGGACAAGCTCATTAATCCTACTTCTGAAGAATGCGCACCCCCTTGAATATTAGTCAGCGGCTGCTGGCTCGGCTTGACTAGGGAGAGTAGGTCTATTGCCATTGCTTCATATTCAAAAGCCTGTTTGTCTGTTTGGATGTTGTGCCGCAGAATGTAATATACGGGCTGGTTTCCGCTTTTATGTATTTCCCTAATCAAAGCAATTTTATCACTTGGCGTTTCTGTTTCTTGTAATGAACCTAGGGCATGATGGAAAACGCGATTGCCCACGCCTTTACCTACATAGAAAATATTGCCGCCTCTAGGGTCAATCAAGCAATAAATATAGTAAGCAAGTTTTTCTATAATGGAAGTTGAAAACATTTTTTTCCTTAAGAGTGAATAAGCCGTAAATGAAATGTCAATGGAGGTCGTCTGAAAGAAATTTCAGACGGCCTTATGTGATTTGACCATCTCTTTACTACAAAGCTCCAAGCACCATACCAATGCGATGGCGGCAATCGTCAGTGAAACGGTCAGCGCGGTCCAGAAGCCGTAAATACCCATATCGACATGATAGGCAAGCAGGTAGCCGGGAAACAGGCCGCAACCCCAGAAAGCGGCGGCATGGATGAACATCGGCATTTTGGTCACTTTATAGCCGCGCAGCGCATATGAAGCGATACATTGGGTGGCATCTGCCAGTTGGAATAGGGAGGCGAAAAATAAAACGGTCGCGGCAATGCCTAATACTGCCGCATCGTTGGTGTACATACCGGCCAACTGAAAGCGAAAGATGACCAAGAGCAGCGCGGTGCAGGTGGCAAGTACCCAGCCCAACACCAGCGAAACGCCTGAAATATAACGCGCCCGCAAAAACTCGCGTCGTCCGAGTGAAAAGCCTACGCGTACCGTGCTTGCAGAGCCAACGCTTTGCGGAACCATATACAAGATGCCCGACAGGCTGATGACGACTTGTTGGGCGGCGACATAATCCTCGCCGAATGGCGCCACCCAAAAGACGATAAACGAAAACGCGCTGGCTTCTAGAAAATAAGACAAGCCGATGGGTGCGCCGATTTTCCAAATCTGTTTGAAAGCTGCTAAATTGGGTTTGCCGATTTTTGCCGTCAAACCAAACGGACGGAAGAATTTTTCTTTGGCAATATAAAGCCACAAAGCCAATGCGCTGAACCAAAATACAGCCGCCGTTGCCACGCCGCAACCTGCGCCGCCCAAAGCAGGCATACCGAATCTGCCGTAAACAAACACATAGTTGAGCGGCACATTTAACACAAATGCTGCAAAGCTGACCAACATAATTACGCGCGGACGGTTCAAGCTGGAGGCATAAGCGTGTAGGGCGCGGTGTATCATGGCGGCCGGCATTGCCAAGCTGGTAAAGAGCATATATTGCGCCATCGTGTCTTCAACATAATCGCTCAATGTCAGCCAATGACGGAAAGGCATAATCATCGCCCACATCAACAGCATGCCGAATACGCCCAAACATAAGCCAAACCAAATGCCCTGCATTCCTGTTTTGCCGACTTCTTCGGTTTTACCTGCACCGTACAGCTGGGCAATCATCGGGTTCAACGCCGCCATCACGCCCATAAAGGTAATGTAAATCGTCGAAAACGCGCTGCTGCCCAAAGCCACCGCGGCCAAATCTTCCTTACCTGCGCCACCGGCCATCACCGTATCGACAAAACCAATACCCACTTGCGCCACTTGGGCCAACAGCATAGGCAGGGCGAGGGCGGTAAGCAGGCGGGTTTCTTTTAAGAAAACAGGAAAGGCAAAGCGGTTGAGGTTCAGTAGCATAAGTGTGTGTGGATTGAGGATAAAGGCCGTCTGAAACAGAAACGTAAAATTATAAAGGGTAATGCTGATAAGCAGGCAATATGTTGTTTAATCGATAAATTTCAGACGGCCTTAAATGTCGGATGTCTTTTTACTGCTTCCAACCAGCTGTCCGGCGTTTGAAACTGCATCAGGCCGTCTGAAAGCGACACCGCGGCTTGGGTAGTCGAAGCGCGGGTCAGTTTTTCATTGGTTTCAGCATCGTAAATGGTGTAATCGATACGCAGGCAGCTTTCGATCTCGACAATGTCCATATCAACGCGGATTTTTTGGCCGAAACGGGCAGGGCGGATGTATTTGAGGTTCATCTGCACAATCGGCCAGCTGTACCCCTGCCGTCCCATCTCGTTGTAGTCGTAACCGATGGAAGACAAAAAAGCACAACGTGCGGTTTCAAGGTATTTGACATAGTTGCCGTGCCACACGATGTGCATGGCATCTACGTCAAAAAAAGGAACTTCGGTTTCAAAGCTGTGTTGGCAGTAGATGTGTTTTTTCATGGTTTAAAAGAGTAAGTGTGATGGTTTCAGACGGCGTCTTCGCCCCAAAAATCATAAAAATTGAACCATTGTAGCGGATTTTGCGCACATTCTTGCGCCAAAATGTCGGCAAAACCCTGCATCGCGTCTTTGACGGCAGACTCGCGGTTGCCGCGTTTCCAGCTGGAAGTATCGGCAAAGCGGCGCAGTTTCAAATGATAGCGGCCGTTTTGTTTAACGCAAAACAGCGTGTTTACCTGCGTTTTTAAAAGCGCAGCCAATAGCCATGCGCCTTGCGGCATAGGGGCGGTATGGCCTAAGAAATTAATGTCGGCGGTTTTCTCGCCGCGTACAGGTACGCGGTCGGCCGCGATGGCAATCCATTCGCCGTTTTCGATACGACTGTTCAATTCCATCATCAGGGTGGTGTCCAAATCTGTTACTTGAATCAGACGGATATGATCTGCGCCGGCTTTTTGCAATGCCTCGTTAAATGCCTGCGCGTGCTTGCTGTGCACCAATACATTGAGTCTGAAATTTATGGTGCGACACCAGCGCACGGCAAACTTCGGTATTGCCCAAGTGCGAACAGGCAAAAATCTGGCCGCGTTCGTTGCGCTTGACTTGCGAATAGATATCGTCCGGATCTTCAATCACCAAATCTTCATAACGGATTTTGCGTTGCCACACGGCAAAACGGTCGCAAACCGCTTCGCCAAATGCGACGAATTGTTTGAATACGCTGTATTTCGGCAGGACGATATGGGGAAAGGCCATCTGAAGACGGGTTTGATAGCGTAAGACATGACGGCGCGGTTTGGGCGCGGTTGCATAAAAATACAGCACCACAAACCAAATGCACGGCCTCATGAAAAAAGCCGGCAGATAGCGCACCATCAATGTGGTCAGAGTGAGAAACAGACGGCTGCCGCGTTCGGGCTGCGCAGCCCAATGGGTTTGTTTATTGTCGGTCATGGTTTCAGACGGCCTTTCCGAAAACTTTACCCAATCGGTGTTTCAACATGCCGAAAAACAGCCGTGTGTGCATTTTGCTGATGCGGACATTGTCGGCAAAGGCATCGAAATGGGACACGCCGTCGGCGGCGTATTGGATGGGCGTTTTAATCCAAACCGGTTTGACGTCGCGCCAGTAGAGGCGGATAAGGATTTCCGTATCGAAGTCCATGCGGTCGCCTACAGTTTCTTCGCGGACAACGGATAGCGCGGGTGCAAGCGGATAGAGGCGGAAGCCGCACATGCCGTCTTTGATGTCGCATGACCAAGTGTGCAACATATTCCAAAAGTCGGTAATTTTGCGTCCGTAAAGCCGTGCTTTGGGCGCGTCATCGCCGTATTGCGGCCAGCCGCAAACAACGGCTTCGGGGTTTTGTTCTGCTGCGGCGAGGAGTTTGGGTGTGTCGCTCAAGCAATGCTGGCCGTCTGCATCAACCTGCAAGACGTGGGTATAGCCATGTTCTTGAGCGTATTCCAAGCCGGTTTTGACCGCTGCGCCTTTGCCGCCGTTGATGGGGCGGTAAAGGACATCAATGCCTTCTGAAACCAAAGCCTGCAATACCGGTTTGCATTCTTCGCGTGAACCGTCGTCCACAATTAAAACGTTTAAACCGAAGCCGCGCATGGTTGGGCAACGTGGCTGATGGTGGTCGGATGGTTGTAATGTGGAATAAGGGCCAGGGTATTCATAAATATTTTTTAGACGACGTTAACACAATGCAGAGTATAGCAAATAAACATGCCATGGCGCTTGAAAAGGCCGTCTGAAACGGCGAGGACAAAATCGTTTGATTTCGTTTTTCACTGTTTCAGACGGCCTTTGATATGCCATTAATTCAGCATTGTACATGACCGACATCGAGGCATAAATCATGGAACTCGTTGAGCGTACTGCGGTGCCCGATACTGATGATGATGCTGTCGGGCAGTTTTTGCTTTAAGGCGCGGTAGAGCATGGCTTCGGTCGGTTCGTCTAGGGCGGCGGTGGCTTCATCGAGCAGGATGACTTTGGGCTGAGAGAGCAGGGCGCGGACGAAGGCGACGCGTTGCAGTTCGCCAGGGGAGAGTTTGTGTTGCCAGTCGTCGGGTTTATCTAATTTATCGACCAGATAACCTAATCGACAAGTATTCATGGCTTCGGCTAACTCGGGATGCTGTTTGTCGATGTCGGGGTAACAAATCGCATCGCGCAGGCTGCCTTGCGCTGTGTACGGGCGTTGCGGCAGAAATAGGATGTCTTGAAGCGGCGGATGGCTGACTTTACCGCTGCTGCCGAAAGGCCAAAGCCCTGCCAGCGCGCGCAGCAACGAAGTTTTGCCGCAACCGCTCGGGCCGCGTATCAGCAGGGAATTGCCGTTTTTGAGGTTGATGTTGATGCCGTCTAATAAAACTTCGCCGTTGTGACGGTATAGGGCAACGTTTTCTAAGATTAGGCCGTCTGAAACTTCGGTAAGGTCGGGTTGTCGTGCGGTGTGTTTTTCTTCCGTACTCAGCAAAAAGCCGTACAGACGCTCTAGTCGGGCGCGGTATGCGGTGAATTTGTTGTAGAACATCCGGAAGAAAGACAGCGCGTTTTGCAGTCGTGCGAAGGCTTGGACAGTCTGCTGGATATCGCCGATTTTGATTTGTCCGGCAAACAGGCGCGGCGCTTGCAAAATAATGGGGAAGAGTTTGATGCCGTTAGTGAACATATCGTTGAAGCCGCTCAGGCAAACGCTTTGTCGCGCAATGCGCCAACGGTTGCGGATAATGGCTTTAAAGCGGTCGGAAAGCTGGTCGTGTTCGTGTTTTTCGCCGCTGTAAAACGCCACGCTTTCGGCGTGGTCGCGTACGCGGATGAGGGAATAACGATAGTCGCCGTTGAGCTTTTCGTTTTCATAGTTGTAACGAATCAAAGGGTTGCCTATCCACATGGCGATAAAGGTCGCCAAAATCACAAACATATAGACAAACCAAACGATGCCGTGCGGAATGTCGAAGCCGAACACGGTCAGGATGCCCGCCAAGCCCCACAAAACAACGGCAAATTCCAAAGAGGTAACGACCGAATTGACCATGCCGCGCACAAATTCGATGGTCGAAGCGATGAAATCCTGCGCGTCTTGTTGGATACGCTGGTCGATATTGTCAGGCGCGTGGCGGCGCATTTGCAGGCGGTAGTAGTTTGTCGGCAAGCCAGCGCGTCGTCAGCACTTCATTGAGCCGCTCCGACCATTTAATCGCCAAGCCTTGATCGAGGAAGTCGTTGATGACATTGTTAAACGCCCGTATCAACACCACGCCTGCATTCATCGCTGCAAACATCCAAAACGCAGAGGCGTTTAAATCCTGCATCGAGTCGTAAAGCCCTTTGGACATAAAGGTACTCAACACATTCAGCCGCACTTCGGTTAACAGCAGCGTAATCATCGCCGTAATCAGCAGCAGAACTTTGACCGTACTTTTTGGTGTCAGGCACAGGCGAAGGATATAGCTAAACTCGCGCCCGAAGCGTGTGTTGCGTGCAAAAAACAGAATGACCGTCGAGGCTGCAGCGACCATCAATAAGGTCTGCAATAGCCAAGACGGCGTGGAATAAAGCTCGATTTGCCATTTTTGCATGGAGTGTTCTCTGAAAGGATGTAAAGGCCGTCTGAAAGGACGGCAAATTTATTTGACTATGGTAACTGTAATAATAGTTTTCTGAACTGTTGTATTTTTTGTGTTTACAAACGGTTCTTATTTGTTTTTGTGGAAAGCGGAAATCTTATCAAATATAATCGCAAAACCAAATTACTTTGTAATTTTTTACTCGATATAAGAATTATTAATATTTCAAACCAGAAGGTATTTTATGAACAGCAAATTAGCCCTGATGCCGCTTTTGATTATGAGCGCATTTTCTTATGCCGCCGATGAAGCGACACCCGAAACCCCTGTGCAACAGCAGTTGCAGGAAGTCAATGTCCGCGCCGACGCCAAACGCGTCAAAGCCGCCCGTTCTTACTCCATCGCCAGCGACGGCGACTTGCGCGACCGCGTGAACTTGGGCGTATTGGGCAAAGCCAACGCCTTTACCGCACCGATTACCGTCGTCAATTACGACGAACAAGCCCTCAACAACACCGAAGCGCGTACTTTGGTGGATGCCGTAGCGAAAAAAGATGCTTCCGTTTGGCAGTTCGGCGGCGAAAGCAACACATTGACCGGCCTGTATTTCCGCGGTTATCAGCTTGATGCGCGCCAATTCAGCGTCAACGGTTTGGCAGGTATGTACGGCACGCAAGGCACGGCCAGCGTACATGTCGGTTCCGCGCAACTGATTAAAGGCGCATCCACTGCCGTAAACGGCATGGATCCTGAAGGCGCGGTATCCGGTTCCGTCAATATCGAGACCAAAAAAGCCGCCGATGAAGGCAACCGCAAAATCGGTTTGGGCTGGTTCAGCAACAACCGCGCCCAAGGCACATTCGATTTAGGCCAACGCTTCGGCGAAAACAAAGAATTCGGTGTACGCGCCAATGGCAAACTGCGCCACGGCGACACCCCGCGCCACGGTTACAGCGAGGACAACAAAGAATTTGCATTGAATGCTGATTATCGCGGCGAAAAAGTGCGTGTGGCGTTCGATTCCATCTACGCGAAACGCAAAACCAACGGCGGCCGTGCGCGTATGCAGGACATTCAAAACGCCAACGGCCGCTTGTTTGACGCACCTGAAGGTAAAGTGAATCTTGCTCCGAGCTGGCAGGCTCAAAACACGCGCGGTCAAACGAATATGCTGACCTTCGAATGGGATGCGTTTGAAAATGCCCAAATTACAGGCGGTATCGGCTACAACAATGCGCGCTATTACGGTAATTTCGCCTCTCCTACCGTTACGAGCAGCGGCTTGACCTACAATTCGGGTCGCGCGCGTTTGACCGACCAGCGTTTCAAAACGCTCAGTATGAATCTGACTGCACGCGGCGAATTTGAAACCGGTCCGGTAAGTCACAACTGGAGTACCGCATTTGACCGCATCGACCGTAAACGCATTACTTATCAAGGCGCACGTCAAACAAGAAGCAGCGTTATCGATCCGAGCATCGACATTCCTACTCAATTGGCAAAATTGGATTCCAACTTAGGCAGCGCATGGAATACAACACCTTCATTGGATACCGTGATCAAAGTAAACAGTTTGGCAGTTTCCGACACACTTGGTTTTGCCGACAACAAATACCGCCTCACTTTGGGTGGACGTTTCCAAGCCGTTGAGCAGAAAAACAAATTAAACGGCCGCAAAGCGGATGCGAGCCGTTTCAGCCCGATGTTGATGGCGGCATGGGTTCCGCAGCCTGATTTGGTGGTTTATGGCAACTATATGGAAGATTTGGAGCCGTCCGACATCCGTACCGATGATGACGGTCATGTAACGATGGCAGATCCGCGCGTCAGCCGTCAATTTGAAGTCGGCGTGCGCAAAAACTGGGGCGACTTTGTCACCACTTTAAACGCGTTCCAAATCAAACGCCCGGGCTACTGGCGCGGCAACACGACTTCAGGAACTGATTTCGCAGCGCGCAAAAATGCAGGCTTGGCTTATAGCGGTTCGGAGCAAGGCATAGAACGCAGCCGCGGTATCGAGTTCAATACCTATGCCAACTTGTTGAACAAAACCCTGCGTCCGACGTTTGGTCTGATGTATCTGCAATCAACCGTAAAAGATTATCCGAATTTTGCCGACAATTTGGTTAACGGCGTACAAGTTGCCAACCCGCGCGTGATTGCCAAAGCGGGCGTGGAATGGGATACACCGTTTGCCAAAGGCTTGACCTTGAACGGTAATGTTTCGTACTTCGGCAAGTCTTACCAAGACACGCAAAAACAATACGCCTTCCCGTCCTATACCTTGGTTGACGTAGGCGCGCGCTACAAAACCAAGCTCGGCAAAAATACTTTAACCGTCAGCAGCTCGGTGGAAAACCTGTTCAACAAAAACTACTGGCAGGTACAGCGCGGCCAATACGACCGCAGCTTCGCCGTCGTCGGTATGCCGCGCACTTATTGGCTGAAAGCGGAATTGGATTTCTAATCTGATTTCGGTTTGACCGTAATAGCAGGCCGTCTGAAAGGGAATGATAAAGAGCAAGAATTTGGTTTTTATCCCTTTTCAGACGGCCTGATTTGATTGCCTTATGTTTTTCGCTTGAAAAATCTTACATGTTTTTTATGGATTTCACGCGAAACAAGGTTAATATTCCATTTTCACAATACATTATTCGAGAAGACATATGAAAAATACCATCAAATTGACCCTGTGCGCCCTCGCACTCTCACTTTCCGTGCAAGCGCAAGCGGTTACCCATGCCGTGATTGAAACCAATATGGGCAACATCCAACTGGAGTTGGATGAAGTCAAAGCGCCGAAAACCGTGGCAAACTTTGTCAATTACGCCAAAAAAGGTTTTTACGACAACACGATTTTCCACCGCGTTATCGACAATTTTATGATTCAAGGCGGCGGATTTACCGAGAATATGGTACAAAAACCCACCGATAAAGCCATTACCAACGAAGCATATAACGGCTTGAAAAACAACGTCGGCACCATCGCCATGGCGCGTACCGGCGATCCAAATTCAGCAACCAGCCAGTTCTTTATCAACACAGCCGATAATGACTTTTTGAATTTCAAAAGCAAAACCCCTCAAGGCTACGGTTATGCCGTTTTCGGTAAAGTCACTTCCGGCATGGACGTCGTCCGTAAAATCAGCAAAGTGAAAACGGCGACACGCGGCTTCCATCAAGACGTTCCAACCGAAGCCGTGATTATCCGCAAAGTCAGCATCAAATAATTTTGATTGTTTGAACACAAACAACAGGCCGTCTGAAACATTCAGACGGCCTGAATTTATTTATTTGATAATAAGCAGCAATTTGGGCGATAATTCAGCATCTACAATTTAAGGAGTCGATTATGCAAACCCGCCTGCCTTTTTTCGGCGTTATCCGTGTCAGCGGCGAAGACAGAGCTTTATTTCTTCATGGTCAATTATCCAATGATATTAATAATTTAGCTTCCGGTCAGGCATGTTACGCCACATACAATACGCCTAAAGGCCGTGTGTTGGCGAATATGCTGGTCATCAATCGCGGAGAAGATTTACTGTTGGTCATGGCTCAAGATTTGACCGAAGCCATCGTCAAACGCCTGAGAATGTTTGTCTTGCGTGCAAAAGTCGTCTTCGAGCTTATGCCTGATTTAGCAGTCAGCGGCGAGTTGGCAGACAATGCAGAGCCTCATCCCGCTGCCGAACCGCAACTGTCTTTCCCAGCCCAAATTCAAGCAAACACCGTAGAAATTACCTTGCCGCACACAGGCCGTCTGAAAATTTCAGCAGCCGAAAATGCAGCCGAATATCAAGCAGGAGCCGAAAACGCGTGGAACCTGCACGAAATCCGCAGCGGCTATCCGTGGATTTGCGCTGCAACCAAAGAAGCGGCTGTTGCCCAAATGCTCAACCAACACATCATCGGCGCAGTCCATTTCCGTAAAGGCTGCTACCCAGGTCAAGAAATCATCGCCCGCGCCCAATACCGAGGTCAAGTCAAACGCGGTCTGGCCGTATTAAGCGGCAATTCTTTAGAAGCCGCCGGTATTGCCGTCAAAGTCGGCGAGGAAGAAGCAGGTGTTATTCTCAATACTGCACTCACAGAACAAGGCAGCCTCAGCCTTGCCGTTATCAAGTTTCCGCAGCAGAAGCAGCATTGACCGATGCAGACGGTAATGCTTTGAAACAGGAAGAACTGTTTTTTACAGTTGAGAAAGATTGATTGTTAGATAAAGGCAAAGAACAGCCGAAACCCTGTGCTTAGGTTTCGGCTGTTAGGTAAAGAGGTGATTTTGTTAAGACCTCTAGTTGGGATGTGTGGCTTTGTTACACACGCATTGGGTAGATAGGAAGGATTGGCTTATTATTACAATCCATAATAAAAAGAATAGATCTTCTCTGCCATAAGTTTACGCCGATCCGATAAAAATTTTGGGTATGAGTCGCTATTAAAATCCTGATAATTTTCGGGAATGCAATTCTCTGTCAGATTTTTTTGCAAGGCTTCAAGAGAATCCAGTGAAGTATAGTGTTTTTTACCTTCTTCAATATCATCTTTAATCAATCTGAAGTATTCATCAGGTGCTTTATTAGAAAGACGGATATTGCTTTGTTGCTCTGTGAATACATAATTGGCAACTTGATTATATTCACTTCTTTTATAGCCTGCTGCATTCAGGTAGGCTTTGGGAAACAGATGGTGTTCGTCACCACGATGTTCCAGTAGCTGGGAAATATTGATGCTATTCGATAAAAAAGCATGTTCTTGGTTTTTGCATTGTGCAGCAAGATAGCATAAATAAGCGTTGTTTGTGCTGCTTGAAGAATCAAGTTGATTAACCAAGCCGTGTTTCCAAAATCCTTCATTCAGTTCAGCTAATTCGATTTGCTCTAGGCAGGCTTCAATTCCTTTTTCCGAAATTTGACGGATATCGCGTTCAAAAGCAGTCTCAGCAGAACTGGAATAACGCCCAGTCAATATAGACATGACTAACCATTTCTTAACCCATTGCTGTATTTGATGTTCACTTATTTTCAGTCCACTTAAATGGAGATATATGGCATAGGCCATATTCAGGCTATTTTGCGAATTGAGCAGTTTTTTATGGATAAACCCGGCAGACTTAACCAGCATTAAAAAACGTTGGTAATGGGTTTGGTTGAAAAATGCCTGTAAACCATCATGCAGCATCTGGTAACTTTTTTCGGCGATTTCTTCTGTATTTTTCCGTTTTTCAAAATCACGGCCAGAAAGCAGGGCAACTAAGTCACTGAATTTTCCACGCTTGAATGCATAAGTATAAGCTGTCCTTAATACATCAATGTAGTCGGGACGGTAAATATTGTCCGGTTTATTGGCAATCCATTTGATAAGTTGATAATTTGAGGACCGAGAAAATTCAACATCATTTGTCTCAATGCTATTGAGAAATTCCTTATTGTTCAGAAGGTGGCAGAAATAATCTATCATTTTCCGCAATATATTGCCCCCGAACTTTTGGTCTGCGGCAATCTTGGACATTACAAAATCTGCATTACTGAGGACAACACCTTTCTGGTTAATACGTATAAATATTTCAGTTACGGTATCAATGTCCAGATCATCATTCAATTCTATAATACCAATTTGTCGATTTTTAATTGACTGCAATGCGTTGATATTGTCTTCTACCAAGTCTTCATCAGCCTGGAGATTGTTTGTCATATAGCTACGCCTGATATCTCGAGGAGAGACAGTTCCATTTAGGATTGGGGAAATATCAATAATCCATGCTGGGTTGCGTTCGATGGCAGGATTTGCCACTTCAAATACGGGTTGTCCAGCTTCAGCTAGTGGATTATAGGCAATACGAATTTTGGTTTGTTTATAGTCTTTATCGAGGATTTCTTGTCCAACAATAGCTGCTGTCAAAGCAGTAATTCGTTGCTGACCATCTATCAATACCCGTTTACCTTTGGATAAGGTACCATCTTTTAGGCGGACATCAGGGTTGCGCCAAGTAATAATATATCCGACAGGATAGCCTTTATAGAGTGAGTCGAGTAAATCACGTACTTTACTGTTATTCCAAACAAAAGGTCGCTGAATTTCGGGAATAGCAATTTCTCCTGATTTTATCCAAGAGAGCAACGTTTCAACGGGATATTGGTTTACCGAATATTTAGCCATTTTAATTTCCAATATAACTTTCCAAATATTATTAAAAGCTGCCTGAAAACCCACTTTCAGGCAGCCTGCACTTTCCTACATTACAGCTTCTCTTTAACCCAACCTTCCACGCTTACCAGCATTTCAGGCAATTTGTCGGCATCCGTGCCGCCGGCTTGCGCCAAGTCAGGACGGCCGCCGCCTTTGCCGCCGACTTGTTCGGCTGCAAATTTAACCAGATCGCCTGCTTTGACTTTGCCAGTCAACGGTTTGGATACACCTGCGCATAGGGAAACTTTGCCGTCGTTGACTGAGGCGAGCAATACGATGGCTTGTTCTGATTTGCCGGTCAAGTCGGTAACGATTTCGCGCAGGGCTGCGGCATCGGCTTCGATTTGTGTGGCAACGAGTTTGGCTGAACCCAAGTCTTTTGCATCGTCCAAGAGTTTGGCGCCTGCGTGGACGGCGAGTTCGGCTTTGGCGCGTGCCAATTCTTTCCAATGCTTTGGCGTGTGCCGCGCCTGCTTGGATTTTCGCCAGTACGTCTTTTTCGGTTTGGGCTTTGGTTTCTGCAATAATGTCTTTAACCAAACGCTCTTGCTCTTGCGCCCATTTGAGTGCGTTCAGGCCGGTGATGGCTTCGATACGGCGCACGCCTGCGGCAATACCGCCTTCGCTGATGATTTTGAAGAGGCCGATGTCGCCGGTGCGTGAAACGTGTGTACCGCCGCACAATTCGGTAGAGAAACCGCCCATTTGCAGTACGCGCACTTCGTCGCCGTATTTTTCGCCGAAGAGCATCATGGCGCCGGTTTTTTGGGCATCTTCCATGCTCATAATGGCTGCGTTGACGGCAACGTTGGCCAAAATGGCTTCGTTGACGCGGCGTTCTACTTCGGCGATTTCTTCGGCAGTGACCGCTTGAGGATGGGAAATGTCGAAACGGGTGGATTCGGCGGTAACCAAAGAGCCTTTTTGTTCAACGTGCTCGCCCAATACATCGCGCAGGGCTTTGTGCATCAAGTGGGTTGCGCTGTGGTTGCGCATATTGGCATTGCGGATTTCGTCATCCACTTTGGCGGTAACGCTGTCGCCGACTTTCAGACGGCCTGAAGTTTGTACGCCGAATTGGCCGAATACGGCCGCTTTGATTTTTTGGGTATCGTGTACTTCAAAGCGGTTTTCGCCTGCGAAGATATAGCCGACGTCGCCGACTTGGCCGCCGGATTCTGCATAGAATGGGGTAAAGTCGATAACGATGGCACCTTCGTCGCCTTCGTTCAATTCGTTGACTTGCTCGCCGTCTTTGTAGAGGGCGAGGACTTTGGATTCGGTTTGGCGTTCGCTATAACCTTTAAACTCGGTGTCTTGACCTTCGTAAGGAAGTTGGGCGTTGGCTTTGAAGCTTTGTGCGGCGCGTGCGCGTGCGCGTTGTGCATCCATTTCGCGGTTGAAGCCTTCTTCATCCAAATCGATGCCCAATTCGCGCGCCATGTCGGCAGTCAGGTCGTAAGGGAAGCCGTAGGTGTCGTAGAGTTTGAAGATGTGTTCACCACCGATAACGAGTTTGCTGTTGGCGATGTTGTCCATCAAATAGGCATTTAAGGCTTCGGCAAACGGTTTTTCCGCGTCGGGAATATGGGCGGTTTCCAAAGCAGCCTGCAAATCGATATACATGCCTTCGTTCAGGCTACCTGAAACTTGGGGACGGATAACGATTTGCTTTTTGCCTGAAGCGGCACGGGAGGCGGCGGTGAATTCCACACCCTCTGCGGTTTTCAATGCCAGTGGTTTGCCCGCACCATCTTGCGGCAGCAGGCTTTCCAGTTTCAAGAATTTCATGCCGTTGAACACTTGATTGAACAAGCCCATGCCTTTTTCCAGCGTTTCGCCGAAACGGCTCTCTTCCGCGCGCAGGGCTTCCATAATCTGCGTCTGCTTCTCTTTCAACTCAGGATAAGCATCACCCATTACTTTCACCAAGTCGGGCACGAGTTTGTAGAAAAACGCTTGTTTCTGACCGAGTTTGTAACCGTGGCGTACGGCGCGGCGGATGATGCGACGCAGTACATAGCCGCGGCCTTCGTTGGACGGCATCACGCCGTCTGCAATCAGGAAGGAGCAGGAGCGGATGTGGTCGGCGATGACTTTCAGGCTTGGTTCTTCCATGCTGAAAGCTGCGCCGGTTTCGCGTGCAACGGCTTTGAGCAGGTCTTGGAACAGGTCGATTTCGTAGTTGCTGTGGACATGCTGCATGACGGCGGCCATACGTTCCAAGCCCATGCCGGTATCAACGGATGGTTTAGGCAGCGGATTCATATTGCCTTGTTCGTCGCGGTTGAACTGCATAAATACGCAGTTCCAAATTTCGATCCAGCGGTCGCCGTCTTCTTCAGGGCTGCCCGGAATGCCACCCCAGATTTCTTCGCCGTGGTCGTAGAAAATTTCGGAGCAAGGGCCGCAAGGGCCGGTGTCGCCCATTTGCCAGAAGTTGTCGGACGCGTATTTCGCGCCTTTGTTGTCGCCGATGCGGACGATGCGCTCGGCAGGCATGCCGATTTCGTTCAGCCAGATGTTGTAGGCTTCGTCGTCTTCTGCGTAAACGGTCGCCAAGAGTTTGTCTTTAGGGATGTTCAACCATTCCGGGGAAGTCAGGAACTCCCAAGCGAAGTGGATGGCGTCGCGTTTGAAGTAGTCGCCGAAGGAGAAGTTGCCCATCATTTCAAAGAAGGTGTGGTGACGGGCGGTGTAGCCGACGTTTCCAAGTCGTTGTGTTTACCGCCTGCGCGTACGCATTTTTGCGCGGTAGTGGCGCGGTTGTAGGGGCGTTTGTCAAAGCCGAGGAATACGTCTTTAAATTGGTTCATGCCTGCGTTGGTAAACAGCAGGGTCGGGTCGTCGTGTGGCACGAGCGAGGAGGAGCGGACGATGGTGTGGCCTTTAGATTCAAAAAATTTCAGGAATTTTTGGCGTAGTTCGGTGGTTTTCATAATGTCTCGATAAATTTTTTACAAGGATTTCAGACGGCCCGGACGGCGCGTTGCGATTAAAAACGAATGGGCGTTATCTTACCGCAAAACCATATTTCAAGCTATCGGCAGAAAGGTTTTAAGTTGGCAGTAATCCGTCTTTCAGACGGCCTCAAGCGGGACGATATCTTTTAACAATGAAGCCTATCCGCTCGGGCTTGCCTGCTTTATAATGCCTCTCTATTTCAACCGGATACGCAAGGAATGATAATGACCAAACATCTGCCCCTCATCGTACTGACTGCGCTGGCACTGGCCGGCTGCGGCGGCTCGGACAAAACTTCTGCCGACAAGGCGGCTCAAACCGATAATCAAAAGGTATTGAGCATTTACAACTGGTCGGAATATGTCGATCCCGAGACGGTTGCCGCGTTTGAAAAAAAACACGGTATCGCAGTAACTTACGATGTATATGACAGCGATGAAACGCTGGAGAGCAAGGTGTTGACCGGCAAGTCGGGTTACGACATCGTGGGTCCTTCCAATGCGTTTGTCGGTAGGCAGATTAAGGCAGGTGCGTATCAGAAAATCGACAAATCCCTGATTCCCAACTATAAAAACTTGAATCCTCAGTTGATGAAGCTGATGGAAGGCGTCGATCCGGGGCATGAATATGCGGTGCCGTTTTATTGGGGTACCAATACTTTCGCTATCAATACCGAGCGTGTGAAAAAGGCTTTGGGCACGGATCAGCTGCCGGACAATCAATGGGATTTGGTGTTTAACCCCGAATACACGTCCAAACTCAAACAATGCGGCATCAGCTATTTGGACAGCGCGGCGGAGATTTATCCTATGGTGTTGAACTATATGGGTAAAAATCCAAACAGTAGCGAAACGGCGGATATTAAGGCGGCTACGGAAGTCTTGAAGAAACCGTCCGTACATTAAGCGTTTTACTTCGTCCGGTTTTATCGATGATTTAGCACGCGGTGATACTTGCGTAACGATTGGTTTTGGCGGCGATTTGAACATTGCCAAACGCCGTGCCGAAGAAGCAGGCGGCAAGGAAAAAATCCGTGTAATGATGCCGAAAGAAGGCGTGGGGATTTGGGTGGATTCGTTTGTGATTCCGAAAGATGCCAAACATGTGGCCAATGCCCATGCGTATATCAATGATTTCTTAGATCCTGAAGTTGCGGCGAAAAACGGCAATTTTGTTACTTATGCGCCGTCCAGCAAACCGGCTCAAGAGCTGATGGATGAAGAGTTTAGAAACGACAATACGATTTTCCCGACTGACGAGGATTTGAAAAACAGCTTTATCATGGTGCCTATCCAACCTGCGGCGTTGAAATTTATGGTCCGTCAATGGCAAAGCGTGAAAGCAGGGACATAAGCTGATTTAAACGTATTAAGGCCGTCTGAATGGTGTAACCGAAATCCTTGATTTCGTTTTACGGCTGTTCAGACGGCCTTTGGTTTATGTCAGATTGCTTGGATAAGGTGTAAAAGACAAAGGGCGTGTCTATCAATCACGCCCTTTGTATTTGCTTCAGACGGCCTTAGAATTTCACGCCTTTATGTAGGGCGACGATGCCTGCGCTCATGTTGTGGTAATCCACGCTGTCGAAACCTGCATCCAGCATCATTTGTTTTAAGGTTTCTTGGTCGGGGTGCATACGGATGGACTCGGCGAGGTATTGGTAGCTGTCGGCATCTTTTGCAATCAGTTTGCCCATAATCGGCAACAGTTTGAAAGAGTAGAGGTCGTACACGCCTTCCAAAGGTTTGTATACTTTGGAGAATTCCAACACCAGCAGGGTGCCGCCCGGTTTCAATACGCGGTACATTTCTTTCAGCGCGGCATCTTTGTGCGTCATATTGCGCAGGCCGAATGCGACGGAAACCAGATTGAAATAGTTGTCGGGGAACGGCAATTTCAGCGTCTGCCAACGATACGGGCAGAATCATGCCTTCGTTGAGCAGGCGGTCGCGGCCGACGGTCAGCATGGAGGAGTTGATGTCTGTCAGCCAAACTTCGCCTTCTTTGCCTACGCGTTTCGCCCAGCCTCGGGACAAATCGCCTGTACCGCCGGCGATGTCCAATACTTTGTCGCCTTTTTTCAGGCGAGCAGTATTGATGGTGAAATGTTTCCAAACACGGTGCAGACCGCCGGACATTACGTCATTCATAATGTCGTAGTTTTTTGCCACGGAGTGGAAGACTTCGGCAACTTTGCCTGCTTTTTCGTCTTCGTCAACAGTCGTGAAGCCGAAATGGGTTTTGTGGTCGCTCATAGTGTCTGCCTTCTTAAAATAATACGGATTCAGATATCGAATACGTCGAAATCGCCAACCACTTTCGACGCGGGAAATATAGTTTGTGCCTGTCGCTCCAGCATCAGGCGTTGCACTTCTTTGGTATAACGTGCGCTGATGTGGGTCAGGTAAAGTTGTTTCACATTGGCTTGCAAGGCCGGTTTGGCGGCATTGTATATGGTCGCATGGAACACTCGTTCCGCTGTCTCTTCATCGCCTGCAGCAAAGCTTGCTTAATGCACCAAAACGTCTGCGTTTTGTGCGGCGCGTACTGCCTGCGGACAGGCTTTGGTATCGCCGAAGATAGCCACTACCCGTCCTTTTTTGGGCAGGGAGAGGAATACTTTGCCGTCAATGATCCTGCCGTCGTCCAATGTTACGGCCTCGCCTTTTTTCAGACGGCCTTTCCACCACAACCGCCGCTACCGCAGGAATGTGTGTGTTTGGGTTTTAAATCTTCGGCACTTGGGATTCTGGACGCGCCGGCTTTTTCTAGGCGGTCGAGATAGTCTTGCCACAGCGCGTTTTGATTGTGCGCCAGTCGGTAGAGATAGTCCCAATCGTAGAGGCCGCTGTCGTGGCCGTCTGAAAAAGTAATTTTCAATGCGTATTGGCCGACAGGGTCCAAATCGGTAATGCTGACTTCGGCTTTGCCTGTTTGCAAAACATCTTGGCCTGGACCGTGTCCGCGCACTTCCGCGCTGGGCGAGTACACGCGCAGGTATTCGGCAGGAAGGCTCTTGGCACCGTCAGCATAGACCAAAGTCAGTACGCGCCGCTCTTGCTGGAGGCGGATTTCTTGTGGAATTTTATCGGCTTGGGTCATGTCATGCTCCGTTCTTTTTACGCAAATAGGCAACGCGTACAGAAAAAATACCGCCAAGTACGGCAAACAGCACGATTGCGTAGAGTGAAAACCGTATCAGGCTCACTTGCGTGTCCGCCGTCAGCCCCAAAGGCAGCAACATCACGGCAACGAACAGTAAAAACGCGGCCAACATGGCGGCAATGCTGGCAAAGGCATGGCGGGTATTGGCTGCTGTTTGCGGATGTTTGGTCATGTGGGATAGCTTGACGTAGGGTGGTGAGGCGGTATTTTATCAGCTTTTTGGTGCTTCATGCCGTCTGAAAACGGCTTTATTTCCATAAATAAAGTGTAATGGCACGCCTGTCTTCGCCTTCGGGCATTAAGCGGATGCTGCTGCCTTTGCTTCCGTTGACACGGATAATGATGCCGCCGGCCTGCCGTTCGATAATGTCGATTTGGGTGTCGCGGTTCATGCGGTAGTTGTAGCGTTCGCATTGCTTCAAGCACCAAAAATCCTGCCAATGGATAAAATATTTTTGTCCGGATTCGATGGCCAGCGTTTCCCCGCCTTTGACGATGAAGTAAGGATAATCAGGTTTGCGTGCTGAATGTCCATTCGGCCGTTCTGTTTTTTCCGTTTTGACGGTATTGGAACACGGCACGGTAGTCGGTATCGTATTCCAAGGGCTGTAAAGGAAATAGCGCAAATTGGCGTTCGGTCAAGAGGCGGTTTGGGTCATTATCTTTATCTAAGATTTTGACGTCTTTGATTTCTTTTGTGTCCTGATACAGTTTGAACGAACGCATTTTGACCGGGGGCGATTGTTCGGAGAAGGCGATGCTGACCGGATTGCCGGTCATTTCATAATGCGGCATAGGATCGGGACGCTCGCCGTGGAAAACCGGCGAAGCGAAGTTGCCTTGCGGATAGGTGATGTAAGGCTGGGTTTTGCGGTTGGAGATTTCATCCGCATAAACAATGGCATAACCATGACAGGCATCTTGATAAAACGAACGGCTGAGGTCGGATAATGGGCGGTTTTTTTGGCAGAGGCTGTTGAATCTGCTGTCGCCCTGATTGATACTCAGCGCGATTTGTTTGCCTTGCGATTCAAATGCTGCACCGGCCTCGTCGATATTTTGATTGAGCAAGGAGAAACGGTGGTAAATCGCCGTCATCAGATTGTCCAGCTGATGTTGGGCAGGTAGGTGGTCGTTGATTTTTTCGTTTGGCGGGTGTTGGCCGGTACTGACGTTTTCGTGTACGCCTTTATAGGCATAACCGGCTTTGCGCGTGCGGTCTGATGGGCGTGGGCCTGTGTAAAAGGGATTGCGCGTATTGTGTTCGTCATGTCCGTCGTCAGGGTTTTGCAGAAGATAGCGGGCATGATTGCGCGCGGCGCGTTCGAGTGTGGCCGAGTGCGCCAGTGCGGGCAGATTGGCTGAGGCGCGGAGGAAGTTTAAATACGCCAAGGCGTCAAAATCGGCAACAGCAGTACGATTTTGCGGCGGTTGGGCGTAGATGAGCTGGTCTTCGGAATAGCGGTGGGTTTCGTAGTATTGGAATATGCCGAGGGCGACGGCAAAACCGCCCAGCCAGTAAAGAATATGTTTCATTATATGTACTGCGTTCAGACGGCCTTGAGCTGCGGCTCTTTCCTCTTGAGACTCATGCCGCTGAATGATTATTTTGATGGCGGTTTGACTTGGAATGCTTCAGGATGGGATTTGAAATATTCGACAGCGACAAACCCGCCGCCAATAATAAGCAACAGGGCAATGGCCATGCCGATCATCGCTAAAATGAATTTGTCCATATTGGTCCGTTTGAATGAAGGCCGTCTGAAACACTTGAAAGCGTTCAGACGGCCTTAAAGTCAGGTTAATTAACGTTCGATTTGCGATACGTCGCGTACTGCGCCTTTGTCGGCGGAAGTCGCCATCGCTCCGTAGGCACGCAGGGCTGCGGAGACGTAGCGGTCGCGGTTTCCGGTTTCCATGCTTTGCTGCCGCGTGCTTCCATTTCGGCACGGCGTGCGGCAAGCTCTTCATCGGAAATGACAAGGTGGATGCTGCGGTTAGGGATGTCGATTTCGATGGTGTCGCCTTCGTGTACCAAACCGATGGCGCCGCCTTCTGCCGCTTCAGGCGAAGCGTGGCCGATGGACAGGCCGGAAGTACCGCCGGAGAAGCGGCCGTCGGTCAGCAGGGCGCATTCTTTGCCCAAACCTTTAGATTTCAGGTAAGAAGTCGGGTAGAGCATTTCTTGCATGCCCGGGCCGCCTTTAGGGCCTTCGTATCGGATGATGACGATGTCGCCGGCGACGATTTGGTTGCCCAAAATACCTTCTACTGCGTCTTCTTGGCTTTCAAACACGCGGGCGCGGCCGGTAAATTTGAGGATGCTCTCGTCCACGCCTGCGGTTTTCACTACGCAACCGCGCTCGGCGATATTGCCGAACAATACTGCCAAGCCGCCGTCTTGCGAGTAGGCATGTTCAACATCGCGGATACAGCCTTTTTCGCGGTCGAGGTCGAGGGTTTTCCACATACGGTTTTGCGAGAACGCCTGAGTGGTGCGCACGCCGCCTGGAGCCGCTTTGAAACGCTCGATGGCATGGGTGTTTTCAGGGTTGGTCACGTCCCATTTTTCAATCGCATCTTTCAGTGTTGGCGCGTGGATGGTGTACACGTCGGTGTGCAGTTTGCCTGCTTTGTCCAATTCTTTCAGGATGGCGAAGATGCCGCCTGCGCGATGCACGTCTTCCATGTAGTAGTCGTGGTTGTTTGGCGCGGTTTTGCAGATGCAAGGTACAACGCGGCTCAGGCGGTCGATGTCGGCCATTTTGAAATCGACACCGGCTTCGTTGGCAACGGCCAACAGGTGCAAAATGGTATTGGTAGAGCCGCCCATGGCGATATCCATGGTCATGGCGTTTTCAAACGCTTTTTAGTGGCAATACTGCGCGGCAATACGGTTTCGTCGTCTTGCTCGTAGTAGCGTTTGGTGATTTCGACAATCATGCGGCCGGCCTCGAGGAACAATTCTTTGCGGCCTGCGTGGGTAGCCAAGTATGAACCGTTGCCCGGCAGGGAAAGGCCGAGTGCTTCGGTCAGACAGTTCATGGAGTTGGCGGTAAACATGCCGGAGCAGGAGCCGCAAGTCGGGCAGGCGTTTTGTTCGACTTCTTCGACTTGTTTGTCGCTGATATTGTCGTCAGCCGATTCGATCATGGCATCAATCAAGTCCAAACGGCGTTCAGGCTGAATATTGGCTACGCCGATAACTTTACCGGCTTCCATCGGGCCGCCGGAAACGAAGATGGTCGGAATGTTCAGGCGCATGGCGGCAATCAGCATGCCCGGGGTGATTTTGTCGCAGTTGGAAATGCACACCAGCGCGTCGGCGCAGTGGGCGTTGACCATGTATTCGATAGAGTCGGCAATCAGGTCGCGGCTGGGCAGGGAGTAGAGCATACCGCTGTGGCCCATGGCGATACCGTCGTCAATGGCGATGGTGTTGAATTCTTTGGCAATGCCGCCGGCTTTTTCGATTTCACGGGCAACCAGTTGGCCCATATTGTGCAGGTGCACATGGCCCGGGACGAATTGGGTGAAGGAGTTGGCAATGGCGATAATCGGTTTGCCGAAGTCGGTTTCCATGACGCCGGTCGCACGCCACAATGCGCGCGCGCCTGCCATATTGCGGCCGTGGGTAGAGGTTTTGGAGCGGTATTCAGGCATTTTTGTTCCTTTATTTTATGCTGAGGCCGTCTGAAATAGGCTGGTTGGTTGGCGGCCTGTTGTAGAAATAACCCGGTATTTTATACCAATTACGAGCGATGAAGCACGCTATTTTGTAATAAAACTAAACTGTGTTTGCTTCACCTGAATTTGCTGCTCACTTCTTCAGACGGCCCGAAGTTTTCTTAGGATGAAACGTTATCTTTCTCATTTGCAAAAGATGTTGGCATCAAAAAGTGATATGATAGGGAACTTCTCACATTTCTAAGGATAAGACGATGAAAAAAATCATGTTTGCATTGTGTTCGGCCATGTTGGCTTCCGCTGCGTCTGCCGCTGTTTATAAAGTGGACGAATTTCATGCCAATGCCCGCTTTGCCATCGACCATTTCAACACCAGCACTAACGTCGGCGGTATTTATGGTTTGACCGGCAATTTGGAATTTGACCGTGCCAAACGCCAAGGCTCAATCGATATCGTATTGCCTTTGTCCAAACTGCAAACCGGTTCGGACCACTTTACTCAACATTTGAAATCTGCCGATATTTTCAATGCAGACAAATACCCTGAAATCCGTTTTGTATCCACCAAATTCAATTTCAACGGCAAAAAACTGCTTTCCGTTGACGGCAATCTGACCATGAACGGCAAAACTGCGCCGGTAAAACTCAAAGCCGACAAATTCAACTGCTACCAAAGCCCGATGGCAAAAGCAGAAGTGTGCGGCGGCGACTTCAGTACCACCATCGACCGCACCAAATGGGGCTTAGATTATTTGGTAAGTGCCGGTATGAGCAAAAAAGTAAACATCAATATCCAAATCGAAGCAGTGAAACAATAATCCTGTTTGATTTCAAAATAAAGGCCGTCTGAACAGGTAAGGCAGAAATCGTTGATTTCGTTTATCCCTGTTCAGACGGCCTTATGATTAAAGACGTTTAGGATTCTTTATTTGTCGGCTTTTGCTGCCCAATAAGTTGCCAGAAGCGAGCCGGAGATATTGTGCCACACGCTGAACAATGCGCTGGGAACGGCAACAACCGGCGCGGCGGCAAAGTGTGCGGCGGCAAGGGCTGCGCCTAAGCCTGAGTTTTGCATACCGACTTCGATGGCCAGCGTTTTTTGTGCATCATAAGGCAGGCCGGTCCATTTGGCGGCAAAGAAGCCGAGCAGATAGCCGATGCCGTTGTGGAGTACGACAACTGAAAAAATCAGCAGGCCGCTTTCAATAATCTTGCCTTTGCTGGCGCCGACTACCGCACCGATAATCAGTACGATGGCGGCAACGGAAACCAGCGGCAGCGTATCGGTCAGTTTTTCAGTTTTGTTGCCCAAAACCTTATGGACAATCAAGCCCAAAACAATGGGGAGCAAAACCATTTTGACGATGGACATCAACATGCCGCCCGCTTGGATTTCCAGCATTTCACCGGCAAGCATCAAGAAGATGGCAGGGGTCAGTAATGGGGAAATCAGGGTAGAAACCGACGTAACGGCAACCGACAAAGCCACATTGCCGCGCGCTAAATAGGTTATCACATTGGAGGCCGTACCGCCCGGGCAGCAGCCGACCAAAATCACACCGACCGCGATTTCGGCAGGCAGGTTCAACAGTTTCGCCAGCAGATAGGCAGTCGCAGGCATGATGGCGAATTGGGCAATCACGCCGATAATGACGGCTTTGGGGTGTTTGAACAAAATGTCAAAGTCGGAGGGTTTGAGGGTCAAGCCCATGCCGAACATGATGACGCCCAGTAGCCAAGGAATGTAAGGGCCGACCCATTTGAAGGTGTCGGGTGCGAAAAAAGCAATGCCGGCAAAAAGCGCGGCCCAGAGGGAAAAGGTCTTTCCGATAAAATTACTGATTTTGTTGAGGGTATTCATGATGATATGTTGTGAAGTTGTTTTTAAGGGAAACCAAGGATACACGCCTTAACCTTAATTTGCAAAATGGATTAGAATAAATAAGGCCGTCTGAAGATAAGAATTGATTTTCAGACGGCCTGTGATTTGTATTTGCTATATAGACGGCATTATTCTTTTGATAAAATATTGCGCAGCCATCGGGCGGCAGGTGCGATTTCTCCGGCGAGCATACCGGTTTCGATTTGGCTGCTGTGTTTGATGACATCGGCCGCCGCTCCGTGCAGCCATACGCCGGCGCAGGCGGCTTGGAATATTGGAATGCCTTGTGCCAGCAGGCTGCCGATAATGCCGCTCAAGACATCGCCGCTGCCTGCGGTGGCCAAACCGGCATTGCCGCTGGTGTTGGTATAGACTATGCCGTCTGCCGTGGCCACTAATGTATGATGGCCTTTCAATACGACGGTCGCGCCATATTTACGGCTGATTTCGGTCACGGCTTTTTGTCTGTCGGCTTGAACTGATTGGGTGTCGATACCGAGTAAGCGAGCGGCTTCGGCCGGATGAGGTGTCAGGACGATATGTTTGTACGATTTGAGGCGTTCGGCTAATTCGGAAGAACGGGCAAGCAGTGTCAAAGCATCTGCATCGAGCAATAAAGGCTGGTCATGGTGTGTAGACAGGATTTGGGGCAGCAGCTGCTCTGATAATCCGTCCAAACCAAAGCCGCAGCCGATTACGCGTGCGCTGATATCGTTGCGTTCCATCAGTTGGGTCGCAGTGGCGAGCATAATTTCAGGGCGTTCGGGAATAATGGCAAAGGGCAGCGTGGCTTGGTTGAAGCCTGCCCAAACCTTGCCGCACCCTTGATATATCGCGGCTGTGGCTGCCAAAACCACCGCACCGCTCATGCCTGTTGCGCCGCCGATAATGGCAAGCGTGCCGTATGTGCCTTTGTGCGATTCTTGGGCACGAGGGCGGAATACGTCGGGAAATGCTAAGGCCGTCTGAAAAGCTTGAAGCGATTCGGGAAGCGTGTAGATGGGCTGCATGGCGTAACCTTCCAAGATAAGAAATTTAATTTAAATCAGAAAGTAAAAGGTAATGAAGCAAAAAATAAAAGTTTGGGACGCACCTACGCGCCTGTTCCATTGGCTCTTGGTGTTATTGATGGGTTTTATGTGGTACAGCGCAACCCAAGGCGGCGATATGCTGGTATGGCACTTGCGTGGCGGTTTGTTGATGCTGGCGTTGGTGGTTTTTCGCTTGTGTTGGGGGATTTGGGGCAGCGATACGGCAAAATTCAGCCGATTTGTGCGTCCGTTTTCCGAAATCCGCCGCTACACGCAAGGCCAGATGTCTGAAGACGAATTGGTCGGACATAATCCTTTGGGCGCGCTGATGGTGATCGCTTTATTGGCTGCCTTGGTTTTTCAGACGGCCACAGGCTTATTTGCCGCCGATGAAAATACGTTTACCAATTCCGGCTTTTTGAATCATTTGGTCAGCGAACACGCCGGTACGCTGGCGCGAAAAATCCATGTCAATTTCTTTAATGTCTTAGCTGTTTTGGCGGGTGTACATATTGCGGCTGTTTTGCTGTATCGCTTTGTGAAAAAACAGGATTTGATTACGCCGATGATTAACGGCTTTAAAACCATCGATGCCAAGCAGCCTAAGTTGGCCAGAATGGGACAACTGTTTGCCGCTTTGTCGGTGGCGATTACTTTAGTGTGCGCAGTATGGATGTTGCGCGGCTGATGTTTTAAAACGGATACCAAAAACAAACCGACCCCGATAGCCGAAATGGCTGTTGGGGTCGGTTGCTTTTTTTTTAGGGTTTAAAAGATGATGTTCAGACGGCCTTAACGCAGCGCAAGATGCTGTGGCCGCGGCCGATGCCGTCTGAAACTTCCGCCACTTTCAATCCGGCTTTTTCAACGCAACGGATCAGGTCTTCAGAGTGGAAGATTTTGCTGTTGCCGTTGGCCATGGCAGTGAAATACAGGCTGGTCATGGTCAGGCAGTAGGCGGCGGTTTCGTAGCGTTGTCTGTCCCAGAAAGGCTCCATGATGTAGAGGCTGGTGTTTTCGGTCATGGATGCAGCGGCGCGTTGAAGAATGCTGGTGGCTTGTTCTTCAGTAAAACAGTCTAGGAATTGGCTCATCCAAATCGCGTCAAAACCGGTCGGGAACGGAATTTCAGGATCAAGCAGGTTGGCCGGATGGGCGTGGATACGGTCCGCGCCGTTTTTGCCTTTGGTCGCTTCGCGCATCAAGCCGATTTGTTGCGGCAGATCCATGATGGTTACTTCGACTTCGGCATTGTGGTTGACGCATTGCTCCGCCCAGCGGCCGGTATTGCCGCCGACATCGAGCAGTTTTTTAACCGGTTTGGCAAACACGGTATTCAGTGCTTCGGCGAAGGAATTGTCGGAATAATAATGGTCGAATGCAAACCATTTTTCCTGCGCGATGCTTGGCAATGAAGACAAGCCTTCGTAAATGGTCGGCCAGTCGCCGAATACTTTCAGGCCTTCGGGCTTACCGGTTTGCAGGGTTTTTTCCAAATCAAACATGCCTTGGTAGCAGATTTCCTGTGTGAAATCCATGTTGACGCGGGCCATTTTGTCTTTGAGGACAAACCAACCGGCTTTGCTGATGAAATAGCGGTTGTCACGAGTCAAGACAGTGCCGATAGACAGCGAAGCTTCCAGCAGAACTTGTGCCGCGTAGTTGCTGATTTTCGCTTTTTCAGCGATTTCGGCTTGAGTGAGGCCGTCTGGATGGTCGTTCAGCAAGTCCAGAATGCCAAATTTCACCATCAAGCGGGAAACTTGGAACACAATCGGTGCAAAGCGATTTCTTGAGCCAGACGTTGAGCCTCGCCTGCAGACTGGTGTTCGTGGGAATAGCGTTGTTCTAGGGCAGGGAAGAGTTGCATATTGTTGGTTTTCCACTAAAAAGTTAATAAGTATATTCAGACGGCCTCAAACACAATCCGTCCTGATGCACACGGATGCTCTCCGTTGTTGATTTTAAAGCTCAGTTTGTTTTTACCTTCATCGTATTTCAGCTCTACCGACACTTCATCGTGAGGACGGATAAACTGCTGATATTTTAGATTTTCGATGCGGATGACGCGCTGTTTACTCCATGGCTTGGGCGCGATCAGGTTGCGCACCCATTGCAGCTCGACCACGCCGGGAACCAGCGGGAAGGTGGCAAAATGGCCGCCGAAATAAACCAAATCCAAAGGCACGCGCCCGATAAAAGTTTCGGTATTGGTTTCATCATCAGATGATGTTTTCGACCAAACGGGCGAAGTCTGGGCAACGGTAAAGGCCGTCTGAAAATCCGCCGCGGCGATTTTGGCTTGGGCGTTGCGCGGCAGGCTGTCGGTAAAACGCCAGTAACGCGGCAGGGCAATAGTGTCCTGCGTGGCGGCCAGATGGCGTTTGAGCGTATCGGCAACTGCAGCACGGCCTTTCTCGCGCAAGGCGGCGATACCGTCTGCGTTCAATGCCGCCCATATGGCAATGCGTTGGTGTTGCGGATGGCGGCCGCAATGGGCATCGGCAATCCAAGGATGTTGTAAAAGTTCGTGTTCGATTTGGGTCAGCGACACGCGTTTGTCCTCAAATTTAATAATGCGGTCTTGGCGACCGAGTAACAGAAACTGTCATCTTGCGGCTCGATCAAATCGGCTGTTTGACGGCGTTCGGGCGACCAAGGCGAAGAAGCCCAAAGTGCGCCTTCTTCGTTTTGCCCGATTTCCACGCCTTTGAAAGTCTGCCATTCTTGGCGTTCGCAACGTGAGGCAATCACGCCGGTTTCGGTGCTGCCATAGACTTCAAACGGGCGGACGGCAGCCTGTTGCAGCAAATCTGCCGTGGCTGCGGGCAATGCGCCTCCGGCCGAGACAATGCCTACAATTTTATGGCCGATACTTTGCCAGTTGCGGTTTTCACCCAAGCGGTTGAGTACGGCCGGGCTGGCGATCCAAACCACTTTATCATGTGTGGCCGTGCTGGAAAGCAGGTTTTCCGGATAAACCGCCTGCTGTCGCTCCATAGTCCAACCCATTGTCAGAGCGAGTGCGAAGCGAAACGTGAAGCCGTAAAGGTGTTGCGGAATCACGCTGCCGACCACAGTTTCACCATGTTGTCCAAATGGCAGCGTATTTGCCAAAGTCAGGGCTTCTGCCTGCATTTGCGCGGCGGTTTTCACAATAATCTGCGCTTCGCCGCTGGAGCCCGACGTTTTCAGCCATGCTTCGGCATGGTCGGGAATCAGATGGTTTTCAGGATAGGTGTTCAGCCCTTCCAAATCTGTTTTAGCTAATACATCAGGCAAGTGCCAGATGTTCAGGCCGTCTGAAGACAGCTTTTTATCTGTTGAATCCGTTAAAAATACTTCTGCCGTTTTGCCCCAATCCAAATTGTCTTGCGCCAAATTGGGCAACAATAAAACCTTTCCGCCCGAATGCCACACTGCCAACACGGCACAGGCAAACAGCGCGGCATCGTCAAACCACAGTGCGGCCGTTTGCACGCCTGCCTGTTTCAGACGGCCTGACAGATGAAAAACCGCACGGTTGAAATCAGCACGCGTCCAATTCGGATGGGCGGCGATAAGGTCGTGTTGGGGTAGGTCGAGGGATAGGATTTGGGTTAGGTGCATGATGGTTCTAAGGTTTTATAATTTTGATGTATTTGCCTTGGTATCTTCTTTGAATTGAGCCAAGCATTCATCGTATTGTTTGTTTGTCGTTTGGCGTACCAATTCGTAATCATTTGCCTGCCACTCTTCCAATGAATGGCTTTCACTTCTTTTGAAGCAATGGAGTAACCGATCGGTTTTGCCGTTTTGTCCGTCTAAAAACAGGCTGACTTCATTGTTCAGAAAGAATCGGTCTCGTTTATTAAATTTTTCATAAACCAAATAGAAACGGCCCGGTTGGACAAATAGTTTCTTATTGGCACTATTGCCTTAAATGACCGTTTTGCCGCCCAATCGCGAACTTTTGGGGAGAATTGTTCAAAAGTAGGATTCGCAAAATTCGGTTTAATGGGCTTCCCACTTAAACTGTGTTTGTCCAGCAGGTCAGGGCCTTCATATCCAATATGGTTACTGTTGCGGGCAAGAATCAGTAATGCAAAAGTTGCTGTAAATACGGCTGTTTGTGCAGCCCTTGCTTTTACCGTATTGGATTTCCGAATAATCATCAAATTCATGCTGCTGGCTGTAGTATCGTCAGAATAACTATTGTGTATTCGGTCAATGACGGTCAGGTTTCCCGAGCGTGTTTTGATGGTATGGCTGGCAACTTCCGTATAATTTTTCTTGTATTCGGCTTCTGCCTTTTCTTCAGGGGATAAAGGCGTTTTAGATGTCGAAGAACATGCGGTAAATGTGAAGGAAATCAGAGTAAGTAGGATGATTTTTTTCATTATGGTTATTCGTCTAATTGATGAAATATTTTTAATGGTTTAAACCTTCAAAACCAATTTCCGATAAATCCACTCTCCGGCAAATAAGATTCCCATAAACACATACGACACGATGCCTGTATAAGCCGCCCACCAATCGTAATATTGCAAGCCTGCCAAAATGGCGGCGGTTGCGCCGTTGAAGATAAAGAACGCGCACCAGATTTGCGTAACACGACGGGTATGCAGCACACCTTCGGGCGGCAGGTCGGGGTGTTGCAGTCGGGCGAGGCGTTCGATAACGGTTTGTTTGGCAAACAGGCTGCCGCCGAAAACGGCAAGCATCAACACGTTGACGGAAACGGGATACCAATACATCGAGTCAGGCCGTCTGAAAACCAGTACCGCCGCAAAAAAAGCGGCAAGGATAATCGCCGTAATGCGTTGGGCTGTGGTTTGCGGCATGGCGGCGCGTATCAGCCATAACACACACATGACCGCTGCAAGCCAGAAAAATGCGCCGTTTTCCCTTCCGTAATACCATAGAAGCGGATAGGCGAGGCTGGCAAGGGTCAGTAGGAATTTTCCTAGTATTTTCATGGTTGTTGTTGTTTTCAGGCGAGTTTCGTTGAGGGGTCGTCTGAAAATGTCGGGGTAAGGGCGTTTGGGTGGCAGAGATTTTCAGAGGACTATTTTTGAGAATTTCTGCGATATTGGGTTATTCTTTCTGCGATATTGGGTTATTCGTTTTCTTCCTTATTTTTGCTTTTGTTAAAGTCGTCATATTCTTTGAACAGTTTAGAATATGTTGGATAAAGCTTGGCGATGCGGTTACGGTTTTCCGAGGTGCAGAATTTTGCAACCTCTTTGGGTTCATGAGATTTCGGATAGCGGGAAAACATTTCAGCCTGCTCTTGTTTGGTCATTTTTTTGACCGTTGGGCAGATAGGGGACATTTCTGATTTGCTGTTGACAAATCCAGCCATAGTCCATGCCAGCATCCCGTTACGTTGAGTTTCCTTGTTCGTGTTTTTTTCACAAAATTCCATATCGTTATACATATCCAATGAATCATTAATGACTTGCATGCACTCGGTATGTGACATTTTTTTGATAAGAGAAATTTCAGCGTGCGCAGACAAGGCGGGGAGTAAGAGCAGTAGGGAAATGAATTTTTTCATGGTGTTAGTTGTATATTATGGATAAGTGAGATAGGTTGATGTTGTTTATTGATGTTCAGACAAC
>BNJS01000592.1_pt1 | contig 129866 bp, 137 predicted proteins | sample 8540461 | NCBI WGS metagenome assembly BNJS01 (sample SAMD00202454, study PRJDB9452) | human saliva metagenome | isolation source: human saliva | place: Japan
TTCTTGATTTCTTCGAGCAATCCCGACAAGACATAATTACACCATTGCTCCATCCCTTCGTACGTTTCAGTATCGGCTTGAGCTAAGTAATTATAATAATCTGATCGATCTGAACAAAAAATCGCAGTAGGATTGACAATACGACCTGCTATATCAACACGAAAACCTGCGCGAATGAGAAGGGCATAGGTAAAAAGACGAACGGTGCGCCCATTGCCATTTCCAAAGGGATGTATCCAAACAAAGCGATGATGTGCCTGAGCTATTTTGATCAAATCATATTGAGGTGGGTCTTCTATTTATAAAAGTGAGGAGTTCTTCCATCAACTCTGGAACAATAGTGGCTTCTGGGGGACAATGCTGGGAACCTGCAATTCGTACATTGAAGTTGCGATATTGTCCTGAATGCGCATCACCTTCTCCCCCCTTACCTACATGTAAGTCTTTTACTACCAACTGATGAAGTTCTCTGATAAACATTTCATCTATTGGTCTATCTGTACCACATTCGTCTATATACGCTAGTGCTTCTTCGATATTACGTATCTCATTGATACTTTCATTAGAGATATCAACATTATCTTCCTCATGCTGTAATTCTAGATATTCTGCTAGGGTAGTATTATTTCCTTCTATTCGAGCCGATCCCACACTCTCTAAGGTATGAAATAGACGCTTGAGTTGAAGGAAAACAAGTGGATGCGTTGTTGGAGACAACTTGAGCTTTCTCAAATGATCTAGCTCTACAATTGCTGTCGTAAGACTACTTCCGAACTGGGGAGTAAAGAGTTCCATTACGAAGAGAATTTGAAATTCAACATTTTACATCCACAAAGATACACATTTTACATTAGACAGAAAAGAACACTTGATTATAAACTAGTTGCGTAAATATCTTTCCAATCAACATTCAACATTAGTGCAAATCAACATTCAACATTTCAGGCTTGCTAAGTACTTACAAAAACCCGATTATTTCCTCTATTCTGGGGTAAGTTATTAAGCATCGGATAAGGTAAACCCAAATCGGTCATTAGACCGTTATGGTACGATTCGGGATTGAAAAGATAACTTCCTGTCATCTTTCGTTTTCTTGTTGGCATCTTGTTTTTCGTTCGTTCTTACCATAGCCCGCTATGCCTTCAAACTCACGGTAAACAATCTGCTCAACAATCCAATAAAATCTGTTCAGGATCTAATGACCGATTTGGGTTTAAGCACAGAATATCTTCAGTTTTTTTCCTCACCCCTCTCAAAAAGCTCTACACTCCCCCTTGTTTTTTTCTCTGAGATCTATAACAAAAGTCCCTCCGTAAAGAGGGGACTTGAAGAAAAATGAAACAGGTTGATGGATTAGTATCCAGGATTTTGCTTGAGCTTGGGGTTACGGTCTATTGCACTTTGTGGAATAGGCCAGTAGCGATACTCGGGCTTGAAGGAGCGATCTTCGATGACATCGCGTTCTGCAGCAATAGTAGCACGAGTTTCAGGATTAGCACCCTTCATATCCACAGTACCAGTGATACGAGTAAGGTTGCCATTCAACACGGTTTCTGCTACCATCTTACCAGAAGCATCCTTCCAACGCACAATGTCGGCACGGCGGAAGCCTTCTCCAGCAAGTTCTACCGTGCGTTCACGGCGAATCACCTCACGAAGTGCCTCTTTTGTAGCATATTTTGCGCGATCCACCGTAGGCATTCCTGCGCGTGTGCGGAGCTGATCAATCAAAGCGTAGACTTCTTCAGAAGGGCCACTGAGTTCGTTGAGCGCTTCAGCACGCGACAACAAAACTTCAGCATAGCGGAAGACTACGACTGAGGCAGAAGTGCTCCATATGTCCGCATATTGCGATTTGGGGTAGAGATATTTTGCCCAAGTGAGCGCAGTCTTAGAAGAGTTGGCAGCCTTAGTAGGAAAGTCAGGATTGTCTTTGCCGTCAAGTTGCTTATCGAGGGTATTGTACACGCCGTTCCAATAGTCGCAACCAGGATAGAGAATGGTCTTAGCCATGCGAGGGTCGCGATTGGCGAAGGGTGAGTCTTGTCGTAGAGTCTAGACTCTTCCTTGGGAAGTCCATCCTTCATGAGATACAGGTCCACGAGGTTTTGTGTGGGCACGATGGACGACCATCCACCATCACCATTGTTGTAGAGTTGTCCCAAGATAGTCAATTCGTTTTGCACCTCATCATGCTCTTCGGCTGCAATGATCTCTTTCGACTTGTTGCCAGCCATAGTGAAAGGAGCAGCATAGTCCTTATCGAGTTCATACTGCTTCAAATCCATGATTGCCTTTGCAGTCTCAGCAGCTTGCTGCCAGTTGCCACGATAGAGTGCATAGCGCATCTTGATGGCAAGGGCGGCTCCTTTAGCGATTCTTCCGCTTTCAGCAGGAGCATTAGGAAGGAGAGAGATGGCACGATCGATGTCTTTGTCGAAGTGTTCCCAAACTTCCGCTTCGGTGTTGCGAGGCACCTTGGCTGCTTCAGAGTTAGGGAAGAAATCATCCAAGATGGGCACACCACCATACCAGAAGTTCATGCGAGCATAAGCATAAGCACGGATGGCAAGGGCTTGTCCGAGAAGATTATTGTAGACAGCCTTGTCAGCAATTTTGGCACGGTCGATGTTGTTCACCACGTTGTTGCAACGAGAGATCAAGCCGAAGTTATAGAAAGATGCTCCTGTGCTGCTGGCTGTCCATGTGCCGTTACCAATGGGGCGCCATCCTTCCCAAGGGAAGTTGTTGTAGGCGATATCGGAAGCTGCATCAAGATAGAAAATGGAGTTAGAGCTAGCCCATCCAGCATAAGCTCCCGTGAGAAACTTATTGACATCTTCTGCACTCTTCCACGTAGTCGAAGGGCTAATGGCATCGTGGGGCGTGGTGTCTAGGAAGTCTGAACATGAAGTGGCGAAGAGCGCGGCGAGCGCAACAACGGCATATTTAATACGTTTCATGATAGTGTCTATTTTGAGGTTAGAAGGTCACGGAGATACCCAATGAGTTGGTCATCATGAGAGGATAGTTAGATCCGCGTTCTACATAGGTTTCGGGATCAGTATTTACCTTCATGCCGTCGATGGTCAAGAGATTTTCGACAGAATAGTAGCAACGCATCTTAGATATTCCAAGGGTGCGAGTGACACTTTGAGGGAGCGTGTAGCCCAATTGGATATTCTTGAGACGGAGGTGGCTAGTGTTGTTGAGCCAGAAAGAGCTCATGACACGACGCCAGTGACTCATAGACTGTTCGCCTTCTACGACGCGTGGCATCTTAGGATTGCTCTTGTTGTAGGTCCAAGAGTCGCGCCAGATAGTAGATGGGTGAGAGTTGTCACCTTGAAATCTCCATAGATTTCAGAACCCAGCACTCGTTGTGCTCCGGCATAACCTGCAAGGATTGCTTGGAAGTCGAAGTTGCGCCAACCGAGATTGAGCACCAAACCGAAGTTCCACTTAGGATGTGCAGTTCCGTGATAGGTGCGGTCGTCTTCTGTGATCTTACCATCACCATTGGTGTCCTTATAAATCAAGTCACCAGCATGGAATTTATTACTACCGAAAGGATAGCCAGGTTTGCCACTATACTTCTTCATCCATTCCTGTGCAGCTTCTTCACTTGGGAAGAAACCATCAGCTTCATACATGTAGTATGTGCCGAGAGCATGGCCTACAGCCTTGCGTTGGTTGCCATCGGGGAGATAATCCACACCACCAAGGTTGAGGATTTCGTTCTTGTTGTAAGACACGTTGGCTTGTGCGCCAAATGACCATTCACCCCATTTCTTTTGGTAGCCAAGGGTCAATTCCACACCAGTGTTGCGCATAGCACCCACATTGTCCATGTAGTCACCCAACATGAATTCATAAGGCGCAGGCACTTTCATGATGATACCTGTGGTCTTGCGGTCATAGAAATCAAGGCTACCAGTGAGTTCGTTCCACAATTGGAAGTCTACACCCACACCCCAAGTACGTGCCTTTTCCCAAGAAATTGTAGTTTGCTTGTAGCCGCCTTGATAATAGCCTGTGTTGGGCTTACCATTGAAGTTGCTCACGCCACCAATAGTGTAAGTATTCACAGCTGGGTAGTAGTCCTTGAGTGCATCTTGGTTACCCAAAGCCCCCATGAACCACGAATCTTGAGATAGTTGAGCCAATCCTTGGTGTTTTCCATGAAGGACTCTTCAGAAATGCGCCATGCAGCAGAGAAAGAGGGGAAGTAGCCCCAACGATGTCCCTTGGCGAAACGTGAAGAAGCATCTGCACGAACATTGGCCTCAAAGAGGTAACGACCCATCAGATCGTAATTGACACGTGCAAAATAGCTCAGCATGTTCAAATCGCGAGAGTAGCCTCCATTGGTTGCTGTAGCAGCTTCACCTGCATTCATGTCGGTGAGTTCATTGCCTGGGAAGTTCTTTCTATAGGCAGAAAGTCCATGATAGTGATAGCGTTCGGCATGATAACCTCCTAAGAATTTGAGGCCATGAACGCCAAACTGCTTGTCGTAATTGAGCGTAAGATCGAGGGTGGTGCGAGTGTCGTCGCCAAAACCTTCAGTTAAGTTGTTGGGAGACGTCTCCTTGTTAGGATTGTAGCGGAAATACTTCAAGAAGGATTGTTCATAAGCATTACTTGCTACGTGGCCGAGTTTCGCACTCAGCATAAGGTTATTGAGAAGCTGATAGTCCAAGCCCAAATTTGCCGTAATCGTGCGGTCTTCATCCTTGACGGGTTGATTAGCTTCGAGCCATGCTATTGGGTTACCATCACCAATAGTACCATAAGTGCCATTCTTAAAGTGTGCGGGAATCCAAGGAGCAATGATATTAAGTTGTCGGATGATTTGGTCAGAACCACCACCTACATAGTTATTATTAGGGTCATTGTGGTTGTCCTGGATGAAATTTAAGCCAACGTGTCCTGTGAGCTTGGGAGAGAGAAATTGAAGTCCAAGTTAGAACGCATGGTGAAACGCTCACGATTGGACGATTGAAGAATACCTTCTTGGTTCATATAACCAGCAGAAGCCATATATTTCACCAAGTCTGTACCGCCAGATACGTTGACATTGTGTGAGTGTTGCACACCTGTCTTGTAAGCAAGTCCGTACCAATCAGTATTGGGGTGACCATCGGGATCAGAGCCATCGGCAAATTTCTTGAGATCCTCATCAGACCAACGTGCCTTCTTGCCATTAGCCGCAAGAGCATCGTTATACATTTTGGCATATTCATAAGAGCTCAAGCGTTCTACTAAGCGAGTCGCATTGAGGAAACCTACGTTACCATTGTAACTTACGACTGGCTTACCGGTCTTACCGCGTTTGGTGGTCACCAAAATCACACCATTGGAAGCCTTAGAACCATAGATGGCTGCAGAAGCTGCGTCTTTCAACACAGAAATGCTCTCGATATCATTAGGGTCAAGAGAGTTGAGCGTACCGGCTTCAATACCATCAATGAGGATATAAGGAGCGGAATTATTGAGCGTACCGATACCGCGCACGCGGATGGTGGATCCATCGGCGCCAGGACGTCCTTGTCCTGCAGTAACAGTGACACCAGGCATCAAGCCTTGGAGGGCTGAAGATACGTTTTGCACAGGGCGACTCTGCAATTCTTCACTCTTGATTTGTGCTACGGAACCAGTGAGGTTTGCTTTGGTTTGGCGACCATAACCCACGACCACCACTTCGGAAAGATTACTATTCGTTTCTTTCAAGGTGATAGAAAGTGGAGAACCATCTCCCACTGCTACGTCTACTTTATCATAACCTATATAGCTAACATTGACATGACCACTACGTACTCCACTGAGCGTGAAAGCACCGCGTTCGTTGGTCAATGTGCTGATGCGTGGATTTTGAGCATCGCGCACGAGAGCACCCACGAGAACTTCACCTTTAGCATCGCGCACCACACCAGTGACACGTTTTGCATTGACGCGTTGTTGCTCCATCACCGCTGCACGATGGTTGGTGGCTTGCGCAGCAAGAGCTTGCGCTGGGGAGAAAGGCAGTGCACCTAAGGCACACATCAAGCCGATAAAGGCCGACATCCGCGAAGCACCTCGGCTAGTGGAGGGTCTACGATTAGCATTGCTCATCATAGGGGTTTGTTTTTAGGTAAAAGACAATAGAGAATCACGAAAGACTCTAAGATTCGGACGAAAAGATTAGGCTACAAGGACTGTTGACACTCCTGTTTAGAGGTCTGTGCTTCCTCAAGCATGGTTAGATCCGTCCGTTGTTTCGGTTATAGAAGATTGGCGTATACATCGCAAATGAATGGTGCGAGTACTTTCAATTTTGTTTTTCGTCTTGGTCTTAGGATTGAGGTCCCTAAATGGCATCTTCATGGAAAAATAAGGATTTATGCCTAATAGCAGTGAATAAAAGGTGAAAGTTTTCAAGTGAAAATTCTTGAAATTGAACTTTAGATACTCATTTTTGCAATGTTCACTTGCTGTTTTCAATTGTTTTCATGAGCGAATTTGAGATTTTATTTTGACTTCTCCAAATTTTTTTCTTCATTTTTCTCATTGTCATCCCTCTTTTCGAGAAAAATCCCAACAAAAATGGGAGTAAACAGCGTTCTCTCCGAAAAGTTACGAGATTTTCAGAGCCATATTTTGCGCAAAAAAACTCAAGTTGCGCAATAATCCTCTATACAATAAGGCTAGATTCTCTTAAACAGAAGATATGAATAGATTTTCCCGCTGATTTTTCCCTGGTATCCACTCCTAATACTTTACCAAAGACACTGCACGATATTCCTAAAAATCCCTAGATATTTCATGCCTCTTCCCATGGACTCTTCCATTTTCTACGGTTCCCAAAGCCCATCGCAAAGCCAGGAGTTGCATTATATGCCGTCGAATAGACAATCCAGAACCGAAAGCTAGAGGGAAGCAAGACAGTGCTTCAAATATAATGCTCAGTTTTTGTGCATTTTTCTCTTATACCATTTTATATTATTGAATTATACCATTAGTAATAGCCATATACATCGTAATTACCTCACCATTTCATCTCAGAATATATAGCTTTTCTAACGAAATTCGCAAAAAACTCACTCTTCCCCAGTAGCCACAAGATAGACAAAAAGTAATTATCGCAATAAAAAATCGACATTTTTACCACATTTCCCACTACTTTTCCATCAAAACAAATATCCCTCGCAGAAAACATTGCAGAAAAAAATAAATAAAAATCTTGTTATAATCAAGAACAACTAGTATATTTGCAATCGAGTCTCTGCATATAAGCACATAACAAATACTTTTATGCAATCTCCGACCGCTCATTTCTTCATCTTATCTCTTCCTGCCTATGAGGACTTATCCCCCATTTCGTAGTTTAATAGCCGCGTTCATCGCGGCAGGAGCCTTGACGGCCACCACCCCACTATCCGCGCAAACCACCGCCACCTCCCAAAACACCATGCAAGATAACGTGGTGACGGGCATGGTGTTCAACAAACAGGGCGAACCCCTCGTAGGAGTTTACGTGCGGGTCACACTGGGGCGCAAAGTTTGGACAGCGCAAACCGACAACAAAGGTGCTTATCGTGTGAAACTTCCAGCAGGCACTAGCACAGCTGGCCTTTCTATTTCGGCTTCCTACCTTGGCATGAAGAGACAAACCAAGAGTGGACGCACTAATGTGACACACTACGACTTCATGCTCGAAGATCACAGTCAAAGTCTCGGAGAAGCCGTGGTGACAGGCTATGGTACGATTTCGACTCGTGAGAAGACTAGCGCCATCACTTCGTTGAAGATGGAAGAAATCCTCATGCCAGGTATGACGAGTTTGGAACAAGCTCTAGAAGGTCGCGTGCCCGACATGGTATTCATGCAGAACTCTGGCGAAGTGGGGGCAACTGCTCGTATGCGCATCCGCGGTACTTCCACGCTCATCGGCAATCGCGAACCTCTGTGGGTGCTAGATGGCATCCCTCTCTCCGACCCTGTCGATGTGACCAACGACCAGCTTAATGATCCAGACTACATCAACTACATCGGCAACGCGATTTCAGGGATTAACCCCCAAGACATTGAACGTGTCGACGTACTTAAGGACGCGGCTGCCACTGCTCTCACGGCACTCCGCGCAGCCAATGGTGTGATTGTGGTGACCACTAAGAAGGGGAACCTGGCCCTCCACGCATCACCTACAACAGCCAATTCAAATTCACCGCTCGTCCGCGCTATTCAGACCGCAACATCTACTTGATGAACTCACAAGAGCGCGTGCAGTTTGGACAAGAACTGATGAATCTCCACTACACCTTCCCCAACCACATGACGATGGTGGGCTACGAAGGGGCTTATCACCGATTTGTCACGGGACAAACGGACTACAATGGATTCTTGGCTGAGGTGCAACGTGCGGAAACGGTGAATACCGACTGGTTTAAGTTGCTCACCCACGACACCTTCAACCACAATCACACTGTGGCACTGTCGGGAGGTAGTGAAACCGCCAGATATTACGCATCTTTGGGCTACAATCGCGAAGAGGGCGTGCAACTACACCACAACAACGACCGCTACACCGCCTCGCTCAACATGCAAACTCGCATTGCGAAGGTGATCCAAGCGAATATCCGCCTCAATGCCAACGTACAGAAGAAAACACAACTCCCTGGAGAAATCGATCTCTTGGGCTATGCCTACAATACCACGCGGGCACTTCCAGCCTTCAACAACGATGGTTCTTATTTCTTCTACCAACGACACGCCTACAATGTGGGCACGGACAAGAACGAGCAGTACAAATATGCTTACAACATTCTGAATGAGATTGAGAATGCAGAGAAGCTCTACAGCTCAAACGGTGTCATGGCAGCCCTTGATTTGACTTATCGTTTCAAAACACTGCTCGACCTCACCCTCACCACCTCTTATCAGCGCACCCACTCCGACAATTCCACTTGGTTCGGCGAGAAATCCAATTATGCAGCGCAGTTGCGCAATGCAGAATATGGACAAGCTCCCATTCCTGGCGATTATGGTCTCTCGGATATGCCTTACGGCGGCGTGTACAACACAGGAACGAACGTAAACGAAAACTTTACGCTCCGTGCACAAGCCAATTTTCGCCATGCCCTCGGAGAGAAGAAACTGCACCTCCTTAGTGCTTCGTTGGGTTATGAAATGAATGTGTCGAACACTGACGGATTCAGCGAGAACACACGCGGTTTCTTCAAGAGTCGTGGTTTGAAATATGTGAACATGACGGCAGAGGAAATGAATCGTTTCCCCAAATATGCTTCATGGGTGGCACACAATCACCCCACGCTCCGTGCCGACAAGACACACCGCCTCAGTGGCTATGCCATTTTTTCCTACTCTTATGGTAGCCTCTTCTCATTGAGTGCCAACACGCGCTTTGATGCTTCCAACAAGTTTGGCTCACGCAGCAACGAAAAGTTCCTCCCTGTATGGTCTGCCTCAGGCATGCTCAATCTTAAGTCTCTCTTCTTGCGTCGTTATGATGCAGTGAGCGATTTGCGCCTGCGCACCTCCTTTGGTAAAACGGGTAATATGGTAGACAATCAAACGCCAAATCTCCTATTGCGCCAAGAGAGTCTCGACACCTACTATGGAGAAAATGTGGCAAAAGTCGATGCCTTGCCCAATCCCTATCTGCGTTGGGAACAGACCGATCAGTGGAATGTGGGCGTAGATGCTTCACTCTTCGACTATCGTCTCACAGTAGGTGTAGATGCCTACTACAAGCACACTAAAGATGCCTTTGACAACACTTTAGTTTCTCCCTTCAATGGTGTGGAAAACTACACAATGAACGGCAGTGATATCACGAATAGTGGTTTCAGCATCAATGTTTCGGCCTATCCCATCAAGACCCGAGATTGGACGTGGCTGGTGTCTGCCAACTACTCCGTAGTTTATAACAGCATAAACACCAAAACCGCCAACAAATATAAGATAGAAAAGTACCTCAATGGCACGGCCATCATCGACGGCAAGCCCATTGGCACTTTCTATAGCTACAATTTCATCGGACTCGATCCACAAAATGGGCTCCCTCTCTTCGATGATTACCGCGACCGTCAGCATTTACTCGAAGGACAGTCCCTTGATCGTATTATGCAGCGCGTAGGTTCTCAGAGCGGAAGCCGTGAACCCAATCTCGCTGGCTCATTCTACAGCACACTGCGCTATCAACAATGGTCGCTCTCTGCGAGCTTCAACTATGCCCTTGGCAATAAGATTCGTAAATTCGCCTTATATAAGGATGTGCTCGATGGAGTGTCTTCTGAAAACAACGTGCGCAAAGAGTTTACAAGCGTTGGCGCAAGCCAGAGCGATGAGAAGCACACTCAGCTTCCTTCCTTGATTAGTCCCAGCGATCCAGCGTTTCAAGAGAACCGCTACCACTGGAGTGCTGCTACTCCTGCAGCGACCCAAGGTTTCGAGGCTTTTGCCGACAATTACTGGATGATGTATGACAATTCCAATGCACGAGTAGTATCGGGTAGCTACTTGCGTTTGAGCAATCTTGCCTTGCGCTACCAGTTCTCTCGCAAGCAACTCAAGGGTATGCCCTTCTCCAATCTTGCGCTTGATGCAGCGATGACCAATGTCTTCACACTCAAATCGTCGGCTCTCGAAGGACGGGATCCCACGCAGTCAGGTTTCTCACTGCAAACAGCCCTCTCACTTCGCCCATCGTTCACCTTTGGTCTGAGAGTTTCGTTCTAATCATCTCCCATCTTGAGGCAGGCGGTGTGTTCTCCTCCCATAGGCAACCACACCATAGCCTCAACCAATGCATAGATTACTCATGAATCACAAGTTTTCCACCCTCGCACTTGCTCTTTCGCTCCTAAGCACTGCAAGCTGCAACGACTTTCTCGATCAGTATTCTCAAGATCGTGTAGTCGCAAAGACCGTGCAAGACCTCAACGAGCTCTTGGTGGGCGATGTATATCTCAAAAAGCCATGTCGTGAACAAAGGGGTTTCGGCCAGCACCTATGGATTTATCAACATCCTCGACGATGATATTAACACCACTGGTACGTCACAACAAGGCAACATTGGTAACACGGCATGGACACACACCGTGGCTCCGATGTACGGCTACTTCACTTGGCAACAAGATGTGCGCTACAATTACGGCCGCACCAACAAAGGCAACGACGATGCTACGCTCAAAACGCTCTACACGCGCATTAATCAGTAGAACAACATCGTAGATCTCATCGACGACATGCCACATGCCACCCAGGAAGACGATGCACTCTACCATCGTGTCAAAGGGGAAGCCCTCTTTGCACGCTCACAATTCTATTTTGCTTTGGCCAATCTCTACGGACGTCCCTACCGCCTCGACTCCGCAGCCGTTGACCTCTGTGTTCCTCTAAAGCTCACTTCCTATGTGGAGCACAACAAAGACAAAGAAACGCAGTTTTCTCGCGCCACCAACGCCGCTGTCTATGCGCAAATGGCTAAAGACCTGGAGACAGCAGCCAGCGAACTGGCTGTTTCTCCACAGCCCGACCGCTTCCGTCTGCACCGCGCATCGGCCGAAGCCGCCAATCTCCTCTTGAGCCGCGTATATCTCTACATGCAACGCTGGAGCGATGCAGAAAAGGCTGCTCGTCGCGTGGTAGAAAGTCCCCGTGCTAAGCTCACTCCTCTGTCTGCTTTGCAAAGCGGTCAACCTTTCCTGACTCGCAACAATGTGGAAATCCTCTTCACTCAAGGAGCCAACCACCCTAGCTGCCGCAGATCGTAACACTTCGCTCACAGGTGCACCAGCCGACTATTGTGTTTCGCGCGAACTTTACGAATTGTTCTCGGCTTTCGATGCACGTCGCAGCACCTTCTTCAGCACAAACTCTCTGTCCGACAGCCTAGGATTGGCCAATAAATATGAGCGCACCACCGAAGCCAACCACATCTCTGATGGTTTCACCCTCCGCACATCAGAAGCCTACCTCAATTTGGCAGAAGCCTTGGCCATGCAGGGCAAGGATGCCGAAGCTAACACCGTGCTTCACCAACTGCAACGCCAGCGTATAGACGAAGAGTTGACGAACCACACAGGAGAAGACTTGGTCAATGAGATTCGCAACGAACGCCGCCGCGAACTTTGCTTCGAGGGTCACCGATGGTTCGACTTGCGCCGCTATAGTGTAATGGAGAAATATCCTTTGCGCAAGACTGTCGTTCACGCTTTCAATGCTTACACGGAGCAAAACTCTTTCCTCACCACGCATCTTTTCCTCCTCCCCTCGGGCGATGCTGCCTACACCTTCTCACTTCCCGAGAGTGTCATCTCTTTCGACAAGGTGCCTATGCCCAACCACGTTCGTCCAGAGCGCGTGGAAGTGAAGAAACCTCGTGAGTTGCCTAACGTCCCAGATGAAGAAGAGGAGAACACTCCGAAACTCCCACGCCTGCTCCGTAGTATTCAGAGCACTGCTCTATGATGAATCTTTTAGGACTTTAGGGTATCTTTATGCCCACCCTATTACTAAGGCTCTCCGTCTTCCCACATTTTAAGCTCCATCCCCTATGAAACATATCTTTCTGTTCCTCTGTTCACTCCCTCGCTCTCGTAGGATGCAGCAGCGAAGACCCCATCACTCCTGGGCTCACCTATGGCAATGACTTTGTCATCACCGACCAACCGACGATTCCATCCAACATGCGCGCTATTTGCTCTACAAAGACTTTGGCGTTCCCGTATATTTCAACGACACCATCGCTAAGCACACCGAAGGTATTGGCGTAGACGGAAAGCCTCGTACGACTTACGAAACCGTAGACCTCAACTGGACCTTCTCGGGCTACAATCGCGGGGTGAAATACTCCTACGTCTATCTCACCGCGCCCGAAGATCAGATGCGCGCGCTCCGCTTCATCCGCAGCTATCTCGGTCAAATTTCTAAGCCCATGCGACCTTTCAGCATCATGGTAGCAGATACCCTCACTGCCGCCTCAGCTCACCGCACGCAACAGCCCACTTTCCACGTGGGATTCCGCACTCTCGTGCTCGCTCAAGTGCGTTCGCTCACCGACTCCGCCAAAGTAGCCGCCCAAATCAGCACCATCGTGCAAAGCATGGTGAGCGATCGCGTGAAAGCCCAGTCTGCTCTCTGTGGTCGTTTCGCTGAGGTGAGCAAGACCAATGGGTGGTATGGTCAAGAATGGAAGAAGCTCAATGCCACCTATCCCCTACCCACCGTCTTGGACTTGGGCAAAAAGAGCTTCGTCTACTCTGTGAATGCACTCTTCGATGAGCCTCCTTTCACCCCCTACAACCACGAAGACATCGTAACTCTGCTGTTGCGTAGCACCGGTGGTCAAGAGCCCATTGCAAAAGATGAGGAAGAAGCCCAAAACATGCGCAAGGCCATGATTGCCGAAATCGCACAATTCGGTTTCCTCGCTGGCTGGAAACAATCGGGAGCCTACGCCCCAAGTGATGACAGCGAAGACCGCGAACAATATCTTCAGGCTTTGCTCTATCTGGGCGATGGAGGTTTCCGTCAACGCTATGGAGACTTCCCCCTCGTGATGCAGAAATATGAGTTGCTCTACAATTTTATTAGCCAAACACTGGGCTTGAATCTCAACTACAATCGCATAGAACAATAGACGTCGCTTACGACTCCGATACGCATTTCTCTGCACATTTTTCACCGATAATGACTTAGTCCTCTCATGAAGTCCCTACTATATTCTCTAACTCCTGCTAGCCACTGGCGCGCTCATCGGCTGTCACGATGAAGAAAACCCCAGTTTTTCCTATCGCTCCTCGGCCGTTACGGCTGGCCCCGACTTCACCGACCCACGCGACAACAATGTTTACCACACCATTCGTGTGGGCAACCAACTTTGGTTGGCCGAAAATCTACGCTATGCTCCTAATGGTTATAGCCTAGATGGTGCTTTCACCTGGGAAGAAAAACCAGTGGATCAAAAGAAAATGGTGCCCGACGATCAAATCCTAGGGCAAATGATAGAAGAACTCTTCCTTGACCCGAAGTTCGGTGGTTGGAAAGTGGATGGCACTCCCATCGACAATTTCATCCTCCCACTCTTCAAAGCATTTCAAGCGCGGTCGTTTGACCGCAGCCCAACTGCGTGAAAACATCGCCTATCTCAACCCCGATTTCGACGACACCCTCACCACTCGCCTCGCCAGCTTCGCCCTTCAACCTGCCGCTCGTGCCAAATATGGCCGAGCCAACTTTGAGAAAGCAGAAAAGGCTAATGGAGGATATGTTCAGAAATATGGCTTCCTCTATTCCTACGCTGCGGCAAAAGCATCTGTACCTGAGGGATGGCGACTCCCCTCCGACCAAGATTGGCAGCAACTTGAGCAAGCTCTTGGACTCTCTGCCCAAGAAGCTCAGCTCGACAATGCTTGGCGCGGTGCTGGGCTAGGCACCGTGATGAGCGAAGGAGGTGCAGCAGGTTTCAATGCTCCTTTGGCGGGGCCAATGCCTACCAGAAAGCCCGCGGTCAGCTCTATGTGAATCGTGGAAAATCATGGTATTATTGGACATCGACTCCCGTGACACTCAATGACTCTCTGCCTGGTGCCATCGTGCGCATGTCTTCTCACTTCAACGACAAGGTGTGGCGCGGCACTTCTCGCTTAGACAATATGGAACGACCCGTACTCTATAGCGTGCGCTGTGTGAAAGACTTCACCCCAAAAAGCTCAATAATAGAAAGCCCTTTCGGAGACTTCCCAACGATTTCTCCGAGAATTGGTGTAGAACTCTCGGACTTTTTCAGAAAAAACTCCGAGAGTTTTGAGAAAATCTCCGAGTTCTTTAGAAAAACGTCGGAGATTTTTTCTGAGTTTTCGTCTAAATCTTCCAGAAAGAATCCGTACCTTTGACGAAATTTCTCTCAAGATTACATCCAACGTCTAAGTATTTCCCCTTATGACTATCAAATCTCTATTCCTGGCTTGTGCCACTGCATTGGGATGTCTTGCCCCTCTTTCTGCCTCGGCTCAAGTAGAACCCAGCATGTATGGCGACAAAGTAAAGGCCGACATCAAAGTAAACTATGTGCGCTCTCTTGACGAAGCCTTGACACGCGCCAAAGCAGAGAAGAAACCCATCTTCTTCAACTGCTACGCCGATTGGGCTATTCCCTGCCATGGCATGGACATTTACGTATTCTCCAACCAAGAGTTTGCTGACTATCTCCACAAAAATTTTTGTCCCCTTCTACATGGACGTGAGCAAACGTCAGAATGCTGCCATCGCCAAACGCTACAACATTCACCGCTTTGCGCACTTCCTCGTGCTCGATGCCGAAGGCAATGTGATCCAACGCATCATCGGTGGCAAACAGCTCCCCGATTTCCAAAAAGATCTCGCACTATCGCTCTCTCCCAAAACGTCTCTCGCTGGTCTCTCGCAACCTATCAAAAAGGAAAGCGCGACAAGAAGACCCTCCGCAACTACCTCTATGCGCTGAACCTCGCAGATGACTCTACTTTCAACCAAGTGGCACAAGAATATTGGGCACAACTTTCGGAGAAGGAATATGCAAAGGAGGACAACTGGTTCATCCTTTCCCGTCTGGTCACCGATCGTCAAGCTCCCCTTTACCACTATTTGGTGGATCATCGCGATGCTTTCATCAAAAACATCGGTGAAAACAAGGTAAATAGCTTCTTAGAACGTATGTTTTATTCAGAAGCAGCTGCTTATGCTTCGGGCACCACGCCCTACGATGCCGATGCCCTCTTAGACCTCTCCCTAGGGGCCCGCAAAGCTGGCATAGCTGATACTTCAGGAGTCTACCCTACGCTCAAGCTCGCCGAACTTCGTGGTACCAAACAATATGAAGCTCTCGTAGACTTCATGGAAAAAGAAGGCGATAAATTCCAGAGTTCTCGTGCTAGCTACGAACTCACCTTCGATTTTCCCGACCTCAACGCTCAACAAATCAAACGTCTTTGCACTTACCTCCGTCAACGTTCTACAGTTGAAACTGGAAGTGGAGCCAAACAATTAAGTTTCTTAGCAGACCGTTTGGAGAAAAACGATGGCATCATCTTCGATCACCTCACCCTCAAAGAAGCTTTAGCCAAAGCTAAGGAGAGTGGCAAGCAAGTCTTTGTAGACTGCTTCACCGAATGGTGTGGCCCTTGCAAGATATTGGCTCGCGACGTCTTCCCTCGCCCAGAAGTGGGCAAGGTGTTCAATGCCCGCTTCGTGAATCTCAAATTGGATATGGAAAAAGGCGAAGGCCCTGAGGTGGCAAAGCGCTGCAGCATCTCTGCCTATCCCACTATGTTGGTGATTAACCCCGATGGCACTGTAGCTGGAAAGGTGGTAGGGCTCACTCCCCATGGAGCAAATCCTCGAGGAAATGGAGAAAATCCCCACAGCTCCTCAACAGTAGTTCTACCATTCACCTACTTTAATTCCGTTTCTCACCTATGGCATCTACCTTTCTTCGGTCGTTTGTCCTCGGCTGCTGGTTAATTTCTTCCTCACTCTTCGCAGCCGCACAGCGTTTTTCGCGCCATTGTGCCCTATATCAATGAGGGGGCAAGCTCATCGTTTCCTTTGAAAGTCAATGGCCAACAAGGACGCTTCCTGCTTGACACGGGTGCGCCTTTGCTGCGTGAGTCATGAGTTTGCCTCACGCATCGGAGTCAAAGCAGGAGAAATGCGCACTGGCGAGGACTCCAACGGCAGAGCGGTGCAAGACTCTCTCGTGAGTTTGGACAGCTTGCAGTTAGGTGCGGTGACCTTTCGCAACATCCAAGCCATGCAATGGGAGAAAGGCAACCCCACCGCCCAACTCATTGATGGCATCTTGGGGTATAATCTCTTGCGCATGGGCATCGTCAGTGGGACACTCGCCAACGTCAGTTTATCTTCACCACCCTCACCGAAGGACTTGGCCTAGATCCCTCACGTGCGCTCCCACTGCTGCCCAACGACTATGTGCCCATGGTGGCTGTGCGCTTGGGTAAAAGCGACACTGACACGGTGATGTTCGACAGCGGAGCGGAGGGATTCTATGAAATGTCCAACCGTCAGCGCGAACGCCTCACCCAGAGTCGTTCCACTGCGCGCATTCTGGCCACTGCCGACGGCACGTTGTCCATGGGTGCTAGTGGCATAGAAGGAGTGACGACCAAGCACCGCATCCTCATTCCCCAAATGGAGATTGCACGCTTCCGATTTGCGGACGTTGCCACTACCACCACCGATGGCACTTCTTCCAGACTCGGGTCGATGCTCTTCAACTACGGCGATGTTGCCATTGACTTCCCCCGCCGCGCGTTCTACTTCTTGCCTCATCCTTTGCAGAAAGAACCCCTAAAAGTCTATCAACCCGAATGGGAAGTGGTGCCCACCGTCACCGCCGATGGCACTATCGTGGCTGGCATCGTGTGGAATGCGAAGCTCCCCATCCATCAAGGTGACCGCATCGTGGAGATTAACGGGCAACGCTGCGAGCGCATCGATTTTGCCAAGGCTGTTTCGACTCCGCCCTTCGTGCTTTCAGGCAAGAAAACAGAGATTGTCTTCATCCCTAAAGGCAGCACAGAAGAGCGACGTCTCACCATTCATTGCAAATAGTGCCTAGGATTCAGATAGGGATTAGGATTGCCCCACTCTCCTCTCTAGATGGAAGAAAGGACGACGTCCCTATCTTGTAGCCCTATCACCCCACGAGGGAGCACAGCTCCTCACACAAGCCGCAAACACTCGGTATATAAAAGAACGCGACCAGCGAGATTCCGATGAGAATCTCGCTGGTCGCTGTTTTATTAAGCTAGAGAATAAAGTGCGCGCTCCTCATTTCACCTCCATACGGAAGGTGGAAAGGGGAAGACCTTGGGAAGAAACAACATTACCCTCGCTGAAAGGTTGCCAACCATAGCGTACATAGCGTGGTGTAGGCACGGCAGAAGAAGACAAAACGATTTGTCCGCCAGCGGTGACTTCGGCAGTCGCGGGATAAAAACGCTCATCTGCACCAGCCACTTCAAAGGTGCGCATGGGTTGTTGGTCACTTGTGGTCAAGCGAATGGGAGTGGCGAGCGTGAGCCACACACTACTACCAGCGCGGAGAGCAGAAGACACCTCAGGACTCAGTGGACTCTGTGCAAAGCCATAGTCATTGCGGAGCACCGCCCAGCCTAAACGCTCACCCACCTCAGCCTTGTAGGGAGGATGCACATCACGGCGCAGCCCCTTATCGGAGGTAACGATGAGGGGAAGATGGAGTTCTTGTGCAAGACTGCGCTGTGTTTCGCGAAACCAAGGCCATGATGGACGCTCGATGCTGGAAAGTTGCACCAGATAGAAGGGATGTTTTTTGGCAAAAGCCAATTGTTGCAGGCGCAATTGTGGAGTAAGTGAATCCAGCCCTGCCACCACTCGCTCGGTAGCTTGAGCAGTTTGGGTGAAACGCTGCGTCCAACTCTCTTGCAACAAGCGAAGCAATCGCGCATAGGTCGTAGCGTTGTGTGCATTCGACTCTCCTTGATACCACGACACTCCCTTAAAAGTGTAACCTTCTAGGGGGCGCATCCCTGCTTCATAACAATAAGCAGGATGATAAGGGTGACGTGCCTCGGGACGAAGTGCTACATTCTTAGCAGCACGTCCGCGCACCCAGTCCATCACAAAGTCATTTCCTCGCCAGTTGCGGAAGATTTGTGAGAAATGCTCTTCCAACACAGGGCGGTCTATCCATGCTTCTGTGGGTGTACCTCCCACAGCATTGCACACGATGCCCACAGGCACTTTGAGACTATCGCGAAGCATCTTGCCCATGTAATAGGCCACAGCAGAGAAATCACCCACACTTTCGGGCGAAGCTACCTTCCAAGGGTGCGCCTCAAAGAGTCGCAACTGATCCACCTCGGCAAGGGCTGTGCTGTCCCAACTCACATTGTCGGTTTCCCATCGAGGACTCATATTATATAGGCGCAATCCCTTGTCGTTGCACTGCGCGATAGTTTGTTGCGCAGTCGCTGCTTGTTTCACCTTGAAAGCCATGTTCGACTGTCCACTGCAGAGCCACACTTCGCCCACTGCCACATCTTTGAAGCGTTTCACCTCTCGACCTGCGGCAATCGTCAGTGTTCCGCTCTCCACAGGCTGGGAAAGTGCTGCCCAAATGCGCCATTCACCACGATTGTTAGCGACGGCCTTGCCCAGTTCTCGGCCTTCATAGCTCACCACCACGTTAGCCCCAGCATTTGCTAGGCCATGGACATAGCAACCGCCGCGTTGGAGCACCATGCCATCGGAGAAAAGTGGTGAAAGTTGCAAACCACCATAATTGCCCGTGATACCTTTATACACAGTTTCTGCCAAAGCCTTCGCCCCACGTGGGTCAGGATGTATGCCATCGCCCAGCCAGTCGGGATGCGCTATGAGCGGTTGATAGAAATCAATGAGTTCCACGCCCTGTGATGCGGCGATGCGGTCGATGGTCTCGGAGATTTCTCTGCGCCAAAGTTCAGTGCCAGAGTCGAAACGTGGGTGATCGTAGCGAATCGGCGTAAGGCGCGAAAGGATGATGCGCACTTTAGGATTGGCTTGTCGCAGAGAGTCCATGAGTGCCACATAGTCGCCCACAAACTCATCTCGGAAGTTGGGCCAATTTCGCGGATCGGTGTCGTTGATGCCGAGATGGATCACGGCAATATCTCCCTTAAACTGCAACGCCTCACGAAATTCCGTCTGCTGGAAATAAGGGCGATGGCCGTGTCGCAGGAGGGTGGCACCAGGTTTGCCAAAGTTACCCACGAGATAATCCTTTCCGAGCATACGTTGCAATTGTGAAGGATAGGAATCTTGCTCGCGATTGGCGATGCCCGTGCCGTAGGTGATGCTATTGCCCACGCAAGCCACACGCACCACTTTGCGAGCGGTGGCGGAGAGTGTGGTTAGTAGTAAAAGAAAAGATAGGAAGTATTTATACATGGGAAGACTATATTTTAAAGACAAAGGGAGAATGGCTCATGACATATGAAGACATCCTGTTGTTCGCTGGAGCAAGAGTCCACGGACACAACGCGAAGATGTGCAGAATTGTACCCGCTAAAGGCCTCTGTTGTCGCTAGCATAACAAGACTAGCACTGATAGGTAGACCACGTTCTGCCCTTACATCACTTCTTCTTGTGCCAAAAAGAGTCGGTAGAGTGCCTGTCCGATACGGTCGCGATCGAATAGCACATCATAGGTCATGGGAATCGTCGAGAGGCGAAGTTGCTTCACTCCACGACTCAACTGCGACAACTGTGCACGCGTGATGGGGTAAACGGCGGTGGCGACCATGCGGCGTTTGGGATAGCCCGACACCGATTCGTCTTTGACGGAGAGTTGCACCTCATTGTCGATGAGCTTTCCCGAAAGTTGAATCATCTGATCATCAAAAGTGCGCAACCACAGTGTGCTCTCGGGGAGAAATCTGCGGTCGGTAGCCCTCAGTTGGAGGGTGAGCAAGTAGCCATCGCCTTGTCGCGAGAGACTCATGGAGAGATTGTCGGCAGTCCAAAACGAGAGTGCGACGGGCTCATAGCGCACCACCTCTTGTGCCTTCCCTACCTTGGGCAAGAAAGACAAAGCCATCAGACTAAAAGCATAATAAATAAGCACTAATTTTTCATGAGTTAATGATGTTAGGATGAGTATCAGAGCACCTGCAACTCTTACAGTGCGATATCTCTGAAATAGTATGCCAAAGTTATTCATTCTTTTTTGAGCAGACAAATCGAAAACAGCTTTTTAATAGCTTTTCAAGATAAAGAAATCATGCTGAACCTCTAAACAATTATGCTACCAAAGGCTAAAGTAGAAGAGTACAAAGCCAACAGCATGAGAGAACATCTGATTATTTATACAAAGAAAATGCCAACTAAAGATGCGCTAATACGAGGTATAGGTGGGAACTATAGGGGCTAAATTATAGGCACTACTGGGTAGATTTCATTTTTTCTTCGTACATTTGCCCTTACAAACTGTACGAATTGTGCCTTTGATGTGGAACTACCGAGACCACACATGGCCAAACTAGCAGTTCCCATCAACTGAACATTCACTCCTCTCCCATGCTCATCATCGGAATAGCAGGCGGCACAGGGTCTGGCAAGACTACTGTGGTGCGAAAAATCGTGGAAAGTTTGCCCCCTGATGCGGTGGCCGTCATCCCGCAAGACTCTTATTACAAGCACCAATGGGATGTGCCAGAAGATCAGCGCAAGCTCACCAACTTTGACCACCCTAACGCTTTTGACTGGCCTCTGTTGGCTCACCAAATCGAACAATTGAAACGTGGAGAAGCTATCGAGCAACCCACCTATTCCTACCTCACTTGCACCCGATGTGAGGAGACCATTCACGTGGAACCCCACGATGTGATCATCGTGGAAGGCATCATGGCGCTCTACGACAAGGAACTGCGCGATCAAATGGATTTGAAAATCTTTGTCGATACGTGCAGCGATGAGCGTTTGCTCCGTGTCATTGAGCGCGACATCGCAGAGCGTGGTCACTCTCTCGAGATGCTTATCGAGAAATATCGCAATGTGCTCAAACCCATGCACGATGAGTTCATCGAACCTTCCAAAGAGCATGCCGACATCATCCTGCCCAATGGCGGCGACAACAAGCGCGCCATTGCCATGATGCAACAATACATCCGTTCTGCTTTCAGAAGACAACAAATCTCTGAGGCTCTCGGAACATAGACATTAGACGTTACCTATTTGCCCTTGGACAATAGACGTTGTTTTTGACGTTGTAGATGAGAAACATTGCGGTGCGCACTTGCGTAGCTGCAATTTTTGCGTACCTTCACGTCGAGAATGGCAACATCACCCAAGGAAGAAACTCCACGAGGACAACGCCTAAGATCTTGATTCTAACATCTTTCAGACATGACAACTCCCGAAAAATATCCCCTCTTATCGCGCATTGATTCGCCTGCCGACCTACGACGTTTGTCACTGGCCGACCTGCCCCAGCTGTGTCGGGAGTTGCGCCAAGACATCTTTGAAGAGCTCTCACAAAACCCTGGACACTTGGCTTCTAGCCTTGGAGCTATCGAACTGACGGTGGCCTTGCACTATGTGTTTACGACACCCAACGACCGCATCGTATGGGATGTGGGACACCAAGCCTATGGACATAAAATCCTCACTGGCCGTCGCGATCAGTTTCACACCAATCGTCAGCTGGGAGGCATCAAACCATTTCCCTCGCCCTCTGAGAGCGAATACGACACCTTTGCTTGTGGTCACGCTTCTAACTCCATCTCTGCTGCCCCCTCGGCATGAATGTTGCGGCCTTGCAACAAGGTCATCCCGAACGCAAAGTAGTGGCCATCATCGGCGATGGTGCCATGAGTGGAGGTTTAGCCTTTGAAGGCCTCAACAATGCCTCAGAAGTGCCCAATGATTTGCTCATCATCCTCAACGATAATGACATGAGTATCTCTAACTCTGTCGGAGGCATGAAGCAATATCTCCTCAAACTCCACGCTTCTGCTGGATATAATCGTTGGCGCAATCGCATCGCCCGCCGATTTGAACACTGGGGACTGCTCAACACCTCACGTCGCAAGAGCTTGATTCGCTTGAACAATGCTGTAAAGTCATTCCTCTCCGAAGAACAAAACATCTTTGAGGGCATGAACATCCGCTATTTCGGCCCTTACGATGGACACAACGTCCTTGAACTCGTAGAGATTCTCCAAGGTATCAAAGACATGAAAGGCCCTAAGCTCTTGCATATCAAGACCACTAAGGGCAAGGGCTACGGATGTGCTGAAGCCGACCCTCTCGGATGGCATGCTCCGGGCAAGTTTGACCCTGAAGCAGAGGTGAAACTCGCTACTCCCCGAACGTCCCGATGCTGCTCCTAAGTTTCAAGACGTATTCGGACACACACTAGTCGAACTGGCGGCACAAAATCCACGCATCATTGGGGTCACTCCTGCCATGCTCACTGGCTGTTCCATGCACATCATGCAGCAACAGATGCCCGAACGCACCTTTGACGTCGGCATCGCCGAAGGCCACGCCACCACTTTCTCCGCTGGAATGGCAAAGGAAGGCATGATTCCTTTCTGCAACATCTACAGTTCGTTTGCACAGCGTGCCTACGACAACATCATCCACGACACCGCGCTCTTGGATTTGCCCGTGGTGTTCTGCCTTGATCGCGCAGGACTCGTGGGAGAAGACGGCCCCACCCACCACGGTGTCTTCGACATTGCGGCCTTGCGCCCCATCCCCAATCTCATCATCGCTTCTCCCTACGACGAATGCGAATTGCGCCACCTCATGTTCACCGCGCAGCAAGCAGCGAAACATCCCTTTGTGATTCGCTATCCTCGTGGTGGCGGTAGACAAAGCGACTGGCGATGCCCTATGAAGGCCATAGAAATAGGGCGTGGTCGTCTGCTTCGACAAGGCACGGGCGAAGTGGCAATACTCTCTTTCGGCCCCATCGGTGTTACTGCTGCAGATGCCATTGAGGCTATCGAGATGAAACATCCCGAGGTAAAAATCACCCATGTAGATTTGCGCTTCGCCAAACCTCTAGATGAAGATTTAATACTCCAAGTGGCACGCACACATCGCACCCTCATCACCCTTGAAGATGGGGCTCGCCAAGGCGGCATCGGCAGTGCTGTGCTTGAACTCTTGGCAGATCATGGTGTGACCTCTAAAGTGGTGCGCCTCGGGCTCCCCGACAACTTTGTCGAACATGGAGCTGTCCATGAATTGCACCATCTCTGTGGCATCGACCAAGCTGGCATAGAACAAGCCATTGCAGCACATCTCTAAAAGACATCGACTTGCCTCAGAAGCTAAGCAGAGCAAAATCTCATAGGTAATGCCCAAACTCCGCTAGAGGAGCAAATCTATCAAAACATCATCCGAGTATCTCAAAAGGCGCACCGCGCCATTCTATCATAGTCATGCGCATAGTCATAGCTGGAGCAGGAGAAGTGGGTAGTCACTTAGCCACACTCCTCACCCGAGACAAACACGACATCGTGCTCATCACCGAAAACGAGCAATCTTTCAAAACGGCTTGCCCGCACGAAGACCTGCTTAAAGTGCATGGTGCTCCCACTTCCATCAGCTTCCTCCGCGAAGTTGGTGTGGAAGGTTGTGACCTCTTCGTAGGCGTCACTCCCGATGAGAGCCGCAACATGACAAGCTGCATGCTGGCTAAGAAGCTAGGAGCTAAGAAGTGCGTGGCACGCGTAGACAGCATAGAGTATGTGGAAGCAGACAACCTAGAGTTTTTCTGCAAACTCGGCATCGACTCTATGATTTATCCCGAACTGCTCGTAGCCAATGAGATTAACCACCTTATCTCTCGTCCATGGGCACGCCAATGGTGGGAAATGCAGTGTGGAAAACTCCTACTTTTTGCCGTAGTGGTGCGCGAAGACTGCGAACTCATCGACAGAGTAATCTCGGAAATCTCAAGTCCTGAAGATCCCTTCCACATCACCGCCATCAAGCGCAACGGTGTGACCATCATCCCTCATGGGGAAACGTCCATACTCTTAGGCGACTTGGTGTTTGTCATGACGCGCCCCGAACACATTCAGTTCGTGCGCCATATTTTCGATAAAGAGAACATTCCCGAAGCCAAACGCGTGGTGTATATGGGCGGCAGCGACATCACCATCCATAGTGTCAATACACTTCCCAACGACATCAGCACGTGGGTCGTGGAGCGAAATCCTGAAAAAGAGAAAGCCGTACACAGTGCCATCACCCACACCAAAAATCAAGTGTATAGAGGTGATGCCCGCGATTTGAGCTTTCTCAACGACGAAGGCATCCGCAAAGCTGATGTCTTTGTGGCTGCCACCAAAAACACAGAGTCCAACATCATCGCATCGCTCTCCGCCAAACGATTGCTCAATTTCACCAAAACCATTGCCATGGTCGAACAGAGCGGCTACGTCGAACTGGCTGAGAAAGTGGATGTCGGTTCTATCATCAACAAGAAAACCTTTGCGGCTGCCCACATCTATCGCATGCTACTAAAAGCTAATGTGGCCTCGATCAAGAGCTTTACCGTGGCCGATGCCGATGTGCTAGAATATTGTGTCAAACCCGACTCCATCTTCACCCGCAAAGCTGTCAAACATCTCCATCTGCCATCGCAAGCCAGCATAGGTGGTTATGTGCGTGGTGACAAAGGGTATCTGACCAACGGCAACACTATCTTCCAAGCTGGCGATGTGCTCCTCATCTTCTGTCTTCACAGCGAAACTCGCAAATTGGAAAAGTTTCTCAAATAACCCCATTTCATGCTGAACTATCGCATCATTGCTCGCGCCTTCTCAGGACTCATAGGCCTCGAAGCCTTGCTGTTCCTCATCTGTTGGCTCGTAGGCATCGGCTATGGCGAATCTCACCACAGCACATGGATTGTACCCATCGGCATCTGCACCGCGCTAAGTCTATTATTGGGTATTTTGGCAGGCAAAGGTCCCACTCACTTTGAGCGAAGAGATGGCTTTTTCATCGTCGCCATCGTATGGATTATCTATGGCATTTTGGGCATGCTACCCTTTCTTTTTGGCGGACACATGCTTCGCCCTTCAGCTGCCTTCTTTGAAGCCATGTCGGGATTCACCACCACAGGCTCCACGGCTTTCACCAATATCGATGTTCTGCCCCATTCCATCTTGCTTTGGCGCAGCATCACCCACTGGGTGGGTGGCATGGGAATCATCTTCTTCACCCTCGCCCTACTACCTGCACTCGGTATAGGCGAGCAAGAACTCTTTTCTGCCGAAGCCACAGGACTAAAACTCGGCAAACTCCACTCGCGTGTTAGCACCACTGCCCACTATCTTTGGAGCACCTATCTCCTCATCACCATTGCGTGCGCCATCGCCTACCGACTATGTGGTATGAACACCTTTGATGCCATCAATCATAGTTTTGCTACCATTGCCACGGGAGGCTTCTCTACACACACAGCTAGCATAGCCTATTTCAACTCTCCTGCCATCGAATATGTTTCGGTGTTCTTTATGTTCCTCGGCTCTGTCAACTTCTCGCTGCTCTACTTCATGATTTTCAAACAGCGTTTCAGACTCTTATGGAAGGACGAGGAACTACGGCTATTTATCACCTTTATCATCCTCTTCACCACCACCTGCACCTTGAGTCAGTGGTGGCATTCAGGCGACCCTTCCGAGCATGGCTTCCGCGAGTCGCTCTTCTATGTCACATCCATGATGAGCACCACGGGGTTCACCACGGAAAACTTTATGCAATGGCCTCATCTCACCTGGATTAGCCTCATCTTGGTGAGTGTCATGGGAGCTTGCGCGGGGAGTACCGCAGGTGGTGTCAAGACCGTGCGCATCCTCACTGCCATAAAGGTCATGCGCACTGAAGTGCGCCGCATCCTCCACCCTCGCGCTGTCCTTCCTTTGCGCATCAACAACGACTATCTCACCACCGACGTTCTCCAGAGCATCTTTGCCTATATCTGTTGCTATCTTTTCCTCATGATTGTAGGCATCAGCATCTTCGTCATGCTGGGCTATCCAGTGTTTGATAGTTTCGGTCTGAGCATCTCCACATTTGGCAACGTAGGCCCTGGCATAGGCTACTCTCTTGGCCCACTCGACTCCTGGAGCGAACTTCCTGACCTCGGTCTCTGGCTCAGTTCCTTCCTCATGCTCGCTGGACGTCTCGAAATCTTCGGCCTCCTCCTCCCCTTCACTCCCTCATTCTGGAGAGATAACTAGATAGACGTAAGAAATTAGACGTTAGAGATTAGACTTTAGACGTTAGAGAGTTCACCTTAAAACCATGCGGCAATAGATGTACAACAGCAAAGCCGTCTAACGTCTAATTGCTAACGTCTAATTGCTAACGTCTAAGCCGAGCCCGAGGCAAGCGAAACGCAGTGTAGACGAAGCCGAGCAGAAAGGGTCTGCGACCCTCTAAAGTCTACTCTCTAACGTCTAATTGCTAACGTCTAGAGTTTAACATCTAAATTTAATGTCTAAAGTACTTGTCATCAGCGGTCACACCGACCCCAAAGATTCCGTTGTTAATAATGAAATTCTCGAACGCCTCTCTGTCGCACTTCCCGAAGTTGAAATCGTTCGTCTAGCAGATCTCTACACCCATAAGCCTATTGATGTGGCGCGTGAACAACAACGCCTTGTCGAAGCCGACATCGTAGTGTTCCAATTCCCACTTTTCTGGTTTAGCATCCCCAGTTTGCTCCAACGCTGGATAGAAGAAGTGTGGCTCCATGGTTTCTCTCATGGTTCCACAGGCACAGCCCTCAAAGGAAAGAAGCTCATTCTCTCCTTCACTGTAGGGGCTCCCGAAGAAGTCTATATCAATGCCAACGGCAATGCCTTCGACAAACTGATGTTTGCCCAGATGTTTGCTGCAGGTTTCACTGGCATGGAGTTCGCTGGCATGGTGCACACCTGCAGTGTGTCCTACGCCATGCGCAATGAACCCGGTCAAGCGGAAGTCTTCAAGGCTAAAGCCGATGACCACGTACAACGTCTCACAGCACTTATCGCAACACTTTAATATTCACTAGTGAGCATATCCCCACTAACTTATAACGTAGATTTCATGAAAAAGTTTTTTACTCTCCTGCTTCTCCTCGTGAGCTTCACCATCGGTGCTCGTGCTCAGTTTGAGCAAGACACCCGATATGTCAATACGTCTCTCTCTAATTTCGGTCTCAGCTACAACGATCGCGGTGGTCTTCGCCTCGGCATGAACGCTGAAGGTGGTTATTTCTTTGAAGACAATTGGATGGTGCATGGTTCAGCAGGGATTAACCACTTCGGTAAGCGCAACAACGAGATCACTCTCGGTGCTGGTTTGCGCTACTACTTCTCCTCCAACGGCATTTCGCTCGGCACAGGCCTCGAATACATGCACCGTAGCCCCAACCACAATGACCTCCGCCTTCCTTTCAACATAGGCTATACTTTCTATCTCAATCACTACATTGCCATCGAACCACAAGTGTTCTACAAGCTCTCGGTAAATGACTTCACCCAAGGCAGTGAAATCGGCATGCGCATTGGTCTTGGATTCTATTTCTAAAATAGAAATTAGAGGTTAGACGTTAGAGAGTAGACATTAGACGTTATCGCTTCTTTGATGTCTTCGAGACGAGTGAAAAAGGGGCTGCGCCCCTCAAGCCTCAAATGTCTAAAGTCTAATTCCTAACGTCTAAAGTCTAATTGCTAACGTCTATCCTCTAAGCCCCCGAGCCACGCTTATCCTGTCCCGTAGAAAGGGTCTGCGACCTTCTAACGTCTAACGTCTAACGTCTACCCTCTAACGTCTAATAGCTAATGTCCACCATATCCTCACTTGGCGAATTTGGTCTTATTCGCCACCTCACCGAAGGCATCAAGCCCACTCAGCCCAGCACCTTTCAAGGCGTAGGCGACGACTGCGCCATCATCGGAGCCACCGAAGGCGAACAAACCCTCGTCACTACTGATATGCTCATGGAGGGCATCCACTTCGACCTCGTCTACACCCCACTCCGTCATCTGGGCTACAAAGCCGCCATGGTCAATCTTTCCGACATCTACGCCATGAACGGCACGCCCCGTCAACTCCTAGTTTCGCTGGCGGTGAGCAATCGTTTCCAAGTGGAAGATCTCGATGAGTTCTACGCAGGCCTTCGCCTTGCCTGCGAACGTCACGGCGTAGACCTCGTGGGAGGTGACACTTCAGCTTCCCTCACCGGCATCGCCATCAGCATCACGGCCATCGGCACCGCTGCCCCCTCTGACATCGTCAAGCGTTCGGGCGCAAAACCCACCGACCTCGTCTGTGTTTCGGGCAACTTCGGAGCAGCCTATATGGGACTCCAACTCATGGAGCGCGAGAAAGCCATTTATCTCTCGCAGGTGAAGGCAGCCAAATCGCAAGAAGCCCGCGATGCTCTCAATTTTCAACCCGACTTCTCTGGACAGGAATATCTCCTCGAGCGTTTGCTCAAACCCGAGGCACGTCGCGATGTGGTCGAAAATCTTCACCAAGCAGGCATCCATCCCACAGCCATGATCGATGTGAGCGATGGCATCAGCAGCGAACTCCTTCACATTTGCCACGAAAGTCAAGTGGGTTGTCGCATCTTTGAGGAACGTCTCCCCATCGACTACCAAACAGCAGTCGCAGCCGAACAATTCAATCTCAATGTATCCACCTGCGCCCTCAATGGAGGTGAGGACTACGAACTCCTCTTCACCGTGCCACTCACCGACCACGAGCGTGTAGAAGCCCTTCCCGATGTCAAAATCATCGGTCACATCACGACGGCTGCCGAAGGCACACAGCTCATCACACGCGATGGCAACGAATTTGCCCTCAAAGCTCAAGGATGGGACGCTGCAAAAGCATAACGTCTTCTTACAAGATGATAAGTATGGAGTGCGCAATTCGTGTCTCACCATGTCCAAAGAATTTCTAATCCTTGAGCACAAACTTGCCACACGTGAGAGGTTTCGACTTCACACTCTCCTAAATCCCATCCGACTCCTTAATCGCATCCGAAGAAACATGGTTTCTTCGGATGCGATTTCTTCTACCTCTTATTCCCTGCCCCTGCTCCACCTTTTGAGCACTCACCACCACTCTGTAAGCTAATCCCACCACTCCTCGTTGTTCATCTCACGAACGAGTCCCAGCTAACAAACCTTAAATCGCCTTCTCTCGCGCGTACGCGTGCGCGCGCATTACAGGAGTTTTTATATTTTCACTTTCACAACCTTCACATACAACCATCGTAACAAACTATTACACAGTGAGTTAGACCAACCTTTCGGACATATTTTAACAATTCAAACAATCACATGCACTTTTCGCTGCTGAAAGCTTTCAAAAATGTCTATCCTAATCCACTTTCACTAACTACAAGTGCCTCCTCAAAACGCTCGCAGAAAACCTAAAAAATCTCCGAGATATTATTGAACAACTCCGACATATTCCAGAAATTCTCCATGATTTTCGGAGCATTTCTCAGAGACTTTCAAGCTACAAGTTTTCATTTCTTCTTCTCTTTTCGTCTATGGAAAAATGGGCTCTCCCAGCTAGAAAGCCCTATCCTGAACGAACACTGTTCCTATTACCCCTATAATACACTATATACCAAATAGATACGCACATTTCTGTGAAGGTTGTGAAAGCAAAAAGTATAGTTTTGCTGTAATGCGCGCGCGTACGCGCGCGCGAGAAGCCCCAAATTAGGGCTATCATCGTCCTTAAGAAATATCAGCTTTCGACAGCATCATTCCGTCATGAGTTTTCTTAGCACCCCCTATTCATTTTCTCCTATGTGCTCTTATATCGCACACGCATCCTTTCGACCTATCCCTAATACGGAGAGAACAATTATTTCATTCAAATTGTTGGATAGAATGAGAGAGCTGCGTACATACGTACAAAAGATAGAGATTTTAGCCGTTCTCGAACTATTGCTGCTGCGTAGGATGTTGAATGTGACATGAAAAAACAGAGGACTATCTCATTCCAGATGGTTCTCTGTTTCTTGTGGCATCTATTCCTAGAGGGAAGAAGAAGGAGACTATATATTTTGGGGTAGAAACCCCTCCTTTGCAAGATACTTTACTATCGAGGGCATCACTCGATTTGCAAAACAAAGTACGTATTTGCGTCCTTGGGGTTTCTCTGGGGTTAACAACCGCTCATTTACCATTTGCTTTATCTTACGAGAGAGGTTTGTTTTTGTCTGTGTTGGATAAAGTGCTTCGATATCCCCGCTCATGATTGTTTGTTTTGTCGCAGCAAGAAGTAATATATTTTGTACATCCTTACTGATGCGACCAAGGGCAAAAGCATCGTTTATCGCTGGGACAAGAATTCTATTAAGAAGATAATCTTGTTGGCACAATTTGTCTACTTTCTTGATTTCTTCTAGCAATCCCGACAAGACATAATTACACCATTGCTCCACCCCTTCATACGTTTCAGTATCGGCTTGAGCTAAGTAATTATAATAATCTGATCGATCTGAACAAAAAATCGCAGTAGGATTGACAATACGACCTGCTATATCAACACGAAAACCTGCGCGAATGAGAAGGGCATAGGTAAAAAGACGAACGGTACGCCCATTGCCATTTCCAAAGGGATGTATCCAAACAAAGCGATGATGTGCCTGAGCTATTTTGATCAAATCATATTGAGGTGGGTCTTCTCTATTTAGAAAAGTGAGGAGTTCTTCCATCAACTCTGGAACAATAGTGGCTTCTGGGGGACAATGCTGGGAACCCTGCTATTCGTACATTGAAGTTGCGATATTGTCCTGAATACGCATCACCTTCTCCCCCTTACCTACATGTAAGTCTTTTACTACCAACTGATGAAGTTCTCTGATAAACATTTCATCTATTGGTCTATCTGTACCACATTCGTCTATATACGCTAGTGCTTCTTCGATATTACGTATCTCATTGATACTTTCATTAGAGTAGAGGGCACAGAACGAAGCGTATCATTGAAGATATGCGAGAACCACCGATAACAATCGGGAAATGAAAGGGTTACAACGAAATCACAGAAAATGCACCACAAAACGAAATGATACATGGCGTTACATTTGCGTTACATTTGGGGGCGAAATGATGGGCGCGTTGCTGCAAAGATGATACGTGTAGGCACGTTTGCGTTACATGAGGTGGCACAATGGTGCGATGGAGGGAGAAAAGGGCGCGATAGAGGCTAAAAAGGGGCTTATTTTGGATGTTTGAGAATGGAGTGGCTGTGTGGCTGCTCCATTTGTTGTATATAGATGAGATTGCTAGTGTTTATCGGGAGAGTTAAGGTGTAAGGATGTGTGCGTGGTATTGTGTTTTTGCCCTGTTGTACGCAGCCTCAAATAGGTGGGTGAAGGGGTTGCCCTAGGATGAGCATTGAAAAAGCCGTCAGAAGGTCGTTATAATGGCTTTCTGACGGCTTTTTGTGAGGATTATTAGGGGTGAAGCAATGATCACTTGGGAGGGGAAAAATAGGGGTGGGGTTACAGGTGGGGTTACAAAGTGGGGTTACAGGAAGTGGGGTTACAAAGTGTGGTGTTATGAGGTAGTGAGTGAGGGGTGAAATATACGCTATTCTGATTGTAGTGTATGTAATCGCTGTGAGTTGTATATGAAAATATATAGTCGTTTTTCCTTCTCTCATCTTATATATAGGGGAATATCAAGATGTTAGCTCGATTATCCTCTAGAAATAGGTTGTCTAACTGGGGTGGATACACTGTTAGGGAGGCGGAGCGGATAGACCCTATGACCTTGAATATACGCAGTATGCGAGATATAGAATACTCTTGCTCGTCATACTCTTCGGTATTGATTGGGATGAGTCTCAGAGTGTCGGGTGAAGACCCTCGTCTTACGACCTTGACGGTTCGAATGTCTCCCATATCTACAGCATACACTTCTCCGAATTGGATGGTGTCTAGCGTACATTGTTTTAGTGCTATTATATCACCATTGTTTATCCTTGGGGACATGCTGTCTCCAGATAAATTACACCAGAAGTCAGCATGATTATAGGGCTTGAAATCGATAAAATAACTAGGTGTAGCGTGATGGTCATTGAATATCTCGTTGAAGCCTCCTAGAAAGTCAACGTCATAGTAAGGTAATCCTGCCGTTGTTTGCTGGCTTAATTGGGGAATATCTTGTTCTGTATGTTTGCAGTCTATGCTCCCAACACCCATCAGAATCCAATCAGAAGAGATGCCAAACTCTTTTACAGTATTCTGTATTGCTGAAATTCCAACATTGCTTCTCCCTTTGGCTATTTCTGTCAAAAAGGAGGGGCTTACACCGATTTTCTTTGCAAAACTCTTCTTATCGGTTACTTTTTCCATGCTCTACAAGCCACTCGTATGCTTGTAAAAAAACGTTCTGCTACATCTAAATTCTTCGCCATAATTCAGTATTCTGAAAAGAAAATCCAGAATTTCCTTGGTTTATAATACAGAATTCTGTATCTTTGCAGTGTGTTCAATTTGCACACACCCCAAAGATACACAAAAATGGCGGTGTGAACAAAGAAAAGCACATAAACTAATATATCTCTAACAATTGTTCAAACAAAATGGAACAGAAAATTGTGAAGCGTCGTCTTGTTGTAGGCGCAGAAGTAGAAAGCTATCTAGCTAAAGTATTCGGCTGTAGCTATCGAATGATTAAGAAGGCTATGTACTTGAGTGAGAAATCAGCCCTCGCTCGTCGCATCCAAAAGGCAGCTCGCGAAAAAGGTGCTTATGTTGAACTTTCAGCTCCCGAGTGTGAAACAATCCACACAAGCAATGGAAAGATGATACAGACCTTTGAAAATGGTGCAGTCCTTGAAGTTGCTATGCATACAGGACATTGCATCGTTACTCATCACGACAAGGTCGTGAAAGAGGTTGAAGTATTGACCCTCCCCCAGCTAGAACAATTGCAGCACGAGATAGCTCAATTGAAGTAGTAACCGCCCAATGGGCAAAACACAACAACAATGGAGTATTACAACAAGCAGCTATGCATATCAGCGCGAGAGTTGATAGATAAGGGGATAATCTCCTCATCTAATTACAAGCAACTCTCAGCTCGCGGTCGCATCCAAGTGGTGCGTCGTGTGGCGGTGGTGCTGCTGGTTGTTGCGCGCTCATCGCAGTCGATAGCTTGCCTACTGCTTACAAGACTAAGCTCGATGCACTCTACCCTGAGAAACATCAGATAATGCTTGAGAATTGGCTGCGGAGCAACTATGAGGTAGACCAACGAGCGATGGCTTACTACTCAAGCAAGGCAGAATGTGGTATTGACCTACCGATTGATAAGGTCAACGAGTATGTGACCAACGCCAGCGTGCTAAACTGCGCCATCTACCTCTACAACCACACAGCAACGACTAAGAAGCTCTTTAAGGAGAAATTCAGCTGGGAGCGCATGTGTGCAGTGATTGAAGGACTGCGTGACCTCTATGGTCACACGCTGCCAAGCAGCACATTGCGCTTCCGCAAGAAAGCCAATGAGTACAAAAAGGAAGGTTACAGCAGTCTTATTAGTGGTAAGTTTGGCAACCAAGCAGCGCGCAAGGTAGACCACAAGACTGAACAACTTATCATCGGCATAAGCTGCCTGCCCAATAAGCCCTTCAACGCGAACGTAGCCGAGATGTACAACCAATTTGTCTGCGGTGAGCTTGAGGTCTATGACCCAGAAACGGGTGCACTCTTCGACCCCGAGGACTTTGTGGACAAGGATGGTAATCCTAAGGAGCTGAGCGAAAGCACTATCAGCAACTATCTCAACCGTCCCAAGAACCGCCTCCTCATTGCCAAGGCTCACAACAGCTACACCACGTATATGCACGAGCAGATGCCCCACATGCACCGACATGCTGGTGAATTTAGCCTCTCTCAGATTACGATGGACGACGTGGACTTGACTCGCAAGCTCAAAGACACCAAGCAGCGCATCCATGCCTACTACGCTTACGATGTGGTCAGCCAATGCGTTATCGGTGCGAGCTACGCAAGGAAAAAGGACGAGAGGCTTGTACTCGACTGCTTCCGCGATATGTTTAGGCTTATCGACCGCCATGGCTGGGGGATGCCAGCAGGTATCGAGGTCGAAAAATCACTTGATGACCCAATATAAGACTGGATTCTTGCAGGCAGGTGTTGCTTTCCCCTTTGTCAGATTCTGCGCAGCTCAAAACTCGCAAGAGAAGTATGCTGAACCTCTTAATGGTGCGAAAAAGCGCAGCATCATCCACAAAAACCACGAAGGTATTGGACGATTTTATGGCAAGGGCAAGTGGCGGACTGAGGCCAAGAAGGTGAGCGATGCCACCAACGAGCTCTACGAGGACAAGCAATACTACACCTATGATGAGCTAGTAGCCGACGACCGTAGGGACTGCGAAGAATGGAACGCAGCCTTGCACCCCTAACCAAAAAGAAGTACCCCAACATGAGCCGTTGGGACGTGCTAGTCGCCAATATCAACCCCACGCTCCTACCTCTAGACAAAATCACCTTGGCGCGCTATATTGGTGAGCGCGTAGAAACCAGTGTCAGGACGTAATTCCACCGTGCGCGTGATGGGCGAAGATTGGTGGTTGAGCAAGACAGAGGTGCTTGAGCAGCTTGCTCCTAATGACTACAAGGTAACCGCCTGCTATCTCCCCGATGAGGAGGGACGACCTACGGAAGTCTACCTCTATCAAGGTGACCGATACATTGATACAGTCGAGCGCGTAGAGACTTACAACCGCGTGATGGCAGAGCAGACCACCGAAGATCATGCCAAATTTGCCCAAGCAACAACAGAAGGTTGCCAAGTTTAGTAAGTACGTCGAAGACAACGCCATACCTCAGCTGGGTATCAGCTAGCTCGAGCCCAAATTTGGCAAGTCCGACCTCTCAAGCCTCTGTTTGATATTGATGACCCTCATCATCCCTCACTCCTCCCGAGGAGGATGACCATTACCTCCCACCGCCTGCCACGGACTACCGCGCACGAGCGTTGGAGAGCTTATAACATCCCCTCACAGCCCCTTATAATAGCATACAAATATGATTACAACGGAGTACAAGCATAAGATTATGGCTGCCATCACAGCCAATCGCACCAACTATCCCTCGGATGCCAAGCACGCAGCTGCCTTGGGAATGACCACCTCAGTATATAGTGCCGTCAAAAAGGGTCAGACCGACCGCGTGCTGAGTGATGGTGCATGGGTGAGTATCGCCAGACGGCTGGGCGTAAACCTACGCGGAGAAGTTGAATGGCAAGCTGCCAAAACTGCCACCTTTGAGTTTGTGAGCGCGCAATTAGAAGCCTGCCAACAGTCTAGCCTTAGCGGTATCCTCTGCGACCTCCCTAATATCGGCAAAACCTTCACCGCGCGACATTATGTCAAGACTCATCGCAATGCTGTCTACATCGACTGCTCGCAGGTCAAGACCAAACTCAAACTCATCCGCAGTATTGCCTCTGAGTTTGGCGTGACAACAAGAGGACGATACTCCGACATCTACGATGACCTCGTCTATTACCTCCGCAGTATTGACCGTCCCCTTATCATCTTAGACGAGGCTGGTGACCTACAATATGAGGCTTTTTTGGAGTTGAAAGCCCTCTGGAATGCCTCAGAACGCTGCTGCGCATGGTACATGATGGGCGCAGATGGGTTAAGAGCTAAGATAACTCGTAGCATTGAGTCTCAAAAAGGTAGGATATACCGAGATGTTGAGCCGATATGGGTGACCGCTACGCACGAGTGACTCCTGATGATGGCAGAGACCATGAAGCCTTTTTGCGCGAGCAAGCTAGAGTCGTAGCGATGGCAAACGCTCCCGAAGGCACAGACATTGGTAGCATCGTGCGCAAAACAGCTGGAGGATTGCGCAGAGTCTATACCGAAATCGAAAAAATGAAACTACAACAATCTAACCCCAATGAGTAAGCGAGCATACAGTCCAGAGGAAGTACTCAAGAAGCGATATAAGGTGCTGAATTGGGATGGCAAGTGGGCAGCAGCTTTTGGTCATCCTACAATAGGTGAGATGTGGTTTGTCTCTGGTCAAAGTGCATCGGGCAAAAGCAGCTTTCACGATGCAGCTCGCACGAAAGTTTTGCGAATATGGTAAAACTCTCCTTTGCTCTTATGAGGAAGGCATTAGACAGAGTCTTAAAGAGCGACTCGAGCTATTTAGGATGCACGAGGTGAGTAGACGATTTAACATTATCATCTCCGACACCTATGATGAGCTGGTGGAACGTCTCTCTAAACAACGCAGTCCAGAGTTTGTCATCATAGATAGCTTCAGTACACTGGATGGACATACGCACAGGCTTTAGGATTGACCGAAAAGTACCCCCAAGAAGACCTTCGTCTTCATCTCGCAGGAAGACCGAGGAGCACCATTAGGTAAACCAGCCATCCGATTGCGCTATGCCGCAGGCGTTAAGGTGCGTGTGACGGGCTTTAAAGCCTACTGCCAAGGACGATTCAGCGGTGAGGCTGGAAGTTATTACCCCGTATGGGAAGAAGGTATATTGAGAATTGAAGCAGGAACCTACAATGAGTAATCAAAAGAACCCAGAAATCTACCTCATGCTCCTCCCCAACGACCGCGTGGCTGATGTGCTTGAGGATTGGTTGGCAAGAAACCTAGCTTGCAATCTCACTCTGCGAAGAGCAAAGACAAAAGGACACACTGTGATAGAAACAAGTGATGTGATCTTTGCTGCACGCATCAAACAATGGCATGGCTGCTTAAAAGTACACATCATAAAAGAAGAAAGGCAATGAGAAAGAGTTTATTCAGAGGACGCGACCACGCAGGCAAGTGGCACAGGGCAACAAGTTTTTCTGGACTTGAAGAAAATCCAGACACCGATACCGAGATGTTTCGCTTAGCGTATTACATCCAAAACGATGCAGGCGAAGAACACGAAGTAGTCCGCGAAACGATTATCCAGCTAGTATGTCCAGCGACAGAGGAAGAACCCGAGATTTGGGAGGGGGACATCATAGAGGATAAAGACTATCGCATGGTGGTAACGTTCTCCGACTCCAGCCAAATGTTTTACCTGCTTGCGCACAGCAAGACCAGCGCAGAGTATAAACCCCTAAATATGTACTACCTTGAATTTAGGCTCAAAGATGGAAGGGCAAAAGTGGTGGGAAACATCCACGACACCCTAAAACCAACAACAATAAAGGACAACGCAATCAAGATTTTGGAGAACGAGCTAAAGCGCGCAGAAATAAGAAGAGGAATCGCGTTTCAAGCTTGTTACGAAGCCGACACGACTGAAAGATTTTTCCGCCGACAACTCGAAGCAGCCGTGCAAAACAACGAACCCAAAGAGGTTATAGACAAAATGAATGGCGACCTAGAGAGGGTATCCGCCATAACGAAAGAAGCAAAAGCAATGGTTGACGAAGCAGACGAGCGGTACAGAATTGCCCTTCAAAGCATCTACGACACCCGAGAAGCCATTAACCCCCTAAAAAACCTACGACAATGAGTAATCAGAAGAACCCAAAAATCTACCTCATGCTCCTACCCGACGACCGCGTGAGTGGTGTGCTTGAGGAGTGGATAGCGAGGAACCTAGCTTACCACCTCACCCTGCGAAGAGCCAAGGCAAAAGGGTATACGGTTGTTGAAACAAGTGATGTGATCTTTGCTTCACATATCCAACAAAGGCATGGCTGCGTAGAAGTATATCAGAAAAGGAGAAAGGCAATGAGAACGTTATTAGCTACGATAGAGTCGTGTATTGATGGTGTTTCAATCTATACCCACGTCATTAGAGAAACGCATCGCTTCCTTTGGTGGAAATGGACAGATATCCGCATTCAGCAACATCGATACCGTATCCCTACTGCAGGCTTCTACCCCGAATTAAATGAAATTAGCTTGCGAGCTGCAGCCTCCAACGATTATGGTCGCGCGAGAGAATGATACTCAAGAATGAATACGAAGATATGTCCTTTATCGGCAATGCGTGTGGCTCAACGCTCTCTATGAAGAGAATTTATCCTCCTCAACAATAAAAGCTCCATGGACGAAAAGGACACATTATCAAACCTCCAAACTGCTAAACGAAAAAAACAGAAAGCAATGAAACAAGACTACGAAGAAAAACTCTACGAAGCTGCCAAGGAAGTAGCAAAAGACCTCCCCCTCGGAGAAGCAGCGCGGATTTTCACCTGTTGCCTAATCCGAGACACCAAGCCCACACTAGACGCGACAAGCATCACTCTAAAGATGACATATTTCGACATCGAGGTGAAGCTAAAGTTCCCAACGGAGGGCAAGTAAAATAGAACAATAAACCCCTACGACAATGAGTCAAATAGTAAAACACCTAGAATTGCACCCCAGACGCTACGACCCCAAATACGGGGAACTTCACTTAGTTCGAGGATTTTTCTGCCCAACATGCTGTGCGCGCGGATATTTAGGCGGTATAGCCCACAACGAGGAAAAATACCCCTGCCCCCGTTGCAAAGGCACAGGACGGCTCAAGGCTATAGTGACCGTAAAATGGTCGAGTGATTATGATGACACTCGAGGGCAACCCAAATAAACCATTACGTTTTGAATTGTTATGTTGATATCGGGGGCGCGTGGTACGTGAGTATAGTCCGCCCCACCTTTTCAAGTGAGTGTAACGGCAGAGTGCTGCCGACGGAGGTGCAAAAATCTTTAGCAAGCTCGCACCGCAGAGTTCGACTCTGCCCTCCCACAATAACCCAAACAAAACATTACCGAAACAATCAAAAAACAAACATCATGGCAACAACAAACAACATCTGGTACAACGTCAAGACACGCTACCAAGGAATTGACGAAAAAGGCTTTACAAAGGTCTACACCGAGGAGTACCTCACCGCAGCAAATTCTTTCACCGAAGCGGAGGAGAAGACCAGCGAAACCGCACTCTCATACGGCGACTGCGAAGAGCTCGACGTCATCGCAATGTCACGCACCAAGTTTTCAGAAATTGTTAATGGAGACAAGGAAGCCGACAAATGGTTCAAGTGCAAAATCAACGTCATCACAATAGACGAACGCAGCGGACGAGAGAAGAAAAACCCCATTTTTCTTCGTGTCAATGCAGACAACGCACTTGAAGCGCACCACCGCTTAGACGAGCATCTCAAATCTACCATGTTGGGTTATACCGTAGAGCAAGTGGACGAAACTAAAATCTTTGAGGTAATTAGTAACCACACAAGGGGCGCGAGCTTTATTCCTAATCACCTTATAACTGCAATGAACTACTCAAGATTTTACAGTCTATTCGCGAAGCTCCCCAAATATGGGGATGACGACGACCAAAAAGCCCAACTGGTCAGTGAGATAAGTCAAGGGCGCACAACCTCTCTACGTGAACTTAGCCAGCAAGAGTATAACAGTCTTTGCTCTCTCCTTGAGGAGCGCATGGGCATCCGTGACAACCTCCGCAGACGACGTAGCGCGCTACTCAGACAGATGCAGCAGATGGGCATCAAGACCCACGATTGGCAAGTGGTCGACCAGTTTTGCCTACAACCGCGCATCGCAGGTAAGCCCTTTCGATATCTTAGCCTCACAGAACTTACAGCACTCTCGCGAAAATTACACGCCATAGACCACAAAAGACCATCTCAGAGCACAGAGCCAAAGGTAAAGATGCTCTACTACAAACCCCAAATCAACTCTCAACAACTCCCCTCCTAGCACCATGGAAGAAGACCTCAAAAATTATTTGGAAGAACTCAAAGAAGAGATACGCATCGAGATGCAAGACCACACCTTGACCCAGCGTGCCAAGTTTTATGAACGTCTTGCCGATTGGGCGTATCAACGTCAAGAAAAAGTATTACAAGTCATATACCCCTAGACGAAATGGAACACATCGTATTAACCCCCGAAGAGCGTGCAGAGTTTGAAGCCTTTCGCGCTGAAAAAGAAAAGAAGGCTGCAGAAGAAGCACGCAAGAAAGCGCGCGTAGAGTATGCCGAATTAGTAGATGCCGAAGTTATCAAAGCCGTGGAAGAGCTTGAATCCCTCAGCCAACAAATCAAAGCTGCCAAGGAAAAAGTGTACAATAATTTTTCGACGGTGTTGGACATGAAGAGTGAGGTGATAGGCATACCTAAAGACAACCAACGCAGCCACACTTTTACCACCTCCGACAGCCGATGCCGAATTATCCTGAGGCGTTCACACGGTAGATGGCTACCGCGATACAGTCGAAGACGGCATCACGATGGTAAAGAACTACATAGAGAGCTTGGCAAAAGACGAAACCACGAAGGCACTTGTGGCGGCAGTCCTCCGCCTATTGTCACGCGATGCCACAGGGCAAATCAAGGCTTCGCGCGTGCTCCAGCTCCGTAAAATGGCAGATGAAGTGGGTGACGAGAAATTCAGAGAAGGTGTACGCATCATCGAAGAGAGTTACCAACCCACAGTGACCAAACAGTACATCAGAGCTGAGAAAAAGGATGACAACGGAGCTTGGCAAAGCATCCCCTAAGCGTGACGGAAGTGTGAGAAGCTAACGTCTAACATCAACCAATTATGCAGCACCGAAAGGGAAGAAGTTATATTAAGCGTGTCTTGGAGATACAAGCTATCTACGATGAGTGGAGTCGTATCGGACTCTCCAACCGAGAGATTTGGCGACGGCACATCTATCCTAGGTATTGCATCTGCGAGCGCACCTTTAACAACATTATCAACCGAGAAGTCGAAGAGGACAAATTGCCCTCCCTCGGCTTTGCCTACTCCCCGAACAAGGATTACCCTTATGGCAACAAACAAAGACTTCGGCGAAATAATCCGCCATATCCTGCAAGATGTGCGTGTGGAGCTAGATGATGCCTTTGACCGCAACTTTGAACGACAAGCTTTTTTTTCGGAAAAATGGGCGCGCGCTAAGCATCCCTCTAAGGCAGGACGACACGTGCTAGTGGACAGTGGTGCGCTCCGTCGCAGCATCCGCGGTAAGGTAAGTGCAGGTAAGATCGCTTTGGGAGAGTACGCTGCCCTATGCTGCCATCCACAACGAAGGCGGTGAAATAGTGGTGACAGCCAAAATGAAGCGTTTTTTTTGGGCTAAGTACTACGAAGCCAATGAGGGCATGGGCAGGCGCAAAAATGGCGAGCTGAGGGCTAATAAGCAAAACGTACAATTAGGTGCAACAGCGGAATTTTGGAGGCACATGGCACTTATGAAAGTGGGTAGCACCATCACCATCCCCAAGCGACAATTTATCGGTGCATCGCCTGAGGTGGAGCGCATCGTGGAAAGTATCATCGATGAGTGTCTAGATGAGTTTTTCGAACAGTACGAACTATAATATAACAGCATTATAACATGGTTAGAAAAAGAAATCTACCAGCGCATTGTAGAGCAATTGCGCACAGCATTAGGTGGTGAAATCAAGCACATCGACTTGTGGAATCACAACGTGGAATTTATCGAACAGGAGCGTGAATGGGCGCGTCCTGCGGTATTTGTTGAGTTTGGTGCAATCAGTTGGCAGCGACTAGGCGGACAGCCCAATGCGATGAGAGGCGAGGGGACGGTATCGCTGCACATCGTCACCGATTGGGTGGGTAGCACGACCTGGGAGAAGACACTGATGACTTTTGCAGCCTTCGAGTTGTCTGAGCGCATTTGCTCCGTCGTTAGAGGGTTACGAGGTGAGCACTTCCACGGCATGGAGCTTATCACAACCCACACCAACCACAACCACGAAGAGTTGCTGGAGAACATTGAGCAGTTCAGGTTCATTGTAGTGAAAGAGTCAAATAATCCCTAACAATTAAAATGATATGAAAAAGAAATTAAAATTGGGCGCTTCTTCCGCGGTAACGAAAAGTACGGTGAAGAACTCATTAAAAGCTTTTTGAAGATGCCGGTGGTGATAATTTCCTGGAGTACGATGGTCGTGATGAAGACCTAATCTATTACCTGACAGAAAGGTATCATATCGCGCGTGCTCCTAACGAATTCGTTCGGCACCTCTTCGTAGTGAAAATCCCAGAAAATGAAATTACCATCGACGACCTGCGCGAAGATGAAGATATGACCCGCCCGCAATTCCCAAGCATCTTCAAGTCGTGCCCTGCATTTCTTTCACACCACTCATCTCACCCGAAGACGGTGAGGAATACGCCTACATCCTCACCAAGGAACAGATGAAAACGATTGACGAAACTTTAAAGGAACTCTTGTGAACACTATAATCACTAGACTTTGAAGTAAAAATCACGTCAAGAAAAAAAACTCCGCTATCTATTTGTTAGATAGCGGAGTTTTGTTTATCTTTGCGACATAGAACACAGAGGGAAAGGCTGGCTGACTACAGAATTTTAGGTCTAATTGTCGCCCTCTGTGTTCTTTTTTTTATCGACTCAAAGAATAGATGAAATATCTGATTTCTTTTCGCCCATTTTTGCTCGTGTTTTCCCTTTTAGCTACATTGAGGAGTACACTCCCATTTTGAACTTTCGCTTCAAAATAAAGCATATGAGTTACATTATATTTAAGCAAACTATTCTTATAGTATGGCGAGCATCCCACATAATCTGCCTCTTTGATTACACTCTCGATATTATCTAAATCATCCCATGTGGCAACATTCCCCCGACGATGTCTTATGACGTCATCGACAATATGTGTACTTTCTTTGTGGAAGGATATTTTTATATTCTGCCCATTTTCTATTTTTTGTAGTACTTCTACATTCGCATTTTTTAATTTCAAGATTTCCCTTTCGTAATGCTTTCTCATTTTCGCTATATGTGATTTTGTCTTATCCAAGAAGCATTGCCTTATAATGGCACACCCCTCGCAAGCCTCATTGCTCGGAATAAACGCCATAGAGAATTTTCCTTTTGCCAAGTCGCAGTCGTTACATCGCTTGATAGTGTAGGGGTTGTAGTCGGGGAAGACCTTGCGTTGCTTGCCAGGATTAAAGCGGAACATCTCACTCTTGCCCTTACTCTTTGCCTGCTGTTCAGCTAGAGCCTTGGTGCGCTTAGACAGTTCCTCCTCTGACGTCTGCTCGTGTGACGACTTACGCACCTGCACCACTAAGCAGCGACAATTCCATCCATTGGGTGGATAATGCGTATCCCAAAAGGGATGTGACACGGGTAACGTAGTCCCATTAATGGCAGCATGTTCTTCGCGGACGTGACTATCTCCTACCGTGCGATATTGCAGGTAGTATCTATCCCCATCCCTTTCGTATTGCTCCCACTTGGCAGCCATCTCAGCAGAAGCAGTAGCAAAGTTGTACTCCGCTCGTAGGTAGTTGCGGTTATAGGTTTCGTCCACCTTTCTAACGTCGTTGTAAAAGCGGTCGAACGGCTTTCTTTCTCCGTGTTCGTCAAGCAAGGACGGAAAGGCTTCATGGAGTTCGTGGAAAGCCTTCATGCCCGAGAAAATCCAGTCACTTTTTTGAAGCGATAAGCGCATACCATCGCTCATCTTGACCTTGTCAAACGTACTATCAAGCACAGCAGCGTGAGCATCGATAAAATCTAATACCTCACTCTCACGCAATACCTCCACGTCTAGCATCGCCCCCTCTTGTCGATAGAGAGCGCGCATCATCCCCTTAAACTTTTTCTTCAGTCTTTCGCGGTCTGCCTCGGGGACGTCCTTACGCCCCATCTCAAGGTGAGACGAGCATCCACAGCTACATCCCTCACCATGGTCGCAGGTGAGTAGCGCGCGATACCGAGCATGCAGCCCCTCATAATCAGAGGGGCTTAGTCGAAAAAAGGTTGCTTGGTCTTAGCTTGTGCCTGCAGTGTCTCCAGCCAGACTTGGCGCGTATCTACCTCGTGGGCAGACTTACCCTCAAGTTCTCGGCTCAATCGGGTCAGATAGTCGTGCAGGAGCTTCATGTTCTTCGCCTTGTCCTTGTCTTTATCGTCGTCATTGTCTCCGCCATCCAAGGGGGCGAAACCACCACTACGACGTTCGCCTACGGGCATGCCATATTTTTCCTCGAAGTACGAACCATCCACCTCATAATTGTTGAGTACCATCTGCTCATAAGCGATTTGCTGCTCAGGAGTATAGTCTACAGAGTAGTCCCACTCGAACGATAAGCCCCCACGGGGAAACCATGCAGCACCATGCGTGGCAAGAGGCGATTGTTGATGATGTCGCGCAGCATGTCGCAGTCCTGCTCGATGAGATTTTTGAACACCTCAAGGTGAGTCTGTGACTGAGAGAGGGAGCTACCGTCCTCAATGGTCATGGTCTGTTGTAGGATGAGCTTAGACAGCTCAGAGTTGGCGCGGTCGATACGTCGGTCATAGACGTTGTAAGCATCGCCACGGCTATTTTCCACAACCTCAATCTCTGTACCCTCTTGTACCACTGCCCACAAGGCAGCACCCATGCCCTCCATCATTTTTTCCATTTTTGCACGCTCCTTGTCGTCACGCGTGGTGGTCTTGGCAATACGCATGGGCATGCCAAAAATCTCGCTGAAGGTGTCCCAAAATCCGAGGGCATTCTTCTTGGGGATGGTCTGTGTGGCAGCCTTGAGATAGAGTCCAAGGTCGTCAGCACTCCCCACCTCAATATACCAATCGCGCAGGTTGTCCGCGCGGTAATCAACCCCAGTCTTAGCATCCTCACCCACTTGGCGCACCACTACAGCCAAACTCAGGTAGCACGTGCTTACGAGGTATAATTTTGGTCTCTGTGTACATCCGCTTGCCGTCCTCATTAACGATGACATCTCCCAACTCAATGAGAGTATATCCCCAATAGATGTTGCTCAAGGCTTGCGTGATAAATTGTTTAAACCAAGGGGCATCCAATAGTTTTACAGCCTCCTCATCTGCGGTGCCATCTGCCTTTTCCAACTTAAAGGAGCGCGCGAGTACAAAGCCTGTGCGCTGTCCCACGCAGCCCGATAGGTGCAAGTCCACATCTACATCTCGATATAAGTCGTAGAGTCGTGCGCGATTAGGGTTATCTACATTGATGGCCATCTGCCAAGCCGACCGCCAATCTTGCAAGTCCTTGCGTGTGAGTGCATCAGTCTGTCGTTGCATCTCCACTACGGTGCGCTTTAGCGCAGCACGGTCACTGCTCTTGTCGAGGTTGTAAGAGCCATAAGCAGTGTGTAATACATTATCATCTTGTGGGGCAAACCAGCCCTTAAATTTGGATACTAAGCTCATAATTACCAGCTATAATGTTGTTTTTCGCAGCCAAACGAAAATACTCGATGGGCTATTATCTACTCCGTTGCTACCACTACCAGCCAGAGGGAGGTCGGGGATGATAAAGCCCCTTGCCACCCCCTCTAGCCACTTAATGGCGCGCTCATATCGCTCCTTACGTACCTCCGCTCCCATGCGCTGTTGTGTAGAGGCGGATAGGTGGTAGAGCGCAATGTCCACCGTGTACATCACGATGAGTCGATTGCGTGCTTCCCCCTCTGCAGCGTAGATAGCCTCGCAGTCGTATTTGGGTCGGAGATAAGAGCATATTTCTTCTTTGGCTTCGGCTTCCGCGTTGGCGATGTTAGCAGCATCAATGCGTGAGAGCACACCTAGAGCAGCTTCGCCAATGACCACCTTATAATCTTCCTGATTGACAAACATATCGTCTTATATTAGAGTTACCATACTTTGTTTTTTGCCGATGGGCGCATCCCTATCTTAGGCTCAAACCGCTGTTGTCGGGTGTGCTTTTGGAGTATCCAAATAGCCCCTTCGTCAGCATCGGGCGCATCATCGTGGACAGAGCTACCGCGCTCCAGAGCGAGCGTCTGGTCTATGCCCGTCTGCATGTCGATGTTGTCACGCAAAGCCTCGTTGTACCAGACAAAGCCACGCTCCCACAGTGGAGATACGGCTTCAATGCGCTGTATCTTGTCGGGCTTCTTGCGCTTATCGCCCATGATCGGAGTTGATAGCCACGCACCTCACCCTCTGCCGTGAACTCGTCCATTATGATGTCCTGCATGAAGTTAGCCTCCATCAAGAACTGCACTGCCACGCCCTCAGGTAGACTCTCGTAGAGGTCATAGAGCCAGCGCACCATGGCATTGACACTATCTTGGCGTACCCAGCAGTTGATAAGGTGCAGCTCTTTGCCAATTTTGCCCCACAGTCGAGATGCCTTGAAGTCGTTACCGCGCGATTTGAAGGATGGATCAGTGTAGCACACAAGGGCATCGTACTTTTCGAGTTTGGGGAGCTTTTTGAATTGTATCCATTCTTGTTTGAAGATACTGCCCTCCACGATTGGGTTGTGCATCATCTCCTTTTGCCATGAGCGATATCCAGCAAAGGCTGCATATTCTGCAGCTTCTTCTTTCGTCCATTTTTCAGCCCACACGGGATTGCCGTCACGGTCTACAGCCTTAATCTCAGAGACATGGACAATCTTAGTGGCTGCCATATTGGCGAGTACGGATGTCTTAGATATCAAGTTGCCGACCATGATAAAACGCCCACGACCCACGTCGAGCGCGCCAAACAATGCCTCCTTGACCCAATCGGTTAGCTCACGCACACGTCGTGGATTTTTGCAGAGCTCGTCATCGTCTAAGTCGTCAATGACGATGTAATCTGGACGCGACTCCTTATAACGTAGACCACGAGGTGACTGTCCACGACCACGCGCAAAAAAGGCAATATCCCCTTGGGTTACAAAGTGACCATCCTCCCACGAGCCAACATTTTTGAATTGTCCGAAGTCAGCTATCAATCGCTGGTTATACTCTAGTTCTGCTTGCAAGTCACTTAATAACAACATTGCGGCATCCTCGCTTTTGCTGACAACTACCATCACCTGTATAAGAGGATGGGGTTGTATCATCATCCAAATCGGTAAGAAAATGTCAAAGTGGGTGCTTTTGGCGTGACCGCGAGGCCATTTGAAGACCGCCTTAAGGTTGGGTGTTTCTTTTACCTTTTTCGCAGCTGCATTGTGGAAAGGTGCGTTGTGGATGGTGCGCAGCACCTCCCCTGTGGTCTTGTCGCGCAGGGTCAAAAAGTGGGGAAAGTAGTACTCGCAAAAGGCTGCATAGTCCTTCTGCAGGCGCGCGATACGCTTGTCTTTTTCGACTGCTGTCTCTCGCGTATAGACCACAGCTGTTTGGGATTGTACACGCTTACAATGCTCCTTCCACTCCTCAAGGGCTTTCTTGAGTTCGGCTTGTGTCATAAGGGATTATAATAGGGTTTGAATATGCTTATAATGTTGGTTTACTGCGACATCAGCTCCACGATATACTTATCTTGGTAGGTATTGAAGAGTTTTAGTAGCTCAGGAGTAAGGTTTTTGTCGGTCTGTGAGCGGAATTCTAGCCACTTTGAGAAAGCCATGAAGGACTCAATAGTATCTACCACATTTGCCTTTTTATCCAGCTTGTCTATGACGGAGGCTAGTTTGGCGAGCTTGTCGCCTAGTCCAGAGATGAGTGTTGGGTCGTCACTCTCATGTACTTGCTCTATGAGTTTGTCGATGGTAAGCAGGAGCTTATTGACGAGTTCTGGTCGGGTGATATTTTTGGCTGCACGCTGCTCCCTCCACCCCTCAGCTGAGCACCAGCGAGAGATGGTCACGCGTGTCATCCCTATCTTGTCCGCTATCTCTGCTTGCTCCATCCCCGAGAGGTAGAGTGTGCGAGCGAGTGACTTTTTCTTATCGTTTTCTGTTTTTTTCATGCGCTATAAATGCTTGATTATAGTGCAAAGTTGCCCCTTTTTTGTGGGGTGTAAAAAAAAGGTTTGCAACCGTTGCATACATCTGTGCAAGGGTTGCAAACTTAATTTTTGAGGCTCGAAATATCGCAGTAATATTGCAGCAGAATTACCGCTCTCTAAGGGCATAATCATCAAATCAACCAAAAGACAATGGGCATACCTCTAACCGAGTCCGACTGACCAATGACTCTCTCAACTCTTACGGCACGAGAGTCTTGACCGATGGCTTGGACATCGAGCAATATAATCGCAACCCCGTGTTGCTCTGGATGCACCAGCGTGGTCAAGTCATCGGGACACTCACCGACATCCAAAAAGAGCATGGAGAGATTACGGCTCAACTCAATTTTGACGAGGCCTCAGAACTTAGCCAACGCTGCAAAAAGCAATGGGAGTTTGGCTCTCTGCGCATGGTGAGCGTTGGCATCGACATCTTAGAGTGGAGCGATGACCCCAATCTTGCAGTGGAGGGTCAGACCATGGCTACCATCACCAAGAGCAAGCTTACTGAGGTAAGTGTGGTAGACATCGGTGCTAACGATGATGCCATCCGTCTCAACTATCAAGGACAGCAACTCAACCTCTCGGCAGGCGGAGCATGCCCCCTGCCGTCACTATATAATCAATCTAACCAACCTCAATTAACCCATCCTACCGAAATGGACACCAAAGTATTAGCCCTCAAGTTGGGCTTGCCTGAAGGGGCAGACGAAAAGGCTATCTATGCCAAAATTGACGAAATCAAAGCCATCGGAACAGAGGTAGAAACCCTCCGTGCCGAGAAAGAAGCAGTCACTCAGCGTGAGGTCGAAGCCCTCGTTGATGGCGCAGTCGCTGAGAAGAAAATCGAGCTGAAGATGCGCGACCACTTTATCCAGCTTGGCAAGTCTGTCGGTGCAGACAATCTCCGCACCACCTTGCAAGCCATGTCACCACGCGAAAAACTCTCTGCCACACTCAACTCCTTGGGTCAGGCTGTCCAGCCTAAGACCTATGCCAAGCTCAGTGATGTGCCTAGCGAGGAGCTCATGCAGCTGCGTGAGAGCGACCCCGACCGCTACAAGCAACTCTATAAGGCAGAGTACGGAATTGACTGCGAACTCTAATTGCTAACCTCAAAACCACAAAATTATGCAGAAAGTTATCCTTAATGCCATCACGTCACTCCTGCTCAACACCTTGACAGGAGCCACCATTGCCCTGCTCTTGGGCATCCCTCCCATTTGGGGAGCCATCCTTGCCGTTACAGGCAGCGTATTGCTCTCTATCTATCTCCCTGCTAGCAAGTATCCCATCCTCCGTGCTGGGGTCTTACGCGAAATATGGTCGGGCGAGCTGGTGAAGCAACTCCGCCGTTTGGAAGGAGCCACTTGGCTGGATGGCATCCCCGATGTCTCTAACTTAGCCAACAATGATGTTATCCACCTTGTAGATGTCGGTGTCGACCCCGATGTGCTCATTAACAACACATCCTATCCCATCGAGGTGCAAGAGCTTAAAGACGGAGATATCGCGGTCAAGCTCGACAAATTCCAGACCAAGGCTACTCCCGTCACCGACGATGAGATGTACGCAATCTCATATGATAAGATGGCGCGTGTCAAAGAGTCTCACGCTTTTGCTATCAGCAATGCCAAGTTCGTGAAGGCTGCCCACTCCTTCTGCGCCCAAAAACATACTGACGAAACCCCAGTACTTAAGACCTCAGGGGAAAAAGACCCAGAGACAGGTCGTGTCAAGATGGTCATGGCAGACGTCATCAATCTTAAGCGTGTACTTGACCAGTTGGGTGTACCAGCAGCAGGTCGTCGCCTAGTGCTTTGCTCGGAACACGTCAACGACTTGTTAGAGACCGACCAACGCTTCAAGGAGCAGTACAATATAGACCGCACTGATGGTAGAGTTGGACGTCTATATGGTTTTGACATCTATGAGTTTGATTTCAACCCCATCTACACCAAGGCAGGGGAGAAGAAGGCTGTAGGTGCGACTGCCGAAACGGGAGAGTTCCAATGCTCTTTTGCCTTTTTTGAGCAGCGCGTCTTCAAATGCACGGGCTCCACGGAGATGTATCACTCCGAGTCCAAGAAAGACCCCCAACATCAACGCAATCTCATGAACTTCCGCCACTACTTCCTCGCCATGCCCAAAAAGCAAGACGCTGGAGCAGTGATCATGAGTGCACACAAGTCTAATGCGCTATGGCACAACTCAAATATCTCGTTATCCACTGCACCGCCACTCCCGAGGGGAGGGAGGTGAGTGCTGCCGAGCTGCGCCATTGGCACACCGACCCCGTGAGTAAGGGAGGGCGTGGATGGAAGCAAGTAGGCTACACCGATATGTTCCACCTCGATGGCAGCGTAGAGCGACTCGTTGACAACAATGAGGATGCTAACGTCGACCCTTGGGAGCTGACCAATGGTGCAGCAGGCTTCAATTCCGTGTCTCGCCACATTGTCTACGTGGGTGGACTTGCCAAAGACGGCAAGACCCCCAAAGACACGCGCACTGCCCTGCAACGCTCCGAGATGGCACGCTACATCCGCGAGTTTCACAAACGCCACCCCAAGGTGCGCATCGTGGGGCATCGCGACCTCAATCGAGCCAAGGCTTGCCCCAGCTTCGACGTGAGCGCGTGGCTCAAGGTTATTCTCTAATTACTAACATCTAATCTCTAATGTATAGCAACCAATGATCGACTCCCTCCTCACGCTACTACAATGGCTCTTGCCCACTGGGAGTGTGGGAGCGGTCATTGTGTGGCTCACCAGCAAAACTCTGCGCCAAGCACGCACAGCCAAAGAGGTGCATGATACCTACAAGGCTATGTATGAGGACGTGCAAGGCACACTTATCAACCTCCAGCATGACAACACTCTACTCCATGAGTCTATCCTACGTCTCGAGGCTACTATCCGTCGCGCTACAGAGTGTCGCTATTATGGCACTTGCCCTCTGCGCAGGGAGCTGCAACACCTCGCGACGCGTGACAGAGACTTCCAGCTCGTCCACCCAAGTGGTGGCACAGCACGCGGACAGCCAACGCACCGCAAACACTGTACAGCAGACAACTATAGTAAGGCGAGAGGGAGTGAGAGCGGACAGTCTCTCGATGACGATACCGCTGACCAACCTCCGTGACCTCCCCCAAGGGGCAAGCTACACACAGCGCAAGGGGCGCGCCCAAGTAACGATACGCACCCTGCACGACACGCTCTATCTCGATGCCTCGTGCGATAGCCTCCAACAGCTTGTCACCTACTATCAGCAGCGCAGCAACTCCTATCAGCGCACCGCTGCTCGTAATGCCCTACTGGCAGAGCAGACCCTACAGAGCTATCACCAAGAGGTCAAACGCACCTCCAGCAGCTGGTGGGTAGCCTTAGTCTTAGGCATTGCCCTCATCGGACTGCTCCTCTATCTAACTATCCGCCTACGCATTTTGCGCTGGCTATAATTACCACTCAATCATCTATCGTTATGACTATTAAATCAGGCACAGACCTCATCGCATCCATCGAAGGCAAACCTCTAGGATTTAGCGACAACTGCAAGGTTGCCACCAATGGCCAAACTGCTGAGCGCGCCACCAAAGAGAGTGGCACTGGTAAGTTTTCCGTCAAATATATCAAGTCGCTCTCTGAGCAAGTCAGCGCAAGCGGATTTGTCGCCACCGAATCTCGCACCACCTATGAGTATCTCAAAAAGCTCATGCTGGCGGCTCAGCCCATTGATTTGACCTACTGCTTCGTGGGCGAGACCAAAGCGCAATCAGGCACCTACCTCCTCACCTCTCTTGACCTCGAGGCATCTGCTGGTGATGATGCTAAATACTCTGTCACCTTCGAATCCACAGGCATTTTTGGCGAGACCGACAAGGTGACCAAACAAGAATACACCAAAACTACCCTTAAAGCTGAAAGCGGTGCTGCAGCATCTAGCACTGGTCGATAACCCTCAAAAACTACATCCCTATGCAAGAGATCACTATTGCAGGCAAGGTATATCCCTGCCGTCCCACCATGGGCGCATTTGTACGCTTCAAACGCGCCACAGGTCGCGATGTCAGTCAGCTCGACTCTACCGACATCACCGACAACATCCTCTTCCTCCATTGCTGCACCGTCTCTGCCTGCAATGTAGACAAGGTGGAGTTTACTCTTGACTTCGACACCTTTGCCGACTGCTTAGAGCCTGCAGCACTGCAAGCCTTTTTTGAGGGACTGGCGGAGTCTCAACCTGACAGCGAAAAAAAAGCGACAGCGACTCCGTAGACATCAACGAGCTGCTCGGCATCGCCCTTGGAGCTATGGGCATGGCACGCTCCGATTTTGAGGGATGCACTCCCGATGAGTTTTTCCATGCCCACGCCCAATGGGCGGAGCGAGAGCAACAGCATGAGCGCGCAGCGTGGGAGCAGACGCGCATCATCGCCCTCTGCACCCTACAACCCCACAGCAGCCATCCACTCACCCCTGCCGAGGTGTTGCCCCTGCCTTGGGACAAGGAGCAATCCATGCCCCAAGAACTCACCAAGGAGGAGCTGCAAGCGCGCTACGAGGCAGCACTTGAGCGATACGGCTTCCGCAGCTCCACGGCTAATCTCTAACGTCTAACCTCTACCATCCCCATGGACAAATCTGTAAAATTCCGCGTCGAGATAGAGAGCAACGGGCAAAAAGTCCTCCACTCTGTCACGGCTAGCACCGAGGAGCTGCGCAAAGCCATCGGGGACATACCCGATGTGGCGCAAAGAGCCACCTCTTCTCTCTCCAACATGGGCAGCTTTGCCCTTGCCCTCAACTCCTCCATCGAGGTCGTGGGACGTCTGCAAAATGTCATCTCAGGCATTGCCCAAGACTTCAACGCCTTCGACAAGGGCATGCGCGCTGTCAACACCATGGCTGGAGAGAGCAAAGAGGGGCTTTCACTGCTCACGGGGCAAGTGGAAGAGCTCGCCAACACCATCCCACTTGCCAAGGAGGAGCTGGCATCGGGGCTCTATCAGGTCATCTCCAATGGTGTGCCCAAAGACAACTGGATTGCCTTCTTGGAGCAGTCGTCTAAGTCTGCCGTCGGGGGCATTGCCGACCTCGGGCAGACGGTCACCGTCACCTCCACCCTCATCAAAAACTATGGTCTGGAGTGGAGCGCAGCAGGGGAGCTACAAGACAAGATACAGACCACTGCTAAAAATGGTGTCACCTCCTTCGAACAGCTTGCCCAAGCTCTCCCACGGGTCACGGGTATGCTGCCACGCTTGGGGTCACTGTGGACGAGCTCATGGCGAGCTTTTGCCACCCCTCACTGGCGTGTCGGGCAACACCAACGAGGTGAGCACACAGATGGCTGCCATCTTCACCGCGTTGGTCAAGCCTAGCTCCCGAAGCTGCCGAGATGGCACAAGCCATGGGCATACAGTTTGACGCAGCAGCCATCGCAGCAGGGGCTTTCAGAGCTTTTTGACCAACCTCGATGGCACAGTCAAGGCTTATGCCTCTGCCAACGGCATGATAGCCGAAGAAATCTACGGCAAACTCTTTGGCTCAGCTGAAGCTCTACGCGCACTCATCCCCCTTAATGGCGAGCTAGCAGATACGTACCGCAATAACGTGGCTGCGATGGCGGACTCAGGTGGGACGATAGATGCCGCTTTTGAGGTATGTCAGGCTCAGGCGGAGGCGGTTACTCAGATGCTCCAAAATCAGCTATCCACGATGTTTTCGTGGGTAGGGTCTGTGGCATCAGCAACAATGCCTTATGTTACCTACATCGCTCTAGCAGGACAAGCTATCTCTGCTATCTCCTTGTTGACGGCTGCTGTTGTCCCTGCCACCAAAGCAGTGTGGGCTTTTACCATCGCTAAGTGGGCAGATGTTAAGGCATGGGTAGCCTCTACGGCTGCCACCGTCCGCGCTACCATAGCCCTCGTTGCCTCACGCGCAGCCAGCATACAACTCACTGCTGCCATCATCGCCTCTGCAGTTGCACAGCGTGCCGTGGCTCTAGCCAGTAAGACATGGGCAGCAGCACAATGGGCTCTCAACGTAGCCCTCACGGCAAACCCAATCGGAATTGTCATAATGGCTATCGCAGCTTTGGTGGCAGGTATTGTCCTTGCCTACAAGCGGAGTGAGACCTTCCGCGCCATTTGTGATAAGGTCTGGGCTGTAATCAAAAAGTTGGCTGGCATCATTATGGATGCACTGGTCAAAGCATTTGAGTGGGTCATCGAAAAAATCAAAATCGCATGGGATTGGCTCAAAAAGTTTCTCGGCTTAGACGACAAAAAGACGGTCAATGTAGAGGTCAAGACACAGCACAAGGATAGTGGTGCAAAGCCTGCTCAACCCTCCAGTCCTAAAGCTGCGCTAACGTGGCGAAATATGAGCTACGAGCAGCTGGGTAATGAGATAGACAAGCACAAGTCTAAGCTCAAGCAGCTTATCGGAGTCAATGAGACGGCTGCAAAAAAGGAGCAAGCTCTTATCCGTCAGATGGAGGCACGCCATAAGCAGCTAGGTAAAGGATATGGACTCGAGGGCGGACATGGTGCAGGACACTCCATCACAAAGACGACAAAGCCCTCCGTCGGTCTCATCGGTAAGACGGAGGAAAAGTTAGAAAAGGCGCGGAAGTCCTTACGTGAGGCAACCAGCGAGGAGCAAATCAAAGGGTTGCGCGCGGAAATCACGAAGTACGAGAAAGAGCTGGAAAGGCTCAATAAGCTCGGAGAGCAAGGCAAGCAGCTAACCATTAAGACGGATGCCTCTACGCTCAAGGACATCTCTGCTAATATCGACGCACTTACTGCTCAGCTCCAAGATGCTACCCTCGACGAGGCTGCAGCTATCAACCGACAGATTAAGGCGTGGAGAGACAAGGAGGGAGACCATCAAGTCTGCTGGTGTCGTGGTCAAGGCTAGTCTCAATCAGGAGGCTAAGACTCTGACCGATATATCGACCAATATAGACGTCCTTACGGAGCAACTCAAGACTGCTACTGTAGAGCAGGCAGCCGACATCAATCGACAAATCAAGAGATGGGAGGAGCTGGCTCAAACCATCCGCAATGCAGGACAAGGAGCAGACTACAAGGGCTCTGCCTCCACCCTCAAGGACATCAATGCCAATATCGACATCCTATCAGCCAAGCTACAGACCGCCAACCTAGAGGAGGCTGCTCACCTCAATCGTGAGATACAACTGTGGGAGCAAAAGGCTAAGGTTATCAAGGATGTAGGTAAGGTGGGTGAGAGCGTTGGTAAACAACTCGTATCGGGTTGGGGAAGTGTTAAGAGCGTGGCTAGTGGTATTGATAACATTACAACGGCAATCGAAGGCAATGATAATGCTTGGAAAAAGCTCACCGCTGTTGTCGATGGCGTAATAAGCATCCTCCAAAATGTAGCCACCATCACGCAACTCATCACTACGCTTACCACAGCTCAGACTGCAGCTACCACCGCTTCCACCATTGCTAAAGAGGGGCATACCGTTGCAACCACGACCGCAGCTACGGCATCAGGTACAGAGGCAGCAGCCTCTCTCACCGCAGCTACGGCATCAGGTACGGAGGCAGCAGCCGACACCACGGCAGCTGCAGCTAAGACCCTTAAGGCACATGCTTGGATACCCTTGCTGGTGTTGCAATCGGTGCAGCCATGGTGGGCGCATTGGTTGCCTCAGTAGCAGGTGCAAAACGCTCCGTCCCCAAATTTGCCAATGGCGGCATCGCCTATGGTCCGACATTGGGACTCTTTGGCGAGTACTCAGGTGCATCGACTAACCCCGAGGTGGTTGCACCTCTAGACAAGCTCCGCACCCTGCTCGATGTAGACAGCGGACGAGGGGGGATAGGTGGGCGCGTGGAATTTGAAATTAAGGGGCGCAATCTTGTGGGCATCCTTAAGGCAGAGCAGCATCGCAGCAAGCGTAATCTATAACTTATCAATCATGATCCATGGCAAAGCATATCATACATCAAGGTCAATTTTGCTCGCGCAACAACGTGATGTGGAGCGTAGAGATATGGCGCGAGAGTGAGCAACCACCGCAAGAGGTGGGTGAGCTGGTGTTTGATGGTCATGAGAGTGTGCTGATAGAGTGGGCAGAGACCTCCAAGGAGGAGCCTCTATGTCCAAGTGCTGCCACCATCAGAGTGATATCCCCTGCCGATGGTACTTATCAAGACCTCTATACCATCAAAGCTGGCAGCGTGGGAGCACACATCTACAGAGAAGGACTGCTCTATTGGGCAGGCACTCTCGATGCCGAATTTTATGAGGAGCCCTATGAGCTACGCAGCGACTACATCGTATCACTCACCTTCAGCGACTTTGGACTCCTCGACCGCATCCCGATGCCCCTGCGTGGCATCGTTACACTCCAACAAGTCCTCACCACCGCACAACAAAGCGCAGCCCTCGAACGGCTCACACTCGACGACTCCATGCTCTCACTCCAAGGTCAGCAAGGAGAGCCGATGGAGATAGATACCATAGCCGTGAGTGCCGACAACTGGCGCGACGACACTGGCACCTATGCCACCCTCAAGCAAGTGCTCACCGACATGCTCCAACCTCTTGCCCTGCGCCTTGTGAGCCGTGGCGGAAGGCTCTATCTCTACGACCTACACGGACTCTACACCAACGCGCAGCGCGAAAAAATAGAGTGGACAGGAGCCAGCCAAACGCTCAGCGTGGACAAGGTGGTCAACGACTGCACCCTCACCTTCTCTCCCAACGTGGAGGCTACGCTGCTCGATGGTAACATCACCTACACAGACCCCGTGGGGGTGGATGCAGCCAAAGGCATGGTGCGCGACCCCCTATTTCCCAGCGATGATCTCGCTTCACACCGCGAGCAACAACGCCTGCGCGACAAGTATGGAGATTTCCACGTCTACATGCAGCCCGTCGATGAGGAGCGAGGAGCCACAGCCCTGCGCGATTTCGTACTCTTCCTCTCCTCGCGAGGTAAGGGACTGGCGTATGTCAACCCTGCAGCGCGCTACTTCCATCGGCTTGCCCTTGGAGGGGGCAGCAAGGACAGTGGGGTGGCATGGACTATCGCCAACACGCGCGGACGTGACCTCTACCGTAACTTTGGCGTGGAGCTGTATCCCGACTTACGCCAACTCAATACGCCTAGTGACGTTGGGGGTGGAGTCATCCTACGCTCGCAGCGTGCCTATAGCCTCCCTGCTCAGAGGCTTACGACTTCATGCTACGCCTCACCCTGCCCATCTTGGTCGATGTCGCTACAATCCCTTCCACGACCCCTCGCCCATCAATGATGAGGGGAGGTCTACCACCAATATAAAGGTTCTCACGGGCTGGGCATTTTTGCCCGTCGCTGTCAATCTCTATGATGCAGGGCAACGCTCTGATGCACTACACCAATCGCGGTCTTGCACAATCGGCGAGGCATCCCACGGCTCTGGGATTGGGAGGCGTGTGGGAGATGAGAGCTAGCGCGGTGGGTGATGCTTGACTAGCCTACTACGACCGCAAAAATCCCATTGAGGAGACTGGGTTATCGGGATGGGCTAACAACGCCTTGCATCGGGCGCGCAGACATCCGCCAGCGCACCACCTTACCGCTATCCGACAATGACAAGAGCCATGCCTACGACATCCTTGACCGTTTTGGTGATGGTCAGCCCATCCCATATCCCCCCATTGGAGGATATGTAGAGGTGGTGGTCTACGAGGGCATCCATTGTTTCGACTATGGCGAGGAGAGCAGTTGGGAGCAAACCTATTGGTGGAGCGAGGAGCAGCTACACAGCAAGCTCCGCTGGATGCTCTGCAAAGGCTCCCAAACTGGAGATGGCGCGCTGCTAGGCAACTTTGGAGCTGCAGAGCTAGACGATGTGCAGCTCCGTGCAGTGGTCAATCCCGATGCGCGCGAGCACATGAGCCTAGACTTGGCTTGTGGCACGCACCCTGAGACTGCACCCTCCGCGCGTGGACTGCTCTATCAGCATCGCACCAATGGCAAGCGCACGCAGATAGCCCCACTCACCACGCTACAGCGCGCTGGCGACAAGGGCAATCCCGAGCGACTGCTACTCAACACCATCTTCTCTCAATTTTCCACACGACACATCAAGCTCTCGGGGGAGTGCGCTATCTCTAAGCACCCTCTCTCCCTCTTCACCGAGGGCTGCCAAGGCGACCGCGTGTTTTTCTCCACTGGCACGACTGCCAACCTCATTGAGGACACGCAAGAGTCTACCTATGTGGAGCTAAGCCCCGAGAGCTTCCGACCTTCTAACGTCTAATTTCTAACGTCTAATGTCTAACTCTTATACCCTCACCCAGCACCTCACCCCACGTGCCACTCAAGGCGCGCGAGGAGGGCATGCCACCTCGATGGGCAACTCCGCAGGTCAGACAGACGGCAGTGGCACACCATTAGAGTGGCATAAGCACAACAATCTATCGCTATTACAACGCTTAACGACCGACAACGATGGTTACCTCTACTTAGCTGCTGCCCCGACCAGCGACAAGCCCAACGAGGGGGCGGAGGGGCAAGGGTCTAACTCATCCAGCCAGCCCCATAAGATTAGAGCAGGGTGGGCAGATGTAGCTGGAGATGTGGATAAGTCCTCTCCTATATGGAGCAAGTTTGACAACTACCTCTCCAAAACTCAAGACGACACCGCACAAGGTCATATCACCTATGATAAGGGATTGACCGCAAGAGGCAAAGCCCACCTGCAAGAGGGAGCAGTGTTTGGAGCTTTGCCCACCTACTACGTCGATGCTGAGGGACGCGCTCACTTGCGCGACCTCGCCATCGATGAGCATTTAGACGTCCCCGAGCTGCGCTACAACCGCACCAACGTCCACATAGGCTACGAGCTGCAGTCGCCAGCTGCTGGCATCATTGAGCGCGTGGAGCGACTCACCGATGAGGTAGGCAAGGTCTATCTCAAGCTCCAAGAGGGGGAGTTGGCAACGGTAGAGGTGGGCGACCTGCTCACGGGCATCTACCACGCCACCACAGCCCAAGGGGGCGCAACCAAGGACTCAGACGATGGACGGCTCAACCTCACCTTTGCAGGCTTCGCGACCACGTATTTCAAAGTGGAGACAGTGGACAGCGAGCGCAAGTGGTTTACCTTCTCCTTGCGCCCCAATACGACCTATCACCCTCAACCTCACATGACCTTCGCCAGCCGTGGGTCTACCTCACGAGTTGAGCGACAACACTTTGCCGTCCACACACGCACCTACACACGCTACTTGCGTGGGGTCAATCAGTGGGACATCACCGCGCGCCACGTGGCGATGCAGCAAGGTGAGTTAGACAACCTCCATGAGCTGGGCTACCCCAGTGAGATATCAGGGGTCGGACTATTTTCCGATAATGTCTACCTCACGGGCAAGGTGGTAATAGATGGTAAGCTGCGCGACTTTGCCGACATCGTCCAAGACTTAGATGGCAAGATTGCTGACAGTACACTCTATCTAGAGTACAGCAAGGACGGCAAGACTGATTGGCACGCGCCTGCTCAAGATGGTGACCAATACCTTCGCCAGCGCAAGGGCGAGCATGGAGCGTGGAGCGATGCCGTACGATTTGCAGGTAAGCCCGTACAGCGTTTCTACATTGACTGCGTGCGTGGTAGCCAATTTTATCGCGCTGGGCAAGGCTATGTTGGGACATTTCGCGCAGTCCTCGAGGAGGACAATGTAGACATCACCGACACTGTCCATCCCTCACGCATCAAGTGGACACGCGAGAGTGAGGGAGACGATAACTATTGGGCTCTCCAGCACGCTCACCTCGCGCGAGAGATAGAAATCACCACCAATGATCTTGCAGGACAAACAACGCTCATCTGCACCCTATACACCCCCAACGGAGAAACCGAATCAACTCACAAACAATCCCTATAACCCCTATCACTATGGCGGTACAAAGCTAAATCGCCTCACGTTTCACTCAACTCGTCGATGGCACAACCGTATCATTTACCCTCGCCACCTCTCAGGCAGCACCCAAGTAAAAAGCAAAACCCCGTGTCCTTCCCTGCCTGACTACACTAAGACTGCGCAGGTGATTACTCCCCATCTTGGCATCCCTGGACTATCGGGCAATCAAGTCAAGGGAGCTTGCACGTGGTACGTCAATGGCTCACGCGTGACCAATGGGCAAAGTGGTATGACCATCGGTACGACTGCGCCCTACGCGCTGACCATTGGGGCAAATATGATGACTGCCACCACGCGTGTCACCTGCGAGTATGCACACACCGACCCAACGACGGGGCTGAGCACTCAATTGCAAGCAGAGATCACTTTGTCGCAAGTCGAAAATGCAGGCACCATGATAATGGCTATGATACTCCCTCTTGATGGTAATATCTTTGTGACTGAAGGAGGTGCTAGCAAGCAGCTGCGCTTCGAGGGGAGGCTGCTCCGCGGTGGTGCTGAGGATACCACCAACGTGCAATATGATTGGCACATCCAAGGGGTTAATGGTCAGTTCTATCCCATTACGGCTGCGACTGCTCCAGCAGGTAGTGGATTGCCCTCGGGTAATCTCTTTGCCAATTGGACAAGCAAGACCATCACGGTAAGCTCTGATGCCATCCTTAACATTGGCACAATCAAGCTGATAGCCAAGGACACCGATAGCACCTCCTCAACCTACAACAAGACGGCAGAGGCTATCCAGAGTGTACTCGACACGACTGACCCCTATGACATCTTGCCCGATGCCAAGCAAGGCACGCATCTTAGTCGTGGTAATGCGATGGGACTGCCTATCGAGCTTATCGTTCGGCAAGGTTACAAGCCTATGGCGGAGGGCTTCTACGTGGGCAAGACCTTAGGATTTTACCGTCTCACGGCTGCAGATGCCAAGGATAACACTTGGTCTCCATCTCAATCGGACTTTGTGGGATGGACTATTTCGAGCAATGAGGTCAAGCGTACCTACTCTTCCTCCTCGGGACAGACCGCAACAACAGCCAACCGCACCATCCGCATCAAAAATGACCACCTACTCACTGCTAGTGGTTCTGGGACGACTTTCGAGTTCTTCTTAGACTTCTGGTTCTAATTCCCCCCCTCCTCAATATGCGACACGCCAAATCAAGACTTACCATACACCAACTTGTCGATGGGCAGAATGGTAAAGATGGACTCACCCACAACCCAACCTGCTGCGCGATGCTCACCTGCCTCAAACACTCATTTCGTGGAATAAGAACGCCACCAACGGTGGTTCCATCAACTATGAAGGCATCGTCACTCCTCCCATCACGGGGGTACATGTGTGGTCGGCATCAGCCGTAGGACGAAATGAAAGTTATGGCGAACTCAGCCAGAATCTTTCGGTTGTTGCAGGACGGACTTACACATTCTCGGTGTATGCAAAGGCGCAAACTGCGGTTGGTTTGTTGTCTGGCCTATTGAGTGCACAAACCTTTTCTTGAAGCCAAACAAGTGGAAGAGAAGGTCTCTCCGATGGCTGGAAACGATATGCTGTGACTTTTTACAGCCGATAAGAGCAGTAACACGAATGCTTATCTGCGTGCATGGTATCGAGGCGGACAGCGTCTGACGGGTAAGGTGTACTTCGCAGCTCCCAAATTGGAGGAGGAGGTTGCTACCCTTGGATGCGCGCGCAAAGCCGATTATAAGGGAGAGGATGGTGTCGGAGTGTCCTCTGTGGTCACCGAGTATGTTGCCAGCTCGTCCGCCTCATCCGCTCCATCCTCCGGTTTGGAGTACGACAATGCCCACATGGCAACAAGGGCAGTACTTATGGACACGCTCTCGCGTAACTTTTTCTAATGGGCGTATCACTACGACAACTCCGCAGGTAGACAGCGCGTGGAAAAAGCTCTCAGACCTAGCTTGGGAGCAGTCACACATGGCTTATCTCAAGCAGGGTATTTGAGCAGCGCGCAGGCATCGAGGGGGCTTGCTCTTTGGGGGCAATGCTCCAGATGCGCGATGCGCCCAAAAAGGTGCATCGGTGGGCGATGTGGCGGCTTACTTCAATGGTCTGCGTTCGGTCAAGGTGGGCAATGCTCCACGCCCTGCGCTTGCGCTTGGGGTGAACAACTTTGGCACTTCCGAAGAGGCGGAGTCGGTTGCCTTCAACTTCGACGGCAGCGGACACATCGGTGACCTCGAATTCAATGGCACGGGGTCACTCGTGACACGTGGAGAAGATGGACAAGTACTGACGGAGTTTACCCGAGGACAGACGATGCAAATGTAGCGAGCTGGTCGGGAAATCACAGTCACGGTTTATATCAGTTCAGAGGCCATCAATGTGCATGGAGATGGAATTGAGACTGGTAGAAGAACCTTTACGATTAGTTCTCCCTATGGACGCGGTGAGGTGGCTATTTCGTGCGATGTATGGGAGACTACCGAGAAGGTGAGGATGAACGTGGAAACCCTTATGAGTTTGGAGGCTGGGCTCGAGCATTAGAAACAAAGGTCGTCCTGCAAAAAAGGCAATCTAATGGAGTCTACACTGATTTTTCTCTGCCTACACTTACCCTCTCGCGAGCTACAAGATAGTGGAAATGGTGTTTGCAAGTTGGAGAATCTTCCAATGGGTACATATCGCTGGTCGGTAGAATTAATAAGCAAAAATCTTTCGGAATCCCGACACGAGTGTTTACATCAGTTCTTCTACTTACACTGAAGGTCTCATCAAACCCTTTAACGCCATTGCTGGTGATGGCATCATGTCTTTTCTTCTCTTCGGAGCAATACACTTTCATCAAAAATGGAAAGCTCACGATTAAAGGGGACATGGGATTTCGAGTGTTGTTGCGTGTGGGAGAGCTGGAGCAGATGGAAATTTAGTCTCCCAATGGGGCAGGTTACGCGTGTTTGGCGAAAAGTCACAAGGTGAGTATCTCATCTATCATACGATTGGGCATACCAACTATAGCATCGTGATTACTCCTCTCGGCAATGGTCACCCTCATGCAGGACAGCTTGCTGCGCATGCAGGGAGATGTGGCTTGGTGCTTTTATCAAAAGATATCCAAGACGGCTGTCGTATGGTGAACACGCAATTTACCTTTGCCATCTTGGCATGGTAGAAAACAAAAATCGCCCCACGCATCATTTTCGATAACGTGGAGCGACCAACGGAGCATTAAAAATAGGGACTAGTTCTTGCCTGCAGCTTTCAAACGCTGCCACTGCTTACCAGTGATGGGCGGAACTTCAAAGCTTCGTGGAACAAGCGATACACCTCGGTATGGTTGCTGTCAGCATAAAGCCTTGTAGATTTTTCTTTTCGGCTTCTCGAAGCACGGAATTGGGAACATAAGCGATGGTGTCGCGCTCGCGACAAACCATGCTCATTAAGAGCGAGCATTAGGCTTCTCTTTACCGAGGACGAGTACATCGTAGCCTTTGAGGAAAGTCGGATATAAAACCTTTTTGCCGTGAGGATGTCCTCGCTGTACATCAGGAGGGGCAGGCGTAGCGGAGACAGTGTCTCGCATGTTGTCGCCAAAAAGCACGCTCACCATGGACATAGTAGGAAGGCTGCCAAATGAGCGAGGTGTCGGGCTGGTAGAAAGTAGGTTCCTGCGAGTATTACCCCTTGTTTGGCTACTTCAAGAGCCGTGAGCAAACGCTCGCCGTCTTCGGTGTACTCCGCCTCAGCTGCGCGGATCTCTTCACGCCTTGCGCTGCTTCAATGCGCACCAGCTGGTCGGGGAGTATTTTTGCCCTTGGGATTGTTCACCTCGGGGCTATCGCTGCCACATGCCATGAGCAGTGGCGCAGTCAGTAACATGAGTAGTAATCGTTTCATATAGATATTCATTGAGATGTCGCGAATATACGCATAATTCTCAAGTCCACAAAACAGATACACCACAATCTTAGCGACGGGGTAAAAAGCCCTCGGTCGCATATAAAAGGGCTTCTCACACTCTTTAATGAGTAACGCCCTAGACAGCGCACACGCGACCGAGGGTAAACCTCGTCTTGTGAGCACTGCCTAGCTTTATTAATTTCAAAGGATATGTGAGAAGTATTGCAAAGATACGACATTCTCATCATTCCGCAAAAACATTCGCATACAAACGGCATTAGGATGCCATTATAATACTATTATTCATCTAATCAAATCTCAAATCAATGCAACAGTACAATGCTGCTCCTCTCCCTTTTCAAGGTCAAAAGCGCAACTTCGTGCGCATCTACCGCGACCTGCTTGCCACACTACCCGATGATGCTATCTTTGTTGACCTCTTTGGAGGTAGTGGTCTCCTCTCCCATGCCACGCGCGTGGCTAAGCCCAATGCTACGGTGGTCTACAACGACTACGACAACTACCGCCAGCGCATTGCTGCTATCCCCACAACCAACGCACTGCTGGCACGCATCCGCCCCCTTGTGGCTAATGTTGCTAGACACGCGCGCATCCCTGATGAGACGCGCCTTACTATCCTTGACATACTGCAACAAGCCGACAAACAAGGATATGTGGATTATATTACGCTCTCGTCCTCGCTCCTCTTCTCATCCAAGTATGCGACCTCCTTAGATGGCTTTGTCCGCGAGCAACTCTACAATAACGTGCGACGGAGTGATTACTCTGCTGAGGGTTACCTTGATGGCATAGAGATAGCGTCAGTCGATTATCGCGAGCTCTTTGAGCGATACAAGGATAATCCTCGCGCTATATTCTTGCTCGACCCTCCGTATCTCTCCACTGATACGACTACTTATAATATGTCGTGGTCTCTCTCTGATTATCTAGATGTGCTCACACTTCTCAACGGTCACCGCTTTGTCTACTTTACCAGTAGCAAGTCTCAGATTTTTGAGCTATGCGACTGGTTGGGACGTAATCCATCGCTAGGCAATCCCTTTGTAGATGCTGTTCGCCATGAGCATGTTGTTGCGCTTAACTACACCGCTGGCTACACTGATATCATGCTTGCCAAGGTGTCCTAGCCCTCAGAGTTTGGCTGGATTCTCATCCTCACTCTCCATACATCTCTTAATATGACGCGCGGAACTCTTATACTAAGCTAAGTTGTTGCTATTCAGCTTGTTTATTCTGCGAATGAACTTGCGTGTCCCACCATTAGTACGCATCTTTGCACTGCCACCGAGGGGAAGCCCCTAGAGTAGTGGAAAGACGTTTAACATTCAAATTTTCAATGCATTATGCTTACCGTTTACAACTGTACTTTTGGGACCCGCAACGCTCAACACTCCTTTGCTCGCAAACTCCAAGTAGACCTTGTTCTTAGGGTGCTCAGAGCTACAGACCTCTACGCTGCAGCTGAGTTCTACCGCAGCTTCCTGGAGGACTATACTGATGAGTTCTTGCCTGATTTCGAGCACGATTATGAGGACGAGGATGGAGAGCCTTGCAACGCCTTCATCGAGGAGCCAGAGGCGGTGTGGGATTACATCATAGAAGAAGTACTCGACCATTTGGGGTATCTTGACAGGATACTCAACCCCGATAGATAACCCTCACCTAACGAGTAAGGAGGACTGCCTAGTAGGTAGCCCTCCTTTTTTTGTTGTTATTCTATTAAGTTCGGGTATAAAACAAGCGGTAACTTTGTTAAATCTAATAGTTTCGCGAAAAATAGGGGCGTAAAATTTTGCGGTGTCAAAATCTTGCCGTATCTTTGCATTGTAATCGAAAGGGTAACACCCCAAGGTTGCACAAGACGTTTATTTATTCACCTCAAAACATTTATCATCATGTTTACTAAATCTCTTCTCGATTTCCCTCAATTCGTTGCAGCTAACTCACAAGCCAACACAGAAGGTTGGGCTGATGCTGCTAGCCTCGAAGTTGTTGCTATGAGCGATGCAGCTAAGGCTATCCTCTCCCAAGTAGTCCTCGAAGTCACTGGCGACGAGGAAGCTGCAGAAAAGGCTGCTAAGTTTGGCCTCGTGACTCGCAGCGAGCTCTCCACTGCAGCTCACAATGGTGATTCTGCAGTCATCTACCAAGATGATGAGCTCACCCAAATCGTCAAGGCGATGGCTGATAAGCTCGGTAATCCAGCCTTCGAAGCAGTTGCCCCTATCAAGTTCTTCGGTTTCGCTGAGGGCAACAAGGCAGCTGAGTGGGACATCTGGACGCTCGAAGGCTACGAAGAGGACGGAGAAGTCGTAATAGTAGAAGCCTAATCAAAACTAACTGGGGAGCGACTTGAAAGAGTCGCTCCCCTCATTTTACTTTAGTCAAAGCGAGAGACCCAATGAAAAAAGAGCAAATAGTAACTAGTAATGAGGAGTTTTGTACTTTGCTTCAAACTATCCGCATCGATAAGGAGATGACCGTCACAGCCCTTAGTGAGATACTTCGACAACAGACTGGTAAAAAAGTAAGTACAACCGCTATCCGACGTATAGAATCGGAGGACACATCCCTCAGTTTGCATACTCTATTTGGTGTGCTTAAGGCATTAGGGGGTGAAGTTATCGTACGTTGGGAAAAAAAGTAGCAATTTAATTTGGTCACCTCTTGGAGATTTTATATTTTTGCGGTGTAAGATGCTAGCATCCTGCATCACCCCAGTTTTGGGGTGTGAATTTAAACGTCTCCGAGGTAGTCATACCTCACTAGCCACTCATTCGTGAGTGGCTTTTTTTGCTCTGTGACATACTTATGATGGTCAGCTAGTGGTCTAGCTTAATGTCATTGTAATAATGCCCCTATGCCGTTGTAATGACAGCAGAGGGGCATTATAATATCGTATGGGGTGGAGATTTTAAGGATACGCTTCGTTTTCAGACAAGCAACGCTTCGTTTTCCTTCGATGCAACTTTTCGTTTTGCGGATTATAAGAGGTATCAACATTATCTTCCTCGTGCTGTAATTCTAGATATTCTGCTAGGGTAGTATTATTTCCTTCTATTCGAGCCGACCCCACACTCTCTAAGGTATGAAATAGACGCTTGAGTTGAAGGAAAAACAAGTGGATGCGTTGTTGGAGACAACTTGAGCTTTCTCAAATGATCTAGCTCTACAATTGCTGTCGTAAGACTACTTCCGAACTGCGGAGTAAAGAGTTCCATTACGAAGAGAATTTGAAATTCAACATTTTACATCCACAAAGATACACATTTTACATTAAACAGAAAAGAACACTTGATTATAAACTAGTTGCGTAAACATCTTTCCAATCAACATTCAACATTAGTGCAAATCAACATTCAACATTTCATGCTTGCTAAGTGCTATCTAAAATTATTGCTATCCACAAACCTGTAAGTGTTAGAGAGTGTCCCAAAGTGTGTAAGCACCAAAGGTCTTATTTGGGGTTCATCCGATATTCGGAGTGATGTTGTTTAAACAGAAGAAAACAGCCGAACAATTTATATTTTTGAATTTATTGCTGTCCGTGTAAAAGTTTTATCGGACAGCAATAACTTCCTTCATGAGATATAAAAAGTGCTGTGGCAAAGTCTATTCTCTGCCACAGCACATTTAAGAGGGGTTACTTCCCAAACTTGTACTTGAGGACATTGCCCTCGCCCCAAATCTTATGTTTGGTACGACCATACAAGAATGAAGGCTTTTTATACAAATCGGGAGTTTGGAGTTTATGCCCTATATATTATTTTTTACTAGTCCAATCTATCATATAGACGAGAGACAACAAGGCGTAACGAGGCATAATATTGGTATAGACCTCTGTACGAGAAAATTGGTCGAGAGATGTGTGCAGATAATTCGCTTGGTTCAGAATGTCACTCACCTTGAAGCTGACCGCCAATGTACCACGCGAAAGCTCGAAATACTTACGGAGAGAGGAGTCCCAACGAATGGAAGTTTGGTTGAGCGACTGCTCCGCATAGCCTGCATAGAGCAAGGTGTTTATGTTCGACTGAAGCTCCACACCGTAAGGTAGTTGCCAAGTAAAATCCACCTTTAACTGCGTTTTGCTGTAATTATCTGTCGTCTGGGGTTGCCTCACATGTTGTAAAGCAGAAGACCACAAAGCCGATGCCCGAAACTTACTCCCAATCGATGCCGTAAGATATAGTTGTGGCGTAATCGTGAATGATTGCAGCAGGCTGGTGGCAGACAAAGGCACACCATCTATATGCGATAAAATCTCACCTTGGTAATAATCTCCCGAGAGCTTAGCCGTGAGCCAAACTTTTGAGGTGCTACTAAAGGGAAAGGCGTAGCTTGTTGAGCCTTCGAGCCAGTGCGTGCGGTCAGTGTTCTGCGGTGTATAAGTGCGCTGTCCTGTGCTACTGTTGTAAGCAGAAAGAACTGCAAAGTCGCTGGCGATGTGTCTCCACTGCATCTCCAACTGCCAAAGGTGTTGCAATATGCGGTGTCGATTTTGGTAACGCCATTGTAAGTGGTGTTCCCAAGCATTTTTCAACTGCGGATTACCTAACGAGATGTTGTTAGGGTCACTATCATCACGAACGGGCAGAAGGTGCAAGAGATTAACAAGGCGTGGTATACCTTGATAGGTTATTTCTGTCAACGCATGCCAGTTCTGACTATCCGTTTTTGCTTCCTCCCACTTAGCTGTGAGGCTGGGAGCGAAGAGAATCGGTTGGCGTTGGATATTGTAGGTGTGTGCGTTGCGCTCATACGCCAAAAGACGGTGTGCGTAGAATGTTTCGGCTTTAGCTGTTAGGTCAATGACGTGCCCTTGGCTCGTCTTAGATTGATGGTTAAATTGTGTGCCAACCACCGCCCGATGTTCTGTCGGAATGGCGTAAAAAGAGTTGGTATGGTCGGTGCAAATACTTTGGAAGTCGCCTTCGGGCAAGATACCAAGCGAGGCGAAAGACCAATCGCTCATGGTGAAACGATTATCCCAATCTAAGCGATAAAGCGAATGCCTTGTATCTCCGTGACTATATTTGTATTCAACATAATGTGTGAAACCGCCGTTGTGTCTTCCGTTGCCACCATATTTCCAGATATACTCTGCTCGAAATTCTGCCTGTTGTGTCTTCCCCCGTTCCCAAAGATAGTTTCTTCGCCAGTCAGGCAAGAGTGGCGTATAACGGGTCAGACGAAAGTTTTCATACTGAGAGAGATCTTTCACAGTCGTATGGTAGCGGAGATTTGTCTTCAACAAATTCTCTCCTAAAGTGTAGACCGAAGCTAGAGAGAGCGTATGCCTATGGCTGAATTCCTTACTCAAAGCTGGATTAAGGAGGGCTGAGAGCAAAGCTGTTTGTGGGTTGTTACTCTCCTGTTTATAAAGCGTATCGAGCGGTAGATTTGCCCAACCCTTAGTCGCGGTGCTGTCGTACCACGAGAGGGCTATGCCCTCAGACTGCTTGCGACGATGACCCAAGTGGAAGGTATATTGTAGCTCGTGCTGTTGCTTCTTCAGACGATAGCGTAGAGCAGCAAAGGCATCTACTGCATATTGGCGCTCCTCGCTCTGTTGTACTGAGCGAGAAATCAAGTTTCTTTGCGCGAGAAAAGTTTGTCGATAGGTTTGCTCCGTGAGCAAAGTGTTTTGTCGCTCAAATTGTGCCTCCGTTCTCAAACGCCAGTGCTGATTAGGCTCATAGAAGTAATTGATTTTTCCACTCCACCGCTTGATACGACCAGTAGGAAAAAGGTCTTCCGAATCGCCCATATCTGACATTTCACGCTTCTCATTCAAATTATTGGCGTCAAAATTGGCAGTAAACATCTGCCGCTCGTCCATTCGCATCAGCATTCCCTGAGTTCCCCAAAGCTGGTTCGTGCCACCATCAGCTTGCAACTTTGCTATCCAGGTACCTATATACTCTCGTTTCAGTTTGATATCCATTACGTAGGTCTTGTCGAACATATTTCGTCCCGTCAATTCGCTCATCTCACCAGCCTTTTCGTAGACCTTTATTTTGCTGACAACAAAGGCAGGGAGATTGTCCAATGCCGTTTGGATATTTCCATTGAAAAAATCTTTACCGCTAAGTGTAAGGTTTTCGATCACGCGCCCCTTCACCTTGAGCACGCCATCTACAAATTCTGCGGCTGGGAGTTGTGCCACCAAGCTTCGGAGCTTATCCATCTGCGACACATTAAAGGCATCTGCATTGTAGACAAGGGTGTCTCCCTTATAGTACATCTGTATCTTAGTCGCTTTCACAACGACTTCTTTGATTATCTGCTCTTTACGTTTGGGAAGGAGATAGAAATCGCCCAAGTCAAGCCTTCCCTTTTGCAAACTCTCAGCAGAGATTTTCTTTTCGATGCGCTCATACTTATCCTTTTCGATTGTTAATACATAGCCTTGTGGAGCAACCCGAGCATTCAGCTGTAGAATAAAGCGTGCACCTATTTGAGCATTTTGATAGACCATTTGACTGCCATTCTCCTCAATTCGTTCCTCTTGCAGGGCAGTCTGTGCTTGCACAAGTAGAGTGTCGGCAATCGCATCTCTGAGGCTCACCACACAGCGAGCCAAAGCTCTTTGTGTCAAGCCGTCATAAGTAGTGCCTACAATGGTCACCCTCTGTGCATGAGCGTAGATAGATATTATTAAGAGAGTGAAAATTAAGAAGTATTTCTTCATGGTCGTAATTCATTAACAGTATTATTGAACACACTAAAGAATACATCTTCACTGTGTTTTGGCAGACTTAAAGGCTTAAGTGTGCATCATAAGTGATGAAGTGCCATCACATTTGATAGTCTAATCAAAACGCCATATACAACGCAGAAGCCCCATCGTAGACAATCCCTCCCATAATATCAGAAAGGTCTCTTATATTGACAATATAGTATTGTTGGTAGTTCTGCAACCATAAAACCTCCAGCAGCAAAGAGTGTTGACTTTAATGCCTTTTTCCACCAAAGGGTTTGGGGATTCTTCTGTTTCTTCATAATTCACGATATTGATTTGTTTAGAAATTCCATAACATTTGCGAATGGAACAATCAATTACAAAGGTAGAAAATTACTCTCGATTCTCTCCTAGCTGCAATGTTATTTAACACAAAGCCAAGGCACAACTTTTCTTTAAGGTAGGGGTTGTCGCCAAAAAGCAGTGAGATAGTGCTTCAAACGAAGACTATCTCACTGCTGGAATGTATTATATCTTAGACGTCAGATTTTCATCGTACGTAAGTTCCTAGGGAAAAACCTAGGCAAAGCGCTGTCTCCTCTGACGTCGAACAAGATTAATGGAAGAACTTGAGCGTGGTGCTCGTGCCATCTGTTTGCTGAAGATGGAGAAGATAGGTGCCTTCAGCCAAATCTGCTACCGAGAAGCGGAGATTGTTGCTGCCAGAAAGAGAAAGGCTTTGGAGCACTACTCCACCGAGGTTTACAAGCTGTGCTTGGTGGTAGGGCGTTAGATCACCTTTCACCACCACTGTGCTGCTGTCGGGCTGAGAGAGTTGGAGTGATGCTGTCGAAGCCGACAAAGAGGGAGAGGAGATACCTGTGATGAGACCACCCAGAGGTGTGAAACGGAGGGTGTATTTCATGGGCATCTTCTGCTGGAAGGCCTTATACTTGTCGAGCGTCTCAGCAGGTCCGCAGCTGCCGCTACCAAGTCCTTGTTGGAAAGCATCGAAGTGAGCAGTGTTGTAGACGGGCTTCTTGAGTTCCCACCAGTGTTCTACAGCCACAAGGTCGTGGTCATCGTAGGGAAGGATGGAGAAGTCTACCTGACCTTGGGTTTCGACACGGAAACCATTGCCTTCATTGTCGGTGAGGTCAAGACGGCGGAGACTCATGCGGTTACCACAAGACTGGGTGCGGGCATAGTTGACGATGTTGCTATCTACGACCGTTTGATAACGACCAAAGAAAGAACCTTCTTGACGATCGACATAGTTTTCCTGAGGACCTTTAGCGGTGTAGTCGAGATTGTTGTATTTGCGATCGAAGCCCATGGAGACTCCAAGACGGCGGAGCTTACCAGAGTTGTAAGAGAAAGAAGCATCGAGCAACACCGTGCCATCGGCATGGATGGTGTAGGTGAGGGTGTTGGGTACGTTACCTTCGTTCATCGCAGTGACAATCACCTTTTGACCATTCTGCTGGGTGGTCACCTCAGGCGCACTTCCGAAATTGAAGAGGTCGGGCACTTGATGACCTGAACCGAGCTCCTTGTAGGGCTTGCTGGTGTAGGGAGCTTCATTCTCAATCCAACGGAAGTTGTCGTATTTTGCACCCTTGCCAGGATAGAGAATGGGTTGTCCGTTATAGCTCCAAGCCACAAGTTCAGCCGTATTCTCATCGAATGTCATTGACACACGGTCATTGCTCACGATGACTTGATTATTTTTGCGGTCTACTTTGAGACGCTTCACATCGCCTTTCACAGCAGGAAGAGCAGGAAGTGCCGTGCGCTGTGCGAGTACAAACTGTTCGGCAGCTTGCACATAACCAGCTTTTGCCCAGTCTTCATCGACAGTGGTGCGGAGTTCCACATTGAGATGATAATCGGCCTTGTTGTCGATGGCTGTCTTCAACGAGAGTGGGAAATGATGAGCACGTTGAGGTTCAAGTGCAGGAAGGTCTAGTGTGCCAGTCTCTACTGGTTCACCATCGCGCAACACGCTATAATGGAGCGAGAAGCCCTGGAGAGTGCGGAATGCATAGCGATTGGTCACGCTAAGTTGCTTGGTCTTGTTATTATAACTGATACGAACATACTGATAAACCTTCTTCAACTCTGTGAGCTTGGGTGTCCATTCGCGTTCGGAGGTGATGACACCATTGTTCACGAAGTTTCCTTGGTGAGGGCCAGGATAGTCGTAACCGGTGGTGAGACGACGCTCACCTTTCTTGAGCAAGAGTGGGTTGTAGATTCCTTGGTCTACCCAGTCCCAGATACATCCGCCGATACCTACAGAAGAACTTTCAAGAACATCCCAGTATTCGCGGAGATAACCCATGCTATTACCCATGGCGTGGTTGTATTCGCACATGAAGAAAGGCTGTCCAGCGGTGTTGCTGCCTTGCTTGTTGGCAGCTCTTCTGGTGAAATCAATGTCGGGATACATCTTACTGTTGATGTCGGTAAGACCTGCGGTGTGACGTCCGGCATTGGTGGCTCCTTCGTAGTGGATGGGACGTGCATCAAGAGCACGAGCCGCGTTGTAAGTGGCGATGAAGTTGTCGCCTGCACCACTTTCATTACCCAACGACCAGAAGACAATGCTGGGGTGGTTGCGGTCGCGCAGTACCATGCGTTCGGTGCGGTCGATCATCATAGGTTTCCAACTTTCACGACCAGAGATGACTTCGTTGTTGTAACCTTGTCTAGCTCCATGGTCGTTCCAGTTTTTGTGGCATTCGATGTCGGCTTCGTCCATGATGTAAAGGCCATAATAGTCGAACATGGCATACATCTTGGGCTGACGAGGATAGTGCGAGGTGCGCACGGTGTTCACATTGGCTTGCTTCATGAGGAAGATGTCGCGAAGCATGGTGGGAACGTCCATGGTGCGTCCCTTTTCGGGATGAGTGTCTTGGGTGTTAACGCCCTTGAAGAAGACACGCTTGCCGTTGATGCGAACTAAGCCCTGCTTGATTTCAATGTGACGGAAGCCATATTTGGTGTTGAACACCATCTCTTCATTGCCCTTTTCGTCTTGTTGTGCCACGAGGACATTGTAGAGATAGGGAGTTTCTGCCGTCCAAGGTTGGAGATTGATCAAACCATCGAGGTTTACCTTCGCCATCACCTTCTCGGTAGCAGCTGTGTATTGCACCTCAGTGGTAGCAGTCTTCACCACCTTGTTGTCAGCATCGAGCAAGCTCACCTTGATTTGCTTCTTACCGCTGAGTTTATGACGGTTGTCGAGTTCCAGATTTACCTCCATCACACCAGCAGTGTAAGACTTAGAGGCTTCAAGCTGTGCGGTAATCACGTGATCTCGCACGAAAGTCTGAGGAGTTGCCACGAGATATACATCGCGGTGGAGACCACTCATGTGGAAAGCATCTTGGCCTTCGAGATAAGAAGCATCTGTCCAACGAATCACTTGCACGGCTACTTGGTTTTCGCCAGCTTTCACAGCCTTGGTGATGTCAAATTCTGCATCATTGTTGCCGCCTTCGGTGTAGCCGATATACTTGCCATTCACCCATACGTAAGCACCACTATAGATGCCATCGAAATGGAGGAAGACATTTTTCTTGTCCCAGTTGGTGGGCAGGGTGAAGGTGCGGCGGTAGCTGCCCACAGGGTTAGGGTCTACCTGTCCTTTATACTCATTGCGGAGCTTGATGTAGGGTGGTTTGTCTGCAAAGATATAGTCTACATTGACATAAACGGGCTTATCGTAACCTTTCATCTCCCAGCAAGAGGGCACCTCGATGTTGTCCCACTTGGAGACGTCGAAGGTGGTCTTCACAAACGCGGTGTCGCGCTTGGCAGCATCGGGAGCATACTTGAACTTCCACATGCCATTGAGCGAGAGAAATTGCCCTTGTTCAGGATCCAGCCAGGCTTTTTTGTAGCGTGCATCGGCTTGGAGCTGAGCGGTGGTGGCATAGGGGATGAAGGTGGCACGACCACGTTCCTTGTTGATGCCAAAAATCATTTCGTTTTCCCACTCTGCACGGTCAGGATATTGAATATCCTTGGGATTCACTTCCGTGAACTTGAAGAGGGAATTGTTATTTTCTATTAGAATCGAGCAATACTTTACCATCTCTAGTAATCGAAAGATAGCGCGCTTCAAATTGGAAAAGAGGCAGCACGAAGGCGGAAGTTGGTGCCTTCTTCTTCGAGAATGAGTTGCTGGTTGGGATTGTTCACATTTAGCGACCATAAGAGGATTCTTATTGGCTTGAATCGCGAGGTCCACAGCAAGATCCGACTCTGGATTGTAGAGTGCAAAAGCATCAGAACCAGAGGCTTTGAGCTGCCAGAGTTGGTCGGGACTTCCCTTCTTGTAGGCTTCTCCCACAAGTGGACTGTCTTTTGCTCCAACACCTCCCGTAGAAAGTGTCATTCCATGATGCACATTGGTGAGAGTGTAGTAACGCTCAGCTTCCAGCTTGGCAGAAGCGGAAAGAGCACCACAACACCACAGCACGCCTATCGCAACGAGAGTGAGCAGAGATGAAAAGGTTTTTGGTTTTTCATGTAATCTACTAATGATATTGATGAGTATTTATCTAAGTTAGATTCCCTCAAAAAAGGGACGATATCGTGGAAGGAAACTTCACTACTCGGAGAGAGTTTTCAATGAACGGCAAAAGATGGCTATTCAAAATAGAAAGTCAGCACCACCATTCCTGGGATAGCCTTTGAAAGACTTTGAGTAAAAATATGCTGCTCAGGTGCAGTGAGATCAGGGACGATCGTGGCGCAGCACGCTGCCCAAGCCGAAATAGAATTTGAGTTCAGGGTTCAATTTGAAGAAAGGCAAATAGAAATCACAACCCAGCCCAATTTGTACGAAGGTTTGTAGCGGTTGTGTTCGGAGCATTTCGCCCTTTCCACTGGTCATGTCGTACATGGCGGAGAAGCCTCCCACAACATACGGACGATAATTATTGAAACGCGGTGCGGCAACCTTAAGATCTAAGGGTAGGCTTACAAAGGTGCTCTTCAAATCTTGCGAGTGAAGCTCACCATTCACTTGATTTCTAAAAGCGATATGCTTAGAACCAAAGTGTAAACCAGGACTCACTCTCAGCGCAACCTGACGTGTGATGCGCCAGTCACCAAGCACTCCAACAGAAAAACCAAAGTTTTGTCGATCATTCTCGGCCATCCATTGCGCACCAGTCTTTGGGTCTATAAAGCCATTGTTGATAAGCTTGAGACTCTGGTCGTGAAATCCTATGTGGAATCCATAATGCCACTTTCGCTCGTCGATAAACGGCTTATTTTGCACCACGCGCTGCTGCGCCATCGTCCCCAAACAAAGAACGAAGGTGGCTAGCAACATGAAAAATCTACGTACGTTGTGCATAAGATGGGCGTACTATATGGAAACAAGATATGAGCAACTGCCCTTTATTTCTAATTTCCTTGTTCACTATATCTATGGCTCTTCGAGCCACTTCACAAAGGATACACTAAGAAAAACGCTATTTTTCTTGACTTTACTTTTGCCGAAGATGCTAGAATAAGACGATCCTCCTCACTCCATCCGCAGACCGATAGACTCAAAACCAGGAAGACTCTGCTGATTCATCAGATGGCGGATGACAACACGCCCTGTGGCGTGGGTGGGCAACATGACTGTGCCCAATGAGAACTCAAAAGGATAGAGGGAAACACCTTTGGAGCGAATCATGCCATCGGGCTTATTGAAGACACACTCCATAGTGTCGATGCGATTGACCAACGTGCTATCGCCTAAACGCCAGGTCTGATGCACGGCCATGGTCAATGAGGTGTGAGATAAGCGTGAGACGACGATTTGCGCAGCGCGACACTCAACTGGCGAGTGCCTGAGGTGGGGAGAGAATCTACGACGAACTCAACAGAATCACGGTATTCCCAACCTGCGACACGCAACGACTGGTAGCGCAAATAGCCATTGTCTGTGGTGCAACTCACAAGGGTGCATCACTCCATGAGCAAAACTACAGACACCATAGCAAGAAAGCCATGGCTTTTATTGCAGCTTGATGAAATCGTGCCCAATTCATAAACTATTCCTTTGCTGGATTGTTTCCGCTTTTGGGAGCGTTATCCTTTTGTCTCGGCTCTCGCTGACGGTTCTCTCGAGGCCTACGCGACTCATCACGACCATTACCTTGCGCTTCACGGCCGTTTCTTCCCTGTTCGTCACGATTGCGTGGGGCGCGCTCCTTATCCTTTGATTGGGGTTTGCGCTTTTTCTTCACGAAGCTTATCGAAGCGAGTTAAATCGTCTTGTTCCGCTAGATCCACAGGCTTTTTCGGTGCTGGACGTTCTTCATTATCCAGTGCTTCAGGCTTTTCGCCAGCTTTGTTTTGTGCAATGATTTCCCAAGCTCTCTCAGCACTGATGGTCACCAAATTGACTGCCATGCGCTTATCCATGGAGTAGGTGATGCGGCCGCTCAAGATGTCGGTCTTGAAATGGAAATAAGTGGCATCGAGAGTTTCGAGAGGAACGCTGCGATCAGGGAGCACTTGGTGCGCCTCTTGGTAGACGTCTAGTTCATAGTTCAGGCAGCACTTGAGTTTACCGCACTGTCCTGCCAGTTTCTGAGGATTGGGCGAGAGATCTTGCTGACGGGCAGCCCCAGTAGAGACGGTTTGAAAATCTTTGCGCCAAGTGGAGCAACACAATTCTCGACCACAAGGGCCGATTCCACCGATGCGAGCCGCCTCTTGTCGGGCACCAATCTGGCGCATCTCAATGCGCACGTGGAAAGTGTCGGCCAAAACGCGAATCAACTTGCGAAAGTCGATGCGTTGATCAGCAATATAATAGAAAATCGCCTTTGTTGCAATCACCTTGATATTCCACATCACCAATCTTCATGTCCAATTCGAGTTCTTTGGCAATCTGACGGCTTTGGATCATTGTGGCGTTTTCGCGACTGCGCGCCTCATCCCATTTGTCAATATCTGCGGGACGCGCCTTGCGGTAGATGCGTTTGAGTTCGGTGCCAGGCTTGAGTTGTGCCTTTTTCATTTGAAGAGGCACCAGACTTCCCGTAAGGGTCACCGTGCCAATGTCATGTCCAGGCGAGGCTTCCACAGCCACGATGTCGCCTTTTGCGAGATCTAGCTGATTATCATTGAGAAAATAGCCTTTGCGAGTATTTTTGAACTGCACCTCTACGAGGTTCGACACTGGTTGTTGCCCGGCACGTCACTGAAATAGTCGAACGTATTGAGCTGATGCTTGAGCATCCACAACCGCAAGCTGAGAATCCTCTGAGAGCAGGGTCGGAGATGGTGGTATCGTGCATGTCTATATGTAGGGATGGCCACGAGGGCCGTAGAAAAAAAGGAGAGCGGGAGATAGTAATACAAAGGTGCATAAACACCCTTTGGCCTGGATAATAATCACTCTGAGCAGGATGCTCAAAGAGTCTATCAAGGCTGGTCATTTTCTTTGCCTCATCCATAGAGGCACATTGACATTCTCCTGCTACCGCAAAGGTAACTTTTTGAGCAATCTGCCAAGGAAGTGCATAGAAATTAGGAATATGCACGAAGACATTGCAATGACGAAAAGAATTATCACCCCCTTCATCCCCTAATTATGGGTTTTCACTACTCTTTATTGTCTTTCCTAGAACTATCTTCGAGCACTAGTGTCACGCCACTCTTTAACGTTCGCGCCTCCCCTTTGTCATATATTGTCAAATACTCCGCATATCTTTGCAGCATCATTGGCTAACTATTCATTGAAAAGGCTATTTCGGAAAAGACAATCACTAACATTTCTACCATGACTAAACAAGAAACTCCCACATCTATAGCAGAAACCTGCCCTCGCATTAAGGCTCTGCAAGCTGCCATGCGACAAATTGAAAAGACTTCGGCCGAGGTTCTGTGATGTTTCTCGGACAGCAGCCCACCGATCCGATAGAAGTGATCCCAACAGGCTCCATGGCACTCAATGCAGCCTTAGGCATTGGCGGTTACCCCCGAGGACGCATCGTAGAAATCTATGGTGGCGAGGCTTCGGGCAAGACCACGCTCGCCCTCCATGCCATAGCCGAGGTGCAACGCATGGGCGGCACGGCTCTATTTGTCGATGCGGAACACGCTTTCGACCCTCGCTATGCTGCCCAACTGGGCATAGACGTCAAGGCTCTCTTAGTGGCGCAACCCGACTGTGGCGAAGATGCACTCGACATCACCGACACCCTCATCCGATCCTCGGCCATAGACCTCGTGGTCGTGGACTCTGTGGCAGCCCTCACCCCGAAAGCTGAGCTAGAAGGGGAGATGGGCGACAACAAACTCGGATTGCAAACGCGCGACTCGCTGAGCCAAGCACTGCGCAAAATCACAGCTTCGCTAGCCAAAACACGTACCACCTGCATTTTCATCAACCAACTGCGTGAGAAAATCAATGTCCCCTTTGGCAATCCCGAGGTGACCACTGGCGGACATGCCCTCAAATTCTACGCTTCTCTCCGACTCGATGTGCGGCGATTCAGTAACATCAAGAAAGATGGGCGCGACATCAGAGCAATGACTCGCGTGAAAGTGGTAAAAAACAAGATGGCTCCTCCATTTCGCTCCTGCGAGTTTGAGACTATCTTCGGCGCATGGCATCTCGCACTTGGGCGAACTGCTCCATCTTGGGCTTACACTCAAAGTCATCTACAAGACGGGGGCATGGTATAGCCTTTGGTGATCGCCACATCGCCATGGGGGCGTGAAGCGTTCTTACAAGCTCTTGCTGACCAACTCCGACTTACGGCACGACATCGAAGCACGCATCATCAAACAACTCTGCACAATCCGACACGGCGGAAGAATTTGATTGGGCATTCTCGACAAGCCTCGCAACATTTCCTCTCCTTTTTAGACGACAAATCGTAGAAGCTACACAGCTGCTTTGCACTTCATACCAACCTCGTGTTGGCCTTTTATCTATCTAAAACACTTTATTCTTTATTGAAAAGCTCCGATAAGGCACACAGCTTTATCGGGGTTTCTTTGTGATTTTAAGCACAAAATGCCATACCGCTCCTACCTTCCGCATGCACATCAAGTCCTCACCTTTTGAAAAAGGGCTACGCGAAACACGATTGCAAATGCTCCCCATATCCATCACTCCATCCCTATTTCCTCTCGCCACCTCTTGCATTAACCTCTTGCATCGGGCATCTTTCTCACTTCACAATGCGAGTATCGAAAGCCAAAGTCGAAGAAATGGAAGAAAAAGTCGAGAATAGCAAGGAAAAAGTCGGAGATATTCAAAAAGTTCTTGAGAACTTTTGAAAAACCTCAGAGTTTTTAGAAAAATCTCCGAGTTTTTTTCTCATCCCTCACATCTCCTCTTCTGCCCCTTCGGAGATTGCAAACAATCTCATGCCGAAAAATTCGTATAGAACTCAGGGAAGAGGCACGCAGGGAAAGGAGAAAATCGTTATCTTTGCAGTTATAGAACAACCCACTACTCGCCAGTATTGTAGAAGAGAAGCTTGCTCGCCGTGACATCCGCGCCACCTCGAGCCGCATACTCGTGCTTCGTGCCCTCATGACCACGGAGAGTGCGCTTGCGCTCTCCGACCTCGAAGCCATTCTCCCCACACTCGACAAGAGCACTCTCTTTCGCACCCTCACCACCTTTGCGGCCCATCACTTGGTACATGTGGTGGAAGATGGGAGTGGATTGGCTAAATACGCTCTATGCTCCGACGATTGCCACTGCGGAGAAGACGAAAACGATGAGTTGGCCGACCTTCACACCCATTTCTATTGCGAGCGATGCCAGCGCACCTTCTGTCTTCGTGGGGTGCCCGTGCCTATACCCGAACTGCCAGAGGGATTTTCAGTCCGCACAGTGGGCTTCGTGGTCAAAGGCATTTGCGACAAAATGCAGTGGTGCGCAACCATAAAAAGAAAGCTATTTCGTCAAAATGCTGAGTTTTTCACACCTCACAAAAGAAAAACGCAACTAAAACCGCCAGAAAAACGCATTTTCGCTTTTAAGACTCCAAATAAAAATGTACTTTTGTGGACGTTAAAATGAAAAATGGTCATCTGTTTGGCTTAATTTCTAGTGATTTGTAAAACATCTCTCTCATTTTCTTGAGAAAACCCTACTTATGAGTTATCTTCTCCCCCTCAACAATTATCGTCCGCTCCTAGACATGAGCGAAACGGAACAAGGCATCAAGGTCATTAAAGAGTTTTTTGCCGACAACCTCTCCACCGCGCTGCGCTTGCGCCGCGTCACCGCTCCGCTGTTTGTGCTGCGCGGTCTGGGCATCAACGACGATTTGAGTGGAACGGAGCGTGCGGTTAACTTTCCTATCAAGGATTTGGACGATGCTCGTGCGGAGGTGGTGCACTCACTAGCCAAATGGAAGCGATTGACACTGAGCGAATATCAAATCCCTGAGGGATATGGCATCTACACTGACATGAATGCCATCCGAGCGGACGAGGAACTGGGCAATCTCCACAGCCTTTATGTCGATCAGTGGGACTGGGAACGCGTGATTTCCCCAGAAAATCGCACAGTAGACTTCTTGAAACAAATCGTTCGTTCGATTTATGCAGCCATGCAACGCACCGAATATCTGGTGTGTGAGCGTTTTCCACAGCTCACTCCGCAATTGCCAGCAGAGATTTCCTTCATTCATGCTGAAACCTTGCGCCAACGCTATCCTAACATGAGTGCTAAGGAGCGCGAAGATGCTATTACGCGCGAGCTTGGCGCAGTATTTATCATTGGCATCGGAGGAAAACTCGGCGATGGCGCACCACACGACATGCGCGCTCCAGACTATGATGATTACTCTACACTTTCCGATGAGGGACTTCCCGGACTCAATGGCGACCTCTTGGTGTGGAACGACGTGTTAGGCCGTTCGCTGGAACTTTCGTCCATGGGGATTCGTGTGGACAAGGAGGCTCTGGAACGCCAACTCAAAGAAAGCGGTCACGAAGACCGCCGTTCGCTCTATTTCCACCAACGACTGCTCGACGGCACCCTACCTCTCAGTGTGGGAGGTGGCATAGGACAGAGCCGACTCTGCATGTACTATCTACAAAAAGCACACATCGGAGAAATACAAGCCTCGATTTGGCCAGAAGAGATGCGACAATCCTGCAAAGAAATGGGTGTACCTTTGATTTAAAGTCCCTGGCTTTCTAAAAGCCTAGCCACATTAGATGTTAGAAAAAGGGCTGGCGCAATGAGATTCTTTCGAGAACTTCATTGCGCCAGCCTAACTTTTGTATCGTTCTATTCGATGTTTCTATTGAGAACACCCAGCAGGGGGAATGATAGGCTCCAATCTTCCCTTCATGGCAAAGCAAGTTGCTAGATGCCGCTTCCGTCTTCAAAGGTAGTGCCGAGGGTGGTTTTGCTCTGCAACATGCGACTGTGTGGAGGCATGGCTTGGGTGCACCACACGTTACCGCCAATGATGCTGTCATGACCGATGGTGATGCGCCCCAGAACGGTGGCATTGCTGTAGATGACCACATTGTCTTCGATGATGGGATGACGTGGTACATTCATCAGCGAACCGTCTTCTGCCTTGCGAAAACTACGCGCACCGAGGGTGACTCCTTGGTAGAGGCGCACGTTGCGCCCGATGATGCATGTTTCACCAATCACCACACCCGTGCCATGATCGATGGCAAAGGCCTCCCCAATCTGCGCACCGGGGTGGATGTCGATGCCCGTTTGAGCATGCGCTAACTCGCTGATGATGCGTGGCAAAATGGGAACTTTGGCACGGAGCAAGGCGTGAGCCATGCGATAATGCAGGATGGCTTTGACCGAAGGATAGCACAAGATGACCTCAGAAAAGGTTGTAGACGAGGGGTCTCCATCGTAAATGGCTTCGACATCTAGCCCTATGAGGCGGCGCAACTCGGGGATGCACTCCATAAAGGCCGTGGTGATCTGTCGCGAACAGCAATCTTCTCCCGCCACCAAAAGAGCTTGTCGCACCTGTTCAAGGAGAATGCGCGAGAGCTTCGACAGACATTCCACCGTGGGGCGCGAAGTGAAATAACCAGGAAACACCAAGTCGCGCAACAACGACACCGCTTCTTCGAGTTGAGCTGGCACGATGCCGTCAGCTTCTCCCAAAGGGATGTGGGGATCGGGCTTTGCAAGAGCCACGGTGAGCTGAGCGATTTGGTCGGGATTGAGGAGAGGCTGGAGGGTCATGGGAAGAAAATGCAAAAACACACCTATTTTATAAGGGGTGCATCCTAGATGTTTGCTTATAAACTTGTAAATTTGCGGTGAAGAATGGCCGCATTACTGCAAAGTTACGCATAATTTCGCAGATGTTTTGGTTTGCTTCGCTTAAAATAACCACCCTTATGCTTAACACAAAGCCTATGTCAAAGATAGCATCTTCTGCACTCTCTCTCGTGGGACACACTCCCCTCGTAGAAACCCAACGTGTGGCTGCCGAACTGCAGCTGAAAGCTCGTGTATTAGTCAAACTTGAATCCTTTAATCCTGCTGGCTCGGTGAAAGATCGTATCGCACTGGCCATGGTGGAAGCCGCAGAACTCGAGGGAAAACTCTCTCCTGGCTCCACTATTGTCGAAGCCACGAGCGGAAACACGGGAGTTGGACTTGCCTTTGTATCAGCCATCAAGGGATACAAAGCCATCATCGTGATGCCCGAAACCATGAGCATCGAACGCCGTCGCCTAGTGGCAGCCTTCGGGGCTGAGGTGGTGCTCACCGCGGGGGCTGAAGGCATGAAAGGTGCCTTGGCTAAGGCAGAGGAGATATGTCAAAACACTGCAGGAGCAGTGATGCTAGGACAGTTTGTCAATCCCGCTAATCCTCAGAAGCATTTTGACACTACTGGGGTAGAAATAGCCCACGACACAGAAGGAACCGTGGACGTGTTGGTAGCAGGAGTAGGCACTGGCGGTACATTGAGTGGAGCAGGTGCCTACTTGAAAACCCAAAACTCCGCCATTCGCATTGTGGCAGTAGAACCCACAGACTCCCCTGTGCTCAGTGGAGGACAAGCAGGACCACACAAGATTCAAGGCATTGGCGCAGGTTTTGTCCCCGAGACTTACAATGCCTCTGTGGTGGACGAAGTGATGCAAGTCACCAATGAAGAGGCCTACGAAGCCGCTCGTTTGCTTGGACGAAAAGAAGGCTTGCTCTGCGGTGTATCCTCGGGGGCAGCCTTTCATGCGGCTATTACTTTGGCTCAAAAGCCAGAGTATGAAGGAAAAACTATCGTTGCCGTCCTTCCCGACACGGGAGAACGCTATCTTTCCACCCCTTTGTTTGGAGAATAGCCCTAAGCTCACAGAGCCTTGTTGAGTAACTCAACATCGCGCGCTCCCTTCTTTGATGTGCAAACAACACTGCTAGTGAGTCTGCTTGTCGTTCGATTAAGAACAATTCATCTTAATATAAAAACAATTCATTTTAATGTACGCTCCGCTATCCCCCACTTCTCTCAGTAAAGTGGGGCTATTTTCTGACTGCAGGTGAGTTTTACACTAAACCACGGCTGGAATGTACAAAATATCCGATACTCGCAAGAGTATTCTCTTCAAAATGAAGTCTATTCTCCCGAAAATGATTAACTGCGTGGCAACATCATTTCATGCGATGCGACATACCATTATGATTTCTCGAAACCATTGGGCACGACTCGTCTGGATGCTCATGCTACTCTTCGCAGTGGCATGGGGCAGTGGTGCGTGCTTTTCGGCCAGCGCAGCTCCAAAACACCCCTTTGTCCTTGTGATTGATGCAGGACACGGCGGCAAAGATGCTGGTGCTGTGGGACAACTCACCAAAGAAAAAGACATCAATCTCAATGTGGCTCTTGAACTGGGTCGTCTAGTTGAGAAGAATTGTCCAGATGTCAAGGTGATCTACACTCGAAAGACCGATGTCTTTGTCACGCTCCAAGGACGTGCGGAGATAGCTAACCGCAATAAAGCCGATCTCTTCATATCTGTCCACACGAACTCTTCGCCTGCTGGCAAAGCAGCTCCTATGGGTGCAGAAACCTACACCTTGGGTATGCACCGCGCGGCGGACAATCTTGAGGTGGCTAAGCGAGAAAATAGTGTCATCACGCAAGAAAGCAACTATAAGCAGACTTATCACAACTTTGACCCTCGGAAGTCGGAGAGCTATATCATCTTTGAATTTTTGCAAGATCGCAATATGCAGCAAAGTGTAGACCTTGCTCGCGCGATCCAACGCCATTACACTTCCTCTGGTCGCCGCAATAAAGGCGTGCATCAAGCGGGGTTCCTCGTGCTTCGTGCCACTTCTATGCCCTCGGTGCTCACCGAATTGGGATTTATCTCCAACGCTGAAGAAGAGAAATTCCTACATTCACGGCATGGTGTAGAGAGTTTGGCACGCGCCATCTTTGATGGTTTTAAGGCATATCGCCAAAAGCATTATGCACAAGATGTGCTTTCCCAGAAATCTCCCATGACGAGAGTGAAGCACAACCCTTAGTAGCTGAGAATCCTCCTACAACAGCACCTATGTCTCCGCTCGAAGTTGTGCGCAACTCCGTGACCGTTCCTCAACCCGTGGATGTGTCTACACTCAAAGCCGAGATAGTGCCCGTGCCCACGCGCCCTTTTGGCCAACCGGCAGCTCCAGTAGAAAGTCTCATGGAGAAACGACGAAGGTCATTTCTTTGCCCGAACTTCCGCCTGCAGTTGCCGCTTCTAGTTCTCCTGTTCCGGCCACACCCCCTAGCCAAGACTCGATGGTGCCTGTGCTGCCCGTGAGTCCAGTTGATGCACCTCTGGTAGCAGCGGAGGCACAAGTGACCACTATCCCTCCCACTAATGTAGAACCAGTTCCTCTAGTTCTGGTGCAAGAAGTGGCTAAGATAGAGCCTAAAGCTACCAAGACTGCGGTTACCAGCGACAAAGTTGCTACGCAAGAAACCAAGACTGCGGTTACCAGTGACAAGGTTGCTACCCAGAAACCAAGACTTTGTCCCAGACCACTCAGATCGTTAAGCAAGAAGTCAAAAGCTGTCAAACAAGACTCCAAAGTAACAAAGCAAGAAACTAAGGTTGTAGCTAAGGAAAATAAGGAGATTCAGCGTAAGGAAAACAAGACTTCTCAGAAGTCCCCTGAGCAAACGCTCAGCAATCGCCCGATTTTTAAGCTCCAACTCTTCACGATTGATCGTGCCCTCCGCAGTGACGACCGTCATTTCAAGGGCCTCTCTCCCGTGGAATACTATGAAGAAGGCGGCCGCTACAAATACACTTATGGCGCAACGGCCAATTATGAAGAGGCTAAACGCCTGCAAAAAGAAATTGCAGACCGATTTCCGGATGCTTTCGTGGTAGCCTTCCTCAACAATCAACGCACAGAACTCGCCGAAGCCATCAAGCTATCGAAGCTTATGCCAAATGGCAAAAACTAAACTCCCAACATGTTCAAGATTACTCGCGAAATCAAAATCGCACTCACCGCTATTGCTGCGGGCATCTTGCTTTTTGTAGGTATCAATTTCCTCAAAGGCATCAACATTTTTGAGTCGAGCAACTCCTATTATGTCAAGTTTAAGGACATCAAAGGGCTTGCTGTGTCCAATGCAGTCTATGCTAATGGTTATCCTGTGGGCATTGTGCGCGACATCAACTATAATTATAGTGACAACAATGGCGTTGTCGTACGCATCGAATTGGACAAAGAGATGAGTGTAGCCAAGGGCACAACTGCAGAACTCGAATTGGCACTTATGGGCGGTGTGACGATGAACCTCATCCTTGGTGCTAATCGCGCAATTGATGGCACCTTTCGACACCCTCTCTGGTGGACTACACCAAGGAGCCACAGAGCAAGTGCGCGAGATGCTCCCACAAGTGCAACAGATGCTGCCTAAGATTGATAGCATCCTCACCAATATCAACCGACTCACTGCCTCGGCCGAACTCCAGCAAACTCTGGCCAATACAGCAGAAATCACGGAGCACCTCAAAACCACTACCGCACGTCTGGACGGCCTCATGGCCAAAGATGTCCCCTTGATGGTGGCACATCTCAACCGCACTGCGGGCAATGCAGCCACATTGAGTGGCAATTTGGCAAAAATAGATGTGGAAGGCACGATGCAAAATGTCAATGGTACGCTCCATGATGTGCGCCAAATGACTGGACAACTCAACTCTGTCATGACCGATGTGCAGCAGAAACTCAACTCCAAAGACAACAACCTTGGAGCGTTTCTCCATGACCGCACCCTCTACGACCACCTTAATCGCACGGTTGTCAATGCAGACTCACTCTTATATGACGTGAGAAAGTCGCCCAAACGCTACATTCACTTCTCCATCTTTGGACGTAAGTAACCTCACTCTAGGTTGCGCCCATGCGCTTCCTCATGAAGGCTAAGCATCTAAGCACGCACTTCTGCGTATTATCAGTCTTTACTCTCGGATTGAGCCACTAAATAACGTAATCCCACCTCAAGATAAATTCCTGAGGTGGGATTTTTTTTGAGCTAAAGACCTTTCTCTCGAATACCTAAAAGCTCTCTAATGAGCTTCTAGGGCTATTTTATGGAGACGTTGGGAGATGTCGCGAGCTATTCTTGAGTAAATCCGAGTTGCTCAATGAAGTTGGCGATAAATGCTACCGTATCCTCTATGCCCAAAAGGGAAGAGTTTACACAGGTCATAGGTATCTGCTGCACCCCACGTGCCAGAAGAATAGAAGTTGTAGTAAGTTGCGCGTTCTTCATCAGCTTCTTCGATGATGCTCTGAGCAGCTTTGGGCAACACATTGCGACGTTGCGCCACACGGCGTATGCGATCATCAAGATTAGCTGTGATGAAAATGTTCACATGACGTGGATGCTCACGCAAAATATAGTCCGCTACTCGGCCAATAAAGACACAAGATCTTTCGGAAGCTATGCGTTGGATGACACGGCTCTGGATGATAAAGATTTTCCTCGGAAGCTGGTTGTCATAGAAGTCACCACCGCCACCGAAGAAAGGTTGCACCACGTGAAAAATACTATGGAAAAAGCCTTTCTTCTCATCGCTACGCTCGAAGAGTCCCTGTCGCAGTCCACTCTCTTGGGCAGCAAGGGAGAGAATCTCCTTATCGTAGTAGGCAATGTTGAAACGTTCGGCAAGGTGCTTACCGATTTCGCGGCCACCACTACCTAGTTGGCGACCGATGTTGATGACAAAGGGGAGAAGACATGATAGACTCAGAAATTAGAAGTTTGACATGAAGAAACCGAGATTCTCAAATAGATGATTACGTCACTGCACTCATATCGCGAAACATTTGGTACAATAACAGGGAAAGCGTTCAAAGAGTCATCGCACTCTTTTGGCGTAGCTTACGAATTTGCGCCACAAGCATCACTGCCGAAATCAGGCGGCTACTCCATCAGCCGCTGGGAGCGAATACCACCTCCGTCTATGGCCGCTGTGCCGGGGAGTAGATCCAGGCAAGATGTGGGGAAGCGTGAGAATGAGAGGGATGAGAAATATGAGTTGTCGTGTGAGAGATAGGAAAATACTCTTACTTGGCGAACCAATACTTTGAAAAAAGGCCGAGGAAACTATTTGCATACCAATCACAGGCCAAAAGAAGCTCACCACTTTCAGCCCTATGCTCTCCCGCCGCAGCCAGTTCGGGAGCATCCTTCACAAAGAGTCCCACCAAAGCTCCTGGAAAAAGATGACTCGCCGCAAAACTCAGCGTGGTGACCACCGTGGCGGCGACCAGCGTATATTTGACCACACTCTCCAAACGATGGAACTTCTGCGCACCATGAGTTGTAGCCAGCAATGGGAAGCATGCCTTGGTCGAGCCCCATCACCACGAAAGCCATGAACATGGCTAGGCGATTGACGATGCCATAAGCACCAACTGCGGTGTCTCCTCCAAACTCCGCCATAGAACGCATGATGATGATAGCCACTAAGCTCGTGGTGGTGTTGATGAGAAATTGAGGAAGACCAATGGTGACAATCTCTTTCATGATGCGCAATTGCGGACGGAGATAACGACGCAACAAGCGCACGGGGCTATTCTTCCCACTAAACAGCCAGAATTGCCAACATAAGGCGCACACCTGCGCGAAGAGCGTGCTCCATGCTGCCCCTGCAATGCCCCAGCCTAGGCGCATCACAAACAGATAGGCCAAGACAGTGTTAATCGCCACCGTTCCGATATTAGCATACATCGCATACATCGGGCGACTGGTTGAACGCAGTTGAGCATTTAAGCCATAATACATGTGGGTAAACACATTACCGAAGAGCAAAATTTGCATGTAAGCTCTAGCATGTGGGAGTGTGCGATCGGAAGCACCAAATAGGCAGAGGATGGAATCGAGATTTAGCTCCAGCACTAAGCCGAGTGTCAAACCAATGATGACATTCAGCACAATAACATTGCCCAAGATGGCGTGTGCCGATTGATGATCTTTTTGCCCTAATCGGATGCTCATGAGCGTAGATCCCCCGATGCCGACCATAGCTCCAAAGGCAGCTGAAATGGCCATGAGAGGATTGGTCAGGGCTAAGCCCGAAATAGCATCTGCTCCCACAGCTTGGCCGATGAAAATGCCGTCAATGATGTTGTAGAGCGACGACACTACCATCGCTATAATGGCAGGGAGTGAGTATTGCACAAGGAGTTTGGGAATAGATTTTTCTCCCAATGCATTAAATTTATGAGCAGTGTCGTGGGTAGTCTGTGATGGCATATACAATGGATGTGCAAGAGCTGAGCAGCAGTACTGTGATGGCAGCCACAGCAAGAGAGATAAAATAGAAATTGTAGGGCTAGGCTGCTACTGCAAATGTACGATATTTTTTGAGGGCAATCAGACTCTATTCTCCAAAATCATGCGCTCACCTCCTAAAAAAGGGGTGAACTGCATCATTTAGTGTGCAATCTAGACCAAGGGTTGTGCTTTTTCTCGGATTTTCTTCGCACTACCGCGAAAGAATGTGTAACTTTGACCTATGGAAACACGGCCTACATGCGCTGCATGAGCCGCATACCTTGTAGACACCTCTGACTACTCTTTTTAATTTACTCCTACACATGAAAGAAGCTACAGGAAAACTCGGTGTAATGATCGTAGGTCTTGGCGCCGTTAGTACCACTTTTATTGCTGGTGTGTTCTCTGCACGCAAAGGACTCACCAAACCTGTGGGCGCACTCACCCAGTATGACAAAAATCCGCGTGGGCACGGAGAAGCCCAACGCTACCTTCCCTATAATGAAATCCTCTCACCCCCTCACTCAACGACCTAGAGTTTGCCGCCTGGGACGTATATCCCGAGAATGCTTTTGAGAGCGCAGTCAATGCCGATGTGCTCCGCGCCAAAGACATTCTGCCCCTTCAAGCCGAACTTGAGGCGATTCGTCCACTCCGCGCAGCTTTCGACCGCCACTATGCCCAACGTCTAGACGGCACCAACGTGCTGCCCGAGATGACACGCTGGGAGATGGTGGAACACCTGCGCCAAGACATCCGACAATTTAAGGCAGAGCGTGGTGTGGATCGTGTGGTTGTGCTGTGGGCAGCTTCTACCGAAATCTATGTTCCTGTGGACAAAGTACACGAATCTGTAGCTTCTCTTGAAGCAGCCATGCGTGCCGACGACCGCGAACATGTGGCTCCCTCCATGTGCTATGCCTATGCTGCGCTCATGGAAGGTGCACCTTTTGTCATGGGTGCGCCCAACACCACCGTGGACATCCCTGCAATGTGGCAACTCGCCGAACAACAACGCGTGCCCATCGCTGGTAAGGACTTCAAGACTGGCCAAACCCTCGTGAAGAGTGGCTTCTCACCCATCCTCAGCACACGCTGTTTAGGTCTGAACGGCTGGTTTTCCACCAACATTTTGGGCAACCGTGATGGTCTAGTCTTGGACGAACCCGAAAACTTCAAGACGAAAGAGGTGTCTAAACTCTCCACACTCGAGACCATTCTCCGCCCCGAAGATCAGCCCGACCTCTATGGCGACTACTATCACAAGGTGCGCATCAACTACTATCCCCCACGTGGCGACGACAAAGAAGGATGGGACAACATCGACATCTTCGGATGGATGGGCTATCCCATACGCAAGTGAAAATCAATTTTCTCTGTCGCGACTCCATCCTTGCCGCACCACTCTGCCTCGACCTTGTGTTGCTCATCGATGCGGCTGCGCGCGATGGTCGCTACGGCACGCAACGCTTCTTGAGTTTCTACCTCAAGAGCCCTCAACACGACTACACCGTGGATGAAGAACCTGAGAACAATCTCTACCGCCAATACGTGCATCTCAAAAATGCTATCCGCGAAATGGGTGGCTATCCTGCCGATGAACTCGTAGACTAATACACTTTCTACATTGACACCTCAGAGACTTACAGAAAGAAAATAGAAAACCTATTGATTTTCTGCTATTTACTCTCACTCTGATGCCCATTATTAAAGGACAACGCGCCGATTTCCCCAATGGAGAAATCGGCGCGTTGAGGTTTTCAGATGACTATTCTTCTACACCCTTTGAGAAGTATTGCAAGAAAGACAACACGATGTGTTTTTGACTTCAGCATGATATATATCCGATTTTTGAGCGATGTATTTTGGTGCGCTACACGATGCCTTTTCCACTTCTTGGAGCATCTGTTGTCTTTTCTCGGAGAGTTTTGCAAAAACATCGGAGTTTTTCCAAATTATCTCCGACATTTCTGGAAAAAACTCCGAGATTTTTTGAGAAATCTCCGAGATATTTTTGCGATACTCAGAGATTGTGCATTTTTCGTACGAAAAAGGGACTCGTCTGAAGGCTATTATCCCCTTCAAATCTGCAGTGCACATCACTTTCACATGCAAAGATAGAAAGTAAACGACCACTCACCACGGCACTCCCCTGCTCTCTGCGTTGAAACACAAAAAAGGGTGCAAACCATCTGACAGAGATGATTTGCACCCTTTAGGAGAAATAAAAGTGAGAGTAGCCTTATCGTCGAGGACGAAGCACATTGAGCACGCAGAGCAACACAACACCCGTGTCGGCAAATACGGCAGCCCACATGCCCGCTAAGCCGAAAGCGGAGAGCAACAACACGATGGCTTTGATGCCAATGGCCAAGGTGACGTTTTCCCACACCAAGCGGCGCGTGCTACGTCCAGCACGAATAGCATCGGCCACACGGAGCGGATCGTCGGTGGCCAGCACCACATCTGCCGTTTCCACCGCAGCATCTGTGCCACCTGCTCCCATCGCAAAACCAACGTGAGCGCGAGCTAATACAGGAGCATCATTGATGCCATCACCCACAAAGGCAACCTTGCGCCCTTCGCTCATAAGACGTTCCACATGATGTAGTTTGTCTTCGGGCAACAAGCGCGAATGCCACTCATTGAGCCCTAATTGTTGTGCCAGTGTATCCACCGCTTCGGCATAGTCGCCTGAGAGCATCACGGTGTGAATGCCCATTTGTTGGAGTATCTCTACCGCAGCTTTGGACGTGGGGCGCGCCTCATCATTGCTCACGGAGAAGGCTCCTTCTGCACCACTATCCATGCCGTCTTGCAAAGTCACGACACCCGTGGTGAGGGTTCCAGTTTTTGTCGAACACCACCGTATCAATTTGGGTCACAGCATCTAGGTGCAATCCGCCCTTGAAGAGGACACCACGCTTGGAAGCTCTGCCAATGCCGGCAAAATAGCTCAATGGGATGCTCAGCACCAAGGCGCAGGGGCAAGAAGCCACGAGGAAGACGAGGGCACGATACACCCATTCACTGAGGACGATGTCGGTTTGGGGCGCAACCCATTGCACCAAAGCAGGCACAACCACGAGCAAGGCAGCGAGTGCCACCACCACAGGAGTGTAGATGCGCGCGATTTTCGTGAGCATCTGTTCGGCAGGGGCTTTGCGCGCTGCGGCATCTTCCACCATTTGTAGGATGCGCGAGAGAGCATCTTCGCCCAATGCGCGGTCGGTGCGGAGATAAATGGGACGATCCATCACGATATAGCCCGACATCACGCGCTCCCCAACAGCTACTTTGCGTGCCACGCTCTCTCCTGTGAGAGCCGCGGTGTCGAACTGTGCAGAGGTATAAGGTTTTCCCTCCGTGATTACTGAAGGGACATCGCACAACACGCCGTCCAGAGGCACACGCGCTCCGCGCTCTACACGGAGCAAACTGCCGAGAGCTACGTCTTTAGGACTGCACATCAGTGTGGTGCCCGAGGCCTCATTGACCAAGGTGCAGGCGTCGGGACGCAAAGCCACGAGCGATGCGATGCTCTTGCGCGCACGCCCCACGGCTAGACCTTGCAGGTTTTCGCCCAACAGGTAGAATAACATCACGCCCACAGCTTCGGGATAATCCCCAAGGGCAATCGCTCCACGGTGGCGATGAGCATGAGAAAGAACTCGTTGAACACCTGGCCTTTGCGCAGTCCTTGCCAAGCTCCTTTGAAGACGGTTTGTGCCGCTAGGAGATAGGAGAGGATATATCCGAATTTCAACCATTCGGGATGGGAAAACGACAAGTGTTGCTGGGCAACAAGGCTTTGCAATATCCAAGTGCTGAGGGCAAGGCAGGCAGCCACAGTGAAAACTATCCATTGGCGCGCTCCGCCATGCTCGTGATTATGACCATCGTGTGGCATGACATCCGCAAGCACAAGCGCAGGTGTCGCTCGCACAATGCTGACGCTCTGCATCGTGATCCGGATTGTGCTCCTCATGATGATGGGCACAACCGCAATGCTCGTGGTCGTGATGGCTGTGTGCATGGTAATGTACACCAGTGTCATGGCCATTTTGTTCATGATGAGAGTGACAATGCTTATCCATAATTCAGAGATTGTGTGATGATTTTGATGATGCAAAGATAGAGAAATTCGTGTGCAACTGGGTTGCAAACAGAGCAAATCGGGTGGTTTATAGCAAAAGTGGAAATAAAAAGGGCTAAACTCGCGCGGTATCACGGAGATTTATGGGGATAATCCAAAACTTTGTCGTAATTTTGTGCACACGTATTATCCCAAATCGCTCATTAGAGCCTGAACAGATTTCATTATATTGTTGAGCAGATGGCTGGTTGTGAGTTCGAAGGCGTAGCGGGCTACGTCGAGAACGAACAAGAAACAAGATGCCAACAAGAAAATGAAAGATGGCAGGAAGTTATCTTCTCTATAACGAATTGCACTATAACGGTCTAATGACCGATTTGGGATTATTATCTCCTCAAACAACCCTATGGCTACTACGCGCAAAATCAAAACCGCTCTCGTGTCGGTGTTCCACAAAGATGGCCTCGACACGCTTCTCAAAGCCCTTCACAACGAAGGTGTTCAATTTCTTTCCACTGGTGGCACGCACGATTTTATCGTGTCGCTCGGACTTCCCTGCCAACAAGTGGAAGATTTGACGTCTTATCCTTCCATCCTCGGTGGACGTGTGAAGACACTCCACCCCAAAGTATTCGGTGGCATTCTCGGCCGTCGCGACTTGGAAGATGACCGCGAGCAAATGGCGCACTATGAAATCCCCGAAATTGACCTCGTGATTGTCGATCTTTATCCCTTCGAAGCTACGGTGGCTTCTGGTGCTTCTGATGCAGACATCATCGAAAAGATTGACATCGGTGGTATCTCTCTCATTCGCGCAGGTGCGAAAAACCATAAGGATGTGGTGATTGTGTCCTCTAAAGCGGACTACCAACCCTTGCTCGACATCATAAAGGCGCAAGGTGCTGAAACAACCTTGGAACAACGCAAACAATTTGCTACCAACGCTTTCGCAACCTCTAGCCACTACGACACTGCGATTCACGCATGGTTTAGCAAAAACTAAACGAGGACATACGTATCTAGTTTAGATTTCTCCTTACACAGTGCCCAAAGGGATGCGCCCTATTGGGCAATGAATCAAGCAAATATTGACAATGGGAATTTTTTCTTCCTTTTTCTCTATGAAGCGTGAGCTTGCCATGGACCTCGGCACGGCCAACACCATCATTACCTCCGATGGTGAGATTGCTGTGAACGAGCCTTCTGTGGTGGCACTCGACCCTACCACTGAGAAAACTATCGCAGTGGGTGAGCGTGCGAAGCTCATGTATGAAAAGACCAGCGAGAAAATCCGCGTAGTTCGCCCTCTGCACGATGGTGTTATCGCGGACTTTAACGCCTGCGAACAGATGATGCGCGGACTCATTAACATGGTGCGCACCAGTCGCCACCTTTTCACCCCTAGCATTCGCATGGTCATCGGCGTACCTTCGGGGTCTACTGAGGTGGAGCTCCGTGCAGTGCGCGACAGTGCCGAACATGCTGGTGGTCGCGACGTATATCTGATTTTCGAACCTATGGCTGCTGCCATCGGTATTGGTCTTGATGTGAACGCCCCTGAAGGTAATATGGTGGTGGACATCGGTGGTGGTACTACCGAAATCGCGGTGATTTCTATGGGTGGTATCGTATCGAACAACTCCATCAAGATGGCAGGCGACGACTTCACAGCCGATATCCGCGAATACATGAGCCGTCAGCACAACGTGTCTGTCTCAGAACGTATGGCGGAACGTATCAAAATCAATGTGGGTAGCGCCCTGGCTGAATTGCCTCCTGCAGAAGCTCCCGAAGACTATGTGGTGCATGGTCCTAACCGCATCACTGCGCTTCCAATGGAAGTGCCCGTGTGCTATCAGGAAATCGCGCACTGTCTCGAACGCTCCGTGGGACTTATCGAAACGGCTGTGCTCAATGCGCTCTCCAACACTCCACCCGAACTCTATGCCGACATCGTGAAGAACGGTATTTATCTCACCGGTGGTGGTGCCCTCCTTCGTGGTTTGGCACAGCGTTTGAGCAATAAGATCAACATCCCCTTCCACGTAGCTGAAGAACCCCTCCTCTGTGTGGCCAAAGGTACGGGCAAGGCTCTCTCCAACATCGACGAATACCCCTGCTTGATGCGATAAATCATGCGCCTTTAGGCTTTGTCATGATAATTTCTCTGCTTTCTATAATGAATAATCGCTCATATATGGCGATAACCCACATGGAGAGCAGCGCGCATTTTTGCAGCATCTTCTGTGCAATCTCTGCCCTGTCTCTTCTGTAGGCAGGGCTTTTGCCCATCATATCCCCTACGATGCAAATACTCCTCGACTTCCTTCGCCGCTACAACTATCTCTTTCTCTTCATCCTGTTGGAGGGAATCAGTTTGACGCTCCTCTTCCAGTTCAACAACTACCAAGGGAGCGTGTGGAACACAGCGGCCAATGAAAGCGCAGCAAAAGCCAATGAAACCTATGCTTCGCTCGAAGCCTATTTCAAACTCGGAGATATCAACGCCCTACTCACCACAGAGAACACCAAACTGCAACAAGAAAATGCGGTGTTGCGCGCTGCACTAGATTCTGCAACACACGACACCACATTTACCGAACGTAAGGTGCGACAAGAACTTGCGGGCTTTCAGTTGCTACCAGCGCGTGTGGTGAGCAATGGAGTGCGCCGTGGTCATGATGGATAGTTGGTGATTAACCGCGGAAGAAAAGATGGCGTCCGCCCCGAGATGGGGGTTGTTGGCGGTGGTGGTGTCATAGGAATAGTCTATTTAGTAGGTGAAAACTATGCTTTGATTATCCCAGTGACTCACACCAAGTCTAGCATCTCATGCCGAGTGCGCGGTAAGAACTATTTTGGCTACCTACAATGGGATGGTGGTAGCACGCGCATGGCACAGCTCGATGATGTGCCGCGCTACGCCAAAACTCGAGCTGGCAATGTGATTGAAACTTCAGGATATTCTTCGGTATTTCCTCCAGGCATCTTTGTAGGTCGCGTGCACAAGGTGAGCAACTCTTCCGATGGACAGAGCTACCGCTTGGACATCGTCCTCGGCACCGACTTTGCTAACCTACGCGATGTCAATGTAGTGGTGACTCCCTACAAAGCAGAAATTCGACAATTACAAGAAAAGGCTGATAGCTTACAATAGGTAATCGTATAAGCACGTTAGAATTGGGAATCAAACCTCTATTCCCTTTTCTAATATCGCAGTCTCCACTGTACATGCTAACGTCGATGATTATATGATGTTGTAAGTTCTGCGTACAACTTATATCCATTCATAGTTGCCCACTAGCCTCTAAATTATAAGTTTTAACGTCGTAAACCCATGTTTAATGTAATCCTCCCTCGCATCCTTTGGATTTTGGGTTTAATTCTCGCCCAAACCTTGGTGTTCAATCACATCCACCTGATGGGATATGCCACACCAATGCCGTATGTCTACGCACTCATCATGCTGCCTCACGGCACTTCACGATGGATTTACGTAGTGCTTGGGTTCGCGCTTGGACTGGTGGTAGACACACTCAGCAACACGGTTGGAGCAGCTGCCGGAGCCTTAACCCTCGTTGGGCTTGTCACTCCCTTGCTATTGCGTGCTTTTGCTCCAGATGATAAACTGGAAGAGGAGTTCACTCCCTCTATTCGTACGATGCAATGGAGTGGTTTCTTGAAATTTGCTATTGCAGTGACGTTCATTCACACGATGGTATTCTTCCTCCTCGAAACTTTCTCTCTCTTCGACCCGCTTCGCCTGCTCATAGAAGTAGTGAGTAGCACAGCATTGACAGTGATTTTCATGGCAACTTTTGAGAAACTGAGAAATACCTCTCGAAATGCATGACCCCAACTACTTGCAGTGTAGATAGGAAAAATCAGAATAAACAGGATGTCACAGAACTAAAGAGCTCAAATCGCTCGAAAAATTAATCTCTAACGACTAACGTCTAGATTATGCCCCAAGATTACAGTTATGAAAAGCGAAGGTTTGTAGTAGGCGCGGTGGCGGCAGTCATCATCGCGGTCTACCTGATTCGCTTGTTCACACTGCAACTCATGAGCGACGACTATCGCAAGAGTGCCGACTCTAATGCGTTTCGCAAAGAGATTATCTATCCCTCACGCGGCCTGATTATGGATCGCCACGGCAAACTCCTTGTTTATAATGAGCCTTCCTACAACATCCTCGTGACGATGCAAGACCAACACGGCATCGACACCCTAGATTTCTGTGAGACGATTGGCATCACAAAAGAGGAGTATATAGCTCGCATGGCTGAAATCAAGGATCCCCAAAAGAATTTAGGCTACTCTCGCAACACTCCTCAGCTCTTTATGAGCCAAATACCAGCCCAGGAGTTCTCTAAATTTCGCGAAAAACTCTTTCGCTTCAATGGATTTAGCGTCGAAAAACGCAGTGTTCGCCGCTACGCCAGTGGCATCGGAGCACATATTCTGGGGGATGTGGCCGAGGTGAATCAAGCAGACATTGACAGTGATGCTTATTACAAGAGTGGTGACTATATTGGCAAACTCGGGGTGGAACGCAGTTATGAGAAAGCTCTTCGCGGAGAGAAAGGCATGCGCATCATGCTCCGCGACGTACACGGACGCACCCAAGGGCACTATATGGATGGAAAGTTTGACACGAAAGCTCACCCAGGTCGCAACCTAACTCTTGGCATCGACCTCGCTACTCAACAACTTGCAGAGCGTTTGCTGGAAGGTAAGCTCGGAGCTATCGTAGCTATCGAACCGGCTACTGGAGAAATCATTGCTATGGCTTCCTCGCCTTCCTACGACCCTCGCAGCATGGCAGGCCGCGATCGCAGCAAACACATGGGCATTCTCATGCGCGATGATCGAAGACCCCTTCTCAACCGTGCCATTAGTGGACTATATCCGCCAGGCTCTACGTTCAAGATTTCCCAAGCTCTCTTAGGACTTCAAGAAGGAAGCATTAATCCCAGTGTGGCTTTTCCTTGCCACCATGGGTTCAACTACAAAGGACTTCACCTCGGATGTCACGGACACGCCTCGCCCATCAACCTTGTTCCAGCCATAGGAACGAGCTGTAATTCCTATTTCTGCTGGAACTTGCTCCGTATGTTTGGCAACAAAGGAAAATACGGAAGTGTGCAAAATGCCATGACTCGCTGGAAAGACCATCTTGTTGCTATGGGCTTTGGCTATAAACTAGGCATTGATCTTCCTGGGGAACGAAGGGGCATGATCCCCAATGCAGCCTATTATGACAAGGCCTATAAGAAATCTTGGAATGCCCTCACCGTGATTTCGATTTCGATTGGTCAAGGAGAGGTCACTGCTACTCCACTTCAGATTGCCAATCTAGCAGCCACTATCGCTAATCGTGGACATTTCTACGTGCCGCACATAGTGCACAGTGTGCAAGGTGAACGTCTCGATACGACCTACACCAATATGAGGCGAACCAAAGTGGATCGCCACTACTATAATTATGCTGTGGCAGGTATGCGGCGCGCAGTGGAACAAGGCACCTGCCGAGGTGCCGACTTTCCTGGCGTACAAGTGTGCGGCAAGACTGGTACTGCGCAAAACCGCGGTCACGACCACTCAGCATTTATGGGCTTTGCTCCAATGAACAATCCCCAAATAGCCGTCTGCGTTTATGTAGAAAATGGCGGATTCGGAGCAGACTTTGCCGTCCCTCTTGGCGCACTCATCATGGAGCAATTTGTGAATGGCAAACTCTCACCCGCTTCTGAGGCTAAAGCCAACACCTTCCAACACCGACACATCAGTTATGGCAAACAAGCGCGATAGTATTCAACTCAACCCCGCTTTTCGAGCGGATGGGTGGGTGTTGCTCATCTTTCTCATTCTCCTTGCTTTTGGATGGCTCAGTGTGTGCGGAGCTAGTCATAGTTTTGGTGACGTCGACTTTCTCACTTTCGACACACGTCCTGGCAAACAATTGGTTTGGATTTGCTGCTCTCTTGGACTTGGAGCAGTCATTCTAATGTTCGATGATCGATATTTCGACATGTTGGCCGACTTGTTCTATTGGAGCATGATGCTAATCCTACTCATCACCCCTTTTAGTGCCCATGACATTAAAGGGTCTCGATCGTGGATTTCATTAGGTCCAGTATCTCTTCAACCTGCTGAATTTGCGAAGTGTGCCACTTCACTCATGGTCGCAAAACTCATTGGACAATACGGTTCACCCTTAATGAACGACGTAAGTTTCTCCAAGCAGCGGGTATCGTTCTCCTGCCCTTCGTCCTAATCATCTTACAGAAAGAAACAGGTTCAGCTCTTGTTTATCTGTCTTTCTTCCTCATGTTCTACCGAGAAGGAATGCCAGGTAGCATTCTATTCTGTGGAGTTGCCGCTGTGGCTTATTTTGTCATAGGCATAGGACAAGGAGATGTCGCCCTACCTGGCACATTAGCTTCTTTAGGTGAAGTATTGGTGATGGCTCTCATTTGGATTTTCACCATCGGCATGCTCCGCATCTATTGTCCTAAACAGCCAGAACATGCACGACGTCTATTGCTTTGGGGCATCATTCTCCACGTTGTCGCCTATGCTGTGTCCTTGTGGATAGTACCTTTTGATATTAGTTGGGCACAAATGGCAGGAGGTGTAGTCATGACTGGCTATCTTGGTTTGCAATGGCTAGGCCAACGCATACGCACCTTCTTACTCATCACTGCATTTTCGCTAGGAAGTATGGGATTCCTCTACGCCTCCGACTACGCGCTCAACAATGTAATGAAGGATTATCAACGCACGCGCATCCGCGTGCTACTTGGCATCGAAGAGGACCGAGATGCCTCCTACGATGTGATTCAGTCAAAGATTGCCATCGGTTCTGGCGGTCTCCAAGGCAAGGGATTCATGAATGGCACGCAGACCAAGCTCGACTATGTGCCTGAGCAAGACACCGACTTCATCTTTTGCACCGTAGGTGAAGAAGAAGGTTTCTTAGGAGCTAGTGCAGTGCTATTGCTCTTCTTGGCACTGATATGGCGCCTCATCTATCTAGCCGAACGGCAAACGTCACGATTTGGACGGGTCTTTGGCTACTGCGTACTCTCAATACTCCTGTTCCACATATTCATCAACATTGGCATGGTGCTTGGCATCGCACCAGTCATTGGCATACCACTGCCCTTCTTCTCTTATGGAGGTTCATCACTATGGGGCTTCACCCTTCTGCTGTTCATCTTCCTCCGCATTGATGCTGGGCGCAAACGCAGATAATGGTTAATTGCTCAACGCCTATTTTCTTTGACTCAAACATTAAGTTAACTACTTGGGATAACATAACATGGCAAACCCATCTTCCGACCGCAACGAAACTATCATCCGCAGCATTCTCTTCATAGCTGTGGTGTTGCTAGCCGTTGGTATCATCATTTTTTTGAAACACTCTTCTGATGTTCCCCTAACGCCAGAAGGTTTTGCTGCACGCGACAGCATACAACGCATGGCGACTCCAGACACCACTACAGCTCCAATTGAGGACTTCACCTCTACCGATACAGACTCGTCACTCCCCACCGACACAGTTTCCATGGATTTACGTCTTCCTTCTGATGCTGGGTATGAGGACGGTTGTTGCAGGGGCTCCAAGACGGACTTGATGACATGGAACGAGCTTCTTATGACGACACCTCTAAGTTCCCGGAAGCTCAGCGTAGAAACTGCACCGATGCCTACAGGCGAGGATACGCTGAGGCTTTGCAGATGGACAAAACCGAAAGGTGAAGAAGGGCTCCCCTCGATGAGCCAACTCTCACTCCACCGTCTACGCTCCTAAAACAAATGTTCCGTCTACAAAGCCGAACAATCCAACGAATCATCCCCCGCACGCAGCTCCTCCCCACAGCACTAAATCTCCAGTAGCCCCAAAGTCTAGTGCATCTCCAACTAAATAATAAATCTCTCCTCTTCGCGTTTCTATAAGAACTGATATAGCTTCGCCAATCTATCGAAGACTCCCCCCAACCATCTTTGAGCGATGCTGCAAAGTCGCTCTGGGGCAACGCATCTTCCTAAGAACATTTTTGGGGGAAGCTGCCTCAATGATTCTTTAAATATTCGGTACTTTCTAGCTCATCTGCCTCTTCGTCTATGGACTATCTCTCACTCATCTATCGCTATTATCCCGAGGACAATGCCCTTCGTCGCATGCTGTTGCATCATAGCCAGCAAGTCTGTACGCGCGCCTTACGGATTGTAGATCGCCATCCCGAATTAGGGGCTAATCGCATATTGGTAGAAGCTGGTGCCATGCTACACGACATGCGCATATTCCGCACTGATGCTCAGGCATCCACTGCCGCTAAACCGACACTATCTACTCCCAGTGGCATCATCGGAGCTAGCATCTTGCGCCATGAGGTTGAAGTCATACGTCAAAAAGCAACTACTGAGGTATCAGCTACCATCCATTCTGACGAGACTTGCACTTTCTACGAAGCCCTTGCTCGCATTTGTGAACGGCACACTGGAACGGGACTTACTCGTCGGGTCATAGCCCAACGAGGCCTTCCCATGCCAGCACAAGATCTCTTACCCGAAACAATCGAAGAACAGATTATCTGCTACGCCGATAAGTTTTACAGTAAAAAGCCACTTGGGCGCGAGACGTAGCATCTCCCAAACCATTGAGAGTTTAGAGAAATTTGGGGATGCAGGAGTGGAGAAATTTCGCCACTGGGCCGAACTTTTTGAATAGAAAATTGTAACTTTGCCCCTAGCCTGTGGCAAAATCACCTCTTACAGCCTTCACCCTTCTCTCTCATTTGTTGGAAAAGGGCTTTTTGCTAAAGGCGTTTTTTTCATACTTTCCCCTATCAGACATCTCACTTGTCACGCACAATCCATCATAAAACACTTCTTTGGGTAGTCGTTCTCCTATTGGGTAGCACCCTCGTGGGGTGTAATCTCACCGCCCTTGTTCCAGGTCGTCATCAACGAGTTGCGACCACTACCACGACTACTTCCTCCGCTGCTCCTATCGTAGCAGCGGACACCAATGGTGTAGCCAACCTGCGCTTCGTGATGCCATAGAAGACACTGCACACGTGTTAAACATGCTCCAAACGTCAGACAGCCTACTCAAAGGAAATGTAAATAATCCCACTCCCCCCCTTAAAGTTGCTGATTCTACACGCCAAACTTCAGCCATCAATATCGATAGTATTAGTCGCACCTTACGTCGCGACACCACTATTGCAGTAAGCAATGCTAAAGCCTTAGCAGATTCTGCTAAGCTCGACACCACTCGTCAGCGTTCGGGATTGGAAGCTCCAGTAGACTATAGTGCAAAGGACTCCTTGGTCTACGATGCCACTACTGGTTTCGCCCATCTTTATGGTGATGCCAAGGTGCATTATCAAAACATGGATTTGAGTGCTGACTACATCACACTCAATATGGACTCTACTATCGTCCATGCACAGGGTGTACCCGATAGCACAGGCAAAGCCATGAAAGGCACTCCCATCTATAAACAAGGGAGTGAAAACTATGAAAGTGAGCGCATGTCGTTCAATTTCAAGACAAAGAAAGGCTTCATTGAGAAGGTAAAGACCACCCAGGGTAATGGTTTCTTGCGAAGCGTTGACTCAAAAACTGCTCCAACGATGGCAACTTCTATCTTCAAAATGCGCAGTACACCACCTGCGACGCCGACCATCCTCACTTCTATCTCCAACTCACACGCGCCAAAGTATCGCCTGGTAAGGAAACCTTCTTCGGGCCGGCATATTTGGTAGTAGCAGATGTGCCGCTACCCTTAGCCATTCCTTACGGTTTTTCCCTTTCAACAAGAAATACTCTTCGGGTATTATCATGCCCAGCTATGGTGATGAAACCTCACGCGGTTTTTATCTCCGCGATGGTGGATACTATTTTGCCTTGAGCGACCGCATGGATCTCAAACTCTTGGGAGAAATCTATACCAAGGGTTCCTGGGGAGTATCGGCAGAGACCAATTATGCTAAGCGTTATGCCTACCGAGGCAACTTCACGTCTCTATCTCACCACCATCACGGGCGAAAAGAATTTGCCTGACTACAACAAAACTACCAGCCTCAAGGTGCAATGGTCGCACTCCTCCGACCAAAAAGGCCAATCCCAACACCTCTTTCACGGCACGTGTCAATTTTGCTTCACAAAACTATGAGCGCAGCAATCTCTCTTCGCTCTACACCCCCACGGCCTACACACAGTCCACACGTGCCTCTTCGGTGAGTTTCACTCACAACATTCCTTCACTCGGCATCTCTCTTTCAGGGATCAAGCAACATCACGCAAAAACATGCGCGACTCTTCACTCGCCATCACCTTGCCCGACATCTCCATCAATGTCAATCGCTTCTACCCTTCCGCCGCAAGAAGGCAGTAGGTAAGGAACGATGGTATGAAAAAAATCAGTCTTTCCTACACGGGACAATTCTCCAACTCCATCAACACCAAAGAAGATAAACTTTTCCATACCCCCCTTCTAAAATGGAAAAATGGTATGCAGCACCGTGTCCCCATTGATGCTACATTCCAGCTGTTCAAATACATCAACATCTCCCCCTCGCTCAGTTTCAGCGGTCGCACCTATCTCTCACGCGAACGCCGTAGTTGGGACAACACACAACAAGAAGAGCGTCGCGACACCACCTATGGTTTCTGCAATCTCTATGATTGGAATGCTTCCATGTCGTTCAACACCACCCTCTATGGTTTCTACAAACCTTGGAGCAAGCTCTTTGGTAGTCGCATTCAAGCCATCCGCCACGTGTTCAAACCCAGCATGAGCTTCTCTTATGCTCCCGATTTCACCACACGCAGCTATGGCTATGTCACCAGTTATGTGCGCACTGACAAAGATGGCAAGGTAAGCACAGTCGACTATTCACCCTACGCTTCAGGACTCTATGGTTATCCTTCGGGCAAACGCCAAGGAAGCATCAGCATGAGCATCTCCAACAATGTGGAGATGAAAATCAAGTCTGATGCAGACACCAGCGGATTCCGTAAGATTTCGCTCATCGACGAGCTTTCAGCTTCGATGTCTTACAATCTAGCCACAGATTTCCAACCATGGAGTGACCTCTCCACCAATGTCCGTCTGCGACTCTCTCCTCGCTACACATTCTCCATGGCAGCACGTTTCGCCACCTATGCTTATGAGTTCGACAAAGACGGCAAAGTCATCGTGGGCAACACCACTGAGTGGAGTCACGGTCGCTTCGGACGCTTCCAAGGCATGAGTCAAAACATCTCCTACACCCTCGACAACAAGAAGATGTCCACATTCTTCGGGTTGCTAGCTGGTCGTGGTTGGGACAAAGTCTGGGAAGGCATTGCAGGGAAGCGCAAAGAAGAGGATAAACGTCCCAATCCCAAAGACGATTCTGACCAACTCGAGGATGAAGAAGAGGCCAATACTGACCCCATGCTCAGAAAGAATAGAGACAAGAAGAATGAAAAGAAAGTAAGTGCCGACGTCGATGATGACGGCTACCTAGCTTTCTCTTTGCCCTGGTCACTCACTTTCAGTTATGGTGTCACCATGGCTGAAGATCGCTCCAAGCCCATCAACACGCACAACATGCGCTACCCCTATTCCTTCACCCAGACACTCAATTTCTCGGGTAATATCACACTGGCCAAGGGGTGGAACATCAACTTCTCTTCGGGCTACGATTTCAACTACAAGAAGCTCTCCATGACCACAGCATCGCTCTCTCGAGATTTGCACTGCTTTGAGATGTCTTGTAGCATCGTCTTGTTGCCCTACTCTTCATTCAACTTCTCTTTCCGTGCTCGCGCAGCAGAGCTTGCCGATGCATTGAAGTATGAGAAACGAAGCAGCTACTCCAGCAATATTGATTGGTATTAGTCCCCCTGATGCACTGCTGTCGAAGAAATGAAAAGCACGTTCGCAAGAGCATCTTGGTGCAGCATACAACCATCAAGTATGACCCTATTATCTACTTATAAACCTCCAACCTGTGGAAGGACGTATTCTTCCACAGGTTGGGCAAAACAAACCTCATCATGAAACAACACTTCTTTTCAGTAGCGACAGCCCTACTAGGCGGCATCGCGCTCCTCGCAAGTTGTAACTCGAAATCTGATGTTGAAAATCATCAGATGAGCATACAAAGCCGCGACCGCAAGTTGGCTTCTACTCTCTATGCCGACCAAGCCACTGACACCGTGTGGGTGGCCAGCACTGAATCATGGACCTCTCGTGTAGACATGATTAAAGCCACTACCGAACAAGGTGCTAACCAGGCCACGACTCCCGCGACCACTTCAACCCATGAGGATCGCAGCGCAGGAGTCGCCCTTCCCACCGCGCCAGCAGCTTTCACTATCGCTCCTAAAGAGATCACCGTCAAACCTGGATACTACATCGTCACACCAGTGGTCATTACGGCTCAAGTGCCAGCTACCCAACTTCTGCAACAAGCCAACCTCCGCATCCTTCCGCTAGGAGGCCCTCTCAACGGCTTGTCACGCCGCATCAACCAAGTAGGCTGGCTCAATATCAGCAGCCCCATTGCAGCCTATTCCGAACAGTCTAAGAGCATACAGCCTAATTTCAGTGAGGTGCTCCAACAGAAGGGGGGAACCACGCGCATGGTATTTGAGCTCTATGACAACCAAGTCTCTACCCATTCCCTCACCTCTGATGCTGATTGGTTGACCATCCCTGCCAACGCGAAACAACCTGCCAAGGGACGCAATATTGTCGAACTCACCTATGGAGAAAACACAGGCGAAAAGCCTCGTACAGCTACTCTCCAACTCTCTTCGGGCGGTGCATCGACAGTAATCACCTACGTACAACCTGGTCGTCCCAAGAAATAGTAGCCAAGAGCCTTGCTAGGTATAAGAATTACCGACTTCTAACCTAGCATTCTGGCATCACCACCAAGCTCTAATCACCCAATGTGGTGAATTATCCTTGCAACATCTTTTATCTTTGGCGCAAAAGTGGTACACACTCACTTGAAGTAGCCCACTTTTGCGCCTTTTTTCTATTTCCCTCTCCATCTCTCCCTTCATGAAGCGTTCTTTACCCCTAGTCAGCAGCCTTCTTCTTGCTTCTTCGCTTGCTGTCTCAGCGCGCATCCTTGTTCCTGCCACACCAGCACCTCCCACTCGAGGTGCAACAATCAGCACAAACACTCCACAACTCACCGCACCTTACGAGGCACTGCCTAAACTTGATGCAACCCTCACCCTCTTGGCAAAGGGCTATCAACAGGCAACGCAATTCATCGCCACCCGTGGAGCCGCCCAACTCGACAGTGCTGCCCTGCAGCAAACCACTCCTGATGGCAATTTCCAATTGCTCAACACCGTAGCGTTCAATATCCATACCACAGAGAACAAAGCTGAAGCTGTGGCACAGCAAGTCCAGAAACTCGGTGGCACAGCCAACGTAATCACCAAGAACTTCCTTTTGGTAGAGATTCCTATTGCCCTAATTCAATCCGTTGCTCAGCTTTCTGAGGTGGTGGAGATGGCGATGCCTCAACGGGCATATCCCTTCATGAAAGAAGCGCGTAAAATGTCGCACGTAGACGAGATTCATGAAGCCAAAAGAACTCTACACTCCTTTCAAGGGAAAGGACGTCATCATCGCCGTAATCGACCAGAGTTTTGAGTTTCGCCACGCGGCCTTCCCTTGACAAAGACGGCAACTCACGTGTGAAATGGCTCTGGGATCGCTCAGGCTATTCTCCCCAAGCCACTTCCAACCAATCTAAATCTGCGACGGACAAAATTCCCGTAGGTACAGACTTTCAAGACCGCGGTTCGGGAGGTCACGGCACCCACACCACTGGCATTGCCGCTGGTAGCGATGTGGGCAACGGTCAATACGGTGTTGCACCCGAAGCCGACATCATCATGATTCCATCCACCTTCCTCGACTCAGAGGTTTTGGAAGACGTGAAATTTGTGCGCAATAAAGCGAAGCAAGCCCAAAAACCTTGGGTCGTAAACATGAGTTTTGGCACACAAGAAGGCCCTCATGATGGCTCTACAGGCTATGACCAAAACATGTCACTGGTAGGTAAAAACAAAGGGGCATTCTTGTGGCATCGGCTGGCAATGATGGCGATTTGAACATTCACGTCACTCACAACATTCCTGCAAGTGATTCTTGTTTCATCCTCTTTGATTACAAAGACTACGAAAAAGCTCACCGATGACCAAAAAGAAGTCTAAGACTTTCACCTTCGATCTTTGGTCACAGAGCACTGACAAGGTAGACCGCCTAGAAGTGAAACCTTTCCTCTTGATCAATAACAAGGTGGAATACATGGATGCTGCCTTCTGGAAAGACCATGCATGGTTTCACACGGGAAGCAGTAAGTTTACTCATAAGCACCAACACAAATTTTGGGTTAAGCTCCCCCAAGTCCGTCTGGAGAAAAACGATGCCACCATCCTCTTTGGCCTGAAATTAACTAACACCGACAAGGCGCAAGTAGAAACGGTGCACGGTTGGGTATCACAACATGGAGCCTATGTAAAGAAGTCTATCCCAAAGATAGATAGCAAACGAATCCTCAAAGGGGATAATAATTACACCGTGGCGGATGCAGCAGGAAACATCCCATCAGCTATTACCGTAGGTGCCTACACCAGTCGCAACACGCACACCAACACCATCACCAAGAAGAGCTTCAATTTTCCAGACGCCATCGGACAACGCAGCTATTTTTCCAGCATAGGCCCTGTACTCAATGATAAGGTGAAGAAACCCACTGTGCTCGGTCCTGGCGCACAAGTGTGCAGTGCGATGAACAAGCTCTATCCTGGCTTTGATGAAAAGTTCTGGATGATATCTGAAAAGGTGAAGTCAACGGCGAAGACTACTACTATGCCGATATGCAAGGCACTTCCATGTCAGCTCCCTTCGTGTCGGGCGTGATAGCACTGTGGTTGGAGGCTAACCCCAACTTGGATCATAAAGACATCGAAGAAATCATCGACAAGACTTCCTATAAAATATACCCAGGAAAGGCTAACAACTGGAATAAACTAACAGGCTATGGCCGCATCGATGCATATAAAGGTCTGAAGATGGCTTTGCAGAAGGCAGGAAAAGATCCGCTCACCTCTATCGAACGCGTGTCAGGCTCTACTCAGCCCGTCACCCTTCAAGGGGATGGTCGCCTGTGGAATATTCTCTTCAACAATCCCGAACGCTCTGCCACAATTTCCGTCGTTGCCCTCGATGGTCGTGTGGCTCTCCAACGCAACCTCCAACAGGTGTCGCAAGGTCATGAAGAAACCTTCGACCTCACCACCCTCACCCCTGGAGTCTATCTCCTTCGCATCGCCACTCCGGGTGCACAAATCACCCACAGAGTAGTAGTGAATCACTAATCCCAAACAAAGATTCGGACTTCAGCAACTCACATTCTGGAGCATTCCGTCTTTCTTTAACCACTAAAAACTGAGAATTCGTGCACGATATTCTCAGTTTTTCTATATTCGCAGCCCAAGTCTGTTGGACAGTTACTCATGCCCCACTTTTCCAGCAAAATGGTAGCACATCAACAGACCTTTTTCTCAACTAAACGCTGACTTCCACATGAAGAAATACATGCTTCCCGTGGTGTTCTGCGCACTCGCACTCTCCAGCTCTGCACAGACCACCCAACACCAAGAGACTACTTCCAACGCCAAGCTCGATCGCACACTCCGCGCAGTACAGCGACAACAAGAAGCCTGGTCTCGCCCTCCGCGCCACACAGTGCAGGGCGGTGCCCTCACTGCTGCCGACTCACTCGCTGCACCCACTATCAACTACAATGGCACACGCCAATCCATCCTCGCCCCTCTCTCACTCATCATCACCACGCAGACCAATGCTTCGACCGATGTAGCTGAGATGCTCCAACAGGCAGGACAGCACGCCACACGCATCAGCGCAACCACCGTGACCGCGCGCGTGGCTCCCGAATGGCTGGCACGTCTGGCAGAAGACCAGCGAGTGGTGCAACTCACCGCTTCAAAGCGTTTGCGCCCTTTTCTCGCAAAGGCACGCGCTGCCACCGGCGTGGACCGCGTGCACCAAAAAGATAATCTCTACACTCCCTTCACAGGTAAAGGAGTCATCGTGGGTGTCATCGATCAGAGTTTTGAGTTCAAGCACATGGGCTTCATGGGAGAAGATGGCAAGTCACGAGCCAAAATGATTTGGGACCGCTCGAAAGACTATGAAAAGGATCTCCAAAGCACGGCAGCTCCCATTCTCGATGTGGATGCTAGCAAACAAACCCACGACACCTACGACACGGGCAGCGGACACGGCACACACGTGACCAACATCGCCGTAGGCTCAAAGCACGGCAATAACCCTTATTATGGGGTGGCTCCCAATGCCGACATCATCATGATTCCGTCTGCCTTCGCACAAGATGAAATCATCGAAGACGTGCAGAAGATTAAGGAATATGCCGAAAAACAGCAGCAACCTTGGGTGGTAAACATGAGCTTGGGTAGCGTTATCGGCCCACACGATGGTAGCACCGACTACGACCAAGCTATGGACAAAATGGCGCGCGGCAAGGGGGGCATTATCACAGCCGCCATGGGCAACGAAGGAGATCAGTTGCTCCACGCTTCTTCTGCCTTCCAACCTGGCGAGACGAAACATCTTTTTGTGGACTACTTTAAAGACCAAGACGGCACGGAAGACGATCTCACGTATATTGATCTCTGGGGCATTGACACCAACGCCACTGAGCAATTTACCATTACTCCCATCCTTGCCCTCACTCAAAATGGCAACGATGACGAAGATGCAGAACCACAAATCACCAAACGTAATGCAAATTTTTGGAAGAAATATCTTGATGAGGGACAAATCCTTACGGGTATTGATCCCAACAACAAGCGAGAATACCACTATGTTGCCGTAAAGATCAACAAACTCTTGGCAGACATAGGCAAGAAATATGATGATGTGATTTTTGGTCTAGAGATTACGGCAAAAAAAACTAACACTACACCTGCCACGCTCCACGGCTGGATTTATGCCGATGCGCCCAACTCGGCAGAGTTCACCGAACTCGCCACTAATTCTACTCTCAAGAGTATCAAGCCCGACAATCTCTACATCGTGGGGGAAGGTGCAGCCTCCATCCCTTCTGCCATCGCAGTAGGTAGTTTCACCACCCACGTGCCCAAAGGTGCTAAGTCCGATGAGAAAGAAGGCACACGCAGCACCTTCTCCTCCAATGGGCCATGGCTCAATGCCAACTACACGAAGCCCGCCGTACTCGCTCCTGGTTCTTACATCATGAGCGCGCTCAACCAGTATGCTCCTGACTTTGACCAAGACGAGGCTAGCTACTCTAGCAAGTGGAACAACAAAACTTACCGCTACGGCTACCAGGAGGGAACATCTATGGCGACTCCTTTCGTGGCGGGTAGCATCGCCCTATGGCTCGAAGCCAATCCTCAACTCTCCTACACCGATGTATTGGATATCATCAAAGCTACTTCTACCAAACACGAAGACATGGCTGGCAAAGAGTGGACACCCACCTATGGTTACGGATTGATCAACGTGTATGAAGGCTTGAAACTTGCACTCCAAAAGGCTGGTAAAGATCCGCTCACCGCTATCGAGCGCGTGTCGGGCAGTGCAGCTCCTGCCACTTTCCACACCACCGCAACACAATGGCAAGTGCTCTTCAACAACCCCGAACGCTTTGCCACCATTGAGGTGACGTCGCTCGATGGTCGCAACCTCTATCGCCAACAACTGTCTAGCATCGCACAAGGTGACGAAGTGAACATCGACACCGACCGCTTCACTCCTGGTGTGTATGTGCTGCAAGTCTCCACCTCAGGGGCAAAGATTGCCCAAAAGATGGTGCGACAATAAGCCTATTCGTCCCTCGTTGGAGCTACTTTTACCACTCCTTCTGGATAGTATAATCCCGCCTCTCACAGTGAGAGGCGGGATTTTCTTTTGAGATGCTAGATGAGTGGGGCAACAGCTGCGTAAGACATCATCTTGGGTGTCATCGATAGCGATAGTGCTTAGGCTATAAACTTCAACCACAAGACGTAGCAACCTAAGCCAACGGCTTCCGCAACGAGGAAAGTGAGCACGGCTTTGCCCAGCACCTTCGCTAGTGCACCATACTGTTGACTGTTGGTCCACACCTGTCCATAGGCTTTCTCAATGAAATAAGCACTCGGCAACAGCAGCACCAAAAGAATGGAGCGTTTGAACAACAAGGTCAAAGCATCAGCACAACCCCATTCTCCTTTTTGGAAACTCCCCCAAAAGGTGAAAACGAGTGCCAAAAGTCCGAAGACCAAACATACTACGCGACTAGTGCAAATGGTCTCACGCTTCAAGGCAAGACGCAAAAAGTGCACCGCAGCAACTAAAGGAATGGAGTTGAAAAACACCAACCCTAAAGGCAGCAACATAATCCATTTTGTTTCGTTTTAATTTATTACTACACTTTTTCTAATGCAAATATAAGAAAAATCTTTCTACCCAATAATGCCCACCTCATAAGCCCCACTATAAGGGGAGGAATGAGATTTCCGTCAAAGATAGTCTACAAGCAACCACCTTAGTGGCACAAAAGAACTTCTCTCTAGTGACTCCCTTACCCCAATTCGGGATTGCTCACCCTCCTCTATCCACATTGCTATTAGTAGGATGCTTTGCACGCCCCCCTACTATATATGGGTAGATAAAGAGGGAAAGTGAGAAAAAACGGCAAAAAACTGACATTTTTCATTCAAGTACACCCGTAATTGCCAGCCATATTTTACAAAACAAGAGAATTATACCAACTAAGCTATGAGCACACCGGCATTGCTCCACCACCTTCTTCACTGTTTTTACTCTGGATTAGGACAAAGGGACAGAAATTCCCTCCCTGCACACTCATTTGGAGCGTCTCATTGTGTGACGTCCTAAAGATGTTTGCACAGCAATGGTTTTCTCACGCGCGGGTGACACGCGCGCGCATCCCTGGACTTTTGCACTTTTTGCTTTCACAACCTTCACAGAGAAACGAAAAAATCAAGACTATTTTCACCCAAAACCGAAGACAAAAAACGCGCTTTCCTTTCGCTTCTCCTCCTCTCTAGGAACAGCACCAAAAATGTCCCACATTTCCACAAAAACGTGGAGATTCTCACAAAAAAACATCAGAGTTTTTTGAAAAAAATCTGGAAGAATTTCTCGAAAATGTCGGAGCTTTTCTTGAAACACTCGGAAATCCTCCAAACTCAACCAGGACACTTCTTCCACTCATCCCCCAAAAATCGAAAGGAAGAATCCCTTCCCTCTAAAACTTCCATCCTTCCATCTACTTTTTTCATCCCAAGAAGAGAAAATCCGTCAGTCATTCTGCCCCCAAATTACCTGATTTCAGTCCTCAATTTCCCCTTTTCCACCAGCATTCCCTTAACGTCTGCTAAAAAGAACGCTTAAATCACTAGATTACAAACGTTTATCTCGAATTCTGTGAAGGTTGTGAAAGCAAAAAGTGCAAAACTCCTGTAATGCGCGCGCGTACGCGAGGGAGAAGGAAGGGATTATACATAAATTAAGAAGACACAAAGTAGTGTATTTGCTTCTTTGATTTGGCAAAAAATGGTAACTTTGCCCTTACAGACTTCATCTAACATAGATTTCACATGAAACGAACTCTTCTTTCCCTCGCCCTCGGTTTGGTGCTTTGCGCCAGCGCATGGGCCCAAAATGCACCGAAATATGTGTTCTACTTCATCGGCGATGGTATGGGTGTGAACCAAGTGAATGCCGCCGAAACCTTTGGTGCAGCTATCGAAGGTTCGATAGGCATCAAACCGCTGATTTTCCCTTCTTTCCCTCACGTGGCTCTGGTGAACACACAGAGTGCTAGCCACGGCATCACCGACTCCGCAGCTGGAGGCACGGCACTCGCCACAGGACGTAAGACCTACAACAACGCCGTGGGTGTGCTCACCGATAGCATCACCCCCGTCACCTCAGTAGCGGTCTGGGCGAAAGAAGCTGGTGCTGCCGTGGGCATCGCTACCAGTGTGAGTGTGGACCATGCTACTCCTGCGTGTTTCTATGCCCACCAAAAGCACCGCAAGATGTATGCTGAAATCGGCCGCGACCTCGTGGCTTCAACTGACTTCTTTGCAGGAGTGACTTCTGAAACCTGCCCCCTTCATGAAGGCGAAGCTGACCTCTACGACCAAGCGCGCGCTAAGGGCTTCACCATTGCCAATGGTTACAAGGAATTTGCCAAACAATATCGCAAGGCTGATCGCATGATTCTCTTGCAAAATAAGGAAAACAATGCTCGCGATAATGCGTCTATCCCTTATGCGCTCGACCGCAAAAGGGCGATTTGACTTTTGGCAGACATCACCCGCGCCACCATAGCTTTCTTGCAAAGAAAAATCCTGAAAAGTTCTTCTGCATGATTGAAGCTGGTAAGATCGACTGGGCTTGTCACAACAACGATGCTGCGCCCATGGTGCGCGAAGTGATTGATGCAGACGAGGCTATCCGCGTGGCTTACGAGTTTTATCAACAACATCCCGACGAAACGCTCATCCTCATCACTGCCGACCACGAAACTGGCGGTATCACTTTGGGCAATGGTGGCTACAACCTGGATCTTGCAGCTTTGGCAAATCAGAAGAAGAGCAGCTACCTCTACACCACTCGCTTGAAGGAGCTACACAAGCGCATGGGCAAGAAGTTTACCTGGGACTTTGTGCGCCGTGACCTCCAAGACTACTTCGGATTTGGCAAGAGCATCAAGATCACTGCCGAAGAGGAAGAGACCCTACGTCAGGCTTTTGAGAACTTGCTTGAGGGTAAGGACAAGGGTTTCCAGAGCTTGTATGCCTCTGAGAGCGGTTTGTCTTCTGCTGCGAAGAAGTTGGTGAGCAAGTATGCTCGCATCGGTTGGACGACTCTAGGCCACACCGATGGCTATGTGCCTATCTTCGCTATTGGTGCTGGTGCAGAGGCTTTCCATGGTCGCATCGACAACACGGAAATTCCTAAGACCATCGCTCGCTTGGCTGGCTATCCTATGCCCGAAGATTTGAATTAAACAGCGTGCACTCACTAGAGTGAAGCTACTTTCTCCAACAAACAATCGTCCGCATCAGAGTGTTCATTCTGATGCGGACGATTGTTTATGAATCCTTAAAGTGAGGAGCATGGAAGGGGCGCAACGACGAGATGCAAAGCAAGAGAATGCTCTATATAAAACGCAAAGAATCAGGCCCAACTTTGGTGCGCTACCCCAGGAAAAGGTCGGTATTAGAATTCATCATTGGCATAGAGGAAGTCGAAAGTGGCAGGACGATACTCAAAGATTTCTTCGTCACGGAAGAAACGCTTGAGTTCCACGGCTGCCGTCTCGAGACTGTCGCTCGCATGCACAATGTTTTCTTGGAACGACATGCTGTAATCACCACGGATGGTGCCTGCAGGAGCTTTGCGCCCTGTGGTGGGGCCCGTGATAGTGCGGACAGCTTCCACTGCGCCAACGCCTTCGAGCGCAATAGCAACTACGGGAGTGACCATCATGTTATCCTTGACACGTTGGAAAAACTCTTTGTCTGCTAGGTGAGCATAATGTTCGGAAAGCACCTCATCGGTGAGTTGCATCATCTTGAGACCGCATACACGCAAACCTTTTTTCTCAAAACGAGAGAGGATTTCGCCCATGAGTGCACGCTGTACGGTGCAGGGCTTGAGGAGAACTAATGTCTTTTCGAGTGCCATACTTCTGTGGGTTTTGATGGTAAGTGGATGTATAAGATGAAGTCTATTGAGCTTTTATTTGGTGTCGGCGCACCATAGTCTGTATGCGCTGCCACTTTGGCTACCTCTCCATCCATGATTATTCGAGGTAAAGTTACGCTATTTTCCATAAGCCACCAAAGATTTTGAACACAAAAACGTAGTTTCTATCAAAAGGAGAAAACCACCCCAAGTACTAAAATGAGAGGAGAAAATAACACCCTCGGCAGAGAAGGCTGTAAAAACAAAGAATCATCTATCGAGATATAGATAACTTTTATCTGAAATAATGGATAGACCTACAGATTTTATCGTATCTTTGCTTGTTAATGAATTATGTTCTCGATATTTATGGCTAAACTACTACATAAATTTTGGGCACGCTGCTATCACGCTTGGCAATCATTGCGCGCCAGTCTGGGGCGTCCTTCTCCCAAGATGCGAGAAGAACGCCGCACTCGAAGCAGGAAGACTTCTTGAAATATGTCTGCGATGCAGGAGGAAGCCTTCCCCGCGGTAAGATGTCCAAGGTGATGCGCCGCCTCAACCTCGACGAAGCGACACTGGCTGCTGCTATAGGCCGATTGGCCCTAGACGGTATGCTCACCGTGGGTGAACAGTTTACCCTCACCGCAAAAGGTCGGGAAGCAGCTCTGAAGTTGATTCGCGCTCACCGCATCTACGAACAATATCTTGCGGAACACTCTGGATATGCCCCGACAGAGTGGCACCAACGTGCACACCGCATGGAGCACCACATCAGTAAGGATGAACAAGAACGCTATGTTTCGCTCTTGGGCAACCCACTCTATGACCCCCATGGTGACCCTATCCCCACGGACTCATTGGCGATGGCACCTGCACGCCATACAGCGCAGTCGCCCCTCCCCAATACCTATTGGCGCATTGCCCACGTGGAAGATGATGATGCAGACATCTTCCAACGCATTCTACAGACGGGATTGGCGAAAGATGCGGTGATTCATGTGTCTCAATCAACGGGAGGCGTTTTTCGTTCCGCTACGAAGGCGAAACTTTCCAGCTACCTACTAAGACTCTGGGAGCTCTCGACTTGATTCCCCTCACAGCCGATGAAGCGCATGCCGAATGGCCAGTGGAAACCTTTCGTCTACACCACCTTGGCTCCCACGAGAAAGCCCGTATCGTCGGACTCTCTCCTGCTTGTCGTGGGGCTCTGCGCCGCCGCCTCTTAGATTTAGGTTTTGTGCGCGGCAGTCGGGTGTCGGTGGCGATGCACAGTCCGATGGGCAACCCCACGGCCTACGTGGTGCGCGGCACGACAATTGCCCTGCGCCAGACCAAGCGCGCTACATTCTAGCGGTGCCTGCCTCTAGCGAGGGGACACAAAAGGATGAGCAAAGCTCTAAATCTAAAGTCTAAAATCTAGACTCTAACGTCTAAATAGCTCGATCCACCTCTAAGTGTAGAGCAAAAAGGGATGATTCTAAGCACAATAGAATGAACAAAGCTCTAACGTCTAAGCTCTAATGTCTAACGTCTACCCTCTAACGTCTAATGTCTAGCCTCTAATGTCTAATAAATCTCTCCCTCCTCATTGTGCTGTCTGTCCGCAAGCCACGCTCCACACCTTGGTGCGAAAAGGCGAAACGGAACATGGCGAAGCACAACATGTCATAGCTCTTGCTGGAAATCCTAATACTGGCAAGAGCACGGTCTTCAATGCACTCACAGGATTGAAGCAACACACTGGCAACTGGCCCGGAAAAACAGTGGGTAAGGCGGAAGGTTTCTTTGAATATGAAGGAGAAACCTATCGCATTGTCGACTTGCCAGGTACGTATTCTCTCTCCTCTACCTCGGAGGATGAGGAGATCGCGCGCGATTTCATCCTCTTCGGGCAACCTGATGTCACGGTGATGGTGGCAGATGCCACACGATTGGAGCGCAACATGAATATGATTCTCCAAGTGCTTCAAATCACTGACCGTGCTGTGCTCTGCGTGAACTTGATTGACGAAGCGAAACGCAACAAAATAGACCTCAATCTCAAAGCACTTTCTCGCAGATTGGGTATTCCCGTAGTGGGAGCTTCCGCACGCTCTGGACAAGGGTTGGCAGAATTGCTCCTCGCTATCAAAGAAGTGGTGGACGGCAAGTTTGTTTGCCAACCTTATCGTAATTTCTCGCTTCCCAAAGACACGAGAGAAGGTGGCACGCCTCACCACTGCCATCGAAGCGGAACATCCGCACCTGCACAATGCGGAGTGGATTGCGTTTCGTCTGATTGAGCGCGACCCCAGTGTACAAGAGCAGTTCGCCACCCCTGAACTCTCTGCACTTGCCGAAGAAATTCACCTGCAAATTGGGCATAACTTCCACGACCAATGGATGGAAGACATCTACATTCAGGCAGAACGCATCTGCTCGGAGGTGGTGACTCAACCTGGAGAAGGCGGACAGTTGCCCCTTGACGTGAAGTTAGATCGCATCCTCACCCACCGCTTTTGGGGATTCCCCATTATGATAGCTTTGCTGAGTGGTGTATTTTGGCTCACTATTGTGGGGGCAAACTACCCTTCGTCATGGCTCGATTCGCTTCTTGTGGGCTGGGGGCATCCCTTCTTGCGACATCTGTTTGAAATGGCTGGTTCTCCAGAATGGCTCACAGGTTTTGTGGTGGATGGTGTCTACCTTTCCATGGCTTGGGTGGTGTCGGTGATGCTGCCGCCAATGGCGATCTTCTTCCCGCTCTTCACCCTTTTGGAAGACTTCGGCTATCTGCCCCGTGTGGCGTTTAATCTCGACGAACTTTTCCGTCGCTCTGGTGCACACGGCAAACAGGCACTGACGATGAGCATGGGTTTCGGTTGCAATGCTGCGGGCGTGGTGTCTACACGCATCATTGATAGTAACCGCGAACGCATCATCGCTATTATCACCAACAACTTCTCCCTTTGCAACGGACGCTGGCCGACTCAGATACTCCTAGCCACCTTGTTTGTCGGGGCTGCGGTGCCTCCAGAGTATAGCAACTTTGTAGCAATATCTGCCGTCATGTTTGTGGTGCTGCTGGGAGTAGCCTTCATGTTTGGCAGTTCGTGGCTCCTCTCTCGCACAGTGCTGCGTGGTGAGGTTTCGACCTTCCACCTCGAACTTCCGCCTTATCGTCCGCCACAATTTTGGCAAACGCTCTACACTTCGCTCATCGATCGCACCCTCATTGTGCTGTGGCGCGCGGTGGTATTTGCTGCTCCTGCTGGCGGTCTCATCTGGTTGTGCTGCAACGTCACGATTGGAGGCGAAAGCATTGCGCAATATCTCATCACCTTCCTTGAAGTTCCAGGTTGGTTGATGGGACTCAATGGTATTATTCTCCTCGCTTACATCCTAGCCATTCCGGCTAATGAAATTGTGATGCCCACGATTCTCATGCTCACCGTGCTAGTGCTCGGACAAGACGGAGCGAATGCGGGGGTATTGATGGAAGGCGGTGATGCTGAAACGTATCGTATTTTGATGTCTGGCGGATGGACACTCCTCACTGCCGTAAACCTCATGCTCTTCTGTCTGTTGCATCATCCTTGCAGTACGACGATCTACACCATCTACAAGGAGACCCGCAGCGTGCGCTGGACAACGCTCTCCGTAGTGCTCCCCATTGCGCTCGGTGTTTTGGTAACTATTCTTGTAGCCGCTGTGTGGCGTGCTGTGGGAGGGGTGTAATTCTCTTATCACTGAAACTAAAAGTTACTCTTCAACCAGGTGTTCTCCACAATTGAGGGCACTACGCCATTGAGCTAAGTGCTCCGCGCATCTCATCTGACTATTCCACAAACTCTTAAATTGGATATTTCCACAAACTCTCAAACTGAGTGTTACTACAAAAGAAGCTCGTGTCAATCTTTAGGGATTGACACGAGCTTTCGTTATGTATAAATCTTAGTGAGGTGTCCTATATTAAACCTCACGAGCATCATTCAGTGATGCGGAGGGAGCACTACAGATAGTCCGTAGACTCCTTAGTTTTGCTCTAACACTTGAATGCGCTGTCCGTTGACAATGTAGATGCCCGCAGGAAGTCCGAGTGTGCTGCCATCGGTGCGGCGCACACGTCCTTGCAAATCGTAGACCTTGCCTTGTTGCATCTGGAGATTGCTGCACCAACTTACGGAGGGAGGTGAGTGTTGTAGTCGCATGGTCATCGACAACGGCCTGAATTTGGTAAATTTGTGGAACGTTCTTACCTTCCCACTGCACGACTAACTGCGTAGCCTTGGGATGATTCGCCAAATCTACTTGTGTCACACTGCCGCTGAGGGGAGCCAACGCGATGGTGTTGCCATTTTCTACAATAGAAAGTTGTGGAGCAACACCTTCCCAACTTACAGCATCCCAATGAGATCGAGAGGGATTTAGGACGGAAGAAGTTGTCAATCTTGTAACTCACTTGCTTTACCACTCACATTTTTCAGAGGAGTGCGACCCTGACCATCTACCAACTGAGGCTGACCATTCTGCTGATTGTCCACTACAGCAGGCGCAAATTGCTGAGCATAATGGTGGGTATTTACCAAAATCTCAGAGAGGCGCAGCCATTTATTCGTCAGAGGTTGTGTCACCACCAGGCGAACATACTTTGCGGTGATGGGAGTTTTGGCTACAAAATCCACTGCAAAGAGATCTTTCATCCAACTTCTGTCGGTGCGAGGCATTGCTCTGTATGCTAGAACTGCCTTTCACCACCAAGGATTGCCATTTCTTGCCATCGGCACTCACTTCGACTTTACCGCCTTTGAGTTCATCTCCATTGGTGGCTTTGAAGCAAACGCGCACATCTTGCACCTCCTCAGCCTTGGTGAGGGTGACCATGTAAGTGTCGCCATAGGCTTGGTTCTGTCTGCCAGCAAAGAACGTATGAATGTCGCCATCTATAATCGCAGCTTTGCCCTTGTTACTACCATCCCCCAGCACTTCCGTAGGGACAGAAACATCTTTAAGAGTGGTGGGTTGTGGCAACTTCAGCGAGAAATTCTGTTCTCCTAATTGCAGTGTTTGAGGAGAGTCAGACGTGTTGTAGAAAGCTACGTGCTTCACAAACATTGCTTTGGGGAGAATTGCCGATTGTAAACGCGTCCAATGGACACCATCTTCGCTCACCTGCACGCTCCACTGCTTGAGCAGAGCCTCATCCACTTGCAAGGCAGAAGGACGAAAAGCCGTGGCAAAGCTCATTGCTATGTAGCCTTTGGGTTGGAGTTCCTGGTGATTCACCACGAGATAAGCACGCTGCGCATCAAGATGTCCCTTTGCTGTCACATTAGAAGAGCTAGTTTGCACCACAAAAGGCGACTTATCTCCGAAAGGTTGCGCACCCAAAGCTGTATTTTGCAACACTCCCAAGAAGGGGAAGAACGCCTTGTGCGAACAGTTGGCTTGTCGATGCGACACACTCACACCATTTCCCAAACCTTCCAAAGCAGCGGCATCAAAACGCTTGTCTGTTTCCAATGAAGCATAAGCTTTTGTCGCTTGCACAAAGGATTCCCAGCCATCATTCACCGAGGATTGCTTTTGAGTGTGCACAAACTGCTGTGCAGCCTCCACCATCGTTTGCAATTTGAGCAACCAGGGAGCAATCTCTGCGTAGAGCAATTGCTCCTCTTCATTGACAGAAGTCTTGCACTGCGCCACCACCTCAATATTTTGTTGCAAATGGGTGAGCAACTTCTCGAAGGCTGCGCGATTGCCGTTCTTATATTGCTGCACCGCCTTCGCCATATCCTCGTGATCGTTCCAGCGGAGATAAGGAGCAAGGGCTTGGTAAGCCTCGCGCAACGCAGTATTTTCGGGGAAAGCATACTTAAACGCCTTCTTCCAAGAGGTCATGTTATTGAAAGCCGCATTGTTCCACGCATAGTCCGCCACAGAGAAGAGTGCGATGCGAGACACCATGCCTTGTTGCATGGGATTGGACACCACACCGAGGCCATTTTGCAAAGCCTTTGGCAAACGAGCATTATTATCCACCGCACGCATTTCCATGAAGTTGGCGTACATGTCGGAGGTGTAGATCTGCTCATCGGCGTTGTCGTTGCAGGGGTAGTTCCACCACCACGCCACGGGGCGACCGAGTTCGGTGTTCATCGTTGCCAAATCATTACTGTTTGGCACCGTCCACACACCCCATCCCGTGGTGTAGATGGTGATGTCGGAAGGCACAGCAGACAAGGCTTTGAAGAAACGCTTGCGATCGGCTTGTCCCACCCAACTCAAGGTGTAGACTTGTGGCACGAAGTGCAGCGGACGCACACGAGCTTCGGGGGCACTACCTGGCTTGTTCCACTTCTCATCAATCGCTTTCTGCACAGCCGTCAGATGATCTGCATCTCGTTTTGCAGTCTGCATCCGACTTCGGCACACCCACGTCGTCCACAAAGATAGCAAACTGGCGCACACCTCAGATCGTACATACTAGCAAACTTCTTCATGATACGTGTCACCACACTCGGTTGGCTCGGCAAAATCATTACCAGGGTGAATAGCCCAGATGAAATTCACCTTGGTGGCTTGCGAAGTCTTCGCCAAATCCTTCACCATGTCTTGCGACATTCTGCCATATTCGATGTCCGTCTTTGTCAAATTCTTGGGATAAGGCGATTCCCACTTCGCAGAGTGATACATATCCGACTTTGCACCATACATATAGGTGTTCATCTTCAAGCGCATCATAAAGCGCATCAGCGACTCTCTTCACAGCCAAACTATAAGGATAGCCATAGTAGCCTTCCACAAGTCCGCGACTTTGCTGGTCGGCATAGTCGAAAAGTGTCACCGCAGGCAGTTGTTGTGTGCCGCGTTCGAGGATTTGTTCCAACGAAGCCAGTCCACAGAACGTAGCATCGGAGTGCTCACCCAGAATCACCACTTCCGCCTTACCCTCTTGAGCATGGAGGTGCACGATGTGGCGATCATATTTGCCGGTACGCTTTCCAGCACATCGCGCTTCAGTTGCAATTGTTGTGCATAGCGGTTCACCACGCCGTCGCTTCCAGCCACGCCCAAATAGAGAGTGGAATGTCCTTGACGAGGAGTTTCGGCAAACACCGCTTCCAACTTCGCCTCTTGAAGCACTCTGTTTGGCACGCTCACGCGTAGCAGCATCTCATAGCGGCATCGCACACCACCGTCACCGATGGCGTGAAACTAACCACCCCCGTCCGCTTTGCTCTTGCTGCGGTTGGGGATAGATGTCATAGACTTTGCCCAAAGTGAGTGAGGCGGGAAAAACATCGCACAGCCTAACAAGCAACAGCCCAATAATCTGTTAAGAGTTTTCATATATCAATATGTGCTATTTTGTTATCACGTAAGATCAGAGTCAAACAAACTAACAAGGCACAAGACGTATCACCCTGAAACAGTTCTGACACGGCTTATGCCTTATTAAAATACTAGGTTATCTAAGATAAATCTTATTTCACGACCTTTTTCCCGTTCATCACGAGAACACCTTGAGAGGTAGACTCTGCGCGACGACCAGAAAGATCAAACACCTCATTGGAAGAAGTCGCAGAATTAGGGAGAGCAATGGAGGTGACAGCTGGCTCAGTCATCTCTACAGGACGAATGACAAAGGTCGATCCTTTATCGGCACCGCCCGTCCAGAAAGCCAATCTATTGTCACGATTGTTTGCTCTGTTGGCGGGGAACTTATCTTCATACATATAGACCACATCAGCACCTTCTGCCTTCAAGTCCTTGAGTCCATGAAGCGCCACACGGCAGTGTAGCCTTTAGGCACCTGATTTGCGGGAACCAGACGTACGAAGGATGAACCTCCAGTCACACCACTCATCGTTGTGGGGGCAGCCAACACATAGCCAGTGCCGAAATAACGATTGTAGAGTTGAAAACCTGCTTCATTGTTTCCCACAAAGCACCACAAGTGTTGTTGGTTCTTTGCATCCACAGCAGTAGCCTCGAGCGCGATGTGCGATTCTGAAGTACCATAAATCACATATCCCTGCTCACCCAGTTGGAGAGAGTACCACTGCGTATTGGGAGCAAAATACTTGCCATCAATGCTCGTCACATTGAAGCGCGAAAACCATGCAGGCACAGGCTCGGGCTTGTAACGACCTTCTTGTACGAAGCGACCTTCGATGAGCACATTGCCATCCATCCACTTACCAGGGATGGTGTAGGTGCCATCAGCATTGAAGATAGAACGAGGTATCGTGATGGTTTCCCACTGTACGTTGTCCTTGACGGTAGCTTCACCATTGAGATTCACACCATGCTTCAGCACAAAACCATTGTGTTCAAAGCCATCGGCAGGATGCATCTTGATTGTGAAGTCTTGTCCATAGGGCACTTGCAAACTTGTCAGTTCCTTACCATCGAGAGTCTTCACCGCACCATTGAGGTTGTGGTCATTGACAATCGCTGCACCATCGTGGATGTTGAGGAGGAAGTCTACAAAACCACCACCATTCTCTGGAAGCGTCTTATGACCCATGGGGTCTAAATCATCGTAGTCCACCTTGAGGCGCATGCGATACACACCAGGCTTCATATTCTGAGGAAGGGTAAACTCAGGCGATTGGAACGACATGCCACCATTAGCAAAGGTCTTTCCTGCACTGTTCTTGCCATCTTTGTAGGAGTAGCTCACCACCTCTTCAGGCTTAAATTGGCCATCTTGGTCGAAATCCACATAGAAGAACGTGTGCATCCAGGAGCCCTTATACTGCACCTTAGGAGTAACCACATCACCAGCCTTGGCAAAAATGCGATGACTCACGCCAGCCTCATTATAGAGCATACGTGGTTGGGGCAAGACGTAGTTAAACTTCTGTTTATCTATGGTGAATTGTACCGCTTCAATGTAACGATCCTTACGAGCATGTGGCTGTGCCTTATCAAAATTGATAGGATAGTAACCTCTGATGAGGGTAGGAGCAGAAATCGTATTGATCGAAACATTGTCGATGTAGGCCACAAAGTCTTCCTTCAAATCGTGAGGACTTTCACAGTCAGGCACAATAACGAGGCTATAGAGTTCCACGCCCTTATTGGCTGCTGCTGGCACCACAATTTCTCTCCACTGATTCACTTCGAGGGGAGAAGTAGTGATTTCTGCCACTTGCACCACATCGTCCACTTGCTTGGTACGTTCTTTACGCTTACCCAATCCAGCGATGAGCACACGTCCAGCCTTTGGACTGCGCACCCAAGCGTGAATATAGAGTGGTTTGGGAGTCAACGCTACTGGTTGTTGCAACACAATACGCGCACCAAAGGTGTTTGATCCAAAACGAGAACGTTGGAGACCAAGTACACACTTAGAAGGATTCACGGGAAGTCCAGTGAGAGGGTTGAGCTCGTCCAACGTAGGGTTGTCCACCACCGCTACGTTGCCTTTCAACTTACCCGTACGGAAAGGAGATTCCTCCCACGTGTCAAACACACCGAGTTCTCTCCAGGGATTAGCAGGATTAGGTTCAAAGTCGAAACTCACATTTACAGGAGCCTCTTCTACTTTTGGATTATTTTGAGCAGGGACTGCCAAGGGCAAAGCCAAAGCAGCCAAGGGAAGAATAGATTTCAATGTCATGGTGTTGGGCTTTGCAGATTAGTAAATGGCTACACTCTTGAGCAATGGGCAAGCCTTAGCATCTTCGATAGTGATGCGGAGAGCTTTTGCCTGCATGCCTTGTGCAGAATAACTATTAACAGTCGAACCATTCAACGGAATGATGCGCTTATATCCGATAGTGGTTTGTGCCACATTTTGAGCAACAGGCTTAAAGTTGGTGCCATCTTGTGAGATTTCCACCTTAAACTTCTTCACACGCTGCCCCTTTGCCACCAATTCCATGAGCGACACATATCGCAAAGCTTGAGGAGTGTCCCAAGTGAAAGTGAGGGTAGCTTGCTTTGTGCCATCATTGGTAGCCCAATAGGTAGTGGTATTGCCATCCACGAGGTTCTTCACCCCATAAGTACGATTTAAGCCAGCTGCACGAGTTTCACTAGCCTCAATTTTAGCATTCTTTGCAAGGTCGTTGCCTAGACGTTTTTCTATCATCTGACCCAATTCTTCGAGCACTTTCACATCGGAAGCAGGGAGCACACCCGCCTTGTTGGGAGGCCAGTTGAGAATCAAAGTAGCATTGCGACCCACAGTTTCGAGATACATTTGGAACAAGCGTTCTGCAGAATGAGGAGACTCATAGTCGTGATAGAACCAACCCTTGTTGGTGGCCTTCGCATCACTTTCACCTGGATGCCAATACCAACCGTTGATGTCACCATCTGTGCCATGTCCCATGCACCAGTTGGTTTCTCCAGCCCATCCTGCTTCATTACCGATCCAGCGAGCTTCACCACCTACACCCCAAAGCACACAATTAGGCTGTACCTTGTGCACGGTGTCGCGAAGGTTGGGCACATCGTAGTAGATGCTTGCATCGCCCACATTCACTGTGCCACGACGACCGCCATAATAACCATCACCGCCATTGGCACCGTCAAACCACATTTCAAACTGGTCATTACCATATTGTGCCAACTCAGCACACTGGCGTAAGAACACCTCAGGCACATAGCGGTCAGTACCGTAGTGCACAGAGTTTCTGTCCCATGGAGAGATATAGAAGCCATATTTCAATCCTAATTCTTTTGCAGCTTCTGCAAAGTCTTTAGGAATATTCATATCAGCAGTATAAGGATTTCCTGCTTTCGTGGCATTATGCTCTGTAGTAGTGGTAGGCCACAAGCAGAAACCATCGTGGTGTTTCACCACCGCGATACCACCTTTCATGCCTGCCTTCTTCACAGCTTCGAGCCACTGACGAGGATTGGGCTTCGCAGTTGGTCTAAAAAGTTTCACATCTTCGTCACCATTACCCCACTCCTTGTCGGTGTAGGTATTCATGCCATAGTGGAAGAAGGCATAAAATTCAGTTTCTTGCCAAGCCACCTGACGTGGGTGAGGCACTGGATGCACAGGCACTGGCTCATTATTAGGATTGTCCAGTGTCTGCTGCACGAGCTTAAACGTGTTCTGTCCCAGCACTGTAGTGGGGAAAGCTAAGACGCAAGCAGCAGCTAAGTGATGTAGTAGTCTCATGGGGTTTTAAATGAATTATATTTTCCCCGCAAAAATAGGCATTTCCATTTAGTTCACCAACTTTTTATACGTATTTTTGCTACATGAATCTTTCAAAATAAAGTTACTAATGCCAATGATGCGCTATTTCAAGGAGAAAAAACTGCATTCCCACAATCATTACTATTCTTCTCGATGATGCAATCTCCCTTTTGCACTATAATGTATCATTGCCCTATCGCATCATTCACTGGTTTCCTCGGAGCCGCTCATCCCAACGCTCCAAAGAACTACAAAAACTATCTGAGATTTCTCCAATTATCTCCTAGCTTTTTAAGAAAATCTCCGACTTATTAGTGGTAACTCTCCTAGCTTTCTATACTCTCACCCGCCTCTTTCTCTTGAAATTTACAATCAGGACTCTCCCCCAAAAGTCTTCATCGAGGTTTACTCCAATCGTTATTTAACGAAAATACATATTCGCCCGTTTTATCAAGGATTTCTCTCGCGCGTACGCGCGCATTACAGCGATTTCATCATTTTCTCTTTCACAACCTTCACAGACCTCCCTTATAACCTACTATAAATCAGCAATTAGCACAAGATTTTCGGACATCTTTTAACAATCACGCCATCATCAAGGATTTTCACCCCATTTTTATCCACCATCGCCACCGTGGGTTTGCCTTCTTTTCTCACTCCTTTCATACCCTTTTTCTCCCTTTTTGTGAAGGTTGTGAAAGTAAAAAATCAAAATTCCCAGGGAAGGCGCGCGCGTCACGCGCGAGAGGGATCTTTTCGCCCCCTCCTCTACCACGCAAAACTTAAATCTTCTTATCGGCAACATTTTTTAGCGCGATTTTTTACTCTTTCCTCCCATTTCAACCCACTATATAAATAGACATCTATTCTATTCCGAAAACATTATCTTCTTGAACCATCGTAGAACGTATGCTCATATCCCCATACCCACTCGTTAAAAACATCTTAACCTTGTTTATTTCAAAACAAATCCTCAAATTTGCACTCATACTACCCCTACTCCACAAATACCCTTAAAAACCCTATCATGAAATCTAACATTTTCCTTCTACTTCTTTGCACTCTTTCCACACTCTCCTCTTGCAAGAAGGATTTGTCCGACATTAAAGAAGATTACTTCTTGGTCTTTTACCCTAGGCATTGTGAGTGCATCACCACAAAAATTCTTTCTCACAAAGAAAGACCACAGAACTGGTATATCTATCATCCACAACAGGAGCTTCAGGCACAAGATGCAGACCTTTGGGTCGTTACCGGTACGGACTCCCTAGCACGAATACCCTTAATCAAGATGAGCTATAGTCCAGCTTATTACTTAGATATCATGCAAACAGACTCCTACCCACTTGCAGACAGGAATCGAAAACTTGAGCAACAACTTGATTATGACTATCGCACGGAAACCAGCTACTCTACCAGAAGCCAACAGCACACAAGAGCCAGTGACATGATGGTATCATCCTACCCTCTGTCTTGGGAATATCGTGTGACGGGAGTCAAGGATTTCAACATCGTGGCCACGACTCCACTCTTCGGACAAGCTGCAGGAACGTCTCTTAATCGTCATTTCATCATTTCTGAATTTTTACCAAAACAGATTATTTCCTATCGCACTCAGTCCTTGGTATGGGGCTATCGCTCAAAGAAGAAAGTAGAAACCATTGCGAAATGGCTAGCTCTCAAACCAATGGCTCCACCTGCCATCGTATTTCGTCTCAACGCCACTCCTCCCGAAGTGCCAGCACACGTGAAATTCGTGTCGATACTAGAAACCACAGACGGAAAGGTGCTGAGAGATACCACGGAATGTATCTTAAACGTTAGAATTTAGACGTTAGATATTAGACGTTAGAAGGCTAACGCAATTGGGCAGCCCTATTTGCTGTTGTTTTAACTTCTAAGTTGCCCCTGCGATGCATAGTGCTAACGTCTCAAAAAATATAACGTCTTATCTAAATCCTAAAGTGCTTTAACTTTTTTCGCATCGCACTAACGTCTAACGTCTAAAAATCTAACGTCTAATTTCTAAACCCTAATTCATGCATAAAAGAAGAAACGGCTGGCGCTACTCTTAGCCAATTGGTGCCTACTCATCATGCTCACGGCGTGTGTGGACGATTTATCCATATCCCCCAAGGAAGGTTCGCATGAAAGGTGGTGGTGTCGTGTGTGCTACACAGCACACCAAGGTGCAGAAACTACAGCTCACTTACAGCAACCCCTGTCAACGAACCGAGTTTTTTCAGAAGAAGTGGAAGTGGCTACCCCTACCCTCTACGAGGAAGAGAAAGCAGTGGGCACTTTCTCAAAAATCGGATATGGGGAGTGGGAACTGAACTACACCCCTCACCACGGAAAGAATTATCGGCTTGTTGTGGAAGTGCCTGGACATCCCACCATCACAGCGACCACCACCATGCCCACCCCGGTGGACATCTACCGTGGAGACCCACACAACCAAAATATAACCAAACCTTTCACTCAAAGCAGTCATTCAGCTCCTTTTTGGATTTGTGCACTAACTTCGAGCCTAAAGGAGTCTCAACATGTGCTCAAAAAACCCAAAGTGGAAGACGATGCTCAGGCTAGTTGATCAGCACCATTGCGACCACCCACAAAGATGCAGACCGCTTCACTCAAGATGAAATAGTGGATAGGAGCAACACCTTTAATGATGGATCGACTCCTTATGAAAACTACATCAGAGTGGCACCCAACCCGGCAATCACTCGCGATAATCCCTATCATTTCACCATAGCATACGGTGAAGCATGGGCTTCCTTTATCGTGATGCGCTCAGCCTCTACAGAATATGACCGTTACCTGAAATCTATACTCGAGAAATTGAAGTTTTTATGAAGGTTCTGACGACCCTGCACGCTGGTTTGACGAAACGGTGATTTACTCCAACATTGAGAACGGATTGGGCATTTTGCCAGCTACTGGCAACAGTCTTTCTATTACAACAACATTTATCCTTCCACTCCCACTGCCCCACGTGATGAATAGATTGCGATACTACTATTTGACGGTGCTGTGCTGCCTACCGCTCACAGCACTGGCGGAGCATTTCGAAGGATGGTGCGCGATGCGCACTCTGAGTGCCTCTGCCCAAAGTGGAAATCTTGAGCCATCAAGG